>Ga0209262_10000008_pt1 | contig 494383 bp, 449 predicted proteins | sample Lowcelwee11metaG_FD_187171 | JGI IMG/M metagenome (GOLD analysis project Ga0209262, IMG submission 187171) | Freshwater pond sediment microbial communities from the University of Edinburgh, under environmental carbon perturbations - Low... | ecosystem: Environmental > Aquatic > Freshwater >...
GGAGCGACAGATCTACTTGGCAGGCTGAATGCCTCAGAGCGGCCACGGCCTGCTCCCATTCCTCCCGAGCGTCCCCGGGGACGATACCCAATCGGGCGCCGTCGAGGTACAAGAGCGGCCTTCAGGCCGCTGATCGCTCGCGGCAAAATCTTCAGCGGCCTGAAGGTCGCTCTACGGACAGCGGATATCGCTTGACTGACGGGCATTGACCCCTACAGCGGCATCTCGCCGCGCGTGCCGAACGCATGCGACAGCGTGCCGCGGTCGACGTATTCCAGTTCGCCGCCCAGCGGTACGCCGTGGGCGAGCCGGGTCGGTTTCACGCCGTGCTGGCGCGAAAGCTGCGCGAGGTAGTGCGCGGTGGCTTCGCCTTCCACGGTGGGGTTTGTCGCGATCACCAGTTCCTGCACCTCGCCTTCCGCGAGCCGCGCGGCGAGTTTTTCCAGCCCCAGTTCGCGGGGACCGATGCCGTCGAGCGGGCTGAGCCGACCCTGCAATACGAAGTAGAAGCCGCGATAGCCGGTGGCCTGTTCGATGACGAGGCGGTCGGCCGGCGATTCCACTGCGCACAGCAGATGCGCGTCGCGGGAAGCGTTGGCGCAGGTGGCGCAAATTTCCGACTCGCTGAAATCGCGGCAACGCGTGCAGTGGCCGATGCGGTCGACCGCGGCCGCCAGCGCGTCGGACAGCCGCTGCGCACCGTCGCGGTCGCGCTCCAGCACGTGATAGGCCATCCGCTGCGCGGTTTTCTGGCCGACTCCGGGCAGGATGCGGAAGGCGTCGATGAGTTGTTCGAGAAGGGATGCGGTCATCGTTTCGGCATCGTGCTTCGATGCAGGAGGGCCTTCAGGCCCGGGCTTCCGTGGAAAAGCTCGGGCCTGAAGGCCCTCCTACGCGACGCATCGATCAGAACATCCCCGGAATCTTCATCCCTGGCGGAATCGGCATGCCGGCGGTGGCGCCGGACATCCGCGACTGCGATTCGGCGTTGACCTTGTTCACCGCATCGTTGATGGCGGCGACCACAAGGTCTTCGACCATCTCGACATCGGACAGCACGCTCGGGTCTATCTTCACGCTGCGGCATTCCATGCGGCCGGTCAGCGTGACGCTGACCATGCCGGCGCCTGCGCTGCCGGTGACTTCGAGCTTGGCCAGTTCTTCCTGGGCGCGCTGCAGGTTTTCCTGCATTTTCTGCGCCTGCTGCATCAGTTGGGCGATATTTCCACGCATGGGGGCGATCTCTCGTTTCAGTCTTCGAAGGGACGGATGGAATCGGGCACGAGCTTCGCGCCCTGTTGGCTCATCAACCGCTGCACGTCGGGATGGGCCATGAAATTTTCCTCGGCGGCGGTCTGCTTGGCATCGCGCTGACGCTCGACGCGCTGGTGCAGGGTCTCGGCATTGGCCGGCTTGCCGGTCTCGAACTTGAGCTGCACCGTACCGCCGAGCTGTACGCACAGCGCATCGGTCAGCGCCTTCGCCAGCGAAGGGCTGCGCAGATGATCGTCTTCGGCCGACAGCGACAGCCGCAGCACGCCGTCCGCATAGCCGGTGAACGCCGCGTGCGCGGCCAGTTCGCGCGCGGGCCCGCGCAGGCCGCTCTGGGCGACGAGTTCGAGCCAGCGATCGTTATCGATGTCGACCATCGGCGCAGCGGCGGGCGCGGCCACCGACGCCGGTACTTCGATGATGGCCGGCGCCGGTCGTGCCGGCGCCGCCGCCTGGACAGGTGGCGGGGTGCGCGTCGGCGCGGCCGGGTTTTCCATCGCGGCGGCCGGCAACGGCCGCGGCGCCGGCCGGCTCGCGGCCGTATCCAGCGCCGCACGGGCGGCATCGGGGCCGCGCGACGGCGTGCCGGTCTGCGATTCGACGGTCGTAGCGCCCGCTTCAGCCGGCCGGAACGCCAGCATCCGCAGCGCGGTCATCTCGAAGCCGCTGCGCGGACTGGGCGCCAGGCCCAGATCGCGACGGCCATGCAACGCCATCTGGTACCACAGCTGGACGACTTCCGGACGCAATTGGCCGGCTAAGGTATCGATTTCGACGCCATCGGCTTCGATCTCCGCCAAAGGCACCAGTTGGCGCACCTGGATCCGATGCAGGGCCTCGGCCATCGCGTCGATCACCCCGGCCCAGTCGGGCGAGAAGTCGGCCAAGGCCGCGATTTCGGTCAGCAGGCTTTCGCCGTCGCCCGCCGCCAGCGCGTTCAGCACCGCGCCCACGCGCATGCGGTCGACCGTGCCCAGCATGGTCGCGACGCCCGCATCGGTCAGCGAAGCACCGGCTCCGCCTTCCAGCGTGCTGCTGGCGCCGGTGTAGGCGATGGCCTGATCGAGCAGCGACAGGCCGTCGCGCAGGCTGCCGTCGGCGGCCTTGGAGAGCTGGCGAATGGCGCCGGCCTCGGCCGGAATGCCCTCGGCCTCGAGGATCTTGGCGATCTGCCCCTGGATCTGCGGCTCTTCCAGGCGTTTCAGATTGAACTGCAGGCAGCGCGACAGCACCGTGACCGGCAGCTTCTGCGGGTCGGTGGTGGCGAGGAGGAACTTCACGTGCCCCGGCGGCTCTTCCAGCGTCTTCAGCAGCGCATTGAAGGCCGACTTCGACAGCATGTGGACTTCGTCGATCAGATAAACCTTCACCCGGCCGCGCGAGGGCATGTACTGGGCGTTGTCGATCACCTCGCGCACATCGTCCACGCCGGTGTTGCTGGCGGCGTCGATTTCGAGCAGATCGATGAACCGGCCGGCATCGATGTCCCGGCACGAGTTGCACTCGCCGCAGGGCTCGGCCGAGGTGCCCTGCTCGCAGTTCAGCGATTTCGCGAAGATCCGGGCGATGGTGGTCTTGCCCACCCCGCGGGTGCCGGTGAACAGGAACGCATGGTGCACGCGGCCGGTATCGAGGGCATTGGTGAGCGCGCGGACGACGTGCTCCTGCCCGACCAGTTCGGCGAAACGCTTGGGGCGCCACTTGCGGGCGAGGACGAGATAGGACATCCGTACATTCTGCCACGGGCAGCGGTTGACCCGGGCGCGCGGTAGCGCTTCCTTGTCCGCGGCCGGCGGGCCGGCTAGAATTGCCGGTCCCGAATGGCCGGATGCCGGAATCGGGAAAGACACGGAGAGGTGTCCGAGTGGTTGAAGGAGCACGCCTGGAAAGTGTGTAAGCGTCTAAACCGCGCTTCGGGGGTTCGAATCCCCCTCTCTCCGCCAGATACGCCAAGGCCCCCGAAAGGGGGCTTTTGCGTATCTGGCGGAGAGCAGTGGGTGGACGAACGCACAGGGTTCGACACATCGGCAGGATTGCCGATGTGCACAGCGAAGCTGCCCGAAGGGCGAGGGCCATGGATGGCCCGAGTCAATTCTCCTCTCTCCGCCAGATTTCGGAAAAAACCCCTGATTATTCGAGGGTTTTTTTCTGGGCGTCGATCTTACCCATGCTTCTACCCATGTTCGGGACCACCCTGCGATTCACTTGATCCGCTGTTTCTCCAGCTTCCGCGCCAGCGTTCGCCGGTGTAGTCCCAGGCGGCGCGCGGCTTCCGAGATGTTGAAGCCGGTTTCGGCCAGGGTCTCGTGGATGTGCTCCCACTCCAGGGTCTTGATGGAAGTCTTGCGGCCCGTGAGTTCGACATCGGCATTGCCGACGGCGCGCTGGAACGCGGCCTCGATGTCGTCGGTGTTGGAGGGTTTGGCCAGGTAGTGACGCGCGCCGAGCTTGATCGCTTCGACCGCGGTCGCGATGCTGGCGTATCCGGTCAATACCACGATGATCATGTCGGGATCGTGCTCGTGCAGCGCCTGGACGCACGACAGTCCGGATGAATTGCCGGCGAGCTTGAGATCGACCACGGCGTGGGTGGGCGCGAAGGTTTCGAGCAATGCCGACAGCCCGTCTTCTCCGGTCAGGTGGCGCACCGTGTAGCCCCTGCGCTCGAACGAACGTACCAGCGTGCGCGCGAAGGCGGCGTCATCTTCGATGATCAGGAGGTTGCGTTCATTGGTCATCGTCGCGCTCCTCGAGGGCGATCGCCGACAGCGGCAGGGTCAGGGTCACCATGGTGCCGCCCTGGCGCCGATTGTGCGCTGCCAGGCTGCCGCCCAGCGTACGCGCGACGTTCACCGACAGGAACAGTCCAAGTCCGCCGCCGGGACGGCCCTTGGTCGAGTTGTACGGCGTGCCCAGTCGTTCGAGCACGTCCGCTGCGAACCCGGGGCCGGCATCGCTGATATCGATGACCAGTTCGCCGTCGCGGCAGTGCGCGTCCAGCGACACCCATCCGGGCGAGACTTCCAGGGCGTTATCCAGCACATTGAAGACCATCTGCCGCAGGCCGGCATCCGACACGATGCGCGGATCGTCGGCGCACCGCCGCGTGTAGCGGAATCCGGCGGCGTTGCGCAGCGTGCGCCATTCCTCGGCCATGTCGTCCAGCAGTGCGTGCAGGGTCGTCTCGACAGGCGATTCTCCGCGGGTCTTGCCCGCCGCGAGCAGGATGTTGGTGACGATGGATTTGCAGCGCGCCACCTGCATCTGCATTTCCTCGACGTCGTGCGACAGCTCGGCATCGGATGCGAACGAAGGCAGATGCCGCCAGTCCCCGAGGATGACCGACAGCGTCGACAGCGGCGTGCCCAGTTCGTGCGCCGCGCCCGACGCGAGCAGGCCCATGCGCACGATGTGCTCTTCCTCGGCAGCGCGCTGGCGCAGTTCGGCCAAGCGGGCATCGCGCTCGCGCAGGATGCCGCCGATGCGGCCGATGAACACCACCAGCAGCGCGTCCAACAGCAGGAAGCAGATCAACAGCCCCTGCACGTAACGATCGGACATGCCGTCGCCGGGATGCGCGGCGATCTCGATCGGCGTCGGCAGCATGATCAGCGCGACGACGCACACGCCGGTCGCGGCCGCGAGGATCCAACTGGCCGGCGAGCGCAGCAGGACAGTGCCCAGCGCCACCTGCAGCAGGAACAGGAACACGAAAGGATTGGTGATACCGCCGCTGAGATACAACTGCAGGGTCAGCGATGCCGCATCGACCAGCAGCCCGGCCAGCAGCGCCGCGTTCGACACCTGCACCCGCTTACGCCACCACAGATGGCTGCCGAGGTTGAACGCCGACAGCGCGGCCAGCACGCACAGCATCGAATGCAGCGGCAGCGCGATACCGATCCCGTAATGCACCACCAGGATCGTGACGAGCTGCCCGACCACCGCAATCCATCGCAACTGGATCAACTGCTGCATGTTGCGAAGGCCGGTGCGGTCGCGGGACGCGGCATCGCTCCGGCCCCGACGCTCGGCGTCGGTGCGCGCTTCAGTAGGGCGTGCTGCGGCCTGCATGTTCGAAACCTCCTGGTCCGCGGCGGGAATCTTCTCGACGGACTCGTGCGCCACGATCTTGACGCAAACCGCGTGCCGATACGAACAATCGCAGCCCAGCCACCGCAGTCAGCAGCGCCAGCCCGAACCAGGTCATCGCGTAGGACAGATGATGATCGCGGAACTGCACCACCGTCAGCCCGCCCCTCGGCCAGCCCTGCCCGCCCGGATCGCGCGCCGCATCCACGAAGAACGGTGCGACCTCTTGCCCGTTCAGACCGCGCGTGCGGGCGATGGTGTCCACGTCCCGCGAGTACCAGCGGTCCTGTCCGGGATCGTTGCTGCGAAGAAACCCGCCCTTCGGCTCGCTGATCCGCAGCAGACCCTCGATCTCGACCGCGCCGGTCGGCGGCGGCGCGGCCTCCGTGCCGGTCGGCACGAAACCGCGATTCACCAGCACGATCTCACCGTTGTCCATCCGCAGTGGCGCAATCACCCACCATCCGGCGCCCAGTGCGGTCACCGCCTGGGTGCGCGTGTCCGGCCCGGCAACAAAATGGCCGGACAGGCGTACGCGCCGGTATTCATCGCTCTCGGCGGTGATCGCGGCCCAACGATTGCGCGGCGGCGGTGGGACGGGATCGGCGTGGACCCGGGCCTCTACCCGCTCGATCAGTGCATCTTTCCAGCCCATCCGCTGCCATTGCCAGACGCCCAGCGCGATGAAACCGACGAACGCCACGAGCAGCGCCACGGCGAACACGACTGTCCAGACGGAACCCCGCGCATCCGCGCGCGGCGTCGACGGAGTCGCGACGTCCGGGCGCGCGATGTCCAGGCGAGGCGTCACGGCGCGTTCCGCAGCATGTCCTGCATCTCGTGCGGTCCGGGCATCATGTTGGTGTTCAAGTGATGCATCACCCACAGCGAACCCGACAGCACGATGATCACCAGCACCGCGGTGAAGACCAGCGCCACCAGATTCCAGCCGCCTTCCGACTTCGTGTTCATGTGCAGGAAGTAGACCACGTGCACGACGATCTGCACCGCGGCGAACGCGAGGATCACCACCGCTGCCCACGTCGAGTCCGGGATCGTCTTCGTCATCACCAGCGCGAACGGGATGGCTGTCAGCACCACCGACAGCACGAAGCCGTTGAGATATTCGCGCGCGGAGACGTGCGGAATGCCGTCGTCGAAATGATCCGCCTCATGTTCGTGCAGCGCATGCTGCAGCGCCGCGTCCGGGTTCATGTCGGACTTCATGGGAGCCGGCTTCATGGGAGCAGAGTTCATGGGAGCGTGCCCATCAGGTAGACGAAGGAAAACACACCGATCCAGACCACATCGAGGAAATGCCAGAACATCGACAGGCACGCCACGCGGCGGACATTCGCGCGGGTCAGGCCATGGCGATGCACCTGCACGCACAGCACCACAAGCCAAACCACGCCGAACAGCACATGCAGGCCATGGGTGCCGACCAGGGCGAAGAACGACGACAGGAATGCGCTGCGCTGCGGGCCGGCGCCCAGGTGGATCAGATGCGCGAATTCGTAGATCTCGATCGCCAGGAATCCCAGCCCGAGGATGCCAGTGGCGATCAGCCAGCGGATCAGCCCCTTCTTGCTGCGCTTCTGCATCGCGATCATCGCAAAACCGTAGGTGATCGACGACACCAGCAGGATCGCGGTGTTGGCCGCGATCAATTTCAGATCGAACAGATCCGCGCCGGACGGCCCGGCCGCGTAGTTGCGGCCGAGCACGCCGTACACGGCGAACAGGCATGCGAAGATCATCAGGTCGCTGAGCAGATACAGCCAGAAACCCAGCAGCGTGCCGTTCTCGGGATGATGGCGGCCTTCGATGTCCAGAAATACCGAACCCGGGAGCGCCGGCCCAGGAAGCGCCGGACCAACGTCCTGCAGGCTCATCGCGATGGACTCAGACATGGGACGCCTCCAGTCGCTCGCTGCGCGCCTGTTCGGTCGCCGCGATCCGCTCGGCGGGAATGTGGTAATCGCGGTCGTAGTCGAAGCTGTGATGGATCGCATAGACCACGATCGCGACCAGCGACGCCGACGCCAGCCACCAGACGTGCCAGATCATCGCGAATCCAAGCGCGGTGCTCAGCGCCGCCAGCACCACGCCCGCGGGCGTGTTCTTCGGCATGTGCACGTGCAGGAAACCGCTCTGCATGCGCTGGAAGCCGCGCTGCTTCATGTCCCACCACGCGTCGTTGTCGTGCACCACCGGCGTGAACGCGAAGTTGTAGTCCGGCGGCGGCGACGACGTCGACCATTCCAGCGTGCGGCCGTTCCACGGATCGCCGGTGACGTCGCGCAACAACTCGCGGCGGCGGAAACTGATGTAGATGCAGAACAGGAAGGCCGCGATGCCGATGGCCACCAGCACCGCGCCGAACGCGGCGATCTGGAACCAGATCTGCAGCGACGGGTCGTCGAAGTGGCTCATGCGCCGGGTCACGCCCATCAGGCCCAGCACGTACAGCGGCGTGAACGCGAACCAGTAGCCGGCGAGCCAGAACCAGAACGACACCTTGCCCCAGAAATCGTCCAACTTGAAACCGAACGCCTTCGGGAACCAGTGGGTCATCGCCGCGAACAGGCCGAACACCACGCCGCCGATGATCACGTTGTGGAAGTGCGCGACCAGGAACAGGCTGTTGTGCAGCACGAAGTCCGCCGGCGGGACGGCCAGCAGCACGCCGGTCATGCCGCCGACGACGAAGGTCACCATGAAGCCCATCGTCCACAGCATCGGCACTTCGAAACGGATGCGACCGCGATACATCGTGAACAACCAGTTGAAGATCTTCGCGCCGGTGGGGATCGAGATGATCATCGTGGTGATGCCGAAGAACGAATTGACGCTGGCGCCCGACCCCATCGTGAAGAAATGGTGCAGCCACACGAGGTACGACAGCACGGTGATGCACACGGTCGCGTAAACCATCGACGAATAGCCGAACAGGCGCTTGCCCGAATACGTGGAGACGATCTCGGAGAACACGCCGAACAGCGGCAGGATCAGGATGTAGACCTCCGGGTGGCCCCAGATCCAGATCAGGTTGACGTACATCATGGCGTTGCCGCCGAGGTCGCTGGTGAAGAAATTGGTGCCGGCGTAGCGATCCAGCGTCAGGAAGGCCAGCACGGCGGTGAGCACCGGGAACGACACCACGATCAGCACGTTGGTGCACAACGCGGTCCAGGTGAAGATCGGCATCCGCATCAGGCCCATGCCCGGCGCGCGCATCTTGATGATCGTGACCAGCAGATTCACACCGGACAGCAATGTGCCGACGCCTGCGATCTGCAAGGCCCAGATGTAGTAGTCGACGCCGACTCCCGGACTGAAGGCGACGCCCGACAGCGGCGGATAGGCCAGCCAGCCGGTGGCCGCAAATTCGCCGAAGAACAGCGACAGCATCACCAGGCCGGCACCGCTGGCGGTCATCCAGAAACTGAAATTGTTGAGGAACGGGAACGCCACGTCGCGCGCGCCGATCTGCAGCGGCACGAGATAATTCATCAGCCCCGTAACCAGCGGCATCGCCACGAAGAAGATCATGATCACCCCGTGCGCGGTGAAGATCTGATCGTAGTGATGCGGCGGCAGGTAGCCGAGATTGTCTCCGAAGGCCATCGCCTGCTGCAGCCGCATCATCAGCGCGTCCGCGAAACCGCGCAGCAGCATCACCAGGCCCAGCACCATGTACATGATGCCGATCTTCTTGTGATCGATGCTGGTGAACCACTCCTTCCAGAGATAGCCCCACAGCCGGTATCTGGTGATCGCGGCGAACATGGCGATGCCGACGACCATCGTGCCGACGAAGGTGGCCATGATGATCGGATCGTGCAGCATGGGAACGGCGTCCCAGGTCATGCGCCCGAAGATCGGGGAGTGCTGGATGTTGAGGCTGTCAAGGGACATCACAGGTTGCTTCCAGAGACTGTTTCGATGCGCGAGGTTTCGATACGCGGGGTTTCGATGCGCGGTGCTTCGCGCATCACGGCGCCTTCATGCCGCCGAGCACGGACGACACGAGCGGTCGGTCGGGTTGCGGCACGACGCAGACCTGCGCCGACACATACGGCCCCAGGCGCGGATCGCCGCGGCGCGGCATGGCCAGCGCGTTAAGGCCGTCCAGACCCAAGCCGCCTTCGGCGTCAAGCGCCATCATCTGGTCCATGCACAGTCGTTCGGTGTCGACGCAGCGATTGAGGATCGCGTCGAACAGCTTGTTGTCGACGCTGGCGAAATGTTTCACCGGATTGCGCGCACTCGGCTTTTCCAGTTCGAGATAAGCCGCCCGGCTCAGCGCGTCGTCGCTGCCGCGCACGCCTTCGACCCAGCGACCGAAGTCCGCGTCCGACAGACCATGGAACTTGAAGCGCATGTGCGAGAAACCCGCGCCGCTGTAGTTCGCGGAGAATCCTTCGTATTCGCCCGGCGCGTTGATCACCGCGTTGAGATTCGACTCCATGCCGGGCATGCCGTAGATCATGCCGGCCAGCGCCGGCACGTAGAACGTATTCATCACCGAGGAGGCGGTGATGCGGAAGTGGACCGGCCGGTCGACCGGAACCGCGACTTCGTTGACCGAAGCGACGCCCTGCTCCGGGTAGACGAAGAGCCACTTCCAGTCGAGCGCGACCACCTGGATTTCCAGCGGTTTCACGTCCGCGGGGACAGGACGACCGTCGGCGATGCGGTCCAGCGGCCGATACGGATCCAACAGATGCGTGCTGATCCAGGTCACCGCGCCCAGTGCGATGATGATCAACAGCGGCACGCCCCAGATCACCAGTTCCAGTTGGGTGGAGTGATCCCAGTCGGGCGTGTAGGTCGCGGACTGGTTGGAGGCGCGGTATCGCCACGCGAACCAGAACGTCAACGCGATCACCGGAACGATCACGATCAGCATCAACAATGTGGCCACGACGATCAGATCGCCCTGGCGCGCCGCGATATCTCCCGCTGGATTCAGCACCAGCAGATCGCAACCGGACAGCATGCCGACGGCGGCCAGCAGGACGACGGCTTGCATGACACTGCGTGGGATGGACATGGTGCCCCGGAAAGGTGAGCAGAATTGACTTGAGTCAATGTAGTCCCGAGGCATGCCTGCGAAAATTGGACGTTTTGTCCTATCGTTTCCGGCGAGGGTCTCTGTCAGGCTACGTCCGCAGCCTGCCGACCCAGGATTCCCGATGCATTCCGTACAGCTACCTTCCGACCAGATGCCGTCCGACCAGGCTTCGTCCGGGCACGGCGCCAGCGCCTCCTCCCGCGATCACGGTACGAAAGCGCATCCCGACGTGGCGCCGGGCGAGATCGCCGTCGGCGTGGTCGTCGGCCGCGCGTCGGAGTATTTCGATTTCTTCGTCTACGGTATCGCATCGGCGCTGGTATTCCCGGCGGTGTTCTTTCCGTTCATGGACCGGCTGCAGGGCACGCTGTGGTCGTTCGCGATCTTTTCGCTCGCGTTCGTGGCGCGACCGATCGGCACCGTGCTGTTCATGTCGATCCAGGCGCGCTGGGGCCGCGGCGTGAAACTCACCGTCGCCCTGTTCCTGCTCGGCACCGCTACCGCAGGCATGGCATTCCTGCCTGCCTACGCCAAGATCGGCTGGCTTTCGATCGCATTGTTGTCATGCTTCCGCGTGCTGCAGGGCATCGCGCTGGGTGGCTCGTGGGACGGATTGCCTTCGCTGCTGGCGCTGAACACGCCGAAGGAACGTCGCGGCTGGTATTCGATGCTGGGACAACTGGGCGCACCGGTCGGCTTCATCGTCGCGGCGAGCGTGTTCGCGTTCCTCAATGCGAACCTCACACAGGAGGATTTCCTTGCCTGGGGCTGGCGCTATCCGTTCTTCGTCGCGTTCGCGATCAATGTGGTCGCGCTGTTCGCGCGGCTGCGGCTGGTGGTCGCGGAGGAATACCAGGGCAAGATGGGAGAACTGGAACTCGAGCCCACGCCGATCGGCGAACTGTTCCGCGCCAAGGGCCAGCATGTGGTGATCGGCGCGTTCACGGCGTTGGCCAGCTACGCGCTGTTCCACATCGTCACGATCTTCCCGCTGTCGTGGATCCTGCTGTATTCGGATCAATCGATCGTCGGCTTCCTGATGATCCAGATCGCCGGCGGCTTCATCGCCGCGGGCGCCATCGTGGCCTCGGGCGTGATCGCGGACCGCGTCGGTCGCGCGCGCACGCTGGGAGGTCTGGCCATCGTGATCGCGATGTTCAGCGGCTTCGCGCCCACGCTGATGGGCGCGGGATCGACGGGCCAGGCCGCCTTCATCCTGATCGGTTTCGCGCTGCTGGGCCTGTCGTACGGCCAGGCCGCGGGAACGGTGACCGCGAACTTCGGGCAGCGCTATCGCTACACCGGCGCGGCGCTGACGTCCGACCTGGCATGGTTGATCGGCGCGGCGTTCGCGCCGCTCGTGGCCTTGGCGCTATGCGCGCATTTCGGACTGGCGTGGCTGGGCGTGTATCTGCTCTCCGGCGCGGTCGGCACGCTGGCTGCGCTGGGCATCAATCGCGCCATGCACTTCAAGAGCTGAAATCGATCGCCTTGAACACGCATGGCAACCGGCTTCCCCGCGCCACGCGCATGCCAGGCCCACAGCGCCCCGACCAGATCGGGAACGCCCATCGCCCGCAGCATCGGCGGCACCTGCCCGCGGCGGCGAACGCGGCGAAGAACACGATCACCGACAGCCGCACCGGCACCGTCGCGGCCATGAACCGGCGCGCTTCCCAACGGCGGCATCGGACCGCATGGCGGCGATGGCGATACGCCGTTGGGCGTATGCGGTCCGGCGTTCTCGGGCTTGCCCGACCGATTGCCCGTTCCCTCGCCCGCCGCGGTCGGCTAGAATGGCGGCTCGTTCAGCGGACCGCGGTCCGGCGAATGGTTTTTCAGCAGGATCAACAGGTTGGGCGTGGGGACCGTGTCCCTCTCCCCGCCGATTCACAGCGTCGCTGACGCACGTCTATGGTGGCCCCGTCGGCCCCTCGCGACGCTAGATCGAAAACCCCGCCAGGGCCGGAAGGCAGCAACGGTATCGGTCGATGCGGGTGCCGAGGTCAGCCGGCGGGGCCATCGCCATTTCCATGCTGCGCATTGAAATCCCAAGGATTTGCGAAGCAAATCCTTGGGCCCCCGGCTATGTACTTCCGATCCCCGCGGCTTCGCCGCGCCCCCTTACCAAGGGGGCTTTGCTCCAGAACGTCTTGCTGGCATCGTCATTCCCGAGCGCAACCACATGCGTTCGTAGGAGGGCCTTCAGGCCCGAGCTTCTGCCCGCAAATCTGATGATTAGAAACGGTTCGGGGCTGAAGCCCCTTCTACGAAAGCACAGCCATCGGATTCGATCGTGACCGTATCGGATCGATACGTACGATCCGGTCACGCATCCCGAATATCGGAGTCGGCCGAGCCGGAATCCGGATGCAGCCAACTCGCATCCCCTTCCGCATACCGCTCATGCTTCCAGATCGGCACCCGCGATTTCACTTCGTCGATGATCCAGCGACATGCGCTGAAAGCCGCGTCGCGATGCGCGGCGCTCGCGCCGACCCACACCGCGAGGTCGCCGACTTCCAGATCGCCGACGCGATGGACGCATGCGGCGTCGGCGATCTCGAATCTCGTCAGCGCCTCCTCGACGATCTTTGCGCCCTCCGCTTCGGCCAGCGCGGCATAGGCTTCGTAGCGCAGGCCAAGCGCGGCGCGACCGTCGTTGTGGTTGCGCACCCAGCCTTCGAAGCTGGCGTAGGCGCCGGCCTCCGCGCGCAGCAGGCTTTCGCGCAGCGGAGCGATATCGAAAGCCGCTTCCGAAAGGGCGAACCGGTACTTCATCTCAACCTCCCGGTGCTTCATCTCAACCTCCCGGTGCTTCATCTCAACCTCCAGACACCGGCGGAATGAAGGCGATTTCGGCGCCCTCACCCGGTACGTCGTCCCAACGCGCGAACGCGCCGTTCATCGCGACCCGCAAACGTTCCTGCGGCAGGGCGAAGCCGTGCTTCATCTGCAGCGCGAGATACAGCGCGCGCAGATCGCCGTCGTGAGCGATGGTTTCGCCGTCGAGACCCGCAGCGTCGCGCAGGCTCGCGAAGTACAGCACGTTGATATCGGCCATCAATCTTTTCCTGCGATCGCGCCGAAATCGCGTTTGCCGCCGCGCTTGCCGCACAGCTTCGCGGGACCGAGCACGATGGCGTGCGACAGCGCCTTGCACATGTCGTAGACGGTCAGCGCAGCGATGGTGGCGCCGGTCAGCGCCTCCATCTCGACGCCGGTGCGATGGGTGGTGTTGACCGTGCAGACGATCTCCAGCTCGCGTTCGCCGCGCCAGTCGATGGCGAAGCGGATGCCGTCGATCGGCAGCGGGTGGCAGAACGGAATCAACTCGTGCGTGCGCTTCACCGCCAGCGTGCCGGCGACGATCGCGGTTTCGACCACCCCGCCCTTCGCGCTTTTCAGCCCGCTCTTGTGCAGTTGCGCCGCAACCGCGGCCGGAAACTTCACCCGGCACTCGGCGGTGGCCGCGCGCGCGGTGACCGCTTTCGCGGACACATCGACCATCGCCGGGCGGCCGTGGGCGTCGAGATGGGTCAATGCCGCAGTTTTGTGCTTTTTAGTATTCATCCGCCTACCAGATACATTTCGACCCGCTTGCGAGGCGTCTTCAAACCGCTGCGCAGCTCGCTGTAGCGGTCGCCGCGCGCCTGCCACAGGCCCGTGAGCCGTTCGACGAACGCCGCATCGTCGCCCAGCCATGGCCGCAGGTCCGTGCCTTCGCCGGCGAACAGACAGGTGTAGAGACGGCCATCGGCGGAGACACGGGCGCGGTGGCAGTCGCCGCAGAACGGCGCACTGATCGAGCTGACGAAACCCACTTCGCCTTGGCCGTCGTCGAACGCGTGCCGCGCGGCGACTTCGCCGCGGTACTGCGGGCCCAGCGCATGCAGCGGCCAGCGCGCGTGGATGACATCGCGCAGCTCGCTGGACGGCACCACGCGTTCGACATTCCAGTCGTTGCAGGTGCCGACATCCATGTATTCGATGAAACGCAGGGTGTGGCCGTGTTCGCGGGCGAAGACGACCAGCGGCAGCACCTGTTCGTCGTTGACGCCGCGCTGGACCACGCAGTTGAGTTTGATCTTCGCGAAACCGGCGTCGCGTGCGGCATCGATGCCGCGCAGCACATCGGCGAGTTCGCCGCGGCCGCCGGACAGCGCCGAGAACTGCACGGGATCGAGGGTATCGAGGCTCACCGTGACCCGATGCAGCCCGGCTTCGCGTAGCGCCCGCGCCTGAGCTGCGAGAAGACTGGCGTTGGTGGTCAGTGCGATGTCGTCGAGACCGTCGATGCGCGCGAGCCGGGCGATCAACTCCGGCAGGCGCTTGCGCAGCAGCGGCTCGCCGCCGGTGAGGCGCAGCTTGCGCACGCCCACGCGCACGAACCCGCGCACGAGACGTTCGATCTCGTCGAACGACAGCCGCGATGCCGCATCGAGCCCGTAATCGTCGGGTACCCGCTCCGCCGGCATGCAGTACGGGCAGCGGAAGTTGCAGGCCTCGATCACCGACAGGCGCAGGTCGTGCAGCGGGCGCCCGAGGGCGTCGCGCGGCAGGTCGGGGATGTCAGGAACGGCGTTCATGCGCAGGAATACGTGGGCTATGCCCGAACAGAGGCGGCGGGTGCGGCATCGGTTGCGTCGAAGGGCTCGGCCCGCGCCGCGGTCGGTTCGGCCAACGCCATGCATTCGCCGGGATGGGCGATACGATAGCCGCGGGCGCGCAGGGCGTCGCCGTCGTCGGCGCTGGCATAGTGATACAGCACGCAGCGATCGAGCAGTTCGCGCGGATACTCGCGCTGCAGATCCGCGATGCCGCTGTGCGAGGGATTACCGTGCAGGCCGCAGTCGTGGGCGATCAGTTCGCCGGCATCGGCGACGCACGCCAGGGTTTCCGGGATCGGCCGGGTGTCGCCGGTCCACACCGCGCTGCCGCGCAGGCGCAGGCCGTAGCTGGTCTGCGGCCAGTGGTGGCGGGTCTCGAAGACTTCCAGACGGATGCCGTCGTGCCAGAAGGCATCGCCGACCGGGATCACCTGGAAGGCGTCCCAGAAATTGGCGCCGCCCTCGGCCAGCACGTTCGGATAATCGCCGACGCGCTGGTGCAGCAGCGGCACGACGCGCGCGGGCACGTAGATGCGGGTGCGGCCGCGCCGCGCGGGATCGAAATAGGCATCGACGAACAGCCGCTCGAAGCCGCCGACGTGATCGAGATGGGTGTGGGTGATGAACAGCGCCTGCGGGGCCTCGCCGTAGTGGGCGAGAAACGCGGTGAGGCCTTCGCCGCCGCAATCGATGGTGAGCCACGGCCGTCCGTCGCGCTCGAGGGTGGCCATCGCCGACCCCAATTCGACCGCCGACGCATTGCCCACACCATGAAACCGCAAAGCCCAACTCATCGCTGCCCTAAGTCCCGCGTTGCCAGAGCGCATCGTACGCGCTGCGCAGCGTCGCGTAATCCTTGCCGACCTCGGCCTCGCTGCGCGCGCCGCGCAGTTTCACCAGCGAGCGCTGCAGCCGGTCGAGATTCGCCTCGCGCCAGCCGGTGGCCGGAATGCGCAGTTGGCTGCGATCGACATCGATCACCCAGCCGCGGCCCGAGTCCTCGAATAGCAGGTTGTGGGCATTCAGATCGGCGTGATCCAACCCGGCCCGGTGGATGCGTGCGATCACCCGGCCAGCCTCTTCCCATGGCGCGGCGCTGCCGTCGGCGGCCGCGCGATCGGCCAGCGAGCGCACGTCGAGCAGGCGCTCGAGCAGGATGCCGGCGCGATAGAACAGTCCTTCGCGCCAATAGATCGAGGCGATCGGCCGCGGCACCGGCAGTTTCCGGCGCAGCAGTTCGCGCAGGAGGCGGAATTCGTCGAAGCTGCGGATCTGCTCGGGCCCGCGCCAGAGATGGCGGTTGCGGCTGAACCGCGCCGCGAACCCGCCGCGCAGGTAATGCCGCAGCACCATGGGGCCCAGATCGAGACCGGGGACGCCGCCGGATGCGGGATCGATGAACCAGGCGCCGCCGCGGCCGCCGCTGCCCACGGGCTGCGCGCGTTCGCCCCACCATGCGGCATCGAACCAGCCGGGCTCCGCGGCGCGCAGGCCGGCTTGCCGCAGACGTGCCGAGTCGAACAGAATCGCACCGGCCATAGCTGCACCGCCCATAGCGCCGCCCGTCCCGCGGGCATCGCGGAAGGGCACCAGGCTTTCGGTGGCATCGAAGGCGGCCATATCCATCGAGTCTATCAATTGCACAAGACAGCGCCCCACTCGATCTGCCTCCTGCGCCTGTCCGCGTTGGGAGACGTGACGCACGTCCTGCCGCTGGTGCGCACCCTGCGCCGCGCCTGGCCCGACGTGGCCCTGACCTGGGTAATCGGCAAGGGCGAACAGAAGCTGCTGGACGGACTGCCGGGCGTCGAATTCCTGGTCTACGACAAGAAGACCGGTCTCGCCGGGATGCGCGCGCTCAAGCGCGAACTCAAGGGCCGCCGTTTCGACGCGCTGCTGCAGATGCAGGTGGCGGCGCGCGCCAACCTGCTGTCGGCGTTCCTGCCGGCGCAGCGCCGGATCGGCTACGACAGGTCGCGCTCGAAAGATCTGCACGGCCTGTTCATCAACGAACGCATTCCCGACCGGCCCGGCATCCATGTGCTCGACGCCATCGGCAGCTTCTGCGAACCGCTGGGGCTGAAGCAGACCGGGGTGGTCTGGGGCATGCCGGTCCCTGACGACGCCCGCGCATGGGCCCGCGCGCAGTGGCCGGACGACGGCGTACCGACGCTCGCGATCTCGCCCTGCTCCAGCCACGCGCTCCGCAACTGGCGGCCGGAACGCTACGCCGCCGTCGCCGATCACGCGGTCGCCCGCGGCTGGCGGGTGCTGCTGCTGGGCGGCCGCAGCGCGCTGGAGCGCGACACCAGCGACGCGATCCTCGCAGCGATGACCGCGCCGGCGCTGGATCTGGTCGGCAAGGACACCCTGAAACAACTGCCGGCGCTGCTGGAACGCGCCGACCTGCTGATGACCCCCGACTCCGGCCCGATGCACATCGCCAATGCGATGGGAACGAAAGTGCTGGGCCTGCACGCCGCCAGCAACCCGCGCCGCAGCGGCCCGTATTCGGACATCCGCTTCTGCGTCGACCGCTACGACGATGCCGCCCGCAAATACCTCGGCAAGCCGGCCAGCGAACTGCGCTGGGGGACCAAGATCGAACACGATGGCGTGATGGATCTGGTGACGGTGGAGGATGGGATTGCGGCGTTCGAGCGGTACTGCCAGCATCGTACGGACGCCTGACCCTTTCCCGACCAAGGAATACCCCGATGCGCCGGATCCTTATCTGCCTTGCCGCGCTGCTCTGCATCGGCACTGCTTCCGCGCAGGAGGCGCTCAAGTCAAGAAACAGGCTGACGCTGCCGCTGGCAGCGCCGCTCGACATCGAAATCCATCTGGCGGACGACGCCCTCGGCTATCGCGAATACGTTGCGATGCAGATGGGGATCAGCCCCATCGGCGATGCGCTGGCGACGGCACGCATGCGCAGCAAGGAGGACGAGATCATCCGCCCAGCCTTGGCGCGCCTCCAGGAAGGACTCTCGAAGGCGCCGCGGGCGGACATGCTGGCGGCCGCGATCCGGTCCGAGCTGGAAGCCACGGGGAAGGTCACCGTCGGAACCATCAACGTTTACGAGGGCAGCGAGTCCGTGCCCGGGCTGCAGCCGGGCGACGATGCACGCAACGTCCTGCTGCTGGTATGCAGCTACGAAATGGATGCCATGCTCCAGGCATTCATCGTCAGTCTGCACGCGCGATACGGCACGCGCGCCCAGGTGCTGTCTTTCGGTCTCAAATCGGATTACGCGTTCATGCAGGCCATGCAGCACCGCGAATCGGCCGCGCGCGGTGGCTTGTGGTCGTTCGCCGAGGACGCTGCGCGCTACTGGGAAGGTATGGGTCCGGAGGCGATCGATCGCCGGATCGACACAGGCCTCCGCGACGTGGCCGCGATGCTCGCGTACGAGTTGCAACGCAAACCGAGGTTCGGCCGCATACCGGGCAAGCAGTACGCCATCGGCAAGCAATATGCGGCCATCGAGACAGAACGCGGCGACCGCGCGTGGCTACGCGTGCGCACCAGCGGCCATCTGGCGAGCCTGCCGCTCGCCGAAGTGCGCTGACCGGGGCAGGTATCACCCTTGGCCCTTGGAATCAGGGCGCCGCGTGACCCGACCGGTAATCCTGATACGACTTCTCTTCGACATACGCCGAACCCAGCGCCAGATTGATCTCCTTCTTGATCCGGGCGCGCTCGTCGTTCTCGAAATACACGCTACGGGCGAGCCGGATGAATTCGTCGTCGAAGGCCTGGGCCTTTTCCTTGATGCGGATGTCGTCCTCGATCACCCACAGACGCTCATTCACGGCCTTCAACTCCGCACGCAGGCGGACGATGTCGTGGCCGGCGGCCGGATGCGCCATCCAGCTGAGCTCGAGCGCGGTCAGTTCGTTGCGGACGTTGGTCAGTTTGGCCGGATCGGTCATCCGCTCGGACTTGATCTGCAGGATGGCGATCTTGTCGAGCAGTTCGCCGAAGGACACGGGAGCGAGGATTTCGGACATGAGGGCGTGATCGGAATGACGAAAAGAAGGCCTCCAGTGTACCCGCCTTGTTCCCGGGAGCCTCAACTCGTATGATGGCGCCCCGCAGCGGTGGGCGCAGGCCTTCCGCAGCAAGCCCCTTCGGAGAGGTGGCAGAGCGGTTGAATGTACCTGACTCGAAATCAGGCGTACGTGTGAGCGTACCGGGGGTTCGAATCCCCCCCTCTCCGCCAGAAAAGCAGAACGCCCCCTCGTGGGGCGTTCTGCTTTTCTGGCGGAGAGGGGGGCTTTGATGAGAACCCCCGGTTCGACACATCGGCAGGATTGCCGATGTGCACGGCGAAGCCGCCCCGCAGGGGCGAGGCACATGGATGTGCCGAGTGAATCCCCCCGATCGCCCCCTCGTGGGGCGTTCTGCTTTTCTGGCGGAGAGGGGGTCCGCCTAACTGCGGAGAGGGGGCCTCGATGAGAACCCCTGTTCGACACATCGGCAAGATGCCCGATGTGCACGGCGTGAAGCCGCCCCGCAGGCGCGTGGCATAGGGAAGCGCCGAGTGAATCCCCCTCGCGCCACCGGTCACAGTCTCGAAACGCATCCACAGACACCGCGCGGCCCGACCGCATCGATGCAATCGAAATCAGCCACAGCGCTGGCCGATTCCGCCCCGTCGCCGACGTTGTGATCGAAAACACCCGCCGCCGCGTGGAACCGGTCCCGCCGTAGCAAAACTTGATACGCAGCACGCAGTTGTCCATACAAGCAATTGATTTTTAGTGGCGCGTCCGGTTTCATTCCGCAATTACGTATATGTCCGAGACTATGGCTGACTCTCTCCCACATGGCCGTTGCATGATCGAATTCGGTCACCTCACTCACGCCGGCCTGCGGCGTGAGCTGAACGAGGACACCTATTACGGCGACAGCGATCTCGGGCTGTGGCTGGTCGCCGACGGCATGGGCGGTCATGAATACGGTGAAGTCGCCAGCGCGCTCGCGCGCGAGACCATTGTCCGCGAGATACGCCAGGGCGTCTCGCTGGCCCAAGCGATCCGCACCGCCGACGAGGAAATCATCCGCGCCTCGCGGCGACGCAGCGATGCGCTGCCGATGGGCACCACCGTGGTCGCGCTGCGCATCCTCGGCAATCGCTTCGAGGTGGCCTGGGTCGGCGACAGCCGCGCCTACCTGTGGCGCGACGGCCAGCTCGCCCAGCTGTCGCACGACCACAGTTACGTCCAGGAACTGATTTCGCAGGGCGCGATCACCGTGGATCAGGCCCGCACCCACCCGCACCGCAACGTGGTGACCCAGGCGCTGGGCGTGACCGAGCCGCAGAACCTCAACGTCGAAACCCTGGCCGGCGAACTGCGCCCGGGCATGCAGTTGCTGCTGTGCAGCGACGGGCTGACCGAGGAAGTGGACGACGGCAACATCTCGCAGGTGCTGTCGCATACCGAATGCAGTTCGCAGGAATGCGTGGACGGCCTGGTCGCCGCGGCGCTCGACGGCGGCGGCTCCGACAACATCACCGTGGTGCTGGTCCGCCGGCACTGATCGACGCAGTCCCGCCGCGCCGACAGGCACCTGCGGCCGGCTACACCATCAAGCTCAGCCCTTGCAGCGCGGCATCGCCTGTTTCAGCGCCGGGTCGCCCTTCACTTCGCAATTCCAGTCGACAATGCCCGACGCCGCGTTGACGTCCGGCTTCAGCACGATGACGCTGCCGTCGCCGAAACGGTCGTCCAGCGCGATGGTGACCGCGCCCTGCGCACCCAGCGTCACGGTACGCACCGCACCGCCGCGCATTTCGCTGGCCGAAGGCAGGCCAGCTTCATCGGCATCGCTGGGCCAACGGCCATTGACCTGGTAGTACTCGGTCAACGAGACCCGGAACATGGTCGCGCGCTGCACCGCATCGGCCACCAGACCGCGCTGGTTCATCTCCGCGGCCTGCGCGTCCATGGTCTGGCGCGCATTCTCGACGCTGCGCTGCACCGAGGCCTCGACTTCGGCCGCGACCGCCCTCGCCTCGCTGCGCGCCTTGCCCAGATCGAGCTGGGCTGAGGCATGCGCCGCGACCAGCGCTTCGGCTTGGGCTTTGGTCGCCGCTGCGGCCTCGCGCGGTTTCACGATGAAGCGGTCATAGCCCAGCAGGGCGAGAAATCCGCCGATCAGCACGGCGACGAGAGTGAGGACGAACTGCTTCATGCGGACGGCGTCGGTTGTCGGCGGGTGGCGCGGTCACGAGCGGCCGCGTGCGCGAAAGTCTGCGGCGGAGGATAGTCCATTCTCCGTCCGCCGGGCACGGCGACGCAGGCCACCCGGCCGCGGACGCGCGATCATTGCGTAGTATTCGGCAGACTTCATTGCAGGAGGCAGCATGGAAACCACGGTCTTCGAGCTGGCGATCGCCATTCTTGCCGCGGTGGGAGGCGGCGGCGCGGTCGTGATCGCGCTCGCGGCATGGCTGGGGAAGCTGTGGAGCGACCGCATTTCGCTCTCGCAGAAATACGCCGGCGAAATCGATCTGGATCTGCGCAAGCGCCGCGTCGAGGTCTATGGCGAGCTCTGGAAATACACAGCGATGCTGCCCAAATGGCCGCGCGCGGAGGATGTCACCTACGAGCAGTTGCGCGCGCTGAGCCAGGATCTGCGCAAGTGGTACTACGAGGTGGGCGGGATGTACCTCTCGCGCACCGCGCACGACGAGGCTTACGGGCCGCTGCAGGGCGCGATCACCAAGGTGTTGACCGGCGGTGCGTCGGGGCCGCTGTCGGCGGCCGACTACGAAACCGTGCGCCAGAAATGCAGCGCCCTGCGATCGCAGCTGGCCGCCGATATCGAATCCCGGCGCAACAGTCCGCTGTAGATGCTGCGATGGATCCGGCCCGGATCGGCGGGGCTCAGATCCGCGAATACATCCACGACACCATTTTCCCGTCGCGGTACGGCATCACTCCGTGGAAGCTGCGCGGGTCGTCGTCGAAGACCAGCGGCAGGAACCGGCGGTCGCCGTCCCACAGCGGCAGATCGAGGATGCGCTCCACCGGCACCCATTCCAGCGTGCCTTCGGCATTCGTTTCGTAGGGCGTGCCGCTGTAGGCGGTGATCAGGAACAGGAATCCCAGCCAGTCCTCGCCGTGTTTGCCGAAACCGGGCCAGCTGATGGTGCCGCGCAACTGCAGTTCATCGCATGCGATGCCGGCTTCTTCATGGATCTCGCGACGCATGCCCGCGACTACGTCCTCGTCGCGTTCGATCTTGCCGCCCAGACCGTTGTATTTGCCCAGATGCTGGTCGTCGGATCGCGCGTTGCGATGGATCAGCAGCACCTGGCTGCGGTCGGGCGAGAGCACGTAACCGAGGGTGGCGACGATCGGGGTGTAAGGCATGGGAGGCTTCCATCGCGGGTCGTCATTATAGGGTTCGGCCTGATCGGCCTGTCGCATCGGCGTTTGAAGGCCTTCGATGGGAAGCAAAAGCAAATCCCCCCTGCCCCCCTTTTTCAAAGGGGGGATCACTTCTGCTGAAGGATCCGAGCGCTTCTGAAGATCCGAGCGCTCCTGAAAGAACCGAACGCTTCGCCCCCTTTGAAAAAGGGGGCTACGGGGGATTTGCTCTTGCCGTGATCGATCCCGGGAAAAATCCAGACAGCACGATCGCGCGCTGGGCGCTACAAAAAATCACACAGTCCGCGCCGCCGACAAACGCCGCAGCATCGACTTCAACGCCAGGGCTTTCACTGGCTTAGGCAACAGTCCGAGCCCATGCTCCAGCGCGATGCGGCGCACGTCGCCGCTGTCGTCGGCGCTCAGGATCAAGGTCGGTCGCGCGCCGAAACGTTCGGCCAGACGCGCCTGCAGCGCGACGCCGGTGTCGCCATCGTCCAGATGGTAGTCGAACAACCACAGCGTCGGATCGGCGCCGGCCGCGAGCAACGCCTCCGCCTGTGCGCCGTTGCCGACGGCGTCGACGCGACAGTGCCAGCCGTCGAGAATCGTACGCAGCGCGGCCAGCGCCTGCGGGTCGTTGTCGACCGCCAACACGCGCAGGCCGTCCAGCCCGCCGGAGGCTGCGGGCATGGTGTCCTGTCGCGGCGCCGCGACCGCCGGCAAGGTCAGCGCGAAGATCGTGCCGCGACCCATGCGGCTGTGAAGCCGCAGCGGCGCATCGATCAAGCGCGCGATGCGGTCGGCGATCGCCAGGCCCAGCCCCAGACCCTGCCCCGCTGCGTTGTCGCCGCGCCGGAACTCCTCGAAGATCGCGACCTGCTGCGATTCATGGATCCCGGGGCCGGTGTCGTGGACTTCGATCCGCAGTTCGCCGCGCGCATGACGCACGCCGAGCAGCACGCCGCCGCGCTCGGTGTAGCGCACCGCGTTGGCGAGAAAGTTCTGCAGCACGCGACGCAGCAACTGCGGGTCGGTGTGCACCCAGGCGCGGGTGGCGCGATAGCGGAAGCGCAGCCCGCGCTCCGCGGCAAGGGCGCCGAACTCGGACGCCAGCGGCTCCAGCACATCGGCCAGCGGAAATGCGCGCGGCTGCGGCACCAGCCCGCCCGCCTCCAGCCGCGACATGTCGAGCAGGCCCGAGAGCAGATCGCCGGTGGAATCGAGCGCGCCGCGGATCTGCTGCGCGGTCGCGCGCTGCGCCGCCGCCGGAAGCTGTTCGACCAGCGCGTCGGTGAACAACTGTGCCGCGTGCAGCGGCTGCAGCAGATCGTGGCCGATGGCGGCGAGGAAGCGGCTCTTGGCGTCGTTGGCGCGCTCGGCATCGGCGCGGGCCTGGTCGAGCCGCGCGGTGCGATCGGCGACGCGCTGTTCCAGGGTCTCGTTGCTGTGGATCAGTTCGGCCTCGGCGCGACGGAACGCGGTGACATCCGTGAACGTGGCGACGAAGCCGCCGCCGGGCATCGGGTTGCCGCGGATTTCGACCGCGGCGCCATCGGGAAAGATGCGCTCGCTGACGTAGGGCGTGCCGGCCTGCATGTGGCGCAGACGCTTCTCGACTTCTTCCTCGATCGGATACGCGCTCCAGCCGTGGCGCAGGTTGTAGCGCACCAGCTCGGCCACCGGCACGCCCACGCGCAGCAGCGATTGCGGATAACCGAACAGTTCGGCATAGCGGCGGTTCCACGCGACAAGATGCAGGTCGCGGTCGACGACGCTGATGCCCTGGCTCATGTTTTCCAGCGCCGCTTCCAGCAGCCGCTGGTTGAAGCGCAGATCCTGCGAGGCTTCGCCGACGATTGCGGCGACGGTGTCGAAATCGCGGCCGGCCTCGCGGCGCGCGGCGTCCAGCAGCAGCCGCGCCGAAGCGGAGCCCAGCACCGCCGCCAGTTCGCGTTCGAGCCGCGCTTCCTGCAGCGCCGGCACCGCGCCGTCGACCGGCGCGCCGAGCAGCGCGGCGTCGACGGTCTCGCGCGGCAGGAAGCGACGACCGGCATCGCGCAGGGTATCGAGCGCCAGCCCGCGCGCGCCCATGCGTCGCGGACCGGCCTGCCACCATGCAGTGGCGCGGGTCGAGGCGAACAGCGTGACGACGACGCCGGCGAACAGGCTCATGGTCACCGCGCGCCCCAGCCGGCTCCAGCCGGTCAGGCCGAAGAACGCGTCCGGCGCGAACAGCGACCAGCCGCCCGGGCCTTCGCGCAGCCACACGGTATCGAGCCCGCGCGCTTCCACCAGCGCCGGCACCAGCAGCAGCCACATCCACAGCGCGACCGCAGCGGCGATGCCCAGCATCACCGCGCGCGGCGGCGTCTGCGGCCGCCACAGCGCGAAACCCAGCGCAGGCGCCAGCGCGCCCAGGGCGGAGAACGACAGCGCGCCGACATCGGCCAATGCGTCGTTGCCGGCGATCAGGCGGCTGTAGCCCCACGCCAACAGCACGATGGCGAGGATGCCGATACGGCGCTGCACCAGCACCGCGCCGCGCAGGTCGGGCTGGTCGGACTCGTGCTGATCGGAGTCTGGCCGATCGGACGCTTTGGCCCTGGCGCGATCCCGACGCGGCGCCCAGACGCCGCGCAGCCACAGCGGCGTGAGCCAGTGGTTGCCGATCATCAGACTCAGCGTCAATGTGCTGACGATCACCATGCCGGTGCCGGCACTGAGGCCGCCGAGGAACGCGAGCAGCGCGAGGTCTTCGCGCCCCTGCGACAGCGGCAGCGCCAGCACGTACAGATCCGACGGCACGCCCTGCGCGCCGAGCAGCGCATCGCCAGCGCGCGCAAGCGGCAGCACCGGAATCGCGATCAGCAGCAAATAGAGCGGAAACAGCCAGCGCGCGCGCAGCACGTGGCGCTCGTCGCGGCATTCCACCGCACCGACATGGAACTGGTGCGGCAGCGTGAACATGGCCAGCACGCCCAGCAGCACCAGCGGCGCGAAACCGGACAGATCGCCCGCCTGCGGCCGCAGCAGTTCGGTCGCGGACGGCGCCGCCGGCAGTCCGAATGCGAACACGCCGATGACCAGCATCGCGCCCAGCTTGAGCAGGGCCTCGAAAGCCATTGCCAGGATCAGCCCGCGGTTGTGTTCGGCGGCGCTGGCGCTGCGGGTGCCGAACAGCATCGCGAACGCGGCCATCGCCAGCGCCACGTACAGCGCGCTGTCCTGCCAGGCTGGTACCTGCGCCGCGTCGTCGCGCACCAGCAGCGCGAAGCTCATCGCCACCGCCTTCAGCTGCAGCGCGATGTACGGCACGATGCCCAGCACCGCGACGAAGGTGACCGCAGCCGCCAGCCAGCCGTCCTGCCCGAGGCGGCTGGCGACGAAGTCCGCGATCGAGGTGCTGTTGCTTTCGCGCACCAGCCGCACCAGTCGCATCAGCAGGCCGATGCCGAACACGTACAGCAGCATGGTGCCGACGAAGGTCGGCGGCAGCGGCCAGCCGTAGCGCGCGGCCTGGGTGACGGTGCCGAAGAATGTCCAAGACGTGCAGTAGACCGCCAGCGACAGCGCGTAGATGTCCGGCCAACGCCGCGCGAACGCCTGCGGCCGGCGTTCGCCGTAGACCGCGACCGCGAACATCATGCCCAGCCACGCAAGCCCGGCAAGGATCACGACGCCGCTGTTCAGCATCGCGCCGCGCTCGTGGTTCTACGCTGGATGGCGGTCTTCGACATATCCCCGATGCGGACTGGCCTCGCTCGAACCGCGAGGATATCGCAGATAGTGATCCGCGATGGGCGCCCCTCTTTTGTGGGAGCGACGCAAGTCGCGAGGCCAGCCGGCCTTCACAGGCGACGATATTTGCCATCCATCGCAGCATGCATGCTCCTGGATTGCCAATGTCGTCTTTACCGCAGCCATGCGGGCTTCGCGACTCGCGTCGCTCCCACAAACAGCGGAGGATTCGCTTGATCACGATGATTTGCGGGTTTCGCGCCTTGACCGGCCGTTCGGCTGTTGAAAGCCGGCGCTCCCACAAAAAAAACAGCGGCGGACTTGCGTCCACCGCTGTTTGGGATCTCTGCCGATTTCGCTGCGATCAGAAATCGTAACGCGCGGTCAGCGTGTACTGGCGCGGCGGGCCGTAGAAACCGGTGAACACGCCCAGCGCGGCGTTGAGGCTGTAGCCGGTGGTCAGATACTCCTCGTCGGCGAGGTTGCTGCCCTGCAGCGACACCGTCCACGTGGTGTTGGGCTTCCAGATCACGCCGGCATTGATCAGGCCATAGCCGTCCTGGGTGATCGGCACCGCGCCGCTGCGGACGATTTCGGTGGTCGCGACCACATCGTCCTGGTAGCTGTAGCCGAGGCGGGCGGACAGGTTGCCCATGCTGCCCAGTTCGGTGCGGTATTCCAGGTTGACCGCGCCGGAGAACTCGGGCGCGTTGGTGAATCCCTGTTCGTCGGAGATATCGATGCCCGTATAGATGAAGCGATCGTATTTCGCGTCGAGCCAGGCGAAATTGCCGGACACCAGCCAGTTCGCGCTCGGCAGCCACTGGTATTCGACTTCGACGCCGTTGACCGTACCTTCGCCGGCGTTGGTGAAATCGCCGAAGAACGCGTCGTTGGTGCCGTCGTTATTGCTGTCGTACGACGTGAACACCGACAGCTGGATGTCCTTGTACTTGTTGTGGAACGCGGAGAGATTCAGGAACAGGCGCTGGTCGAGAAAGGACATCTTGCTGCCGATCTCGTAGCTGTCGACCTGCTCGTCGTCGAACGGTTCGGCCGAACGCGGCACCGCGGTGGCCTGCGCGCGGATGTTGTAGCCGCCCGATTTGAAGCCGCGGGTGGCGAGACCGTAGATCATGATGTCGTCGTTGACCTGATAATCCAGCGAGATCTTCGGCGAGGTGTTCTTGAAGTTGATGGTCTTGTCGAAATCGGCGGCGATCGGCGCTGCCGGACGCAGCGTGGTGTAGGTCGCGTCGGTGTAGAAGCGATTGAGCACGTCGGCGCGTTTGTCTTCGTCGGTGTAGCGGGCGCCGACATCCAGTTTCAGACGATCGGTCAGATCGAAGGTCCAGTCGGCGTAGACCGCGACGCTGTTGGTGAAGACATTGCCCTGGGTGTCGCCGAATACCAGGTCGAAGAAATTGTTCAGCACCTGCCCGCCGGCGCGTCCGTCGAACTTGTACACGCCGACCACGCCGCGCGCGCGCCCGCCGCCGTCGTAGTTCGCCTGCACTTCGTGAGTGGTCTGTTCGTCGGTGTAGAACGCCTTCACGTCGGCGATCTTGTTCGGCAGGGTGTCGAAGTCGATGTTGGTTTCGGTGTCCGATTCGCGCTTGGCGGCCACATACTTGAACGCCCAGCTGTCGTTCGGGCGCCAGTTGACGGTGGCCGACACGCCCTTGATCTCGGTGTTGTTGATGTTCGGCATGCCGTTGCGCACGTCGTAACGGCTGTCCATCGGCGCGAACGTCGGCGCGAAGCGGTTCGGCGCCAGCATGCGCGCGGCGCGCACGCCCGACTTGTCGTCGATCCAGTCGAACGCGAACTGCACGTCGAAATCGTCCCACGAATACGCGCCCAGGTTCATGCGGACGGCATTGATTTCCTTGTCGCTGACCGGCTGGTCGTTGATGACGTTCTCGCCGAAACCGTCGCGATTCATGCTGGCGACCGCGATGCGTCCGCGCAGGCCGCTGTCCTGGCCGAACAGCGAGCCGCCGATGGCGCCCTTCACGTCGAGCTGGCCGTAGTTGCCGACGGTGATCGAGGCGAAACCGTCGACGTCTTCCGGCAGCGGCTTGGAGACGTACTTGATCGCGCCGCCGATGGTGTTCTTGCCGTACAGCGTGCCCTGCGGGCCGCGCAGCACTTCGACGCGGCCGACGTCGAACACGTCGAGCAGCGCGCCCTGCGGACGGGCGATGTAGACATCGTCGAGATAGATGCCCACGCCCGGATCGACGCCCCACAGCGGATCGGACTGGCCGACGCCGCGGATGTAGGCGGTGACGGTGCTGCTGGAACCGCGCGCAGCATAGATGGTGAGGTTCGGCACCTGCGCGTCGAGGTCGCTCAGGTCTTCGACGTTGAGTTTATCCAACGAGTCGGCGGTGAACGCGGTGACCGCGACCGGCACGTCCTGCAGGGTTTCCTCGCGCTTGCGCGCGGTGACCACGATCGCATCGAGGGTGCCCTGTTCGGCTTGTGCATCGGCGGGCGCCTCCTGTGCGTAAGTCAGCGGCGCGCAAAGGCCGAGCGCCACCGCGAGACTCAGGCTGCTGTGCTTCAGGGCGGCGCGACGCAGCGCGGCCGGGGTCAGGAGGGCGACGGGATTCGTACGACGCATCGATCTGGTCCTCAAATAGGTGAAGCGAAATAGGTGGAGCGCAAAGGGTCGTGCTCAACGCAGATGCACAGACGGGCCGCCGATACCTGGCCGGCCGGCTGCGACGGGAGCATTGCGGCAAGACTAGGCATCGCGGCCCACGGCAACACTTGTACCTTCGGACAATGGGCCCCGCATCCACGGCTGCCGACACTGGCCGCCTTCGTCGACCCTGCCTGCGCAGGTGCGGCGAAGCGTTTCCGTCGTATTCGACACGAGTCGTACTCACCACAACCGTACTCATCAAAACCAGGGATTCCTGCATGGCGGCCAACACATGTCCTTTCTGATCGTGCTGGCGGCGCTGTGCTTCCTGATGTTCGTGGCCTACCGCGGCTACAGCGTGATCCTGTTCGCGCCGATCGCCGCACTCGGCGCGGTGCTGCTGACCGACGCCTCGCTGGTCGCACCGATGTTCACCGGCCTGTTCATGGACAAGATGGTCGGGTTCCTGAAGCTGTATTTCCCGGTGTTCCTGCTCGGCGCGATCTTCGGAAAGTTGATCGAACTTTCCGGCTTCTCGAAATCCATCGTCAGCGCGGTGATCAAACTGTTCGGCGCCGAGCGCGCGATGCTGTCGATCGTCGCGGTCTGCGCCGTGCTGACCTACGGCGGCGTATCGCTGTTCGTGGTGGTGTTCGCGGTCTACCCCTTCGCCGCCGAACTGTTCCGTCAGAGCGATATCCCGAAGCGTCTGATCCCGGGCACCATCGCGCTGGGCGCCTTCACCTTCACCATGGATGCGCTGCCGGGCACGCCGCAGATCCAGAACATCATCCCGACCTCGTTCTTCGGCACCACCACCTGGGCGGCGCCATGGCTGGGCAGCATCGGCGCGGTGTTCATCCTGATCATGGGCATGACGTATCTGGAATGGCGCCGACGCGTGGCGAAGCGCAATGGCGAGGGCTATGGCGATCCCGCCACCCTGCTCAACGAACCCGCACCGTTCGCGGACAGCAAACTGGCGCATCCGCTGCTGGCGCTGTCGCCGCTGCTGCTGGTGGGCATCGTCAACAAGCTGCTGACGATCTGGATTCCGCAAACCTACGGCACCACCCATGAATTCGTGCCGGCGGTGATCGGCAACGCCGCGCCGGTGGTGCAGGAAGTCTCGAAAATCGCCGCGATCTGGTCGGTGCAGGGCGCGCTGCTGGTCGGCATTCTCAGCGTGATCGCGCTGGCGTGGAAGCCGGTGACCGCGAGCTTCGCCGAGGGCGCCAAGAACGCCATCGGCGGCGCGATGCTGGCGGCGATGAATACCGCGTCCGAGTACGGATTCGGTGCGGTCATCGCGGCGCTACCGGGGTTCCTGGTGGTGGCGAACGCGCTGGGTTCGATCCCCAATCCGCTGGTGAACGAAGCGATCACCGTCACCGCGCTGGCCGGCATCACCGGCTCGGCCTCGGGCGGCATGAGCATCGCGCTGGCGGCGATGGCCGAGACCTTCATCGCCAACGCGAACGCCGCGAACATTCCGATGGACGTGCTGCACCGGGTGGCATCGATGGCCTCCGGCGGCATGGACACCCTGCCCCACAACGGCGCAGTGATCACACTGCTCGCGGTGACCGGGCTGACGCATCGTCAGGCGTACAAGGATATTTTCGCGATCACGCTGATCAAGACCGCAGCGGTGTTCGTGATCATCGCGGCGTTCTATCTGACCGGATTGGTTTGATCGTACGTAGGGCGGGCCCTGGCCCGCCATTGCGATTCGCGATTCGCGATCGCGAATTATCCGTTGAAAGTGGCGATGACCGAAAGCGGTTTCGATCATCGCGCGCTGCGATCGGAAACACCGTAATGGCGGGCCAGGGCCGCCCTACGTACGATGTCGCATAATCCCTTTAGCGCCATCGCGCTTTCCTTCGATCTTTCTGCAGAGACGCCCATGTCCGACCGTTTCCTCGCCCCGCGCACCGCCCTCGTCACCGGCAGCACCTCCGGCATCGGTCTGGCCATCGCCTGCGGGCTGGCGTCGGCCGGCGCGAAGATCGCGGTCAACGGCCTCGGCACGCCGGAACAGATCGACGCCGCATTGCAGGCCGTGCGCGACGCCGGTGCCGCCGAGGTCCGCCACTTCGGCGCGGACCTGCGCGATCCGGAACAGATCGAAACGATGATGGCCGACATCGAAGCGTGGTCGCCTGTCGATGTGCTGGTCAACAACGCCGGCATCCAGCACGCAGTGCCGCTGGCCGAGATGCCCACGCAGAAATGGAACGACATCCTCGCGATCAATCTCAGTTCGGCGTTCCACAGCATGCGCCTGGCGATGCCGGGCATGGCCGCGCGCGGCTACGGCCGGGTGGTGAACATCGCGTCGGTGCACGGGCTGGTGGCCTCGGTGAACAAGGCGCCGTACGTGGCCAGCAAGTTCGGCATCGTCGGTCTGAGCAAGGTCGCCGCGCTGGAATACGCGGCCGCGGGTAGCCGCGACAGCGGTGGGGTCACCGTCAACTGCATCTGCCCGGGCTGGGTGGAGACCGCATTGATCGAACCGCAGATCGAAGCGCGCCGCAATGGAGGCACGCGCGACGATGGCGTGCGCGCGCTGGTCGCGGAAAAACAGCCGAGCCTGCGGATGTCGCTGCCCGAAGACATCGCCTCGATGGTGCTCTGGCTCTGCCGGCGCGAGGCGCATAACGTGACCGGCACCTCGTTCCCCATCGATGGCGGCTGGACCGCGCAATAGCCTGTCCCGGCGACATTTTCAGGCACTTTTCGGGGCCGTGGTGTCTGTCACAGTTTCAACGCAACAACGACGCATCGGGCTTCGCGCATCGGGCTTATAGTGCTGCCACTGCACTGCCGTTCAGGCAAGAGCCCGGAGCCACCGATGCCAAGCATGCTCTCGTTTTCCCGTCGCAAAGCGCTGTACGCCGCGATCATGCGACGCAATGGCATCCAGGGTCGTATCCGGTTCCATCCGATGCCGCCGCTGCGGCCCGAGCTGGAGACAGGCACGCTTTCCGCACCGTCCTCTGCACCCGATCCGGACGCGGGCAAACCGCGCACCCCGATCATGGCCGGGCAAGGTTCGGCCAACAGCTCGCAGCCGCAGCTGGTGACCCTGCAGCGCGCGCCGTTCGCGGTCCGCGTGCTCAACCATCTGACCGCGGGCGCGACCGCCGCATCGATCGCCGAATTCAACGCGCTGGGCGCCAACGACACCGCCCGCCTCACCGCGTTCGTGGACCAACAGCTCAATCCGGCAAGCATCAGCGACAGTGCGCTGGACACCCGGCTCAGCGGCGCCGGCTACACCACGCTCAACAAATCGCTGACCCAGTTGTGGGCCGACCACCGCATCGTCACCACCGACAGTTCGGCCCCCGCGCGCGAAACCCAGCGCGCCGCGCTGGTGCGCGCGGTGTACTCGCGCCGCCAGTTGCAGGAGGTGATGGTCGATTTCTGGCAGAACCACTTCAACGTCGCCATCAGCAACTCGGCCGCCGCGCCGGTGTACGTGCACTACAACCGCGACGTGATCCGCGCCAATGCCTTCGGCAATTTCCGCGCGATGCTCGAAGCGGTGGGCCAGAGCACAGCGATGCTGTATTACCTCAACAATGCAAGCAATTCGCGCTCCGGGCCGAACGAGAACTACGCCCGCGAACTGCTCGAGCTGCACGCCTTCGGCGCCGAGAACTATCTCGGTTTCGTCAATCCGTTCCAGGTGCCGCCCTGCCCGGAAGACACCAGCTATCCGATCGGCTACACCGATCTTGACGTGTACGACACCGCAGCGGCGTTCACCGGCTGGACCGTGAAGGACGGCCGCAACGGTTTCCCGACCGAGAACGACGGCACGTTCGCCTACCGCCAGCCGATGCACGATGCCGGGCCGAAGCTCGTGCTGGGCATGTACATCAATCCTGAGCAGCCGGCGCTGAAGGACGGCCGCGATATCTACGACCGCCTCGCCAGCCACCCGCGGGTGGCGAAGTTCATCTGCAGGAAACTCATCCGCCGCTTCGTGTCCGATCGCCCCGATGAAGCGCTGGTCGACAGTGCGGCAGCGATCTTCCGCGCCAACTGGCAGCAGCCGGACCAGCTCAAGCTCACCCTGCGCCATATCCTGCTGTCGAACGCCTTCATCCACGGGTGGGGACAGAAGAACCGGCGCCCCTTCGAGCTGATGGCCGCGGCGCTGCGCGCCTGCGGCAGCGACTGGACCATCAAGGGCGTCAGCGAAAGCCGCAGCAACGATTTCATGAGCCGGCTCGCCACCACCGGCCATGCGCCCTACGACTGGGCGGCGCCGAACGGTTACCCCGACGTGGGCGTGACCTGGGCAGGTTCCAACAACATGGTCACCACTTGGAAGATGCTGGGCTGGCTGACCGAAACCGTCGATACCGACGAAGCGCGGACCCCGCTGCTGCCGATCCTGGCGCTGAGCCGCACCAACGTCGCGACCTGGACTGCGAACAACCTCGTGAACTACTGGTGCCAGCGGATCCTCGGCTATCTGCCGATCGCATCGCGCCGGCAGATCCTGGTGGCGTTCCTCGCCCAGAACGGCGACCCGGCAACCTACGTCATCTCCGATACCGACAGCTCCGCGACGACCGACCTCAAGCGTCATTACAACCAGCAGCGATTGCGCAGCATGGTGTCGATGATCCTGATCTCCCCCGAATTCATGAGCCGCTGAGGAGACTCGCCATGCATACACCCAGTCTCGACCGGCGCGAATTCATCAAGGGCTGCGGCGCGCTCGCGGCGGTCGGCGCGGCCGGCCCGGCCATGCTGTTCTCGCGCGAAGCCTACGCGGCCGAAAATCCCTTCGACACCGTCGTCGTCGTGTTCCTGCGCGGCGGCATCGACGGTCTGAACCTGGTACCGCCGATCGCCGGCAACGACCGCGGTTTCTACGAGGAAGCGCGGCCCAGCCTGCGCATCCCCACGACCGGGGAATTCGGCGCGCTGCCGCTCACTCTCCACACCGGCGCCGATACCGGTTTCGGTTTTCATCCGTCCGCCGTGGGCCTGCGCGATCTCTGGATCATGGGCGAACTGGCCATCGTCCAATCCTGCGGCATGCCGACCACCGTCACCCGCAGCCATTTCGATGCCCAGGCGTATCTTGACCTGGGCACGCCGGGCAATCCGAACAGCGCCACCGGCTGGATGACCCGCGCCTGGCAGACGCAGCCCGCCGGCGGCGCTCCCGGCGCGATGCCGCTGCTCGCGGTGGCGAGCCGGCAGCCGGCCAATCTGCGCGGCGCCACGCAGTCGCTGTCGATGCCGAGCCCCGGCGATTTCGCGCTGACCTCTGGCGCGCCGCAATGGCAGGCCTATCGCAGCGGCATGCCCGCGGGCACCAAGGGCGTCACTGAAACCCTCGCCAGCCTGTGGGCCGGGCAGAGCGGCGTCGAAATGGCCGGCCAGCGCGCCGAGGCGTCGATGCGGCTGATTGCGCAACAGGGCTACACCACCACCCTGCCGGCGACGTGGCCGACCTCGACCTTCGCGCGCCAGCTGTGGACGGTGGCGCAGTCGATCCGTTTCAATCTGGGCCTGCGCTATGCCGCGATCGATCTGGGCGGCTGGGACACCCACGAAAACCAGGGCACCACCGGCAATAGCCTGTATTCGAACAAGATCGCCGAGCTGTCGCAGGCGCTGGCCGCGTTCTACAACGAACTCAATCCGACCGGTCAATGGGGCCGGGTGACGGTGATCGTGCAGTCGGAATTCGGCCGTCGCGTGCGCCAGAACGGCAGCGGCGGTACCGATCACGGCTACGGCAATCCGCTGCTGGTGATCGGCGGGCCGATCAACGGCCGCCGCATGTACGGGCAGTGGCTGGGCCTTGATCCGCAGGTGCTGTCGCCCTATTTCGGCGATATCCCGGCGACCACCGATTTCCGCCGCGTGTTTTCCGAATTGATGATCCGGCGCATGCGCAACAACAAGTTGGGCGAGATTTTCCCGGGTTATACCGGTTATTCGCCGCTGGGAATCTTCCAGGGCACCGATATGGTGCCGCAGTACGTGGCCGGTTCGGGGCAGAGCCAGATCATGGCCGATCTGCCCGCCAATCCGCAGCCGGTCTATGGCGAATCGATGCGCGAAAGCGCACGCGCGATACGCGCCCGCCAACGCGACGAACACACCTGGCTCAGGCGCCTGCTGGCGGCGCTGGGGCTGTCGTAATGCTTTTTCCGGATTGTCACCGACGGCCTGCGGCATCGCCGACCGCCGATGGCATCCGCTAACAACACCGTCCACGCGCGCCACCCGACGGCCGACAGACTCACCGGAGCGACACCATGCCGAGACCGATCTTCCCCACCGCACGGCGCAAGGCCATGTATGCCGTGTTCGCGCGGCGCCACGGCATCAAGGGGCCGCTGCGCTTCCAGTCGGCGCCTGCGCGCGCGCCGGAACCCGCAAGCGCTGCGACCGTAGAGCCCGCAGCCGCCGCCAATCCGGGCGTGCCGCGGATGGCCGGGCCGTCGATGGCAGGGCCTTCCACGGCAAACATCTCACAGGCGGAATTGTCGACGCTGCAACGCGCGCCGTTCGCGGTGCGGGCGCTCAATCACCTCACCTACGGCGCCACGTCGACCTCCATCGCCGAGTTCAACGCGCTCGGCGCGAACGATACCGCGCGGCTCACCGCCTTCGTCGACCAGCAGCTCAATCCGTCCGCCATCAACGACAGCGCGATGGACACGCGGCTCGCCAACGCCGGCTACACCACGCTCGGCAAATCGCTGACCCAGCTGTGGACCGATCACGTGGCATCGGACCCGGTCTACGACGTGCGCATGCGCCCGGCCTGGGAAGTGCAGCGCTCGTCGCTGGCCCGCGCCGTGCATTCCAAGCGCCAGTTGCTCGAGGTGATGGTCGGCCATTGGCATAACCACTTCAACGTCACGGTCACCGATTTCGCCGCCGGCCCGGTGTTCGTGCACTACCACCGCGACGTGATCCGCGCCAATGCGCTGGGCAACTTCCGTACGATGCTCGAATCCGTCGCGCAGAGCACGGCGATGATGTACTACCTCGACAACGCCTCGAACACCCGCTCCGGCCCGAACGAGAACTTCGCGCGCGAACTGCTGGAACTGCACACCTTCGGCGCAGAGAACTACCTCGGCTTCATGGATCCGTTCCAGGTGCCGCCGTGCCCGGAAGATCCCGCCTACCCCATCGGCTACACCGACGTGGACGTGTACGAAACCGCGTCGGCGTTCACCGGCTGGTCGATCAAGGACGGGCACTGGCAGTATCCGACCGAGGACGACGGCACCTTCGTCTATCGGCAGGCCTGGCACGACGCCGGCCCGAAATTCGTGCTCGGCCGGTTCCTCAACCCCGAACAGCCGGCGATGAAGGACGGCCGCGACATCCTCGACCGCATCGCCAGCCATCCGCGCGTGGCCAAATTCATCTGCCGCAAACTCATCCGCCGCTTCGTCACCGACAAACCCGACCAGGCGCTGGTCGACAGCGCCGCGGCGATCTTCCGAGCCAACTGGCAAAACCCGAACCAGATCGCGCTGACCCTGCGCCACATCCTGCTGTCCAACGCCTTCATCCACAGCTGGGGCCAGAAGAATCGTCGTCCGTTCGAACTGGCCGCGGCATCGCTGCGCGTGACTGGTTCGGACTGGACCCCGCGCGTCGGCGACGGCAAGAGCGACGAATTGTTCTGGCGGATGGGCTTCACCGGCCACATGCCCTACGAATGGCCCGCGCCGAACGGCTATCCCGACACTGGAGTGGCCTGGTCGGGTTCCAACAGCTATGCGATGACCTGGAAGCTGCTGAACTGGATCAGCGAAACCAGCGACGCCAGCGTGCCGATGGCGCCGATCCTGGCGGCCACCCGCACCGGCGTGGCCAGTTGGACCGCGAACAATCTCGTCGATTTCTGGTGCCAGCGCGTGCTCGGCTACATCCCGGTCGCGTCCCGGCGGCAGACGCTGGTCGCGTTCATGGCCCAGAACGGCGCAGCGACCGATGTCATCGCCGACACCGACAGCTGGAACGCCAGCAATCCGAAAGCGCATTACAACCAGCAGCGCCTGCGCAGCATGGTCGCGCTGATCCTGATGTCCCCCGAATTCATGAGCCGCTGAGGAGAATGCCCATGTCCGATCTCCACATCGATCGCCGCGAATTCCTGAAGGGCGCCTGCGCCACCGCCGCCGTCGGCGCCGCCGGCCCGGGCCTGCTGTTCTCCAGCGAAGCAGAAGCCGCGGTCAATACTTACGACACCGTGGTGCTGGTCTTCCTGCGCGGCGGCATGGACGGCCTGAACCTCGTCCCGCCGATCGCAGGCAACGACCGCGGCTATTACGAGGAAGCGCGTCCGTCGTTGAACGTCGCCGCATCCGGCACCTACGGCGCGCTGCCGCTGACGCTCTCCAACGGCACCGCCACCGGCTTCGGTCTGCATCCCTCGGCCAGCGGCCTGAAAGGGCTATGGGATGCCGGCAAGCTCGCCATCGTCCACAGCTGCGGCATGCCCACCACCGTCACCCGCAGCCATTTCGACGCCCAGTTGTACTGCGATCTCGGCACCCCCGGTCAGCAGGGCACCGGCACCGGCTGGCTGACCCGCGCCTGGAACACCCAGCCCGGCGTCGCCGGCACGCCGGTCCTGCCGGTGGTGGCGGTGAACAGTCGACAGCCGGCGAACCTGCTCGGATCGATCCAGGCGCTGTCGATGCCCAGCCCCACCGATTTCTCGCTCAACAGCGGCGCCTACCAGTGGCAGCAGTTCCGCAGCGGCATGCCCGCGGGCACCAAGGGCCTCAACGAAACGCTCGCCACGATGTGGTCGGGACACACCGGCGTCGAAACCGGCGGCCAGCGCGCCGACGCGGCGCTGCGCGTCATCGGCGCCCAGGCCTATACCTCGACGCTCCCCGCCGGCTGGCCCACCACTTCCTTCGCCCGTCAGCTGTGGACGGTCGCTCAATCGGTGCGCTTCAACCTCGGCCTGCGCTTCGCGACGGTCGATCTCGGCGGCTGGGACACCCATGACGGCCAGGGCACCGCCGGCAGCGGCTATCACTACTACCAGAACAAGATCGCCGAACTGTCGGAAGCACTGACCGCGTTCTACAACGATCTCAACGCCGGCGGCGAAGCCGCGCGGGTGACCGTGATCGTGCAGTCCGAGTTCGGTCGCCGCGTGCGCCAGAACGGCAGCGGCGGCACCGACCACGGCTACGGCAATCCACTGCTGGTGCTGGGCGGTCCGGTCAACGGCCGCCGCTTCTACGGCCAGTGGCTGGGGCTGGATCCGCAGGTGCTGTCGCCCTACTTCGGCGACGTACCGGTCACCACCGATTTCCGTCGCGTGTTTTCCGAATTGATGATCCGGCGCATGGGCAACAACAAGCTGGGCAATGTCTTCCCGGGTTACACGGGCTACACGCCGCTGGGCATCTTCCAGGGCGCCGACATCGCACCGCAGTACGTCGCTACCGGAGACACCCAGATCATGGCGAATCTGCCGGCGAATCCGCAGCCGACGTTCGGCGAATCGCTGCGCGAAAGCTCACGCGCGGTGCGGGCGCGCCAACGCGATCAGGACCACTGGTTCAGGCGCCTGCTGGCGGCGATCGGGTTGTCTTAAGCGATCGGATCGTCGTAAGCGTATCGGCTTGGTTCGTTACCACTTAGGCCGTCATCGTCCTAGGCCGTCATCCCCGCGCAGGCGGGGATCCATGCCTTCGAGAATCCGGTGAAAGCCGCGATGTGCCTTAGGGCTCCGGGCATGGATCCCCGCCTGCGCGGGGATGACGAGCAAGAGTTCCTCGATCTGCCTGATCCGGTCAAAAAACGGAACTTGACTCAGTCGGAGATCGAAGACGCATACAGCCGCTCAACGCCGCCCCGTCCAGCCGAACCCCAAGCTGAAACCACGCCCCGCACCCGGCTCGAAATAGCGACCGTTGGCCTCGTTGACGATCACCGAACCGGCGTAACGGCGGTCGAACAGATTGTCGACACGCCAGAACGCATGCCAGCCGCTGTCCCGCGCACGCCACTGCCCGCGCCATGCGACGCGCGCGTGACGCTCCGCGGCATCGGTGTTGCGATCGTCCACCGCGATGGCGCCGACCATCCGCGACTCCAGCGCGCTCGACCAGCGACCGTCGCCCGAACGCCATTCCAGTTCCGCGAATACATCGCTGCGCGGCACGCCGGGAATACGGTTGCCGGCATCAACGACGCGGGTTTCGTTCTGCGCGACGAATGCGAAGCCTTCGACGAAACGCGCGTCGATCCAGCTTGCGGCGACGGCGTAGCGCCAGCGCGCGCCGAGATCGCCGGACGCGCCCAATTCGATGCCTTCGCGGCGCGTGGCGCCGGCATTGGCGAAACTCGCGCGGCCGCCGCGATTGAGCGCAGGCACGATCTCGCCTTCGCCGTCCACGCGATACAGGGCCATCTCGATCCGTTGCGAGGCATCGACGGATCGCCAGCGCAGGCCGAGTTCGTAGGCGTCGTTGCGCGACGCATCGAGATCGCGATTGAAGCCGGCCGCGCCATCGGGTCGGTAGGCCATTTCGTTCAAGGTCGGCGTTTCGAAGCCGCGGCCGTAACTCGCATAGGCTTCGCCGCGCGCGAAAGCGCGAACCACGCCGAACGACAGCGCGGTATTCGCGTCGCGCGTCCCGCCGCTGTCGTCGCCGTTCGCGACGTAACGGTCGTCGCTGTCGAAGCGCAGCGTCGAACGGCGGACGCCCGAGAGCGCAGTCCAATCTTCGGCGAAGCGATGATCCGCGGACGCATACAGATCGATGACATCGACGCGGTTGCGCTCGTCGCGACGCAGACGCCCGCGCACGCCCAGCCGGTCGCCGACGAAGTTCTCGAACCCGCGCCGGTCTTCGTCGAGGCGTATCGCCTCCACGCCCACCGCGAACGAGCCGCGTTCGCCGCTCCAGCGCGCAGCGGCGTCGATGCCGGTGGACAGGCGTTGCAGATCGATGACGCCGCCGGCACTGCCGGGCGCATCCTGCACCGCAGCCGGCACGGAGAGGTACTGCTCCACCGCGCGATCGGTGCGATAAGCCGTGGCCCGCAGTTCCACGGCACCTGGACGTTCGCGGCGCCAATCCACGCCGAACTGGTCTTCGCGCACGGTCTTGCGCGTATTGAACGTCGATGCCACGGCATCGGTGCTGTCGGGGTCGCGCGCGAACGCGTCGCGCGTCAGCCCCAGCGGATCCTGCGCCAGGGGTTGGCGCAGGCCGTTGTAGATCGCTCGCAGACGCTCGTTTTCGCCGATCGACCATTCGCCGATGGCGTTGAATTGATGACGCCGCGCCGCGTTGTGCGGACGCGCGCCATCGGTAGCGAAGCTGCTGCCGGTCGCGCGCCAGCGCCAGGTGTCGTCGCTGCTTCCATCATCATTGCCACCGCCATCGATACGCACGCTCGCACGGCGGCTGCGGTCGCTGCCGGCCCAGACGTCGAACGATGGGCCCGGCGGCGCATCGAGTTCGCTGAGGCCCACGATCACGCCGCCCGCGGCATTGCCGTATTGCAGCGCCAGCGGCCCGCGCAGCACCTCGACGCGGTCCAGCGACGACAGCGGAAACGCCGCCGCCTGCCCCTGCCCGTCGGCGGCACTGGAAGGAATACCGTCGACGATCAGGCGGATCCCGCGGATCCCGAACGTCGAACGCGCGCCGAATCCGCGCGACTGGATCTGCAGATCCTGCGCGTAGTTCTGCCGATCCAGCGCGGTGAATCCCGGCACGCGCTGCAAGGATTCGGAGAGATTCACCTGACGCTGGGCATCGCGCAGCGCAGCGCCATCGAGCACCGACACCGCCCCGGGCAAGCCGCGCAAAGGCTGCGCTGCGCCGACCACGCGGATCGTGTCGATGTCGCCGGGTTGCGGCGCTGCTTCGGGCTCCGCAGCCGGGCCTTGAACGCTTTGTGCCTGCGCATGCAAGGTCGCAGAACAGAACAGGATCGGCAGTAATTTTCTAAGTAAAGACATGGACCGGATTCTCCCACAGCCCACAAGATGCTCGCAGAAAGCGGAAACGCTTTTGTAGGAGGGGCTTCAGCCCCGAGCTCTGGGTCGCGACCCCAGTCCCCAATATCCGACGACCCTCGCATTCAACCGGAACGATCGAACATCAAGAGATCGGGCCTGAAGGCCCTCCTACGGCTCCTCACACCACAAACGACGAAGCCCGCCATTCGCATGGCGGGCTTCGGGTGGCGAGCGCGGAAAACCGCTCGACCAGCACTGCATTGCTGAATCAGTCGTTCGAGGGACCTTCGCCTTCCTCGACCGCCTTCATCGACAGACGGATACGGCCCTGCTTGTCGACTTCCAGCACCTTGACCTTGACGATATCGCCTTCCTTGAGCACGTCGCTGACTTTCTCGACGCGATCGTTGGAGATCTGCGACACATGGACCAGACCGTCCTTGCCGGGGGAGATGGTGACGAACGCACCGAAGTCCATCAGCTTGGCGACCTTGCCCTCGTAGATGCGGCCCGGCTCGACGTCGGAGGTGATCTGCTCGATCCGCGACTTGGCGGCTTGGCCGGCGGCGGCGCTGACCGACGCGATGGTGATCGTGCCGTCGTCCTGGATGTCGATCTGGGTGCCGGTTTCCTTGGTGATCGCCTGGATCACCGAACCGCCCTTGCCGATCACTTCGCGGATCTTGTCGGGATGGATCTTGATGGTGATCAGGCGCGGCGCGTACTCGGACAGCTCCGCACGCGGCGCGGTCATGGCGTGGGCCATTTCGCCGAGGATATGCAGACGACCCTGCTTGGCCTGGGCCAGCGCGGTCTTCATGATCTCTTCGGTGATGCCCTGGATCTTGATGTCCATCTGCAGGGCCGAGATGCCCTTGTCGGTGCCGGCGACCTTGAAATCCATGTCGCCCAGATGATCCTCGTCGCCGAGGATGTCCGACAGCACGACGAAGTCGTCGCCTTCCTTCACCAGACCCATCGCGATACCCGCGACCGGCGCCTTGATCGGCACGCCTGCATCCATCAGCGCCAGCGAGCTGCCGCAGACCGAGGCCATCGAGGAGGAACCATTGGACTCGGTGATTTCCGACACGACGCGGATCGTGTACGGGAAGGCTTCCATCGTCGGCATCACGGCGAGCACGCCGCGCTTGGCGAGACGGCCGTGGCCGATTTCGCGACGCTTCGGACCCATCATGCGGCCGGCTTCGCCGACCGAATAGGGCGGGAAGTTGTAATGGAACAGGAAGTGTTCCTTGTACTCGCCGCCGACGGCATCGATGACCTGGCCGTCGCGCGCGGTGCCGAGGGTGACCGCGACGATCGCCTGGGTTTCGCCGCGGGTGAACAGCGAGGAACCGTGGACGCGCGGCAGCACCGTGACTTTCGAGGTGATCGCACGAACGGTGTCGAGCGCACGGCCGTCGATGCGGACCTTGGTGCTCAGCACCGAGTTGCGCAGGGTCTGGTATTCGAGTTCGGAGAATTCCTTCGAGGCTTCGGAGGCGCTCCAGCCGTTGGCTTCGATCTGCGCGGCGAGGCCGGCCATCACGTCCTTCTTCAGCGCGGAGATCGCGTCCTTGCGCTCGAGCTTGTCGCGCACCTGGAAGGCGGTGCCGAGACGGTCGCCGACCGCGGTCTTGATCGCGCCGATCAGGGCGTCGTTCTTGGCGGGGGCCTGCCAGTTCCATTTCGGCTTGCCGGCTTCGGCGACGAGTTCGTTGATCGTGTCGATCGCGATCTGCATCTGCTGGTGACCAAACATCACCGCGCCCAGCATCACGTCTTCCGACAGTTCGCGGGCTTCGGATTCGACCATCAGCACGGCGTTCTTCGTGCCGGCGACAACGAGTTCCAGATCGCTGTCGACCAGTTCGGTCGTGCTCGGATTGAGGATGTACTGGCCGTTCTTGTAACCGACCTTGGCGGCGCCGATCGGGCCGTCGAACGGGGCGCCGCTCAGGGCCAGCGCGGCGGACGCGCCGATCAGGGCCAGGATGTCGCCATCGACTTCCGGATTCAGCGACATCACGGTGGCGATGATCTGGACTTCATTGCGGAAGTCTTCCGGGAACAGCGGGCGGATCGGACGATCGATCAGGCGCGAGGTCAGCGTTTCCTTTTCGGTCTGGCGACCTTCGCGCTTGAAGAAGCCGCCCGGGATGCGGCCGCCGGCGTAGAACTTTTCCTGGTAGTCGACGGTGAGCGGGAAGAAATCCTGCCCTTCGCGCGCGGTCTTCGCGGCGACGGCCGTCACCAGCACGACGGTGCCTTCTGCCGACACCATCACCGCACCGCCTGCCTGGCGGGCGATCTCGCCGGTCTCGAGCACCACGGTGTGCTTGCCGTACTGGAAACGCTTGGTCACTTTTGCCACGTTGGAATGTCCTCGAAAAACTTTGATCGATGAACCGGAGGGAGCCCCTGCCCCGGACCGGGTGGCCGCTCGATGCGGCCGGGCAATGCGAACGTTCGCATTGCAGGAACGTTGTTACGGAGGTTGAGCTGTTGCGAAGCGTTGGATTGTTGCGAAGCGTTGCGTGTCGCGACGGGATCTCATGGACCCCAAAACGAAACCGCGGCGCATTGCTGCACCGCGGCGGGTCTGGAACTCAGCGACGCAGACCGAGTTTTTCGATCAGGGCCTTGTAGCGCACCGCGTCTTTGCGGTGCAGGTAGTCGAGCAGGCTGCGACGACGGTTGACCATCATCAGCAGGCCGCGCCGGCTGTGGTGATCCTGCTTGTGCGCCTTGAAGTGTTCGGTGAGCTGCACGATGCGCGCGGTGAGCAGCGCGACCTGGACTTCCGGCGAGCCGGTATCGTTCTCGCTGCGCTTGTGGGTTTCGATGACTTGGCTTGAATCGATGGACATGTGAGGCCTCTTGACGCGAGATCGGCAGGAACAACGCCCGGGATGACCGGCGCGGCGCACCGCTGAGTCCGCCTGAATGGAATGACGCAAAGGATGCTGCCCGTGTAACGGCATGAATCCGGCCCGGACAGCAGCGGAATTGTAGCCCTCGCCCCCCGTCGGAACAAGGGCTTGGACGATTTCCAAGAGATCGGAGGCAGCTTGTCGCAGGCTTGGAAGCGGTCGCGGGCGGACCGCTCAGGGCGCGGTGGCCGGGGCTTCCGGCCGGGCTTCACAGGCCTTACGCATGGCCTGCGCCATGCGGTCGAACTTGCCGCTCAGCGCCAGGCGCCGTCCCTGCGGCGTGCGGTTCATGGTTCAGCCCTGCCGGATCGAAAGTCTCCGCCGCACTGTCCCACTCGCCCGCACGCATCCGGCTCGGCCCTGTTCGGCCGACAGCCCCGGCGTCAATTGGGCGGCCAGCAGCGGGCACGCGAAGGCCAGCATCGAAAACGTGAAGAGCACGGAAGACAAGCGGAGCGGCATCATGGCGGTGGATCGCCCGAGAATGGAAAACATCAGGGTCTGGCGATGTCCTGACGCTGGAACACGCGTTCCGGCTTGAGGCTGCCGTTCTCGTCGATCTTCGCGAGACCACGGGCGCGCCCGGCTGGGTCGAAAACGGCGTACTCGCCCGACGCTTCGTGATTCAGCTGCAGCCGCTGGCCCTGCTCGAACCGTCGCATGCCGTCGTCGGTGAGATCGATCCGGCGATAACCCACCAGGCCGACCTCGATCGGCAGCAGACAGGCTTCGAGGCAATGGGGATCGCGTTCCGCGAGGGCCTGCAGCGATTCGAGGGTCCACATCCGCGGGTCGCGGAACGGGTCCACCCACAGCCGGCGCAGTTCGGCGACATGCGCGCCGCAGCCCAGCGCCTCGCCGAGATCGCGCACGAGGCTGCGCACGTAGGTGCCGGATCCGCATTCGACGTGCAGGCGCAGCTGCGGAGCGTCGCCGTCGAGCAGGTCGGCTTCGGACAGCAGTTCGAAGGCATGCACATCGACGGGCCGCGGCTCGATCTCAATGGATTCGCCACGCCGCGCCTTGGCGTACAGCGGTTCGCCGCCGCGCTTGAGCGCCGAATAGATCGGCGGGCGTTGCATGATCCGCCCGGTAAGGTCGCGCAGCGCGGCGTCGATGGTGCCGATGTCGTAGCGCGCGACCGGCCGTTCGCGCAGCGGCTGGCCTTCAGCGTCGTCGGTATCGGTGACGATGCCCAGCCGCGCCACGGTGTCGTAGGCCTTGCGCGCGCCGAGCAGATTGCCGGCGATCTTGGTGGTTTCGCCGAAACAGATCGGCAAGAGGCCGGTGGCAAGCGGATCGAGACTGCCGGTATGTCCGCCCTTGTCGGCGCGGAACAGATGGCGCGCGCGCTGCAGCGCCTGATTCGAGCTGAGCCCCTGCGGCTTGTCGAGCAGCAGAATGCCGTCGAGTTTGCGGAAGATTGTCTTGGGGGGCAGCGCCATCACGGGATGATATGACTTAATCGGCAAGCGTGTGGACGGCCCGGAGCGCACCGCTTGCTCGAAAGAGCCGGTGCGCCGGAGATCGGCCTACGAATCTTTGCTCGAATCGTCGTTGTCGTCGGCGTCCGGATCCGGAGCAGGTTCGGTATCCAGATCGCGCAGGAGATTGTCGATGCGCTCGCCGCGATCCACCGAATCGTCGTAGTGGAAATGCAGTTCCGGCGTGTGGCGCATCTTCACAGAACGAGACAGTTCGTGGCGGATTTCGGGAGTGAGTTCCTTCAGCCCCTTCATCGCTTCCTTCGCGCGCTCGGACTGCAGCGCGGTCACGAAGACCTTGGCGTGGGCCATGTCGCGGGTGATCTCGACGTCGGACACGCTGACCGACGGCAGGCCGTGCACACGCACCATCGCATGCACGATGGTGCCCAGCTCGCGACGGAGCTGGGCGGATACGCGGTCGGTCCGGTAAAAGGATTTCTTCAAAATGCTTCTTCGCTAATTCGGGAAATTCGGCGCACGCTCAGAGCGTGCGCTGGACCTCGATGCGTTCGAAGCATTCGATCTGATCGCCCGGCTTCACGTCGTTGTAGGCCTTCACGCCGATACCGCATTCGGTGCCGTTGCGGACTTCGTCGACGTTCTCCTTGAAGCGACGCAGCGATTCCAGCTCGCCCTCGAAGATCACGGTGTTGTCGCGCAGCACACGGATCGGCTTGTTGCGCTTGACCACGCCCTCGATGACCATCGAGCCGGCGATCGCGCCGAACTTCGAGCTGCGGAACACGTCGCGGACCTGGGCGGTACCGATGATCTCTTCGCGGATCTCCACGCCGAGCAGACCGGACGCCACCTGCTTCACCTGATCGATCACGTCGTAGATGATCGAGAAGTAGCGCAGATCCAGACCATTGGCGTCGATGATCTTGCGCGCCGAAGCGTCCGCACGGACGTTGAAGCCGATAATGGTGGCCTTCGCCGCCAGCGCCGAATTGGCGTCGGATTCGGTGATGCCGCCCACGCCCGACACGATCATGTTGATGCGGATCTGGTCGTTGGACAGACCGACCAGCGCCTGGCGCAGCGCTTCCGCCGAGCCCTGCACGTCGGCCTTGACCACAAGGTTGAGGCTGAGCTGGGTGCCGCCCTGACCCATCTGGGCCATGATGTCTTCCATGCGGTTGCCGGCCTGCGCGACCAGGCGCGATTCGCGGCGCTTGGTATCGCGCTGCTGCGCGACTTCCTTGGCGAGGCGCTCATCGGCCACCACCACGAAGTCGTCGCCGGCATCGGGCACGCCCGACAGACCGAGCACCTGCACCGGGATCGACGGACCCGCGGCCTGCACCTGGGTACCGGTTTCGTCGAACAGCGCGCGGACGCGGCCGTACTGCACTCCGCAGACCAGGTAATCGCCCTTCTGCAGAGAACCTTCCTGCACCAGCACGGTGGCGACCGGGCCGCGGCCCTTGTCGAGCGCGGATTCGATGACCACGCCGGTGGCGCGACCTTCGGACACCGCCTTGAGTTCGAGCACTTCGGCCTGCAGCAGGATCGCGTCGAGCAGATCGTCGATGCCCTGGCCGGTCTTGGCCGAGACTTCGATGAACTGGGTCTCGCCGCCGAACTCTTCGGCCACGATGCCGTGCGCGAGCAGGTCGTTCTTGACGCGCAGCGGATCAGCGCCGGACTTGTCGATCTTGTTGACGGCGACCACCAGTTGCACGCCGGACGCCTTCGCGTGCTGCACGGCTTCCACCGTCTGCGGCATCACGCCGTCGTCGGCGGCGACCACCAGGATCACGATATCGGTGAGCTTGGCGCCGCGGGCGCGCATCGCGGTGAACGCGGCGTGGCCGGGGGTGTCGAGGAAGCTGATCACGCCCTTCGGCGTTTCGACGTGGTACGCGCCGATGTGCTGGGTGATGCCGCCGGCTTCGCCCGCTGCGACCTTGGCGCGACGGATGTAGTCGAGCAGCGAGGTCTTGCCGTGGTCGACGTGGCCCATGATGGTGACCACCGGCGGACGCGACTTCTTCTCGCCCTGCTGGTCTTCGATGTGCGCCAGCAGTTCGACTTCGGCATCGCCGCTGTCGGCGCGAACCGGCTTGTGGCCGAGTTCTTCGACCACCAGCGCCGCGGTGTCGTGATCGATGGTCTGGGTGATGGTGGCCATCACGCCCATCTTGAACAGCGCCTTGACCACGTCGCCGCCCTTGAGCGCGAGCTTCTGGGCGAGGTCGGACACGGTGATCGCATCGCCGATCGCGACCTCGCGAACCACTTTCTCGGTCGGACGGGTGAAGCCGTGCTGCCCGCCGCCGCTGCGACTCTGTTCGAGCTGGCGCTTGGCCTTGGGCTTGGAGCGTGCGGTCGAGCGACGTTCGCGCTCGGTGGGGCTCAGATGCAGCTGACCGGCGAAGCGCGCGGTGCTGTCGTCGTCCTCCACCTCGGCCACCATGACGTGCGAGCCGCGGTTGGGTTTGTTCTTGTGCGCATTGCGGTCGTCGACGCGCGCCGGCTCGGTGCGCACGGGTTTCGGATGACCGTGCCCGTGGCCGCCGGTCTTGGCCGGACGCGCGGCAGCCGTCTCCTCGCCTTTCTCGGGGGTACCGGATGCAGCGGCAACGGCGGCGGCGGCCTCAGCAGCCACTCGGGCGGCCGCTTCTTCGACGGCACGCTTGCGCGCGGCGATTTCCTCGGCGCGCTTGCGGTCGTCCTCGGCCAGACGCTGCTGTTCGTCCAGATTGCGCTGGCGCGACTCTTCGAGCTTGCGCAGGATTTCCGCGCGCTCATCGCCGGGGCTCTGCACGCCATCGTGTTTGACCAGAGTCACTTTCTTGCGCACCACGACATCGACGGTCTGGCGATTCTTGCCGCCGCCGACCGTGATTTCCTGCTTGCGGTTGCGATTGAGCGTGATCTTCTTGGGCGCGGCCGGATCTTCGGCGGCGGCCTCATTCTTGCCGTGCGACCGCTTCAGGAAGCCGAGCAGCTTCAGCTTTTCGGCGCTGGTCACGGTCTGGTCGGGGCCGCTGAAGGTCATGCCGGCTTCTGCCAGCTGCTTCAGCAACTTTTCGACCGGCGTGTTCACCAGTTCGGCCAGTGTGCGGATGGTGGTTTGCTGCGACATTCGGTATCCGTATCCTGAATTGCGGGCCGGCGTTTCGGCCGGTCCCACACGGGAAAATTGCGACGTGTTCGACGGGGATTCTAATCCCGACGAGGCTTAGCCTTCGCGTTCGAGCCGGGCGATTTCCTCGGCGCGGGCGGCGAGGATGAGAGTCGCGGCGCGCGCCTCGTCCAGACCGTCGATGCCGAATTCAGCCACTTCGTCCGCTCCCAGCTCGCCGAGGTCCTCGACGGTGCGGACGCCATGCCCAGCGAGGGCGTAGGCGGTCTCGCTGTCCATGCCTTCCAGCGCCAGCAGGTCGTCGGCCGGCTGATGTTCGTCCAGTTCCTCCTCCACCGCCAGCGCGTCGTTCAGCAGGGCGTCGCGGGCGCGGGAGCGCAGTTCCTCGACGATATCCTCGTCGAAGCCCTCCACCGCCAGCAGTTCGCCGACCGGCACATAGGCGATTTCCTCGACCGTGCTGAAGCCTTCGGCGACAAGAATACCGGCGATTTCCTCGTCGACTTCGAGTTTTTCCATGAACAGGTGACGGGCGGTGGTCTGCTCGGCCTCGCTCTTGGCCTGGACCTGATCGGCGGTCATCACGTTCAGCTGCCAACCGGTGAGCCGGCTGGCCAGGCGCACGTTCTGGCCGCCCTTGCCGATGGCCTGGGCGAGGCGCTCTTCGGCGACCGCCAGATCCATCGAGTGCTTGTCTTCGTCGACGATGATCGACTGCACTTCGGCCGGCGCCATCGCGTTGATCACGAACTGGGCCGGATTGTCCGACCACAGCACGATGTCGACGCGCTCGCCGTTCAGTTCGTTCGACACCGCCTGCACGCGCGAACCGCGCATGCCGATGCAGGCGCCGATCGGGTCGGTACGGGTGTCGTAGGCGATGACGGCGATCTTGGCGCGATCGCCCGGGTCGCGGGCGCAGGCCTTGATCTCGACCAGACCCTGGCCGACTTCCGGCACTTCGAGCTTGAACAGCTCCATCATGAATTCGGGCGCGGCGCGGCTGATGAACAGCTGCGGGCCGCGGGGCTCGCTGCGCACGTCGAACAGATAGCCGCGGACGCGGTCGCCGGCGCGCACGACGTCGCGCGGGATCGCCTTGTCCTTCGGAATGAACGCCTCGGCATTGCCGCCGAGATCGACGTACACGTTGCCGCGTTCGACGCGCTTCACGACGCCGGTCACCAGCTCGCCGACGCGGTCTTTCCACGCATCCACGACCTGATTGCGCTCGGCCTCGCGTACGCGCTGCACGATCACCTGCTTCGCGGCCTGGGCGGCGATGCGGCCGAATTCGGGGTTCTCGATCTGCTCTTCGATGTAATCGCCGATCTCGACGCCTTCGACTTCGTCGATGGCGTCCATCATCCGGGTCTGGCGGTCCGGCGATTCCATCACCACGTCGTCGGCGACCACTTCCCAGCGACGGAACGTCTCGTAGCTGCCGTCCTTCGGATTGATGGACACGCGGGTCAGCACGTCCTGTTCATGAAAACGCTTCTTGGCCGCCGTCGCCAGCGCCGCCTCGAGGGCTTCGATGATGACCGACTCCGGCACGCCTTTTTCATTGGCGACCGCGTCGACGACAAGCAGGAGTTCCTTACTCATTCTGTTACGCCTCTGCAAACTTTAAGTGCGTTATTTTCAAGTGCGTGGTTTCAGGTACGCATTCGCTGGAAATCTGGTATTCGTTCAATGCTTCGTCGGCCGTTTGCCCGATGGCTTGCCTGCGGGTTTGCCTGCCGGCTTCTTGCCCGGTTTCGTCGGAACGAAACCCAGCGCCGCCCAGTCCGGTACCAGCCGCGCCTTCTCGATGTTGTCGAAGTCGACCGACACGCGCTGCGGCTCGGGCTTCGCCTCGATGTCCAGTTCGATGCGTTCGCCTTCGACCGCGGCGATCCGGCCCTGCAGCCTGCGGCGGCCATCCTGCGGCAGCTTCAGGCCGATCTTGGCCTGCTCGCCGAGGAAGCGCGCGAACTGCGCCGGGGTGAACAACGGACGATCCACGCCCGGCGAAGAGACTTCCAGCGTGTAATTCCCGCTGATCGGATCCTCGACATCGAGCTGGGCCGAGACTTCCCGGCTGACCGCTTCGCAATCTTCGATCCCGACCATCCGCGGCGTTTCGCTGTCGCCTACTGCATCGCCCGGCGGGATGTCGATATACAGACGCAACGTCGCGCCACCCGGCGAGGGCAGATACTCGACACCGAGCAGTTCCAGACCCAGGGCCTGGACGGTCGGCGACAACAGGTTCGAGATGTCGGTGGCCTTGTCCGCCATGAATGTCCCGGAAATGAAAAAGGGGCCTTGCGGGCCCCTTGTCCAATACCGCTGGATTTCGGCGTCGAAGCGCAGCTCATGCTTCGACCAAGCCCGACTTGACTGTTTGTCGACGGCCCGCGAGGGGCTGCAGACGAACTCGAAAAGCTGGTAGCGGGGGCAGGATTTGAACCTGCGACCTTCGGGTTATGAGCCCGACGAGCTGCCAGACTGCTCCACCCCGCATCAGGAGCGGAATTATGACGGTCGGCGCGAATAGTTGCAAGCGCGAAACCGTCGAATGAACACATCGGCCTGTCGACATCGCCATCGCTCAAGCGAATGCCTGCTGGCACCACGCCATGATCGGGCTCCAGGCGAGACCCAGGACCAGCAGCGACAGCGCATTGATCGCGAACACCACGCGCAGGGCGAGGTCGTCGCGTTGCGCCATCGGCTCGCGGCCGTCGGCGGATTCGGGTTCGTCGAAGTACATCGCACGGATGACGCGCAGGTAATAGAACGCGCCGATGACCGCAAACACGATACCGACGATCACCAGCCAGATCTGCCCGCCTTCCCACGCTGCGCGCAGTACCGCCAGCTTCGACCAGAACCCCAGGAACGGCGGGACGCCAGCCAGCGATGCCATCACGCACAGCACAAGGCCGGCCATCCACGGGCTGCGGGCGTTCAGGCCCTTGAAGTCCTCGATGCGGTCGGCCTCGAAGCCGCGGCGCGACAGCACCACGATGATGCCGAAGGCCGCCGCCGCCATCACCGCATAGCTGATGGCGTAGAACATGCCGGCCGCGTAACCGACCGCGCCGCCGCCGGCCAGGCCCATCAGCAGGAAGCCGACATGCGAGATCGTCGAGTACGCCAGCATGCGCTTGAGGTTGGTCTGCGCCAGTGCGATGAGATTGCCGACCACCAGCGAGAACGCAGCCAGACCGGACAGCAGCGTGCGCCATTGCTCGTCGAGCGGACCGAGCCCGCCTTCCAGCAGGCGATAGGCCATCGCGAACGCCGCCAGCTTCGGCGCGGCGCCGATGAACAGGGTGATCGGCGTCGGCGAACCGTGGTACACGTCCGGCAGCCACATATGGAACGGCGCGGCACCGAACTTGAAAGCGATGCCCGCGACCAGGAAGACCATGCCGGTGAGCAGCAGTGGCGTGGCGCTGGCCGCACTGTGGATGGCAGCGAGATCGAGACTGCCGGTGGCGCCGTAGATGAGCGACATGCCGTACAGCAGCAGGCCTGACGCCAGCGACCCGAGTACGAAATATTTCATCGCCGCTTCCGAAGCTAGCGGATTGTCGCGATCGGCCGCGACCAGCGCATACGAGCACAACGCCAGCATTTCGAGGCCGATATAGACCATCACCAGGTTGCCGGCGGAGATCAGCAGCATCATGCCGGCGACGGAAAACAGCATCAGCACGGTGATCTCGGCCTTGTAGATGCCGCGCTCGCGCAGGAAGGTCCACGTATAGACCAGCGCGAACGCACTGACTACGCAGGTCACCCACTTCAGGACATCGGCCATGTCGTCGCGGATGAACATGCCGTTGAGCACGGTGCCCTGCCCGCCCACGTCCAGCGCGAGCATGCCCGCGACCACGATCAGCGCGACGATGCTCAGCACATGGACGAGAACGCGCTGACGCTCGCCGATGAACAGGTCGATCAGCAGCAGCGCGAACGCGGCGCCCACGAGCACGAGCTCGGGCAGCAGCGGCATCAGATCGGCGGAGGTGGCGCTGGTTGCAATCATGATGGTCTCAGAGCTTGCTGATCGCCAGCTGGCTGGCGAGTTGGGCGATGGCGGGTTCCATCAAGTCGGTCAAGGGTTTCGGATACACGCCGATCAGCAGCGTACCGGCCGCGAACGCCGTCAACACGATCCACTCGCGCGGATTGATGTCTTCGAGTTCGGCGACGTGCGCATTGCCGACATCGCCGAACGCAACCCGCTTCACCAGCCACAGGGTGTAGGCGGCGCCGAGGATCAGGGTGATGGCCGCGGTGAACGCGAGCATCGGGTGCGCCTGGAAGCTGGCCACGATGACCATGAATTCGCCGACGAAACCCGACGTGCCCGGCAGGCCGGCATTGGCCATGCCGAAGAACACCAGGAACGCCGCGAACCACGGCATCACGTTCGCCACGCCGCCGTAATCCTTGATCATGCGGCTGTGCATGCGGTCGTACAGCACGCCGACGCAGGAGAACATCGCGCCGGAAATGAAACCGTGCGAGATCATCTGCACCATCGCGCCCTGCATGCCGAGGCGCGCGGCCTCGGGATTGCCCTGGTCGCGGACCAGCATCAGCGCGATGAAGATGCCGAGGGTGACGAAGCCCATGTGCGAGATCGACGAATACGCGATCAGCTTCTTCATGTCCTCCTGCACCAGCGCGACCAGGCCGATGTAGACCACCGCGATGAGGCTCAGCGCGATGACCAGCCAGGCGAATTCGTGGCTCGCATCGGGCGTGATCGGCAGGCTGAAACGCAGGAAACCATAGCCGCCGATCTTCAGCATGATCGCGGCCAGGATCACCGAGCCGCCGGTCGGCGCCTCGACGTGGGCGTCGGGCAGCCAGGTGTGCACCGGGAACATCGGCACCTTCACCGCGAACGCGATCAGGAAGGCGAAGAACAGCCACACCTGCTCCTTCGCATCCAGCGGCAGCGCATACAGATCCGGCAGCTGCCAGCTGCCGGCCTGCAGGTACAGGTAGATCAGCCCGACCAGCATGAACACCGAGCCGAGGAAGGTGTAGAGGAAGAACTTCACCGAGGCGTAGACACGGCGCGGACCGCCCCAGACGCCGATGATGATGAACATCGGGATCAGCATGCCTTCGAAGAACACGTAGAACAGCATCGCGTCGACGGCGGCGAACACGCCGATCATCAGGCCTTCCAGGAACAGGAAGGCCGCGACGTACTGGTTCACGCGCTTGTCGATGGAGCCCCAGGCACCGATCAACACCAGCGCGGTCGTCAACGTGGTCAGTACGATCAGCGCGACCGAGATACCGTCGGCGCCGAGGTGGTACTGGATGTCGTAGGCGGGAATCCATTCGCGCTGCTCGACGAACTGCAGGCCGGAAGTGAAATAGTCGAACCCGGTGAGCAGCGGAATGCTCAGCGCGAACGTCGCCACCGCGACCGTCAGCGCCAGCCAACGCGCGGTCTGCGCCCGCTGATTGCCGAGCGCCAGCGCCAGTGCGCCGCCGACGATGGGCAGCCAGACCAGGATGCTGAGAAGAGGCCAATTGTGCATCGCGATTCGGTATCCGTCAGTTCGTATCGATTGACATCGAAAATCAGCGCCAGAACTTGATCAACACGGCCAGCAGAGCGATCAGGCCGAGAATCATCGCGAAGGCGTAATGGTAGAGGTAGCCGGACTGGGTCTTGCGCAGCAGGCCGGAGACCAGGTCGACGATCCGCGCGCTGCCGTTGACGAAGAAGCCGTCGATCACTTTCTCGTCGTTCTTGCGCGACAGCTTGCCGGCCAGGAGACCGCCGCCGGCGAAACCGCCGATCCACAGATCGTCCATGCCGTACTTGTTGTCGAGAATCCGGCCCATCAACGCGAACGGCGGGAACGCGCCGACCTTTGCCGGCAGCGACGGTTTCCACCAGTACATCACCGTCGCCAGCATGAAGCCGCCGAAGGCCAGCCAGAACGCAGGCGCCATGAAACCATGCAGCGCGAACGCGACCGGGCCGTGCCAGAGCTCGGCCTTGAGCTTGGCGACCACATCATTCGCCTGACCCACATCGATGGCGCCGAGGAAGAACGGCAGTTGTTCGTGATGGCCGCTCCAGTCGGTACCGAACAACATCGGCCCGACGGTGAGGAAGCCGATCAGGACCGAGGGAATCGCCAGCAGGATCAGCGGCATCGTCACCACCCACGGCGACTCGTGGGGTTCATGCGCGCCGTGGCTATGACCGTGGTCGTCATGGGCATCGGCATGATGCGCATCGGCGTGCGCATCGTGATGGTCGTGATCTCCGTGCGCATGATCCCCGTGCGCATGACTGTCGTGCACGTGGCGGAAGCGCTCCTCGCCGAAATAGGTCATGTAAAGCAAACGGAAGCTGTAGAACGAGGTCACGAACGCGCCCAGCAACACCGCCCAGTAACCGTAGGTCGCGACCCAACTGGTCGACTCGTGGGCGTGGTGCGCGGCCGCCTCGATGATGGTGTCCTTCGAATAGAAACCGCTGAAGAACGGCGTGCCGACCAGCGCCAGCGTGCCGAGCACGCTGGTCCAGAAGGTGATCGGCATGTATTTGCGCAGGCCGCCCATCTTGCGCATGTCCTGCTCGTGGTGCATGCCGATGATGACCGAGCCGGCGGCAAGGAACAGCAGCGCCTTGAAGAAGGCATGGGTCATGAGGTGAAAGACCGCCGCCGAATACGCCGACACGCCGAGGGCAACGGTCATGTAACCGAGCTGCGACAGCGTGGAATACGCCACCACGCGCTTGATGTCGTTCTGGACGATGCCGATCAGACCGGTGAAGAACGCGGTGGTCGCACCGATGAACAGCACGAAGCTCAGCGCGGTCTCCGACAGCTCGAACAGCGGCGACATGCGCGCGACCATGAAGATGCCGGCGGTCACCATCGTCGCGGCGTGAATCAGCGCGGAGATCGGGGTCGGGCCTTCCATCGAGTCCGGCAGCCACACATGCAGCGGCACCTGCGCCGACTTGCCCATCGCGCCGATAAACAGGCAGATGCAGATCAGCGTCGCGACCGACCACTCGTGGCCTTCGAACATCGCGACGGTCTGGCCGCCGCCGATGGTGCTCGACGCGTTGGCGAATACGGTCGCGTAATCGAGGGTATTGAACCAGAACAGCACGCCGGCGATACCGAGCAGGAAGCCGAAGTCGCCGACGCGGTTGACGAGGAACGCCTTGAGATTCGCGAAGATCGCGCTCGGACGCTTGAACCAGAAGCCGATCAGCAGGTACGACACCAGGCCCACCGCTTCCCAGCCGAAGAACAGCTGCAGGAAGTTGTTGCTCATCACCAGCATCAGCATCGAGAAGGTGAACAGGCTGATGTAGCTGAAGAAGCGCTGGTAACCCGGATCTTCGGCCATGTAACCGATGGTGTAGACATGGACCAGCAGCGAGACGAAAGTGACGACCACCATCATCATCGCGGTCAGCTTGTCGACCATGAAGCCGACGTGCGCGTCGTAACCGGCGACATCGAAGAACGTGTAGAGGTTCTCGTTGAACGGCATGGCGCCCTGCGCGACCAGTTGCCACAGCACATAGCAGGACAGCGCGCAGCTCACGCCGACGCCGAGGATGGTCGCGCTGTGCGCGCCGACCCGGCCGATGCGACGACCGAACAGGCCGGCCAGGATCGCGCCGAACAGCGGCGCGAGGACAACCGCGACCAGGACGGACTTGGAGAGCGCATGCTGGGTGAGTGCATGCTCCATAACGGTAGGTTCCATGCCGGGTTCCGTCAGCCTTTCAGAGTGTCGATCTCGGCCACGTTGATCGTGTGCCGATTGCGGAACAGGGTGACCAGGATCGCCAGGCCGATCGCGGCCTCAGCAGCGGCCACGGTCAGGATGAAGAACACGAAGATCTGGCCGGCGACATCGCCGAGGTGACGCGAAAACGCGATGAAATTGATATTGACGCTGAGCAGCATCAATTCGATCGACATCAGCAGGATGATGACGTTCTTCCGGTTGAGGAAGATCCCCGCCAGGCTGATGCAGAACAGCGCGGCGCCCAGCGCCAGATAGTGCCCGAGGGCAAGCGGCCCCATCATGACTTCACCTCTTCGCTCGCAGCGACATCGCCTGTCGCCGCCGGGGTTTCAGCATTCATCTTGATCATGCGGATCCGGTCCTGGGCGCGGACGCGCGACTGTTCGGCGGGATTCTGGTGCTTCGTGCCGCTGCGACGGCGCAGCGTCAACATCACCGCCGCAATCACCGCGATGGTCAGGATGACCGCGGCGAGTTCGAACGGCAGCAGATACTCGGTGAAGAGCGCGCGCGCGATCCATTCCGTGTTCGACAGTCCCTGCGCTGCGGCAGGATCTCCCCCGAAGGTCGCGGCGAACTCCGCTTTCACGCCGATCAGGGTCAACATCTCGATCAGCATCACCACCGCGACCAGCAGGCCCAGCGGCAGGTAGCGCACGAACCCCTCACGCATCGGCTCGATTTCGACATCGAGCATCATCACCACGAACAGGAACAGCACCATCACCGCGCCCACGTAGACCAGGATCAGGGCCACGCCCAGGAACTCGGCGCCGGCGAGGATCCACGTGCAGGCGACGGTGAAGAAGGTCAGCACGAGGCACAGCGCGGCGTGCACCGGATTGCGCACGGTGATCACCCCGCCCGCCGAAATGGCGGCGATCGTGGCGAAGACCAGAAATGCGAGAGTGGTGAATTCCACGGCTGCCCTCAGGAAGATGCGTTCAATGGTGCGTGCTTATCGGTAGCTGGCGTCGGCGGTGCGACGTTCGGCGATTTCTTTTTCGAGACGGTCGCCGATGGCCAGCAACTGCGTCTTGTTCACGATGTTCTCGCCGCGATTCTCGAAGTGGTACTCGTGGATGTGGGTTTCCACGATCGAGTCGACCGGGCAGGATTCCTCGCAGAATCCGCAGAAGATGCATTTGAACAGGTCGATGTCGTAACGCGTGGTCCGGCGAGTGCCGTCGGCGCGCTGCTCCGAGTCGATGGTGATCGCCAGCGCCGGGCACACCGCTTCGCAGAGCTTGCAGGCGATGCAGCGCTCTTCGCCGTTGGGATAGCGGCGCAGCGCGTGCAGGCCGCGGAAACGCGGCGACTGCGGCGTCTTTTCCATCGGGTACATCAGCGTGTACTTGGGACGGAACAGATACTTCAGCGTCAGCCCCATGCCCTGGAACAATTCCAGCAGCAGCAGGCTCTTGAGGTAGGAAACGATCCTGGTCATCACACGCCCTTCTCGAACACGCCGAAGAACACCAGCAGTGCGGTGACGAAAATCCACGCGATGGTGATCGGAATGAAGACCTTCCAGCCAAGACGCATGATCTGGTCGTAGCGATAGCGCGGGAACGAAGCGCGGAACCAGATGAAGACGCTGGCGAAGAAGAAGACCTTCAGGAACAGCCACGGCCAGCCGCCTTTCCAGATCCAGTCGACCCACGGCGACACGTCGGCGGTGATCCAGCCCTGCAGCGGGCTGAGCCAGCCGCCGAGGAAGAACAGCGCGGTCAGGAAACTGACCAGGATCATGTTGGCGTATTCGGCCAGGAAAAACAGCGAGAACTGCGAACCCGAGTACTCGACCATGTGCCCGGCGACGATTTCGGATTCGCCCTCGACCACGTCGAACGGCGCGCGGTTGGTCTCGGCCACGCCGGAAACGAAGTACACGACGAACATCGGCAGCAGCGGGAACCAGAACCACTCGAAGAAACCGGCGTCGCCCGATTGCGCGACCACGATGTCGGTGATGTTGAGGCTGCCGGCGGCCATCAGCACGCTGACCAGCGCGAAGCCCATCGCGATCTCGTAGGAGACGACCTGCGAGGCCGCGCGCATCGCGCCGAGGAACGCGTATTTGGAATTCGACGCCCAGCCGGCGAGGATCACGCCGTACACGCCCAGCGAGGTCATCGCCAGCAGATACAGCAGGCCGGCGTTGGCGTTTGAGAGCACCAGCCTGGCGTCGAACGGCACCACCGCCCACGCCGCAAGCGCCGGTGCCAGCGCCAGCAGCGGCGCGAGGATGAAGAGCGGCTTGTTCGCGCTGCTCGGCTGGATCACTTCCTTGAAAAGCAGTTTGAACACGTCGGCGAAGGCCTGGAGGATGCCCCAGCCCACGTACATCGGGCCGTGGCGGACATGCATCCAGCCGATCAGCTTGCGTTCCCAGACCACGTAAAAAGCGACGGCGATGATGACCGGCATCGTGATCGCGAGGATCTTCAGCACGATCCACAGCAGTGCGCCGGTGGTGCCCATCGCGAGCAGCCAGTCGCGCAGCGCATCGAACAGCATGTTCATGCGGCGGCTCCCGTCGCTGCGATACCGGTCACGCGGACGCGAACGCCACCGAGCGCAGCGGTCGGGCCGTAACCGGATTCGATCCAGACCGCACCCTTGGCGACGCGATCGTCGACGACGACCTGCAGCGTGGCGGCGCCGACGCCGTTGTCGACCTTCGCCATCGCGCCATCGACCAGCGATGCGGCAGCGGCATCCGCGGAATGCAGCACGATGCGGGGACCGGCGTTGAGCGGATGGGACTGCAGCGCCGACGCGCGACGGGTCACGCCGTCGACGCGATAGATCGCCTGCGAAACCGCGAGTTCAAACCCTTCGCCGGTTGCGACCGGTGCAGGGGATGCGGCGACGGATACGGCACGCGGCGCAACGCTGGCGCGCAGACCCGGGAGATCGGTGAACTCGAAACCGCCTGCGCCCAGTTCGCCGCCGAGCGCGCGCAGCACCCGCCAGCCCGGACGGGCATCGCCCGGCAGCTTGCCGCCCGCGACCGCACGCTGATCGCGGCCGTCGAGATTGGTCAGCGTGGCGTCGATTTCCGGCAGCGCGCCGATCGGCAGGATCACATCGGCGACCGCACGCGTGGAGCGGCAGGCGAAGTGACTGAAGGCCACGACCTTCGCCGCACCCAATGCCTTCAGCGCGCGCGCCTGATCGGCGAAATCGAGGCCCGGCTCGATGCCGTACAGCACGTACGCCGCACGGGCGTCGCCCAGCATCGCCTGCGCATCGCGCGCGGTCGGCAGCACGCCCATCCGGGCGAGGCCGAGCGCATTGGCGCCTTGGGGAATGCGGCACAGCGCGGCGTTGTTCGCGGCGGCGAAATCGGCGGCGGCCTTGCGGATCGCGGCGGCGTGCACGCCGTTCTCGGCGACGGCGCCGACGATGACGGCCATGCTCGCGACGCTGTCGAGTTCGAAACCGGCCAGCGCAGACGCAAGCTGCGACGGCGGCACGATGGTCTTAGACGCGATCGGGAATGCGAAATCGAAGTCGACCGGGTTGATGACGTGGATCTTGGTGCCGCGCTTCGCGGCCTGGAGCAGGCGCTGATGCAGCAACGGCAGTTCGTGGCGCAGATTCGAGCCGACGATGACGACAGCATCAGCGGTTCCGATCTGGGCGACCGGCATCGCGAACTGCGCGGCGGCCGCGCCGTCCGACAGGTCGTGCTGGGCGATGCGATGGTCGAGGTTGCCGGTGCCCAGCGCGTCGGCCAGACGGGCGAGCAAAGCGCCCTCCTCGTTCGAGATCGACGGATGCGCGAGCACGCCGAGCGCGTCGCCGCGATGGGCGCGCAGGATCTCGGCAGCCTTGGCCAGGGCTTCTTCCCACGAGGCTTCGCGGAACGAATCGCCATCCGCGCCGTCTTCGATGCGGATCAGCGGTTTGGTCGCACGGTCTTCGGCGTAGAGCCCCTGGTGCGAATAGCGGTCGCGATCCGACAGCCAGCATTCGTTGACCGCTTCGTTGTCGCGCGGTACCGAACGCATCACGTCGCCGCGGCGCGCGTGCAGGAACAGGTTGCTGCCCAGCGCGTCGTGATAGCCGAGCGATTCCTTGGCGATCAGTTCCCACGGACGGGCGCGGAAGCGGAACACCTTGTTGGTCAGCGCGCCGACCGGACACACGTCGATGACGTTGCCGGACAGTTCGGTGGTGAGCGGCTTGCCGTCGTAGGTGCCGATCTGCAGATTCTCGCCGCGCTGCATGCCGCCCAGTTCGTAGGTACCGGCGATGTCGGCGGTGAAGCGGACGCAGCGCGTGCACTGGATGCAACGCGTCATCTCGGTGGCGACCAGCGGCCCCATGTCCTCGTCGGCCACGGTGCGCTTGCGCTCCGAGAACCGGCTGACCGAGCGACCATAGCCCAGCGACAGATCCTGCAGTTCGCACTCGCCGCCCTGATCGCAGATCGGGCAGTCCAGCGGATGGTTGATCAGCAGGAATTCCATCACGTTGCGCTGCGCTTTCAGCGCCTTTTCGTTGCGCGTGAAAACCTTCATGCCGTCGGCGACCGGCGTGGCGCAGGCCGGCTGCGGCTTGGGCATCGGACGACCGCCCATTTCGGCGTCGACCAGGCACATGCGGCAGTTCGCGGCGATCGGCAGCTTCTCGTGATAGCAGAAGCGCGGGATCGGAATGCCGGCCTTGTCGGCGGCATGGATGATCATCGAGCCCTTCGGCGCGAACAGCGGGCGGCCGTCGATCTCGATGGCGACATGGCCTTCGGGCACGACCGGTGCGGCGGGAACGTTGACGGCTTCGGTGCTCATGCCGCCACCTGCTCGACCGGTCCAACCACGGTGCCCGCGCGCTGGTCGTCGACCAGGAAACGCTTGTTCACGATCGCGTACTCGAATTCGTTCCAGTAATGACGCAGGAAGCCCTGCACCGGCCACGCGGCGGCTTCGCCGAACGCGCAGATGGTGTGGCCTTCGATCTGACCGGCGGCGGCGCGCAGCATGTGCAGATCCTCCATCGTCGCCTGCTTCTCGACGATGCGGGTCAGCATGCGGTACATCCAGCCGGTGCCTTCGCGGCACGGCGTGCACTGGCCGCAGCTTTCCTTGAAATAGAAGCGCGCGATGCGCTGGCAGGCGCGCACCATGCAGGTGGTTTCGTCCATCACGATGACCGCGCCCGAACCCAGACCGGAACCGGCCTTCTGGATCGAGTCGTAGTCCATCGTGCAGGCCAGCATCGCGTCCGCCGGCAGTACCGGCATCGACGAGCCGCCCGGGATCACGCCCTTGAGCTTGTGGCCGTTGCGCACGCCGCCGGCCATTTCCAGCAGATCGGCGAACGAAGTGCCGAGGCGGACCTCGTAATTGCCCGGCTTCGCGACATGCCCGGAGACCGAGAAGATCTTCGGGCCGCCGTTGTTGGGCTTGCCGAGATTGAGGAACCACTCGGCGCCGTTGCGGATGATCGCCGGCACCGACGCGTAGGTTTCGGTGTTGTTGATCGTGGTCGGACGCCCGTAGAGGCCGAAGTTGGCCGGGAACGGCGGCTTGTAGCGCGGCTGGCCTTTCTTGCCTTCCAGCGATTCCATCAGCGCGGTTTCTTCGCCGCAGATGTAGGCGCCGGCGCCGAGCGCATTGTAAATGTCGATGTCGATGCCGGTGCCGAGCACGTTCTTGCCCAGCCAGCCGTGCTTGTAGGCTTCGGCGGTGGCTTCTTCCAGATGCTCGAACGGCTCGTGATGGAACTCGCCGCGCAGGTAGTTGTAGGCGACCGTCGACCCGGTGGCGTAGCAGGCGATGGCCATGCCTTCGAGCACCGAATGCGGATTGAAACGCAGGATGTCGCGGTCCTTGCAGGTGCCCGGCTCGGATTCGTCGGAATTGCAGAGGATGTACTTCTGCATGCCGGTGCCCTTGGGCATGAAGCTCCACTTCAGGCCGGTGGGAAAGCCTGCGCCGCCGCGACCGCGCAGCCCGGAACCCTTGACCATCTCGATCACCTGTTCCGGCGGGATCTTCTCTTCGAGGATCCTGCGCAGCGCGCTGTAACCGCCGGTTTTCAGGTAGTTCTCGTACGACCACGGCTTGTCGAAATGCAGCGTGGTGTAGACGACCTGATGCTCCTTCGGCGCGGGGCCGACGGGACCGGTCGTGTGGGGGCCGTGAGAATTGGAGCCGTGATGTGTCATCTCGTCGCCTGCCCTACTTCAGACCGTCGATCAGCTCATCCACCTTCTCGGCGGTGAGATTCTCGTGGTAATGACCATTGATGACCATCATCGGCGCACCGCAGCACGCGGCCAGGCACTCTTCCTCGCGCTTGAGGAAGATGCGGCCGTCCGCCGACGATTCGCCGAGCCTGCAACCGAGCTTCTTCTCGGCATGGGCGACCAGATCTTCGGCGCCGTTGAGCCAGCAACTGATGTTGGTGCAGAACGCCACGTTGTGGCGGCCGACCTTCTCGGTCTCGAACATCGAATAGAAGGTCGCGACCTCGTACGCCCACACCGGCGGCAGGTCGAGATACTTGGCGACCGCGGCGATGAGTTCATCGGTCAGCCAGCCTTCGTTCTGTTCCTGCGCGGCGTGCAGGCCCTGCAGCACGGCCGAACGCTTGCGATCCGGCGGAAATTTTTCCAGCCAGTGATCGATGTGCGCACGCGTCTTGTCGCTCAACGCGACCATCGGGTCGACGTTGCGGCAGGCTTCGAAATTTCCGGTCGCTTTCATTCTTTCTGCACCCTTAGCGATCGATTTCGCCGAAGACGATGTCGTAGGTACCGATCATCGCCACCACGTCGGCCAGCATGTGGCCCTTCACGATCGTGTCCATCGACGACAGATGGGCGAAACCCGGCGCGCGCAGATGCACGCGGAACGGCTTGTTCGCGCCATCGGACACCAGATAGCAGCCGAACTCGCCCTTCGGCGCTTCGACCGCGCAGTAGGTTTCGCCGGCCGGCACGCAATAGCCTTCGGTGAACAGTTTGAAGTGATGGATCAGCGCTTCCATGTCGTCCTTCATGGACTCGCGGCTGGGCGGAGCGACCTTGTAGTTGTCGATCATCACCGGACCGGGATTGGCCTTGAGCCACTTCACGCACTGCTGGATGATGCGGGTGGATTCGCGCATCTCGGCGACGCGGACCAGGTAGCGGTCGTAGCAGTCGCCCGCCACGCCGACCGGGATGTCGAAATCCACTTCCGCGTATTTCGCGTAAGGCTGTTTCTTGCGCAGATCCCAAGCGATGCCCGAACCGCGGATCATCGGGCCGGTCATGCCCCACGCCAGCGCCTGTTCCGGCGGGATCACGCCGATGCCGACCGTGCGCTGTTTCCAGATGCGATTGTCGGTGAGCAGGGTTTCGTACTCGTCGACGCGCGCCGGGAAGTCCTTGGCGAACGCTTCGATGTAATCGAGCATCGAGCCTTCGCGCCATTCGTTGAAGCGCTTGAGCTTGCCGCCCTTGCGCCACGGCGATTCGCGGTACTGCGGCATTTTCTCGGGGAGATCGCGATAGACGCCGCCCGGACGGTAGTAGGTCGCGTGCATGCGCGCGCCAGATACCGCCTCGTAGACGTCCATCAACTCTTCGCGTTCGCGGAAGGCGTACAGGAACACCGCCATCGCGCCGAGGTCGAGGGCGTTCGAGCCGATCCACATCAGGTGATTCAGGATGCGGGTGATCTCGTCGAACATCGTGCGGATCCACTGCGCGCGTTCCGGCGCTTCGATCTGCATCAATCGTTCGATGGCGAGCACGTAGGCGTGCTCGTTGCACATCATCGACACGTAGTCCAGGCGATCCATGTAACCGATCGACTGGTTGAATGGCTTGGATTCGGCGAGCTTCTCGGTGCCGCGATGCAGAAGACCGATGTGCGGATCCGCGCGCTGGACGATCTCGCCGTCCATCTCGAGGATCAGACGCAGGACGCCGTGCGCGGCCGGATGCTGCGGGCCGAAGTTCAGGGTGTAATTGCGGATTTCCTGCTTCGATTCGGTCGCGTTGCTGGCGAACGCCTCGTGTGCCTGCGGTGTGCTGGCTGGGTGCGCAGTGGTCATTTCGCAGGCTCCGCCTTGCGCGCGGCCGATTCGCCCGAAGCCGTGGCGTAGCGCGCATCGTCGCGGATCACCCGCGGCACGCCGACGCGCGGCTCGACCGAGGTGACGGGTTCGTAGATCACGCGTTTCTTCTCTTCGTCGTAACGCACTTCGACATTGCCGATCAGCGGGAAATCCTTGCGGAACGGATGACCGACGAAACCGTAATCGGTGAGGATGCGGCGCAGGTCCGGGTGGCCCTCGAAGATGATGCCGAACAGATCGAACGCCTCGCGCTCGAACCAGTTCGCCACCGGCCACAGGTCGGTGAGCGACGCCACGATCGGCAGATCGTCGTTCTGCGCGAACGCCTTCACGCGCACGCGACGGTTGTGCTGCACCGACAACAGGTGCGCGACCGCGGCGTAGCGGCGATGGGGAACCGGCACGATGGACTGGCCTTCGAGGCCTTCGGTCTGCTGCGTCGTGCTTTCGCCGTATTTGAAGCGGCCGACGCCACGGCCTTCGACACCACGGCTGAAGCCTTCGGAGGAGACATCGGTGTCCCACTCGTCGCTGCCGTAGCCGAGGTAATCGACACCGCACACATCGACCAAGGATTCGAAGCCGAACTCGTCGCGCAGCGCTTCGCAGCCGGCATGCCAGTCGCCATCCGGGAACTCTACGCCGAGTTCGCCGCGGGGTTCTGCGACAGTGACGGTGGCGGCCGGGAAGCGCGCGCGAAGACGCTCGACGAGGGCGTTATCGGCCATGTCAGCGGACACCCTGGATGTTGTCGCCGAAATTGGTGCCGCGGCGTATCTTCTTCTGCAGTTGCAGGATGCCGTAGACCAGCGCTTCGGCGGTCGGCGGGCAGCCCGGGACGTATACGTCGACCGGGACGATGCGATCGCAGCCGCGCACGACCGAATACGAATAGTGATAGTAGCCGCCGCCGTTGGCGCAGCTGCCCATCGAGATCACCCACTTCGGGTTGGGCATCTGGTCGTAGACCTTGCGCAGCGCCGGAGCCATCTTGTTGACGAGGGTGCCGGCGACGATCATCACGTCGGACTGGCGCGGCGACGGGCGGAACACCACACCGTAGCGGTCCAGATCGAGGCGCGCGGCGCCGGCATGCATCATTTCCACGGCGCAGCAGGCCAGACCGAAGGTCATCGGCCACATCGAACCGGTACGCGCCCAGTTCCACAACACGTCGAAGCTGGTGGTGACGAAGCCGTGTTCCAGCAGCGGGTTGCCATCCTCCGACAGCAGGCTTTCGGGACGCAGGATATCGTCGAGCCGCCCTTCCGGGATCGGATTGTTCGCGAAATCCGCGACTTTCTGGATGCTATTGATGACGCCCATATCAGACAGGACTCCGGTGGATGCGCAGGAAGGGAAACGACGGTCGCACCGTCACTCCCACTCCAGCGCACCGCGCTTCCAGACATAGATGAAGCCGAGAAAGAGCATGCCGACGAACAGCCCCATGGTGACCAGGCCGCGCGGGCCCAGCTCGGTGAACACGAGCGTCCACGGCACGATGAAAATGATTTCCAGGTCGAAGATGATGAACTGGATGGCGATGAGGTAGTAGCGCACGTCGAAGCGCATGCGCGCGTCCTCGAATGCGTTGAAGCCGCATTCGTAGGGCGAAAGTTTTTCGGCGTCGAAGCGCTTGGGGCCGAGGACGTTGCCGACGACGATCAGGGCGATGCCTATGCCGGTGGCAACGATCAGAAACAGCAGGGTCGGCAGATATTCGGCCAGCACTATCAGTTCTCTCGGCGTTGGGGTTGGGTCGACGGATCGCCTGTGACCGAATCGCGTTCCCGGCCCCGAAAAAAACCGCACGAGGGATGTGCGGGCGTTCGCGGAACCGGATGTCGTTTCCCTGACAACGCCTCATGCGTCCATGCACGAGTTTCGGTAAAGGTGACGCTGATTGTTGCTGCGCGTTGGTGCCCAAAGGGGGACTCGAACCCCCACGACTTACGTCGCTACCACCTCAAGGTAGTGCGTCTACCAATTCCGCCATCTGGGCAATATCGCTATTTCGCGCCGTGCGGCGCGCGAAGCCTGACTATTGTAAAGGATGCTGCGCAAAAGTCGCACCCTTTTCGATCCGGAACGGAATGGTGCGCCGGTATCGATATCGTTCGCCGATACGCTCGCGATGCGATGCGTAGAAGCGACTTAAGGCGCGGGCGAATACCCGCACCCGGGAAACGCGTTCAGCCTCCCTGCGGCGCCGGTTGGGCCGGCGTGGTTGCGGCAGGCGGCGTTGCGCTTGGCGCCGCCGGCTGGTCCGCGGGCTTCACCGGAGCCGACTGCGCGGGCGCGGCCGGAATCGGCTTCGCCGCAGGCGCTGCCGGCACCGCCGGGGCTTTCGGCTCGGCCTTCGGCACCGCCGTCTGCGACATGACGCCGAGATCCTGCTCGGCCGCGTCCTTGGGTTTGGCCAGATGGGTAGCCTGCCACGCCATGAACAGCGCGACCGAGAAGAACACAATGGCCAGCCACTTGGTCGACTTCGAGAGGAAGTTCGACGCGCCGCGCGAGCCGAACACGGTCGCCGAAGCGCCGGCGCCGAAACCCGAGCCTGCCGACGCACCGGCGCCGCGCTGCATGAGGATCAGCGCGATCATGGCGATCGCGACCAGTACGTACACAACATTGAGGATCAACAGCATCGTTGGCGCTCGTAGGAAAAGGTGCGGGGCTGACGGAATCGCGCCCGCGGCGGGCCGGCATCCCGAAGGATCAGGCCCGTGCGGCCGCGACGATGGCGAGGAAATTGGCGGCCACCAGCGAGGCACCACCGATCAATCCGCCATCCACGTCCGGCTGTGCGAACAGCTCGGCCGCGTTGTCCGGCTTGCAGCTGCCCCCGTAGAGGATGGACAGCGAGCCGGCGATTGTAGCATCGCGTGCCGCGACTTCGCCACGAATGAAGGCGTGGACGGCCTGGGCCTGGGCCGGCGAGGCGGTTTTGCCCGTGCCGATCGCCCACACCGGTTCGTAGGCGATGACCGCGCCGGCGAAGGCCTGGGCGCCGGCGTGCTCGAAGATCGCGGCGAGCTGGGTCTCGATCCGGTACTCGGTCTGGCCCGCTTCGCGCTCGTGCAGGGACTCGCCCACGCACAGGACCGGCACCAGTCCGGCGTGCTTGGCTGCGAGGAACTTGCGGGCGATCAGAGCATCGTGCTCGGCATGATGCTGACGGCGCTCGGAATGCCCGACCAGTCCGTAGCGGGCGCCGATATCGACCAGCATCTCGGCCGACACCTCGCCGGTGTAGGCGCCCTTTTCGTTGGCGCTCACGTCCTGGGCGCCGAACTGCAGGCCCCGGCCCTCGAAGGCCTCGATCAACTCGCCGATGTAGGGCAGCGGCGGCATCACCACGACATCGACGCCGGTCGCCGAGTGCCCTGCGGCGATGGCGGATACCAGCTCGGTGGCGAAGGCGCGGGTGCCGTGCAGCTTCCAGTTTCCGGCGACGATTTTGCGACGCATGAGATGCTCCAGAACGATATCGATCAATACGGTTGGGCACAGGATAGCCGATGGCGTACCCCGACCGCGGCGACGGGTATGCTTGGCGGCTGAGCCACGCTCGAACCCACGATTCCAACCCCATGAATGGAAAGGACAAGCATGATTGCTGACAGCAGCGGGCACGCCAGGGGATACGCGCTGGTCACCGGCGCCTCCAGCGGCATCGGCGCGGCGATCGCGCGCGAATATGCCCGCCGCGGCGTGCCGCTGATCCTGACCGCGCGCCGGACAGAACGACTGCAGGCCCTGGCCGAAGAATTGCGGCCCCGGGTCGACGTGGTGACGTTGGCCGCCGATCTGGCCGATACCGGTGCCCCGGCAGCGCTTCAGGCCGAGATCGCTGCCCGCGGGCTGCACGTCGCACACCTCGTGAACAATGCCGGCTACGGCGTGCCCGGGCGCTATCTGTCCGCCGACTGGAAGACCCACGCCGATTTCCTGCAGGTGATGATCGTCACCGTCTCCGAGTTGACCCACCGGTTCCTGCCGGCGATGGAAGCCGCCGGCTACGGCCGGATCGTCAATGTGGCCTCGCTGGCCGGACTGGTGCCCGCATCGGCCGGGCACACCCTCTACGGCGCCGCCAAGAGCTTCCTGATCCGCTTCTCGGAAGCGCTGGCGCTGGAAGTGAAGGAGCGCGGAGTCAACGTTTCGGCGCTGTGTCCGGGCTTCACCTACACCGAATTCCACGACGTCAACGGCATGCGCGAGCGGGTGTCGAAACTGCCGAAGCTGCTGTGGCTGGACGCGGCGAGCGTGGCCCGGCTGGGCCTGGACGCGGTGGAACGCGGCCAGACCCGCTGCATCACCGGCCGCGCCAACCGGGTCATCGCCGGCATCTCGAAATATCTTCCGGATGGTCTGGCGCGGGCACTGGTGGCCAGCCGCAGCAAGGAGTTCCGGGACGCGGATTGAGTCAGTCGCGGCCGGCGGCGTACCGCGAGAGCAGCCAACCGACCCCTGCACCGACCGCGGCGACGGGAACGCCGACGCCCAGTGCGATCGCGACTTCGAACGGCCAGAGGTTGTGCGACGTCGCATCTTTCGCCACGTCCCAGACCACCCGCAGCATCACCGTCGCCACAATCGCGAACGCGGGCGCAACGGTGGATAGCCAGAAGCCCAGCCGCAGACGCCAACTGCCGAGCAGCGCGGCGATACCGGCCACTGCCAGACAGCCGCCGTAGAGGGCATCCGGCAGATTGGGATTCCGTTCGAATGCCCACCAGTACAGCGGAAGCATCGCCATGACGCAGGCGACAGCCACCCACAGCGCGCGCTTGAACGGCTGGCGATGCGGGAGGGCCGGACGGGCGATCACTTCAGCTTGATTTCCCGCAGCCGCTCTTCCAGGTAACCCTGTGCGGTGATCGGTTCCGGGTAACGGTTCGGATTGTCGGCGGTGACGCACGACGGCAATACGTCGATCAGGAAATCGGGATTGGGGTGCAGGAAGAACGGAATCGAGTAACGCGGTTTGCGCGCCTGCTCGCCCGGCGGATTGACCACGCGATGGGTAGTGGACGGATACACGTGATTGGTAAGGCGCTGCAGCATGTCGCCGATGTTGACCACGATGGTGTCGGCGTCGGAGGTGAAGGGCACCCACCCCCCCTGCTTGGACTTCACTTCCAGTCCTGCGGCGCTGGCGCCGACCAGGAGGGTGATGAGGTTGATGTCTTCGTGCGCGCCGGCGCGGACGTTGGGGATGTCGTCGGCGGTGATCGGCGGATAGTGGATCGCGCGCAGGATCGAATTTCCGGAGTCGGTCTTGTCGGCGAAATAAGTCTCCGGCAGACCGAGGTGCAGCGCGAGCGCCGACAGCACCCGCGAACCCAACGCGTCCAGCGCCTGATACAGCGCGTAACCGCGCGCGCGCATGTCCGGGGTTTCCTCGGGCCACAGGTTCGGCGGCATGACCTCGCGATAGGCGGAATCGTCGGCGATCTCGCGACCGATGTGCCAGAACTCCTTGAGATCGAAATGCTTCGAATCCTTCGCGGTCTCGACGCCGAACGCCGTATAGCCGCGGGCGCCGCCGGTGCCGGCAAGGTGGTACTGCATCTTGGTGTCGGTGGGCAGCGCGAAGAAACGCTGGAACGTGCCGTAGGCGCCGTCGATCAGGTCCTGCGGAATGCCGTGACCGCGGATGCCGGCGAAGCCCCACTCGCGATAGGCCGCGCCGAGTTCGGCGACGAAGGCGTCGCGATCAGTGTCGTAGCGGCGGATGTCGAGGGTCGGAATGTATGGGGTGGAAGCCTGGGTCATGTCGTTCTGTCGTCCTGGAATACTGGGTCAAGATTACCGCCGCCGGGCAGGCACGGACCATGCGGAATTCTGCTCGCGGACGGAAAAACGTCCTTGATCGCGATCAAAACATCAACAGAGCCGCCGAAACAGCGCCGCCGATCAGACCGCCGCGCGAACCGCTTCGGCCAGCCGGTCCAGCGTGGATTGCATCAACCGGGCGTCGTCGGCCTCGACCGTCACCCGCACCACCGGCTCGGTGCCCGAAGGCCGGAGGAAGGCGCGCCCCCTGCCCTGCACCGCCGCCTGGGCCTCGGCCAGCGCGGCTTTCACGCTGTCGGCCTCGGCCGGCCTGCTGTCTGCGGCCACTTTCACGTTCACGGTCTTCTGCGGCGCCTTGCCGAAGCCGGCCAGCACCTGCTGCAGACTCTTTCCACGCCGGCGCAGCACTTCCAGCACCTGCAGGGCGCTGATGATGCCGTCGCCCGAGCTGACCCGGTCCAGGCACAGAAGATGACCGGAGGTTTCGCCGCCCAGCACCCCGCCGTGCTCCAGCAGCGCCTGATGGACGTAGCGGTCGCCGACCTTGGTGCGCATGAAGGCGATGCCGCGCTCGCCGAACGCGCGCTCCAGGCCGTAATTGGTCATCAGCGTGCCGACGACCGGGCCGCGCAGGCGACCGCTGGCCTGCCAGTCGGTGGCGAGCACGTACAACAGGTCGTCGCCGTCGCGCACGATGCCGTCGCTGTCGACGAACAGCAGCCGGTCGCCGTCGCCGTCGAAGGCGATACCGAGGTCCGCGCCGCTGGCCAGCACGCGCGCGACCAGGGCGTCGGGATGGGTGGAGCCGACGCCGTCGTTGATGTTGACGCCATTGGGGTCGACACCGATCGCATCGACCTGGGCGCCGAGTTCGCGCAGCACCAGCGGGCCGATCTGGTAGGTCGCGCCGTGGGCGCAATCGACCACGATCTTCATGCCGCCCAGATCGAAACGCCGCGGCACCGAGCTTTTGCAGGCTTCGACATAGCGGCCGATCGTGTCGCGGGTGCGCACGGCCTTGCCGAGCAGGTCGGACGCCACCGTGCTGAAGGGTTTGTCGAGCGCGGCCTCGATCGCCAGTTCGGTGGCGTCGTCGAGTTTCTCGCCCTCGGCCGAGAAGAATTTGATGCCGTTGTCGTAGTGCGGATTGTGCGAGGCGCTGATGACGATGCCGCCGTCCGCGCCGAGCGAACGGGTGAGGTGCGACACCGCCGGCGTGGGCATCGGGCCCATCAACTGCACGTCGACGCCGGCCGCGACCAGCCCGGCCTCCAGCGCGGCTTCGAACATGTAGTTGGAGATGCGGGTGTCCTTGCCGATCACCACCATCGGCTTGCGCCATTCGCCGCCGTGCTTTTCGTCGATATGGCGCACCGCCGCGCGCAGCGCGTGGCCGTAGGCGTTGCCCAGGCGCAGTACGAAGTCCGCCGAGATCGCGCCCTCACCGACCCTGCCACGGATGCCGTCGGTGCCGAAGTATTTACGTGCCATCAGTCTTTCTCTGGAGGATTGGGTTGACGCGAACGACGCAGACCAAGAGCCATTTCAAGACTCACGTCCGGTTGCTTGCGCCAGTTGTGGCGATTGGTGGCCGCGACGGCACTTTCGACGGTTTCGGGGTCGGCCGGCTGAGCGCCCGACAGGTCGGCCAACTGCTGGTTGACCACTTTCCGGTGGGACTGGTTGACCCACTGTTTCCGCTTCGCGATGGCGTCGCGGGCGCCCCACTGACTCTCGGCAACCACATTGCGCCGGTCGAGTTGCAGACTCAGCGCTTTCTTTTCCTGAGGCGTGCGCTTGCGCTTCATGCCTATACCCCGAAACGCATCTGACGATAGTGATGATACGTCGGTAACGCGTGGGATCCGGACACGCCGAAGCTCAGCCTTCCGTCACCAACTCGTCTTCCGGCATCGGCTGGCGCATCAGCATCGCGACCAGATGGGCGATGCGTTCGCGCAGTTCGCGGCGGTCGCAGATCTGATCGATGGCGCCGTGGTCGAGCAGGAATTCGGGGCGCTGGAAGCCTTCCGGCAGGGTTTCGCGCACGGTCTGTTCGATCACGCGCGGCCCGGCGAAACCGATCAACGCGCCCGGTTCGGCCATGTTGATGTCGCCCAGCATCGCGAACGAGGCGGAAACGCCGCCGGTGGTCGGATGGGTCATCACCGAGATGTACGGCAGGCCCGCCGCGCGCAGGCGGCCGAGGGCGGCCGAGGTCTTGGCCATCTGCATCAGCGAGAACAGGCTTTCCTGCATGCGCGCGCCGCCGCTGGCGGAGAAACAGACGAAGGGCGCGCCGAGGTCGCGGGCGCGCTCGGCGCCGCGGGCGAAGCGTTCGCCGACCACCGAGCCCATCGAGCCGCCCATGAAGGCGAAGTCGAACGCGGCCGCCACGATCGGGCGCTGGCGCAGGGCGCCTTCCAGCACGATCAGCGCGTCGCGCTCGCCGGTGGCCTTCTGGCTCGACTTGATGCGGTCGACGTATTTCTTCTGGTCCTTGAACTTCAGGACATCGGTCGGCCCCAGCTCGGCCCCGATCTCGGTGCCGGTGCCGGGATCGAGGAACGATGCCAGGCGGACGCGGGCGCGGATCGGCATGTGGAAATCGCACTTCGGACAGACTTCGAGGTTGTCCTCCAGCTCCTGCCGGTACAGCACTGCGCCGCAGCTGTCGCACTTTTCCCAGAGCCCTTCGGGCACGCTGCGTTTACGGGAGGCGCCGCTTTCCGTGCGGATTCGGGCGGGCATCAGTTTTTTGAGCCAGGACATGCGTTCGATCGTCTTCTTCTGGTGGGGGCCGCCTCCTTCCTGGAGGTCCGAGCGCGCCAGTCTAGCAAGACTCCAACGCCGTCTCCGTACGCCCCCGCACGTACCGGACGGGCGGCGAATCGGCGGCGGAACGCCCTCGACGGGCGCGGTCAGCCCGCGTCGAGCGCGGCCCGCAGCGGCGCGAGGAACGCCCGGGCGCGCGCGGCGGCATCGGCCGGGTCGGTCGACTCGGCCAGCGCCGCGACCAGCGCACTGCCGACCACCACCCCTTCGGCCGAGCGGGCCATCGCGGCGGCACTGGCGGCGTCCTTGATGCCGAACCCGGCCACCACCGGCACGCCGGCACGGGCGCGGATGGTGTCGAGATGGCCGCTGGCATCGCCGGTGTCGAGGCGGTCGGCACCGGTCACTCCGGCATAGCTGACGTAGTAGAGATAGCCTTCGGCGTCGGCGCAGAGCCGGTCCAGACGCGCGTCCGGCGTGGTCGGCGACGCCAGCAGGATCAGCGACAGCTCGTGCGCGCGCATCGCGATGCGCAGGTCGTCGGCCTCTTCCGGCGGCAGATCGACCACCAGCAGGCCGTCGACGCCAGCGGCGGCGGCTTCCTGGGCGAAACGCGCGTAGCCGCGGATCTCGACCGGGTTGAGGTAGCCCATCAACACCACCGGCGTGTGCGCGTCAACGGTACGGAATTCGCGCACCGCTTCGAACACGAAGGTCAGCCCGGCGCCGCGCGCCAGGGCGCGTTCGGAGCTGCGCTGGATGGTGGGGCCGTCGGCCATCGGGTCCGAGAACGGCACGCCGAGTTCGATCACGTCGGCGCCGGCCTCGACCAGCGCGTGCATCACCGGCACGGTGGCCTCGCGCGAAGGGTCGCCCGCGGTCATGAACGGCACCAGCGCCTTGCGGCCGGCGGATTTGAGGTGTGCGAAACGGGTGTCGATGCGGTTCATGGGCAGTGAGGCCTGCAGTCAAAGCCCCTCTCCCGTCGGGAGAGGGGTTGGGGAGAGGGTTCGGCGAAGCGGCAGATGGTCAGCACCGGGATGCTCGGCATCACCGCTCCGCCGTACCCTCATCCGCCCTTCGGGCACCTTCTCCCGAGGGGAGAAGGAGGAAAATCAAAACACCAGACCCTCGCGCGCCGCGACGGTATGCACGTCCTTGTCGCCGCGGCCGGAGAGGTTGCACAGCACCAGCCCGTCCTTCGGCAGCTCGCGAGCGAGCTTCATCGCCTGGGCGATGGCGTGGGCAGATTCGAGCGCCGGCAGGATCCCCTCGGTGCGCGCAAGCAGATGGAAGGCTTCCATCGCTTCGTCGTCGGTGATGCCCAGATAATCGGCGCGGCCGCGATCCTTGAGGAACGCGTGCTCGGGGCCGACGCCCGGGTAATCGAGGCCGGCGGAGATCGAATGGGTCTCGATGATCTGACCGTCGTCGTCGCACAGCACATAGGTGCGATTGCCGTGGAGCACACCGGGACGGCCGGCGGCCAGCGAGGCCGCGTGCAGACCGCTGGCGATGCCCTCGCCAGCCGCTTCGGCGCCGACCAGACGCACCCCGGCATCGTTGAGAAAGGCGTGAAAGATGCCGATGGCATTGCTGCCGCCGCCGACGCAGGCGGTGACCACGTCCGGCAGGCGGCCATAGTCGGTCAGCATCTGCGCGCGCGCTTCGCGGCCCACCACCGAATTGAAGTCGCGGACCATGCGCGGATACGGATCGGGGCCGGCGACGGTGCCGATGATGTAGAAGGTGTTGTGCACGTTGGTCACCCAGTCGCGCATCGCTTCGTTCAAGGCGTCCTTGAGCGTGGCCGAGCCGCTGGTGACCGGCACCACGGTCGCGCCGAGCAGTTTCATCCGGTAGACGTTGATCTTCTGACGCTCGATGTCGGTCGCGCCCATGTAGACCACGCATTCCAGCCCCAGCCGCGCGGCGACCGTGGCGCTGGCCACGCCGTGCTGGCCGGCACCGGTCTCGGCGATGATCCGCGGCTTGCCCATGCGGCTGGCGAGCAGCGCCTGGCCGATGGTGTTGTTGATCTTGTGCGCGCCGGTGTGATTGAGGTCTTCGCGCTTGAGCAGGATGCGCGCGCCGCCGACTTTCGCGCTTAGCCGCTCGGCGTGATAGATCGGACTGGGACGGCCGACGTAATGCTTCAGGTCGCGATCGAATTCGGCGATGAACGCAGGGTCGACCCGCGCCGTGTCGTAGGCCGCGGCGAGTTCCTGCAGCGGGCCGATCAGGGTTTCGGCGACGAAACGGCCGCCGAAACGGTCGAAATGGCCCTCGGCATCGGGAAAGGCGTTGAAGTCGGTCTGGGTGTCGAGCATGGCGGCGTGGCCGAGCGGAGGCGATGCTTCAGTTTATCGCAGACCGGCGGCCAACAAGCGTTATAAAATCAATCGAATCCGTTACGAAAACTCACACGTCATGAACTCATACGCGACGACCCGGAGCCTGCCGCCGCTCAACGCCCTGCGCGCCTTCGAGGCCGTGGCCCGGCTCGAAAGCGTCAGCCGCGCCGCGGCCGAGCTGCACGTCACCCACGGCGCGGTCAGTCGACAACTGCGGACGCTGGAAGACGCCCTGGGCGCCGCGCTGTTCGTCCGCCAGGGCCGCGGGGTGGCGTTGACGCCGCTCGGCCACCGCCTGCACGGCGCGGCGGCGGCGGCCTTCGACCCATTGCGCGCAGCCTGGGCGGAACTGCGCCGCGGGCCGCAGCAGGCGCCGCTGGTGCTGGGCTGTCCGGGCAGCGTGCTGGCGCGCTGGGTCATCCCGCGGCTGGACCGGCTGGTGCGCGAGCGTCCGGAGCTGCAACTGCATCTTTCGGCCAGCGACACCGCGCCCGACGCGCAGCTGAGCGGCTTGGACGCCGCCCTGCTGATCGCATCGCCGCCGTGGCCGCAGGACTGGCAGGTGCATGTCCTCGCCCCGGAACGGATCGGCCCGGTCGTCGGCCCGCGCTGGCCGGGCGCGGAGTCCCTGCACGACGCGCCGCCGCAGGCGCTCTCGGCGCATGCGCTCCTGCACACCGCCTCGCGTCCGCAGGCGTGGCGCGACTGGGCCGCGCGCGTCGGGCTCGACGCCGATGGCCTGCGCATGGGCACCGGCTTCGATCATCTGTATTACCTGCTGGAAGCCGCGGTCGCGGGTCTGGGCATCGCCATCGCGCCGGAACCGCTGGTCGCGGACGACATCGCGACCGGACGGCTGCTGGCGCCGTGGGGCTTCGTCGAAACCGACGCGCAATGGGTGCTCTGCGCGCCGAAGCGCGCGGCCAATCCGCGGATCGAACCGCTTGCGGACTGGCTCAGGAATTCGTTGCAGACGCGCTTACCGGCAGGGTCGAGCGACGGCGATCACGATTGAGGATCGGCGTTATCGGCGCGCTGCACTTCCCGCACGAACCGCCGCATCCGCGCCGCGTCCTTGATCCCGGGCGCAGACTCGATCCCGCTCGCTTCAATCCCACTCGACACGTCCACGCCCCAGCAGCCGGTGGCGCGGATCGCGTCGAAGACGTTGTCCGGATGCAGGCCGCCGGCGAGCAGATAGGGTTTCGCGAAATCGCCCGGAATCCGCGACCAGTCGAAGGTATGGCCGCTGCCGCCCGCCTGACCACTGGCATTGCTGTCGAACAGGAAACCGGCCGCGCGCGGATAGCGGCGCAGCAGGGCGGCGCCGTCGACGGCAGCATCCCCGCCCATCGCGATGGCCTTGAGATACGGCATGCCGAAACCGGCGCAGAAGGCGTCGTCCTCGTCGCCGTGGAACTGCAGGATCGTCGGGCGCACGGCGGCGATGACGTCGCGCACCTCGTCCGCGGGATTGCCCATGAACAGCGCCACCGCATCGACGAACGGCTGCAGGCCGTCGCGCAGGTCCGCGGCCGTCGCGGACGACACCAGACGCTTGCTGCGCGCGGCGAAGACGAAACCCACGGCATCGACGCCCAACATGCAGGCTTCGGCCACGTCCTCGGCGCGGGTCAGGCCGCAGAATTTGATGCGGGTGCGGCGACGCTCAGGCATCGAGCGTGCTCTCATCCAGCAGGACCTCTTCGGGCAACGGCCAACTGCGCGGATAACGCGGTCCGACGAACACCAGCCCCTGCGCGAACGCCGTCGGGCCCGCGAGGCTGCGATCGCGCGCCGCCAGCAATTCCGCCATCCATGTTTCGGGACGTTCGCCGGCACCGATCATCAGCAGCGAACCCACGATATTGCGGACCATGTGATGCAGGAACGCATTGGCCTGCACGGTCACCGTGACGATGTCGCCGTCGCGTACGACCTCGATGAACTGCAGGTCGCGGCGCGGATGCGCGGCCTGGCAGTGCACGGTGCGGAAAGAACTGAAATCCTGCTCGCCCAGAAGGCTTTGCGCCGCGCGATGCATCGCGTCGGCATCCAGCTTGCGGCGCTCCCAGGCGAGGTATTGCCTGCCCAGCGCGGGTCGTACCTGATGATTGAGCAGGCGATAGCGATAACGCCGCGCGCGCGCCGAAAACCGGGCATTGAAGTCGTCGCTGACCGGTACGCACCAGCGCACCCGCATTGCGGGCGGCAGGCGGGTGGTCGTGCCCAGCACCCAGGCGCGCGGATCGCGCTGAGCATCGCTGTCGAAGTTCACCACTTGGCACTCGGCGTGAACGCCGGCATCGGTACGCCCGGCGCAGGTCACTGCGACAGGATGGCTGGCAACACCGGACAGCGCGTCTTCGAGGGTGACCTGCAGCGTGCGGGGCCCACCCTGCTGGCCGTAGGGCGTGAGCCGCTGCCAACCTTTGTAATTGCTGCCGTCGTATTCGACGCCAAGGACATATCGCATCGACGGATCCGGACGGGCCTCAGCCCAGTTCCTGAAGCATGCGCGCGGCTTCGCTGCGGACGGTTTCGGTGTCGCCGTGGGCGGCGATTTCGTCCAGCAGGGTACGCGCGGTGTCGCGGTCGCCCATGTCGAGATAGGCCTTGGCCAGATCCAGACGCACCTGTCCCGGTTGCGCAGGATTGGCCGGACCGCCACCGTCGACGCCACCGGCATGCCAGGTCGGCACGCCGCGCGTCGGCGCCACGGGCTTGGGCGCTTCGGGCTCCGGCGGTTTCGCCAACCGGTTCCAAGCCGGTTCGGCGGGCAGCGGCGCGGCCCTTCCGGGCACCGGAGCGGCTTCAGCGACGGCATCGTCCGTGTCTGCGGCGTTGTCCGGGACGGTTTCAGCGGTTTTCGATTTCGGCATGGCGGCGGCGAGTCGTTCGAAATCGCGTTTCGGCGCGACTTCGACCGGACGGCGGCGACGCAGCCACCAGCCCACCAGCAGGCCGATCACCAGCAGCCCGGCCCCCACGCCAAGCCACGGCCCCATGCCGGAAGACGCCGGCGCAGGCTCGGCAGCGGCGGCGGCCTGGGTATTGCCCAGGCGCTGCTGCGCGGCCGCCAGCTCGCTGTCCTTCAGCGCGATCAATTCGTTCTGCTTCTGCTGCAGTTGTTCGAGTTCGGCGACGCGCGCCTTCAACTCCTCCACCTCGGCGGCGCGCGCGGCCACGGTTTCGTTGGCTTGCAATTCCTGTTGTCGCAGCATGTCGCCCTCACCGCCGGCACTGACGCCGGATCGCGTCCCCGCCCGTTTCGCGTCGTTCGCGGAGGGCGGCACAATTTCGAGTCTTGCCTGCGCGCTGGCGCGGCCCGCCGCGGGACGCTGCGCGGGTCCGGCAGCTGCGGATGCGGCAGATTCGCCGGCCGGCGCGCCCACCACCGCGGGCGGCTGCGGCAACGCACGGCCGCTGCCGCGCCACTGCGCGGCCTGTTCGCGTACCACCACGGCGGCTTCGTCGGGCGTGTATTGGGCGATGCCCGCGTTGTCGGGAATGCGCAGCACCGCGCCGGCCTTGAGCCGGTTGGCGTTGCCGTCGATGAAGGCGTCCGGATTGGCGCGCAGCAGCGCCAGGATGGTCTGGTCGAGGGTGAATCCCCGGTCGAGATCGGCGGCGATCCCGCCAAGGGTCTCGCCACGACGCACGGTGCGGGTTTCGTCGCCGGCGATGACTTCGATCGGCGCGGCGGCCGCGGCGACCTCGGCGGGCGCATCATCGGGGGGCAGCGGGATCGCGACCGGTTCCGGCGCAGTCAGCGGGTCGGGTACGGCTGCGGTCTGTTCGTCGCGCGGCGGCAGCGGAATGGCGGTGGGCTCGGCTGCGGTCAGCGGATCCGCCGGCGGCGGATCCGGCAGCCGCACAACAGTATTGCCGGGGTCGACGGTCGCTTCCTGGATCGGCGGCTGCACCGGCGCGGCGGCGGTCTGCGGGGTGTCCAGCAGCGCGGAATATTCGCGGACCAGGCGGCCCTGCCCCCAGTCCACTTCCAGCAGGAAGGTCAGCAGCGGCTGCTGCACCGGCGCCGCGCTGGTCACACGGATCACCGGGCGGCCGCGGGCGTCCAGCGCGACCGAGAACTGCAGGTCGGAGACGATGCCCTGCGGCGGCGACAGGCCGATGCGGGCGAAGGTCTCCGGGGAGGCCAGGCGGGCCTGCAGCGCTTCCAGCTCGCTCGGGTCGTTGGAGATGACCGGGATTTCGGCCAGCAGCGGCTGGTCGCGCTGCGACAGGACCTTGATCTGGCCCAGGCCGAGCGCCCACGCCGACAGTGGCGACACCAGGGCCGCCACTGCCAGTAGAACGCTAACTGTGATCCGCAAGTGTTTGATCACGCTTGTCCCCAGGAACGACCCCGAGACTCTAGCGGCCTGCTCCAGGCTTCGCAACTTCCGGGGTTCGCAACAGTTGTCCTTGTCCCGCGTCATCAGGCCTCGGCCGCGACCAGCTCGGCGATCTGCACCGCATTGAGCGCTGCGCCCTTGCGGATGTTGTCGGAAACGATCCACAGATTGAACGCTTTCGGATGCGAGAAATCCTCGCGGATGCGGCCGACATAGACCGCGTCGCGGCCCGAGGCGTGGGTGACCGGGGTCGGATAACCGCCCGGTCCGCGCTCGTCGACGACCTCCACGCCCGGCGCGGTCGACAGCAGCGCGCGGACCTCCTCGGCGCTGATCTTCTCGCGGGTCTCGACGTTCACGGCTTCGGAATGGCCGTAGAACACCGGCACCCGCACCGCGGTCGGGTTCACCTGGATGTCGTCGTCGCCGAGGATCTTGCGGGTTTCCCAGACCAGCTTCATTTCTTCCTTGGTGTAGCCGTTGTCCTGGAAATCGTCGATGTGCGGGATCAGGTTGAAGGCGATCTGCACCGGGAAACGCTTCGGGTCCGGGTCCTTGAAGCTCAGCAGCGCAGCGGTCTGGCGACCCAGTTCCTCCATCGCCGAGCGCCCGCCGCCGGACACCGACTGGTAGGTCGCGACGTTGATGCGCACGATTCCGACCTTGCGGTGGATCGGCCCCAGGGCCACCACCATCTGCATGGTCGAGCAGTTCGGGTTGGCGATGATCCCGCGCGGGCGCCGCTTCGCAGCGTCCGGGTTCACTTCGCTCACCACCAGCGGCACGTCGTCGTCGTAGCGGAAGGCCGAGGAGTTGTCGATCACCACCGCGCCGGCGGCGGCGAATTTCGGCCCGTATTCCTTGGAAATGGAGCCGCCGGCAGAAAACAGCGCGATATCGACGCCGGTCGGATCGAAGGTGGCCAGATCGCGCACGATGATGTCTTCATCGCCGAATTTCACCACGCCGCCGGCCGAACGTTCGCTGGCCAGTGCATGGATCTGCCCGACCGGAAATTTGCGCTCGGCGAGGATCGACAGCATCACTTCGCCCACGGCGCCCGTCGCGCCGACCACTGCCACGTTGAACTGCTTGCTCATGCGTATCACCTGAAGATTGGATGTGGGAGCGACGCGAGTCGCGACCGGTTTCATGCAGGCCGGGTCGCGACTCGCGTCGCTCCCACAGGAAAGAGAGGGTTCAGTGCTGTTCTGCGGCGCAGTCGCTGCCTGTGGGGCGTGGTTTCGGCGACTGGCCGCTATCGTTTCGGATCGGTCTTGATGGCGCCCGGAATCCGCGGCGAAATCTCGCCCACATCGCCGCACTGCGCGCGGTGACGCAGCGCCTGGTCCATCAGCACCAGCGCCATCATCGCTTCGCAGATCGGTGTTGCGCGGATGCCGACGCAGGGGTCGTGGCGGCCGATGGTGACCACTTCGACTTCCTCTCCCAGCACGTTCATGCCGCGCCCCGGCAGGCGCAGGCTCGAGGTGGGCTTGAACGCCACCGAGCACACCACCTGCTGACCGCTGCTGATGCCCCCGAGGATGCCGCCGGCATGATTCGACAGGAAACCCTCGCGGGTCATCTCATCGCGGTGGAAACTGCCCTTCTGGGCGACCGCTGCGAAACCGTCGCCGATCTCCACGCCTTTCACGGCGTTGATCGACATCATCGCCGCGGCAAGGTCGCCGTCGAGCTTGCCGTAGACCGGTTCGCCCCAGCCCGGCGGCACACCGTCGGCGACCACGGTGACGCGCGCGCCGACCGAATCGCCGGACTTGCGCAGCGCGTCCATATAGCTTTCGAGCGCCGGCACCTGTGGGGCGACCGGCCAGAAGAACGGATTGTCTTCGACTGCGCTCCAGTCGAACGCGCCCAGCCCGTGATCCGGCAACACTTCGCCGAGCTGCGACAGATGCCCGCGCACGCTCACGCCGTAGCGTTCGGCCAGCCACTTCTTGGCGATGACGGCGGCGGCCACGCGCATCGTGGTCTCGCGCGCGCTGCTGCGCCCGCCGCCGCGCGGATCGCGATGGCCGTATTTCTGCCAGTAGGTGTAATCGGCGTGCGCCGGACGGAACTGCGCGGCGATGTTGCCGTAGTCCTTGCTGCGCGCGTCGGTATTGCGCACCAGCAGCGCAATGGGCGTGCCGGTGGTACGGCCTTCATACACGCCGCTGAGGATCTCGACCGCATCGGTCTCGTGCCGCTGCGAGGTATGGCGGCTGCGGCCGGTGGCGCGGCGCTGCAGATCCTGCGCGAACTCGTCTTCCGAAATGGCCAGCCCCGGCGGGCAACCGTCGATCACGCAGCCGATCGCCGGCCCATGCGATTCGCCGAACGTGGTGACGCGGAGCAGGTGGCCGAAACTGTTCAATGCGTTGCCTTGGATGCTCTAAATAAAGCTGCCTTTACCGCTTTTCGCCCGTCATCCCCGCGAAGGCGGGGATCCATGCCTGTTCACTATCCGACGATATGGGACCACAAGTCATTCCATCGCGGATTCGATTCCTGGATCAAACGCAACTTCCACGCCCTGTTCCACTTCTTGATCTGTTTTTCCCGAAGAATCGCTGCATCCATGGAACCATGCAGCTCATACCATACCAATATCGTGACCTTGTATCGCTTGGTGAAGCCATCGACGACATGCTCGCGATGTTGCCATGTGCGCGCGACGAGATCGCTGGTGACGCCCGTGTACAACGTGCCGTTGCGTTCGCTGGCCAGGATGTAGACAGCGGGTTGTTTCATCTGTGCCATCCCAGGCATGGATCCCCGCCTTCGCGGGGATGACGGAGTCAGAGAGGTTTTTCGCTACTCATCAGAACAACCCGGCAGAAGAAGCGGACGCGGGCGGCGCTACGGCACGCAGCGCAGGATCGCGGGCGTCGGCGAGCTGGCGGATGCGCGGGTGGTAGGTCACCAGATCGCGGCATTCGGCGACGAACACGCCCATCTGCCCGACCTTGAATTCGACCCACGCCAGCGGCAGCTCCGGCAGCAGGCGGCTGAGCGCGCGTTCGGACTCGCCGACTTCGCAGATCAGCACGCCGTCCTCGGTGAGGTGCAGCGGCGCGTCGCGGAGGATGCGCAGCGCCAGATCCAGGCCGTCGTCGCCCGCGCGCAGACCGAGCTCCGGCTCGAAGGAGTATTCCTTCGGCAGCGCGTCGGTCTCGTCGTTGGTGACGTAGGGCGGATTGGTGACGATCAGGTCGTAGTGCTCGCCCTGCACGCCGGCGAACAGGTCCGACTTCACGAAACGGACATTCTCGGCATGCAGGCGGGTCTTGTTCTCGGCGGCGAGGGCCAGGGCGTCGTCGCTGATGTCGACGCCATCGACGTGCCACTCGGGATTGTAGTGACCCATGGCGATGGCGATGCAGCCCGAACCGGTGCACAGATCCAGCGCGCGGCGCACTTCGCGGCCACCCAGCCAGGGTTCGAAGCCCGACTCGATGAGCTCGGCGATCGGCGAACGCGGCACCAGCGCGCGGGCGTCGGTCTTGAAACTGAGGCCCGCGAACCAGGCCTCGCCGGTGAGATAGGCGGCGGGGATGCGTTCCTCGATCCGGCGCAGGAACAGCTTGAGGATGTCTTCCTTCTCCGCCAGCGTCACCCGCGACTGGCCGTAGACCGGCGGCAGATCGTGCGGCAGGTGCAGCGCGTGCAGGGTGAGCTGGGTCGCCTCGTCGAGGGCGTTGTCGTAGCTGTGGCCGAAGGTGAGACCGGCCGCGTTGAAACGGCTGGCGCCGTAGCGGATCAGGTCGATGATCGTCTGCAGTTCGTCGGTCATGTCGGCACGGCGGGCGCCCGGGGCGCGGAATGACCGCGAAGTATAGCGGTCGCGCGGTTATCATGGCCGACTCTAAAGACATGTCCAGAGAAGCATCCGCGATGTTCAACCGCACCACCCTGCTGATCCTGCTCGTCGCCCTGGCCACCGGCGCCGGCCTGTGGGCCGCCGAGTACGCATTCGACCGCAGCGAACCCGTCGGCCCCGAGCTGCAGGCCATGCGCCGGCTGTCGACGCCCAGGGAACTGCCGCCCTTCACCCTGCAGCAGTCGGACCGCACCCAACTGGTGCCGGGCGAACTGCGCGGGCACTGGACGGTGGTGTTCATCGGTTTCACTTACTGCCCTGATGTGTGCCCGACCACCCTGGCCGAACTGGCGCAGGCGCAGAAGCAATGGGCCGCGCTGCCCGAAAGCACCCGGCCGCGGGTGCTGTTCGTCTCGGTGGATCCGGAGCGCGACACCATCGAAAAAATCGGCGAGTACGCACATGCGTTCCACAAGGACACGCTGGCCGCCACCGCCGATATTCCATCCCTGGAAAAGTTCGCGAAATCCCTGTCGCTGGTCTTCGCCAAAGTGCCTCCCGCCGAGGGCGCGCCGGCCAATCAGTACGCCGTCGATCATTCCGCCGCTCTCGTCGTGCTGGACCCGCAGGGGCGGATGGCGGGCGTGATCCAGCCGCCGTTCGTACCCAAGGCCATCGCGGAAGACCTGATCGCGCTGACCAAGGCCGGAAAATGACGGGACTGGAATCATGGGTCTGATCACCACCCTCACCTATGCGCTTCCGCACCGGCTGATGTCGGCGGCGGCGCGGAAGCTGGCCTACTCGCGCAGCCCGGCGATCAAGCAGTGGCTGATCGACACCGTGACCCGCAGGTTCAAGGTCGATCTGGGCGAAGCCGCCGAGTCCGACCCGAACGCCTACCCGACCTTCAACGCCTTCTTCACGCGTGCGCTGAAACCCGGCGCACGCATTCCCGATGCCGACCCGCGCGCGATGCTGATGCCGGCCGACGGTCATATCAGCCAGTGCGGCGATATCGTGAACGGCCGTATCTTCCAGGCGAAAGGACAGTCTTTCACCGCCGCGGAGCTGCTGGGCGACGAAGCCGCCGCCGCGCCGTTCGCCGATGGCCTGTTCGCGACCGTGTACCTGTCGCCGCGTGACTACCATCGCGTGCACATGCCGTGGACCGGCACGCTGCGCGAAACCGTGCATGTGCCGGGCCGGCTGTTCAGCGTCGGCACCGATGCGGTGAAGTCGGTGCCGAGGCTGTTCGCGCGCAACGAACGTCTGGTGTGCCATTTCGATACCGACTTCGGGCCGATGTGCCAGGTGATGGTGGGCGCCCTGCTGGTATCCGGCGTGGAAACGGTGTGGAGCGGCGTCGAGATCCCCGCCTACGGCGACCGCATCACGCGCAAGGACTATCGCGGGCAGAACATCACTCTGGATCGCTTCGCGGAAATGGCGCGTTTCAACTACGGCTCCACGGTCATCGTGCTGCTGCCGAAAGGCGTGGCGACGTTGTCCGCTGCGCTCGCATCGGAAACACCGGTGCGTTTGGGACAGCGGCTCGCGGAGATGCGTTGACGCGAGCGTGACCCGCGTCGCATATGCGCCACGATACGGCAGCGCATGTGCGTTGTCCGCGAAGGTCGACCGGTCAAACCTGTCAGTTCTGCCAGCCCGTATCGCATTGATATTGGCGCATGCCATCCCGTACCGTGACTCGAGCGCCGGTACATGCACCGGCGCGCAGCCACGCCGCGCACGGTCGCGCGGCACGAACACGACAGGGAGCACCGTATGCGTCGCAAGGGCACCATCGCCATCATCGATCTGGATCAGTGCGCCATCGCCATCGCAACCGCCAAGGACGAATACACCGTCGCAGAAATCGATCCCGACTGGCGGATCGACATCGGCGACACCATCGAATGGGAGAACGGCGACGACCTCGGCTTCGAGACGTACGAGAACGTAACCAAAGCCACCAACGGCGACGTGTTCGTGCAGAACCACTACATCAACGAAAAGACGATACGCCTGCAGTTCCCGGGCTGAACGTCCTGCGCCGCGCGCGCGGCGATGTCCGGGACGAGCGGCTACACTCCGGCGTCGCCCACCCGACGCTGGAGCCGCGCATGCGCCGCATCGTAAAGCCGTTGTCCCTGCTGTTCGCCCTCGCATTCCTGGCCTGGGTGTACTTCGCGCCGCAACTCACGGTGCGCTCGATGCTGATGGCCGCGCAACGCGGCGACGCCGAAGCGTTGGCCGCCCACGTCGATTTTCCCGCGCTGCGTCAGGACCTGAAGTCGCAGTTCTCCATCGCGGCGGCCGAACGCATCGGCGGCGACGGCAGCGGCGGCTGGCGCGACTTCGGCGCCGCCCTCGCGACGTCCGCCGCGGGCCCCGCGATCGACGCGATGGTGTCGGAACAAGGGCTGATGATGATGTTCGCCGGCCGCGGCCTCGCCCGCGACGGTCTCGCGGCGGTACCGCCGGACGATACGACCGGCCGCCAAGGCAGCGGCGCGATCGATATGCAGCAGTGGAAGACCTCGGCAGGCTACGAGGATCTTTCCACCTTCGTCGTGACCCTGCAGCCGCAGGGCGATGCAGCGCCCGCGAAACTGGTCTTCAAGCGCCACCGGCTGCTGTGGTGGAAACTGTCGGGGATCGAGATCCGATAGCGATCCGACCGTAACCGCTACGACCGCTCGCGTCGCATCGGCGCATCACCCCCCGCACCCCTCCAACCGGATCTGCTGCCCCGGCTTCACCGTGTAGCGCGGCTCCTTGATGCCGTTGGCTTTCGCCAGTTCGCCGATCCGGCAATCGTACTTGCGCGAGATCGACATCAGCGTGTCGCCACGGACGACCTTGTGCTGGCGCGCCGGCTTGGGCTTCGGCTTGTTACTGGGGTTTTCCGCTGCCGGCGGGGACACACTTCCGGCAGGCACTGCGGTGCCGTCTTCGCCGGTCGCGGTGCCGACGACGGTCTCGATCGCGCCCACGCGGACGATCGCGGACTTCGGGTCGCTGGTCACCAGTTGTCTTGCCAGTTCGGCACGCTGGCCCTGGAGACAGTGACGGTTGTACAGGCTCACGATCCTGGCCGTACCGACCATGGTGGTGCCGCTGGGGATCCAGTCGTCGGCCTCGTAGCGCGGGTTGAGATTGCGCAACGCGCGCATGAAACCGTCGCGCGTGCCGCCGTTGCCCAGACAGATCGTCAGTTCGTAGATCGAGGCGGGGCGCGCCAGACGGAACGTCGACGGTTTGGCGTCGATTTTCGGAAAACTCAGGCCGTATTCCTTCGGATGCAGATACAGCCACGCCGCGGCGATGACCATCGGCACGTAATCCTTTGTTTCGGCCGGAAACTGCTCGTAGACCGAGGCGTCCCAGAAGCTGCGGCCGCCGGTGGCGCGGTACACGCGCAGCGCCCGCCCTTCGCCGCCGTTGTAGGCGGCCAGCCAGAATTCGATGTTGTTGCCGAATTCGGCATTGCGCTCATTGAGGTACGCGGCAGCGGCGCCGGCCGACATGCGCGGGTCGTAGCGGGTATCGAAACCGGTGCCGTCCGGCCCCAGGCCGAAACGGCGGCCGGTCGCCGGCATGAACTGCAGCGGTCCGACCGCGCCGGCGCGCGAACCCACGTGCACGCGGCCGGTGGATTCCTTGGCCATGATCCCGAACAGCAGCGCCTCGGGCAGGCCGCTGCGCTGGAACGCCGGCGACATCTGGCTGCGCATGTACTGATAGTTCTCGTGGGTCTGGATCAGCGACACCCGCATGTCGGTGAGCCAGCGGCGGATGCCGGCCTGCACCGCCGGATTCATCCGCACCATGTTGACGAAACGCTGGCCGTCGGCGCTGAGCAGCGCCGCGGCCTCCGCGGACGCCGGCACATCGGCGGTGGCGATCTCGGTGTCGATCAGGCCCTGTACGTCTTCGCCGACCGCCGAGTCGCCGGCGGCACGCCCGTCGACATCGGTCTTGAGCAGGCGCTTGTAGGTAGCGAGCAGGTCCGCGATCGGGCAGCCCTTGAGTTTCAGGCAGGCGGCGATCGCATCCTCCATGTCCTCCAGCGCGGCGTTGCTTTCGAGCGTGCCGGCGGGGTCGCTGTTGTCGACCTTCACCAGCGCGTCGCGATAGCGGCCTTCGGCGGCGGCCATCCTCATCTTCACCGCCTCCAGATCGCGGGTCTTGCGCGACTGCGCCTGGAGATCGTGGGAAGGCAGGGCCGCCAGCGCCAACAACACAACCAACGACAGCGAACACAGGCGGGCAAGCGGGCGGGCGACAGCGACGAATGGGGACATGAACGGCACGTGCAACGGCGGGGGGAAGCAGGGTAGCCCCCGGTGCCGGCCCGGGCAACCCGCGGAAGTCATTGCCGGCGGCGCAGTTCAGACGCACAGCAGCCGGCCGCGCCAAGGGCGAATCCCGAATAGAATCCGTGGCTGACTTTCGCGAGCGCGCTTCGCGCGCCCCCACTCCGAGGACGCTTCATGGATCCCATCCTGGTCGGCAAGGCCGTGACCAACGATACCAGCGGCAACGTGCATCTGCTGCCGAAGTTCGGCAACCGCCATGGCCTGATCGCGGGCGCCACCGGCACCGGCAAGACCGTGACCCTGATGACGCTCGCCGAAGGTTTTTCGCGGATCGGCGTGCCGGTGTTCCTGGCCGACGTGAAGGGCGATGTGGCCGGTCTGGCCACCGCCGGGACGATGAACGAGAAGATCCAGCAGCGGCTGGCGCTGATGGGCGACCCGGACTACCGCAACGAAGCCAACCCGGTGGTGTTCTGGGACATCTACGGCAAGCTCGGCCATCCGGTGCGGACCACGGTCAGCGAGATGGGCCCGACCCTGCTCGGCCGCATCCTCGAACTCAACGACACCCAGGCCGGCGTGCTCGACATCGTCTTCAAGCTGGCCGACGATCGCGGCCTGCTGCTGCTGGATCTGGAAGACCTGCGCGCCCTGCTCGGCCTGGTCGCCGAGGAGCGCAAGGACATCTCGACCAGCTACGGCCTGGTCAGCGCCCAGTCGATCGGCGCGATCCAGCGCGCGCTGCTGCGGCTGGAGCAGGAGGGCGCGGACATGTTCTTCGGCGAGCCGGCGCTCGAACTGAACGATCTGATGCGCACGAATACCGATGGCCGCGGCGTCATCAACATCCTCTCCGCCGACCAGCTGATCCTGAAGCCGAAGCTGTATTCCAGCTTCCTGCTGTGGCTGCTGTCTGAGCTGTTCGAAAGCCTGCCGGAAGTCGGCGATCTGGAAAAACCCAAGCTCGTGTTCGTGTTCGACGAAGCGCATCTGCTGTTCGACGACGCCCCGCCGGCGCTGCAGCAGCGCATCGAGCAGGTCGTTCGCATCATCCGTTCCAAGGGCGTGGGCGTGTATTTCTGCTCGCAGTTCCCCGACGATGTGCCGGACGCGATCCTCGGCCAGCTCGGCAACCGTTTCCAGCACGCGCTGCGCGCGTTCACGCCGCGCGATCAGAAAGCGGTGAAGACCGCGGCGCAGACCTTCGTCGCCAATCCGGCGCTGGACGTGGCCAAGGTGATCGGCGAGCTGGGTACCGGCGAGGCCCTGGTGTCGACATTGCAGGAGAAAGGCATCCCGATGCCGGTCGAGCGCACGCTGATCGCGCCGCCGCGCTGCCGGATGGGCGCGATCACCGACGCCGAACGCGCCCAGGTGCGCGCCGGCAGCCCGGTCGGCACCCGCTACGACATCCGCATCGACCGCGATTCCGCGGCAGAGATGCTGGCGAAGAAGGTCGAAGCCGCACCCGGGCAGGCCAAGGCGCCGCCCGCCCGCACCCGCGCCGAAGACGACGCCGAGGAAGGCGGTTTCGGGCAGTCCGTGAAGGACGCCGTATTCGGCACCAAACGCCGCCAGGGCATGGTCGAAACCATGGCCAAACAGACCGCACGCACCGTCGGCAACCAGCTCGGCAAACAGATCCTGCGCGGTCTGCTCGGCGGCCTCTTCGGCGGCAAACGCTGATCGCCCCGACCGCACCTGCCCACCCATTCCCCACGCCCATTCCCGACCAACCGAGATCCCACCGATGAAATCAAGCAAGTCCGCTGCGCTGCTCTGGCTCGCCCTGCCCTTCGCCCTGTTCGCCACCGGCTGTCAGAAGGATGCCGCCGAAGAGGCCGAAGCCGCTCCTGCGACCGATGTCGCAGCCGAAGCACCCGCCGCCGAGCCCGCCCCCGTGGAAACGGTCAAGGCCGCCGAACCGCCCGCTCCGCTGCCCGGCACCGATGCCGCGATCATCGAAGACCACGCCACCCCGACCGCGGCCGCGCCGAGCTTCGACGCCAAGGCCTTCGCGGGCCAGTACGCCTCCGGCGACACCACACTGGACATCGCCGCCGACGGCACCTTCGCGCTGAAGATCGACAGCAATGCCATCGACGGCAACTGGACCCTGCAGCCGGGCGGCAAAACCGCGACCCTGGACCCGAACAGCAAGGGCGAAACCGACCGCCAGATCGAGATCGTGTCGAACGACAGCGTGAAGATCGTCGGCGGCGCCACGCTGACGCGTCACAGCGGCGCCCACTGACGCGATGTCCCGTTGGCGGCCGCCGGCCGAGAAAAGCACCGCCCTCATCACACGCGAGGGCCACGACCGGCTGAAGGCCGAACTGGACGATCTCTGGCGCGTGCGCCGGCCCGAAGTGGTCAAGGCCCTCGCCGCTGCGGCGGCCGAGGGCGATCGCTCCGAGAACGCCGAATACACCTATCGCAAGAAACAGCTCGGCGAGATCGACCGCCGCGTGCGCTACCTGTCGAAACGCCTGGAACATCTGCGCGTGGTCGACACCGCGCCCAGCGATCCGGACGCGGTGTTCTTCGGCGCGATCGTCGAGGTCGAACACACCGTCACCGGCGACACCAGCCGCTACCGCATCGTCGGCCCCGACGAGACCGACGCGAAACTCGGCTGGATCAGTATCGACTCCCCGCTGGCTCGGGCGATGCTGAAGAAGCGTGTCGACGATGAGTTCGAGGCGCAGTTGCCGGGAGGCTTGCAGAAGTTCTTCATCGTGGCGGTGGAATACGTGTCATCCGTAAAGGAAACGTAGCCCGGGTAGAGGCGAAGCCGAAACCCGGGGCTTCTTGAGATCGCTCGAACGTAATCGATAGGGCGCAATCCGATCTCACCTCATCGGAGACGGAATCGCGAAAAGCCCCGGGTTGACCGGCTGCGCCGTTGAAAGCCGCTGCGCTCTACCCGGGCTACGGGAGTGTCCTGTGCGTACAATTCGGCCATGACCGCTACGCTGCCCGCCACGCCCCACGTTCCCGGCTATACGATCAGCCGGCATCTTGCCCGCGGCGGCATGGCGGAAGTGTTCGTGGCCGAGCACATCGCGCTGCAGCGGCCGGTCGCGCTGAAGATCCTGCGCATGGCCGAAGCCGGCGGCGCGGATGCGGTCGAGCGTTTCGAGCAGGAAACCCGGCTGATCGCCGAACTCAGCCATCCGAACATCGTCGGCATCCATGATGTCGGCCACAGCAGCGACGGCGCGCTGTACTACGCGATGCCGTTCCTGCCCGGCGGCGATCTCACCGCTCGCGCGTCGCCGCGCCCGCTGACGGAAATCCGCAAGCTGCTGGCCTCGCTGCTCGATGCCTTGGGCTATGCGCACGGCAAGGGCATCGTGCACCGCGACATCAAACCGGCGAATGTGCTGTTCGATGAGCACGGCACGCCGCAGTTGGCGGATTTCGGAGTCGCCATCCGCACCCTGAACAGCGAACGGTTGACGCAAGTCGGCCTGACCGTGGGTTCGACCGGCTACATGAGCCCGGAGCAGGCGCGCGGGATGCCGGTGGACGCGCGCTCGGATCTGTACAGCGTGGGCGTGCTCGCCTATGAGCTGCTGACCGGCAGCCTGCCCTTTCGGGGGGTGGATGCGTTCGAGGTCGCGATCGCCCAGTTGGAGCAGAAGGTCCCGCGTTTGCCGAAGGAACGCGCGCACTGGCAGGGCTTCATCGACAAAGCACTGGCCCGCCAGCCCGCGCAGCGTTTCCAGAGCGCGGCGGAGATGGCGACGGCCCTCGACCGCATCCCCGATGCGCCGCCGCTGATCGCGGGCCGCAGGCTTGCGCTCGCGGCCATGGTCGGCGTTCTGGCCGTTGGACTGGCGGCGTGGGCGCTGTGGCCGAACGCGAAAGCCATGAGCGCGGCCGAGATCGGCCAACTGATCGCCACGGACCAACTGCTGCCGCCAGCCCGGCCGAACGCGCTGGATGGCTTGATCGCAGCCCCGAAGCAGCCCGATTACGATCGTCTTCGCGTGCAACTGGAAGACACGCTGCGGACGCGGCTGCTCGCCACGATCACTGCGCGACGCTGGGGCGAGGTCAAGCGCGATTACACCGGTTGGCAGGACGCCAGCGTGCGCCTGGGCAGCGCGCCGACGACGCGGGCGGCGGTCGCGAAGCGACTCGATGAGGCGCTCCGCACAGAATTCGATGCGGCGATCGCAGCCTACGACCGAAGCGTCGCCGGGCCGACCTTGCCGCTGTTCGCGTTGATCGACACGCCGAGCGCCGGATTGACCGGGCGTCGCGACCTGCTGCTGCAGATACCCTCTCGCGCCGAGGGGATAATCGATGCCGACGGCCCCAGACTCGGCGTGATCGAAGCGCCGACCTACACCCGCAAGGGAATGGCGGTCAGCGTGACCCTGGTCAGCGCTGCGCTGTACGCGCGCTATGCCGGCGCTGCGGGAATCAAGCCGGTCAGCTGCGAAGGAGATGACGCAACGGCCGCGGTCGCCCGATGCGTGACCTACGACGATGCGAAGAACTTCGTCCGCTGGTTCAGCGAACAAAGCGGTCAGTCCTATCGTTTGCCCAGCGTCGCCGAGTGGGAAGCTGCGGACAAACAGGGGTTGGTCAGCGAGGGTCCGGGCATGCGGGTGTGGAGTCGCGATTGCAGGACCGTGCGTACCGTCCACCGCCCCAATGCGGTGCGCCGCGGATTGGGCAAGGTCCGCGAGGTCTTCGGCGGGCGCGGAGCTGCGGTCCAAGTCTCGCGGAACTGCAAGGGACAGCTCAGCCTGAGCGCGCTGGGCAGCGATGGCGCCAGCACCGCGCACGCATCCAGCCTGCGCTCGGCCGACATCGGAATCGGGCTGGTCCGCGATATCGCCGCGCTGCCCCGGCCCGCCGATTAGCGGCTTGCCCGGGTTCGTGCGAACCACCCATGCCGGACCGCTCTTGCCAGCGCGATCGGCGTACGATCCCGGCACACGGGTCTTTCGGAGCACCGCGATGCGTCGTCTGCACACTGCCGCTTTTCTGACCGCCTTTTTCGTCTGCATGTCGCTGCCCGCATCGGCTGCGGAGCCGGATGCGGCGGGCAAGCCGCATCTGATCGAACGCTTCAAGGCCCTGGCCGGCGAATGGAACGGCAGCGGGCTCGACGGCAATTCGATGCCGGACACCACCGTGAGCTACACCGTCACCGCGGGCGGCCATGCGGTGGAAGAACTGTTGTTCCCGGGCACGTCGCACGAGATGCGCACGGTGTATGTGCGCGACGGCGACGATGTGGTGCTGGTGCATTTCTGCGCCAGCGGGAACCATCCGAAGATGCGTTCGCGCATGGACGGCAACGGCGACGTGGTGTTCGATTTCGACGGCGCGATCAATTTCGATCCCACCAAGGCGGCGCACATGCACGACGCGCGCTTCGTCTTCGTCGGCCCCGACGAACTGACCAGCCGCTGGCAGTTCTGGGGCGACGGTAAACCGGCGGAACACGTCGCCGACTTCCACCTCAAGCGGGTGAAGATCGAACCGAACGAGTTGATCGATCCACCGCGCTGAGGGCGCGATGGCGGGTTTTCAACAGCGAAGCTGGTCATCCACTTCGTGGGTTCCGCCCTACCTGCGGGGTCGGCTCGATCCTGCGATCCCGATGCGTTGCGCTACGCGCTGAGGTCGCCCATTCTTTGCGTCATGCCCCGCATCCTCGTCTTCCAGCACGTCGCCGCCGAGCCCCTGGGCACGCTGGACCCGTTGATCCGCCGGCGCGGTCATCGCATCCGCTTCGTGAATTTCGAACGCCATCCCGATGCCGAGCCGAACATCGACCGCTATCGCGGCCTGGTGGTGCTGGGCGGGCCGATGAACGTCGAGGATCAGGCGCAGCGGCCGCATCTGCGCACGGAACTGCGGGTGATCGAACAGGCGCTCACCCAGGGCAAGCCGGTGTTGGGTATCTGCCTCGGCGCGCAACTGCTGGCGCATGTGCTGGGCGCGCCGGTCCGCAAGCACGACCAGACCGAGATCGGCTGGTATGGGCTGGAACTGACCGAAGCCGGCCTGGCCGACAAGGTGATCTCGCCGCTGGGCGCGACGAGGCAGGTCTTCCAGTGGCACGCCCGAAGCTATGCGCTGCCGGACGGCGCGATCCAGCTGGCGCGCACCAGCACCTGCGAACAACAGGCCTTCCGTTATGGCGACATGGCCTACGGTGTGCAGTTCCACCCCGAAGCGAACCAGCCGCTGATCGAACGCTGGCTGGGCAATCCGGTGTACGCCGACGAGCTGGCCGCTTCCGGTCTGGTCCAGGACGACGCCAGCATCCGCGCGCTGAGCGCATCGCTGGCCTTGCCGATGCAACGCCAGGCCGAAGCCATGTTCGAGAATTTCCTCGACCTGATCGGCCGGCCGCAGAGACGCTTCACCTTGCCTTCGCGGGAATGGGTGTAACCGCGACGTCGGCTCGGTGATGACTCGATTCGATAACGGCTACTGGCCGTCGAGCACCTGTCTCGCCGAATCGGGCGGCAAGGCGGCGAGCGCCTTGCGCGCGACGTTCTCGGCGTTGGCCTTGCCGGCGGCGCCTACCTGCACGCCGAGGAATGCGCCGACCACCGTCCCCAGAAAGGTCGTCAACGAACCGATCAGGGTGGTGATGTCCGCCGCTTTCCAATCGCCATGAACAGGCAGGAAAAGCGCGAGACAGGCGATCACGACCAGTCCGAACAGCACGATCCACATCGCACCTCCGAATTTCAACTCATCAGAAATATTCGGTCCCGACATCGCAGTTCTCCTTGGTGGACAGTGATGACACCGACTCTGACACGATGCATCGAACGCCTCGGCATCATTCCGGAATCAGGGTCATGTCATCGGAAAGAGAACATGTATCCAGCGCTGTGATGCGTGAGGCGCGCACCGATGCCCGGTCGAGCGCGACGGATGCACTCGGACCACGACATTCGCCTTATTCGCCGAAACCCAGCGTGTCCTCCGGCAACGGCGCATCGTCCATCCAGATCGGCGCGGTGCCGACCTTCTTCTTCTGCTCCGGCTGATCGGTGTAGCCGTCTTCGCCAACCACGCTGCGCTTCACGATCTGCACGCCGGTCAGGCGGTTGGTGCTGATCGATGTCGAGTCGTGCGCGTTGGTGCGGCTGTAGAGCGTCACGTCGTCGCCGATCAGCCGCATCTTCGTCTGCTTCGGATCGAAACGGAACCGATACAACGACTGGATCGCGGTGGTGCCGCCATCGAGATCCTCGACGAGCAACACGCCTTTCTTCACGCTCAACGACGCAGTGCCGAGCGGCGATCCGCCCATCTTCATCTCACCGGCCGGATCGAAACCCATGCTGGTGTCGTCGGCATAGCCGATCATCACTTTCAGTACGCGCACGTCGTCGTTCGCAGCGACGACGGAGAGATCGCGCAGGCCGTCGCCGGTGAGGTCGGCATCGAGGCGGGTCTCGATATTCGCGCCATCCGGAAGGTACGGCGCCAACTGTTCGGCGGTCATCGGCGGGTGCTGTGGGCGATCGGCGCAGGCTGCGGTGTGAGCGCCGGCAAGCGCCACGATGGCGATGGCCATCTGCGAGAACGGGAACAGGCGTGGACGTGGATGTGATCGCATGATCGTCGATAGGGATGCGGAAGCCGGATGTCATTGTGCCCAACGCGGCATCCAGTCGCGACGGGCCACGCGCCGCCGCAACAAGGTCGCCCGGATAACGAGTAGCCCGGGTAGAGCGCAGCGGCTTCCAACGGCGCAGCCGGTCAACCCGGGGCTTTTGGAGATCGCACCAACGTAAACGATAGTGTGTAACCCGATCGCGATGGACCGATGACATCACCGTGAAAAGCCCCGGGTTTCGCTGCGCTCTACCCGGGCTACGACAAGGGCATGGCGATCGGCGGCGGATAGACGCGCCCCACGCGCACCGGCTGGAAACATTCGGCCTCCGCGAAAAAACGCGCGTCCTGGCCGGGATACCAGCCGGGAATGCCCGCCATCGGCAGCGGGCGGAGTTCCAGCGGATCGTTCAACACCGTGCCTTCGGCGATCGTGCGCGCGGTGCGTGCGACACAGACATCGTCGTCGCCATCGCCCTGCACCACCAGGCATTTGCCGACCAGGAATACTTCCGGCACCAGTGCGTGTTCCAGCAATGCATGACCGATCACGGCCGCGATGCGGATATCGCCGTTGCGCCAGGCATCGCCATGCGCATGAAACAGCGCCGGCCAGTCGTGGCGATCCCAGAGTGCAAGCAGTTGCGCGTCGCGCACGCGAACGATGGCGCCGGCTTCGTCGAACTGGGTCAGCGCGTACTGCGCGCGGTTGCGCTGCGACGGCCCCATGGTGGCGATGTGCGCGATCTGCTGCGCATTGAGCGCACGCTTGATCGCTGGGTAGCGGCACCAGATCGCGGCGTTGAACAGGTCGTGCCAGTTCCCGGCGCGGGTGGCGATGGCGCCGCGTTCGGCGATCCGCGTCTCGTAGTGCAGACCGTCGTCGAGCAAGGCCTGATCCTGCGGCGCAAAATGTTTGTCGGCGGCCGGCATCGCCGCGTTCAGATCGTCCGGAGTCGGCCATGCCGGTGCGGTGAACCACGGGCGGAACGCCGATACGCCGTCGAAGACCGGATGCGCGAAGCACGCCATGTCCAGCCCGCTTCGCGATGGCGCGATGAAACGGCGCTTCGCCATGGCCGTCGCCGTTCGCGTATCAGGCTTCGAGCACGGCCTCGCCGTACAGATCGTGTTCGTCGCTGCCCATGATCTCGACATCGACGAACTGCCCCGGGCGCAGGCCGGCTTCGAGGCTGTTCTGGATCTGCACCAGACCGTCGATTTCCGGCGCGTCGGCCATCGAGCGCGCGATGCCCAAGTCGCCATCCACCGAATCCACGAGGCAGCGCTGCACGCTGCCGACCTTCGCCGCGAGCTTGGCTTCGGAAATCTCCGCCTGGCGCTCCATGAAACGTGCGAGACGTTCCTGTTTCACGTCTTCCGGCACCGGGTCGGGCAATGCGTTCGCGGCCGCGCCTTCCACCGGCGAATAGGCGAAGGCGCCGACGCGATCGAGCTGGGCTTCGTCGAGGAAATCCAGCAGTTCCTCGAACTCGGCCTCGGTCTCGCCCGGGAAGCCGACGATGAAGGTGCTGCGGATGGTGATGTCCGGCGCGATGCCGCGCCAGCGCTGGATGCGTTCGAGGGTCTTGTCGACCGCGCCCGGGCGCTTCATCAGCTTGAGCACGCGCGGGCTGGCGTGCTGGAAGGGAATGTCGAGATACGGCAGCAGCTTTCCATCCGCCATCAGCGGAATGATGTCGTCGACGTGCGGATACGGATAGACGTAATGCAGACGCGTCCACAGTCCGAGTTCCGAGAGACCTTCGCACAGCGCCTTCATCCGCGTCTGATACTGCTTGCCGCGCCAGCTGCGTTCGGCGTATTTCACGTCCACGCCGTAGGCACTGGTGTCCTGCGAGATCACCAGAAGCTCCTTCACGCCACCCATCGCCAGTTTTTCGGCTTCGCGCAGCACCTCGTCGACCGGACGCGAGACCAGATCGCCGCGCATCGACGGGATGATGCAGAAGCTGCAGCGGTGGTTGCAGCCTTCGGAAATCTTCAGATAGGCGTAATGCTTCGGCGTGAGTTTGATGCCGATGTCGTTGTCGTCGATACGCCGCGGCACCAGATCGGTGAACGGGTTGTGCTGCGGCGGCAGCGCCTTGTACACGGCCGCCATCACGCTCTGGTAATCCTGCGGGCCGGTGATCGCCAGCACGTCCGGATGCGCTTCGCGGATCTGCTCCGGGCGCTTGCCCAGGCAGCCGGTGACGATGACCTTGCCGTTCTCGGCCATCGCCTCGCCGATGGCGTCCAGCGACTCGGTCACCGCCGAATCGATGAAGCCGCAGGTGTTCACCACCACCACGTCGGCATCGTCGTAGGTCTGGACGATGTCGTAACCCTCGACCCGCAGCTGGGTGAGGATGCGTTCGGAATCCACCAGCGCCTTGGGGCAGCCGAGACTGACGAAACCGACCTTGCGGCCATTGGATGGGGTGCCGAGCAGGGACATGGATGCGATCCGGTGAGGCGCGATGCCGGCGCCGCGGAATGGGCGCCGTGCATGTAAAACGGGCGCGCAGTATACCGCCCTGTCCCGGATGGCCCTTCCCGCCGCCCGGGATCGCGGCGGCGGCGTTAGGATGTCGGTCTCCGTCATCTAGGGACCAGACCTCATGGGCGAGTCGATTCCACTGTTGACGCCGGCCGGCTCGGTTCAGACTTGGCTGTCGCGGCCCGAGATCGCACCGCTGGGCGCGGTCGTGGTCGTTCAGGAAATCTTCGGCGTGAATCCGCATATCCGCCGGGTCGCCGACCGCTTCGCGCAGGCAGGCTTCACGGCGATGGCCCCGGCGCTGTTCGATCCGGTCAGGCCCGGGGTCGAGCTGGGCTACGACGACGCCGGCACGTCCCAGGGCCGCGAACTGGCCGCTGAACTGGGCTTCGAGCGCGCATTGCAGGTCGTGTCCGCCGCCGCGCGCTGGCTGCGCGAAGCGGATCACCGGGTCGGCGTGGTCGGCTTCTGCTGGGGCGGCACCGTGGCGATGCTGGCCAATACCCGCCAGGGGCTGCCGTCGGTCACCTATTACGGCGGCCGCAGCGTGCCCTTCCTCGGCGAGCCGGCGCGGGCGCCGATGCTGTTCCATTTCGGCGAGCAGGACCGCCTGATCCCACCGGAAGACGTACAGCAGCATCGGGATCATCATCCCGACGCGATCGTCCACACCTACCCGGCCGGCCACGGCTTCAACTGCGACGAGCGCCGCGACTTCGCGCCCGACTCCGCAGCGCTGGCTTGGGACCGCACCACCGCTTTCCTCTCGGAGCATCTGAGATGAGCCGCCATTCGCACAACAACGTCCACGGTTGGCATCTGCACCCGCAGCTCGCCGACGACACCCATCCGCTGGCGCAGTTCGCGCTGTGCGAAGTGCGACTGATGGACGACGCCAATCATCCGTGGCTGATCCTGGTGCCGCGCGTGGAGAACGCGGTGGAAGTGATCGATCTCGACACCGCGCAGCAGGCGCAGTTGATGCAGGAGATCGATCGCGCCAGCCGCGCGCTGCAGGCCGCGGTGAAACCGCACAAATTGAACGTGGCCGCGCTCGGCAACGTGGTGCCGCAGTTACATGTACATGTGATCGCGCGTTTCCACGACGACATCGCCTGGCCGCGGCCGGTGTGGGGCATGGCCACCGCGCAGCCGTATTCGCCGGAATTGCTGATCGCGCGGGTCGAAGTGCTGCGCGCCGCTCTGTCGGCATGAGCGACAGCAAAGTCGGCCCGCGACCGGACATACGCTTCGAACTTCTCGCCGACGATGCCTGGCTGATCGCATTCGATGCGCCGGTCGCGTCGATCATCGATCCGGAAACGAATGCGCGCGTGCATGCGCTCGCCGCGCGCATCCGCACTGCGGCGCCAGGCTGGCTGCGCGACCTGGTCCCCGCCTACGCCACGCTCGCGGTGTTCTTCGATCTCGATACCATCGACGCTGAAGCCACCCGGCATTGGCTGTATGCGCAATCCCTCGACGATGTCGACGACGCCCAGGCGGACGCATCGCGCGCGATCGAGATTCCGGTCCGCTACGGCGGCGCCTTCGGCGAGGATCTCGACGCCGCGGCCGCGGAACTCGGCATCGCCGCGGACACCTTGATCGCGCGTCACGGCGCCGCGCTCTATACCGTGGCGATGATCGGTTTCGCGCCCGGTTTTCCCTATCTCAGCGGGCTGGATCCGTCGCTGGCGCTGCCGCGGCTGGCCACACCGCGTACGCACGTGCCCGCCGGCAGCGTCGCCATCGGCGGCGCGCAGACCGGGATCTATCCGCGCGAAAGTCCCGGCGGCTGGCGGTTGCTCGGGCGCACGCCGCTCCGGCTGTTCGACCCGCAGCGCGCGTCGCCGTCGCTGCTCGCCCCCGGCGACCGCGTGCGCTTCATCGCCATCGACGACGATGCCTTCGCGCGACTGGAACGCGACGCATGAGCGGGAGCACATGAGCAGGACCGCGTGGCGCGTGATCGCGCCCGGTTCGCTGACCACGGTGCAGGATCGGGGTCGCGACGGCTGGCGTCATCTTGGGGTCGGTCGCGCGGGCGCGCTCGATCCCGCATCGGCCGCGCTGGCGAACCGGATGGTGGGCAATTCGTCGGATGCGGCGGTGCTGGAAATCACCCTGATCGGGCCGGCGCTCGAACTGCCGCAGCCGGCGCGGATCGCGCTGTGCGGGGCCGCGATCGACGCGCGTTTCGAAGACGCGCAGAACCGCGTCCACACCATCCCCTGCGGGCGACCGGTCGATCTGCCGGCGGGTCTGCTGCGGCTCGGCGCGATCCGCAGCGGGCTGCGCGCGTGGCTGGCGGTAGCCGGCGGCTTCGAGGTGCCGCGCGTGCTCGGCAGCCGCAGTACCGATCTGCGCGGCGGCTTCGGCGGCCTGCACGGGCGCGCACTGCGCAGCGGCGACGCGCTTCCGCTCGGGCCGCAGCCGATGCATGACTTCGTAGAACCGCAGGCGCCGGCATGGTGGATCGCGCTGTACACCGCACCTGCGAACGCTTCGCCGATCCGCTACGTTCCGGCCAGCGACATCGCAACTGGCGCCGATGCAGTGCGTGCGTTGACCACGCAGGACTGGCGCGTCGATCCGCGCAGCGACCGCCAGGGACTGCGCTGCAGCGGCGCACCCATCGTCGCGGCGTTGTCCGAACGGATATCGGCGCCGGTCGCGCCCGGTACGCTGCAATTGCCGCCCGACGGCCAGCCCATCGTGCTGCTCGCCGATGCGCAGACCGTCGGCGGTTATCCGCGGCTGGGCCATGTGGTTTGCGTCGATCTTCCACGGCTGGCGCAGCTGCGCGCGGGCGATGCGCTGCGGTTCGAAGCGATCACCGCCGACGCCGCGACCCTGCTGCGGCGCAAGCGCGACGCCGAGCTGGCGCGCGCCCTGCTCGCGATCAACGATCGGCTGCGTCGCGCATGAGCCGCAGCGGATTTGCAGCCGGCCACAGCATTGCCTAGTCTGCGTCTTTCCGCTGCGGAGCCGCCGGTGCCACGCATCGATTTCAATTGCGATCTGGGCGAAGGCTGCGGCGACGACGCCGCGATCATGCCGTGGATCACCTCGGCGAACATCGCCTGCGGCGCGCATGCCGGCGACGACGCGACCATCCGCGAAACGCTGCGGCTGTGCCGGCGGCACGGCGTGGTCGCCGGTGCGCATCCAGGCTACGACGATCGCGCGCACTTCGGCCGACGCGACATCGAACTGGCGCCGCAGGACATCGCCGCACTGATCCGCACCCAACTCGAACGCATCGCCGCGATCGCCCGCGAGGAAGGCGTCGTTCTGCATCACTTCAAGCCTCACGGCGCGCTCTACAACCGCTCCGCGCGCGATCCGGCCGTCGCCGCTGCCATCGCCGCGGCGGTGCGCGAATTCGATCCGACGCTGGTGCTGGTGGGACTGTCCGGCTCGGCCTCCACCGCGGCCGGCGACGCCGCCGGATTACGGGTGGCGCATGAAGTGTTCGCCGAACGCGGCTACGGCAACGACGCACGCCTGCTGCAGCGCGGCACGCCGGGCGCGGTGTTGGACACACTCGACGAGGCGCTCGCGCAGGCGCGGTTGCTGGCGTTGCATTCGCAGGTGCGCAGCGAAGAGGGCCTGCTGTTGCCGCTGCGCGCCGACACGCTTTGCCTGCACGGCGACCGCGACGACGCGGCGACGTTCGCCCGCGCGCTGCGCGAAGGCCTGACCGCCGATGGCGTCGACATTCTTCCGTTCACGGCCGAAACCGGTATGCGGCCTTGATGGAAACCACGCTCATCAATTACTGGCCGTTGATCGGCGTGCTCGCGGTCGTGCTCGGCTTCGTGCTGCGCCTGAATCCGGCGCTGGTCGTGGTGGTCGCCGGCTTCATCACCGGTCTCGCCGCGAACCTCTCGCCGCTGGAGGTGCTGGACATCCTCGGCAAGGCCTTCACCGACAAACGCTTCCTGCTGCTGTTCCTGATCGCGCTGCCGGTGATCGGCCTGCTGGAACGCCATGGTTTGAAGGAGCACGCGCAGGCGTGGATCGCGCGTCTCCGCGGCGCGACGACCGCGCGACTGCTGGTGGCCTATCTGTTGATGCGCCAGTTGAGTTCCGCGGCCGGCCTGACCAGCCTCGGCGGCCACCCGCAGGCGGTGCGCCCGTTGGTCGCGCCGATGGCCGAAGCGGCCGCCGAGATCACGCACGGCGACCTGCCGCAGGACGAACGCGAGCGCATCCGCGCGATGTCGGCGGCCACCGACAACGTCGGCCTGTTCTTCGGCGAAGACATCTTCATCGCGTTCGGCGCGGTGCTGCTGATCCAGGGCGTGCTCGGCGACAAGGGCATCGCGCTGGAACCGCTGCAGATCGCGCTGTGGGGCATTCCCACCGCGATCTGCGCGTTCGTGATCCATGCATGGCGGATCATGCGCTTCGAACGCGCGATGGCCGCGCGGTTAGCGCAAACGAAAGTGGCGGTGCCGGACGAGCGCGCGCCGGAATGATCGGCCTGACCGCTGTCTACTGGCTGCTGGGCCTTTACTTCGCGTCGCTGGCCTGGCGCGGCGTTCGCGACACCGCCAATCCACGCCGCTACACCACCGCATTGTTCTGGGCGCTGCTCGCCCTGCTGCTGTTCGCGGCCGAACACATGCCGGTGCGACTCGTCGGCGGCTGCGTGGTGCTGATCGCGCTGATCGCCGGTCTCGGCGGCCTGCGCACCGGCCGCTACGAAGAAACCACCGCCGACGAAAAACGCAGCGAGGCCGCGCGCCTCGGCAATCGACTGTTCCTGCCGGCGCTGCTGATTCCCGCGATCACCGTGCTGGGGACGTTGTCGCTCAAATACGTCAGCATCGGCGGGCAACCGCTGTTCGACAACGCCAACACCATGACGCTCAGTTCGCTGGCCATCGCCTGCGTGATTGCGCTCGCTGTCGCCTGCGACATCACCCGGCAGACGCCGGTCAGCGCGGTCGAACAATCGCGCCGGCTGGTCGACGCCATCGGCTGGGCGGCGCTGCTGCCGGTGCTGCTGGCGGCGCTGGGCAGCGTGTTCGATGCGGCCGGCGTCGGCCAGGCGGTCGCCGGCGTGGTGCGTGCGGTGATCCCGGTCGAGAACGCTTTTCTCGTCGTTGTTGCCTACGCGCTGGGCATGGCGCTGTTCACCATCATCATGGGCAATGCCTTCGCCGCGTTCCCGGTGATGACCGTCGGCATCGCACTGCCGCTGCTGGTGACCCTGCACGGCGCCGACGCCGCACCGTTGGCGGCCATCGGCATGCTGTCCGGCTACTGCGGCACGCTGATGACGCCGATGGCGGCCAACTTCAATCTGGTTCCGGCCGCGCTGCTGGAGTTGAAGGACCCGTATGCCGTGATCCGCGCGCAGTGGCGCACCGGCGCGCTGCTGCTGGGTTGCAACATCCTGCTGATCTACTTCATCGCACTGCGCTGAGCCATGCCGATGCCGAAACCCCACGAACGCACCGTCCTGCTGACCGGTTTCGATCCATTCGGCGGTGAAAGCCTCAATCCGAGCTGGCTCGCGGCAGAAGCATTGCACGGCGAAACCATCGCCGGCCGCCGCATCGTCGCGGTGCAATTGCCCACCTCGTTCGCGCGCGGCCCGCGCACGCTGCGCGCCGCGATCCGTAGACACGCGCCCGAACTGATCGTCTGCGTCGGCCAGGCCGGCGGACGCGCGCAGATCTCGCTGGAACGGGTCGCGATCAACGTCGACGACGCGCGCATCGCCGACAACGACGGCGCGCAGCCGGTGGACACCCCCATCGTGCGCGGCGGTCCGGCCGCCTATTTCTCGACGTTGCCGATCAAGACGATGTTCGCCGCGCTGCACGAAGCCGATATTCCCGCGGAGATTTCGCAGACCGCCGGCGCCTTCGTCTGCAATCGCGTGTTCTATGCGCTGATGCATGCGCTGGCGGAAGACGCGAATCTACGCGTCGGCATCCGCGGCGGCTTCGTGCATATCCCTTACTTGCCCGAGCAGGCCGCCGCGCGCCCGGGCGCGCCGAGCCTGTCGCTGGGGATCGTGGTCGCCGGCTTGCGGATCATGATCGAAACCGCACTGCGCATCCGCAAGGACCGCCGTATCGCGGCCGGTGCGACGCACTGAATCAGGATCCGCCGATCAGTGCACTGCGATCAAAGTGCCGCGCGATCAATCCGTGCCGAACCACTGCGAATAATTCCGCCAGCGGCCAACCGATTTCGTATGCATCGGCTGGCGCACCTGCCAGCGGCTGAGCGTCTGCACCGAACGCCCGCTGGTGTGGAAATCCAGACAGCGCTCATCCCAGGGCAGCCCGACGAAATCGATCAGCCTGCGGATCTGCGCATCGGTGTCTGTCACCATCGTTTCGTACTGCAGTTCCAATATCGGCAGCGGCGCCACCGACTGCCAGTGGCGCATCAGCCGTTCCTGCTTTTCGATGAAGAAGCGGATGTCGTCGATATCGGTGGCGTAGGTCGCCAGCGGCGAGAAACTTTCGCTGAAGATCGACAGCGCAATGTCGCGCGGATCGCGCCGGCACCAGACGATGCGCGCGTCGGCGAACAGCATCGCGATCAGGCCGACGTGCAGTAAATTGTAGGGCTGCTTGTCGATCAGGCGCGCCGCGCCATCGGCCGCGGCGCCGGCGAGCTGCAGGTATGCGGATGCCTGGCGATGCGCCCATGCCGCGTCGAAACGCGCCGCGTCCTGCGGCCAGCGCAGACCGGTTCCCACGGATGCGTCCTGCGCGATCGAGACGATGCCGGTCAACTCGCCGCAGCCGTAGGCCTGCGGATGCGCGGCGAGGATCTGTTCGGCCAGCGTGGTGCCGCTGCGCGGCATGCCGAGGACGAAGACGGGGCGCTCGTCGCGCAGGGCATCGGCATGGCGCGCGCGCAGCAGATCCGCGGTCAGCGCTTCGATGGTCGCATCGATCTTCGCCGAGTATTCCGCGCGGTCGAAACCGCCGTCGACGCGCCGCCGCAGCGCGTTCGCGCTCGACCAGTGCCGCGCCGCTTCGGCATGGGCACCGCGCGCGTCGTCGCGCTTGCCCAGGACGTAGTGCAGATACGCCTGCTGATGTTCGGGGACCGTCGCCTTCGTGAGCAAGGCTTCGGCTTCGTCGACCAGCGATTCCGGCGCCTGCGCGCGCAGCAGCGCGATCGATGCGGCCAAGGGGTCGCCCCAGTCCGGCTGCAGCGCGTGCGCACGCGCATACGCTTCCTGCGCCTGCGCGGCGTTGCCCAGGTCTTCCTGGACCCAGCCGAGTTCCAGCCACAGCATGGCGTCGTCCGCGAACCGCTGCAGGCCTTCGCGCACGGTGTCCAGCGCCTGCGCCGGCGCACCGGTCTTGCGGCGGCACTGCGACAGCCGCAAGAACAGGCCCGCATCGATCGACTGTCCGGGCGCGGTCTGTTCGGCGAGGCGCTCGTACATCATCAAGGCTTCGGCATGATGTTCGAGTGCGTATTCGGTTTCGGCCAGCGCACGCGCGATCTGCGGCTGCCCCGGCGCCAACGTGTGGGCCTGTCGGAACGCGGGCAGCGCATCGGCATCGCGGCGCGCGGTGTAGAGCGCCATGCCGAGGAAATACCACGCTTCCGGCGATGCCGGCTGCAGGGTCGCGACGCGGCGGAAGGTCTCCACCGACTCGTCCGCGTGCCCGGTCGACGCCAGGAACTGGCCGAATTCCATCAACAGCGGAACCGCATCCGGCGCCAGTCCTACCGCGGTGCGCATCGCCTGCAGCGCCTGATCGTTGCGTCCGGCGCTCTGCGCCAGCACGGCATGCGCGCGATGCACGGCGGGATCGCGCGGCATCTGTTGCAGCAGCGGCGCGAGCGCCTGCTCGGCTTCGAGCAGGCGCGACTGTCGCAGATGGTCGTAGACGCGTTCGAGCGGATTCATGCGCGGGCGCTCATCGAAGCATGTTCATCGGAGCATGTTCATCCAAGCATGCGCACCGATACGCGATTCCCACGGCGACCGCGATCACGCCTTGACGACTTTGGTTCCGGCGATCAGATCGTGGCCGCAGCGGTGATCCGCGCGGAAGATCAACAGCACATTCACGATCGACAGCAACGGCCCGATCCACGGCACCAGACCGACGCCCTGCATCGGCAGATAGCGCAGCGCGATCAATCGTCCGAACGACAGCCGCTGGCCATCGAGACCGACGATGCGCATCTTCAACAGGCGCTTGCCCCAGGTCTGCGCGGTCGCGTACAGCGGATAGGACTGGATCGCAAAGAACACGACCAGACTGACGAGCCCCCAAGCCAGCTCCGTCATCAACGTCATGGGCCTGCCGGTGGTCGCCGCATCCATCACCTGGCTGAAATAGCCGCCGAAGAACATGACCGGCAACAGGATGGCCAGCAGGATGAGCACGTCGACGATGGCCGCGGCCAGACGCTCGCCGCGTCCTGCGAGTTCGCCATCCAGGGCGTAATCGACGATGGCGGCGTCGGGCGAGCGATACGGGTTGTTCTGCTGATCCATCGGAGCTCTCTTCGGATGATGTCGCTTTGTGGAAAAAGCCGCCTCAGGTGCGCGGCAGCGTCACACCGGTCTGGCCCTGGTATTTGCCGCCGCGATCCTTGTACGACGTCTCGCAGACTTCGTCCGACTGGAAGAACAGCATCTGCGCCACGCCTTCGTTGGCGTAGATGCGCGCCGGCAGCGGCGTGGTGTTGCTGAATTCCAGGGTGACGTGCCCTTCCCACTCCGGCTCCAGCGGCGTGACGTTGACGATGATGCCGCAGCGCGCATACGTGCTTTTGCCGAGGCAGACCACCAGCGTGTCGCGGGGGATGCGGAAGTATTCGACCGTGCGCGCCAGCGCGAAGGAATTCGGCGGAATGATGCAGACATCGTTTTCGATATCGACGAAGCTGCCCGGATCGAAGTGCTTCGGGTCGACGATCGTCGAGTTGATGTTGGTGAAGATCTTGAACTCGCGCGAGCAGCGCACGTCGTAGCCGTAGCTGGATGTGCCGTAGCTGACGATCCGCTGGCCATCGGCGGCATGCTTGACCTGCCCGGGTTCAAACGGCTCGATCATGCCGTGCTGTTCGGACATGCGGCGGATCCAGCGGTCGCTCTTGATACTCATGCAGTCGTTCCCGGGGCTCGACGGAGCCCGTTTTCGTTCGGAGGAGGCGTTCAGGCCGGCATTCTATGCGTCGTGGCTGCGATCAAACCAGACTCGCGCCGATCCCGCCCCGCAGTCGCGGCCGCTTCTCCAGTTCTTCGAGCAGCCGCCTGGCCACGTTGCGGTAGGCCTCGGCCGCATGCGAATCCGGGTTCGAGCGCACCACAGGAACGCCCGCATCGCCCTGCTCGCGGATCGAGATCTCCAGCGGCAGCGAACCCAGCAGCGGCAGGCCATAGGTCGCGGCCATGCGCTCGCCGCCGCCACTGCCGAACAGGTGCTCGACATGGCCGCAGTTCGAACACACGTGCTGGGCCATGTTCTCGATCAGGCCCAGCACCGGCACCTCGACCTTCTCGAACATTTTCAGCGCCTTGCGCGCGTCGAGCGTCGCCACGTCCTGCGGGGTCGTGACGATGACCGCGCCGGCGACCGGAATCTTCTGCGCGAGCGTCAGCTGGATGTCGCCGGTGCCCGGCGGCAGATCCACCACCAGAATGTCGAGACCTTCATCGCCATCGCCGCCCCAGCGGGTTTCGTTCAACAGCTGGGTCAGGGCCGAGGTCGCCATCGGGCCGCGCCATATCATCGGCGTGTCCTGCTCGACGAGGAATCCGATCGACATGGTTTCGATGCCATGGGCGCGCATCGGTACGATCGATTTGCCGTCCGGGCTGTCGGGGCGGCCCGACAATCCCAGCATGGTCGGGATGCTGGGGCCGTAGATATCGGCATCCAGCAGGCCCACCCGGGCGCCCAGATCGGCCAGGGCCACGGCCAGATTGGTGGCGGTGGTCGATTTGCCGACACCGCCCTTGCCCGAACCGATCGCGATGATGTTGCGGATCCGGGGCAGCGGCGACAGGTTCGGCTGGACGGCGTGGGATGGGATTCGAAGCGTGTTGGGAGGCGTGGGCATATTCATGCCGCCATTGTGGCGGCCGCGCCGCGCCGCAGCCAGCCCGGGCAGCGACTGCGCTCCCCGTCACAACCCGTACGAATCATCGATCCGCCGCCCCTGTCGCGACATGAATGTGGCCAAACTCAGATGACAAGGGTGTTAAAGCCATGTTAAGTTCCGATGGCAGACGACAGACACGTTGCTGTCGTCTCGATCTCGTTAACGACTTGAAACCGGGGATATCAATGACTTCTCGCAATCCGCGCCACCTGCGGCGCAGCCAACTTACATCCGCCATTCTGGCATCGTTCCTCATTTCGGGCATGGCTTTGGCCCAGGACACCAGCGGCACCACGGACGAAGAGAAAGACGACGCCCAGACCACTGCCCCACAAACAGAAACTGGGAATCTTGATCGCATCCAGGTAATTGGCAGCCGCATCAAGCGCGCTGAAGTCGAAGGCCCGTCGCCGGTCACCATCATTTCCAGCGCGCAGCTCGAAAAAGAAGGCTTCATCAGCGTCGCGGACACCCTCGACAGCATCACCCAGAACTCGGGCTCGGTGCAGAACGAGCTGAACTCCGCCGGTGGCTTCACGCCCAACGGCAGCCCCGTCGACCTGCGCGGCCTCGGCCCCGGCCGCACCCTGCTGCTGATCAACGGTCGTCGCGCTGCGGACTATCCGTTCCCGTACAACGGCCAGAGCAACTTCCAGAACTTCGGCAATATCCCGACCGCTGCGGTCGAACGCATCGAAATCCTGAGCGGCGGCGCATCGGCGATCTACGGCTCCGACGCCGTGGCCGGCGTCATCAACATCGTTCTCAAGAAGAACTATGAGGGCGATGTCCTCAAGATCCGCGGCGGCACCAGCACCACCGGCGGCGGCGACTTTGCCGACCTGCAGTGGGTCGGCGGCAAGGCCGGCGACAACTGGAGCCTGACCTACGCGTTCCAGTATTTCGCAGACGAGCCGATCTACGCCTATCAGCGCGATTTCATGGATTCCCGTCTGGACAACCCGCTCCCGCCGGCTGTCGTCGGTATCCAGCCGGTCAGCACCATCCGCATCAACCGCGTCGGTCTGCCCGCGAACACTCCCAATACCTTCATCGCTCCGCCCGCGGGTACCTGCGCGCGTTTCGGTGCCGACTACATCGACTACACATTCCGTGCGGTGTATCCGGCCGGACATCCGCTCGCCGGCACTGCCTACAACCAGGGGCAGGCCTGCGGCACATTCGAGGATGTCGGCTACCAGTCGATCACGAACGGCAACAACGACCTCTCCGGTTACCTCTACGGCAATTGGCAGTTCGGCAACGGCATGGAAGCGTGGGCCAGCCTCATGGCGTTCCACTCCAAGTCCGAGCTGAGCGGCGGCGTCGAATTCATCAACGGCCCGCACACCGACGGCGTCGGCGTCGCGACCACGATCTTCGCCACCAACCCGTCCATCAACGGCAATGTGCAGTTGCAGCGCATCTTCACGCCGGAAGAATACGGCGGCATCGAGAACACCAACCAGAAGTTCAACGAGAAATCCGCCGACTTCGCCTTCGGTCTGCGCGGCACCATCGCCGATCGTTTCGATTGGGACTTCACCCTCGGCCGCGCCGATTTCTACGCCGATCGCACACGTCCGCGTCTCGATGGCTCCGCAGTCACCGACTTCTTCTTCGGTCCGCGCCTCAACACCACCGGCACGCCGCGCCATCTGATCAATCTCGACCGTTTCTACCGGCCGTTGACGCCAGCGGAATACCGTTCGCTGTCGACCACCCTCAAGTACGAATCTCACTCCTGGGCGACCCAGGGCAGCTTCGTACTGAGCGGCGATCTGTTCGAACTGCCGGCCGGCCCGGTGGGCTTCGCTGCGGTATTGGAAGGTACCCAGCAGGGCTACGATCTGAATTCTCCTGCCGCGATCCTTCCTGAAAATCGTCTGGCCTATAATCTCACCGGCACCAACGGCGGCGGCGATCGCGATCGTTATGCCATCGGCGCGGAATTCAGCATTCCGATCTTCGAATCGCTGAAGATGAGCCTGGCCGGCCGCTTCGACAAATACGACGACATCACCAACGTCGACGACGCGAAGACCTGGGCCGCAGGCCTCGAATGGCGCCCGTTCGATTCGCTGCTGGTCCGCGGTAATTATTCGACCAGCTTCAAGGCGCCCGACATGCACTTCGTCTACAACGAAGGCAGTGGCAGCTTCGGCAACGCGCTCGATACCTATCGCTGCCTGTTCACCGGCGGCTTCCCGACCCCGCCGGCCGGCCAGCCCTCCTCGTGCCCGGGTGCCACCTACACCTACTCGGTGTTCGCGACCAGCAAGGGCGAGCCCACGCTCGAAGAGGAAACCGGCAAGTCGTTCACCGCGGGCGTCGTGTGGGATATCACCGACGCGCTGTCCGTTGCCGTGGACTATTACGACATCAAGCTGGAAGGCGCGATCGCCAACCTGTCGTCGACCTTCATCCTCGACGCCGAGGGCGGATGCCGCACGGGTCTGACCCGCACCCGTCAGCCCTATCAGTTCGACATCAACTCTGCGTTCTGCCAGGAAATCATCAGCCGCGTGACCCGTACCCCGGCGATCGGCGAGCCGACCGATCGCGTCACCGAGATCCGCAGCGGGCCCGTGAACCAGTCGTACGAGCGCGTGACCGGCATCGATGCGTCGGTCAAGTACCGTCTCGATACCGACCGCTTCGGCGATTACAACTTCGGCCTCGAGTGGTCGCACCGTCTCGCCAACGAGACGCAGACGTTCGCCACCGACCCGATCGACAAGGAGTTCCGCGACGATCCGGGCAACTTCGACTTCCGCAGCCGTATCCGCGGCTCGGTCAACTGGAGCAGGAACGACTGGGCGGCCACCCTGTTCATGTCGCGCTACGGCAGCACGCCGAACTGGCAGGAAACCGGCCGTGTCGCGCCGTACTTCCTCTGGAACACGAACGTGACCAAGAAGATCACCGACAAGTTGACCGCGACCTTCTACGTGAACAACATCTTCAACAAGTTCAGCCCGCGCGACGATGGGTTCAACACCTATCCGTACTTCTGGCGCGGTTACAGCCCGGTCGGTCGCGAGATCTCGGCCCAGCTGCAGTACAAGTTCCGGTAATACGCAGTACTACCAGCGATACGAAAGAGCCCGGCGAAAGCCGGGCTCTTTTTTTGCCGGGTGTAGTCCTAATGAACACCGGCTGCGTTTCGGCGCACTGATCCTCCATACCACCCCGGATGCGGTATAAAGACGTGTCCCGGAACAGGCGACGCCGGCCGGGTTTTCACAACGATCCATGCCCTGGGAGGGGAAAGATGCGCATCAAGTCCTTCATTACATTGCTCGCGTTGCCGCTGTTGGCCGCGTCGTTCGTCGCGTCGGCGCAGAATTCGCCGATCGGCCGCTGGAAAACCATCGACGACGAAACCGGCAAACCGATGACCATCGTCGAGGTCTACGAGGCCAAGAACAACACGCTGGCGGCCAAGGTCGTCGAAACGCTGTACGCGCCGAATGCGGTGTGCACCAAGTGCAGCGGCAAAGACAAGGGCAAACCGATCATCGGCATGCCGGTGCTGTGGAACCTGAAAGCCATCAGCGGCGGCTGGGGCGAAGGCAACGGCTTCAAGCCTTCGACCGGCGACAGCTTCAAGGCCAAGACCGTGAAGCTGATCGATGGCGGCAGCAAGCTGGAAGTCACCGGCTGCAAGATGATGTTCTGCCGCTCGGCGAACTGGGTCCGCGTCAACTGATCGACTGCACCCGCTGAACCGCATCAACGGCCCGTGATCGGAAACGATCCACGGGCCGTTTCTGTTTTCGGCCCATCTGTTTTCGATCCATCTGTTTTCGACCGATCTGTTTCCGGCCCACTCCATTCCGACCCATCCTTTCGACCCGAGCCGCCATGATCCACAGACCCATCGCCCTGTTCGCACTGCTTTGCCTGTTGCCGCTGGCTGCCTTGGCCCAGAACACCCCCATCGGCCGCTGGCGCAGCATCGACGACGCCACAGGCAAGCCCAAGGCGGTGATCGAAGTCTCCGAGGCCGATAACGGCACGCTGTCGGCCCGGATCGTGCAACTGATCGACACCAGCGACGGCCCGAACCCGCTGTGCGATGCGTGCAGCGGCACCCGCCATAACAAGCCCATCCTGGGGATGACCATCGCCTGGGGCCTGAAGCCGCAGGGCAAAGTGTGGAGCGGCGGCCGCATCCTCGACCCCGAAAACGGCAAGGAATATTCGGTGAAATTCACGCCGGTCGCGGGCGGCAAGAAGCTGGAGGTGCGCGGCTTCCTGGGCGTCGCGCTGCTCGGCCGCACCCAGACCTGGCTGCGGGAGTCGCCCTAGCCGCGCGTGCGATAATCGCCGGCCCCGTTCCGCAGTCCTCCGTGCCCATGCCACGCTCCGCGCTCGTCACCAACGCCCTGCCCTACGCCAACGGCCAGATCCATCTGGGCCATCTGGTCGGCTACATCCAGGCCGACATCTGGGTCCGCGCGCGGCGCATGTCCGGCGACACCGTGCATTTCGTCTGCGCCGACGACACCCACGGCACACCGATCATGCTCGCGGCCGAGAAGGCCGGCACCACGCCGGAAGCCTTCGTCGCCGACATCCAGGCCGCGCACGTGCGCGATTTCGCCGCGTTCGGCGTGGTCTACGATCACTACGACTCCACCCATTCGGCCGGCAACCGCGCGCTGACCGAGGCGATCTACGCGAAGCTTGAAGCCAACGGCCACATCGGTCGGCGCTCGGTGCAGCAGTTCTACGACCCGGCCAAGGGCATGTTCCTGCCCGATCGCTACATCAAGGGCATCTGCCCGAACTGCGGCACCGCCGACCAGTACGGCGACAACTGCGAGAACTGCGGCGCCACCTACGCGCCCACCGATCTGAAGGACCCGCGCTCGGTCATCAGCGGCGCCACGCCGGAGATGCGCGCCTCCGAACATTTCTTCTTCGAGCTGAACCAGTTCGAGGACTTCCTGCGCGAGTGGCTGGCCGGCGACGTGATGGTGCCGGGCATGAAGGCCAAGCTGCAGGAGTGGCTGGATTCCGACGGCGGCCTGCGCCCGTGGGACATCTCCCGCGACGCGCCGTATTTCGGCTTCGAGATTCCCGGCCAGCCCGGCAAGTATTTCTACGTCTGGCTGGACGCGCCCATCGGCTATCTCAGCAGCTTCAAAGCGCTGTGCGATGCCAAGGGCTACGATTTCGATGCGTTCACCAAGGCCGGCAGCGAGGCCGAGCTGCATCATTTCATCGGCAAGGACATCGTGAATTTCCACGGGCTGTTCTGGCCGGCGGTGTTGAAGGGTTCCGGGCTGCGTGCGCCGACGCGGTTGCACGTCAACGGTTATCTGATGGTCGATGGCGCGAAGATGTCGAAGTCGCGCGGCACGTTCGTGATGGCGAAGACTTATCTCGATGCCGGTCTGCCAGCGGAGGCGTTGCGTTATTACTACGCGGCGAAATCATCGGGTGGTGTGGATGATCTCGATCTGAATCTCACCGACTTCATTGCACGGGTGAACAGCGATCTGGTGGGTAAGTTCGTGAACATCGCGAGTCGCTGCGCGAAGTTACTGGAAACACATTTCGACAACACTCTTGGACCTGCCTACTGGTCGTCAGCATGCAACAAAAATCCTTCTGACCCGGAAGCTCTTTGGGTCAAAAAGGCTCTCGAGACTTACGCAAATGCGACCGCACTCCTCGAAAACAATGTGGTCGCCAGCTACGAGTCCGGGAACTTCTCGAAAGCAGTAACCGCAATAATGCGCGCCGCTGATATTGCGAACGAATACATCGCCGAAGAAGCTCCTTGGGCACTAGCGAAAGATCCAAGCCAAAGAGAGCGGCTACACTTGGTGCTGACAACAGGACTAAACCTCTTCGCATGCCTCGCTCGCGCTCTAAAGCCTATTCTTCCGCAAATCGCCGAGCGGGTCGAAGCTTATTTCGGCATAGAGAACGACGGTTTCAGCCATTTGCAATTTTTCCACCCGGAACATCATTTGCAAGAAACTAGAGTCTTTGTGCTTCAAGAGATAAAGATCAACAACTACGCCCCACTCTTCACCCGAATCGACCCGAAGCAGATCGAAGCCATGACCGAAGCCTCCAAGGAAACGATGAGTGCCCCTGTGGGAGCGGCGGAAGCCACGAAGCCCGCGGATGCAAAGGCAAAGCTCGCGGCTGAAGCCGCTCCTACGAAGAGCGGGAAGAGCGAGGCGCCGAAAGCCGAGGCCGCGAAAAGCGACTTCATCGCCATGGACGACTTCGCCAAGCTCGATCTGCGCATCGGCAAGGTGCTGGTGTGCGAGTTCGTCGAAGGGTCGGACAAGTTGCTGCGTTTCGAGCTGGATACGGGCGAACTGGGCAAGCGCCAGATCTTTTCGGGCATCCGCGGCAGCTACGCGGAACCTGAGAAACTCGTCGGCCGCAGCGTGGTGTTCATCGCCAATCTCGCGCCGCGCAAGATGCGCTTCGGCGTGAGCGAGGGCATGATCCTCTCCGCCGGTTTCGACGGCGGCGCGTTGGCGCTGCTGGATGCCGACGACGGCGCGCAGCCCGGTATGCCGGTACGCTGACGCCTACTTCTTCACGACTGGAGCCGTGCCATGACCCTGCCCGACCCGATCCGGAATGCCCGTCTGCGAATGGTGCTGGTCGTCTTCGCACTGGCCGTGGGCTTGAGCGCTTGCACAGGCAAGCCCGCCGCTGTCGTCGATGACGCCGCACCGCCGCCGCGCCCGATCGGCGGCGATCGCGATGCCCACGGCTGCCTCCCCGCTGCCGGCTATGCGTGGTGCGAACGCGAGAAACAATGCGTGCGTCCTTGGGAACTCGCGAAAGAAGCCGGGTTCGAGAATACGGCCGAAAGCTTCGCCCGGCATTGCGCGGCCGCGCCGGCACAGCCGGCGCGCTGAGGGCCGCAAGGCCTGCCCGTGATGCGCGACGACGACGATGGCGGGCTGGCGCTGATCGAGCGCCTCGACCGCCTGCTGCCGCAGACCCAATGCGGCCAATGCGGGTATCCGGGGTGTCGTCCGTACGCCGAAGCGATGTCGCGCAACGAAGCGGGCGTGGATCACTGCCCACCGGGCGGCGACGCCGGGGCGCGTGCGCTCGCGCATGCGCTGGGCGTGCCGGCGCGGCCCTACGACCGCTCGCGCGGCACGCACAAGCCGCCGCAGGTCGCTGTGGTGGTGGAAGCCGACTGCATCGGCTGCACCAAATGCATCCAGGCCTGTCCGGTCGACGCCATCATCGGCGGTGCCAAGCACATGCACGTGGTGATCGAACCGTTGTGCACCGGCTGCGAACTGTGTGTCCCGGCCTGCCCGGTCGACTGTATCGTGTTGGTACCCGCGGCTGACATGGCGTTTGCGACATGACCTATCGCGCGCTCGATGCCGATGCCATCGTCGCCACCTGCACGCGCTTGAGTACGCGCATCGACGAGCGCTTCCCGCAGTCGGGGCTGTCCAAGGTCGGGCGGGACGTGCTGGCCGTCGCGGGCGATACCATTGAAGGCATCCAGCATATCCGCCGGCCGAACTGGCCGATCCGCATCGGCGTCGCGCTGGCGCTGCTGTCGATGGTGGCGGTGACGGCGATGCTGGCGGCGTCCGCCAGCGCGCCGACGTCGCGGCTGGAATGGTTCGCGCTGCTGCCGATCATCGAGTCGGCGATCAACGATGTGATCTTCCTCGGCATCGCGGTGTTTTTCCTGACCACCTTCGAAGCCCGGCTCAAGCGCCGCAAGGCCCTGCGTGCGCTGCATCAGCTGCGCAGCCTCGCGCACGTGATCGACATGCACCAGCTCACAAAGGATCCCGAGCAGCTGCTGTCGTCAGCGATGAACACCGCATCGTCGCCGCAGCGGAACCTGTCGCGCTTCGAGCTGGCGCGCTATCTCGATTACTGCACCGAGATGCTGGCGATCATCAGCAAGATCGCGGCGCTGTACGTGCAATATCTCGACGATCCGCAGATCCTCGGCGCGGTCAACGACATCCAGAGCCTGACCACGGGCCTGTCGTCCAACATCTGGCAGAAGATCGTGCTGATCGACAACGTCCGCGCGCGCACATCCGACCTCTGAGTCGCTGCTGCGTCAGGCCCCGGATCGCGGCGGCCTGCCCGTCACTGCCTGGGGCACGCGGAACACACGCGCTCGACCCTGTAGCCTTTCGCGCGCAGCTTTTCGACCACGCCGTCATCGCCCAGCAGGTGCAGCGCGCCGACCACGACCAGCGTGTCGTCTTCGGCCTCGCCATCGAGCATGCGCTGCAGTTTCGGCATCCAGGCGTCGTTGCGGGCGACGTTGATCCTGCGATACAGCTGCGGGTATTCCCGGCGCATGTCGGCGGCCATGCCGTTCCACAGCGCATCCTGATCGCCGCGGCGCCAGGCGGCGTGCAGTTTTTCGATCTCCGCTTTCGCGTCGACGGCGTCGTTGAGCGATTCTTCGAGCATCTGCCGCTGTTCGGCCTTGCTCATCCCGTCGAACACCGCGATCTGCTCGCTGCCCTTTTCGAGGCCCGACGTGGGCTTCGATGCCTTGCCGGCCCGGCCGATCAGATGCATGTCCAACCCAAGCTCCGGATCCAGCCCCTGTTTGCCCATCTCGACGATCGAGATCGTCATGCCCACGAACCATGGCTCGAACATCTGGAACGCTTCCGCGGGCACGCCCATCTTCTTCAACTCCTTGCCGTTGGCGGCCATCCAGGCGTCGAGTTTGGCGATGGTGGCATCGGGCAGTTCGCTGTTCAGCGGCTTGCCGTCGGTGCGCAGCGCCGCCTGCCCCATGGCCGCGCCCAGCTGCGGCGACAGCAGCTCTTCGGGCGACAGCTCGAACACAAGGGCTTCGGCATCGTCGAAGGCGGCGTCGACATCCTTCGACAGCGGATAGTCGCCCGGACGCAGCATGTGGAAAGAACCGAGCAGATACAGCGCGTTGTCGGCGTCGGACACTTTCCACAGCAGCGGCACGGGCGGCGCGGCGGCTTTCGTCGCTACGGGGCTGGCGCGATCGGCGGCGATGGCCGCGACGGAGACCGCAGCCGCGACGAGCGAACCGATCAGGAAGGAATGAATGCGCATGAAGGTCCTTGGGTTGTGGGGATCTGCCGACACGTCAGCGTTTGACGCCGTAGCGTTTTTCGCCGGCGGTGATGGCCAGATCGAGGCGATTTTCGTTGGGCGGCAGCGGACAGGTGGCGAACGGCGTGAACGCGCACGGCGGGTTGTAGGCGCGATTGAAATCGATCACGACCTTGCCCTGCGCGTCCGGACGCGGCACGTCGAGATAACGTCCCGCGCCGTAGCTTTCGTGGCCGCTGGTGCGGTCGGCGATGATCAGCGACAGCGTGCTTTCGCCCTGGTCGAGGGCTTCGATGCGGTAGGTCTTGCCTTCGCGCTGGAACTCGAGCGCGCCCGGGTTGGGGGTGTCGTCGGTGGTGCCGATGATCGTCGCGATCGGCAGGGTCTTGCCGGCCGGATGCGGAACGAAGGTGGCTTCGACGCGCCAGTCGCGATCCGGCGGCCAGTATTCGATCGGCTGGAACTGCGTGCGGCTGAGCGCATCGGCGTGCTTCACGCGCAGCGCGCGATTGCCGGCGCGCTGGATCACCGTGAGTTTGCCTTTGCCCTCGTCGAAACCCACGACGCTGGGCGCGCCCTGACTGTCGTCCTTCAGCTCGACCCGGCCCTTCAGCGGCTCGCCGTCGAGGGTGAGCGGAACACCGCGATCGGGCGTGAAGAAGACGCGTTGGCCGTCGCGCGTGAACATGCCCAGCGAATCCGGACCCGCCGCGAGGCGGATCCCGCTGCGCGCGCTGCTGCCGACGTAATGGGATGGCAACGTGAGCCAGTGCAGACCGATCAGACTGGTCCAACCGTCGGGCTGGGTCAGCTTCTCCTGGCGCTGGATGCGCCACAGGTTTTCGTCGGACAGATACTGCGCATCATCCGCGCTGAGCGCGGGCTTGTCGGACGTCGACGATTTGTCGCCGCAGGCCGCCAACAGCATCAGCATCGACAATCCCACCGCGCGCGCCGCGGTCGCGCCCGCACGTCGCCAACCGCTCCGAATCCTCTCCATATTCAACGTTTCCATACTCAGCGCCCCCTCAGGAACCAACGGTCGATTTCGCCCAACGTGAAGTGCGCCCACGTCGGGCGGCCATGATTGCATTGCCCCGAACGTTCGGTAGCTTCCATCTCGCGCAGCAGCGCGTTCATTTCCGGAATGCCCAGGCGGCGATTGGCGCGTACCGCGCCGTGACAGGCCATCGTCGCCAGCAGTTCGTCGCGCGCGGCGGCGACGCGCCTGGATTCGCCGTGTTCGACCAGATCGGCGATCACGTCGCGCAGCAGCGCCTCGGTTTCGCCATCGGCCAGCAAAGCCGGCACGCCGCGCAGGGTCAGGCTCTGCAGCCCGCTGCGGGTGATCTCGAAGCCCAGCGTATCCAGAAGTTCCGCCTCGCGCTCGGCGGTTTCCGCTTCGCGCTCCGAGACCGCGACCGTCTGCGGCACCAGCAGCGGCTGCATGCGCAAGCCGGTGTTGTCGTGCGCGGTCTTGAGTTTTTCGTAGCCGATGCGCTCGTGCGCGGCGTGCATGTCGACCACGATCAGGCCATCGACGGTTTCGCTGAGGATATAGATGCCGTGCAGTTGCGCGATGGCATAGCCGAGCGGCGGCACTTCGCCGTCCACCGCTTCGGGCAGCGGACGCACGGCTGGCTGCGGATGCGACGACGATGGCGCATACAGCGCGGTGTATGCCGCGCGGGCGTCCTCGACGCGCAGGCCGAGGCCGGTCTGCGGCATCGGCCGGTTCCATTGCGGCATGCCGCCGTTCTGCATGTTGGGCATGGCGTCGTTGCCCGACGCGTACTGCGGAAAACCTGCGGACGTCGATGGCATCGCACTGTCGCCGACGCCCGCGGCGATGCCGGCGCGCGTTTCGGCCAACGCGGCGTGCAGGGTGCGATACACGAAATCGTGGATCGGACGCGCATCGCGGAAACGCACTTCATGCTTCGCCGGATGCACGTTGACATCGACCCGGCGCGGATCGACTTCCAGGAAAAGTACATACGCGGGCTGGCGTCCGTGGAACAGCACATCGGCATAAGCCTGCTTGACCGCATGCGCGACGCTGCGGTCGCGGACCGCACGGCCGTTGACGTAGAGATATTGCTGGTCGGCGCTGGCGCGCGAATAGGCCGGCTGCGCGATCCAGCCGCGCAGGCGCAGGGTGCTGCCGCTGTCGGTGGACAGCGGCGCGGCGTGGTCGACCTGCAGCGCGTGGCCGAGGAATTCTTCGCCCAGGGTCTCGGAGAGACGTTCGCCGGAGAACAGCGCATCGCCGTCGCCCTTGTAGCGGCGCAGCGGCTTGCCGTTGTGGCTTACGCGCAGCTCCACGTCCGGGCGCGCCAGCGCGAGCTGACGCAGCCATTCTTCGATATGCCCGAGCTCGGTGCGCTCGGCGCGCAGGAATTTGCGCCGCGCCGGCACGTTAAAGAACAGGTCGCGCACTTCCACCGTGGTGCCGGTGGCCTGCTGTTTCGGCGTGAGCTCGCCGACGCGGCCGCCGTCGACCGGCAGCGCCGTGCCGTGATCGTCGTCGTCGCGACGCGACGCGATGCTGAAGCGGCTCACCGATGCGATCGAAGGCAGCGCCTCGCCTCGGAAACCCAGCGTGGCGACGGATTCGAGGTCGTCGAGCGATGCGATCTTGCTGGTGGCGTGACGCTGGACCGCCAGCGCCAGATCCTCCGCGGCGATGCCGCCGCCGTCGTCGCGCACCCGGATCAGGCGCACGCCGCCGTCTTCCAGATCGATGTCGATGCGGCGCGCGCCGGCATCGATGGCGTTCTCGACCAGCTCCTTGACCACCGACGCCGGGCGTTCGATGACCTCGCCGGCGGCGATCTGGTTGATGAGGGTGTCGGGAAGCTGGCGGATCGTCACGGCGTGGGCAGCACCGCCACAGCGGTGTTCGAGGAAGTCAGTCGCGATGATACTGCCCGACAGCGGGCGACGCGCGGAACGCGCTGTATTGCAGGCCGTTTACAGGCTCAGGGACTTCCGCCGGTGGTCGCGGCCGCCGCGGCGCTGACCACTACCGTGGCTTCCACTGCCTTGGCGCGCGCTGCGAATACCGTGCCCGGCGGCGGCTGGCGGGTGAAATAGGACTGGATGCCGTCGAGCACCGCGGCCGCTACTTTCCGCTGATGATTCGGATCGAAGAGACGCTTTTCTTCTTCCGCATTGGAGATGAAGCCGGTCTCCACCAGCATCGCCGGCATGTCGGAATTGCGCAGCACTTCGAAGTTGGCGAACTCGATCTGCGGCTTGTGGGTCTTGCCCAGTCGCTTCAGGCCATCCAGCACGTAACCGGCCGCGTCCTGCGACGCCTTCATGTGCCCGCTCTGCGCGAGATCCAGCAGCACGTTCGACAGGGTGTCCTTGGTCAAACGCACGCCGCCGACCAGATCGGAGGCGTTCTCCTTGTTGGCCAGCCAGCGGGCGTGCTGCGAGGACGCGCCGCGCGTGGACAACACATACACGGACGATCCCCAGGCGCTTCGGTTCTCGGCGGCATCTGCGTGGATCGAGACAAACATGTCCGCCTTGGCGGCGCGCGCCTTGCGTGCGCGCTGCGGGCGCTCCACGTAGACGTCGGTGTCGCGGATCAGATAGGCGCGCATGCCCGGCGTGGCATTGATCTGGCGCGCGAGTTCCTTGCTGATCGCCAGCACCACATGCTTTTCGTAGCGCCCGCTCGGGCCGATGGCGCCCGGATCCTGGCCGCCGTGGCCGGGATCGATGGCGATGACCAGCGGCCGCGTGCCGACGCGCAGGTCCTGCAGGGTCTTGCCGGCGGTTGCGGGCGGCGTGGGAGGCGGTTCGGCCGCGACGACGACTGGCTTGGGCGTCTCCACCGAAGGCATGACCGGCGGCGGCACGGAGGCCGTCGTGGTGGCACCGGCGGCAGTGGATGTCGCTGCACCCGAAGCGGCGGTCGACGCCCCCTGCGACAGGATGCTGGCCGGGGATGTCGGAACCGGCTTGTCGATGACGGTCGGGGTCGCGGGCGTCGGCACGTTGACGACCGGCGCCACGGCAGGCTTGATCGTGGCCGACTGCGTAACGGCAGGCGTCGTCGGTTTCGGCGATGGCGCGGCGGCAGTCGCGGATTTGGCGCCATCGCCCGGCCATTCCAGCACAAGTCGGACGCCGTCGGCGCCGCGCTCGATGCGCGGCTTGAGCGGTGCGATCGGGGAAGCGAGATCGAACACGATCCGGGTCGTGCCCGGCGTGGGCTTGCCGCTGCGCACCGCCTTGATCGCGCCCACGGGCGCGGGCAGCTGCAGCGTGCGGCCGACGGCGGTATCGGGGAGATCGACCACGAAGCGATCGGGATTGGCCAGGGTCATGGTCTTGAACGCGACCTCGCCCTGCAGTTGCAGCTCGGCGCGGGTGCCGGTGGCGCCATCGCTCAGCTGCAGACCCTTGATTTCATTCGCCTGCGCAAGGTTCCAGCACAGGGCGACCAGCAAAGCCAGGCCCAGGATGATCTGCGGGAGGATGGTCCACTTTGCGCGCATGGCCGGTAGTCAACCACCAGCGGGGCAATATTTCAAGCATTTTTCCTTTAATAATCCGCGACCTGCCCGAACTTCCTACTGTAGCGGTTCATCAAGGGGCCGCAAGCTCATGCTGGGCGACGGCCTGCGCCAGCCAATTCCGCCCCGCTGGGGTCATCGGCTGCAGTTCGCAGCGGCGACCGTCGCCCTCGATCGCCAGCGCCACGCGCAGATCGGCCGCAGGCAGCGAGGCGCCGCCCCGCTCCGGCCATTCGACCAGCCATAGCGCCGCGTCGGCATCGTCCAGACCGAGGAATTCCAGCTCGGCGCCGTCGCCGATCCGGTAAAGATCGAGATGCAGTGCTTCGCCCGTCGGGAGCGGGCCCGCCGGCAACGAATAACGTTCGACCAGCGTGTAGGTCGGGCTGCGGATCGCGCCGGTCACGCCCAATGCGCGCAGCCAGCCCCGCGCAAGCGTGGATTTGCCTGCGCCCAGATCACCGTGCAGATGCACGACCGCAGGCGTCGGCGCGGTGCGCGCGAGCGCCTGCGCGAGGCGCCCGGTGGCGTCGGCATCCGGCAGATGCAGCACGACAGCAGCATCGATACCCGCTTCACGGATGCCCGCTTCGCTCATGCGCGGGATACCGGATTGGCCAGACGACGCAGATGCACGGACAGATCCGAAGGCAGCAGCCCGCGTTCGCCGCCATCGCGCGCGGCGGCGTCGCCGGCGGCGGCGTGCAGCAGCGCGCCGCAGACGGCGGCATCGAAATTCGACCAGCCCTGCGCGATCGCGCTCGCGATCACGCCGGTCAGCACATCGCCCATGCCGCCGGTGGCCATGCCGGGATTGCCGGCATCGACGATCACCGGGATTTCCCCGGGCGCCATCACCACGGTGCCCGCGCCCTTCAGCACCACCGCACAGTCGTAGCGCGCCGCGAGCTGGCGCACCGACAGGATGCGGTCGCGTTCGAGATCGGCCACGCGCTCGCCGAGCAATCGCGAGGCTTCGCCCGGATGCGGGGTGAGCACCGCATCGCCGAGCGCGAGCGGGTCGCGTCTCGCCATCGCATTCAGCGCATCGGCGTCGAGTACCAGCGGTTTTCCCGCATCCAGCGCGGCGTCGAGCATGGCGGCGCTCCATTCGCTGTTGCCGAGGCCCGGACCGATGGCGATCACGCTGGCCGCATCCAGCAAGGGCTTCAATTCTTCTGCCGAAGCGACCGCACGCGCCATGGTTTCGGGGTGCCGCGCGAGCAGTACGGGGACGTGTTCCGCACGCGTTGCCGCGCTGACCAGCCCGGCGCCGCCGCGGTGCGCGGCTTCGGCGCACAGCGCGATGGCGCCGCCGTAGCCGCGATCGCCGCCGATGCACAGCACGCTGCCGAAATGCCCTTTGTGCGCGCTGCGGGCGCGCGGCTGCAGCCACAGGTGCAATGCGTCCGCACGGGCGAGACGCGCGGCGGGTTCGAGATCGTCGAAGACATGATCGGCCAGGCCGAGCGTATCGATCACCACCTCGCCCGCCGCCTCGCGGCCGCGACCGGTGTACAGCCCGGGCTTGCCGGCGATGAAGCTCAGGGTGACGGTGGCGCGCACCGCCAGGCCATGATGATGGCCAGTGTCGGCATCCACGCCCGACGGCACGTCGAGCGACAGCACCGGCGACGAAACATCGTGATTCAGCGCGGCCACGACGTCCGCCGCGGCGCCTTCCAGCGCGCGATGCAGCCCGATGCCGAACAGCGCATCCACCCAGACATCGGCCTGCGGCAATCCCTCGTCGGCGACCAGCGTCGCCACTTCGCCGCCCGCCTGCGCGTACGCGTCGGCCGCGCGCCGGGCGGCGCCCGCTTTCACGTCATCGCCCAGGCGCAGTACGAAGACGTGGCGCCCCGAACTGCGCGCCAGCTCGGCCAGTACGTAACCGTCGCCGCCATTGTTGCCCGGGCCGCAGACGATGCCGATGCGCTGCGCCTGCGGCCAGCGATCCAGCAGCAGCCGCCACGCGCCCAGGCCGGCGCGGGCCATCAGATCGTCCTCGTCCAGGCCGAAGCGCGTCATCGCCACCTGCTCGGCGGCGCGCACCGCCGCGCCGCGGTACAGCTTGGGCATGTCGTTGAATGAGGCGATCCGCATGGCCGGATTCTATACTCCCGATGTGAGACATACCGACGACCAGACCGACGACAGCGGCCGCAGCGCTCCCGATCCGCACGCGCTGGCCGCACGGATCAAGGGACTGGCGGGCGAGTTCGGCTTCCAGCGCTGCGGCATCGCCGACATCGAACTGGGCGCGGACGAAACCCACCTGCGCGACTGGCTGGCGCAGGGCCTGCACGGTTCGATGCGCTGGATGGCCGATCACGGCGACAAGCGCAGCCGTCCCGCCGACCTGGTGCCGGGCACGCTGCGGGTGATTTCGGTGGGGCTGGATTACGGCCGCGATGTGGACGAAGCCTGGGCCACGCTGGACGATGGCGAACGTGCGTACGTCGCGCGCTACGCGCTGGGCCGCGACTATCACAAGCTGATGCGCAACCGCCTGCAGAAGCTGGCCGATCGCATCGCCGCAGAGATCGGCCCGTTCGGCTATCGGGTGTTCGTCGATTCCGCGCCGGTGCTGGAACGCGCGCTGGCGCGCAACGCCGGACTGGGCTGGATCGGTAAGCACACCTGCCTGATCGACAAGGATGGCGGCTCGTGGTTCTTCCTCGGCGAACTCTACGTCGACCTGCCGCTGCCGGTCGACCCACCGGCGATCGCGCACTGCGGCACCTGCGTGCGCTGCATCGATATCTGCCCCACCCAGGCCATCATCGCGCCGTACCGGCTGGATGCGCGGCGCTGCATCGCGTACCTCACCATCGAACACGAAGGCAGCATCGACGAGGAACTGCGGCCGCTGATCGGCAACCGCATCTTCGGCTGCGACGACTGCCAGCTGATCTGTCCGTGGAACAAGTTCGCGAAGACCACCGACGAACCGGATTTCCGCGCCCGCAACGACCTCGACACCGCGACCCTGGCGGATCTGTTCGCATGGAGCGAGGGCGAATTCCTGCAGCGTACCGAGGGCTCGCCGATCCGCCGCAGCGGCTACGCGCGCTGGCTGCGCAACCTGGCGATCGCGCTGGGCAATGCGCCGACGACGCCGGAGGTGATCGCCGCATTGCGATCGAAGCAGGATATCGACGATGCGATGGTGCGCGAACACGTGCAATGGGCGTTGGCTCAACATCGCGCACAAGATATGCCTTGACAAAAAAAAATTTACACCCTCAGTAAGTGCCGCACCTACAAGCACAACCCGATACTGCAATCTTCGGCCCGATACGATTTTTCACAAGCCGGAGAAAAGACCACATCTCAAGCTCAGCCCGGAAGAGAAGGAGGCCCGGCACCAGCCGTTCCGTCACTCTTTTTCATATCAAGTATCTTGTACCTTCTGGCACGGACCCGCTCGAAAGACATAAGCAGAAAATAAAGAGCCAAGCTCACACCTAATGCGGAATTCTTCCCCAAGAAAATTATGACGCATGGCAAAAGAACAGCGGCAGAGAACATTCCAGTCGCTTCAGCATGTGCCTTCAGAACAACAGAGGACAGATGATCCCGACCAAAGTCTTGCTTATATTCCCGATAAATTCGGGCAGCCTCATCATCAATGTCAATCTTGCGCTGTAGCCACCCAATGCAAAATCCACTCAATGGCTGCACCGCATGCCCAAGCAGATAAGCCACCATTGCGCACGCCACCAAGACACCGGCAGTGTAGTCAGGCCGATCGCCTGAGAGATAGAAATAGAAAACAACGGCTACCCCTCCTGGCAACAAGCGGGCATACCAGTCAAACTGTATATCAGTAATTCTTTCCGCAATTTTCTCCGTAGCCATTTTCCGCTCCTTAATCAGCAAATCAATCTCGCCTACGGATCTCCGCCAACAGCGCCCGCGTCACCGGATCGTCGGCCTCCGCTTCGCCCTGCAGCGCAGGCAACAGCTTGTTCGCGACCTGCTTGCCGAGCTCCACGCCGAACTGGTCGAACGCGTTGATGCCCCACAGCACCGACTGCAGATACACGCTGTGTTCGTACAGCGCGATCAAGGCGCCCAGCGATTCCGGCGTCAGCGCATCCAGCAACAGCAGCGTGCTGGGGCGATTGCCGGCATACGCGCGATGCGGGTCGTCGCTGGCCTGGCCGTTGGCGAAGGCTTCGGTCTGCGCCAGTAGATTCGCCAGCAGCGCGGTGTGATTGTCGGCATGCGCATGATCGGCGCGGATCACGCCGATGAAATCGGCCGGCACGATCTGCGTGCCCTGGTGCAGCGCCTGGAAAAAACTGTGCTGGGTATCGGTGCCCGCCCCGCCCCACCAGACCGGTACGGTATGACCGCCCAGCGCCGCGCCGTCGAGTCGCGCGGATTTGCCGAGGCTTTCCATCACCAGCTGCTGCAGATAATTCGGCAGCAGGCGTAGGCGTTCGTCGTACGGCAACACCGCCTGGCTGCCGGCGTGCATCGCATTGCGGTTCCAGATCGCGGTCAGCGCATGCCAGACCGCCATGTTGTCGCGGAGCGGCGTGGCCAGCACGTGGGCATCCATGTCCGCGGCGCCGGCGAGCAGGCGCTCGAAACCGTCCATGCCGATGGCGAGCGCGATCGGGAAACCCACCGCCGACCACAGCGAATAACGGCCGCCGACCCAATCCCACATCGGCAGGATGCGGCTTTCGTCGATGCCGAATGCGGCCGCGCGCTGCACGTTAGCGCTCACCGCATATACGCGGCTGTCGTCCTGCAGCCACTCGCGCACCACGGTGCCGTTGAGCAGCGTTTCCTGGGTGCCGAAGGTCTTGGAGATCAGGATCGCCGCGGTGCGCGCAGGGTCGAGCTGCGACAGCGTGCGGCGCACCGCGTTGCCGTCGACATTGGATACGAAATGCACGCGCAGACGCGGCCCGCCATCGCCATCGTCCAGCGCATCGGCGACGAGCCGCGGACCGAGATCCGAACCGCCGATGCCGACGCTGACGACATCGGTCACCCCGGAGGCGATGAGTGCATCCACCATCGCCGCCATGCGCGCACGCGCATCGCGCGCCTGCGCCGTGGCTTCGAGCACGTGCGCGGCGACGGAAAGATCGCTGCGCAGCGCGGTGTGCAATGCGGCGCGGCCTTCGGTGACGTTGACGATGTCACCGTCGAACAGCCGCCTGAGCGCCGATGCGAGATCCGCGGTTTCGGCGATGGCGAACAAGGCCTCCAGCGCCGCACGGTCGTAGTGCTGGCGCGCGAAACTGGCATACAGCGGACCGGCGCGGACGGCGAATGCCTGCGGGCGCCCGGCATCGCTGGCGATCAGTCCGGAAATCGGCGAATGCCGCAAGCGCTCCGCATGCGGATGAAGCGCGTCGAAAACGGTAGCGTTGTGTTCGGTCATGACCGGCTCATGGGCGTTGCCTGCGCGATGCCGCATCTTGCCAGATCGCCGGCGCGCACTGCCATGCAAACGAAAACAGCGTCCGGATCGTGCGGTCGTGTCCCGTCGCATGACCGCAGCGAACAACGTTGCGAACGCGGAAAGCGCTTCGGCGGAATGGAACCGGACAGGAGTCTGATCGGCGATACGAGGACAAGTCATCGCAAGACCAGTCATTGGCTTCCGAAAGAAACAGGCGTCGGAGACAGGTCCCGCGGTGGTCAGCGATGCATCCGCGGCGCGTCAGCCGAGATCGAATTCCAGATTATCGATCAGGCGCGTGCGGCCCAGACGCGCCGCGATCAGCGCGACCCGCGGGCCACGGGCGGCATAGCGCACCGGTTCGATCTCGGGCGCGGCCAGATCCGGCGTGCGGATCGCGGCGTAATCCACAGAGAAACCCGCATCGCCCAGACGGATGGCCGCTCCGGTCTCGACCGAGATCCGCGACACCCCGGCCAGCAACTGCGCGCGCATGTCCAGCAGCGTGCGATGGATCTCGGCGGCGATCACCCGGTCTTCCGCGCTCAGGTACTGGTTGCGGGAACTCATCGCCAAGCCGTCGGGCTCGCGCACGATCTCGCCGCGCAGCAGCGTCAGCGGATAGGCCAGATCGGTGACCATCTGCTGGATCACCGCGACCTGCTGGAAATCCTTCTTGCCGAATGCGGCCAGATCCGGCTGCACCTGGTTGAACAGGCGTGCGACCACGGTGCAGACGCCGTCGAAATGCCCGGGGCGGTGTGCGCCTTCCAGCACGTCGGCGACGCCCGGCACGCGCATGCGCACCGCGAGGTCGACGCCGAACGGATACATCGATTCCACCGTCGGCAGCCACAGCGCGTCGCAGCCGGCGGCTTCGAGCCCGCTGGTGTCGGCTTCGGGCGTGCGCGGGTAGCGGGTGAAGTCCTCGTTCGGTCCGAACTGGGTCGGATTCACGAATACGCTGGAAATGATGCGGTCCGCGTGCTGTCGCGTCAGTTCGACCAGCGAATAGTGGCCCGCGTGCAGATTGCCCATGGTCGGCACGAAACCGATGCGCAGGCCTTCGCGGCGCCAGCCGAGGATGCGTTCGCGCAGGTGTCCGAGTTCGGTGATGGTTTCGATCATGGCGCGGTCCGATCCGGTGTTCGCTCTGTCACTTCTGGATGCCCATCGACGCAACGGAGGTCGTACTCCCTGCCCGCTTCGAAGCGGAATACCACAGTCGGAATGTAGCCATGGACTTCAAGCGCCCCCTCTGGCAGCGGACACAGGTAGCGCACATGTCGTTCCCCGGGAAGGATGCCAATTCCAGCAGGAGAAAAAGAGTAGCCGGTGAGCTGGATGTATTGACCATCGAAGGGCGCGATCTCACGCCCTTCGGGAGAAAACACGTGTAACAGCGCATGCCGATCTTTCCACATCAGCGGAAGATCCCCGAGATCGCCATGAGATGCGCAACCTGTGGACAAGAGCAGGGCCAAGGCCGCAATAGCGTGGCGCTTACTGGTACGCATGCGCCTCATCCGGGAACGACCCATCGCGCACCGCGGCGCAATACGCCTCCACCGCGCCGGCGATCGAACCGCCTTCGGCCAGGAAATCCTTGACGAATTTCGGACGGCGATGGCCGTTGTCCAGGCCCAGGAAATCGTGCAGCACCAGCACCTGACCGTCGCAGTGCGGGCCGGCACCGATGCCGATGGTGGGAATGGGGCTGGCGGCGGTGATCGACTGCGCGAGCGGGGTGGGCACGCATTCCAGCACCAGCAGCGAGGCGCCGGCGTCGGCCACCGCCTGCGCGTCCTCGCGCAGCTTCGCGGCGGCCAGCGCTTCGCGCCCCTGCACCTTGAAGCCGCCGAAACGCAGCACCGACTGCGGGGTGAGACCGAGATGCGCGGAGACCGGGATCTCGCGCTCCACCAGGAAACGGATGACGTCGAGCTTGTGCGGACCGGCGCCTTCGAGCTTGACCATCTGCGCGCCGGCCTGCAGCAGGCGGGTGGCGGCGTCGAGCGCGCGTTCGGGCGTGGCGTCGGCCTGGAACGGCAGGTCGCTGATCAGCAGCGCGCGCTGCAGGCCGCTGGCGACCGCGGCGGTGTGATACGCGATGTCGTCGACCGTCACCGGCAACGTGGAACCGTGGCCTTTCACCACCATGCCCAGCGAATCGCCGACCAGGATCAGGTCGGTGCCGCTGCGATCGAGGACGCGGGCGAACACCGCGTCGTAGGCGGTGAGCATCGCCAGTTTGCGGCCGTCGCGCTTGGCATCCGCCAGCGCCGGCACGGTCCAGGGCTTGTCTTCTCGAATGGCCATGTGCATCCAGGAGTGGGCCGGGGGAAGAGGCCGGAGGGGGCTAAGCCTAGCAGGTGCGGCGGACGCTTTCCGGCGTTTCAGCGTTCCGGCAACAGTGCGATTCCGCCCCGTTCCGCGCTGCCGAGCGCCCGTCGGGCGCTACCGCGGCCGGGGATCTCGATGTCGTCGACCAGATCGAGCAGCGGCATCAGCGCGAACGCGCGTTCGTGCAGGTGCGGGTGCGGCAGGCGCAGGCCAGGCAAGTCCACCCGATCCTCGCCATACAGCAGGATATCGAGGTCCAGGGTCCGCGGACCCCAGCGGCCGCTGCCGTCCGCGGCGCGTTCGCGGCCGAAGTCGCGTTCGATGCTCAGCAATTCGTCCAGCAGCACCCGCGGCGGCAACGCGGTCCTGATGGCCGCGACGGCGTTGACGAAGTCGGCCTGATCGGTCTGACCCCAAGCCGGCGTGCGATAGAAGCGCGAGACCGCAAGCAGACGACTGCGGGGAACCGTCATCAACCGATGCACCGCCGCGCGCAGCACGCCCACGCTATCACCAACATTGCCGCCAAGCCCGACGTAGGCGACGACCGGCTCGCGACGCGCTGCGGCGAGGGATGCGACGTCCGGAGAAATCAATGTCCGACCGCTGCCGGACGCCGACGACGGCGACGACGCGGACCGCGCGCTTCTGCGGCCTCTTCTTCGGCCAGCGCCGGACGCAGGGCGGCCACCGCCAGCGCGTGTTCCGGGTCGTGCTGGGCTTCGGCCCAGAACGCGATGTCTTCGGCATGGCTGTCGGACGCCACCTGCCGCAGCAGCAGGAAATCGTAGGCTGCACGAAAGCGCGGGTGCGCCAGCATCCGCACCGCGCGTTTGCGCTGACGCTGCGAGAACCTCGACTGCATCAGCCAGATTTCCTGCATCGGCAGCGAGAATCTGCGCGGCAGGGCCACGGTATCGAGTTGATGCACGGTGACGCGGTCGGCGGCGTGGCGCTCGGCTTCGGCGACGTGCATGCCCTGCGCCTGCAGCATCGCCAGGGTGCGGCAATAGGCGGGCCACAGCAGCAGCGCGAACAGGAAGGCCGGCGACACCGGCTCCTCGGCGGCGATGCGGGTGTCGGTGGCGCGCAGGCCCTCCAGCAGCATCCGTCGCAGCGCGCCGCTGCGGTTCGAAGCCAGCGCGACCGCCGTTTCCGGCAGCAGCGCCGGCAGCAGGCCGTGGGCTTCGAGGCCGAGGAAGCTGGCCTCGGCATGGCCGGACAGGAACAGCTTCAGGCACTCTTCAAACAAGCGCGCTGAAGACGCTTCCTTGAGCAGCGGCGCCAGCCTGGGAATGGGATCGGCGCTGGGCGGATCGATGCCGAAGCGCAGTTTCGCCGCCAGCCGCACCGCACGCAGCATGCGCACCGGGTCTTCGCGGTAGCGCGTCTCGGGGTCGCCGATCAGCTTCATCACCCGATTGTTGACGTCCTCGAAGCCGCCGAGATAATCGCGCACCGAGAAATCGGCGATCGCGTAATACAGCGCATTCGCGGTGAAATCGCGGCGCACGGCATCGTCCTCGATGGTGCCGTAGACGTTGTCGCGCAGCACCCGGCCTTCCACATCCTGCTCGCGGTCGCCGCTGCCGTCGTCGCTGTTGGCGCGGAACGTCGCCACCTCGATGATCTCGCGGCCGTAGACCACGTGCGCGAGCCGGAACCGGCGGCCGATCAGGCGGCAATTGCGGAACAGATGCTTGACCTGTTCGGGCGTGGCGTCGGTGGCCACGTCGAAATCCTTCGGATGCTCGCCCAACAGCAGGTCGCGTACCGCACCGCCGACGAGATAGGCGCCATAACCGGCTTCATGCAGCCGATAGAGCACGCGGAGTGCGCTGGGACTGATGTCCTTGCGCGAAATCGCGTGCTGATCGCGGGGAATGGTGCGCGGTTCTGTCGGCAGGATTGAAGGGTCGGTCATCGGCGCTCGGAGATTGATGTGCACGGCGGGCCGGAATTGGTCAGGACGCCGGTTGACCCGCTATACTAACAGCCTGTCGGCATCGCCCGTTCGGCCAAGCCAACCGGCCATCGAACATGGCCTTGCTGGCTCGTCGTAAACGCGATATCTCAAGCGAAGTTTCATGCTCCCTTCGTCTAGAGGCCCAGGACGTGGCCCTCTCAAGGCTAAAACACGGGTTCGAATCCCGTAGGGAGCGCCATACCGAAGCCTGCGTCCAACGACGCGGGCTTTCTTTTTGGTGTTCAGCACGAAGGGCCGCTCTTCCCGGGTCACACGGATGGACGCAGGGCCGCGACCGGTTTCTCCTTGAGCCCGCCTCGCTTTACACTTGCCACTCCTCGCCTTCCGGGTCGAACCATGCCTTTCGTCGTCACAGAAAACTGCATCAAGTGCAAGTACACCGACTGCGTCGAAGTCTGCCCGGTCGATTGCTTCCACGAAGGCCCGAACTTTCTGGTGATCGATCCGGACGAGTGCATCGACTGCACCCTGTGCGAACCGGAATGTCCGATCAACGCGATCTACCCGGAAGACGATGTCCCGGCCGGGCAGGAAGCCTTCGTCGCCCTCAACAAGGAGCTGGCGGCGTCCTGGCCGGTCATCACCACCCGCAAGGACGCGATGGCCGACGCCAAGGACTGGGAAGGGAAGCCGGACAAGCTGCCGCTGCTGGAGCGCTGACAGCGCTGATCCTGCTGCAGAGCGCCGGCACGGCCGCATCTTTACGGCCTCCGCAAACGGAAACGGGCACCTCGCGGTGCCCGTTTCGCTTACCGACGATGCGCTGGCGTCAGTTCCCGCCGAGCGCCGTCTTCACCGCGGCGATGAGCTTCACGGCGCTGTCGTTGTCGGCCGGCAGGCCGCGCGGATCGACCGCCGACACCGTGCTCCGGCCCTCGGCCTCGGTGATGCGGACGAGGAACTTCTGACCTTCGTAGTCGACATCGAACGCGCCCAGCAGCTGCGCGCGGCTGGCGATGGTCAGGCCCGGTGTGGCTGCGAGCGCTTCGCCGACCCGCGAAAACGTGGCGGCGCGGTCGCCGGCGACGGTGAACGCCAGCGCGCGTGCGGAAGGATCGCCGGAGGGCAGCGACGAACGCGTCACCGAGCCGCTGGCGGTGGTGACAAGACTCCGTTCGGCTTCGGCGGCATCGAACGCCGGCGGGAATTCCAACGGGCGTTTGTCGGTATCCAGCGAGTAATAGTCCTTCTTGCGGAACAGATTGCAGCCCGACGTGCCGAGGACGGCGACGGACATCGCGACGACGATCGCGGCCATCGTGGCGCGGGAGAGGGCATGACGGCGGTTCGAACGGATCGGTGACATGGGGTCTCCTGGAGAAAACGGTGCGGGCACGAGGCCTGGTGAACGAGATGCGGCGTGGACGTTCCGGCGCTCAGCCCGCGTGGGCGATGCGATCGGCGGGCATGGCGAAGGCGCGCTCGATCCCCGCGATGCGGGCGGCGATGGCGTCGGCCGTCGAGGTGTGGGCTGCGGACAGATCGGTGAGCGGCAGACGCAGGCCGCGACCGTAGCCCTGGCGGGCGAGGATCGCCTTGACCGGAATCGGGTTGGGTTCGATGCCCATGAAATCGAAGATCGGCTGCAATTGGGCATCGAGGGCTTCGGCCTCCGCACGGCGACCGCCGCGGGCCAGATCGCAGAGCCGACGCATCGCTGCCGGCAGCGCGTTCGAGGACACCGAAATCAAGCCATCTGCACCGGCGAGCATGGCGCGGGCGGCGGTGGGGTCGTCGCCGGACAGCACCGCGAACGCTGGCGAACGCAGGGCGAGCAATTCGGTCATGCGCCCGGGTTCGGTGCGCGCTTCCTTGATCGCCACGATCCGCGGGTGCGATGCCAGCTCGGCGACGGTCGTCGGGAACAGGTCGCAGCCGGTACGGCCGGGCACGTTGTACAGCACCACCGGCAGCGCGCCGTCGTCGGCCACCGCGCGGTAATGCGCGATCAGGCCATCCTGGGTCGGGCGCACGTACGCCGGGGTGACCACCAGCGCGGCGTCGGCGCCGCATGCGGCGGCGCGGCGGGTCAACGCAATGGTTTTCGCGGTATTCGGCAGCCCGGTGCCGGCCAGCACGGGAATGCGCCCGGCCACCAGCGCCACCGCACGGCGCAGCAGCGTCTCGTACTCATCGTCGCCGAGAGCATTGGCCTCACCGGTGGAACCGGCGACCACAACGCCCTCGGTGCCTGCATCGATCTGCGACTGGAGCAGACGATCCCAAGCCTGGAGGTCGAGTTCGCCAACGAGGTCGCTGGACGCCGTGAATGGCGTCGCCAGCGCAGTGATACTGCCGGACAGATGCACGCGAATGCCTTGGAATGACGGATGGTGCTGGAGGGGCGAAGCGGCCGGGGCCGCGTCGTAGCAGCCGGATGTTACTTGGGAAGGTCTGAACACTCCATCCTTTGTGAGCGGGGCCTGGATGTCGATGGCGGCGAGGCGACACGTGATGTACCGGCTTCTCCGCCATGGAAATCAACGGCTTGCGCTCCAACCTCCTTCCGCTCGAGCGCAAGCGGACCAGAGCGGCGGCAAGCGGCATCGAGTTCGCTTGCGGGTCGAAACCGCGGCCCAGTATGCTGCCCGCAGTCCGGACCGCGCGCGGCGCGACCCGACTTCGCTGCAACGATCCTGCCGGCGCGACTCGTTAGAATGGTTCGGCTGGAACAATCTCCCCGGGCCGCGCAGGTCGGAATCGTGCTCCCGGGACCCACTGTCAACATTTCCCTCGCCGCGGACCTCACCTTGACCGAATCTGTTACCGCCACAGCCCGACCAGCGCCGAACGAGAATTACCTGCTGATCAACGCCTACACGACCCATCCGCAGTCGCCGCTGTTGCTGGTGACCCGGCGGATCGCCGACAGCGGCTGCAATCTCGTCGATTCGCGCCTGTCCACCGTCGGTCGCGACGTTTCGGTCACGGCGCTCGCCGTCGGCCCGTGGGACGCCATCGCCAAACTCGAAGCCATGCTCACCCGGCTGGAACGCGAGGAAGGCATCAAGCTGATCTGGTACCGCACCGGCCCCAAGCCGATCCAGTCGAACCTGCTGCCCTACGTGGTCGAAGTGGTGGCGGCCGACAAGCCCGGCATCCTGTATCAGCTGGCGGATTTCTTCGATCGCCAGGGCATCACCATCGAAAGCCTGCACTGCGCCCGCTACCGCGCGATGCAGACCGGCGCCGACATGTTTTCCGCGCAGGTCACCATCGGCGTTCCGGCGGACATGCACATCGCGGCGCTGCGCGACGATTTCCTCGAATTCTGCGATCACCTGAATCTCGACGCCATCATGGACCCGATGAAGTTCTGACGATGACCGAAGCCGGCAAAGCGCTACCCGAAGCCACCCTCGCCCTGCCCCTCGCTCTCTCGGACGGCAGCGTCGCAAAGCTCTCCGACTACGCCGGGCAGTGGCTGGTGCTGTATTTCTACCCGAAGGATTCCACGCCGGGCTGCACCACCGAAGGTCTCGATTTCAACGCACTCCTGCCGGAGTTCGCCGAACTCAGCGCCACGGTGCTCGGCGTGTCGCGCGATTCGATCAAGTCGCACCAGAATTTCTGTGCGAAACAGGGCTTCGAGTTCCTGCTGGTGAGCGACGGCGAAGAAGCGCTGTGCAACGCCTTCGATGTGATCCACGAAAAGAACATGTACGGGAAGAAGGTGCTGGGCATCGTGCGCAGCACCTTCCTGATCGACCCCAAGGGCAAGCTCGCCGCCGAATGGCGCGGCGTGAAGGTGCCAGGCCATGCCCAGGCTGTCCTCGACGCGCTGAAGGCGGCCCGGGCGCAGTGATTCCGATGTTCCCGCAACGCCGGCCATCGCCCCGCAACACGGGTCGCGGTGGCGTCCGTTCGCCTGCGATTCCTTCCGACCGCTCAGACGACCCCCTCCCCCACGACTTCCGCAACCGGTAGCGCATACGCATGATGACCAAAGGCAAGCGCATCTACGTTCTCGACACCAATGTGCTGATGCACGACCCCACCGCTCTGTTCAAGTTCGAGGAGCACGACGTATTCCTGCCGATGCAGGTGATCGAGGAACTGGACAACGCCAAGAAAGGCACCTCCGAAGCCAGCCGCAATGCGCGACAGGTCAGTCGCTTCCTCAACGAACTGATCGAAGCCGAAGGCACCGACAAGATCGCCTCCGGCATCACGCTGTCGCGCCCGAAAGGCCTGCAACTGCGCGCCGCCGACAGCATCGGCAAGCTGCGCTTCCAGACCGGCAGTTTCGATTCGGCCAAGCGCTTCGGCGCGGTGATGCCCGACAACCAGATCCTGGGCGCGATCCTGGTGCTGCGCGAGGAAGAACCCGCTGTACCGGTGGTGTTCGTCTCCAAGGACATCAACCTGCGGATCAAGGCATCGATCGCGGGCATCGTGTCCGAAGACTACGAGAACGATCGCGCGCTGGACGACTTCAGCCTGCTGTACACCGGCGCCACCGCGCTGCCCGAAGACTTCTGGCAGCGCTACAGCGACGGCCTGAAGTCGTGGACGGAGAAAGGCCGCACGTTCTACAAACTTGCGCGCCTCGCCGACGACGAGTGGTATCCGAACCAGTTCGTCTACCTGCCCGGCGACGATGAAGCGGAATTCCGGGTCGCCAAGGTCGACGATGCTTCCGTGGAGCTGCAGATCATCGACGACTACCGCAGTCACCAGCATGCGGTGTGGGGCATCACCGCGCGCAATCGCGAACAGAATTTCGCGCTGAACGCGCTGATGGACCCGGAGATCGATTTCCTCACTCTGCTCGGCACCGCCGGCACCGGCAAGACCCTGCTGGCGCTGGCCGCCGGTCTGGCGCAGACGATGGACCAGCAGCGTTACCGCGAGATCATCATGACCCGCGCGACGGTGAGCGTGGGCGAGGACATCGGTTTCCTGCCCGGTACCGAAGAAGAAAAAATGACGCCGTGGATGGGCGCGCTGACCGACAATCTCGAGGTGCTGATGCCCAACACCCAGGACGGCGGCAGTTGGGGCCGCGCGGCGACCAACGACCTGCTGGCCTCGCGGATCAAGATCCGTTCGTTGAATTTCATGCGCGGCCGCACGTTCCTGACCCGCTGGCTGATCCTGGACGAAGCGCAGAACCTCACGCCGAAGCAGATGAAGACCCTGATCACCCGCGCCGGCCCGGGCACCAAGATCGTTTGTCTGGGCAACGTGGAGCAGATCGACACGCCCTATCTCACCGAAACCACCTCCGGCCTCACTTATGCGGTCGACCGCTTCAAGGGCTGGGCGCACAGCGCGCATATCACCCTCAAACGCGGCGAGCGCTCGCGGCTGGCGGATTTCGCCTCGGAAGTGCTCTGAACGGGATCGCGCAACTTTCTGTCGATGCCATCAACGAAAACCCCGCCGGACGGCGGGGTTTTCGTTTGCGTGGAGGAGAACGCAAGCCGGCCGCGCGTCAACGTCCGGGAATGCGGCAACAGGTCGCGTTGACCTGATAGGACACGATACTGAGGAGAGAACCGACCAGATCGCAGCTCCAGCCGGACGGCTGGCCGGCGGTGACCATCGGCTGCGAATTGCTGACGCCGATGCCCAGCGGGCCGCCGCAGCCGCCGCCGGTGGCGGTGTAGCCGGCCGGGCAGCTCACGGAACGCATCTGCAGGCCGCCGAGCAGATCGAGGTTGCCGGTCTGCTGCGCGACGGTGCAGTCGAGCGCGGTCGCTTCGGGTTCGGCGAAATAACCGTTGACGTCGATCACCACATTCGACTGCCAGAGGCTGAACACCGTGAACTGCGTGGGGCATGCCGGGCGACAGAGCCGGAAATGCGATTCGTTGGACGTATCGATGCCGGCGATGTAGTTCAATGAAGACGCCAGCGGCCGCGCGTCGTTGGACGGATATACCGTGAAATAACCGTTGAATTGCGGATTGGACGCAGTGATCTTCACCGTCAGGGCGGACACGTTCGCGGGCAGGCCGCAGTTGGTGGCTTCGCCGCCCTGCGCGGTGAAATCCGTGGCCGTGAAGGCGACAAAGCTGCGCGATCCGTTGGCGGCGATCGGCCCGCCCGCGACCCGCGTGTCGACGATCCGGCATGGCGTCATCGGCGTGTAGACCAGGTCGGAACCCGCGGTGCCGATTTTGGCGGCCGTGGCGTCCGGCATCGGGTTGGCCAATGTGCGCGCATTGCCCAGCAATGCGAGATTCATCGATTGGAGATCACCAGCGCTTGCCGCGCGCTCCAGATTGGCGATGTCGGCGCCCGCAAGCGTCGGCCCCATTCTGGATGCCCATTCGGCGGAGCTCATCCTGTAACTTTTGGCAGCCTCTGGCGACCACTCGCGCACGATATCTTCGGCGAGTTCGGCACGCATCGATTCCGGGGCCAGACCAGTCGTGGTCGAACTCCACCAGGCGACGCCGGCGGCTGCGGCGGGTATCGCGACGATCAACGAGACGACGGAAAATTTCAGGATTGCGGAACGCATAGAACCTCCCTTCTCTATTGAGTGGCTTGCTGTTTGCTGCCCCTGCCGCGGATCCTTGGAAACAGTGCGGCGCAAGTCGTAGATACGCTTGGCAATGGCCTTCGGCAATGTGCGGTATCGATGACATCGCGCGACAGGGAAGATCGATGCCTCGATGAATGGTCGTGTATTCAAGGTTCGAATCGATGACGCGGCAGGTGAAGATGAGCGCAAATGGACAAGTTTTTTCGATAAGGAATTGAATCTTTTTCGATGCTTGATCAGTATCTGCAATCGGACGATGTGTAATATCGATGACATCGCGTTGCAGGCAAAGCAGACGCTTTCGCGAACGGCCGTGCATTTGACGACGGACACAAAACTCTGACATGCAAACGTGAGCGTTACCGGACAAGTCCATACCGCAGAGACATTTTTTTCGATGCGTCGCCAATGGAAGGGAGCCAGTCGATGCCGACGTTGAACGATAGAATCCGCCGTGCCCGCGCGCTCTCCGGCGTGACCCAGTCGATGCTCGCCCGAAAGGTCGGCGTACACCGCAGCGCGGTCGCGCAGTGGGAGAGCCCGATCGGCAGTACGCCGTCGATGGAACATCTGATCGCCATCGCCATGCACACCTGCGTCAATCTCGAATGGCTCGGTACCGGACGCGGCAATCCGCTCGCGGCGAACGAGCCGATCGTGATCGACGACAGCGACGACCGCGCCATGGATGCGCTGGAAGCGCAGTGCCTGCGCGCCCTTCGGCGAATGCCCCGACGTCTGCGCGAGCACACGGTGGCGGTGATAGCGGCGGCCGCTCACTGACCACAGCGACTCCGTGCGGCGCTACCATGACGTTCCCGGGCGCCAGCGCGCCGCCGTCTAAGGAATGCCATGCTGCGCCGAACCGGCGAGGTGCTGATCCGCGAACTTGCGGCGACGGATGTCGACGCGCTGTTCGACACTGTCTCCGCTTCCTTGCCTACGCTGTCGCAATGGCTGCCATGGGCGAAGCCCGGCTATGCCCGCAGCGAAAGCGCCGCGTGGATCGCGCACTGCCAGCGCACATGGAACGCCGGCGTCGGCTATCACCTCGGCATCTTCGACGCGGCCTCGGGCATCCTGCACGGCGGCGTCGGTTTCAGCGACGTGAACACGATGCGCCGTTCGGCGAATCTCGGTTACTGGGTGGCCGATGCCGCCCGCGGCCGCGAGGTCGCGGTCACCGCCGCACGATTGGCCGCGGCCTGGGCCTTCGAAGAACTCGGGCTGCAGCGCATCGAGATCCTGGTACAGCCCGAAAACACCGCCAGTCTGCGCGTGGCGGTAAAACTCGGCGCGGTCTGCGAAGGTATCGCCCGCAACGGGATCATCATCGACGGCCAGCCCCACGAAGCCATCGTGCATTCGCTGATTCCGGGCGATCTGGCTTCGGCCTGATCGCCGTACGCAATCGCGAACGGCCCGATAACCGCCCAAGCGACAATCGATGCCGCACAACGTGCCGGTTTTTGCAGGCTGGCGCACGAACGAGGCCTGCGACTTTGAGCGGATCGAAACTTCGGTCAGAATCGAGCCATGATGAACTTCCCCCGCCCCGTCTCCGTCCTCACCATCGCCGGTTCCGATTCCGGCGGCGGCGCGGGCATCCAGGCCGACCTCAAGACTTTCGCCGCGCATCGCGTGCACGGACTCAGCGCGATCGCCGCGCTCACCGCGCAACACACCCGCGGCGTGAGTGCGGTGGAAGTGCCCGCAGCCGCGTTCCTGCGCGCGCAGATCGACGCGTGCTTCGACGATTTCGACATCGGCGCGGTCAAGATCGGCATGCTCGCCAACAGCGATACGATCCATGCCGTGGTCAAGGCGCTGGACCAGCACTGCCCGCGGCATATCGTGGTCGATCCGGTGATGATCGCCACCTCCGGCGCCAAGCTGCTCGCCAAGGACGCGATCGACGTACTGCGCAAGCGGCTGCTGCCGATGGCCACATTGATCACGCCGAACCTGCCGGAAGCGGAACTGCTGCTGGGTCGCGCCATCCCCGACCTGGACGCGATGCGCGAGGCCTGCGACGCGCTGCTGGATCTGGGCGCTGGCGCGGTGCTACTCAAGGGCGGCCACCTCACCGAAGACGCTGAAGTTGAAGGGAATGACGTGGTCGACCTGTTCTGCGAACGTCGCGAGAGCGGCGGCCGCATCCGCCGCGAAATCCGCCATCCGCGGCTTGCGGTGAACGCGCACGGCACCGGCTGTACGCTGGCCGCCGCGGTCGCCGCCCGGCTCGCGCTCGGCGCGGACCTGGCCGATGCCTGCCACGCCGCATCCGATTACGTGCACCGCGCGCTGCAGTCCGGCATCCGCCCGGGGCGCAGCGATGTCCTCGTGCTCGATCATTTCGGCGCGGCTGAGCGGTCTTGACCCGCGAGGCCGGAATCGATCCGGAGTTGCCCGCCGAGGGCGACGGCATTCCGCTGACCGCTGCGGACGGCCACCGGTTCCGGCTGTTGCTCCGCACGCCAGCCGAGCCGCTCGCCGTCCTGCTGTGGTTGCCGGCCCTCGGCATCGCCGCCCGTCACTATCTGCCCTTCGCGGAGGCGCTGGCCGCGCGCGGCGTCGCGGTCTTCGTGCACGAATGGCGCGGCCATGGCAGCAGCAGCCAGCGCGCCGGGCGCGACAGCGACTGGGGTTACCGCGAACTGCTGACCATCGACCTGCCGGCCAGCGTCGAGCGCATCCGCCAGCGATTCCCGACCCTGCCGACGATCGTCGGCGGCCACAGTCTGGGCGGACAGTTGGCCGCTTGCCTGCTGGCGCTGCAGCCGCAGACGGCCGGGCGCCTGTGGCTGGTCGCCAGCGGATCGCCGTTCTGGCGCATCTTCCCGCGCCCCCGCGCCTGGCTGCTGCCGCTCACCTATCGCTTCCTGCCGTGGCTGGCGGACCGCAACGGCTCGCTGCCGGGCCGCAGCATCGGCTTCGGCGGCAAGGAGGCGCGCGGCGTGATGCACGACTGGGCGCGCACCGGTCTCGGCGGGCGCTATGCCGGCACGGGCATGGATAGCGATCTCGAAGCCGCCCTCGCCGGCGTGCAGGTCGGTATCGATGCGGTCCTGCTCGCCGACGACTGGCTGGCGCCGCGCGCATCGCTGGATTTCCTGACCGGAAAGATGCGCCCGGGCGAGGTGCGCGTCGAAACGCTGGCTGCCAGCGATCTCGGCGAACGCGCCGATCACTTCGCCTGGATGAAACGGCCGGATGCCGTCGCGGCCGCGCTCGCGACGGGGCTTCAGCCCGCGACGTAACCGTCCGGATTCGCCGACTGCCAGCGCCAGGCGTCGCGGCACATCGCATCGACATCCAGTTCCGTGCGCCAGCCCAGCAGGCGTTCCGCACGCGCCGGGTCGGCGTAGACCTCGGCCACATCGCCCGCGCGGCGGTCGACGATGCGATAGGGGATGTCGCGCCCGCTTGCCGCCTCGAACGCGCGCAGCAGCTGCAGCACGCTGATGCCGCGGCCTGCGCCCAGATTCAGCGGCAGATGCCCGCGCACGTCTTCCAGCGCTTCCAGCGCATGCGCATGGGCACGCGCCAGATCCATGACGTGGATGTAGTCGCGCACGCCGGTGCCGTCGACAGTGGGCCAGTCGCCGCCGAAGATCTGCAGCCGCTCCCGCTTGCCGGTCGCCACCTGACAGATGTACGGCATCAGATTGTTCGGCACGCCGCTCGGCGCTTCGCCGATCAGGCCCGAAGGATGCGCACCCACCGGATTGAAGTAGCGCAGGCTGATCGCCCGCAGCCCGGGATCCGCGGCGCAGACATCGCCGATCAGCTGTTCCATGACCAGCTTGGTGCGGCCATAGGGATTGGTGGACGACAGTGGCGCATCCTCGTCGATCGGCACCGATTGCGGATCGCCGTAGACCGTGGCCGAAGAACTGAAGACCAGCCGTCCCACATCGGCATCGCGCATGGCGCGCAGCAGCGAGATCGTGCCGGAAATATTGTTGTCGAAATACGCCAGCGGCTGTTGGCAGGATTCGCCCACCGCCTTCAGCGCAGCGAAGTGGATCACCGCGTCGAAGCGCTGCCCGGCGAACAGCGCTGCCAGCACGGCGCCATCGCGCACGTCCACGGTGCGCGCATCCGGCGCATGTCCGGTCAGTTGCGCAAGACGATCCAGCACCACCGGCGAGCTGTTGCAGAAATTGTCGGCGATCGTGACCTCATGACCGCGTTCGGCCAACACCACGCAGGTGTGACTTCCGATGTAGCCGGCACCGCCGCAAACCAGAACGCGCATGAGGACTCTTCAATAACAAAGGGTGAGGACAACCGCGCTTGCCAACGCGAAGCGCGGAGAGGAACAGCGATCCGCGCCCGCATGGCCGGAACAGCGCGTTTTCCGCGTCAACACAGCCGACGCCTGCTGATGCCACATGCTGCGGCAAAACGCGGCAGCCGGCAATCGCGCCTGCGACACCCGATGCCCTGGTTCCGTCCGTCCGAAAGGCCGGCATGGATGCGACTGGTAAACTCCGCTCATCACGACCCCTGGAATTCCGCACGATGCAGGCCGCGCTTCCCGCCCAAGACGACATCCGCATCGCCATCATCGGACTGGGCTATGTCGGTCTGCCGCTGGCCACCGCGTTCGGCAAACGCTACCCGGTGGTCGGTTTCGATATCGACGCGCAACGCGTCGGCGAACTCGGCGGGTTCCACGATCGAACGCTTGAAGTCACCGCGGACGAACTGCGCGCCTCCAAGCATTTGAGCTTCAGCTGCGATGCCGTCGACCTGGCCGGCTGCAACGTTTTCATCGTCACCGTGCCCACGCCGATCGACGAGTACAAACGCCCGGACCTGCGTCCGCTGGAATCCGCCAGCCGCACCGTCGGCCGCGCGATCCGCGCCGGCGGCGTCGCGATCTACGAATCCACCGTGTATCCCGGCGCCACCGAAGAAGTGTGCGTGCCGATCGTCGAGCGCGAATCCGGCCTCACCTACAACGTCGATTTCTACGCCGGCTACAGCCCCGAGCGCATCAATCCGGGCGATCACCAGCATCGTCTCGAAACCATCATGAAGGTCACCTCCGGCTCCACGCCCGAGGTCGCGGATTTCGTCGATGCGCTGTACGCCAGCATCATCCACGCCGGCACCCACAAGACCTCCAGCATCCGCGTCGCCGAGTCGGCCAAGGTCATCGAGAACATCCAGCGCGACGTGAACATCGCGCTGATCAACGAACTGGCGCTGATCTTCCACCGCCTCGGCATCGACACCCACGAAGTACTGGCGGCCTCGGGCACCAAGTGGAACTTCCTGCCGTTCAAGCCCGGCCTGGTCGGCGGCCACTGCATCGGCGTGGATCCGTACTACCTCACCCACAAGGCGCAGCAGATCGGCTATCACCCCGACGTGATCCTCGCGGGTCGCCGCATCAACGACGGCATGGGCCCGCATGTGGCGCAGTGCGTGGTGAAGCTGATGGCCCAGCGCGGCCTCCCCACCGCCGGCGCGCGGATCCTCGTGCTGGGTCTGGCGTTCAAGGAAAACTGCCCCGATCTGCGCAACACCCGGGTCGTCGACATCCTCGCCGAACTGCGCAACTACAGCGCCGAGGTCGATGTCCACGACCCCTGGGTCGACGCCGCCCTCGCCCATGAGGAATACGGGATCGCCATGACCGCGCAGCCGCAGGCCGGCGCCTACGACGCGGTGATCCTCGCGGTCTCGCATCGAGAATTCGCCGAACTGGGCGCCGCAGGCATCCGTGCATTCGGCAAACCGGGCAGCGTGCTGTTCGACGTGAAAGCGGTGCTGCCGCGGGATGCGGTGGACGGCAGGCTGTAACTGAATACTCCGGCAGCACGACAGCGCCGCAATCAGGAAAGCGTCGCCCCCGCGAAGGCGGGGGTCCAGCGTCTCGATTGATCGATCAACATGAAGACACTGGATTCCCGCCTGCGCGGGAATGACAATGACGCCTGCGGCCTCGGCTCAACAGGCATACCAACATGCGCGTTCTCGTCACCGGCGCCGCCGGCTTCATCGGTTCCACCCTCAGCCATCGCCTGCTGGCGCGCGGCGACGAAGTGTTGGGCTACGACAATCTCAACGATTACTACGATCCCGCGCTGAAGGACGCCCGCCTCGCGCTGCTGACGCCCAAGCCGGGCTTCTCGTTCGTCAAAGGCTCGCTGGAAGACCGCGCGACGCTGGAAGCCGCCTTCGACAGTTTCAAGCCCGACCGCGTGGTGAATCTCGCCGCACAGGCCGGCGTGCGTTACTCGTTGGAGAACCCGCACGCCTACATCGACAGCAATATCGTCGGCTTCCTCAACGTGCTGGAAGCCTGCCGCCATCGCGGCATCGAACATCTGGTCTACGCCTCGTCCAGCTCGGTCTATGGCTCGAACCGCAAACTGCCGTTCGCGGTGGAAGACAGTGTCGATCACCCGGTGAGCCTCTACGCCGCCAGCAAGAAAGCCAACGAGCTGATGGCGCACACCTACAGCCATCTGTTCAACCTGCCCACCACCGGCCTACGGTTCTTCACCGTCTACGGCCCGTGGGGCCGCCCGGACATGGCGCTGTTCCTGTTCACCCGCAAGATCCTCGCCGGTGAACCCATCGATGTGTTCAACCACGGCAAGCACAGCCGCGACTTCACCTACATCGACGACATCGTCGACGGCGTGATCCGCAGTCTCGACCGCGTGCCCGGCCCCGACCCTGCCCACGACCCGCTCAACCCCAGCCCGGCCACGTCGTCCGCGCCCTACCGCGTCTACAACATCGGCAATAACAGCCCGGTCGAACTGCTGCGCTACATCGAAGTGCTGGAAGACTGCCTCGGCCGCAAGGCCGAGAAGAACCTGCTGCCGCTGCAGCCCGGCGACGTGCCCGATACCTACGCCGACGTCAGCGCACTCGCACGCGATACCGGGTATGCGCCGACGACTTCGGTGGAAGTCGGTGTGAAGAAGTTCGTGGAGTGGTATCGGAAATTCTATTCCGTATAAATTATCTAGCAAAAAAAATAAAGAAAATCGAAAATAACTACGTCATTTCATTGGTTAGATGCGTTGGCAAATGCCCCACTACTACAAGTTGCTGCTCCTCATCCCATGTGAAGTAGATTCGCAATCCACGTCGGATATCACGACTATCTGAGCCTGCCAGGTGCATGTCCAGTTTGTATTTCCTCCCTTCCCATATCACACTATATTCATCCTCGTGCTTTCTCGAATCGACTGCCGTTCCCGTAGGAGAAACTCGCACTCTTAAAGCAGCAATCGCATCGTCAAAAAAAGCTTTTCCTTCTCCGCCCCCAACTTTCATACGCCAATACGATGTTGCAAGCAGGTACAAGGACTCAAATATTTTCTCTACCTCTTGATGTTCCGATTGCGATGCGGCACGAGCCGCTCGCGGAGCAATTACAAGACGCCCCGCCAAATTCGTTTCAGCCCATTCTTGCATTCCATCCAAATCCTCAGGGAATTCATGAATCAAGCTTTCTTGCAGATCACTCAGTCGCTCCTCCAAAGCTCGGATACGTTCAGCGTATTGATACAACCGAGCCTTTGTTTGCTTTTGCGCTTCATCACTATTCTTTGCCTTCATTTCCTCCTCTATCGCGAGAGCTTGCCACTCTTTAGATTCTTTTCTAATTTGCTCAATATCTCTTTCAAAGGATTCAACATCAAAACTACCTTCGACTTTTGCAGAAAATATCGCTGAAGCCAACCTGCGATCAGCAGCCAATCTGCGAATTTCGCCGAAACCCGGAAGATCTCTACCATGATCTCGAATAACAACCGAATCTTGCATTGCATCAAACTGCAGAGCAGACAACAAGAGCTTAGGGCGGTCAACCCAAGCATTTTCGAGATAAAGCGGATGCCGAATAGATGCATCAATATCAGGATTAAAGCCTACTCGATACATTCTTATAGCGCCGCCAAATACACCCAAAGTGCGCGAATAACGCAACAAAAGGTCGTCAGCAGCCTCCGCAGAGATAGATGCAACAACAGCTATACCGGCTAATCTTTTTGCCACATCCTTCGGCCCTAGGAAGGAAGCCCCTTGTCTATTCAAGCTAATTACGACTACAGAAACAGCTCTATCTTTCATCTCAATGAAACTGATAAGGTCATCCAACTCACTTGGACGATCCACTTCCCAAACACTTCCATCTAATGGATGGCCACCATCTTGAAGGCCCTGAGTTGTAGCCATCATTCCTATAACAGCAGGAACCCCCGGTGTTTTGAGTATGTGGTTACCTCCTTTAGGCACCAGCACACTTAGGGTGCAACCGAAAGCTGGAGCATCCTCCGATCCTCCGTCCACCAAAACCAACTCGACCCGCCACTGCCTTCCTGGGACTTGCGAGCAAGGATCGTCTAAACGTACAGCCCAAAAACCTGGCGCAGATTCAATCCATAAAGCCCTAGTACTGTCTTCGGCCTCCAAGTGTAATGGCCGGTCGCTAGTTGCCTGTTCTGCACTTACGTTCCATTTTTTTTTGGACCTTAACCAATGCAGGACAACATTTCTTCCAGCTTCCAGTGAGTCAGCAGAGTTATTTAAACGTATCCTTCCGATAACCTGAAGCAAACGTTGATAACGACCTTCTTCAAGCTTGATTTGGTTTTCCGCAAAAAATCTTTGCTGATTGCGCGACTTTCTTTGTTCCATAAATAGTTAGCTCCTTAAGATATATTTAATAGCACTAAGCTTGCTCAATGCTAGGGCCTAGCATGCACTCAATCACATTCCAGAGACGTACTGGAACCGCTACAGCACAAGATTAATTATCAGTGGCGCGCAGCAGATCGCCCACCCCGACGCAGCACCAACAGCCCAAACAAAGTCGCAGTGAAGTACATGCTGACCGAATACATCGCGGCCGGCAGCGCAAGCTGGAAATCGTTCAGCACCGCCAGCGCGATGAAAATGGCCAGGGTCGAGTTGTGGATGCCGATCTCGAATGAAATGGCGGTCGCCATCGATTTGTCGAGACCCGTGGCGCGCGACAGGTAGTAGCCGGTCAGCAGACTGAGCACATTGAAACCCACGACCACCGGGCCGATCACATCGAAGCTCTCCGTCAACGACGACCATTCCTTGGCGATCGCGCCAATCGCCACGACGGCCAGTACGACCGCGCTGAAGATCTTCATGGGTTTTTCGGCCCGCATCGCGAATGCCGGCTTCCAGCGATGCACGGCCATGCCGATCAACACCGGCACCAGCACGATGACGATCACCTCCATCACCTTGCCGAACTGCAGCGGCACCACCTGCCCGGTATTCGCGAAATGCTGGATGGCCCAGTTGCTGATCAGTGGCAGGGTGACGATGGATAGCACGGTATTGATGGCGGTGAGCGAAATATTCATCGCCACATTGCCGCCGAACAGATGGCTGAAGAGATTCGCCGAAATGCCGCCGGGCGACGCGGCCAGCAGCATCATGCCGACCGCGAACAGCGGCGGCACATCGAACGCCACGATCAGCAGAAAACACAGCGCCGGCAGCACGACGACCTGCAGCAACAGCGCGACCGCCACCGCCTTGGGATTATTGAACAGACGCGTGAAGTCTTTCGTGGTCAACGACAGTCCCAGGCCGAACATCACCAGGGCCAGCGCTGCCACCAGCAGTTGCGTCACGATCAACGAGCCGTTCATGACCGGTAATTCGCGTCGAGACGGTCCAGCTTGCGCAGCAGCGACGGCCAGACGAAGCCGCCGCCCATGCCGCCGGTCTGCACGCGCATCGCTTCCGCGACACCCTGCACGATCCTGGGATCGACGGCGATGGTGTCGCCTCCGGCCTGCGCATCGATCTGGATGCGGCAGGCATTCTCGAAGGTGTACATGGCCAGGAACGCGTCGGGAATGGTGCGGCCGACCACCAGCAGTCCGTGGTTGCGCAGCATCAGGAAGTCGGCCTGTCCCAGATCGGCCTGCAGGCGCGGCTTCTCGTCTTCGCGGAACGCGACGCCCTCGTAGTCGTGATACGCCAACGACGCCAGCACGAACGTCGATTGCTGGCTGATCGGCAACACGCCGCATGTCTGCGCGCTGACGCCGACGCCCGCGCGGGTATGGGTATGCAACACGCAGCCTGCATCGGCACGCACTTCGTGCACGGCGCTGTGGATCACGAAACCGGCAGGATTCACCGGGAAGGGCGAATCGATCACCTTGTTGCAGGACTCGTCCACCTTCACCAGGCTGGAGGCGGTGATCTCGTCGAACATCAGCCCGTACGGATTGATCAGGAAATGATGCTGCCCTTCCCCCGACACCGATACCGGCAATCTGGCGCTGATGTGGGTGAAGACCAGATCGCTCCAACCGTACAGCGCGACCAGGCGATAGCAGGCGGCCAGATCGCAACGCAGTTGCCATTCTTCGGCGTCGACGACGTCCTTGAGCGATGGAATGTGCATATTTTCCCCGGCTTGTGGAACCGCACGAACACGGACCCGATGCGCCGTACGGTACGACGAACGGCGATCGGCTGGAAGTGCGACGATCCGCGCCCGACCCGGTGCCGCGGGAACGCCGACGCGAGCGGTTCTATCGTGCGGCCTGCCCGCAATGGGAAGGATGCGAGGCGTTATCGCCGCGCTACAGCAGATGCCGCAACGCCGGCAGGTATTTCTCGGCCGAACCGGTATTCACCGCGACCACCCGCTCGCCGCGCCGCAGCAATCCGCGATCGAGCAATTGCGGAATCGCCGCCAGACACGCCGCGCCCTCGGGCGACATCCACCAGCGCTTGTCGCGCCACACGCGCTGCAGTTCGGCAGCGGTATCGGTTTCGCTGACTGCGACGGCCGCGCCGCCGCTGGCGCGGATGATCTGCAGCACCTTGAAATGGCCGACGCCGCCGGGCACATTCAGGCCGAAACTGATCGTGTTGCCGGCCACCACCACGGTGGTGTCGTCGGCGCCCGCATCGAACGCATTCACCAGCGGCGGCGTGACCTCGCTCTGCACGCAGAGCATGCGCGGGCGGCGGCTGTCGATGAGGCCTAACGCCTCCAACTCGTTCCACGCCTTCCACATGCCGAGCACGCCGGTGCCGCCGCCGGTCGGATAGATCACCGCATCGGGCAGCGACCAGCGCGTGTCGCCGGGCATCGGCTCGGCCAGTTCCAGGCCCAGCGATTTCTTGCCTTCGATACGCCAGCCCGGTTCCTGGAACGTGGCCACCGAAAAATAACCCTGCGGAATGTAGTGTTCCTTGAGATAGGCGCCGGCCTCGCGGATGGTCGGGCCGATCAGTTCGAGTTTGACGCGGTCCGGATAGCGCTTGGCCGCAGCGGCGACGTTGCCGAGGATCGGCATCGGCGTGTCGTCGGGCATCGCCACCACCACCGAAAGATCGCCGGCCAGCGCGTAGCGGGTCAGCGAATCGCCGGCATTGCCCTGGGTCGGCACCGCCAGCTTCGTCAGGCCGAGCCGGCGCGCCTGCGCGGCCACCATCGCCATGCCGCGATCCTTGAAACTCTGGGTCGGGTTGGCGCCGTAGCCGGCGTGCGCCTTGCCCTCTTCCTTCACCTGCAGCGCGAGCCCGGCCGCTTGCGCGAGCGGATGATCGCGATAGTCGAGCAGCGGCGTATGGCCTTCGCCGAGCGCGACGATATGCCGCGCGTCTTCGGGATCGGCGATGTCCAGCGCCATCAGCGCGCCGAAACGCCACAGATCGCGGCGATTCGGGGCGTACCAGGCGGCGTCGGGCTTTTCGGCGGCGAGACGCTCGACATCCAGCACCATTTCGACCGGGCGGCCGTCGACGGGATCGAGGTTCATCGGCACGTCGGCGTCGTACTCGATACCGGAAGCGATGCCACGGAGACAGCGGACGTAGGACATGCAGGACACCGTCGTAAGCGATGCGCGGATCTTAACGGACCGATGCCGCAGCGGGCGCCGGTGCTATCGCCACTGAATCAAGGGCGGCAGAATCCAAGCCATGGACGATTCCTCGACAACGCGCCGCGCATCGGCCGCCGCATCCACGGCCTTGCCCACATTCGATGGCTGGGACGGCAGCATCGCCGGTGCGCGCGCGCTGCAGGCGCAGCTCGCGGCCAAGGTGTCGCTCGAAGACGATTTCGCCTCGCCACCACGCCTGATCGCGGGCTTCGACGTGGGTTTCGAGGACGGCGGCGAGACCACCCGCGCCGCAGCCGTGCTGCTGGATGCCGACAGCGACGAAGTGCTGCACGCGCGGATCGCCCGGGTGCCCACGTCGATGCCTTACGTGCCCGGGCTGCTGTCGTTCCGCGAACTGCCCGCGCTGCTGGCGGTGCTGGCCGAGCTGCCGCACACGCCGGACCTGGTGTTCGTCGACGGCCAGGGCATCGCCCATCCGCGCCGGCTGGGGATCGCCGCGCACTTCGGCGTGGTCACTGGCCTGCCCTGCATCGGCGTGGCGAAGAAGATTCTGGCGGGCGCCGCGGACGCCGAATTACCCGATCTGCGCGGCGCGCGGGTGCCCTTGCGGCATCGCGGCCAGCAGGTGGGCTGGCTGCTGCGGAGCAAGCTGCGCTGCCTGCCGCTGGTGGTTTCGCCCGGTCACCGCGTTTCGATGGAGACGGCAGTGGAGACGACGATGCGCCACGTCGGCCGTTACCGCCTGCCGGAACCCACGCGCCAGGCCGATGCGCTGGCCTCTCGGCGTCGCGGCGCGCCGATTCCCTGATCGGCACTGGGCCGCCCTTCGGATCGCATGCCGGTTCGCCATCATGCTGTCGCGAAGCTGCGGCATCCTGCAACCTCCATGCCCACTTCAGGACATCGCATGCGTTTCCTCGACACGATCGCCGTCCTTCCGCTCGGCTTCGCGCTGGTCGTGGCAGGATGCGCTTCCTCGCCCATTCCTCAGGAATCCGCGCCGATGCCTTCCTTCAAAGCCCTCGTCCTCGGCCATCGCGGCGCGAGCGCGCTGCGCCCGGAACACACGCTGGCGGCGTACGCGAAGGCGATCGAGGACGGCGCCGATCTGATCGAGCCGGATCTGGTCAGCACCCGCGACGGTGTGCTGGTGGCGCGGCACGAGAACGAGATCTCCGGCACCACCGATGTCGCGCAGCGGCAGGATTTCGCGTCGCGCAAAACCACGAAGACCATCGATGGCGAACGGGTCACGGGCTGGTTCACCGAGGATTTCACGCTGGCCGAACTCAAGACGTTGCGCGCCCGCGAGCGGTTGCCGGAACTGCGTTCGACCGCATTCGACGGCCAGTACGGGATCGCGACACTCGACGAGATCATCGATCTTGCCGCGGAAGCCTCGGCGAAACACGGGCGGTCGATCGGGCTGGCGCCCGAGATCAAGCATCCCAGTCATTTCGCCGCGCTCGGTCTGGCGATGGAAGCCAAGCTGCTCGCGGCCCTGCGCGCGCATCCGCATACGCGCGTGGCACCGGTGGTGATCCAGTCGTTCGAGACCGCCAACCTGCGCGAGCTGCGCCGCGGAATCGAAAGAAACTCCAACATCTCGCTGCTGCAGCTATTGGGCGGCAAGAGCGACCGTCCCTACGACACGGTCGCCGCCGGCAAACCGGTCAACTACGGCACGATGATGACGACCGACGGTCTACGCGAGATCGCGACCTATGCCGACGCCATCGGGCCCGCGTATCGCGATCTCGATCCAGCACGGGGCCGCAGCCGACTTGTCGACGAGGCGCATGCGGCCGGACTGCGGGTGATCGTCTACACCTTCCGGCCGGAGAATCATTTCCTTGAAGGCGACTATCGGGGCGGCGGCCCTGCTGCCCGACACGATGCCGGGTCGGTGCGTCAGATCCGCGCGTATCTCGCATTGGGCATCGATGCCTTCTTCACCGACGACCCGGCGCTGGGGCGACGCGCGGTGGATGGCGACTGAGCGCGTCGCCTAGGCGCCCAACCCATGGCCACCGACGGGCGTGGTCACGACATGGCTGTCGAATCCCGCGATGATGGGCCTCGCCCGTGCGATCGCATCCTTCACCTGCGGCAACGCCAGCGACGCCTTGTGACTCTGTTCGCTGTCCCAGACCTCGGTGATCCAGATCGCATCGACATCCGCCTGGTCGCTGGCGACGACATAGCTCAGACATCCAGGCATCTCATCGATGCCGTCGAGCAGGATCGCGATCAAGGCGTCGCGCTGTCCGGGCTTGGCTTTCATCTTGCCGATCAAACCGTACATCGATCTTTCTCCGTTCAAGGTAGCGCAGCCTGACAAGCCGATGAAGAGCATTCCCGCCCCGGTTGCCGTCAGGAATTCGCGGCGAGTCGCTGGCATCTCAGGGCATCTGCGGCGAGGTATCGAACTTCGCGGTAGCGTCGCTCATGCTGTCCCAGGGTGCGGCATGCGATGTGAAAATCTCCGCCTGCGGGTGGTAAGCAGAGGTGTCGTCGAGCGAGCCCGCACGGATACCGATCATGTCTTCACGCACCAAAGGCAGGCCGAACAGTTGGGAACCGCAGTTCGGGCAGAACCCGCGCCGGATGGGCTGGCCGCTGCCGCCGATGCTTTCGAAGAACTTCGCATCGCCGTTGATGGTCACCGCCTGCACCGGGAAGAACAGCGTGGGCGCATATGCGCTGCCGGACGCCTTCTGGCAATCGCGACAATGGCAGTTACCTTCGATGATCGGGGTTGCACTGGATGCATAGCGCACGGCGCCGCAGAGGCAACCGCCGGAAAGGACTGGAATGGTTTCGCTGGTCATGATCGGCATCCGATGTCGTGAGGCGGCATTGTGGAAGCCGGCTACTGACGGGAGATGTCAGCAGCTGCGTCCTGCCGATGCAGCCATCACGCGGCAGCCGCACAATCACCAACCTTGCGCACGCGTTCAGAGGACGAAGGGTATTTCACGAGCAGATGCGCGGGGCGAATCGGGCGTGGGCTGAAAGCGCCGCCGCAGTTCGGGCATTGGCCCTGCAGCACCGACTCGGCGCAGGACGCGCAGAACGTACATTCGAAACTGCAGATCACCGCTTCGGCCGAATCCGGCGGCAGACTCTTGTTGCAGCATTCGCAATTGGGGCGGAGTTGGAGCATGCGTGTTCTCCATCATCGAGGCACTGGACTGTCATCCCGAGCGCAGCGAGGGACCTGCTGTCCTGCTGTGGTTTGGAGAGATGCGTCTCTTCGAAAACAGGTCACTCGCTGCGCTCGGGATGACAGCTTTGCTGTATGGCATCGCCAGCTTTCAGCGCGTCCTGGCGGAATGGATCAAAACAGAAGAGCCGGAAAACCCCATCCATGAGGCCTCCCGGCATGCGACCCCACCGGCGAGCGGTGCCGCGGATGCGGACCGGACTTGGGGATCCGATCCGCCGACATGCCATCCGTGACATATCGTGTTCTTGAACAGGTACCAACGCGAAGTGCGTCGGGGGCGGGCCGTCCGCTGACGAGGCCATCCGGCCCGCCCCCGCTGCATCAGACTTCGGCGTCGTCGTCGATGCCGGCATCGCGGGGCGCATCCGCCGGCACGAACTGGGCGCGCAGGGCGGCCTCCAGCTTGACGGCGACCGCGGGATTTTCCTTCATGTACTGGCGTGCGTTTTCCTTGCCCTGGCCGATGCGCTCACCGTCGTAGCTGTACCAGGCGCCGGATTTCTCGACGATCTTGGCCTCGACGCCCATGTCGATCAGTTCGCCTTCGCGGCTGATGCCTTCGCCGTAGAGGATTTCGGTGATGACCTGCTTGAAGGGGGGCGCGAGCTTGTTCTTGACGACCTTGATCTTGGTCTGGTTGCCGATGATTTCCTCGCCTTTCTTGATGCTGCCGATGCGGCGGATATCGAGACGGATCGACGCGTAGAACTTGAGCGCGTGGCCGCCGGTGGTGACCTCGGGGCTCTGGCCCGGCATCATCGCGCCGATCTTCATGCGCAATTGGTTGATGAAGACGACCATGCAGTTGCTGCGCTTGATGTTGCCGGTGAGCTTGCGCAGCGCCTGGCTCATCAGGCGGGCCTGCAGGCCGGGGAGCTGGTCGCCCATCTCGCCTTCGATTTCGGCCTTCGGGGTGAGCGCAGCGACCGAGTCGATCACCACGATGTCGACGGCGTTGGAACGGACCAGCATGTCGGCGATTTCGAGTGCCTGTTCGCCGGTATCGGGCTGCGAGAGCAGCAGTTCGTCGATGTTGACGCCCAGCTTCTGCGCGTAGATCGGGTCGAGCGCGTGCTCGGCGTCGATGAATGCGGCGGTGCCGCCGGCCTTCTGGCACTCGGCGATGGTCTGCAGGGTCAGCGTGGTCTTGCCCGAGGATTCCGGACCGTAGATTTCGACGACGCGGCCTTTCGGCAGGCCGCCGATGCCCAGCGCGATGTCGAGCATCAGCGAACCGGTGCCGATGACTTCGACCGCTTCGACCGGACGGTCGCCCATGCGCATGACCGAGCCTTTGCCGAACTGCTTGTCGATCTGGCTCAGGGCGGCGGAAAGGGCGCGCTTTTTGTTCTCGTCCATCGTGGAATCCTCGTCAGTGAATGTGTAGAAAGAAGGTTGGAAGCCGGGAGTGGCTGTAGATTAGGGATGACCCGTCGCAAAACCTGCGACACCCGGAAATTTAATGGTCTGTCGTCTCGCGAGACATCGGAAAACGACGCGGGCGAGTGTAGGAAAAGCCCGCATCCTGCCGGCTGACCTCACGACGGCGCGCCTCAAGACGGCGCGTATCACCGGTTCGGCCGCACCAGGCCGCAGTACAGACCTTCGATCGCGAAATCCTGGTCGGGCATCACGTCGATCGGCGAGTAGCTGGGGTTGCGCGGAAGCAGGCGGATGCGATCCTTGCCGATCTTCAGCAGCTTGACGGTGATCTCGTCGTCGATGCGGGCGACCACGATCTGCCCGGAGCGCGCTTCGCTGGTGCGGTAGACGCCGATCAGGTCGCCTTCGAAGATGCCTTCGTCGATCATCGAATCGCCCTGCACCTTCAGCAGGTAGTTCGGTGCGGGCGAAAACAGCGCGCGATCGAGAAGGATGTAGTCGTCGGAGCGCAGGTCGGCGCCGATCGGCAGCCCCGCGGCGACCCGCCCCAGCAGCGGCAGGCGCAGCACATCGTCGGACCGGGTGGCCATCGGCGGCAGGTCGAGCGCGTCGTTCGCGGCCTCATGCACCAGCCGGATGCCGCGCGCCTGCCCCGGCACCCGGCGGATGTATCCCGCCTGCTCCAGCGCTTCGATGTGGTACTGGGCGGCACGGACGCCCTTGAAGCCCATGGCGTGGGCGATCTCGGTCTGCGAGGGCGGCACGCCGTCGGCGGCGATGCGCTCGGAGATGAGGGCGAGAATGGCTTGTTGGGTTTCGGTCAGGTCCATGGTTAGTAGTATTACTACTAACACCCTACCCCGTCAACGTCGGCGTGCACCGATTCGGGAATCGCGCCGGCGGCCATGGCGCGCCGGTACAGGAGGCGTCCCAGGGCGACGGTCATCAACAGGTCCGCCAGCGCGATCGCAGACAGCAGGAAGGGCATCTGGTCGTGCCTGTACTGCATCCAGCCGATCAACCATGCATAGGCCGCTGGCATGTCGACGATGCCCGATGCCTGCCAGGACACATACTGAGGGCCGATGTAGATGGCGAATCCATACAACAGCAGCACCGGAAAGGCAGACACCAGCCAGAAAATCGCGAGCAACAGGTCGAAGCCCAGATAAAGGCGCAAGCTGCTCCAGCGGAAAAAACAGGAGCACAGCGCTTTCGCATCGGCCATGCGTCCCCGCGAGAACCACAACGCGAATGCAGCCAAGTCGCTTACGGTGAGGATCACGAATTCCAGCGCGTGCCAGACAACGAACCACGGATCCGGTACCGATGCCGGTATGGCCTCCAGAGCGATGTCCAACAACATTCGTACGCCCAGCCAACAGGCGGCGGCGATCACCAGTGCGATCAGGCCGGGCCAGAATGGCCGCCACCAGCGGTCGAGCCGGTCGCGGGCCAGCGTGCACGGATTGAGCAGGCACAGCGACACCAGCAATGAAAGGATCGCAAAGATGATCAGCAGGATCAGCCACCACCACGCCACCAGGAACCGTGCGATCCAGGGGCTGATGTGCCCCAGCCAGGCAACGGCCGAATCCGATTGCTCCACCCAGATCAGAAGAAAGGCAGCCAGCACCAGCGCGGACAGCGTCAGATTCAGGCTGCGCGAGGACAGCGCCCAACGCACGGCCACGACGGATTGACGGTCAGGATCCAGCCAGCGCTGCATGCGCAACAGCACCCACATCACGGCGAAGGCAAATACGCCCCACGTGAACAGCGCGGTGCCATAGGACAAAGGAACGCGGGCTTCGACCACTTCGCGCAGACCGGCATCGCCACGCAGGCTCAGGAACCCGGGTGTCGAGCCACCGGCCAACACGATCCCGGCCGGCCAGGCCACGGACCATAGCGCGAAGGCAAGCGACCACAACGCCTCGCGGATATCGGGCCGCCGCGAATGCGACGTCATGGGATCAGGCGGTTCCGATCAGCGTTTCCAGCCCGCGCAGCGACGCGGCGACGGTCTGCCGGCGTACGGCGTCGCGATCGCCTTCGAAATGGAAGAGTTGGGCATGGGCGTAGCCACCGCGGCGTTTCCAGCCGATCCAGACGGTGCCGACGGGTTTGTCCGGGGAGCCGCCGCCGGGGCCGGCGATGCCGGTGACCGCGACCGCGATGCTGGCGCCGGCGTGGACCAGCGCGCCGGAAACCATTTCGATGACGGTTTCGCGGCTGACCGCGCCGTGGCTTTCGAGGGTTTCAGGGCGGACGCCCAGCATCGCCTGCTTGGCTTCGTAGCTGTAGGCGACCATGCCGCAGTCGAACCAGTCGGAGGAACCGGCGATATCGGTGACGGTCTTGGCGATCCAGCCGCCGGTGCAGCTTTCGGCGGTGACGAGAGTGTGTCGTGCGTTGCGGAAACGCGTGCCGAGGGCTTCGGCGTGATCGCGAAGCTCGGCATCGGTGGGAGACGTCATGCGGGATCCGTGGCGGGGCGACGGAGAGCGCCCGGTGCCGCATGATACCGGCCGCCGCCGCGGGCACAATGCGGCCCGCAGGCAATGGCCCGCGCGGGGCGGGCCATTGCCGTGGATCACGGATGCGAAGCGCCTCCGGTCATTTCTTCTCCGCTGCGGCGGGTGCCGCCGATGCGGCCGCCGCGTTCTCGCCCTGGGGCGGAATCACGCAGTTCTTGCCCGTGCTGTCGACGCTGAACAGGTTGTCGCAGATGTGGCTGACGTTCAACGGCGTGGCGGTGTTGAAGTTGTGGCAACCGAAGCAATTGGGGATGTACGACGTCGCGCCCTGCTGGAAGGTTTCCATGCTCATGTTGGCCAGTTCCAGCGAGCCGCGCTGCGGGCTGGTCGGATCGGCAGGTCCTCCCGCATTGGGCACCGGCGCATTGCCGGACGACGCACCGCCCTTGGTCCACAGCGCGCCGATCATTTCGTAGTGCTTCCAGATCGCCATCGGATCGCTGTCGGGAAGCTTCGTGAGCATGCCGTTGGCGCCGACCAGTTGATCGTTGAGCTGCTGGATGGCCAGCAGATTGGCGGCGTTGTCGTTGCCGTTGACCGACTGCCCGGGCTCGTTGCCGTGGGCGAACTGCCGACAGATGTTGTCGGGCGTGTTGGTCGCCGGCGGCGGCGGGTTGGCGAACTTGTCGGGCGTATTGAACTTGAAGCTGTCGCAGGCCGCGCTGGGCGGGCCCGAGGTCGGCTGCGGGTTCGCGGTGAGGCAGGCCGCGGCTTCGTTGCTGGTGAACGACCAGCCGGTCGCCGGCAGCGGGCTGGACCCATCGCACAGCGGCGCGTTGGTCTTGTGCTCGAACGTGGCCCAGATCATTTCCGGGTGATTCTGCGTCCAGTTCGCGAGATGGAAACCGACCATGCCCAGCGTGACCGGCGTGGTGCCGCCCGGCAGCGTGGCCTGCATCGAGTAGTAGGTGGGATCCGGCGCCGGCAGGACTTTCCAGGCGACCTTGATCTCGAACGTGCCCCAGGCGAAACCCTGCTGGGTGGATTCGCACATCGCCTGCGAATACCACATGTTGTAGTACAGCAGGTTGCCGTTCTGGTCGTACATCGCGTTGCCGTCGGCCTGCGTATCTTCCAGGCCCAGCGGCTTGTCGTCGCGGGCCGCCAGCATCTTCGCGGCGCTGGCGCGTCCCAGCAGGGCCGGCAGCGAACATTGCCCGCTCTTCACGTGCGGATTCATGAGGCGGTTCTGTTCGAATACGCGCTCGTTGCCGCCGTTCGCCGGCGACGTCTGCGCCAGGAACCACTGCCACGAGAACTGGTAGAAATCGCAGAAGGTTTCCGCGGCGGCGATTTCGGGCGGCGGATTGGGATTGCTGATCCAGCTTGGGCTGGCCTGGCAGATCGCAGCGTCGACTTTCGGTGCGGCTGCGGCGACCGCTGGTTTGGCCGCGGGCTCTTCCGGCTTCTGGCCGCAACCCGACAGGGCCAGCGCCAGGGTCAGGGTGGTGGCGAGCGCGTGAGGCGCGTAGCGACTGCGACGGATGGTATCTGCGTGCATGAGCGATGGCTTGGACATCGACGTTCTCCTTGGCTTTCGACCTGATGACTGCGGAACTCCTGTCGTGCGGGAATTCCGTCCCCCTCGAACGCCGGGCAGATCGAGTCTGTCGACTGCCCCGTCGTTCGGATGCCTTTGGCCGGCGGTGTGCGGTGTCGCTGCTCCGGCCCGCGAATCGATTCCTGAATGACTCCCCGGGCGGAGCATGCGCCCGTGCGCAGCCGGCCGCAACGTGCAAAAAAAGACGGCCCGCCGAAGCGGGCCGTCTGGCTGTCGCCGTGTTGCAGAAGCGGATCAGTACTTGACGCGCAGGGTGACGCCGTAGGTGCGCGGCGCGCCGAGGAAGGCGTTCCACGTGCCGGTCTGCAGCGGCGCATCGAACGCGACCTGGTAGTACTCGGCATCGGTCAGGTTCTGCGACCACAGCTCGACGTCCCAGCGGCCATCGCGACGGCCGAGGATGACGCGGGCGTTGAGCACGGAGTACGCATCCTGCTCCTTCTCGGGATCGAGATCGGAGCCGGTGTTGTAGTCGGACATGTACTTGGCGCCGAGGTGCGCGCTGGCTTCGAGATTGCTGCCCATGTCCCATTCGTAGCCGACCGAACCGGTCACCGACCACTTGGGCGCGAAGCTGGCGCGGCTGCCCGGCAACAGCGCCAGATCGGCGTCGGGCAGCAGATCGTCGCCGTACTTGGTGTCGGCATAGGTCAGGCCCGTCTGCACCATCCAGCCGCCGGTCTTCCACAGCAGTTCGGCATCGAGACCCTGCGAGGTCACTTCCGGAATCGAACGCACCACGAAGCTGGTGCCGAGGAAGCTGTTGAGCTGGAAGTCGGTGTACTTCTGGTGGAAGAGCGTGGCGTTGAGCAGCAGGTTTCCGCCGAGCCACGTGGTCTTGGTGCCCAGCTCGAAGCTGTCGACGAACTCGCCCGGGAACGAGGTGTCGTTCACCGGCACGATGCCCGACGTACCGCTGGACAGGCCGTTGTTCGACTGCACACGATCGAGGTTGAAACCGCCGGCCTTGTAGCCGCGCGCGGCCGAGAAATAGCCCATCGCGTGTTCGTTGAAGCGGTAGGCCGCCTTGAACGTGCCGGACCATTCCTTCTCTTCGCGGCTCTGGTCGGTGCTGCGGCCGTTGTGCTGGACGTTGGTCCACGGCAGACAGGCGAAACCGACCACCTGGGGCGCCGCGGCCGAGGCCTGGGCGACGCTGAGGCCACGCGCCACCAGCGCAGCGACGACCTGGGCCGGGTTGGAGAGCATCGACGCGCAGCCGAGCCCGCCGTTCGGATTGCTGTAGCGTGACGCCAGATCCTTCTTCTCGCGCGTGTAGCGCAGGCCGAGGGTCAGATCGAGCGCATCGCTGACGTGCCAGGTGTTGTTGGTGAACAGGCCGACGCTCTTGGATTCCTGTTCGTAGCGGTCGGATGCGGCATGACCGGCGAACACCGTGCCGAACGGACGGCCCGACGCCTGCGACAGGAACAGCGGCGCGGTGGGGCTGGCGGCCAGCGCGGGATTGATCCGCGACAGCAGCGCGATCGACAGATAGGGCTCGTAGGCGTTACCGACGCGATACGCCTCGTTGCGCTTCAGGTTTTCGTCGGCGTAGAAAGCGCCGACCAGCCAGTCGAGTTTTTCGCTGCTGCCGGTGAGACGGAATTCCTGGCTGAAAGTGTCGAACTGGCTGAAGTTGTCGCCTTCGGTCGGGTTGCGGTAGATCAGGTCCGCGGTGCTGTAATCGAAGTCGATGCCGTTGGTGGACGACCATTTGCGCTGCGCGGTGACCGACGTGAACGTGGCGCCGCCGAACCACGGGGTTTCCCAGTCGACCTGACCGCTGACGCCCTGATCCTTCATGTACTGCGCGGTGCTGCGGTTGGACCACGCGCGGCGCGCGAAGGGATCGGCCACCGGCGCCACGCCGGTATCCGGCGACAGCGCATCGAGGATCGCCGCGGTCGGGCCGCGGACGATGGTGACGGCCGAGCAGCAGCTTTCATCGCGATTGCTGAAATCGCCCGTCAGCAGGATATCCAGCGTGTCGCTGGGCTCGAACAGGACCTGGCCGCGGAACGTGTGGAAGTCCTGGGTCTGGTCTTCTGTCTCGGTGCGCGGACCCGCGCCGGTGCTGACGTCGAGGTAACCATCGCGCTTGCGCTTGGCGGCATACAGGCGGAACGCCGACATGTCGTTGAACGCATCGCCGTACGAGCCGGACACGCCGACCGTGCCGTAGCTGCCGATGGTGAGTTCGGCTTCGGCGCTCTGCTGATAGCTCGGGCGCTTGGTGACGACGTTGATCACGCCGGCCGAGGTGTTCTTGCCGAACAGGGTGCCCTGCGGACCCTTCAGCACTTCGATGCGTTCGAGTTCGCCGAGGTCGCCGAAACCCACGCCGTTGCGCGGACGGTAGACGCCGTCGATCACCACGCCGACCGAGGATTCCAGACCGGCGTTGTCGCCGACCGTACCGATGCCGCGGATACGGGCGGTGGTCAGCGATTCGCTCTGGGTGCTGGTGACGGTGAGACCCGGAACCAGTTGCTGCAGATCCTTGATGTCGCGGACGCCGTTGTCTTCCAGCATCTTTTCGGACAGTGCGGTCACCACCACCGGCACGTCCTGCAGTGCTTCTTCACGCTTCTGCGCAGTGACCGTGATCTGATCGAGCGTCGAGGCTTCTTCTTCGCCTGCACCGCTGTCCTGGGCCAGCGCCAGCGGCGCCTGTACCAATCCAACCAGCGCCACCAGAAGTGCCCGGGTCAAAACCGAATGTTGCGGTGCACGATAATTCATAGCTCCCCCTCCTCGCCCTGTTTCGTTGAGTTTTGTTGTCGTTATACGTGGTCGTTGTCCGATCATCGGCGGCGTGTGTTCCGGCGTGTCGTCGCGTCCCCATTGCGCGCATTGCGAAGCGTCATGTTTCCCCCGCAATGCCCCCAAGGCCGCGCTGCCGCCCCCTGTTTCTATGGTCAAGGGATCACCGCGCGCTGACGGTAGCACAGGATCCGGCGACTGTAAGCATGACTGAAGCACTGTCTGGCGGGCGCTGGCATACTAGTTCTTCTGCCCCAAGCCAAGCGCCCAGACGCGCCCGGCGGCCTCTCCGAACGCACCTGTGTCCGACACCGCATCCTCCCCCCGCGTCGCCAGCGACCAGCACACACCTCTCATGCGCCAGTTCTTCGCCGCCAAGGCGGAGCATCCGGACGTGTTGATGTTCTTCCGTATGGGCGATTTCTACGAATTGTTCTACGACGATGCGCGCAAGGCCGCGCGCCTGCTCGATATCACCTTGACGCAGCGCGGCAATTCCGCCGGCCAGCCGATCCCGATGGCCGGCGTACCGGTGCATGCCTACGAGGGTTATCTGGCGCGGCTGGTCGCGCTGGGCGAATCGGTGGCGATCTGCGAACAGATCGGCGATCCCGCATTGGCGAAGGGGCTGGTCGAACGCAAGGTCGTGCGCATCGTCACCCCCGGCACGGTCACCGACGAAGCGCTGCTGCAGGACCGCCGCGACACGCTGCTGATGGCGGTGGCAAGAGGCAAGTCCGGCTACGGCATCGCGTGGGCCGATCTGGCCGGCGGGCGTTTCCTGGTCAATGAAGTCGCCAGCGACGACATGCTGGAAGCCGAACTTGCGCGGCTCGATCCCGCCGAACTGCTGCTTCCCGACGAAGACGGCTGGCCGGCGGCGCTGGCCAACCGCAGCGGCGTGCGCAGACGCGCGCCGTGGCTGTTCGACGCCGACAGCGGCCGCCGACAGCTGCTGCAGTTCTTCAATCTGTTCGACCTCACCGGTTTCGGCATCGAAGGCAAGCCATTGGCGATCGCCGCGGCCGGCGCACTGCTGGGCTACGTCGAGGAAACCCAGAAACAGCGGCTGCCGCACCTCACCGCGATCCGCATCGAGACCAGCGACGGCGCGATCGCGATGAACGCGGCCACCCGGCGCCATCTCGAACTCGACACCCGCGTCGATGGCGATACGAAACACACGCTGCTCGGCGTGCTCGACAGCACGGTCACGCCGATGGGCGGCCGCCTGCTGCGGCGCTGGCTGCATCGGCCACTGCGCGAACGCCGGATCGTCAGCGAGCGTCATGACGCAGTGCAGCAACTCCTCGCAGCGCGCGCCGACCATGATGTCCGCGATGCCTTCCGCGGCCTCGGCGACATCGAACGCATCCTGTCGCGCGTGGCCCTGCGAAGCGCGCGACCGCGCGATCTCTCGACCCTGCGCGATGCGCTGCTGCTGTTGCCGAAGGTCCGCGAGGCGCTGTCCGGCATCGATTCGCCGCGATTGCTGTCGCTGTGCGCCGAACTCGGCGAACACGACGCGCAGGCCGCATGGATGGCGGGCGCGATCGTGCAACAGCCGCCGCTGCTGGCGCGCGACGGCGGCGTGATCGCCGATGGTTTCGACGCCGAACTGGACGAACTGCGCACGCTCAGTACGCATGCGGACCAGTTCCTGATCGATCTGGAAGCGCGCGAACGCGCGAGCAGCGGCATCGCCACGCTCAAGGTCGGCTACAACCGCGTCCACGGCTATTACATCGAGATCAGCAAGGGCCAGGCGGTGAAAGCGCCGGTCCACTACACCCGCCGCCAGACCCTGACCGGCGCCGAGCGCTACATCACCGAAGAGCTGAAACAGTTCGAGGACAAGGTGCTGTCGGCGCGCGAACGTTCGCTGTCGCGCGAGAAGCTGTTGTACGAAGGCATTCTCGACGAACTCAACCGCGACCTGGAACCGTTGAAGCGCGCCGCGGGTGCGTTGAGCGAACTCGACGTGCTGTGCTGCTTCGCCGAGCGCGCGCGCGAACTCGACTGGTCGCGGCCGACGCTGGTCGACGACGCAAGACTGCACATCGAACGTGGCCGTCATCCGGTGGTGGAAGCGGTGCGCGACGAACCGTTCGAGCCGAACGATCTGCGGTTGAACGGCGACGATGGCGGCGACTCGCGACGCATGCTCGTGATCACCGGCCCGAACATGGGCGGCAAGTCGACGTACATGCGCCAGAACGCGCTGATCGTGCTGCTCGCGCATATCGGCAGCTTCGTGCCGGCGTCGAAGGCGGAACTCGGCCCGATCGACCGCATCCTCACCCGCATCGGCGCCGGCGACGATCTCGCGCGGGGCCAGTCGACCTTCATGGTCGAAATGAGCGAGACCAGCTACATCCTGCATCATGCCACCGCGCAGTCGCTGGTGCTGATGGACGAGATCGGCCGCGGCACGTCGACCTACGACGGCCTGGCGCTGGCCGAAGCCTGCGCACGCCATCTGGCCGCGAGCAACCGCTGCTACACCCTGTTCGCCACGCATTATTTCGAACTGACCGCGCTCGCCCAGCCCGGCAGCGGCATCGCCAACGTGCATCTGGATGCGGTCGAGCATGCCGATACGCTCGTTTTCATGCACGCAGTCAAGGACGGCCCCGCCGACCGCAGCTTCGGCCTGCAGGTCGCCGCCCTCGCCGGCCTGCCGAAATCCGTGGTGCGCGAAGCCCGCGGGCGCCTGGCCGAACTGGAACAGCGCCGCCACGATCCTGCGCCCGTGCTCACCCCACAGACGTTGGATCAACCCCAGCAGTTCGGACTGTTCGCGCCGAACTCCGCCGCACTCGACGCCCTCGCCGGCATCGATCCGGACGAACTCACGCCGAAACAGGCGCTGGAGGCGTTGTACCGGTTGAAGGCGCTGGAGTGATGCGGAGCCGGGCCTCCCGCGCTCTCTTCGCATTGCGCGAAGCACAGCGATGGGTGGACAGGGCGAGATAGGCGGATCCCACACCCGAAGCACCCCTCCCCGGCCCTTCCCTGCGCTTTGCGCAAGGAAGGGAGACAAGCAGCAGTCCGCACTACGCCAACGGAGAACAACGCGTGACCATCGGAATCTTCATCGCAGGGCTGCTGTTCGGGGTCGTATTGACGGTATGGCTGCGGCGCCCGCCCGCCGATGTCGCGAAACCTGTCGCCATGGAAGACATGCCGGCGACCGCCGATGCCGCATTGCCGGCACCCGACGGCAGCGCGCCCGACACGCCGGCCGTGGAAACGCCGCTCGACCGCCTCTTCCGGCTGCGCCGCGAGGTCGAAGCCGAGGACGAGCGCATCCAGCGTCCGGAAGATCTGCTGCAGCTCGCGCAATTCCGGGAGGGCGTCGCCCTGCTGGCCGGCGACGCCTTCGATGCGAAGGCGCTGCTCGATCAGCTGGAAAGCGACAGTTATGCGCTGAGCTGCATGGTCTATGTCGCGCTGCGCCAACGCGGCGATGTCGACCCCGCCGCCGCGCTCGCCGCGACGGCATCGCCGGGCCGCTACCAGTTCCGCTTCATGCTGGATTATCTCCAGTCGCGCGAAGACGCGGCCGCTTTACCCGCGTTGATCCGGCATCTGCGCCAGTGGTGGTACGAACAGCCGCCGATGCGCCATCGCCTGCGCGAATACCTGCAGTGGGCCGAAACGCATGCGCCCGGCACCGCGGCGATGCCGCTGGACACGCTGCAGGATTACGAACTCGAACAACTCGCCGAAGGCCTGAAGTCGTTCCAGGAGCCGGTGCTGGCGCCGTTCCGGGACCAGGTCGCCGCCGAAACCGCGCGCCGGCGCGAGCAGCGCACGCTCGGCGGCGTGGGCCGGCTCTGGACGCCGACGCAAACCGACGGCGGCAATGCCGGCATCGTCGATCATCCGGAACTCGACCTGCAGGTCGCACAGGTCTACGACATGCTGCAGGCCACGCCGCCGGTGTCGGTGCTGATCTCCGGCGAACCGGGCACCGGCAAATCGGTGCTGGTCGATCGACTGTTCGCGCGGCTGCACGGCGAAGGCTGGCTGCTGTTCGAAGCGTCCGCCGCCGAGGTGCTGGCCGGGCAGAAGTACATCGGCGAACTGGAGGAGCGCGTGCGCGAGATGCTGGTCGCGCTCGATCGTCCGCGCGCCCTGTGGCGGGTGCAGGATTTCTACGATCTGCTGCAGAAAGGCGCGCACAACCAGGACCCGCGCGGCATCCTCGACATGCTGTTGCCAGCGCTGGAGCGCGGCCAGCTGCGGATGATCGGTGAACTCGGCACGGCGCAGCTCGCCCAGTTGCTGCAGGCGAGGCCGACGCTGCGCCATCTGGTGAAAACGGTGACCCTGCTGTCGCCCGGCACCGACACGATGCGCGACGTTCTGGCGCGCTGGCGTCTCACCCGCGAGGCCGGGTTGGCGATGCCGGTGATCGATGCGCGCGCGCTCGACGAAGCGCAGCGCATGGCGGTGCAGTTCTTTCCCGAACAGCACGAACCCGGGCGCACGCTGCGCCTGCTGGAAGAGGCGCTGCGCGCCGCGGTCGCCGCCGAGCCCTGCGCGCTGCCGCTCACCGCCGACGACCTGCTGGGCGCCGTCGCCCGCCGCAGCGGCCTCCCGCTGGAGGTCATCGACGATCGCCAGAGCCTGCAACTCGACAGCGTGCGCGCGTTCTTCCGCAAGCGCGTGATCGGCCAGGACGAAGCGGTGGAATGTCTGGTCGACCGGATCGCGATGCTGAAGGCCGGTCTGGTCGACGGCAGCCGTCCGATCGGCGTCTTCCTGTTCGCCGGCCCCACCGGCACCGGCAAGACCGAATTGGCGAAGACGCTGGGCGAACTGCTGTTCGGCAGCAGCGAACGCCTGCTGCGTCTGGACATGAGCGAATACCAGTCCGAAGACGCCGCGTGGCGGCTCACCGACGTGTCGCGCGACGGCAGCACGCGCTCGCTGGTGTCGCGCATCCGCGAGCAGCCGTTCTCGGTGGTGTTGCTGGACGAATTTGAAAAAGCGCATCCGCGGGTGTGGGATCTGTTCCTGCAGGTGTTCGACGACGGCCGCCTGGGCGACCGCAACGGCAACGTCGCCGATTTCCGCCACAGCATCATCATCCTCACCAGCAACGCCGGCTCCACGCTCAGCCGCAGCGCCGGCCCCGGCTTCACCTCGTCCGCGGGCGGGTATTCGCGCGGCGCGGTCGAGAAGGCGCTGTACGAAACCTTCCGCCGCGAATTCCTCAATCGCCTGGACCGCATCGTGCTGTTCTCGCCGCTGGATCGCGCGCTGATGCGCGAGATCCTGCACAAGGAACTGCAGCGGGCGATGGGCCGCCGCGGCCTGCGGAATCGCGACTGGGCGGTGGAATGGGAGCCGTCGGCGATCGAATTCCTGCTCGACCGCGGCTTCACGCCCGACCTCGGCGCGCGTCCGCTGCGTCGCGCCATCGAACAGCACCTGCTCGCGCCGCTGGCGCGCAGCATCGTCGAACACCGCACGCCGCAGGGCGACCAGTTCCTGTTCGTGCGCAGCGCCGGCGACCGGTTGGACGTGGAGTTCATCGATCCCAATCTGCCGGCGACGTCCGCCACGGCCGCCGTATCGGCCGTGCGCGGCGACCTGCGCCCGCTGATCCATGCGGCAGACGGATCGCCCGCCGCCATCGCGATCCTGCACGGCGCGCTCGGCGATCTCGTCGACGCGCTGGCCGCACCTCGCTGGAGCGACGCGCGCGATGCCGATTACGCGGCGATGAGCGATCGCGATTTCTGGTCGCGGCCGGATCGTTTCGAAGTCCTCGACCGGATCGAACGCCGCGACCGCATCGAAAGCGCGCTCGATACCGCGCAGCGCCTCGGCGAACGTCTCGCGCGCGACGGCGCCAACGCGGCATTCGTCGGCCGCCAGGCGCAATTGCTGTGGTTGCTGCAGCACGCGGCGAGCGCGTTGGTCGAGCATCGCCCGCAGGACGCGGTGCTGTCGCTCGCCGCCAGCGCGTCCGACCTCAAGCGCGACCCGGCGCAGACGCGACTGTGGTGGCAACAGGTGTTGTCGATGTACATGGCCTGGGCCGAACGCCGCAGCATGCGCGTCGAAGTGCTGGAGCAGGATCCGCAGCGCTGCCGCGCGCGGCTGGCGGTGGGCGGGTTCGGTGCGCATGCGCTGCTGGAAAGCGAACACGGGCTGCACGTACTGGAACACGATGCCGACGACCACGGCGTCACCCGCCGCATCTCCGCGATGGTGCGGGTCGCCGCCGACCTGCCCGGCCGCGCGCGCCCGGACCTCATCGACGCCGACGATGAACTGCGCGTCTGTCGCCGCTATCGCGCAGAGCCTTCGCCGCTGGTGCGCGACAGCGTGCGCGGCTGGCGCAGCGGCCGCCTGGACCGCGTACTCGCGGGCGACTTCGATGTGATCGTCGCCGACATCTGAGCCGTATCGCCCGTAGAGCTGCCTTCAGACCGGCCCAGGACGTAAACAACTTGCAGCCATAGCTGAGGCCTCGCCTGCGGCTGAGGCAAGTCAATAGATAAGTTGTAGCGTGACGCGAGACGAGCGGCCCGAAGGCCGCTCTACAGCAATCGCATACGGCGAACGCCGGTCAACTCACTGTCCGCAGCCCGCGACGCAGTCGTGGTACACCCGGGCGCAATGCCGCGTGCCGCCTCCGCCAGCCTGGGCCTGCGCAATGCAATCGTTGGTGATTTCCTGACACACGCTCAAGCAACCGGGATCCGTATAGAACGCGGACACCGACGCCCCGAAACCCAAGCCCAGCGCGAGCGCTGCGACGGCCATCCATCGAACATTGATGCGTTTCATCTTCAAATCCTTCTGTCGTTGACGGGAACGGGCATGTCGGCCGTACGGCCGGTGCCCACGGTCAGAGTACCCGGTTGACGCCGCATCGAAAAAAGCCGCGGAGTCGCCCATTTGCCGTGCGGCTGGGTCTACAGTGCCACCACCATGCCCGCGAGGCTCAGGAGACCGCCATGACCGCATTGACCGACGAACTGTTCGCCCAGCTCGAGGGCGCTCCGCTGCAGCAGATCTCCCAGCAATTGGGCGTCGGCAAGGCCCAGGCGGCCGGCGCGGTCAGCGCCGCGCTTCCGCTGCTGATCGGCGCGCTGGGCAAGAACGCCAGCCAGCCGCAGGGCGCGGAAGCGCTGTTCGGCGCGCTGCAGAAGGATCACGCCGGCAGCGCCGATATCGGCAGTCTGCTCGGCATGGTGCTGGGCGGCGGTGCGGCCACCCGCCAGACCGACGGCGCCGGCATGCTCGGCCATATCCTCGGCGGCCAGCAGGACCGCGCCGAACAGCATCTGGGCGAAGCCACCGGTCTGGGCGGCGACCGCGCCGGGCAGTTGATGAAGATCCTCGCCCCGATCGTGATGGCCTATCTCGCCAAGCGCATGTTCAGCGGCAGCGACAGCGACGCGGCGACCGGCATGGCCGGCGGGCGCAACCCGACCGCCGATGTGCTGGGCGCGATCCTCGGCCGGGAACAGCAACAGGCGCGGCAGCAGGGCGGCATCGGCGGCGGGTTGCTCGGCGCGGTGCTGGATCAGGACGGCGACGGCCAGCTCGGCCTCGGCGATCTGCTGAAGATCGGCGGCGGGCTGCTGGGTGGGAAACGCTGATCGCGAGAGAATCGACTGGGCGACCTGTGTCCATCGGCGGATGCGACTCCGCCGTTTTTTCCCATTATCGAAGCCATGAAACTCCTCGTCTTCGGCAATTCCGGCTCCGGCAAAAGTACATTCGCGAAAGCGATATCGGAACGCCGCGCGCTGCGACATCTTGATCTGGACAACATCGTCTGGGAGCCCGGAAAAATCGCGGTAGCACGCGAGCCCGGCGCGGTGCGCGCCGATCTCGACGCCTTCCTGGCCGCGCACGACCAATGGGTCATCGAAGGCTGCTACGGCGAATTGATCGAAGCCGCGGCGCCTGCCTGCGACGAACTGATCTTCCTCAATCCCGGGCGCGAGACCTGCCTCGAGAACAATCGCCGCCGTCCGTGGGAGCCGCACAAGTACGCCACGCGCGAAGCACAGGACGCGATGCTCGGTCATCTGCAGGCATGGGTCGATGGCTATTACGAGCGGGACGAGGCATGGTCGTTGGCCGCCCACCGCCGAATATTCGATGCGCATCCGGGCATGAAGGTCGAATACACCCGCCCTGCGACAAGCGACCTGATCGATCAACGCTGCCTCTGAACGTCTCTCCTGGATCGGATGTACCGCCGTCATAGACATGAACTATTGATCAAAGCTATCGAAACGGTCCAAACAATCGAATTCCCCTTGTCATTCTGTCGGCCTAGTGTGTCCTCACACCGCCCAAGCCCCGCCATCAGGCATCTTCGCCATCGTGTGCAGAGTCGTGAAACGTCAGGCGAAACCACTCAAAGGAGCAATCCATGTCTACCGAACCCCAATGTCCTTTCTCGGGCGACACACGCGCGCAATCCCGTCCGCGTCACCGCGCCAACGCCGACTGGTGGCCCAACCAGCTCAATCTCGGCCTGCTCCACCAGCACTCGCCGCGCGCCAACCCGATGGGCGAAGCCTTCGACTATCGCGAAGCGTTCAAGACGCTGGATCTCGACGCCGTCGTCGCCGATCTCAAGGCGCTGATGACCGATTCGCAGGACTGGTGGCCCGCCGACTACGGCCACTACGGCCCGTTCTTCATCCGCATGGCCTGGCATGCCGCCGGCACCTATCGCATCCATGACGGCCGCGGCGGCGGCGGCACCGGCGACCAGCGCTTCGCGCCGCTCAACAGCTGGCCCGACAACGGCAATCTCGACAAGGCGCGGCGCCTGCTGTGGCCGATCAAACAGAAGTACGGCCGCAACCTCTCCTGGGCCGACCTGTTCATCCTGACCGGCAACGTCGCGCTGGAATCGATGGGCTTCAGGACCTTCGGTTTCGGCGGCGGTCGCGCCGACATCTGGGAGCCCAACGCCGACATCGACTGGGGCCCCGAAAGCGAATGGCTGTCCACCAGCGACAAGCCCGGCGGCCGCTACTCCGGGGAACGCGACCTCGCCAATCCGCTCGCCGCCGTGCAGATGGGCCTGATCTACGTGAACCCGGAAGGCCCCGACGGCAATCCCGATCCGCTCGCGTCGGCGCGCGACATCCGCGACACCTTCGCGCGCATGGCGATGGACGACGAGGAAACCGTCGCGCTCACCGCCGGCGGTCACACCTTCGGCAAGGCGCACGGTGCCGGCGATGCGTCGCTGGTACAGGTCGAACCCGAGGGCGCCGACATCGAGAACCAGGGCCTCGGCTGGATCAACAGCTACGAAAGCGGCATGGCCGGCCACACCATCACCAGCGGCATCGAAGGCGCGTGGACACCGACGCCGATCCAGTGGGACATGAGCTATTTCGAAACCCTGTTCGGCCACGAGTGGGAGCTGACCAAGAGTCCTGCCGGCGCGCACCAGTGGAAGCCGAAGGGCGACGCCGGCCGCAACGTGCCGGATGCGCACACGCCGGGCGTGTTCCACCAGCCGATGATGACCACGGCCGACATGGCCATGCGCATGGATCCGGCCTACGAGAAGATCTCGCGCGACTTCCTGGCCAACCCGGCCAAATTCGCCGACGCCTTCGCCCGCGCCTGGTTCAAGCTCACCCATCGCGACATGGGCCCGCGCGTGCGCTACCTCGGCAAGTTCGTGCCGGCCGAGGAACTGATCTGGCAGGATCCGGTGCCGGCCGTCGACCATCCGCTGGTCGATGCGAACGACGTCGCCGCGCTGAAAGCCAAGGTGCTCGCGTCGGGCCTGACCATCCCGCAGCTGGTCTCGACCGCCTGGGCGTCGGCATCGACGTTCCGCGGCAGCGACAAGCGCGGCGGCGCCAACGGCGCGCGCATACGTCTTGCGCCGCAGAAGGATTGGGAAGCCAATCAGCCCGCGCAACTTGCGAAGGTGCTGGGCATTCTTGAAGGCATCAAGCGCGACTTCGACGCCAGCGCGAGCGGCGGCAAGAAGGTGTCGCTGGCCGACCTGATCGTCATCGCCGGCAACGCCGCGGTCGAAGCGGCGGCGAAAAAAGGCGGTCACGACGTGACCGTGCCGTTCTCTTCGGGCCGCACCGACGCTACCGAAGCCCAGACCGATGCGGATTCGTTCGCGCCGCTGGAACCGAAGGTCGATGGTTTCCGCAACTATGCCGCCAAGGGATTTGAAGGTTCCGAAGCCGAAATGCTGATCGATCGGGCGAATCTGCTGACCTTGAGCGCGCCGGAGATGACCGTGCTGGTCGGCGGCCTGCGTGCGCTCGACGCCAACGTCGGCGGCGCGAAACACGGCGTGTTCACGCAGCGCCCGGGCACGCTGAGCAACGATTTCTTCGTCAACCTGCTGGACATGCGTACGAAGTGGAAGCGCTCCGAAACCAACACGCATGTGATCGAAGGCCGCGACCGCAGCAGCGGCGAACTGAAGTGGACCGGCACGGTGTCGGACCTGGTTTTCGGCTCGAACTCGCAGTTGCGTGCGCTGGCCGAGGTCTACGCAGCGTACGACGCGCAGAAGATGTTCGTCGACCACTTCGTCGCCGCCTGGACCAAGGTGATGAACCTCGATCGTTTCGACCTGAGATGATCGTCTGAAGCGGTTTTCAAGGGCGGATCCCTTCAGGCGCCGCCTGCCCGCGTGAACCTCGACGCCGACGGCTCACCCCGTCGGCGTTTTCATGGGGCGTCGGCGTTCAAATGGCATCGATGTCGCCCAGCGCGCGGATCAACCGCCGCGCGCGCTTGTCGGGTTTGCTTTCCGGCGGTTGATAACCGGCACGGCCCGCGCGTAGAGCGGCGATGGTTTCCAGACGCTTCGTTTTCGACTCATCGGATTCGGTGTAGAGGGTCTGCGCCACCGACGCCGGACCGCGCTGCTCGCTCAGGCCGGCGACCACGATCTCGAACATCTCGTCGCCGCGCGCGATGCGCATCGCATCGCCCACCCGCACCGTGCGCGAGGCTTTCGCGCGCTGTCCGGCCACATCGACCTTGCCGGTGTCGATCGCCTGTTTGGCGAGACTGCGGGTCCTGAAGAACCGCGCGGCCCAGAGCCAGAGGTCGAGGCGGACGGTGATGGTGGGGGTGGTGGCTTGCATGGGATCGTGGAATACGAAAGGGACGGAGGCCAAGCACGAGGATACCGGACGGAAAGGCCGCCTTCCGGCAGCCTGCTATTGTCCAAAAAAAGCGAAAGGCCACCTTGCGGTGGCCGGCGTATTGCTCAGAAGCGAAAGGCCACCTTGCGGTGGCCGGCATACTGCTCAGAAGCGAAAGGCCACCTTGCGGTGGCCTTTCTGCACAACTTGCGGCTTGTGTCGGATCAGACGGCAGCGGCTGCCTTCGTCTTGCTGTGCATCGACAGATCTTCTTTGATGCGCGCCTTCTTGCCTTCCAGCTTGCGCAGGTAGTACAGCTTGCTGGCGCGAACCGCGCCGCGACGCTTGACCTGCACCGATTCGATGACCGGGCTGTGGGTCTGGAAGACGCGCTCGACGCCATAGCCGTGCGAGATCTTGCGGACGGTGAACGCGGAGTTCAGGCCGCCGTTCTTGATGCCGATCACCACGCCCTCATAGGCCTGCACGCGCTCGCGGTTGCCTTCCTTGACTTTGACGTTGACGATGACGGTGTCGCCCGGACCGAAATCCGGAAGCTGACGCACGACCTGCTCGGCTTCGAACTGCTGCAGCAGCGTGTTGATTGAGGGTTTGCTCATGGGACTGGCCTGTTGTTGGTTGCCTTCAGAGAGGCATGTTGTTGCGCGAGTGCACGTGGACCCGCGTCATGGCATCGATGGAACATGGAGTAAAACAATGGTAAGCCGCGCATTATAAGGGGAAATTTCCACGCGGCGCTAGGGCTGGGCTACTCCGCCGCAAGGCTCGGCAGTTCGGCCAGGAAGGCCTCCAGCAGCGCGCGGTCAGACTTGGACAGGGTGGCGAGGTCGATCAGCTCGGGCCGTCGCAACCAGGTCCGGCCAAGCGACTGCTTCCGCCGCCAGCGGGCGATCTCGGCGTGATTCCCGGACAGCAGCACGGGTGGAACGCCGCCCAGCGGGTGTTCCAACGGACGGGTGTAGTGCGGACAATCCAGCAACCCGCCCTCGCCCTCGAAGCTGTCCTGCGCGGCCGATTCGACATCGTTCAGCGCCCCGGGCAGCAGCCGCGCGGCAGCGTCGATGACCACCGCCGCCGCCAGTTCGCCGCCCGACAGCACGTAGTCGCCGATCGACAGTTCCTCGTCGACTTCGGCCTGCAGCAGGCGTTCGTCCACGCCTTCGTAGCGGCCGCAGAGCAGGACCAGCCGCTCGCGCCCTGCCAGTTCGCGCGCCTTGGCCTGGGTCAGCGGCACACCCTGCGGCGACATATAAATGATGTGTGCCGGGCGCGGATCCGCCCCGCGGGCTGCCTTCAGCACCGCCTGCAGCGGGTCGATCAGCATCACCATGCCGGGGCCACCGCCGAACGGCCGATCGTCGACCCGGCGGTAGTTACCTTCGGCGTAGTCCCGCGGATTCCAGCCATGGATCGACAGCAGCCCGCGCTCCTGCGCGCGCCCGACGACGCCGTGACCAGCGATCTGGGACACGAATTCGGGGAACAGGCTGACGACATCGATGCGCATGGCTGCTTTTCGTAGTAGCGACTTCGGCCGCGAACTCAACCGCGGATGCGCCGATCAGAAATCCGCGTCCCAGTCGACGACGATCTTTCCTGCGTCGAAATCCAGCGATATCACGTAATCGGGCCGGGCGAAGGGGATCAAGCGCTCGCGGTCGCCACGGACCGCCATCACGTCATTGGCGCCGTTCGAAAACACGCTGGTGAGGACGCCGAAGTCGACGCCTTCGACATTCGCGACGCGCATGCCTTCGAGATCGATCCAGTAGAACTCGCCATCCTTCGGCGGCGGCAGCGCACTGCGTAGTACGTACAACTCGGCACCGCGCAGGGCTTCGGCCGCGTCGCGGTCATCGACGCCCGGCAACGTGCCGATCAGGCCCTTGCCGCCGGCACGGGCGCGGGCGCCATCCACTTCGCGCTCGCGGCCCTGCGCGTCGCGCAGGATCCACGGCTGATAGCGCAACAGATTGCTCTGCGGCTCGGTCAACGACTCGAGTTTCAACTCGCCACGCACGCCGAACGCGCCGTGGATCCTGCCTACCAGGATGCGGCGCGTCGGATCGTTCATGAGACCGGGGTGGCCGCGGCGGACCGCGGCCGGCCGCTCAGGCGGCGGGCGCCGCGGCGACAGCAGCGGTGGCGGCCTGCTTCGCGAACTGCTTGTAGAGATCGGCGACCTTGTCGGTCAGCTGGGCGCCATGGCCGATCCAGTGCTTGGTGCGCTCGAGGTCGAGCTCGACGCGCTTCTCGTTACCGGCGGCGACCGGGTTGTAGTAACCCAGACGCTCGATGTTGCGGCCGTCGCGCGAGCTGCGGCTGTCGGTGACGACGATGTGATAGAAGGGGCGCTTCTTGGCGCCGCCACGGGTAAGGCGAATCTTGACCATGAGTCGATAGTTCCTGTGGAGCCCAGCTGCCGGAGTGGCAGGGTAAGCCGGCAAGTATAACCCACTGATTCAGGTCAGGAAACCCTTCGCGAACACCTACCGAAGCGGTACAGCCCCTAAGTTAGGGGCGATTCGTGCCGCAAGGCACGAATGGGGTATGGAAGCGCACTGACTGGGGCCCAAGGTTCGCGCAGCGAACTTTGGGGTGATCAGGCGCAGCCTGATCACCGAAACGGCATTCCGCCGCCCCGTCCGCCCATCATCCCCTTCATGCCCCGCATGAGGCCTTTCATGCCGCCCGAGCTGAGCTTGCTCATCATCTTTTCCATCTGCTGGAACTGCTTCATCAACTTGTTGACATCGGCCGGGGTCAGTCCGGAACCGCGGGCGATGCGGGCGCGGCGCGAACCGTTCAGCAGCGCCGGGTTGCGGCGCTCCTTCTTCGTCATCGAGTTGATGATCGCGATCAGCCGCGGCACTTCCTTGCCGGTCACCTGATTCTTCACGTTGTCCGGGATCTGACCCATGCCCGGCAGCTTGTCCATGAGCCCGTGCAGGCCGCCCATGTTCTGCATCTGTTCGAGCTGATCCTTCATGTCGTTCAGGTCGAACTTCCTGCCCTTGGTGATCTTCTCGGCGAGTTTCTGCGCCTTGTCCTTGTCGACCTGATGCTCGACCTGTTCGACCAGCGACAGCACGTCGCCCATGTCGAGGATGCGGCCGGCGGCACGGTCCGGGTGGAACACGTCCAGGCCGTCGGGCTTCTCGCCGACGCCGATGAACTTGATCGGCCGGCCGGTGATGTAGCGCACGCTCAGCGCCGCGCCGCCGCGGGCGTCGCCGTCGGTCTTGGTCAACACCACGCCGGTCAGCGGCAGCGCTTCGCTGAAGGCCTTGGCGGTGTTCGCGGCGTCCTGACCGGTCATCGCGTCGACCACGAACAGGGTCTCGACCGGATTGATCGCGGCGTGCAGCGCCTTGATCTCGGCCATCATCGCTTCGTCGATGGCGAGGCGGCCGGCGGTATCGACGATCAGCACGTCGACGTAGGACTTGCGCGCATCGTCGATCGCGGCGCGGACGATGGCTTCCGGCTTCTGCGATGCATCGGACGGGAAGAACAGCACATCGACCTGTTCGGCCAGGGTTTTGAGCTGTTCGATCGCGGCCGGACGATACACGTCGGCGGACACCACCATCACCTTTTTCTTGCGCTTTTCCTTCAGGTGCTTGGCGAGCTTGCCGACCGTGGTGGTCTTGCCCGCGCCCTGCAGGCCGGCCATCAGGATGACCGCCGGCGCCGGCACGTTGAGATTCAGGTCGGACGCCGCCGCGCCCATCACCGCGGTGAGTTCGTCGCGGACGACCTTGATCAGCGCCTGGCCCGGGGTCAGCGACTTCAGCACTTCCTGGCCGACCGCGCGGACCTTGATCCGTTCGATCAGCGCCTGCACCACCGGCAGCGCCACGTCGGCTTCGAGCAGCGCGATGCGGACCTCGCGGGTGGCTTCGCGGATGTTCTCCTCGGTCAACCGGCCGCGGCCGCGGAGCCGCTCGATGGTGCCGGACAGACGCTGGGTGAGGGACTCGAACATGGGCGCGGACCGCTGCGGAAAGACGGCGATTATATGCGGTGCGGGAAGGTATCGCCGTATGCGACACTGGTCCGATGACAATCGTTCTCATCGCATCGGCCCTGTATCTGCTGTCCACGGCGCTGCTCGCGCGCCGGCTGGCGCAGGTCGGACCGGGCGTGTCTGCGGCGCTCTGGGCGACTCCCGCATTGGCGGCCGTGCTGCATGGCGCCTCGCACATGCTGGCTTGGCGCGAGGCCGGTGGCGCGAACCTGCATTTCTTTTCGGCGCTGTCGCTGGTCGGGCTGGGCATGGCCGCACTGACCGTGCTGGTGGGCATGCGCGGCCGGATGGCGGCACTGGGCGTGATCGTGTTTCCGATCGCCGCCGCAACGTTGGGGCTCTACCACGGCTTCGGCCGCCAGGACCCACAGCCTCTGGGCTGGCAGGGACAACTCCATGCCTGGTGCGCACTGCTGGCGTACGCCACGCTCGCGATCGCCGCGCTGCTCGCCATCCTCTCCTGGTCGCAGGAGCGGGCGCTGCGTCGACGCCGGCTGCATGGCTGGCTGCGCGCGCTGCCGCCGCTAGTCGAACTGGAAACGCTGCTCTTCCGCACCATCACAGTCGGTTTCATCCTGCTGACCGCCACGCTGCTCACCGGTGCGCTGTTCGTCGAAGACCTGCTGGTGCAGCATCTGGCCCACAAGACCGTGTTCAGCGTACTTTCGTGGCTGGGATTCGGCGCGCTGCTGGTCGGTCGCTGGCGCTACGGCTGGCGCGGCGTCAAGGCCGTGCGCTGGACCCTGATCGCGATGACCCTGCTGGTGCTCGCCTTCTTCGGCAGCAATCTGGTGCTGGAACTGCTGCTGCAGCGCCGCTGACGGCGCAATGGCCCGCGATCGCAGCCTGCGACGCGGCTCTCGAAAGACCTGTTGCCCAACGCTAAGATCCAGCACCGGAGCACACGATCATCGTCGATCACGATGACGGTTTTCGCCGGGATTTTCACAAAAATCAGGGCTGCCACTGGAATCTCGACGCCAGCTGGCTTAAGTTCTATCGTCATGGACGCGTCTTTTCCTTACCGGCTCGCATAAAGGAATCCGGCAGAGCAGCCCCTCGATCCGGGGCTGCGACCTTCTCGATCACGGGGGAACTTGTTGTGAAATCGATGGCATCGGTGTGGCTCGTGTGTCTGGCATGGCTGTGGACGGGGATCGCCAACGCGCAGACCCCGGCTCAGGATCTCTCGGCGCAGTGCCCGCCCTTTCTCGATGAAACCGCGGAAACCCTGCGTTGGGAAGTGGTCAGCGTGCCGGACATGCTGTACTGCCGCGCCTTGCGCACCGACGACGGCGCCGAGGCGTTCGCGCTGACCATCAGCCGCGAGTCGCCGTTCAAGCCGCGCCGGGGAGATCGCGCCGAAGAGTCGATCTCGAACGGCCGCGAAGTGCAGTGGTACCGCGGCGAAGTCCCGAACGAGCCGAAGGTGCTGATCCGCGAAGCCCTGCTCGAACTCGAAAACGACCGCGTGATGCACATCTTCATGCGCGCCAACGATCCCGAACAGCTGGCGCGGCGCCAGCAGTACGTGCTTTCGCTCTCGCTGCCGCCACTGAACGACTAACGCTTCCCGCTCTCGCGCCACGACCTCCTCCACGAGATGCGGCCATGGCCGGTGCCCGCCCGCACCGGCTTCTCCCGTTCCGCCGTCGCACACTAAGGAGAGCAGTGATGATCAAACGTCTGAGCGCCGAATTCATCGGCACGCTGTGGTTGGTTCTGGGCGGCTGCGGCAGCGCCGTATTGGCCGCGAATTTCGGGGGCGACGGCAATCCGCTGGGCATCGGTCTGCTCGGCGTATCGCTCGCCTTCGGCCTGACCGTGCTCACCGGGGCCTACGCGCTGGGCCATATCTCCGGTGGGCACTTCAATCCGGCGGTGAGCTTCGGGCTATGGGCCGGGGGCCGTTTTTCCGCAAAGGATCTGGCGCCTTACATCATTGCCCAGACCCTCGGCGCGATCGCTGCCGGGTTCCTGCTGTTCCAGATCGCCAGCGGCAAGCCGGATTTCGCCATCGACCCCACCGCAGCCGGCGCGTTCGCGAGCAACGGGTTCGATGCGCTGTCGCCGGGCGGTTACAGCGTGGCGGCGGCGTTTCTCTGCGAAGTGATCATGACCGCGTTCTTCCTGGTCATCATTCTCGGTGCGACCCACAGGAACGCGCCGGCGGGGTTCGCGCCGATCGCGATCGGCTTGGGCCTGACCCTGATCCATCTGATCAGCATTCCGGTCACCAATACCTCGGTGAATCCGGCGCGGTCCACCGGCGTGGCGCTGTTCGCCGGCAGCGGCGCCATCGGCCAGCTGTGGCTGTTCTGGCTGGCGCCGATCCTGGGCGGTCTGATCGGCGGCTTCCTCTACAAATGGCTGGGTCAGGACCGCAACTGATTGCCGAGCGGTGCGGGAAACGCAGCCAGGAAGGTTCCGCAAGCGATCCGGATCGGCCCCGGAATCTTTCCGGGCCGATTTTCGTTCCTGAACGCAGCGCTGGCACGATCGATGCTTGTTTTCCAGCAGGACAGAGGGCCGATCGCGCCTCTGTCTACGGATGACCACCCACATCCAACCCTGGAGTTCGCAATGAATCCACTGTCATCGCTGCCGTTCGTGCTTTCCGCCGCACTCTTCGCCTCCACGGCGTCCGCGCAATCCGCTCCGGCATGTCCCACGCTGCCGTCCGACGCCGCCAATCTCCAATGGACCACCCTGCGAACGGACAGCGCGCTGCTGTGCCGGGCGATGGACGCTGCCGGCCAGGAAGCGTTCGCCGTCACCGTCGCGCGCAAATCGCCGTTCAAGCCGATCGGCAGCCTGCGCGAAGAGTCCGGAGAGATGCAGGGCCAGAAACTCTGGTGGTACCGCACCGAGATCGCCGGGCGCCCGGACGAAATGGTGCGCGAAACGCTGGTGAAGCTCGGGGGCGACCGTGTGGTGCATGTGTTCATCCGCACGTCGGACAAGGACACCATGGGCCGCTACCAGCGCGTCGTGCAGGGGCTGCAGTTCGACGCCGGCAACGTGGCGCAACGCTGAACGACATCGACGCGGCCGGCCCGGCCACCGCGTCGACGTGCTGCACGACCCGCGGTCGGTCGATCAACGCGCGGGTCAGAAGCGTCCCTGCTGGAAATCCACGAACGCCTGCATCAATTCCTCGCGGGTGTTCATCACGAACGGCCCGTGGCGCGCCACCGGTTCGCGAATCGGTTTGCCGGCGACCAGGATCGCGCGAACCCCTTCGATTCCAGCGCGAAGCACAAGCCGCTCGCCGCCGCCCAACACCGCGAGCGCATGCGTTTCCAGTTCGCGCGCATCGTCGCCCTCGCCTACCGATACCTCGCCTTCGTACGCATACAGAAACGCGTTGTGGCCCGCGGGCAGATCGAACAACCATTCGGCGCCGGGCCGCAGATCGAGATCGAGATACAGCGGGTCGGTCGCCGGCTGCGCGATCGGTCCGCGCACCGCGCTGCCATCGGCATCGGCGACTTCGCCGGCGATGACTTTCACCGCGACGCCGTCGGCCGGATGCGCGACCGGCATGCGATCCGGCGCGAATTCCTGATAGCGCGGCTCGCTCATCTTCTGCGCCGCCGGCAGGTTCACCCATAGCTGGAAACCGCGCATGCGGCCTTCCTGCTGTTCGGGCATTTCCGAATGCACCAGGCCGCGACCGGCGGTCATCCACTGCACGGAGCCCGGCACCAGCACGCCTTCGTTGCCGTGATTGTCGCGATGGCGCATGCGCCCATCGAGCATGTAGGTCACGGTCTCGAACCCGCGATGCGGGTGCTCCGGAAACCCGGCGATGTAATCCTCGGCGCGATCGGTGCCGAACTCGTCCAGCATCAGGAACGGATCGAGGTCCGGCAGTTGCGGTGTGCCGATCACCCGGCGCAGCTTCACCCCGGCGCCATCGGAGGTGGGCTGCCCGTGGACGCGGCGGGCGATGCGGGCAAAAGTGACGTTGTGGTCGGACATGGTCGCTCCGGGTCGGTTTCGGACACCATGAAATGGGGTGACCGGCATCTCAGAACAGTCATCCTGCTGAAACGGATCGTTCGAGCCGGGCTGTATATTGCCCAGCCGGATCCTGGGCCCATGCGCGTCCGGACCGGGGATGGATCATCTCGACAGCACACTCAAGGAGCCTTACCCATGGCATGGAAAGCCAGTCGTGTCGCACTCGCATTGGTCATTGCGGCCGCCTGTGTCGCCGGTTGCAGCAAGGACCAGCAGCCGCCCTCAGCTTCAACCGCAGCCGCAGTCGTCGCCCAGACCACCGAACGCCAGATCGTCAACGTCTACAACTGGCCGGACTACATCAGCGAAGACACGATCCACAAGTTCGAAGCGGCCTCGGGCATCAAGGTCAACTACACGACCTACTCCAACAACGACGCGCTGGAAAGCCAACTGGCGGCGGCGCACGGCGAGCACGACGTGATTTTCCCCTCCGCGCGTCCTTATGCCGGGCGGATGATCGAGAAGGGTCAGCTGGCGACGCTGGACAGGACGCGCCTGGGCGGATTCGAGTCGTTCGACGCCAACATCATGGCCGATCTCGCCCAGATCGACCCGAAAAATGCGCACGTCGTGCCCTATCTCTGGGGGACGAGCGGCCTGGGGTTGAACGAGGACATGGTCAAGGCGGCGCTGGGGCCGGGCGTGGCACTGGACAGCTGGAACCTGATCTTCGACCCGGCCTCGGCGCAGAAGCTGTCCAAGTGCGGGATCGGCATCGTCGACGCCGAGCAGGACGGGTTCTCGGCCGCGCTGCTCTGGAAGGGGCTGGACATCAACGCCTCCGACGACAAATCCCTGCTCGCGGTCCGCAACGCCTACGGGGCGATCCGGCCCTACATCCGCAAGTTCAGCCCCTCCTCGGAGCTGATCGCGGACCTGAGCGAAGGACGACTGTGCGTCGTATTGACCTACTCGGGCGATGTCGATCAGGCGAACGTCCTGGCCACCGAAGCGGCGGAAGCGGCGAAGACCCGGGCGCCGAACATCCGTTACGTGATTCCGCGCGAAGGCGCGCTGCGCTGGATCGATGTCGTCGCCATTCCCGGCAAGGCCAAGAACGTCGAGAACGCGCATCGCTTCATCCGCTACCTGATGCAGCCGGAGGTGATCGCGGACATCAGCAGCGCGGTGAGCTACGCGAACGCCAACACCAAGGCCACCCCGCTCATCGACAAGGCGATCGCCGCGAATCCCAGCATCTACCCGCCGCCGGAGGTGCAGGCCAAGCTGCGGGTCGCGGCCCAGTTGCCGGCCGATGGCGCGGAACGCCGCAGGAATGCGTGGAATCGCATCGTCTACGGGGAAATCTGAGTTCCGGCAGCGGATTCGCCGGTCGACGTCCGGCGAATCCGCAGCGGTGCGCGGGGCTCAGCGCGCCCGCAATCGCCAAGCGCGGTGGATCCGCGGGTTGCGGGCGAAATCCGGCGGAATGGTCGCCGGGCTGATGTCCTCGCAGACCGCGAACGCCGAGACCGCCGCTTCGTCGAACCGGAAGCGGCGGTAGTTGTTCGAGAAATACAGGGTGCCGCCGAAGGCCAGCCGGGTCATCGCCGCCTCCAGCAGGCGCACGTGGTCCTTTTGTACGTCGAAATCGTCCGCTCGCGCGGAGTTCGAGAACGTCGGCGGATCGCAGAAGATCAGGTCGTATTCGCCACGGTCGGCCAGCAGCCATTCCAGTGCGTCGGCCTGCACCAGCCGGTGGCGGGCGCCGCCGAAGCCGTTGAGCTTCAGGTTGTCGGAACACCACTGCAGATACGTCGCGGAAAGATCGACCGACGTGGTCTGCGCCGCGCCGCCGACCGCCGCATGCACGGTCGCCGCGCCGGTGTAGGCGAACAGATTCAGGAAACGCACGTCGCGGGCATCTTCGGCGATGCGCAGCCGCATCGGCCGGTGGTCGAGGAACAGGCCGGTGTCGAGATAATCGAACAGATTCACCCGAAGCTTCGCCGCGCCCTCGCGCACTTCGAGAATTTCGCCGCGCTTGGACGTGCCGCTGTCGGCGTACTTGCTGCCGCCCTTGCCCTTCGCCCGGGTTTTCACCGCCACCCGCTCGCGCGGGACCGCGAAGGCATCGCGCGCGCCGGCCAGCAGTTCCTGCAGGCGTTTGCGGGTGGTGGCTTCCGGAATCTCGGCCGGCGCGGCGTATTCCTGCACGTGCAGCCACAGTTCGCCGGTGGTGTCGCCGATGTAGACATCCACCGCCGCCGCGTATTCCGGGATATCCGCGTCATACACGCGATGACAGGTCACGCCCTCGCGCGTGCGCCAGGTCTTGCTGGCCTTGAGATTCTTGCGGATGCGGTTCGAGACCATCTGCGCGCCTTCGCTCAGCGCCGGCGTCGGGGCGTCTTCTGCCACCTCGCGCTGCGGCGGACGCACCGGATCGCAGACGATCAGCGCGCACTCGATCGCGCCGTTGAACACCTGGTATTTCTTCGCCGCGCGCAGCCCGGTGGCGCGCGCCAGCTCGGCGTCGCCGCAGAGCAGGCTGGCTTTCCATTCGGGCGTCGCGCGCTTGAGCGCGTCGCCGAGCGCGCGATACAGCTGCGGATCGGCCGCGAGCCGCGCATCGTAGGGCGGATTGCAGACCGCCAGACCGCGCGGCTCCGCCAGCGCCGGCAACTGGCCGACATCGCAGACGCTGAAATCGATGACTTCGACCACACCCGCGCGCATTGCGTTCTCGCGCGCGGCGCGGATCGCATGCGGGTCGAGATCGCTGCCGTAGAACCGCATCTGCAGCGCAGCGCGTCCCTGCCGTTCACGCTGGGTGGCGTCTTCGATCAGGCCGCGCCATTGCGCCGGATCGAAACCGAGCCAGCGCGACGGCGGCGCGCTCGCGCCCTGCAGGTCGCGCAGCAGGCCGGGCGCGACGTCGGCGGCCATCAGCGCGCCTTCGATCAGCAGCGTGCCGCTGCCGCACATGGGGTCGAGCAGCGCGCCGCCTTCGGCATACAGATCCGGCCAGCCGCCGCGCATCAGCACCGCCGCGGCCAGATTCTCCTTCAGCGGCGCCTCGCCCTGCATCTGCCGCCAACCGCGGCGATGCAGCGGCCCGCCGCCCAGATCGATCGACAGGATCGCCTTGCTGCCGGCCTTCGACGCGCGCACCACCAGGTTCAGGCGCAGATCCGGCGAGCCCAGATCCACGTTCGGCCGCTCGCCGCCGCGGCCGCGCAGGGTGTCGACCACCGCGTCCTTGATCCGCTGCGAGGCATAGCGCGCATGGGTGATGGCGTCGCCGGACACGTGCGCGTCGACAGCGAGCGTCATGTCGGCGCGCAGATGCTGCGACCAGTCGATGGCGGCGGCGCCCGCGTACAGCGCGCGCTCGTCGGGACAGTCGTATTCGGCGATCGGCCACAGCACGCGGCTGGCGAGTCGCGACCACAGCACCGCGCGCTGGGCGTCGTGGAGCGTGCCTTCGACATTCGCTCCCGCGCGCGCAGCGGTGGCATGCGCGCAGCCCAGCGCGAGCAGCTCGTCGACCAATAGATATTCGAGGCCCTTGCCGCAGCTGACGAAAAATTTCATGCGAGGAATTTCATAAGGGCAGACCTGTGAGGAGTGCGGCAAAGGCATCGGCCGAGGTCTGCACGTGATTGGAGAGGCGATGGCTGTCGTCGACCATCAGCAGTCGCGCGCGGCGACTGTGCGCCCAGTCCGCGACCGCCATCGCCGGAATCAGTTCATCGTCCCAGCCGTGGATGATGGACACCGGCACGTTCGGCGCCTCCAGCGCCGGCAGCGGCCCCATCGTCAGCGGCGGCGCCATCAGGAACAGCGCTTTCACCGGCGCGCCGTCGCCGTGCAGGTCCAGCGCGATCCGCGCGGAAATGTAGGCGCCCAGACTGGAACCGGCCATCACCAGGGGGCCGCGTGCCGCAGCCGTCAGCGCGAGCGCACGCAGGCGTTGCAGCCGCGCTTCGACATCGCCCAGCGTGCTGATGTCGTGTCTGGCGTCGAGATCGGTGTAATCGGGACGCTCGTGGGTCCAGCCGAAACGCCCGGCGACCTCGGCCAGCGCGGCGACCTTGGTCGCGTCGGGTCCGCTTTCGAACCCGTGCGACAGAATGCAATGACCGCGCAATTTCAAATGTTCAATCCTCGATCCAATGAACCGCATCGCCGATGCGGAACGTGCCGCCTTCCAGAATCCGCGCGCACAGGCCGCCATGGCCGCGCATCGCGTTGTAACCGCCAGCGCCCAGCGCAAGCTCCATCCGCGAACACGGGTCGCAGGGCGAGGTGCCTTCGCACAGCACCTCGCCGATGCGGAACCGGCGCCCTTTCAGCGCGATCAGCGGGATGCCGGAGACCACCAGATTGCGCCGCAGGGTGGCCGGCGCAATGGCTTCGACGCCGGCTAGGGCGGCGATCGCCGGCAGGTGCTCGGCCTGGATCAGGGTGATCCCGCGCTTGCCGCTGCCGCTGCCGTAACGGTCGCCGCGCAGGCCCTTGCCGGCCACGGCTTCGGCGCTCTCGACCTCGCGCATCGGCACGTCGCGTGCGGGGCGCAGGCCGATCCAGCGCACCTGCCCGGCGCGCGGAAATTGCGTCATCAGGCGGTGGAGTTCGGATTCGGGGGGCGGCAACATCGGTAAATGCTAGCATCCGCGGCATGATTCCCGACCTCCCGCCGATGCCGCCCGTGGTCATTGACCCCCTGCCCTACGAGCTGAAACTGGACGCTCGCCCGCTGTCGCAGATCGATCTGATCGTCATCCACTGCACCGAAACGCCGACGCTGGACTCCGCGCGCGAATTCGGCGAGCGCGTGCTGTACGAAGGCAGCGGCACCGGCAACAGCGGCCATTACTACATCGATCGCGACGGCCGCACTACGCTGTATGTGCGCCCGGACCGCATCGCTCACCACGTCCGCGGTTACAACCCGCGCTCCGTCGGCATCGAGCTGGTCAACACCGGTCGCTACCCGCACTGGCGAGATTCGAAGCACCAGGCGATGGACGAGGCCTATCCCGAAGCGCAGCTCGTCGCGCTGATCGCGCTGCTGGCGCAGCTGCAGCAGCAGTTCCCGGGCGTGAAGTTCATCGCCGGCCACGAGGATCTGGATCGGGAGATGGAAGCGGCGATGGACGACCCGACTGTGCAGGTGCCGCGGAAGCGCGATCCGGGACCGCTGTTTCCGTGGACGAGGATCATGGAGGCGGTTGGATTGGAACGGCTGACACCGTGATGAAGCCGGTCGAGCGCGATTTCGACCGGCGCCACGCGATCCTGCCTGCTTTTTTTCTCGTTGTCGGGATCGGCGTGGCGATCAGGATGACGATGATGGGCCTCGATCGCGATCATTATTTCTTCTACGGCGAACCGCCATCATCGTGGTCGCCGGCATTCGGCCTGCTCGCGCTGTTCCTGGGGTTCACCGCGCTGGAATGCGCAGCGCTCGTCTGGCTGACGCTGCGCTTCCGTGGCCGTGCGTTGTGGAAAGCGGCAATCCTTGGCCTCATCGCCTTCGCACCATGGACCATGATCCATATATTCACGATCATGCACGCACCTGACTTCATTCTGATGCATGCGGCCTGGTCGATGGCTGCCTGCATCGCGCTTGCCGTGCTGCTGGTAGCGAATTCGATCGCCGGACTGATTGGTCCTTGACCCGGTCGGCAGAAACGGCATGGCGGTAACGTCAGCAGACATGAATCCTTCGACTTGGGATTTCATGTTCGAATTCGACACATGATCTGATTTCATCCGCTGCCCGGCGCCAGACAGCGGGTGGCATGACCGCAAACCGTGAAGCGCGAAAATCCCGCAAACACCCGGGATTTCCACCGGATCCGTGACCGAACCTCATGCCGACCCACATCAGGCTGGAGTAGGCACCGCGCTTACTGGATCAACCTGCATTGCCCTCACCGGCACAATCATCGACCACGCCATCAGTCCATGCTGAACCGCGATACCCGACAATCATTCGATCATTGCTGGCCGTCAAACGGCTCCGCTATGCTTCAGCGGCCGCGGCGACCGGGAATCGGCTTTCAGCGCCCGGGGAGTGCGTGCCAGAGGACGACTGGAATCGCTCATGATGTGCGATTGATTATCACCCCCACCAAGGAAGATCATGCAACAACATAAGGCCGCTCTTGTCGGAAGCGCACTTTCGCTTCTCCTGATCATGCCGTTCGCATCACAGGCCCAGCAACGCGAAGACACCGGCGACGGCTGGGGCCTGGGCCTCGGAGTCGCGGTTCGCGACACCTTGTATGCAGGCGAAAACAACCGTGTGCAGCCGTTTCCGTATATCCGATACGAAGGCGAACGGTTCTTCGTCGAAGGTCCGAAGATCGGTTACAAAATCATCGACGGAGAAATGTTCACGCTGAGCGGATTCGTCGCTGCGCGCGGCGATGGCGTAGACGTCGAGGACATGGGCGCGAAAGAGCTTGCCCTGAACGGCATCGACCGCAACCTGCTGAAAGACCGCAAACTCGCCGCAGACGCTGGGGTGTCCGCCTTGTTCAGCACCGAAGCCATCGGCGAATTCGAACTCGACATCCGCGGCGATATCACCAGCACCAGCGAAGGTTATCAAGCCTCGCTGGACTACCGTTACCCGGTCAAGGCCGGTCCTGTCACGCTGATTCCGGGCATCGGCGCGACGGCGATGTCCAAAGATCTCGCCAACTACTACTACGGCACGTTGCCGGAGGAAGTGGCGCGCGGCGTGGTCGATTACAAACCCGGACAGGTGACCGTTCCGCATATCAGCATCACCGCAGTGCTGCCGCTCAGCGCGAAGTGGTTCGGTATCGTGGGCGTCAACGCCGACCGCTACCCGAAAGAAATCACCGACAGCCCCTTGATCGACAAGGATACGGATGTCGTACCCACCGTATTCCTTGCGGTGATCCGCAACTTCTGAACTGCCGCCAGGGGACATGACCGGCAGCGGTCATGTCCCGGCAACGCCGCCGAAGACTGCTTTCGGCGGCGTTCTTCTTGCGCCGCGCCAAACAGCCCGTCTGTTGTCGCGGCTGAAGCGGATCTGCGAGGCGTCAACGCTCGGGAAGCGGTATGAACTCGGTTTCGCCCGGGACATGGCCGAAGCGGTCGAGCAGCCAATCCTGTTTCGCCTGTTCGATACGTTCCTTCGACGACGACACGAAGTTCCACCACAGGTGGCGCGGGCCGTCGAGCGGTTCGCCGCCGAGCAGCATGGCTTTCAGCGCGGTTTTCGCGCGCAGACGGTGGCGCACGCCCGCGTCCAGCACGATCAGACGCATCGCCGGAATGTCGGCGCCGTCCAACTGCGCATCGCCTTCCAGTACATACAGCGCACGTTCGCGATGGCCTGCGTCGAGTTCGGTTTCGGCATCCGGTTCGAGATCGACCGCGACATACAGCGTGTCCGCGAACACGCGCACCGGCGATTCCTCGCCGTAGCCACGACCGGCGACGATGCGCAGCGACGCGCCGTGGCGTTCGATCCGCGGCAGCGTGGCGGCGGGATGATGATGGAAGGCCGGGGCGGTCTCCTCGTCTGATTTCGGCAGCGCCACCCAGGTCTGCAGCCCGTGCAGCGGGTGCTCGCCCGCGCGCAGCGCCGTCGGCGTGCGTTCGGAATGCGCGATGCCGCGGCCGGCGGTCATCCAGTTCACGTCGCCGGGGCCGATATCCTGGATCGTTCCGAGGGTGTCGCGGTGGCCGATCTGTCCTGCCCACAGGAAGGTGACCGTGGCCAGACCGATGTGCGGATGCGGACGGACGTCGATGCCCTGCTCGGGCGCGAACACCGCAGGCCCCATATGGTCGACGAACACGAACGGACCGACGCTGCGGGTCTGGACGGAGGGTACGGCGCGGCGGACTTCCAGGCCGCCGATGTCGTGGACCCGGGGCGCGATGACGATGGTCATGGCGATCTCCTGCGGTGGGGAGCGCAGGTTCGCACGCCTCCCGTCCGTCGAGGACGGCGTCCCGGCAACGCTGTGTGTCGGGCAGCCGCCTGCCCAGCGCCTATAATCGCGCGCACTCCCCAAACGGCCAGGCCATGAGCTCTCCCGTCTCCGAATTGATCGAACTGCTGTCGCTGGAGCGGCTGGAAAACAATCTGTTCCGCGGACAGAGCCGCGACATCGGCACCAAGTACGTCTTCGGCGGCCAGGTGCTGGGCCAGGCGCTGTCGGCCGCGCAGGCGACGCTGGACATCGACCCGGCCGAAGGCCCACGCGCCGCGCATTCGCTGCACGCTTATTTCCTGCGCGCCGGCGATATCGAGCACCCGATCATCTACGACGTGGATCGCACCCGCGACGGCGGCAGTTTCTCGGTGCGCCGCGTGACCGCGATCCAGCACGGCAAGCCGATCTTCGTCCTGGCGGCGTCCTTTCAGATCTCCGAACCCGGCGCGGAGCATCAGCTGCCGATGCCCAACGTGCCGATGCCCGAGGACGTGGAGCCCACGCCGAAGCTCACGGCGGACAAGCTCGCGCAGTTGCCGAGCAAGGTGCAGCGCTGGCTGAACCGCATGGGCCCGTTCGAATTCCGCCCGATCTATCCGCGCGACGAACTCGATCCGCCGAAGCGTCCGCCCTTCCAGCAGGTCTGGTTCAAGCTCGGCGAGACGGTCGGCGACGCGCCCGAGCTGCATCGCGCGCTGCTCGCCTACGCCTCGGATTTCCATCTGCTGGGCACCACGACCTTTCCGCACGGCATCAGCTATTACCAGCCGAACGTGCAGATGGCGTCGCTCGATCACGCGCTGTGGTTCCATCGTGCGTTCCGCGCCGACGACTGGCTGCTGTATTCGATCGACAGCCCCAGCGCCCAGGGCGCCCGCGGACTGGCACGCGGGCAGATCTTCGACCGTCAGGGTCATCTCGTGGCCAGCACCAGCCAGGAAGGCATGATCCGCGTGCTGGCCGACGACAAACACAAAGGCTGATCACACATGCGCCAGGTCTTCACCAGCCCGCGTCTGGAAAACGTCGAACGGGTCGCAGCATTGCTGCAGGAACATGGCGTGATCACCCGCATCACCAACGGGCGCACGTTCAAGGGCAGTCTCCGCGGAAACTTCAGTTACCGGGAAACCGCGAACAAGAACCCGCCGGCGGCGGTCTGGGTGGTGCGATCCGAGGACCAGCCGAAGGCGCGCGAACTGTTGCGCGAAGCGGGTCTGCTCGACTCCGGCCGCTCGCCCACCAGTTATCTGTCGACCGATCTGCTGCACAGCGCGCGCGACGATGCCAACGATCCCGCGAAACGCCGCATGTTCCGGATCAAGGCGGGCCTGCTGATCAGCATCACGATCGCGATCAGCCTGGGCCTGTTTACCTGGCTGAAGTCGACGTCGAAGGCGCCGGCAGCCGCAGCGTCGACATCGGTCGCGTCGACGCCCGCACCGCAGGCTGCCGTGGCCGAGACCATGATGTTGCCGGGCGATGCGCCCCAGAGTGCATATGTGGCGGCCGTGCCGAGCGCACTGGCCGCGATGCTGGCGACGGCCGAACTGCGCGCCCGCGAAGGCGCCGACATCTGTCTGTCCGTGGACGGCGCGGATCCGTCGGAGACGGTCCTGGCGCAGTTCGAGGCCGGCGACCGCGCGCGCATCCGGTCCGGATCGACATGCGCGACGGCAGCAGCCACCGCATCCGCGCTGTCGATCGACGTGCGCGAATACCGCACGGATGGTTCCGGCAGCGGCACGGTACGGCTGGAGATCGCCGGGGCTGGCGCTGGTCAGGCAGAAGCGGAAAGCAGAACGCTCGAAGTACGCCGCGATGGGCTGGAGTGGAACGTGAAGCGGGTCGTGCCGTAAGCGTCGAGATAAGGGAATCGCCCAGAAATTCCAGCAATTCCACTGCCCGCCCCGATCATCGAGGCGGGCAGCACAAGCATTCCCTTACTTCGGCTGACGCGGTGCGCCGCGCTCGCCGCGATGCGCCTTGTGATGGGCCTGCATCTCTTCGCGACTCAGCGCACCGTCGCCGTTGACGTCGATCGCGGCGAAGTTCTGCAGCACGCGCTCCTTGCCGGCCAGCTCCTCGCGGCTGAATCGGCCGTCCTTGTTGGTATCGAGCTGCGCCATGCGATCGCCTTGCCCGCCCTTGCCGCCGCGCATGCCGCGCTGCGGACGCTCGTCTGCGGTGATGCGACCATCCTTGTTCGCGTCGAGCTTGTCGAAGTGTTCGGCGAACTTCGGCGCTTTGGCCGCTTCGCTGCGGTCGATGACACCGTCGCCGTTGGTGTCGAGCTTGGCGTGGCGGGCTTGCCGCTCGCCAGCGGGCTGCGCTGCCGTCTGGGCGAACGTCATTGCGGCCGTGCCGGTCGCGGCGAGGCCAAGAGCGATGATGAGGATGGTTTTCATGGCGATACCTGTGGTTGTGTGCGGGTTGAGTCGGGCATGTCGCGCCCGCTTGGGACATGGAAACGCCCGGGCCCGAAGGCGGTTGACGATGACCGGTCACATTCGCAGGCAGCCGGCGTCTTGTTGATGTAACTGAACCGGTTACTCTTCCTGATCGGACATCACTCTGAACATGAACGCCGCTGCCCTGTCCATCGATGATCTGATCCAGCACGAGCTGCCCGCCGCCCGCACCGGCGATCACGGCGCCTACGGCCGGATCGTCGCCGCCTGCCAGAACACGGTGACCGCGGTGGCGCTGGCGATCACCCGCGATGTCTCCGCCAGCGAGGACATCGCCCAGGAGGCTTTCCTCAACGCCTGGCAGCATCTGGAACGCCTGCACAGCCCCGACAGTTTCCTGCCGTGGCTGCGCCAGATCACCCGTAACCTCGCCCGCGACCATCTGCGCGCGCACCGCAACCAGCCGCTGGACGGGCCGAATGCCGAACTGGTGATGGCGATGGCCGCCGATCCCGGCCCGCATCCGATGCAGAAGCTGCTGGAGGACGAACGCGAAGCCACCGCATTCGAACTGATCTCGTCGCTGCCCGACGACAGCCGCGAAGCGCTGCTGCTGTTCTATCGCGAAGGGCAGAGTTCGCAGCAGGTGGCGATGCTGCTGGGCATCAGCGACGCCGCAGCGCGCAAACGGCTTTCGCGTGCGCGGCAACTGGTGCGCGACGACATCCTCAAACGCTTCGGAGATTTCGCGCGCAGCTCGGCGCCGTCGGCCGCGTTCACGGCGGCGATCATCACCGCCCTGGGCATGGCCAGCAAACCGGCCGCCGCGGCGGGCGCCACCGCCATCGGCACCGCCACGCTCGGCGGCGCCATCGCTGGCAAAAGCCTGGCGGCCGTCGTGGGCATGGGCGGGCTGATCGGCGGTTCGCTGGTCAGCGGCGCGATCGCCGCGCATCTCACCCGCGGATATCTGCTGGTCTTCGCCGACACGCTGGAAGAGCGCGACGCGATCCTGCGCAGCTACAACCTCTATCTGTATGTCACCTTGAGCGTCATGCTGGCGGCGTTCCTGGTGGTCTGGTGGGTACCCAGCTTCGCCTGGGCGATGATCGCCGCCATCGCGGCGGAGTGCGCCTCGCTATGGACCCTGCTGCGCATCCGCAGCCTGTTGCAGCCGATGATCGTGCGCGACGCCGCACGCGATCCGAAGGGCGCGAAGGGCCGATACCGGGCCTACAACTTCAGTTATGGCCCGCTGGCCATCGTGGTGTCCGGCGTGCTGTACGTGGGTTCGATGGCGATCTTCTATCTCGGCGTGCATTACGCCGCCGAAGGCATCGCCGCGTTGGTTACCACGACCCTCGAACGGCTTTTCACGAGCCTCGAAGGGCTTTTCGGCTGAACGCGATATCCGCCATCGACGTCCTGATCGGCGCAGAGCTGCCCGCGGCGCGCAGCGGCGACCGCGCCGCCTACGGCCGGATCGTGGCGGCGTGCCAGAACACCGTGACCGCGGTGGCGCTGGCGATCACCCGCGACGTACCGGCGAGCGAGGACATCGCCCAGGAAGCCTTCCTCAGCGCGTGGCAGCACCTCAAGCGCCTGCAGAATCCGTCGAGTTTCCTGCCTTGGCTGCGTCAGATCACCCGCAACCTCGCCCGCGATCACCTGCGCGCGAACCGCAACCGGCCGCTCGACGGCGAAGGCGCCGACATCGCGATCGAGCTCGCGGCCGATCCGTCGCCCACCCCGATGCAGCGACTGGTCGAAGACGAGCGCGAGCACGCCGCAGCCGAACTGATCTCGGCGCTGCCGGAAGACAGTCGCGAAGTGCTGCTGCTGTTCTATCGCGAAGGCCAGAGTTCGCAGCAGGTCGCGCTGCTGCTGGGACTGTCCGACGCGGCGGTGCGCAAGCGGCTGTCGCGCGCGCGCCAGAGCCTGCGCGAGGATCTGCTGGCCCGCTTCGGCGAATTCGCCGCGGGCAGCGCACCGGGTGCGGCGTTCACCAGCATCATCGCCACCGCGCTGACCATCGCCAGTCCGCCCGCGGCGGCGACGGGCATCCTCGGCATCGCCGCGGCCGGCGGCGCGAAGACGCTCGGCAAGGTCGCCCTGGGCGCGGGCGGCAGCATCGCCATCGGCCTGATCGGCGCTTTTGCCGGCATCTGGCTGGGGCTGCGGAAACAGCTGAAGGGCGCGATCGACGAAGAGGAACGCAGGAGCCTGCTCCGCATCGGCCTCATCAACAGCCTGGCATCGATCCTGTTCGTGGCGGCACTGCTGTTGCTGTCGCGCTTCAGCGAAGGCTGGGTGCCCACCGTGCTCGCGATGCTGGCGTTCATTGCGGTGATCTTCTACCAGACGCTTGTCGCGCAGCCGCGCATCCTGCAGCGCCGCCACGCGCTGGAAGCCGCACGCGATCCGGTGCTGGCGGCGAAGATGCGCCGACGCGAACGCATCCAGTGCTGGCTGGGCACGACCATCGGGCTCATCAGCGGCTTCGGCGGGCTGATCGCCGGACTGATCGCCTCCGGCCGGCTCTGAGCGTCGCATCGAGCGAATCGCCATCGCCATGGACATGCCGGGCATGCCCGCGCGCCGCATTCGCAGCACCTGCGAACGGGGGCGGTTATCCTGCCCGCATGTCCGCATCCTCCGCCAGCGACCGCCTCGCCCGCGCCGTTTCGATCCTCGGCCATCCGTTGCTGGTGCTGCCGGCGGCGCTGATGCTGCCGGCCGCACTGCGCGGCGGCGACCCGCGGACGCTGCAGGCCGCGTTCGCAGGTTTCGCGCTGTTCGCAGCCATGGTGATGGGCTGGTCGTGGTGGCAGGTGCGAAGCGGCCGCTGGTCGCACGTCGACGCCAGTCGGCAGTCCGAACGACGTTCGCTCAATCGCACCCTGCTGGTGCTGATCGGCCTCGGCGCATTGCTGGCGTGGCGCGCGCTGCCCTCGCCCGACCTTGCGCTCGCACTGGCCCTGTCCGCGGGCATCGTCGCAGTGGCGCTACTCACTGCCCACTGGTGCAAGCTGTCGCTGCATATCGCGTTCGCGGTGTACGCCGCAGGCTTGCTGTGGCCCCAGGGCGCATGGGCGATCGCCGCCTGCTGCGCATTCGCCGCAGGCATTGCCTGGTCGCGTCTGCAGCTGTCGCGACATCGGCCGCGGGACCTGATCGCAGGCGCCGCTGCGGGACTGCTGGCGGCCATCGTTTATTGGCTGGCGCTGCCTATGTTGCGGGCCTCGTCATGAGCACTGGACGGAACGACGGCGTGGAGGCCAGCGAGGCGATGCGCCTGTTCCACACGTCGGAACACGCCTGCGGTTACTGGCCGGAGCGGCAGGCGCGCGATCTGGTGTTCGATCCGGGCGATCCGCGGCTGGCGCAGATGTATCCGATGGCGCTGAGCTGGGGCTTCCGCCGCTCCGGCAATCTGATCTACCGCCCGCACTGCCGCGGCTGCCAGGCCTGCGTGGCGGTGCGCATTCCGGTCGACGAATTCCGCCCCGACCGCAGCCAGCGCCGCTGCCTCGCGCGCAATGCCGATCTCGAAGTGCGGGTATTGCCCGCCGAACGCAACGACGAACATTTCGCCCTGTACCAGCGCTACCTCAATGCCCGCCATCCGGGCGGCGGCATGGATGGCCACGGCGCGGCGGAATTCGACCAGTTCCTGGTCAGCACCTGGGGCCAGGGCCGCTTCCTCGAACTGCGCACCCGCGAGCCCCACGGCACCGGCGATCTGCTGGCGGTGGCGGTGACGGACGTCGTCGCCGACGCGATGTCGGCGGTCTATACCTTCTACGACCCCGATGCCACGGATCGTGGCCTGGGCACCTTCGCCATCCTGCAGCAGATCGCCTGGGCGCGACGCGACGGCAAACGTCATCTGTATCTCGGATACTGGATCGACGGCCATCGCAAGATGGCCTACAAACACCGCTACCGGCCGCTGGAAGCCTTCGACGGCCAGGGCTGGTCGCGCCTCGCCGGAGACGACCCGCAATGAATGTGCCTGCCCCGCTCCTGATCTCACGCGTGCGCATCCCGCACTGGCTTGTCGCCGCTGCACTGGCAGTCGCATGCGCAGGCTGCGTGCGCGTCAACGTGCATGGCGATCCGAACGCTGCCGTTGCCGCATCGCCCACGCTCCGGGTCGCGACCTACAACGTGTCGCTGTACGACGACACCGACGGCGGGTTGATCCGGCGTCTCGAAGCCGGAGATGCCGCCGCCCGCAGCATGGCCAGCGTGCTGCAGCGCGTGCGTCCCGACCTGGTGTTGCTCAACGAATTCGATTACGACGCCGAAGGCCGCGCCGCTGATCTCTTCCAGCGGAACTATCTGGAAGTGCCCCAGGGCAGCGACGGCCGGGCGCTGCGCTATCCGTATCGCTATTTCGCGCCGGTGAACACCGGCGTGCCAAGCGGCCTGGATCTGGACGGCAACGGGAGCGTCGGCGGCGAGGGCCGCGACCGCGGCAACGATGCCTGGGGCTACGGTCTGCATCCCGGCCAGTACGGCATGCTGGTGCTGTCGCGCTATCCCATCGACACCGCGCAGGTGCGCAGCTTCCGGCTGCTGAAGTGGAGTGCGATGCCGAACGCCGCGCAGCCCGTCGATCCGCAATCGCGGAAGTCTTTCTATCCGGATGCGATCTGGCGGCAACTGCGGCTGTCGTCGAAATCGCACTGGGACGTGCCGGTGCGCACGCCGCGTGGCGTCCTGCATTTCCTGGTCTCGCACCCCACCCCGCCGGTGTTCGACGGCACCGAAGACCGCAACGGCGCGCGCAATGCCGACGAACTGCGGCTGTGGCGCGATTATCTGGACAACGACGATGCCGATCGCGGCTGGCTGTGCGACGACCAGGGCCGCTGCGGCGGGCTGGCCGCAGGCAGTCGTTTCGCGATCGCCGGCGATCTCAACAACGACCCGGTCGACGGCGATGGCCGCCACGAAGCGATACGAGCGCTGATCGAACATCCGCGCATGCTGGGCCTGCCCGCACCGCGCAGCGAAGGCGCTGCCGTCTCGGCGCACGACGCCGGCGGCGCCAACGCCGGCCATCGTGGCGATCCGGCAGAAGACACCGGCGACTTCGGCCCCAAGGTCGGCAATCTGCGGCTGGACTATCTGCTGCCCTCCAAGGGACTGCGCGCGACCGCCAGCGGCGTGCATTGGCCGGCGGCCGGCACGCCGGAACACACTGCGATCACCGCGACGGACCATCGTCTGGTCTGGGTCGATCTGATCGTCGAGGACTGAGCGCCCTCGAACGCCGGCGACGCCCCGAACCGGTCTTCGGACGTCGCGCGTCAATGCGACTTTCGTATACGTTCGCCAGCATCCGCACGATCGCAGCGATATCGCGCAGCGTCGACGTAAACGTCCATTTGCGCGCCGTTGGCGTTTTTTAGGCCCGGTTTCGGCAGAGGAATGCGAACCCGACGAATGCTGTTGTAGTAACTGAAAGTTTGGGTATAAGCTCCATTCATGATCCTCGGCAGACATGAAACGAGTGCCGGGGCAGATGGCGACGCCGGGGAGTCTCCAGTGCTGGAAGCCGCTGTGCGAACGGCAGCCGAAACCCTGCTGAAGACGCTTCCGGACGGTACCCATGTCGCCATCGCATGGCGCCATGCGCGCCTCGGTCTCGGCAGTACACACACTGCTTCCGGCAGCGACGCACTGCGGCTGGCCGTACTCGCCCAGCATCAGGGACTTCCCGTCGAAGACGCCCCGGGCCTGTTGCTCGATCGTCTTTGCGACGACGACGGCAACGGCGTGACGCTCGGCCTGTCGCTGCCGGATCCGCCGCCCGAAGACTGGTCGCGAACATCCTGGTTCGCCATGGCGCGCAACCTCATCCTCGCCACGCTGCAACTCGCAGAAGCCGACGCGAAGATCGAGACGCTGGAGAAATCCAAACGCCTGCAGCACGCGCTCTACGAAATCTCCGATCTCGCGGGTTCCGGACTGGAAATGCGCGAGATGCTGGCGCGGATCCACCAGGTGGTCGGCGGTCTGATGCCCGCGGAGAATTTCTATATCGTCCAGTACGACGGCAACCGCGAGGTCATGCGCTACCTGTACTTCGCCGATAGCCGCGACGCGTTCGACCCGAGCCCCGACATCGAGTACGCGGTCGACCACAACATGCACAGCATGACCGCGGCCCTGCTGCGCCACGGTCGGCCGCTGATCGGTTCTCCACGCGAGATCATCGAATCGCTGAATATCGAGGACGACGAATACGCCGGCGGCCCGATGAGCGAAGACTGGCTGGGCGTGCCGTTGCTGCGCGACGCCCAGGTCTGCGGCGCGATCGTGGTCCAGGATTACGAGCGCGCGCAGCGCTACGGCACCGAAGACCGTGCGCTGCTCGAATACGTCGCCCAGCACATCCTGACCGCGCTCGATCGCAAGACCGCGCAGGTCGAGCTGGAACGACGGGTGAAAGAGCGTACCCACGCGCTGGAGATCGCCAACCTCGAACTGCAGGCGGAAGTGGTCGAGCGAGAACGTGCCGAAAAACTCCAGCAGGCCCTGTTCCGCATCACCGAACTGTCGGTGAGCGCCGACAGTCTCGAACGTTTCTATGCCGACCTGCATTCGATCGTCGGCGAACTGCTCTACGCCAGGAATTTCTACATCGCACTGCTGTCCAGCGACGGCAAATTCATCGAGTTCCCCTACGTTGCCGACGAAGTCGACCTGCGCGAAATCCGCGACCGTCCGCGCGCCAAGGGATTGACCGAATACGTGATCGGTACCGGAAAGCCGCTCCTCGCCGACCGGGCGCGCATCCAGACCCTGGAAACCCAGGGACTGGTCAACAGCTTCGGGCCGCTGGCGCACTGCTGGCTGGGCGTGCCGCTGAGCCGCGACGATAGCGTGCTCGGCGTGATCGGCGTGCAGAGCTACACGCCGGGCATCGGCTTCACCGAGCGCGACCAGGAACTGCTGACCTTCGTCGCCCACCATATCGATGCCGCGCTGGCGCGCAAACGTGCGCAGGACACGCTGATCGCCGCGCACGCCGAACTGGAAACGCGGGTGCTGACCCGCACCCAGGAACTGGCCGACGCCAACCGCGAACTACGCGAACAGATCGCCGAGCGGCTGCGCGCGGAGCAGCGGCTGCGTCATCAGGCGCGCCACGACAGCCTCACCGGCCTGCCCAATCGCGCGCAGCTGCAGGAACGCCTGGACGACGCCATCGCACGCGTATCCGCGGGCGGCAGGCCCTTTTCGGTGATGTTCCTCGACATCGATCGTTTCAAACTGATCAACGACAGCGTGGGTCATGTCGCCGGCGACGAGTTGCTGGTGGAAGCCAGCCGCCGTATTTCGCAGGTGATCGGCCGCGACGACATCGTCGCCCGCCTCGGCGGCGACGAGTTCGCGATCCTCGCCGAAGGCATCGACGATGCCGAGACCGCAGAGCAGTACGCCGCCGCGATCCGACGCGTGCTGGGGCAGTCGATGTGGATCGAAGGCCGCGAGGTCTTTCCTTCGGCCAGCATCGGCATCGCACTGTGGAATTCGCGCTATCGCAAGAGCGAGGAACTGCTGCGCGACGCTGACGCCGCGATGTACCGCGCCAAGCGCCGCGGCCGCAACCGCAGCGAACTGTTCGACGAGGAGATGCGCGCCGAAGCGATGCGCCTGCTGGACCTGGAAGCGGACCTGCGCCGGGCGATCATGCACGATGCCTTCGAGCCGCACTTCCAGCCGATCCTGCGGCTGCAGGACGGCCAACAGGTCGGCTGCGAAGCGCTGGTGCGCTGGAATCACGAACATCGCGGCCTGCTCACCCCGTCCCAGTTCATCGGCGTCGGCGAGGACAGCAGCCTGATCGAGCAGGTCGACTGGCTGATGTACGCACACGTGGTGTCGTCGATGGGCGAATATCCCGGGCACTACGTATCGATCAACGTCTCGCCGCGGCATTTCCTGTCGGACAACTTCTCCGACCGCCTGCTGCGCATGCTCGACGAGGCCGATCAGGATCCGCGGCGGCTGCGGATCGAGATCACCGAGGTCGCGCTGATCGAGGACGCGCCGCGCGCCCTGCGCATCCTGCGCGACCTGCGCAGCCACGGTATCGCCGCCCTGCTCGACGACTTCGGCACGGGGTTCTCTGCGCTGTCGTATCTGCACCGTTTCCCGATCCAGGGCCTGAAGATCGACCGCAGTTTCGTCGCCGGCCTGGAGGGCGAGACCAGCACGGAAAGCCTGGCGCTGGTGCGCGCGATCCTGGCGATGGCGCTCACCCTCGGCATCGACACCATCGCCGAAGGCATCGAGACCGATCGTCAGCGCGAAATCCTGGTGGAACAGGGATGCGAGTTCGGTCAGGGCTATCTGCTCGGAATGCCGCTGCCGCTGCAGCGCACGCATCAGGGTGGACGGCGGCGCGTGTCGAGGCCGCATTGACCCGGAGAAGCGTTCTTTATTTGGAACAATAGATCCGATTCTTAATTATTGTTCTGATTTTGATACTCCCTAAAGTAGTCAGCGTTCGCCGCTGGCTCGAGGATGCACTCGGCATCCGGCCCCGGCGCCAAGGGAGAATTCCAATGACCGCAGCCTTCCCGACCTCACTCGCGCGCCGCCCTGCCGGCTACCGCAATCGCGCCGCCTTGATCGGAGCCGCACGATAATCGCCCTGCGCCCCGCCGCCGAACGCGGCCACGCGAACCACGGCTGGCTGGACAGCTGGCACAGCTTCTCGTTCGCCGGATATCACGACGACAAGCACGTCCACTGGGGCCCGCTGCGGGTGATCAACGAGGACCGGGTGCAGCCCGGACGCGGCTTCGGTACCCACGGTCATCGCGACATGGAGATCATCAGCTACGTGATCGAAGGCGCGCTGGGCCACAAGGATTCGATGGGCAACGCCGCCACCATCGTCCCCGGCGAAGTGCAGCGGATGAGCGCCGGCAGCGGCGTCACCCACTCCGAGTACAACCACGACGCCAACGGCAGCACGCATTTCCTGCAGATCTGGATCATCCCGTCCACCACTGGCGTCGCGCCGGGCTATGCCCAGCAGACCTTCACCGACGCCGACAAACGCGGCCGACTGCGGCTCGCGGTGAGCGCGGACGGCGCCGAGGGCTCGGTGAGCATCCATCAGGATGCGCGGATGTACGTTGGCCTGTTCGACGGCGAAGAGTTCGCGACGCTCGATCTGGCCGAAGGTCGTCTCGGTTACGTGCACGTGGTGCGCGGCGGAGCGACAGTGAACGGCCACGCGCTGAAAGCCGGCGATGCGCTGCTGTATCGCGACGAGCCGCGGGTCGACGTGTCGAGTGGGATCGATGCCGAGGTGCTGGTGTTCGATCTGCCGCGAATGGAGTGAATCCTTCGCAGCCGCGATGCCATGCGCCGGACGGCTGCGTCCGGGTATAGCGGGGCGTCAGGACAACATGTATTCGCAATGGCCTTTGCGGAGATCGCAGAAGAAGACCCAGCCATGCTCGCCGCCGCCGCGATAGGACCATGCGCGGCGCCCGCTGGCGGCCTGCGCATCGACGATATCGTTCCAGTCCGCGAACTTCATCGCGGGAAACGTACCCGGCTTCAGTCGTGCGATGAATGCCGGCGCATCCTTCGGATCGAACGAGAATTCGCCTGTCGATGTGTTGTGGTCGAGATTGTTGTTCGTACGGATGTCGCGCGTCGACGGCGGCAGGATGTCCGGCAACCAGCCGCGCTCGAAGAGTTCGTCCTGGCTTGCTTCGGCCAGCGTGGCGTATCCGCTCTCGACCGTATCGGCCTGCAGGTCGCATGCGCAAAGCAGGGTTGCGCATGCAAGAAGCATGACCCGGCACGCGTTCCTCACGACTGCGCTACCGCATCTCCCATTGATGACGGCAACGCCTCTGACGGCGCATTCGCCGGCTCGGCGGTCGGACCGATCACCGGCAGCGCGATCGGCAGCGGGTCCGCGGCGCGCAGACCGAAGCCGAACATGGCTTCGCTCTGGGTCGACACTACCATCCGCACCATGCTGCTGGGCACCATCAGTTCCAGCGACACCTCGCGGCCTTCGGGCGTGCGGCCGTCGAGCGTCATTTCGATGAACGCGCCGCCGGTATCGATGGTGGTGCAGGCGACGTGCGGGCCGGCCGGCCCCTCCTGCAGGAACGGCCGGACCGGATCGCCCAGCGCTTCCAATGCCTGTGGAAAGAAGAAGACGGCGTAGCCGTTGGTGTCGTTCATTGATGACTCCTCATGCGTCCGGGAAGCCTAGCAGCAAAATATCGGCCGCCCGCCCGGAAACCGCAAACGTAGAGCGGCCTTAAGGCCGCTCTACGGAGTCTGTAATCGCGGCTCATCGCAGCGTGATCTTCAACGCCGCCGCGGCATCGCGCGCGGCGGCGCGTGCGGCATCGATGTCTTCGCCCAGGGCCAGCGTCACCGCGACCCGGCGATGGCCTTCGACCGAAGGCTTTCCGAACAGGCGCAGCGCGGTGTCCGGCGCGCGCAGCGCATCGGCGACGCCGTCGAACACCGGCACGCCGTGGCCGTGCGCCAGCACCGCGCAGGATGCCGACGGGCCGTTGTGGCGGATCGTGCCGCTCGCGTCGGCATGCACGGGCAGGCCCAGGATCGCGCGCGCATGCAGCGCGAACTCGCTCAGTTCCTGCGAGATCAATGTGACCAGGCCGGTATCGTGCGGACGCGGCGACACTTCCGAGAACCACACCTCGTCGCCCTTCACGAAGAGTTCGACGCCGAACAGACCCCAGCCGCCGAGGTCGTCGGTGATGCGCTTCGCGATCTCCTGCGCCCGTTGCAGCGCATTGGCCGACATCGGCTGCGGCTGCCAGCTTTCGCGGTAATCACCGTCGCGCTGCAGATGGCCGATGGGCGCGCAGAAATCGGTGCCGCCGGCGTGGCGCACGGTCAGCAGAGTGATTTCGTAATCGAAATCGATGAAGCCTTCGACGATGACCCGCCCGGCGCCCGCGCGGCCGCCGGTCTGCGCGTACGCCCACGCCTTGTCGATGTCGTCGGCGGTTCGCACCAGACTCTGGCCCTTGCCCGAGGACGACATCACCGGCTTCACCACGCAGGGCACGCCGATCGCGGCCACCGCGGCGCGGTAATCGTCCAGCGTGTCGACGAAGCGGTACGGCGAGGTCGGCAGGCCCAGGGTTTCGGCCGCGAGCCGGCGGATGCCCTCGCGGTCCATGGTCAGCCGCGCCGCGCGGTCGGTCGGCACGATCCGGGTATGGGTGCCGCGTTCGGCGAATTCGCGTTCCAACTGCACCAGGGTCTCGGTGTGGATCGCTTCGATCTCGGGAACGATCAGCGTCGGACGCTCATCGGCGATCAGCGCCCGCAGCGCATCGCCGTCCAGCATGTTCAGCACGTGGCTGCGGTGCGCGACCTGCATCGCCGGGGCGTCCGCGTAGCGGTCGGCGGCGATGACCTCGCAGCCGAAGCGCTGCAGCTCGATGGCGACTTCCTTGCCCAGTTCGCCCGAGCCCAACAACAGCACGCGGATGGCGGAGGGCGACAGCGGGGTGCCGAATTCAAGCGCGGACGGACTGGGCATGGGACGGGCTCGAAAAGAAAGAGGACATTGTAAATCAGGCACTTGCGGAATTCTTTCCAGCACACCCGACCGTCTGTCCGGAATACATTGCATCGAGTGATATCTTTTTGATATCAAATCATCATTCACCACCAATGCGAGACCGCGCCATGAAAGAGAATCCTTCCCGCTCGCTCCCCGGCATTCCTGTGCTGCTGCTCCTGATGGCCGCCATGTTCGTGGGCGCCTATCTCATCGTCTCCGGCGCCGACGGTTCGGCCGGTGGAGTTACCGGTGTCCCGACCGGCATCGCGACCATCGTCATCGCCATGTTCCTGATGTTCGGCCTGCACACCGTGCAGCCCAACCAGGCGGCGGTGTTGAGTCTGTTCGGCAAATACATCGGTACCGTGAAGGACGGCGGACTGCGCTGGAACAACCCCTTCTACGGCAAACAGAAGGTCTCGCTGCGCGTGCGCAATTTCGAGAGCAGCAAGCTCAAGGTCAACGAACTGGACGGCAGCCCGATAGAGATCGCGGCGGTCATCGTCTGGCAGGTCGTGGACAGCGCCGAAGCGGTCTACAACGTCGACGACTACGAAAGTTTCGTGCACATCCAGTCGGAATCCGCGGTGCGGACCATGGCGACCAGTTATCCGTACGACCAGCACGAGGATGGCCAGCTGGCGCTGCGCAGCCACGCCGCCGAAGTCTCGAAGCATCTGATGGAAGAACTGCAGGACCGCCTGACCGACGCCGGCGTGCAGGTGCTGGATTCGCGCATCAGCCACCTCGCCTACGCGCCGGAAATCGCCCAGGCGATGCTGCAGCGGCAGCAGGCCAACGCGATCATCGCCGCGCGCACGCGGATCGTCGCCGGCGCGGTGGGCATGGTCGAAATGGCCCTGGAAGCGCTGCAGAAGAACGGCGTGGTGCATCTGGACGAAGAGCGCAAGGCGCAGATGGTCAGCAACCTGCTGGTGGTGCTGTGCGGCGAACGCTCGACCCAGCCGGTGATCAATGCCGGCACCCTGTATTGATCGCGGCTGAAGCCGCTTCTACGCAAGAGCGCCTGTCATGAGCGAAAAGAAAGCCTATCCGCTGCGCATCAATGCCGAAGTCCTCGCGGCGGCGCAGCGGTGGGCCGACGATGAGCTGCGCAGCCTCAACGCACAGATCGAATACGTGCTGCGCGACGCGCTGCGCAAGACCGGGCGCCTGTCCGACAAGACCATTCCCTCCGAGCCGGAAGACCAATCATGAGCACACAGTGGGCATACAAAGTCGTCGACGCGCAAGCGACAGGATTTCGCATGCTGAAGAGCGAAGACATCGAGACCGTCTTGAATCAGCACGGCATGCTGGGCTGGGAGTTGGTCGAAGTGATCCAGATGGCCGGGAATCAGGCGACCTTGTATTTCAAGAAGCCCAAGTGACCGAATGTCGTTCGAACCCACCGGACTGCATGAGCGGTCGAAAATAATGGAGAACCACATGATTCATGTCATCCGCCGGATCGAGCGCAGGCTCGGCCGCAGGCCGGGCGAAGGCCGCATCGCCGCTCGCGCGGCGCTGCTGTCCGCCCTCCTGTTATTGCTGGGTATCGGCGCACTGCTGTCGTCGCGCGCGAACGCGCAGGACGTTACGCAGGATTTCGACGCGGCGCGCGAAGCGCAGACGATGCTGGACGCACTGGATGCCGGCGATTTCGCCGCCGTGCATGCGCGTTTCGACGCGACCATGGCCGCGGCCGTGAGCGCGGAACAACTGAAGCAGGGCATTGGTTCGCTCGCCACTCAGGTCGGCGCGCTGCGGTCGCGCGGCGAACCGGACGTGAGGACCATCGGTACCGGCGTAATGGTGACGATTCCGCTGCGCTACGAGCGCGGCGAACTGGCCGCGGTCTTCGGTTTCGACGACGAACGCAAGGTCTCGGGTTTCGCGATCCGGCCACTACAGGCGGCGAAACCAGCAACCGTCGCCCCGGCGGTGCCCGAAGACGCGAACTATCGCGAAACCGAAGTGATGATCGGCGAAGGCGGGAACGCGCTGCCGGCGACGCTGGCGATGCCGAACGGCGAAGGCCCTTTCGCTGCCGTCGTGCTGGTCCACGGTTCCGGCCCGCAGGACCGCGACAGCACCATCGGCCCGAACCGGCCGCTGTTGGACATCGCACGCGGTCTGGCCGAACGCGGCATCGCCGTGCTGCGTTACGAGAAGCGCACCCGGGCGCATCCGCAGCAGTTCGCCGACGGCGGCAGCATCGATCTCGAAACCACCGACGATGCGGTGACGGCCGCGGCGCTGCTGCGCGGGCTGCCGGACATCGACGCCAAGCGCGTGTTCGTGCTGGGCCACAGCCAGGGCGGCATGATGGCGCCGCGGATCGGCGCGCGCGATCCGCAGATCGGCGGGCTGATCCTGCTGGCGGCGCCGTCGCGGCCGCTGCTCGACATCCTGATCGAACAGAATCGCCGTCTCGCCATCCTCAACGACGGCACGGTCAGCGACGCGGAGAACACCGCGATCCAGCGCCTGGCGGACAGCGTGAGCGCCGTACGCAAAGGCCGCGAGATGACCGCCGCGCAGTCGCCGATGGGCCTTTCGCCCGCGTACTGGCGCAGCGTCGAGGCCGTGGATGCGGTCGCCGAAGCGAAGGCCATCGCACAACCGATGCTGATCCTGCAGGGCGCACGCGACATCCAGGTGGTCGACGCCGATTGGCAGGGCTGGAAAGCGGCCTTCCACGACACGCCGCGCGTGACCTTCAAACTGTACGAGACCTTGAATCATCTCGGGATTCCCGGCGAAGGCGACGGCAATCTGCAGGAATACCAGACGCCCGGACACGTCGCCCAGGAACTGATCGCCGATGTCGCGGCGTGGATCGCGGCGCAGCCGAAGCAGTGATGCGCCCGGATCCGCTTTGCGCGATGCGGACGGAAAATACGATCGAGGAACACCCGCGCACCATCAGCGCAAGCAATCGAGGGGAGCCACGAACATGCGTCGCGAATTCACCATCGTTCCGCCCGATCTGCGTCTGGTCGTCTTATTGCCGGCGATCAGCCTGCTCGCCGCACTGATCGGCCTCGGATTCGCCGCACGCGAAAAGCCGCAGGTGTGGCTGTTCGCCATCCCGATTGCGCTGGCAGTGGTCTTGATCGCCTGGTCGGTCCAACGTCGGCGCGTCGCGCTCGATGGCGATCTGCTGGCCATCGCCGCCGGCTTCAACAGCGCCCGCGTCCGTGTCGCCGATCTTGATCTCGCCGCTGCGCGCATCGCGGATCTGGCGGATGCGCCCACGCTGCGCCCGCTGCTGAAAACCTTCGGCACCGCGATGCCGGGCTACAGCGCCGGCCATTTCCGCCTGCGCGACCGCAGCCGCGGGTTCCTGCTGTTGACCGATCGACGCAAGGTGCTGGTCCTGCCCGAGCGCGGCGGACGCACGCTGTTGCTGAGTCTGGAGCGCCCGCAGGCGTTGCTTGATGCGTTGAAGGACGTGGCGGAGCCCCGGTCGCAACGTTAATCTGTGCCAATGCGCCCCCTGCCCCGCATCCTGCTCAACACCGCCCGGATCGAGGCGTGGCCGGCCTGGCTGCTGGCCGCGCGCAGCAACCGCGACGCGCGCATCGTCTCCGGCGCGCGCTGGGTGCTCCGACGCAAACGCGACGGCCGCTATCTCGCCGCCGAATTGCCGCAGGGCTGGATGGCGCTCGACCCGCACTGGAGTCGCGAACCGGGCATCGACGATGCGCTCGACGCCATCGATGCGCCTGCGCCGCACGCCGGCGTGCGCGAACCCGGAACGCTGCCGCTGCACGCGCTGCGCGAACGTCTGGATGCGCTGGGACTGGATGCGGACGACTACAGCGCGAGCAGCGGTCTGCCGCTGGTCTCCGAGCCCCGCTGGCTGGCGCATGCCGGTTTCGACCGCTACCGCCGCCCGCTGTGGCTGCTGCCGGGCGCGGCGCGCGCATGGACGCGTCTGCATGCCGCCGCGCTCCGCGACGGCATCGTGCTGGACGCGATCTCCGGCTACCGCAGCCACGACTACCAGTTGGGCATCTTCGAGCGCAAACGCGCGCGCGGCATCGCGGTGCCCGAGATTCTGACCGTCAACGCCGCACCGGGCTACAGCGAACACCACAGCGGCCGGGCGCTGGACATCGGCACGCCCGGCGAACCGCCTGCGGAGGAATCGTTCGAACGCACCGCGGCGTTCGCGTGGCTGCAGGCGCAGGCCGGCGATCACGGCTTCGTCATGAGTTATCCGCGCGACAACCCCAACGGCATCGTCTACGAACCCTGGCACTGGTGCTGGCATGCGCATTGATCGATGTGCGCGCTGACCCTGCGCATGCCGGTACCGCACTCCCGGATATGACCCACGACCCGCAGCGTCGTCGACTCGCCGCCGGGGTGCTCGCCGCGTCCATCGCCGCGACCGCAGCATCCTGTCGCCGCAGCGACGACGCGCATCGCATCGATGACGTGAGTCGCCTCGACGACACCGAAGTCGCCGCGATCCTGCGTCCGCAGTCGACCGAAGCGGTATCGGCCGCGCTGTCGCGCACCACGGCGCCGGTCTCGATCGGCGGCGGGCGCTACAGCATGGGTGGGCAGACGGCCTGGCCGGATTCGCTGCATCTGGACATGCGCGGCATGCGCCGGCTGCTGCATCTGGATGTCGCCAAGCGCCGCGTGCGCGTGCAGGCCGGCATGCGCTGGCGCGAACTGCAGACCCTGATCGATCCGCACGATCTGTCGGTCGCGATCATGCAGAGCTACAGCAATTTCACCGTCGGCGGTTCCATATCGGTGAACTGCCACGGCCGCTATGTGGGCAAAGGCCCGATCGCCAACAGCATCGTCGCGCTGCGCATGGTCGCCGCGAACGGCGAGGTGCTGGATCTCGACCGCGAATCGCAGCCGGCGCTGTTCCATGCGGCGATCGGCGGCTACGGCGGGCTGGGCGTCGTCACCGAGGTCGAACTCGAACTCGATCGCAACGGCCGCATCGCCCGCGAAGCGGAATTCGTCGCGCTCGCCGACTACCCGGCCTGGTTCGGCGAGAACATCATCGATCGCGACGACGCGGTGCTGCACAACGCGGACCTCGCGCCGCCGGACTACGACCACCCGCTCGCGATCACCTGGCGGCGCACCGACGCGCCGCCCACTATCGCCGAACGGTTGATACCCGTCGACCGCGACTACGGCCGCGAACAAAGCCTGATCTGGGCGGCATCGGAGCTGCCGTACGGCGACGAGGTGCGCGAACGCAAGATGACGCGACGGCAGTTGCAGGAGCGCCCGGTGGTCTGGCGCAATCGCGAAGCCAGTCTCGATGCCGATGCGCTGGAACCGCGCACGCGCAGGTTCTCGACCTATCTGCTCCAGGAATACTTCATCCCGGCGGAAAACTTCCTCGGCTTCGCGGCTCTTCTGCGACGGATCCTGCTCGCGCACGAGGTCAATGCGCTGAATGTGTCGATCCGCCATTCGCCGGCCGATCCCGGCACGCTGATGCGCTGGGCGCCGCGCGACGTGTTCTCGTTCGTGCTGTATTACAAGCAGCGCTCCTCTCGCTGGGCGGACGCGGACTCGGCACGCTGGACGCGGCAGTTGATCGATGCCGCACTGGGCATGGGCGGACGCTATTACCTGCCGTACCGGCTGCATGCGACGAAGGAACAGTTCGCGCGCGCCTATCCGGAGGCGGAAGCGTTCGCGGCGCTGAAAGCGCGGATCGATCCGCAGCGGCGGTTCCGCAACCGGCTGTGGGAAACCTATCTGCCGCGCTGAGCGCAGAATTCGATTGGCAGGAGTCAGTCCTGCGAACGCTTGGTCGGCGTTTTCGTCGCCGCTTTCGCGTCTGCGCCGAAATCCGCGATCCGCCACAGATACAGGCTGGCATAGGTGCGGTACGGCCCCCAGCGTTCGCCGCGTTCGGCCAGCATCCTGGGCGGCAGCATCGCGTCGAGCTTGTCGACGATCTGCGCACCCTTGCGGATGCCGAGGTCATCGATCGGCAGCACGTCGGCGCGGCCCAGCCGGAACATCAGCATCATCTCGACCGTCCAGCGGCCGATCCCGCGCACCGGCACCAGTGCCTCGACGATGGCGTCGTTGTCCATCGTCGACATCCGCCGCAGGGCCGGAATCTCGCCGCGAGCCTCGCGCGCCGCGAGATCGCGCAGCGCCAGCAGTTTGTTGCCGGACACGCCGCAGGCGCGGATGGTCGCGTCGTCGCAGCGCGCCAGCGTGTCGCAGTGGAAACGGTCGCTGGCGATCGCGGTTTCGACGCGTCCGACGATCGTCGCCGCGGCCTTGCCGCTGAGCTGCTGGTAGAGAATCGCCCGCGCCAGCGCATCGACCGGATCGAAAGGTTTGCGCCAGCGCGGATCCGGATCGATCGTGCCGATGCGCTTCATCCAGGCACCGAGCTTGCGGTCGCGCCTGGCGAGATGATCGTAAGCGGCCTGGGTGTCGAATCCGCGGGCGTGTCTGGGCATGCGTTTCTCTCGGCGTTTGATCCGATCAGCGTCTGAGCGCGTCGACGGCGTACAGCAGCCAGCCGAGCATGATCATCGAACCGCCCATCGGCGCAAGCCGCGTCGGTGCGCCGAAGAAGTGCCCAGCCGCCAGCGAGCCAGAGAACAGCAGCACGCCGAGCAGCAGCATCGCCAGCGCGAGCGTGCCGAGACGACGCGGGGTATGCGGCGACAGCGCGGCCAGCGCGATGCCGTGGGCCAGCGCGAACAGCGCGGCCGATTGCAGGTTCGCGCGAGCGTCACCTTCGGCGCCGTGCGCGGCATACGCAGACAGTCCGACGCCGGCCGCAGCCAGCACGCCACCGGCGGCGGCCAGAGTGCGGTGCACGAGGCGCGGTTTCATGGTCATCGTATTCCCGCCTGCGCTGCGCCTGTCGGCGCTGCATTTATCGAGGTTGTGCGCGTGGGAGCAGCGCCTGCTGAAGCCGCAAACGCGAAGCGCCGCAGAATGCGGCGCTTCGGAAACACTTCGAGGGATGCGGACATGCGCCTCTTGACTTGAGCCGCCGGCTTACTTGATCTGCCAGTAAGCGGTGAATTGTCCGTCTTCCGTGAACGCGCCATCGACACCGCTGTCGTAGACCTCGTACGGACGGCCCACGACCTCGAAACCGCGCGGGCCGGACCAGGCGCGCAGTGCATTGCGCACGTTCTCGAGTTCGCGGATATAACCGATGAACTTGGCGCTGACCGCACGACGGGCCGGCAGCAACTGGTACTTCACCGGACTTCCCGCTGGGAACTTCAGATCGGTCAGTTCGGTGGTGGCCGTCGCGGCCGCTTCGGCGGTATCGGCCTTGCGGACCGGCATGGCGACATCGAAGGTATAGGTTTCGCGGCCCTGCTCGTTGGTGACGATGCGCATGGGGCCTGCGGCGACGAGGCCATTGCCGGCCATGGCGCGGTTGATCCACTCCCGATTGGCGACCATCGACTTCTCGATCACTTCATCCTTGAATTCGAGCGTACCGGCGGGCACGAACAGCAGATGCTCGGCCGGGACCTGCACGACCGCAAGACCGGTCAATTTGTCGCCATAAACGGCATGATCGATGTTCGGGATCGAGGCCAGCATGTTGGTGAGCTTGGCCAGACCGAACTTCATGTCGTCGCCGACATGGCTGCGCACGTACAGACCGGCGTAGCGACCGAGCAGATTCCAGCCGTAGTCGACCTTGTAGCTCTGGCTGATCTCGACGTTGCGGTTGTTCTTGCCGGTCGGCTTGAACTTGAACTCGGTGCGCTTGTTCTTGCCCTGGCGGTCGTCCTCGATCGCGATCGCGACCAGTTCGTTCGGCACGCTCTCCACGATCTTCCAGGTGCCGCTACCCACCTGCGCGTTATCGGAGTTGTATTTGAATTCCGCGCCGACGCCGGATTCGGGCCCGGAAATGCTGGACTCCATCTTCGGGTCGCGCAGTGCGATCGCGTTCCAATCCTTGAAACGGCTGAAATTGTTCAGCGTGTCGTAGACGATGGTCAGTTTGCGGTTCGTTTCGATCTTCTCGACCATGAAACGGCTGGACGGCAGCACGAGGCCGACGATGAGGAACAGCGCGGCGACGATCGCCAGGGAAATCAGGATCTCGAGCAGACGTGTCATTACAGAGGCTCTCCGGGACCAATACCCGCTGATGACGGGCAAGACCCGAATCCTAACAGGGAACGGCGGTGCGGAGCGAGGGCCGTATCGGAAGTGACGAAGCGGGCGGTTGCCCGGGCCCGCGATGATGGCCACAGTCGATCCGGAAGGGACGCCCGCCACGCCGCCCGACCGCCGCCGGAATCCGGGCCGATCGGATCGACCGCAATACCGATGTATCGAGTACGACCCGGATGCGATCTCACCGGCAGAGCGTCGTCGGGATCAGGCCGATTCGCTGGCGCCACCGGCGCATGGCGCCGGACCGGGCACGTCGCGAGGAAATGCGGCGATCAGATCAACTGCAGTTCGAAGGCCTTGAGGACAGCGCGGGTGCGGTCGCGCACGCCGAGCTTGGAAAGAATGTTCGAGACATGATTCTTGATCGTGCCTTCGGCCACGCCCAGCGAATTGGCGATTTCCTTGTTGGAGAAGCCCGAAGCCATCAGGCGCAGGATCTCGGTTTCGCGGTCGGTCAGCGGATCCGGGCGATCGAGGCTCACGAAATCGTTGCGCATGTGCTCCAGCCCCGACAGCAGGCGTTGGGTCACCGCCGGCTGCACCAGCGAGCCGCCGCCCGCCACCGCCTGGATGGCGCCGACCAGTTGCTCCAGGGAGACATCCTTGAGCAGATATCCCTTCGCCCCGGCCTTCATGCCGGCCAGCACCAGCTGATCGTCGTCGAACGTGGTGAGGATGATCGTCGGCGGCAGTTGATTGACCTTGCTGAGCGCCTGCAGCGCTTCCAGACCCGACATCGCCGGCATCCGCATGTCCATCAGGACGACATCGGGGTTGATCTGCGGAATCAGCTCGACCGCCTGGCGGCCATCGGACGCCTCGGCGACCACTTCGATGCCCTCGGCGAGCGCCAACAAGGAACGGATGCCCTGGCGTACCAGGGTCTGATCGTCGACCAGACAAACGCGAATCATGTCGTCTCCTGCATGAAGCCGTGAATGCGCCGGCCACCCTGACCGTTTCGCGGATTGGACGGCAAGCCGTCCCTGGGGAATACGGGAACCACGGAAAAAGGGAGGCAGAAAAGGTTCATGCCGCGATTCCGGGTGCGGAAATGCCGCCCGTCGGCGCCGGGCCGCGCCTCAGCGGCAGGCCCATCCGGTCCGTCGCCTGGACGACCGGCAGGTAGAGGGTCAGGCAGAAGCCCTGCCCCGGACGGGTTTCGATCTGCACCTGGCCGCCGTAGGCCGCCAGGCGTTCGCGCATGCCGCGCAGGCCATTGCCCACCACCGGCGCCTCGGCGGCGCCGCGGCCGTCGTCGCGAGCCACGACCTGAACGCCATCGCCATGCCAGCGGTAGTCCAGGTCCAGGGTCGTGGCCTGGGCGTGGCGCACCACGTTGGTGATGATTTCCTGCGTGCAGCGCAGCAGGACATGCGCGCGTTCGGGGTCGTCCAGCAGGAACGGCACCGGCAGCAGCATCTCGATCTGCAGCCCCGGGACATTGTCGGCCAGCGGCAGCAGGGTCGCGGCCATGTCGATGGCGTCGTCCTCGCGAATCTGGCTGACCGCTTCGCGGACATCGCTGAGCAGCAGTTTCGCGAGGGTATGGGCCTGGGACACATGTTCCTGGGCCTTGCCTTCGACCAGATGGTTGGCAACTTCCAGATTCAGGCTGAGGGCGGTCAGGTGATGCCCAAGCAGATCGTGGAGCTCGCGGGAAATGCGCGTGCGCTCGTTGACCCGGACGCTTTCGGCCAGCAGGGCCCGGGTGGCGCGGAGTTCGGAGTTCAACCTGCGTTGTTCTTCGCGCGCCTGCGCCTGCTGCCGCGCCACCAGGCTGGTGGCGTACACGAACCCGGCGAACCCGGCATACAGCAGCGCCTGCATCACCGCTTCCATCAGCGTGAAATCGCGGCGCATGAACACCGGAACCACCGCCAGCTGGCTCAGCAGCAGCCAGGCCACGCCCAGCCGCAACGACAGCAGCCACGGCAGGGCGCAGGCCGCCACCATCAGCAGCACGCTGCCCAGCCCGCTCTCGCTGTAGTACCCCAGACCGATCGCGGCCGGGGTCAGCACCACCAGCAGCACGTAGTCGAACAGCCCAGGACGACGCTTGCCCAGGCCCCGGGTGAGCCAGGCGTAGGCGGCGCCGAAGGCGGCATACGCCACCCAACCCTGCCAGGGCATCGTAAGCAACAGGAAACGGTCGTCGTCCGAACCCGCCAACATCGGCATGATCCAGGTGTACAGCAGCGGCACGCCGACCACCGCCCAGGTGAAGAGCCCCGAGTAACGCAGCAGCCGGCTGTGATCCATTCTTGTGAACATCCGGGGAGTGTAGGCGCTCTGCCGGCCACTGCACCCCACCGGAAGTCATGGGTGGCGGCGATCGCCGGCCGGACTCCAGATAAAGCCGGGCCGATGAAACACCGCAATGTCGCCCGGTCGGGACGGGCATGCGATAATTTCGCGCCATACCCGTGCAGGGTCCCCGCCCGCGCACGCCACTGCCGGAGTCATTGGAATGTCGATTGTCATCCGCGACGTGCGCGAGCACGAGCTGGATTCCGTCCTTGCCCTCAACAATGCCGCCGGCCCCACGATCCTGCCTTTCGACCAGAACCGTCTGCGTCATTTCTTCGACTCCGCCGAATACTTCCGCGTGGCCGAGCGCGACGGCACCCTCACCGGATTCATGATCGGCGTGGGCAATCAGGCCGATCACGACAGCAGCAACTTCCGCTGGTTCGCGGAACGCTATCCGGATTTCTTCTATATCGACCGCATCGTGGTCGCCAGCCGCCGCCGCGGCGGCGGCGTCGGTCGCGCGTTCTATGCCGACGCCCAGAGCTACGCGGAAATGCGTTACCCGCGACTGGCATGCGAAGTGTTCATCGACACCGCCAGCGATCCGGCCCTGCCCGATCCGGCGCTGCTGTTCCACGGCAGTTTCGGCTTCCGCGAAGTCGGCCAGCAGATGATGCCGGAGACCGGCCTGCGCGCCGCGATGCTGATGAAGGATCTCTGCAGCTATCCATGGATCAACGAAACCTACGGCGCCAATCTGCCGGACGTCCCGTGGCTCACGGCGTCGCGGATCGGCGTCGACGCGCGGCGCGCCACGGGCACCGCCGCGTGAGCGCGGCCACGCCCGTGAACTACGAATTGGCCGGCGACCTGAAGATCGGCCAGGTCGGCATCGCCAATCTGCGCGTGCGCACCCTCGATGTCGAACGTCTGGGCGCCGAAATGCGCGACCGCGTCGCGCGCGCGCCGAAACTCTTCGAACGCGCGGCGGTGATCGTCGATTTCGGCGCCCTGCCCGGCACGCCGGACGTGACGGCCGCGCGCGCCCTGCTCGACGCGCTGCGCGCCGCCGGCGTGATCCCGGTCGCGCTGGCCTGGGGCAGCGGCGACAACGAGCGCCTGTCGGTCGAACTCGGCCTGCCGCTGTTGTCCAAGTTCCGCGCGCAGTACGAACCGGCCGAACCTTCCGTAGGAGGGGCTTCAGCCCCGAGCTTGCACGCTGAAACAAGCATCGCGGCTTCCACCGCCCCCACGAAATCCGCCGCGCCCGCAAAAAGCGCCGCTGCGCCGGCCGCGGCCGCCGAACCGGGCATGGTGCTGACCGCGCCGATCCGCTCCGGCCAGCAGATCTACGCCGAGCAGCGCGACCTGACCATCCTGAACACCGTCGGCGCTGGCGCCGAAGTCATCGCCGACGGTTCGATCCACGTCTATGGCGCCCTGCGCGGGCGCGCCCTCGCCGGCGCGCGCGACAACGACAAGGCCCGCATCTTCTGCCGCGAGTTCCACGCCGAACTCGTCGCGATCGCGGGGCACTACAAGGTCATGGAGGATCTTCCGGTCGAACTGCGCGGCAAGGCCGTGCAGATCTGGCTGGACAACGAACAGATCCACATCGCCGCGCTCGCCTGAGCGCGCGACCTCACTCATTTAGGGAGAAGTACATTGGCTGAAATCATCGTGGTCACATCGGGCAAGGGCGGCGTCGGCAAGACCACCAGCAGCGCCAGTCTCGCGTGCGGCTTCGCGCGCCGCGGCAAGAAGGTCGCGGTCATCGACTTCGACGTCGGTCTGCGCAACCTCGACCTGATCATGGGCTGCGAACGCCGCGTGGTGTACGACTTCGTCAACGTCATCCATGGCGAAGCGTCCTTGAAACAGGCGCTGATCAAGGACAAACGTTTCGAAACCCTCTATCTGCTGGCCGCATCGCAGACCCGCGACAAGGACGCGCTGACCAAGGAAGGCGTCGAGAAAGTACTGAAGGATCTGGCCGACGACGGCTTCGACATCATCCTCTGCGATTCGCCCGCCGGCATCGAGAAAGGCGCGTTCCTGGCGATGTATTTCGCCGACCAGGCGGTGGTGGTGGTGAACCCGGAAGTGTCCAGCGTGCGCGACTCCGACCGCATCCTCGGCCTGCTCGCGTCCAAGACCAAGCGCGCCGAGAACGGCGAGCGCGTGAAGGAACACCTGCTGCTCACCCGCTACAGCCCGTCGCGGGTGGAAACCGGCGAAATGCTCAGCATCAAGGACGTCGAAGACGTGCTCGGCCTGAAGACCGTGGGCGTGATTCCGGAATCGCCTGACGTGCTGAATGCGTCGAACAAGGGCGAGCCGGTGATCCTGGACATGGAATCGCATGCCGGCCAGGCCTACGACGACGCGGTCGCGCGATTGCTCGGCGAGGAACGGCCGATGCGCTTCACCCAGTTCGAGAAGAAGGGTTTCTTCAGCAAACTGTTCGGAGGCTGAGCCCATGTCTCTCTTCGATTTCCTGAAGCCCAAGAAGAATACCGCCTCGGTCGCGAAGGAACGCCTGCGCATCATCGTCGCGCAGGAGCGCAGCAGCCGCGGCGCGCCCGACTATCTGCCGCTGTTGCAGCGCGAGCTGCTGGAAGTGATCCGCAAGTACGTCAGCGTCGACGTGGACGCCGTGAAGGTGGAAATGGCGAAGGACGGCGACCACGACGTGCTCGACATCTCGGTGGCACTGCCCGATGGGCGTCCTTCCATCCCCTGATCGTTTTCGTGGGAGCGGCGCAAGCCGCGATGAGCCATGTCCATCAGCGCGATCGCAGCCTCCGCCGCCCCCATAGCACCGAACGTGCTCACACTCGGCGAGATCGATCTCGCCGATGTCGCCGCCCTGCTCGCCCGCTACGACCTGCGCCTGGCGCTGGTCGACGACGGCGCACCGATTCCGGGCAGCTACTGGGGCGAGCCCGAGGCCGGGCTGATCGGCAATATCGTGCATGTGCGCCGCGACACGCCGCTGCATTCGCTGCTGCACGAAGCCTGCCATCTGATCGTCCTGCCGCCCGAACGTCGCGCTGCGATCCACACCGACGCCAGCGATTGCCAGCTCGAAGAAGATGCGACCTGCTGCCTGCAGCTGCTGCTTGCCGATGCCCTGCCCGGCTTCGGGATCGAGCGCGCGTACGCCGACATGGACGCCTGGGGCTACACCTTCCGGCTGGGCTCGACGCGGGCCTATGCGGAACAGGATGCCGACGCGGCGTGGGCATGGCTGGCCGACGCGGGGCTGATCGGCCCGGACCGCAGGCTGCTGGCCCGGCGTTGAGCCCGATCGACAACTCGCCCCTCGGAACGACGCCCCGACGGCTTGCGCTGCCCGCCCGGGGGCTCTAGCCTCCGTTCCCGGAGCCAACCGGCCACTGGAGACACCTTGTGAACCATCGCAACACCCTACTGGCCCTCGCCATCGGCGCCGGCCTGCTGTCCCTCGGCGCCTGCAAGCAGGATGCAAAGCAGGGAGATTCCTCCACGCAAGGCAGCGCGACCGCCGTCAAGGCGGACAAGGACGCCGACGCCTTCGTCGCCAGAGTGAACAAGGAAATCAAGGCGACCTATCCGGACCTCACCGCCGCGCAGTGGCTGTCCTCCACTTACATCAACGACGACAGCCAGCGGGTCGCCGCCAAGGCGAACGAGCGTTTCCTCGGCCAGCTCAACGGATGGATCAAGGCCGCCAAGCCGTTCGAAGGCCAGAAGATGTCGCCCGAGAGCGCGCGCGCGATCCTGCTGCTCAAACTCTCCACCTCGATGCCGCCGCCCAGCGACCCGGAGAAGCTCGCCGAACTGACCCGCATCGCGAGCAAAATGGAAGGCGATTACGGCGCCGGCAAGTCCTGCACCGGTACCGGCGACGGCAAAGTGTGCCGCGATCTGGGCGAACTCAGCGAAGTGCTGGCGAAGAATCGCGATTATCAGGCGCAGCTCGATGCCTGGCAGGGCTGGCACACCATTTCCCAGCCGATGCGCAAGGACTACGTCCGCTTCGTCGAACTGGTGAACGAAGGCGCCAAGGAAATGGGCTTCGCCGACGCCGGCGAAATGTGGCGCTCGGGCTACGACATGACCCCGGCCGAGATCGCGGCAGAAACCGACCGGCTCTGGGGCCAGGTCAAACCGCTCTACGAAGATCTGCATTGCTACACCCGCACCAAACTGCAGACCAGGTACGGCCCGGGCAAGGGCGCGGTGAGCGGCGGCATGCTGCCCGCGCACCTGATGGGCAACATGTGGCAACAGGACTGGGGCAATCTCTGGGACGTGCTGGAACCCTACCAGGACGCCGGCAGCCTCGACATCAACAGTGCGCTGAAGGGCTGGGAACAGAGCAACCTTTCCGCGACGCGGGCGAAGATCGCGGGCGATGCGACGCCCGAGAAACTGGTCGCGGCCGAGCGCGAGGCGCAATTGCTGACGGCCAAGAAAATGACCCAGCGCGCCGAGGATTATTACGTCTCGCTGGGCATGCCCAAACTGCCGGATAGCTACTGGCAGAAGACCCAGTTCATCCAGCCGCGCGACCGCGACGTGGTCTGCCACGCCAGCGCATGGGACATGACCATGGACGGCGACGTGCGCACCAAGATGTGCATCAAGCCGAACGAGGAAGAGTTCACCACCATCTACCACGAACTCGGCCACATCTATTACTACCTCGCCTACAACAACCAGCCGCCGCTGTTCCAGACCGGCGCGCACGACGGCTTCCACGAGGCCATCGGCGACACCATCGTGCTGGGCATGACCCCGAAGTACCTGCAATCGATCGGTCTGGTCGACGCGCAGCAGCAGAGCAACGAGGCGCTGATCAACGCGCAGATGCGGATGGCGCTGGCCAAGGTGTCGTTCCTGCCCTTCGGCCTGATGATCGACCGCTGGCGCTGGGGTGTGTTCGACGGCTCGATCAAGCCCGGCGAATACAACAAGGCGTGGTGGGAGCTGAAAGCGAAATATCAGGGCGTGGCCCCGGTCAGCGCCCGCGGCGAGGAATTCTTCGACCCGGGCGCGAAGTACCACGTCCCGGGCAACACGCCGTACACCCGCTATTTCCTCTCGCACATCCTGCAGTTCCAGTTCTACAAGTCGCTGTGCGACGCGTCCGGCCACAAGGGCCCGCTGTACGAATGCAGCTTCTACGGCAACAAGGAAGCCGGACAGAAGTACTGGGCGATGCTCGGCAAGGGCTCCAGCCAGCCGTGGCAGAAGACCATGAAGGAACTCACCGGCAGCGAAAAGATGGACGCCTCCGCAGTGCTGGAATACTTCGCCCCGCTGCAGACCTGGCTGAAGCAGCAGAACGAAGGACAAAGCTGCGGCTGGCAGGCATCCGTCGCTCCGGCGAAGGGCTGACCGCGATCGCGTTCCCTCGAAGCCGCATCCGCTCGAAATCGAAGGCCGGCGCAAGCCGGCCTTCTGCCGCGCGGCGTTCATTGCGGGGAACGTTCTGCGGCGGAGATCGCTTCGCATGCGCGCGACGATGGTTATCATGCATCGCAAAGCAGACGCCGTCGGCGCTCGTTCATCGGACAGGATGCCAATGCAGCCGCATACGGACCGGATCAGAACCCGTAACTCGCATTCGCGCTTCCGCATCGGCGCGATGCTGGTGCAGCCCGAATGCCTGAGCGTATCGCTGGACGGCAACGAAACCACGCTGGAACCGCGGATGATGGAAGTGCTGGTCGCACTGGCCGAGCACGCGGGCGAGGTGGTCAGCGCCGAGCAACTGTTGATCGAAGTCTGGCGCGGCACGTTCTACGGCGACAACCCGGTCCACAAGGCCATCGCCTATCTGCGGAAAGTGTTCGGCGACGACCTGAAATCGCCGCGTTACATCGAAACCATCCGCAAACGCGGCTATCGACTGATCGCCAAAGTCTCCTACCCCGACGACTACCGTCGCGTCGCCGTACAGGCGTCGAGCTGGAGCGGCGCCAGTCCCTACGTCGGCCTCAGCCCGTTCGATGGCGAACATGCCGGCGTTTTCTTCGGGCGCAGCCGCGTCATCGCGGAACTGCTCGCCGCGATGCGCCAGCAGCTAGACAACCAGCGGCGTTTCGTGTTGATCGTCGGCGCCAGCGGCTGCGGCAAGACCTCGCTGCTGAATGCCGGCGCGCTGCCGCTGCTGAGTCAGGATGGCGGCTTCGATGGCCTACGCGCGCTGTCGATCGCGCGCTGCGATCTGGCCGCCGTCGAAAACGGCGACGCCATGACCCATCTCGCGACAGCGCTGGCGACGTGGACGCTCGGCGAACGACCGGTGTTCGCGCCCGGGCCGGCAGCCGATCTCGCCACGACGATCCGGCGCTCGCCGGAATCGATCGCCTCCACGGTCGAAGAAGCGTTCCGCCGTCATCCATCGCGCGAACTCGTAGACCAACCGCATGCGCATCTGCTGCTGTTGATCGACCATGCCGAAGCGCTGGTCGCGACCCGGGCCCGCGATCCGGAGCGGGACAGCGCATTTTCGCGCGCGCTGCATCATCTCTGCGAATCCCCGCGGGTGATGGTGGCGATGATCGTCCGCGGCGATTTCTACCTCGCATTGATCGAAGCGTATCCGGAAATCGCCGAACGCAAATTGGGCGAGGGCCACTTCGACGTGCTGACCCCGCGATCCGGCGAGATCGCGCAGATCATCCGCACCCCCGCCGCGCTGGCGGGACTGGTGTTCGAGGAAGATCCGCAAACGGCGGAGCATCTCGACGACGTGCTGCGCGACGCGGCGAACGCGCACGCCGATGCGCTGCCGCTGCTGCAGCACACCCTGCAGGCGCTCTACGAACGCCGGAGCGACGACGGCGAACTGCGCTTCGAGGCGTATCGCGACCTCGGCGGCCTGGAAGGCGCGCTCGCGCACCGCGCCGAGGAGGTCTTCGCAACATTGCCCGAGGCCGCCAGGCGCAGCCTCGACAGCATCCTGTCGCAGTTGATCGTGATGCAACAGGACAACGACAGCGTCAGCGCGCGTCGCGTCGCCTGGTCGGCGCTGGACGAGAACGCCAGCGCACTCGCCGAGGCCTTCGTCCGCGCCCGCCTGTTCATCGGCGAGTTGAGCGACGGCCAGGCCGGCTTCCGGGTGACGCATGAGGCCTTGCTGCGGCAATGGCCGCGCGCGCGCGACTGGACCCAGGACAATCGCCGCCTGCTGCAATCCAAGGCCCGCATGCGGCGTGCGGCCGCACGCTGGATCGAAGAAGGTCGCAGCGTCGATCATCTCCTCAACCCGGGCCAGCCGTTGCAGGAGGCGCTGGACGCCGAACGACAGCTGCCCGACGATCTGGATGCCGACGAACGCGCGTTCCTGCGCGCGTCGGCGAAACTGCATCGGCGCAGACGCTGGCTGCGCGCAGGCGCGATCGCGAGCCTTGCGGTATTCGCGGTCATTTCCGCCGCACTCGCGTTGCTGGCATCGCAGGCACGCGACGAGGCCGAGCATCGTCGCGAGGAAGCCCTGCAGCTGTCCGACTTCATGCTGGTGGATCTGGCCGACAAACTGCGTCCGCTCGGCAACCTCAAACTGCTCGGCGGCATCAGCGTCAAGGCGCTCGCCCAACTGGAGCGCCAGCCCGAAGCGCAGACGCGCACGGAAGATCTCATCAACCGATCCCGCGCCCTGCGCACGGTCGGCGAAGTGATGATGGAAGAAGCGAAACTCAAGGAAGCGAAGTCGGCTTTCCAGCGCGCCAACCAGGCCGCGCGCAGCGCGGTGGAACGCGCGCCGCAATCCGCGGAAGCCATCGCCGAACTCGGCGTCTCGGCGTATTGGCTGGGCTATTACCATTTCCGGCAAGCCCAGTTGGAAGAGGCGCGCAAACACTGGCGCGAGTATCTGCAGACCAGCGAACAACTGATCCGCCTGGACCCCCGGAAAACGGACTGGCAGATCGAGCTGTCGTATGCGCTCAACAATCTCGGCGCAGTGGCTCGCGACCAGGGACACATCGGCGAAGCGCTGGCGTACTTCAGACGCTCGGCCAGGCTCAAGGCGAGCGTCCTGTCGACGAGGCCGAACGACGAGGCGCTGCGATACGATCTGGCCGACACACTGTCGTGGATCAGCAGCGGCGACGAATCGGAAGGACGCCTGCAGCAGGCCGCGGCCGGATACGCCGAACAGATCGCCATGCTGCGCACGCTGGTCGCGAGCAAGCCCGATGCGCTCGTCTGGGAGCGAAGGCTTGCGACCTCGCTGCTCTTCAGCAGCCGCCTTGCGGTCTCCCGCGGCCGCATGGACGAGGCGCAGGCTCAGATCGAAGAGAGCATCGCCCGATTGTCGGCGGTGACCGCTCGCGAGTCCGGCAACAAGGTGTGGGTTCGGGATCTCGCGATCGCGCATGTCGAAGCCGGCGAAATGGCCGCCATGCGCGACGACGCCAGCAGCCGCGTCTCGCACGCATCGATCGCCGACAGGATGATCCGCGAGATGAAGGCATCGGGCGATGCGTCGCTGGCATTGCAACGCCTGGAGGCGGCCGCCCGACTCTCGATCGTGCGCTTCCTTCCAGGCACGGACGGCGTCGGCGCGCAATGGGACAGGGCGATCCTCGGGCTGGAACGCACCGCCGCAGATGCGATGGGCGGCATCCACGGACGCTCCATCCTCGCGAAAGGCCTGATCCACCGGGGACAATATCGTTCGCGGATCGGATCGACGGCCGGAGCCCGCAGCGATTGGGAACGCGCGATCGCCTTGCTCGAAACGATGGCCGATACTTCCAGGGATCCGAATGTCATCGTGCCGTGGGTCAGCGCGCATCTTCTGCTGGGCGCGCGCGAACGCGTCGAACCGGACATCGCCTGGCTGGCGGATATCGGCTATCGCGCGCCGGATTTCACGGCGCTCGTTGGCCAGGGCCGCACGTCCATTGCGGACATCGCTGCCGGAACCAGCACCGCAGAGACTCCACGGAGGTACTGAACCCCATCGCCCGTTGTGGAACACTCATCGACTATCCAGCTCATCAAAGATCCAGCTCATCGACGATCCAGACCCGGCTCCCGGAGCGGTATTTCCGGAAGCCGTCGTTGCCGGGCATCGTCCGGCCGCGACATACATCCTCACCCCCAGGAAGTCCCGACATGACAAGATTCATCCGCAACGGCAGTCCGATCACGACTGAAATCCCGTCCATCCAACTGCTCATCACCGGAAGCCATGGCAATTACCGCGGTCGGTATTCCAGCAATCTCGTCCTGGTCGGCGATGGCAAGACGACCATCGAAATCGAGCTTCTGAACGAGACGACCGATGGAACCACGGCCTTCATCACCGACTACAGCTCCACGGGCGTGTCGGCGAAAGATTCGCCGATCAAAGCGTTCGAACCGAGCGAAGATGGACAATCGGCGCTGATGACGATCGGTCTATACCCTCATCAATTGATCGACTTCGGCGTTTTCGTGGAATTGAGGTACGGCAAGCAGCCCCCGACGCTCATGTTCTGCGACCCGCAGGCCAGCAACGATCCGATCAAGACCCGCTGATCCCCGAAGGCCCACCAGGACGGTGGGCCTTCGTCTTCGGGAGCATCGCGCCAGGCGCGGCGCTCCGACCCGGCACCGGAACGGGCCCACAAAGCCTCCATACGCCAACACCGGACCTGCCACGATGATGCAGCCGAAGCATGCGAAACCCGGCAGCGTCGCAGCGCAGTCGTTGTCCCGCTGCGACGAAACCGGACGACCATCGGCATCGCGACCCCAACCACGGACAAGGAGCCACACATGTCGAACCCGGTGCTCGTCGGCGACTGGTCGAATTTCGACTTCACGCTGACACCTCTAGCCAAGGACGCTTTCGAAACCGCCATGCAGCCGCTGTTCGGCGCGAAGTACACGCCGCTCGCATTCGCCAGCCAGATCGTCGCAGGCACCAACTATTGCTTCCTCTGCGACGTGCAGTACGCAACCCCGTTCCCGGAAGGGAATGCGGTGAAGATCTATGTCTATCAGCCATCGGACGGCAAACCCTCCCCCTACTGGATCGTCCCGATCACGCCGTGAATCGGGGCCATTGACGCCACGGGCCCGCCCCCCACGCGGTCGCCGTTCGCAATCGCGAGCCGTCGTATCGCCCCGGTTGGACACCGATACGCCACCTCCGGCATGAGTGCGGGGCCCATGCTTTCCCGGATGCGATGCCCCCTCGCAGCGCCTCACACCCATCTCCAGACGGCGACTCGCGTACTGCGCACAAGGCGCATCGCCATATCGATCAATCACTTGGCGGCCGGAAGGTTCCCGGAAGGTATCGGCACGGCCTCGCATGACGAGACCCGGATGCAGGGCGGCTGATGTCGCCAAAGGCTTATGCATCAACCACTTGACGATCGGAAGGTTGCAGGAAGGCATCGAAACGGCGGATCGAACAGGCTGCGACCCATGGCGCCGCCTCTGTCCATGCCGCTGCCTTCGATCGCTCGCGACGATGCGTCCGGTCGTCGCATGCAGACAGCACAACGGACAGAGGCCCCGACGCCATCGCCGCCATCGACCGCGATGGCCTTCATCCGTCCAACCCGGGGATCATCCATGGAACTCGCATACGTCCAGCACGCACACACCCACACCGGGGATGGCGCCACGCACCTCCACGATTGCGATGCTGAGGCGCTATCGCCCCACGCAACCGCACGTGCGGACAGCGTCGAAGCGCCCGCGGTTTCCCCCGCCAAGCGCCTGCATCGCGGCTACGTGATGCTCGACAGCGTCTTCCTTCGCCAACTGCGCCAGACCAGATTGATGAGCCAACAGGATCTCGCCGACGAGTGCTGGCGGCGCAACATCCAACTGTCGCTCACCACGATCAAGCGCGCCGAAGCCGGACGCGTGGTGCGCTTCCGCATCGCCCGCGAATTCGCGCGCTGCTTCGACGTGCCGGTGACGAAGATCGCCTTCATGGACGATCCGACGGCGGAATCCAACCACTGACGCGCGCATCGTAATGGCACCGCGCGCGACCTGCTAAGAACCCGTACGCGCCGATGGAAGCGATCAGGATTCGAATGCGGGCCGAGGCACGTTTATTCCCGCGAGACGGAACCCCGCAGCATCATCCGGGCCGCCTGCGGACTTCAACCCCATCCCGCATTCCCCAATCATCGACAAGGAGTAGAAAATGGCTGGTATCAACTACAACGTCATGACGGTCATGAATGTCAACGCCATCATCAGTGGCCTGACCCTCAGCAAGGATCAGGAAAATCCAACCCCCATCGGCCACGGCAATATCTGGATGGTCTCCGACGACCCGCGCGGCTGGTCCTGGCCGAGCAACGATGCCGGCAACATCACGCTCAACGCGCAGCCCCAGGACAACATCTCCTTCTACGCTTCCAGCACCTCGGACAATTCGGACTACTCCGTTTTCGTCTACCGGTTGACCGGCGGCAGCCCGGTCCTGAATCCGTCGGAAGTCAACGTGACGACGTTGAGCGGCGCGGCGCAGGGTCAAGCGCCGGGCGGCGTTCCCGCAAAGAACGTCCCGCAGTCCTTCGTCTCGTGCGACGTCAAGGTGTCCCAGCACGGCACCGCCCAGAATTTCTGGGTCTGGGTGGCCGTGTACCAGACCGGCTCGGACGGCGAGACGCAGAACCTGCTCGGCTACGTCAAGTGGGATCCGACCGTCGTCTGCCAGTGATGTCCGATGACCTTGTTCGCCTGAAGACGCATCGACCGTGATATCGACGGCCATCGCCCGAATCGGCGCGGCTGCTGATCGGATAGAGCGGACAGGCTCAATCCAGTCGCCCTCGCCGTCATGCAGTCCGCGCATGGCGGCGAGGGATTGATGGTGATCGCCGCAGCACTTCCAGTCGTGGCCAAGATGCATCGACCCCCGGCTCCTGAAGACTGTGAGATCTTCGATGCAACTTCGCGATGGTGTTGCCTCAACCCTGCAGCTCCGTTCTGAGCATTTTCGCGTGGCGATCGACTTGTCCGGACTGATCGACCTGCGGATTCTCAGCGATACCGTCCCGGCCAGACGCTGACCATACTCCCCTCGAAGGGCATGCCATGACGCCAGAACAGCGTCCAGGTATGCCCTTCGTCATTCTTGACAAGCGCGCGCAATGGCGCGAAAAGGGAAGTCTCGGAACGGCTTGGAATCCAGAGTCTGAGCAGCACCGAGAGATCATGATTGACTACCGATGCGGGCGCAGGCGCGCCCACTGCCAGGGGGCGGACATGGAATTGGGTCGAAACCACCCATTTGCCGGCTGGGCAAAACCGCGCGAGTTTCCCTATTCCCCGCATGCCTTGGACTCAGGCGTCCCCGTCTTCCCATGCAACGGTGATCGACCCTCGTCCCCGACCTCTCCGGGGATGTGAAACATGTTTGATCGCATGGATCTGACTGCGCAGTCGTATTTCCGCATCGCCGAGATTCTGGTGCTGCCGCCGCGCTGCCTCATCGTGCGCGACGGCGTGGAGATTCCCCTCGAACAGCGGGTGATGGAGTTGCTGGTCTGCTTGGCTGAACGCGCCCCCGAAACCATCAGCCCCAACGAATTGATGGACGAGGTTTGGCGCACAAGGGTATATGGCAAAAACTCGCTGCAAGCGGCTATCAATCGCCTGCGCAACGCCCTCGGCGACGAAGGCCGCAAGCCCAGCATGATCAAAACCGTGATCGGCAGCGGCTATTGCGTTATCGCGCCAGTGTCATTCCCGGCGGGCTACCAGCCGCGGCCGAGGCGCGACCAGCCTTGGGGGCCTGAGAAGCACAGTCCCTACATGGGCCTGGCGGCGTACGACGAAGCCCATGCCAAGGTCTTCCATGGCCGTCGCACTCTGACCGGCGAACTACTCGAGGCGATGCGCAGCCAGCTCGAACAAGGCCGCCGCCTCGTGCTGATCGACGGACCCAGCGGATGCGGCAAGAGTTCCATCCTGCGCGCCGGCGCCATCCCGCAACTCACCTCGACGCACGGAATGGACGGCATGTGCGCGCTGGCGGTGGCGTCCTGCAATCTTGCAGCGATGACAGATGGCGACGCGATCGGCGCGTTGGCGGCCGCGATGGCATCGTTGACGCTGGACGAGCGGGCGGTGTTCCCGATGCACGCGGATGAGCTGAAGGCGTTCATCACAGAACGTCCGGCCCGCATCGACGACTTCATCGAAGAAGCCTTCCGGCGCCACCGCGACCGCAAGAAAGCCCAACAACATCTCGCTCACATGCTGCTGGTGATCGACCACGCCGAAGCGCTGGTCCCGACCGAGCATCCGGATGTGGAGATGCTCGGCGTGTTCGTTCGGATCCTACGCGCGCTGTGCGGCAACGCACACACGTTGGTGACCATGATCTGCCGCCGCGACGCTTACCCAAGGCTGATCGACGCCATGCCGGACTTGAAGGAACTGAAAGCCGGGAAAGGCCACGTCGAAGTCTTCGCGCCGCGCGGGTCGGAGATCGTCGACATCATCACGCGGCCCGCAGCGCAGGCCAGCCTGCGTTTCGAGGAGAAGCAAGGCCGCCTCGACAACATTGAGGACGACCATGCCAGCTACCATCCGAGACTGCTAAAGGGGCGGCTCGACCATGTGCTCTACGAGGCGGCGAACGCACATCCCGATGCGCTACCTCTGCTTCAACATACTCTCCAATCACTATACGAGCGCAGGCAGGATGGTCTGCTGACCTTCGCCGCTTACGACACCATCGGCGGCCTCGAAGGCGCCATCGGACACCGCGCGGAGGAAGCTTTCCTAAAGCTTCCGCAGGACGCGCAGGAGGCGCTCGACCAGGTCCTGAGACGCCTCGTCATTGGTCAACCCGGCAGCGATGTCATCAGCATCAGACGGGCGTACAGCGACACGTTGCCCAATGCCGCCAACGCGCTTGTCCAGAGCTTCATCGACATCCGCCTGTTCGTCAGCGGGAGCGACGCCGGCCGGCCCAGCTTCGGCATCGTGCATGAAGCGCTGCTCAGACGGTGGCCGCGCGCCGAACGATGGGTGGAGGAGAATCGGCGCCTCTTGCGGGCGAAGAGCATGCTGGTACAGGCGGCCGAACACTGGAACCGGATCGGCCGCAGCCCGGACCACCTGCTGCCCCCGGGGCCGCTCGGCGAGGCGCGGGAAGCGGTAGCGCGGCTTCCGGACGACATCAAGGAGCAAGAACACGCGCTACTGCGCGAATCCACAAGCGTCGTCGAACTCAAACGCCGGCTCAGGCGCATGGGGATCGCATTGCTTGGGCTTCTGACGATCACCTCTATGACACTGGCCGTCGTCGCCATGCAAGCGAGGGATAACGCAGAACGGCGCGGCAGGGAAGCACAACAACTTGCGGAATACCTGGTGGGTCCGTTGGCGATCGACTTGAGGGATATAGGGAAACTAGAAATCCTGGGCCGGACCGGCAGGATAGCTCTGGATTATCTGCAGAACCGCAAGCTCGACGAACTCAACGAACGGGAACTGGTCAGCCTTGCACGCGCATCGTTGCTGTTGGGCGAAGCGTTCAAGGAGAACCTCGACCCCACGACAGCGCGCAGCGCGTTCGACACCGCCAGCCGGGCAGCGGCACTAGCGGTCCAACGCAATCCCGTATCTGAAGACGCGATCGAGCAAGCGGGTTACGTGTCCTTCTGGCTCGGCAGCATGGCATTGGATGAACGGCAGTTCGATGAAGCGCGACGGCACTGGACGCATTACATGGAGAATGCGCTGCGATTGCTGCAGCTGTCCCCGGACGATCCGGACTGGATCATGGAGGGTTCCTACGCGTTGAATTGCCTCGGCACGCTGTATCTCAGACAGGGCAAGCCCGAGATGTCGATGCCGTATTTCCGGGTGTCCGAATCTGTGAAACGCGGTCTGGTCTCCGCGTATCCCGGCAACCACGGTTACGAACTCGGCTGGATCGATTCGCTATCCTGGATAAGCAGCACACTCGAGGCCGAAGGGGACATCCAGGAGGCGTCCAGTGGCTACCGGAACCAGATCGCGAAGCTTCGGGCGCTGATGAAAAAGGACAAGGATCTGCACACATACAGGCTTCGCCTGGCCAATTTCCTGCAACTCAGCGCGAGCACCGAAATGGCCAGGGGCGATATCGAAGCCGCCTACGCCAGCGCCGAGGAAAGCGTGCAAATCCTCTCGCAACTTAACGCGTTCGATCCCGCCAATAGCGGCTGGGCCAGAGATCTAGTGCGCGGCAAGGTGATCCTGGGCGACATCGCCGGGATCCGGTCCGGCCGCGAAGAGAAGCGCCGGTTGTTCGAGTCCGCACTGGTACTGATACCCGATGGCGATATCCAGGGCGAATCGCGCAAAGCGTGGCAGCGACTGGACGCATATGTCCAGTTCACCCTTGCGCAGGACGCTGCAGCGAATCATGTCCAAGCCGAAGTGCACGATGCGATCGCGAACATGCGCAAGCTCGCCGATGAATCGAAGAGCGACGAAGTGTATTCGGATTACGCATGGATGCTGATTGCCCGCGGCCGCAAGCACCAAGCCGGGTCGAAACCCGCGCTTGCTGCGCAGGACTGGGAAGAGGCGCTGGCGGCCCTGCGCGCTTGCTCGGCGAAGCATCGCGCCGACTGGTTGTACGCATGGGTCACGGCGCAATTGCTGCTGGACAGAAAAGACCTCGCGCAACCCGCGATCGCGCGCCTTCGATCCGTCGGCTTCCTCCATCCTGGATTCGTCGAAACCACCAAGGCCCTTCGATAGAGTGTCGTTCTTACCCACTATCTGATCGACCGTGATCACATCAACCATCGATTGATATCAAGCGAGCACCGTCCGAGCCCTCGGACCGAGCGATCTTCCCCTCCAAAAGCCATAAGCAGCAAAAGCCGACGGCGGTACGACAGTCTACCGGGCGTCAGCAACCAGTGTCGTCACACGGAAAGTCGAAGCACCAGTCTTGTAAGCGCAAACTGCCTTTAAATAGATACCGGAGTGACAATGAATTCCATCGACTTCGCACGCATGATGACAATGCAGACGATCTGCATCATCTAACCCTGCCAACCACTTCAGGATTACGGCCATGACAACCCTGGTACACCTGCCTCCCCTCCCCGCAGGAGCGACGCTCAGAGACCACAAAGACTCGGTGCTCAAGATCACCCGAGGCGATCGATCCATAGGCGAGCCCAAGTTCATGTACAGGTTCAGCGAGAACGAATACGTTGTCACGACCGTCAACAACACCAAGCCGATACCTCTTGTTCTCGGCAATCACGGGCATCTCAACGTCGCAGAGATATACATTCACAGTGTGTGCTGCAGCCGTGGGAATTCCGTCACCGTCGAGAAAATCATGGACCAGACCGGAATGATTGTGCCATTCGGAAAAACCGCCATGCGTGTCGAGCTCTTGCCCAAGCTGATGGATCAAGAACTGATCCAGATTGGATTGATCGTGGCGATCAAGGAGAAGGGTAGTGAAGAAGTCGAGTTGATCCTGTGCGACCCTCAGGTCGGAAATGGGCCACCGCCCAAGCATCAGAGCAATCCGGCAATTCCGCTCAATTGATGCCTGTCTTTCCAGGCCGATACGACGACTGTCGCACCGCTCCGGCGAGATCGTTATTCGGCCGGGGCCGACAAAGGCCGTTATCCACCGGGGTGCGTCTACCGGGCGTTGGAAATAAATAAAACAAGAATATCAATCGCTTAAGATCCGTAAGGCGCTCGTAAAACACGTTAGGGACATGTTTCGACAGGCTCCACCCCGGCCTGCCGCGTTATAGCGGAAGGCCGGGACGCCATCCCACGATGGCACCACTTCATTGAGGAGCCTGTCATGACCGATACCACGCCTTCCGATGACCAGTCGCTCAGTCTGTTCGACAGCGGCCGCCAGCCCCCCGCCTTCTCCCCGGCCGATGCGGCAGCAATCACGGCATTGCATCCCCTCGCCGCAGTTCAACCCGCCGGGTCGCCGCCACCCGCTACCCCGCCCGACGGGGCCGGCCCGCCCTGGCACGGCCGGCTGTTGTTGGACGCCGCCGCCCTGCGCCGGCTCCGAAATGCGCGGCTGCTGAGCCAGCAGGATCTGGCCGACGATTGCTGGCGTCGCAACATCCGGGTCTCGATCGCCACGATCAAGCGCGCGGAATCCGGGCATGCGGTGCGCTTCCGGATCGCCCGCGAGTTGGCGCGCTGCTTCGATGTGCCGGTCGACCGGCTTCTGGTTTCATCTCGGATGGAGGACGTCGCCGTGGACGAACAAAATGGATTCCTCGCCGCGGTGCGGGACACGCTGATGCACATCGCAGGGGTGTCCGGCACGGCCGCGAAGCGGTTGCGGCCGGGGCAGTCGCTGGATGCGGACCTGGGGTTCGACGAGCCCGACTTCGCGGTGCTGGCCGGTTATCAGAATGAGGTCGCATCGCGGCTGCGCAGCAACGGCATGGCGGCACCGCGGCTCACCGCAGACACCCTTCGCGACTGCGTGGTCTGGGAAGTGTGTGCCCTGACCATTCGGCATGCGGTCGGCCGCGAATTGAGCCTGGAGGCAGTCGCGTCTCTGATCGGTCGTGCCCAAGCAGGCCTGCGCAGCGGGCTTTGAGGCCCTGCGGATTGCATCGACGAAGCGAATCGCATATGCGATAGGTTCGTCGAGGCAAGGTACGGGCAGACGACAAACTCGCGATTCGAAGAACGATCGGGCTAATTCAAAGTAACGGAAATACGGAATCGCAGCAGCTTTCGCGGCGATTCCGCGCTTGATCGGCTGGCAGCGCTCTTTCGCCTGCGCGATACTCGCCCGATGACGCTTACCGCCCACCCCGCAGACCTCACCCCCCAACCCCTCGACCGCGCCACTGCCCTCCCGGCGCGGTTCTACACCGATCCCGCGGTGGCGGCGTTGGACCGCAATGCGATCTTCGACCGCAGCTGGCAGTTGGTCGCCCACGTCTGCCAGTTGCGCAATGCCGGGGATCACGCCATCGCCGATCTCGGCGGTCTGCCGGTGATCGCGGTGCGCGGGGCGGACGAGGTGATCCGAGTGATGCACAACGTGTGCCGGCATCGGGCCGGGCCGTTGGCGCAATGCGACGGATTGGGGGCGAAGGCGCTGCGCTGCCGGTATCACGGCTGGACGTACGCGCTCGATGGTCAGTTGCGCAACGCGACCGAAATGGCCGGGGCGACCGATTTCGATGTGGGCGACATCCGCCTGCCGCAGTTGGCGGTGCGGGTGTGGCAGGGGATGGTGTTCGCGGCGGTGGACGAGGCGCGGGCGCCGCCGTTCGAGGCCTTCGTCACCGGCATCGATGCGCGCATCGGCGCGGAGCGTAGGCTCGATGCTTACGGTCATCATCATCGCGTCGGTTACGACATCGCCTGCAACTGGAAGGTGTATGTCGACAATTATCTGGAGGGCTACCACGTCCCGCACATCCATCCGGAGCTGAACCGGCTGTTGGATTACCGCAGCTACGTCACCGAAACCACGGCGTGGCATTCGTTCCAGTTCAGCCCGCTGGTGAATACCGATGAAAGCGGGGGCGAGGGCCTCTACGGCAGTGGCGACGCGCTGTATTACTGGCTATGGCCGAACACGATGCTGAACATCCTGCCCGGGCGGCTGCAGACCAACCGCATCATCCGCAGGGGCGTGGATCGTTGCCGGGTGGAGTTCGATTTCTACTACGCCCCGGACGATTCCGAGGCCGGCCGCGCGCGCCGCGAGGCGGATCTGTCGTTCAGCGACGTGGTCCAGGACGAGGACATCACCATCTGCGAGGACGTACAGCGCGGGCTGGCGTCGGGTTCTTACGAGGCCGGCCGTCTCAATCCGTTGCGCGAGAATGCAGTGCACCATTTCCATGAGCTGTTGCGCCGCACGTATCGCGACGCATAATCGGCGTTCTTCAGGACGGTCGCCACGGACAGCGCCATCGCCGCCATTCATCGCCCATCACTCAAGACATCGAAGAACATCATGCAGAACACACGACTTTGCATCGCCCTCATGCTCGCGCTGACCGCGCCCGCGCTGATCGCTTCCGGCCAGGCGCTCGCCGCTGCAGCGGTTGGACAAGCCGCAGGCGAGCCCAGCATGACCGCCCCTGCCCCGGCCCTGAATTGGCGCGCGGCGGCGTATCCGGCCGCGAACGTCGCGAGGCTTCAGTACCGCGAGATGGCGACATCGCGCCTGCTCGACCTGCAGCGCAAGAACCAGGCGCCCGGTCTGAAGGCCACCCAGATCGGCATCGGCCGCGAAGCGTCCCAGGAAGGCCTGCAGCGCCGGCTATCGGCGCTGAGCTGGCGGCCCGTCGCCGGCGGCTTCGTCGCCAGGGTCGAAATCCGATCGATGGACGCGCTCGCGCTGCGCGTCGGGCTGGACGTGAGCCGCCTCGACAGCCGCACGGAACTGCGCTTCGGCGGTTCGGCGCGTCCGTCGGAAGTGGTCGCGAAGATGACCGGTGCGGAAGCCAAACGCCTGCCGGGCTCCAACGGCCTGTTCTGGACGCCGAATACCGACGGCGATACCCAGATCATCGAGATCTTCCGTCCGCGCGGCGTGCCCGCGTTCGCGGTGCGGCTGGAAGCGCCGGTGCTGTCGCACCTCATCGCCGACAGCCGCAATACCTACAAGATCATCGAGAAGATCGGCGAATCCGGCACCTGCAATATCGACACCGTCTGCCGCGTCAACGAACTCGGTCAGGCCTTCGTCGATACCAGGAAAGCCGTGGCGCACATGCGCTTCGTCATCGGTTCCAGCACCTTCATCTGCACCGGCACCCTGTTGGCGGACACCGTCCCGGTGACGCAGATCCCGTACTTCCACACCGCCAACCACTGTTTCTCCAGCAACACCAGCGTCCCGCCGGTGCCGACCCAGATGCAGACGGTCGCCAACACCCTGAACACCATCTGGAATTACGACGCGACCGCCTGCGGCAATCTCACCTCCGCAGCCAGCACCCAGATCAGCGGCGGCGCGACCTATCTGTATTCGAATCACCTCACCGACGGCATGCTGGTGCGCCTGAACAACGCGCCGCCCGCAAGCGCCTATTTCGCCGGCTGGAACGCGGCGCCGGTCGCCGACGCCAGCAGCGTGCTGGCGATCCATCACCCGCGCGGAGACTCGAAGAAAGTGTCCGGCGGCCAGACGATCACCAAGGACGGCGAAAGCATCACCGTGGGCTGGTTGACCGGCACCACCGAAGGCGGCAGCAGCGGCTCGGGCCTGTTCACCCTCGGACCGCGCGGTTACGTGTTGCGCGGCGGGCTGTTCGGGGGGAGTGCGGCCTGCAGCAACAGCGGCTCGCTGAGCAATTCGCAGAACCGCGACTACTACTCGCGGCTGGATGTGGATTTCCCGAGCATCAAACAGTATCTCGAACCGCAGCCCGAAGCCGCGGAGGGCGCGCGTCCGATCGTGCGGCCGAGACCGGCGGCCAAACCGGCGCCCGCGCCCGCGTCCGCGGCATCGGCACCCGCCGGCACCGTACGAACCGGCATCATCGGCCGGAGTGATTCGCGGCTCCGCAGGTGACCCCAACGCCGCGGCCGCTCGGCCTGTGGTCGGCGATCGCGCTGGTCGCAGGCAGCATGGTCGGCAGCGGCGTATTCCTGCTGCCGGCGTCGTTGGCGCCGTACGGCTGGCTGAGTCTTTACGGTTGGGCGATCACGCTCGGCGGCGCCCTGCTGCTGGCGCTGACGTTCTCGCGATTGGCCGCGCGCGGTGCGCAGGCCGGCGGACCTTACGCCTATGCGCGCGAAGCCTTCGGCGACACCACCGGCTTCGTCATCGCGTGGAGCTACTGGATTTCGATCTGGTGCGCGAACGCGGCGATCGCGGTCGCCTTCGCCGGCAGTCTCGGCAGCCTGTTTCCCGGACTCGTGGCCACGCCGTTCCGCTGCGCGGCCTGCGCGCTCGCCGCGCTATGGATCTGCGCCGCGATCAATCTGATCGGAATCCGCGAAGCCGGCCGCCTGCAGATCGTCACCACCGTCCTGAAGCTGCTACCGCTGCTGCTGTTCGGCGGGATCGCGATCTGGTGGCTCGATGGTTCGCTACTCGCCGGCGAGGCATCCGCGATCGCCGCGGCCGCGGAGGCCGACGCGCCCGCGACGCGCCTGGGCGCGCTGCACATGACCGTCGCGCTGACGCTGTGGGCCTTCCTCGGGCTGGAAGCCGCCACCGTTCCTGCCGGCGCGATCCACGACGCCGAACGCACGATTCCGCGCGCAACGCTCATCGGCACCCTGCTCGCCGGCATCGCCACGATCCTCGCCTGCACCGCCGTGCTGGGTCTGGTCCCGCCCGAGGTCGCGATGACTTCCACCGCGCCGATGGCCGACGCCGCGAAAGCGCTGTGGGGCCCGGCCGCGGGCATCGGCATCGCGGTGGTCGCGGCGATCTCCTGCTTCGGCGCGCTCAACGGCTGGGTGTTGTTGTCGGCGCAGTTGCCGATGGCGGCGGCGAACGACGGCCTGTTCCCGAAAGCCTTCGCCGCGCTCGATGCGCAGGGCACGCCGCGCGTCGGCGTGATCGCGAGCACCGTATTGGCGAGTCTGCTGGTGATCGCGAATTACACCGATTCGCTGGTGAAGGTGTTCACGTTCTCGATCCTGCTGTCCACCGCCGCCACGCTGCTGCCGTACGTATTCAGCAGCGCGGCGTGGCTGAAGCTCGGCAAGCAAGGCCGCGTGGTCGCGGCGCTGGCGTTGCTGTACAGCGTGTATGCGTTGATCGGCACCGGCGCGAATGCGCTGGCGTGGGGCGCGGTGCTGGTGATCGCGGGGCTACCGCTGCGCTGGTTGTGGAAGCGGCACTGACGGCTGGAGCGAAGATGTCAGAAGAAAGTGCAGGTATCGGCCTTGTGATTCTCGCCATCGTATCGGTGTCGTGCGCGGTGATCGCGCACTGGCGGATACGCGATTACTCGAGGGCTTCGCTTGCGTCGATGCTTGCTGCCGCTGTCCTGTTTCAAGGATTTGTTTTGCTGCGGCTCGGCTACATGGATCCGTTGATCGTGATCGCGTTCCCCGTATCACTCTTCATCACCGGCCCGATCACACTGCTGGTGGGTGTTCCGTTTCGCGCAAGACGCCTCAAAACCACGGCGTAAGCGCAATCAGGCGTCACAACGACGGCGTTTCCACCGGCATCGACTCGGACTCAGGTTCCGGCGGCAGCCGCGTATGCGTGACTTCCCACCACCAGAACAGGAAACCGACCAGCGTGCAGAACGCGGCGCCCAGCGCCAGCCACAGCGTGTCGTGGCTGAGCAGCGGCGAGAACAGGCCGGCGACGGTCGACTGCAGGATCAGGCTGGTGAAGGCCTGCAGCGACGACGCCGCGCCGCGCTGGCGCGGGTACATGTCGAGGATCGCGAGGGTGAGGATCGGGAACACCAGCGCGATGCCCAGGGCATTGATCGCCATCGGCACCACCGCCCACGGCATCGACGGCTGCGGCACCCACAGGTTGTAGGCGATGTTGATGACGGCGGCGAACCCGCAGATCGCGAAACCGGTACCCGCCAGCCGCGTGCCGCTGACCCGCCCCGCCGCGCGGCCGGACACGAACGATCCGATCACCATGCCGGCGATGGTCGGCACGAAGAACCAGCCGAACTGGTCCTGCTCCAGTTTCAGGTGATCCAGCACGAACGCCGGCGCCGACGCGATGTAGAGGAACAGCGCCGCGAAATTGAAGCCGCCGGCCACCGCGAAGCGCTGGAAGCGGCCGTTGAGCAGGATGTATGCGTGATTGCGCAGCAGTTGTTTCGGCGACGGCCGGAACCGCGCCTCGGGCGGATGCGTTTCCGGCAAGGCGATCCAGGTGGCAGTCAACAGCAGCACCGCGAACAGCACCAGGAACCAGAAGATCGCCGGCCAGCGTTCCCAGCCCAGGATCCAGCCGCCGATGATCGGCGCCACCGCCGGGGCGATGCCGAAGATCATCGACACCTGGCTCATCAGTTTCTGCGCGTACTGGCCCTGGTACACATCGCGGATCACCGCACGACCGACGATCAGGCCCACGCCCGCGGACATGCCCTGCAGCGCGCGGAACGCCAGCAGCGTCGGCAGGCTGGTGGCCAGCGCGCAGCCGATGGACGCCAGCGCGAACAGCGTCAGGCCGCCGAGGATCACCCGGCGCCGGCCGATCGCATCCGACAGCGGCCCGTGCACCAGGCTCATCAAGGCATAGGCGAACAGATACGCGCTGATCGTCTGCTGCAGCGCCACCTTGTCGGCCGCGAACTGTTCGCCGATCTGCGGGAACGCCGGGAACATGGTGTCGATCGAGAACGGACCGATCATCGCCAGCCCGCCGAGGATCAGCGCGAGACGGGCGCGCGAGGGCGTCGCGGTCATGGCGCCGTCGCCCTGTCGGGCCGGGACGTCTGTCGTGATCGGGATTCCGCCCGTGATGTCGAGCCGCGCGATGCATTCATCGCATCATGGTAACGCGACCCCGGACATGCCCGTGCCGACGCTCGCCCGGATCGGGCAGACGCGGCCGAGCGGCGCCCGTTATACTGCGCCGGCACGGTGGGAGAAGCGGCCCGGGTCATCGCGGTCGCTGCCGAAGGCGCAATTCGCCCGGAATCGCTCAGGCCTGATACCGCCGCGTGTACAGCACTCTGGAGAGATCGGCCGCCCATCGCAGACATGCCGGGCCGCGTCGGCGCCGAAGGGGCAAGATCGACGGACCGCGGAATCACGGTCCCGCCGATTCAAACTCTCAGGCAGAAGGACAGAGGGGTGAGCGGGGTTTCTGGCGACGAGAGTCGCGAGCCCGCGAACGTTCGCCGGCCATGGCCGGTGGGCGTGAACGCCCCTCCCTCCGCCAGACGACGCCCTCATGACGACTCCCGCGTTCACGACTCAGATGTCCCGCGCTTCGCTGCGCGATCTCGAACACCATTCCGCCTTCCTCGAACGCCACATCGGTCCCAACGACGCCGAGATCGATCACATGCTTCGCGCGATCGGCCACGACTCGCTGGACGCGCTGACCGACGCCATCGTGCCGGCGAGCATCAAGTCGGCCGCGCCGCTGGCGCTGCCCGAGGCGATCACCGAAGTCGAAGCGCTGGCCAAGATCCGCGCCATCGCCGACCGGAACCAGGTGTTCCGTAGCTTCATCGGCCAAGGCTATTACGGCACCCACACGCCGAACGTCATCCTGCGCAACATCCTCGAAAACCCCGCGTGGTACACCGCCTACACGCCTTACCAGGCCGAGATCTCGCAGGGCCGCATGGAAGCGCTGATCAACTTCCAGACCATGTGCGCCGACCTCACCGGCATGGAGATCGCCAACGCGTCGCTGCTGGACGAAGGCACCGCCGCCGCCGAAGCGATGACCCTCGCGAAACGTTCGGCCAAGTCCAAGTCGAACCTGTTCTACGTCTCCAGCGGCGTGCATCCGCAGACCATCGAAGTGCTGCGCACCCGCGCCGAACCGATGGGCATCGAACTGCTGATCGGCGACGATGCCGATGCGCACAGCGCCGATTGCTTCGGCGTGCTGCTGCAGTACCCGAACACCTTCGGCAGCATCGGCGATTACAAGGCCCTGGCCGATGCCGTGCATGCGCGCAACGGTCTGGTCGCGGTCGCGACCGATCTGCTCGCGCTGACCCTGATCGCTGCACCCGGCGAATGGGGCGCGGATATCGTCGTCGGCAACACCCAGCGCTTCGGCGTGCCGTTCGGTTTCGGCGGCCCGCACGCTGCGTTCATGGCCTGCCGCGACGCTTACAAGCGCAGCATGCCGGGCCGCCTGATCGGCGTGTCCATCGACGCCGAAGGCAAGCCAGCATATCGCCTCACCCTGCAGACCCGCGAGCAGCACATCCGCCGCGAGAAGGCCACGTCGAATATCTGCACCGCACAGGTGCTGCTGGCGGTGATGGCCAGCATGTACGCCGTCTATCACGGCGCCGAAGGCCTGACCCGCATCGCCCGCCGCACCCATCGCCTGACCGCGATCCTCGCCGCCGCGCTGCGCAAGGCCGGCATTGCGGTCGGCAACGATTTCTTCGACACCCTGCACGTCACCGGCATCGACGCCGCCGCGATCCACGCCAAGGCGAAAGCCGCGCAGCTCAATCTGCGTTCGATCGATGCGCACAGCGTCGGCATCAGTCTCGACGAAACCACCACCCGCGAGGATGTCGCCGCGCTCGCCGCGCTGTTCGACGCCGACGCATCCGACATCGACGCGCTGGACGCGAGCACCGCCGACGCCCTGCCCGCATCGCTGCTGCGCACCTCGGCGTTCCTGTCGCATCCGGTGTTCAATACCCATCACAGCGAACACGAACTGCTGCGCTACATGCGCGCGCTGGCGGACAAGGATCTGGCGATGGACCGGACGATGATCCCGCTGGGCAGCTGCACCATGAAACTCAACGCCACCGCCGAGATGATCCCGGTGACGTGGCCGGAGTTCGGCAACCTGCACCCGCTGGCGCCGGCCGAACAGACCGCCGGTTACACGCAGCTGATCGACGAACTGGAAGCGATGCTGGTGGAATGCACCGGCTACGACGCGGTGAGCCTGCAGCCGAACTCCGGCGCGCAGGGCGAATACGCCGGCCTGCTGGCGATCCGCGCCTATCACCAGTCGCGCGGCGACGCGCATCGCGACATCTGCCTGATCCCGGAATCCGCGCACGGCACCAATCCGGCGTCTGCGCAGATGTGCGGTATGACCGTCGTCGTCACCAAATGCGACGGCAACGGCAACGTCGATCTGGACGACATCCGCCGCAACGCGGAGAAGTACAGCGACCGCCTCGCCGCGCTGATGATCACCTACCCGTCCACGCACGGCGTGTTCGAGGAAGACATCGTCGCGATCTGCGACATCGTCCACCAGCACGGCGGTCAGGTGTACACCGACGGCGCCAACATGAATGCGCTGGTCGGCGTGGCCAAGCCCGGCAAGTGGGGTTCGGACGTCTCGCACCTCAACCTGCACAAGACCTTCTGCATCCCGCACGGCGGCGGCGGCCCCGGCGTCGGTCCATGCGCGGTGAAAGCGCATCTCGCGCCCTTCCTGCCGAAAACCTTCGGCGGTCATGGCGATGTCGGCATGGTGTCCGCAGCCTCGTTCGGCAGCGCCAGCATTCTGCCGATCAGTTGGATGTACATCACCATGATGGGCACCCAGGGACTGCGCAAGGCGACCCAGGTCGCGTTGCTCAACGCCAACTACATCGCGAAGCGTCTCGCCCCGCATTACGACACGCTCTACACCGGCCGCAACGGTCTGGTCGCACACGAATGCATCCTCGACCTGCGCCCGCTGAAGGACAGCACCGGCATCAGCGCCGAAGACGTGGCCAAGCGTCTGATCGACTTCGGCTTCCACGCCCCGACCCTGAGTTTCCCGGTCGCCGGCACGCTGATGGTGGAGCCGACCGAGAGCGAATCGCAGCACGAACTCGACCGCTTCATCGACGCGATGATCCAGATCCGCGACGAGATCCGCGCGATCGAAGACGGCCGCCTCGACCGCGAGGACAATCCGCTGAAGCACGCGCCGCATACGGCCACCGCGGTTGCGGGCAGCGAGTGGACGCACGCCTATCCGCGCGAGCTGGCCGCGTTCCCGTTGCCGACGCTCAGGCTGCAGAAATACTGGCCGCCGGTGGCGCGCGTCGACAACGTCTACGGCGACAAGAACGTGATGTGCGCGTGCATCCCGGTGGATGCGTACAAGGACGAAGTCGAAGCCTGATCGCAGCCGACCGGCCGCAAAAAAACACGGCGGGGAAACCCGCCGTGTTCGCGTCCGCAGTCGGCCGGAGGATTATTTCTCGACCGGATACGGCACAGGTTCGGCTTCCAGGATCGGATAGCACTTCATGCACTTGAACCACAGTCCCTGCGAAATCGTGTAGCCGTTCACCGTGCTGGTGTAGGTACTTGGCGCGTACACGCTCGCGTACACCTGACCCGCGCCGGGAACGCCGAAGGTCGGGCCGGACCACCCGGCATAGACCTGACAGGTCTGGTGCGAGGCGTGGAACGCCACGTAATAGTGCGGATTGCTCACGCCGCCGGGAACGCCATTGGCGACCCACCAGTTGTTCAACTGCACCGGACTCAGATACTGGTTCGGACCGACCTGCTTGACCGTGCCCTTCCAGCACCACGGCACGGCCTGCGCCGTCGAAACGAAACCGAACGCCAGCAACATCGCGAATACGAAACGCTTCATCGGTCATCTCCTTGCGAAAGGCATTACATGCCGCGGACGGGATCGGCCGGCACCGGATCGACGGGTACGCCGATCACGCCGCCGGAGCACTTCTTGCACTGGAAGTTGGCGCCGCCCCAGATCGTGCCGTTCACGTTGTTGATCAACTGCGACGGCCCGGTGATCACCGCCCAGGACGACGCGCCGTATGCGGCCTTGCAGACCTCGTCGGTGGCGTGGAACGCCACGTAGTAGTGCGGGTTGGCGACGTTCGGCGGCACCGTATGCGTGGCCCACCAGTTGCTCAGCTGCGCCGGAGTCAGGTACCGCGCCGGCCCGACATTCACCACCGACCCCGGCCAGCAGGGCGGTACCGCCTGGACGGTCGAAACGCATCCCAGCGCCAACAACATCAACAAAACGAAACGCTTCATCGCTTGCTCCTTGTCGAATGATCCATTGAAGTCCAAGGGCGCCGCAATTGCGGCGGCGTCGGCCGGAGTCTAGGCGTCGCACGCGCGGCTCCGGAAGGCCGGAAACCCATGATTTCAGGGCGAAACGCCGAAAACGACCCGGTTTCGTCCCGGGAAATTCCGCAATGGCCCGCACAGGGCCGCTGGATCCGCGGCGGAAAGCAGGCCTTCCGGCCGGGCGATCGCGCTTCTGCGCGAAACGCCGCGCACCCATCCACCAGGCGTCAGGGCCACGCGGACCGTCGCCAGATCAACGTGCGGTTGTTCGCCGGCATCGCGATGTCCGCGACCAGATGCAAGCCGATGGTTTCGGCCAGGGCGTTCACCCTCTCGAAATCGCGGATGCCCGAGCGCGGGTCGCGGGCCTTCAGCGACGCGTCGAACTCGCGGTTGCTGTCGCTGCTGAACGCGCCGTCGCGATTGAACGGACCGTAGACCGCGAGCACCGCATCATCGCCGAGCACCGTCGCCAGCCCGGCGAAGCAGGCCTCAACTTCGGGCCAACCCATGATGTGCAGGGTGTTGGCCGTGAACACCGCGTCGTAACGGTGCGACGGCGGCGGCGAGAGGCCGGGCGCCGGTTCCAGCACCGCCTGCAGTGCGAACGGCGGCGGCGTATTGAGCAACGCCGCCTCGTCGAGCCATAGACGAATGCCCGGCAGATGGTCGACATGATCCGAACATTGCCAGCGCAGCCACGGCATCGCCGCCGCGAAATGCACCGCGTGCTGCCCGGTACCGCTTCCGATCTCCAGCACCTCGCGACGATCGGCGAAGTATTCGCGCAACACCGACAGGATCGGATCGCGGTTGCGTTCGCAGCTGGAGGAATACGGTTTGGGCGGCATCCCGTCTGTATTCATTGCGTCGCTCGTCATCGAAGTGGTGCGCGCGGGCAGCGCAGTCGTGCGCGGCATCATAACGTCAACCCAACCCCTGTCATCCCGAACACGGGCGCAGCCCGTGGAGGGATCTGCTGTCGCTCTCGGCAAAAGCAGCCCGGCATTGATGGTGTCGCGCCAACAGCAAATCCCCCCGCTGATCGCTGCGCGATCATCGGCCCCCTTTTTCAAAGGGGGCGATCTCGTGGCTATCGCACATCGCGTAAATTGAGCCGAAACGCGAAACGTCATCGATCCATCGGGCCACAACGCTAGCCCTTGAGTTTGTAGGAGTAAACGCCGTCGACAATGCGTCTGAACTCGGGATCGGTCCCCGGCGCAATCAAGAATGTGGGCGAACGCGGTAAAAACAGCCCTTCTTCATGGACGAAGAAAGTCGATGTCACGATGTACAGCCCGGCCCGTGTTGCATAAACCCGCTTGGGCTCAAGCGCCTTGAGCTCGGTCGGCCATTGGTCCGGCGGAAGTTGCGCGCCTGCAGGCGTCGCGCGCATGAGCTCCGGCGCGACCTCCAGTAGCGTGGCAAGCTCTGGAGCACGGGAACCTTTCTGACATCCGGCCAGCATCAAAAGCAGGAATGCTGCGAATGCGAGCGTTCGCGCCATTGGTCTCTGCGGAATCATGCCGGCTCGTGAAGCGGGTTCGGCGTGAATGCACCGTCACGCATCGCGACGGTTGTCGTCGGGCGGCGACTGTTTGATCAATGGCTCCGTGAGAACGATGAGAAGCGTCGCGATCGGGCCAAGCAGCAATGAGAGCAGAAACCAGTTCATGCCGCCTCGGCCCTTGGACTGGGCCAGACCTGCATTGATGAGCGAAAGCGTTCCCCAACCGACGACAAAACCACCAGGATTCGGTGCGTTCATGGTGCTCCTTGAAATTGGAATGCGATGTCCGACTACATCGTATGCGTGGCTTTATCCGAATTGAGGATGCCCGCGAGGATCGCTTCGATCTTGTTCTTCACCGCTTCGCCCTCGGGCGTGTCGGCGAACTGCACGCCGATGCCGGCAACGCGGTTCCCCTGGGCGCCCGACGGCGTGACCCACGCGACCTTGCCGGCGACGGGCAAGCGTTCGGCGGATTCGGGCAGCGTCATCAGCAGGAAGACTTCGTCGCCGATGAAATAGCGCTTGGGGGTGGGAACGAACACGCCGCCCTGCTTGATGTAGGGCATGTACGCCTGGAACAGGGCGTTCTTGTCCTTCACCGCGAGGGAGAGGATGCCCTGACGGGCGCCGCCTACCGCTTTCACGTTCATCGTCTTACTCCAGAAGCTTTCTGAGACGCCCCGCCTGCCGGCTTGCCCGGGCCACGCCACTGCGCAAGCAGTTCGGCCAGCGCCAGGTCGGCGCGGACCGTGGTCCGCAGCAGGTCGCGGGTGCGGTTGGCCGCATCGAACCAAGCTGCGAGGGTGCGGATTCTGATCGGATCGGTCAAGCGCCCGGCTTCGGCCAGGGCCAGATCGGCGGCGTGGCGCAGGCGCTGGTCCAGATCTTCGGCGTCGGCCCAGCGTTTCGCGGTTTCCAGCGCGGAACGTTCGCCGCGGCCGATGGCCTGCAGGTCGGCGGCGATGTCGCGGCGCAGGTCCAGGCCGCCGTCGCGAAGCCAGCGGTCCGCCAGGCCGGGGTGGCCGCGCGCGCCGGTAAGCGCTTCATGGGCGACGGCGTCGGCGTGACCCTGCGCCAGCAGCCAGGCCAGGGCTTCGTCGGCCGGCGGCAGGCGAAACTCGATCCGCTGGCAGCGGCTGCGGATGGTCGCGGGCAGGCGCGCGGGCTGGGCGCTGATCAGCCACAGGTAGCGACCGGGCTGCGGCTCTTCCAGGGTTTTCAGCAGCGCATTGCAGGCGGCGTGGTTGATGGCGTCGGCGGGATCGAGGATCACGATCTGCGCGCCGCCGTACTGCGGGGTGAGCGCGAGTTTTTCGGAGATCTGGCGGATCTGTTCGATCACCAGCTCGCTACGCAGCCGCGGCGGGCGGGCCTTGTCGTTCCATTCGTAGCCGACGAACGTCAGGTCCGGATGGCCGGAATGGCCGAACGGATGCGCAAGGCGGCCATCGGGGCGCAGCTCGGGCGATTCGCGCTGGTAGCGGTTCTCGAACAACTGGCAGCTGCGGCAGTGGCTGCAGGGCTCGCCTGCACTATCGCGGGCGGTACAGAGCATGCGCTGGGCGAGACGCTCCGCAAGCAGGCGCTTGCCCAACTGCGCGGGGCCGCAGAACAGCAGCCCGTGGCCGAGGCGGCCGCTGTCGAGCGCAGCGGTGGTCTGCGCGTACATGCGCTGCTGCCAGGGCGCGAACGCGGGCAGTTGGAGGCTCATGGGCGCGATCCCGCAAATCCGGACCGGCAGCGATTACTGCTGTTGCCCCCTTTGAAAAAGGGGGTCGGCGATCGCGCAGCGATCGACGGGGGGATTTGCTTTTGCTTTGCTCTCGCGAACTGCAACAGCAAATCCCCCCTCCCCCCCTTTTCCAAAGGGGGGGACAGCAAAGCGGCATCGATATCTACTTTATTGACATCCGCTTTGTCGAGATCTGCTCTATCGATATCAGCCGCAGAAAACATGTGGGCAACAACGTGCACACAAGAGGACACAGCATTCGACATCCTGACGTCCATCAGAACCCGCCGCGCGCGATGAACATGCGCAGGATGGCGACGGCGTCGGCGGCGACTGCCGATGCGCTCTGGGTGGCGTCGATCACGCGCACGCGATCTGGCGCGGCGCGGGCGCGGTCGAGGAAGGCGCGGCGCACGTTCTCGAAGAAATCGTCGCGTTCGCGTTCGATGCGGTCGGGCCCCTGGCCGCCGAAGGCGAGATCGCGCCCGCGGGTGCGTTCGCGGCCCTGGGCGACGCCGAGATCCAGCAACAGCGTCAGACCGGGCTGGAGGCCGACCACACGTTTTTCGAGTTCGGCGATGAACGCGTGATCGATGCCGCGGCCGCCGCCCTGGTAGGCGTAGCTGGAATCGGTGAAGCGGTCGCTGATCACCCAGGCGCCGCGTTCCAGCGCGGGGCGGATGGTCTCGCGCACGTGCTGCGCGCGCGCGGCGAACATCAGCAGCAGTTCGGTCTGGGCGGTGGGCGGCTCGTGCTGCACGCCATCGACGGCCACGTTGAGCAGCAGATCGCGGATCCGTTCGGCCAGCGGTGTGCCGCCGGGCTCGCGCGTGGACACCACTTCGTGCCCGGCCTGCTGCAGGGCATCGCGCAGGGCGTTGAGCACGGTGGTCTTGCCCGCGCCCTCGCCGCCCTCCAGCGAAACGAAATGCGGGTGGCGTTCGAGACCATTCGCGGCGGCGGCATCGGTCATTGCGCGCGCGCCTGCTGCTCGCGGTAACGCTTGACGTAGTCCACCACCGCGACCTGATGTTCGGCATAGGTCTTCGAGAACACATGGCGGCCGCTGCCGTCGCCCACGGCGACGAAGAACAGCGCGTCGCCCGGCGCAGGATGCGCGGTGGCCTGCAGCGCGTCGCGACCGGGCATGGCGATGGGCGTCGGCGGCAGGCCGTCGCGGGTATAGGTGTTGTAGGGCGTGTCGGTGCGCAGATCGGTCCTGCGGATGTTGCCGGTGTAGGCACTGCCCATGCCGTAGATGACCGTGGGGTCGGTTTCCAACCGCATCGGTATCTTCAGGCGACGCAGGAACAGGCCGGCGATCTGCGGGCGTTCGCTGGCGATGCCGGTTTCCTTCTCGACGATGGACGCCAGGATCAGCATCTCGTACGGCGTCTTCAGCGGCAGATCCTTGTCGCGGCCATCCCAGGCTTCGGTCAGCGCCTTTTCCATCGCCGTGGCCGCGCGCTTGAGCACGTCGAGGTCGCTGTCGTTGCGGGTGTAGAGATAGGTTTCGGGCAGGAAGCGGCCTTCCGGATGCTGCGCGCCCAGGCCGAGCGCGCGCATCAGCGCCGCGTTGTCGAGATCGGCGGTCTTTTGCTGCAGAGGCGTGGCCTTTGCCAGCGCCGCGCGGAGCTCGCGGATGTTCCAGCCCTCGACGATGGTGAAGCGATAGTTCATGACCTTGCCGTCGCGCATCCGCGTCAGCAGATCGCGCGGGGTCATGCCGGGCTCCAGCGCGTATTCGCCGATCTGGATCTTGCCCGCGGCGCCCATCTGCCTGGCCAGCGCGCGCCATTCGAGGTTGCGGGTCTCGATGCCGAGTTCGCCCAGCTTGCGCAGCACCTTCGGCAGCGAATCGCCGGGCGCGACCATCACGCTGTCGCCCGGTTCGATCCCGGCGATGGCGGCGTCGGCGAAACCGAGGAAACGCTGATAAGCCACAATGCCGATCGCGCCCGCGGCGACCACGACCAGCGTCAGGAACAGCAGCGCGAGCATGCCGAGACGGGATTTTTTCCTTGGCGCTGGACTCACGGAGCGTCCTCAGTTCTGGGCGACGTTGTTCGGGATGTTGTCGAAGGCGGGATGCGCGGCGGCGAGCCGCCTGCGTGCATCGGCGACCGCGGGGTGCGGCGACCACGTCCGGTCGCCCAGCCGCGCCACAGGCAGGATACCGCGCACCGCGTTGCTCAGAACCACCGCGTCGGCCGTTTCCACGTCATCCATGCCCAGACGACGCTCGCCGGCGGCGAAGGCACGCAGCGCCCAACTGCGGCAGACGCCGGCGATGCCGCAGTGGTCCAGCGGCGGCGTCCACCAGCGGCCTTCGCGCAGCACGAACAGATTCGCGGCGGTCGCGGCGATCACGTCGCCCTCCGTGTCCAGCATCAGGCCTTCGTCGATGTCCGGGTCGAACCATTCGGCGCGGGCCATGATCTGTTCCAGCCGATTGCAGTGCTTCAGGCCCGCCAGCAGCGGCTGCCGCGCCAGGCGCGTCTCGCACCAGCGCAGGACCAGACCGCCCGCGCGCGGCGCTGGCGGCAGCGTCGAAACCGCCAGCATCCACACCGGCGGCGCATCGGGCGACGGCGCGTAGGCGCGCCCGCCGCTGCCGCGGGTAATCACGAGTTTCACCACCGCGTCGCGATGCAGCGACAGCCAGTCGTGCAGTTCGGTGTCGATGCAGTCGGCCGATGGCAGCGCGATCCGCAGCCGCGCCGTGCCCAGCACCAGCCGGGCGCGGTGGCCCGGCCACCACGGGATCACACCGCCGACCGCGCGCATGGTCTCGAACACGCCGTCGCCGTAGGCGAAGCCGCGACCCGCGGCGAGCACGCTGTCTGCGCCCTCGGCCACGCGTTCTACGCCGACGAACAGGCGCGCGTTCACGACTCGGCTCCCAGCGCCTTGAGCAGGCCGCGGGCCTTGGCGCGCGTTTCGTCGAGTTCGCGCTGCGGGTCGGAGTCGGCGACGATGCCGGCGCCGGTGCGGAAACGCAGCCGGCTACCGCCCTTCGCGCTTCCGTCGCGCATGTCCGTTTCGACTTCCGCGCTGCGGATCAGGATGTTGAGGTCGAGATCGCCGTCGCGATTGAGCCAGCCGAACGCGCCGGTGTACGCGCCGCGACCGGTACCTTCCAGCTCGGCGATGATCTGCATGCAGCGCACTTTGGGGCAACCGGTGATCGTGCCGCCGGGAAACACCGCGCGGATGGTGTCGCCGGGCGTGGCGTCGTCGCGCAGCCGGCCGCGCACGTTGCTGACGATGTGATGCACGTGCGAATAACTTTCGACCGTCATCAGCTCGTCGACTTCGACGCTGCCCGGCGTGCAGATGCGGCCGAGATCGTTGCGTTCGAGATCGATCAGCATCACGTGTTCGGCGCGTTCTTTCGGATGGCCGACCAGTTCGAGGATCCGCGCCGCGTCGTCGTCGCCGTCGAAGCGCGGGCGTGTGCCGGCGATCGGCCGGGTTTCGACCACATCGCCGCGCACCGATACCAGGCGTTCGGGCGAAGAGCTCACGACCGCCCAGGAAATCGTCGCGCTTTCGGTCGCGGTCTCGCCGGCGAACAGGCCCGCGAACGGCGCCGGACTCGCAGCGCGTAAACGCGCATACAGCAGCGATGGTTCGAGCGGCTGCGCGAACCGCGCGCGCCACGCGCGCGAAAGATTGACCTGGAACACATCACCGGCAGCAAGATAGTCGAGGATTCGCGACACGCCGTCGGTGAACGCATCGGGCGCATCGTCTTCCAGCGACTGCGGCGGCTGCCATGCGGGGAGCGCCGCGGGATCCTGCGTGTCGAGATCGGCCAGGATGCGGTCCAGCATCGCTTCCTCGCCCAGCTCGGCCACCGCGAAGCATTCGCCGGTCGCGTGATCGCGCAGCACCGCGGCAGGACAGCGCAGCGCCAGCGCCACAGGCAACGCGCCCTCGGCCCGCGGCAGGCGCAGCACCGGCTCCACCTGCGCGGCGAATTCGTAGCCGAAATACAGCGCCCAGCCGCCGCGGAACGGCCAACGCGGCTCTTCGCGCGAGGTGCGCAGCGCGCGCCAGCGCGCGTCGAGCAGCGCAAGGAAATCGTCGCCGGCATCGCTGCCATTCTGGTCGCGGACGCGACCGTCCGGATCGAGACGCAGGCTTTCGCCGCTGGCGACCAGCAGCAGATCCCAGCGCCCCTGCGCATGGCCCGCACGCAGCGACGACGACGTGGATTGCAGCAACAGCGGATAGCGCGCAGGCGCATGGCGGTGCAGGCGCAGCAGATCGCTGTCCGCAGGCAGCGCGCGGGTGACGATCATGTTCGAAGCCCAGTGAAGCGGATCAAGGACGCGTGGTGCGGATCAAAGACGACCGAATACCAGCGTCCCGTTGGTGCCGCCGAAACCGAAACCGTTCGACACCGCGATGTCGATCTTCTTCTCGCGCGCGACGTTCGGCACGTAATCGAGATCGCAGCCTTCGCCGGGCGTTTCAAGATTGATCGTCGGCGGGATGATGCCGGTGTGCAGCGCCATGATCGAGAAGATCGCCTCCACGCCGCCGGCCGCGCCGAGCAGATGCCCGGTCATCGACTTGGTCGACGACACCATCGTTTTATATGCGTGGTCGCCGAGCGCGCGTTTGATCGCGCGGGTTTCGGCGACATCGCCGAGCGGCGTCGAGGTGCCGTGCGCATTGAGGTATCCGACCTGATCGGCGTTGATGCCCGCATCGCGGAACGCCGCCACCATGCAGCGCGCAGGGCCGGAACCGTCCTCGCTGGGCGCGGTCATGTGGAACGCGTCGGCGCCGGCGCCGAAACCGCGCAGTTCGCAATAGATGCGCGCGCCGCGCGCCCTGGCGTGTTCGTACTCCTCGATGACGAGGATGCCGGCGCCGTTGCCCATCACGAAACCGTCGCGATCCTTGTCCCACGGACGCGAGGCGCGAATGGGATCGTCGTTGCGGGTCGACATGGCTTTCATCGCGCAGAACCCGCCGATGGACGTCGGGCTGGTGCCGTATTCGGCGCCGCCGGCGATCATCACGTCGGCATCGCCGTACTGGATGGTGCGCATCGCCATGCCGATGGAATGATTGGAGGTGGCGCAGGCCGACACCGCCGAGAAATTCGGGCCCTGGATGCCGGTCATGAGACTGATCTGGCCCGGCAGCATGTTGATGATGGTGCTGGGGATGTAGAACGGCGACACCTTGCGCGGGCCGCCTTCGTGGAGCTTGATGCTTTGCTCCTCGATGCCAAAGATGCCGCCGATGCCGGAGCCGATGATCGCGCCGATGCGTTCGGCGTTGGCTTCGGTGACTTCCAGGCCGGCGTCGCGCATCGCCATCAGGCTGGCGGCCACGCCGTAGTGAATGAAGGGATCCATCTTCTTGACGTCTTTCGGCGTCATCCAGTCCGCGGGGGCGAATCCCCTGACTTCGCCGGCGATCCGCGTCGCCATCGCCGAGGCATCGAAGCCCGTGATCGCAGCGATGCCGGAACGCCCATTGACGATGCCGTCCCAACTGCTGACAAGATCGTTGCCCAGGGGCGAAACGATTCCCAGACCGGTGACTACGACGCGACGCTTCGACATGCTGCACTCCTGACTCTGCTTCAGACCACTGCTGTGCGGACCACTGCTGTGCGGATCACGTCCGTGCTGATCGCTTGCGGATGGCTCATCCATGGCAGCCGCTTGACCCAAAACGCACAGGGCCGCGATGCGGCCCCTGCGTTCGCCCGGACGCGACGCGCCCGGTTGCGTGATCGAGGCGCGTACGCCTCGACATCAGGCCTTGACGTGCGCCTTGATGTAATCGATGGCCTGCTGCACCGAGGTGATCTTCTCGGCTTCCTCGTCCGGAATCTCGCACTCGAATTCTTCTTCGAGGGCCATCACCAGTTCAACGGTGTCGAGAGAGTCGGCGCCGAGATCGTCAACGAACGATGCGTTGATGGTGACTTCCTCTTCCTTGACGCCAAGCTGTTCGACCACGATTTTCTTGACGCGTTCTTCGATGCTGCTCATGGGTATTGTGCTCCGGGAGGAATATTGCGGTGGATAGTGTAAGGGAATCCAGGTCTTGGGGCAGTCCTGGCGATGTCTTTTCGATTCAACAACTTACTGGAATTACATTCCCCGACGCCGCGCAGACGCGCGAGTCAGGCCATGTACATGCCGCCGTTGACGTGCAGGGTTTCGCCGGTGACGTAGCCCGCGGCGGGCCCGGCCAGAAATGCCACGGCGTGGGCGATGTCGGTGGCTTCGCCGAGACGACCCAGCGCGATCTGGCCGAGCAGACCCTCGCGCGCCGCCTCCGGCATCGCACGGGTCATGTCGGTGTCGATGAAACCGGGCGCGACGACATTGACGGTGATGCCGCGCGAGCCGATTTCCTTCGCCAGCGATTTGCTGAAGGCGATGATGCCGGCCTTGGCCGCGGCGTAATTGGTCTGGCCGGCGTTGCCGGTGACGCCGATGACCGAGGCGATATTGATGATGCGGCCCTTGCGCGCCTTCATCATGCCGCGCATCACCGCCTTGCTGGTGCGATAGACGCTGCTGAGGTTGGTATCGATGATCGACTGCCATTCCTCGTCCTTCATCCGCATCAGCAGATTGTCGCGGGTGATGCCGGCGTTGTTGACCAGGATCGACACCGCGCCGAATTCCTTGGAGATGCCGTCGATCAGCGCGTCGACCGCGGCGGAATCGACCACGTCGAGCTTGCGACCGTGGCCGCCGAGCGGCGCCAGGCGCTCGCCGATGGCGGCGGCGCCGTTGTCGGAAGTAGCGGTGCCGATGACGGTGGCGCCCTGCGCGGCGAGCATGTCCGCGATGGCGGCGCCGATGCCGCGGCTTGCGCCGGTCACCAGCGCGATTTCGCCCTGTAGAGGACGGTAGGTCATGGAATCGATATTCATGGCGTTCGTGGGTTGGTGTGCGTGGTCCGGCGCGGACGCTGGACGCGTAGGTCAGCGCAACGTCGGACGTGCGCCGTACTGGCCGGGGGCGTAACTGGCGAAAGGCGGATCGATGCGCGCTGCGACGGGCTGCGCCTCCTGTCCCGGAGGGACGGAGGCCGGCGTCGGATACGTCGATTGCTTTGCGGTCACGCGGTCTTCCAGCTCGAATTCGGTGAGCGATGATACGGGCGAAAGCACCGGTCTGTCTGTACGAGGGCGTATGTGGGGCGACCGGACCGGGCGACGAGCACGACGCACGCTGCCGGACACGAAAAAACCGCCGCGTACGAGATCGCGACGGTTTCGTCGATACGCCGTTCGGCGGAGATTCAGTAGCGCAACAGCGCCGAGCCCCAGGTGAAACCGCCGCCGAACGCTTCCAGCAGCACCATCTGGCCGCGCTGAATCCTGCCCGAACGCACCGCTTCGTCCAGCGCCAGCGGCACCGAACCCGACGACGTGTTGCCATGGCGATCGACGGTGACGATCACCCGTTCCATCGGCATGTCCAGACGCTTGGCGGTGGCCTCGATGATGCGCAGATTGGCCTGATGCGGGATCAGCCAGTCGATGTCGTGATGATCCAGGCCGTTGGCCTCCAGCGTTTCCTCGACCAGCGAATCCAGCGCCTTGACCGCATGCTTGAACACGTCGCTGCCGGCCATGTTGATGCGCACGCCGGCATTCTTCTCTTCGGGCTTGAAACCCACGGAAACGCCGACCGGGTTCCAGAGCAGTTCCTTCTTGCCGCCATCCGCGTGCAGGTGGGTACTGAGGATGCCCGTTTCGGTATCGGGCTTGAGCACGACCGCGCCGGCACCATCGCCGAACAGTACGCAGGTGGTGCGGTCGTTCCAGTCGATCATCCGGGTCAGCGTTTCCGAGCCCACCACCAGTACGTTTTTGGCGGCACCGGAACGGACGAACTTGTCGGCCACGGTCAGCGCGTAGATGAAGCCGGAGCAGGCGGCGTTGACGTCGAACGCGGCGCAGCCGTTCGCGCCCAGGCGGTGCTGCAACAGGCAGGCGGTGGACGGGAAGATCAGGTCGGGCGTGGTGGTACCGAGGACGATCAGGTCGAGCTCGGAGGCGTCCACGCCGGCGGCTTCCAGCGCGCGGACCGAGGCGTGATACGCCAGGTCGCAGGTGGTTTCGCCTTCGGCGGCGATATGGCGCTGGCGGATGCCGCTGCGGCTGGTGATCCATTCATCGCTGGTATCGACGAATTTGGCCAGATCGTCGTTGGTGAGGATCTTCTCCGGCAGGTAGCTGCCGGTGCCTGCGATACGCGCGAAAACTTGATTGGTCATGCCGGCCCGTTGCCTCGTCGCGGCGACGCGGCCGCCAGCGGCCGGATCGCGGAAGGGCCTGGCCCCCAGAACGGCAAATCCAGGCTCAAAAAGTAGGACGCGGCCTTTCGGCCGCATCCCTGTGGCGTACCGGCGATGCCGGCACTGCTTTCACGCGGCGCCATCATGGCGCCGCGACGATCATTCTTCGTCGACGGCCTTGACCTTGGGCGCGATCACCTGACGGCCGCGATAGTAGCCGTCCTTGGTGATGTGGTGACGCAGATGGACCTCGCCCGAGGTCGGGTCGGTCGCCAGCTGCTTGGCGGTCAGGGCATCGTGCGAACGACGCTGGCCACGACGGGAAGGAGTGACGCGGGATTTCTGCACAGCCATGGGATTGCTCCAGCTTGAAACGTAGATGATTCGGTGGATGTAGCGAAGTTCGTGGATCGCGGAAGTCGTTCGGACCGGACGGCGTATTGCCCGGGCGGTCTCGACGCATTCCTCAGGTTTTCTTCAGCGAAGCCAGCGCCGCGAACGGATTGGCGCGCGCTTCTTCTTCGGGCGGCACCGGCCAGTCGCGCTCGACCGATTCGCTGCCCGGCATCGTCGGCACCAGCGGCACGGCGAGGATCAATTCATCCTCGACCAGTTCCGCGGGCCGCAACATGCCGTCGTCGGACAGTTGCAACACTTCGTAGTCCGGCAGCAGCGAGGCTTCGACATCCTCCTCGTCGCCATCGATGCCGCGCACCAGCGCGAACCGCTGCGCCACCGTCACCGGCTGCATGAACCGCTGCAGACTGCGCTGACAGATCAGCGGCAACTCGGCATCGACCCGCAGCTCCGCGAACGGCACCTGCAACGCATCACGGCCGAATTCCAGAGTGAAGCGCGCTTCACCCTCGGTATCGGCCAGCAGATCGCGGAGGCGGGCCATCGCGGCCAGCGGCAGTCGGCCATCGAAACTGCGCCGGGCTGCCGCCATACGCCAAGCGTCCAATAGTTCGGGCACTTCAGCGGACATAAGACGCGGAATGTTAAGGACAGCGCCACGCACTGTCAAACCCGGACCCTTGCAGTCCGGGCCATTTGCCCCTCGGCCCGGCCCGGGGCAGACTGTCCGACCATACAAGAGCCCGCGCGCGTGACCGGTTCCGCACTTCCTGTCTTCACGATCCTCTCCGCAACCATCATCGTTGCGGCGCTGGCATTGGCTTGGTATGTCCGCCGCCTCGGCACCCCGCGGCAGCGGGCCTTCACCCGCCTGTTGGACGCCGCGGATGCGCTCGAAGCCCGGTTGCGTACCGCGAAGGCCGAAATCGAGGCCATCACCGGCGATGAGGACGAAAGCGTCCGCGCCGCGCTGCAGGAAATGCTGCGCCAGCGGCTCTGGCTGCAGCAGCACGGCGAGACCGCCTCGATCCAGACCCTGGACGAACTTCGCGCATCGATCGATCAGGCCCGCGCGCGCATAGACCAGCAACTGATCCAGGTCGAGCGCGCCCGCGCCGCCGCGCCCTGAACCCGGGGCTGTCGTTGAATCCCAGCCGACCATGCCGAGCCTGATCCTCGCCTCCACCTCGACCTACCGCCGCGCCCTGCTCGAACGCCTCGGCCTGCCGTTCGCTACGGCCCGACCCGAGGTCGATGAGTCGCCGCTACCCGGCGAGTCGCCTCAGATCCTGGCCGAACGGCTGGCCATCGCGAAGGCCGAAGCGGTGCTCGCCCGGACCAACGACGACACCTGGGTGATCGGTTCCGATCAGGTGGCCGAACTGGACGGCCGGCCGCTGGGCAAACCCGGCCGCCATGCCGCCGCAGTGGCGCAACTGCGGTCGATGTCGAGCCGCGAGGTGCGGTTCCTGACCGCGCTCTGCATCGCCGGCCCGGACGGGCGCCGGCTGCGGGCGCTGGACGTCACCACCGTCCGCTTCCGCGCGCTGGGCGACGACGAGATCGAGCGTTACATCGCCCGCGAGCAGCCACTGGACTGCGCCGGCAGCTTCAAATGCGAAGGACTGGGCATCGCGCTGTTCGAGGCGATCGACAATCGCGATCCGACGGCGCTGATCGGGCTGCCGCTGATCGCCACCGCGCGGTTGTTGCGGGAGGCGGGGTTCGTAGTGCCTTGATGGGCTGTCGATGTAGAGCGGACTTCAGTCAGCTGTACCATCTGCAGAAAAGCAGCGGCTTGAAAGCCGCTCTACGAAAAAAAGAAATGCGTTACCTCACTCGCACGACCTGCTCCGGCCAGTCTTCGACGCTGCCGTCGCGGCCATGCAACCGCAGGCCCAGCCAATAGGTTCCGGGCGGGCGCTCGCCCAGATCGACCTCGGCGCGGAAACCGACCTTCGGCTGCTGCGGATCGGTGGAGCCGCCGTCGCGCCACTTCGCCCAGAAGCCTGCGACTTCGGGACGCGCCAGGCTGTACTGCGCGTCAGCGACAGGTTCGCCGTCGATCAGCACCTCGACGCGCGCCAGTCCCACGCCGTCCTTGAATGCCCAACCCTGTACCGGGAACCGGCGATCGACCATATCGCCTCCGGCGGGGACGTCGACCCACGCCATCGCCGGCGCGACGCATGCGCCATCGGCGGCGTCCGGCGACAGCGCGAACAGCAGGAAGCGCTGGCGGCCGCGATCGATGTTCAACACTTTCGGCGGAGGCAGCGGCCCGACCATCGCGCACAGATCGTGGTAGCGCTGCAGCAGTTCGCGGTAGCTGACATCGGTCGCGCCGACCACCAGCAGCATCGGGCCATCGGCGGTCACGAGGCGTCCGTCGCGCTGCAGCCCCCAGAGCCGGAGCTGCGGCGCGCGGCCGTGGTGATGATTCAACGGATGATCGAGCACCCTGATGCCTGGATCGTCCAGCGCGAATCCCAGCTCGGCGCCGATCTTGAAGTTGTCGGCAAGCAGGCGCGTGCCGGCCGGCATCCGCGCACGCATCGCGTCGACTTCGTTCGCCAGCTCGTTCCAGCCGGCGAAATTCGAGGGATACCACTTGCTGGCCGCGCTGCGTTCGCGCACGGCCGGCGACGACACCGCGGCGTAGTAGCCGAGGCCGGCGAAGAGACCCGCTGCCGCCAACGTCCATGCGGCGCGGCGCCATGGCGTTGACCATCGCGACAGCACCAGCGGCGCCAGCGGCAGCAGCGCAAGATAGGCCGGCAGCGGCCAGTGGAAACTCACGCGTTCGCTGTCGGCGAAAAAACCCAGCGCGAAGAATCCGCACAGCACCAGCAGCCCGGACCACGCCAGATAACGCACGCCGGCCGCAGAACCCTCACCACGCTGCGCGATGCCGGCGCGCAGCATCGCGAACAGCAGCAGCGGCGTGACCACCAGCGCCTGCACCGCGACGAACAGCAGGCCATCGGGATGGAATGCCCAGGGATGTCGTTCGACGAGCTGGAAACGCAGGCCGGCATCGGCATTGTCGAGGTTCCACAGCAGCAGCGGCAGCCATGCCAGCGCGCCCAGCGCCACCGCCAGCCACGCGCGCGCGGCGCGCAGCGCGCGCCGGCCCTCCGGCAGCATCAGCATCGCCACGAAACCGACGCCGATCACCGCGATGAAGCGATAGTGCGTGAGTCCGCCGATGATCAGCCCCGCGGCGAGCAGCGCGATCGCCGTCCAGGTCGTGCCACGCATCAGCCGACTGCCCGCATCCAGACACAGCACCGTCGCCAAGGCCAGCGGCACATCCGGCAGCGCCAGCACGCCGAGCGTGCCGAGCAGCGGCAGCAGCACCGCCAGCATGCCGGCCTGCCACGCATGCGCCGGTCCGGCTTCGCGCCGCGCGATGGCGACGATCCACCACGGCAACAGCGCCGCGATCGACAGGAACGGCCAGCGCAGACCCAATGCGCTGTGACCGCCGATCTCGACGCCCGATCGCGTCAACCATGCGGTGAGTCCGGGCAGATCCGAATACGCCCACGCAAGATGGCGGCCTTCCTGCCAGTAGAACGCTTCGTCCACGAACAGCGGCAGGCGCACGGCGAGCACGCACTTGACCAGCGTCGCCACCGCCCAGAGCGCGATGAACGTTCGTTTCGCCGAATCCGTCTGCTGTTTCAATGCGTAGTCTCGTTACACTGCCGGAAAATGCTCGCAACGCCTTCGGAGAATCCCGTGACGCCCGCTCTCGAACCCCGTACATGCTAAACGACGCGCAGATCGACGCCCTCAAACGCGCCCAGGCGCAGGTCAATCAACTGGTGCTGGGCAAGCCGCAGGAAGTGCGTCTGGCCTTCGTCGCCCTGCTCTCCGACGGCCATGTGCTGATCGAGGACCTTCCCGGGCTGGGCAAGACCACGCTGGCGCATGCGCTGGCGGCCAGTCTCGGCCTGGGCTTCCAGCGCGTGCAGTTCACCTCGGATCTGCTGCCGTCGGACATCGTCGGCGTGTCGGTGTTCGACGCGCAGGCGCGGAGTTTCCAGTTCCATCCCGGCCCGGTCTTCGCGCAGGTGCTGCTGGCGGACGAAATCAACCGCGCGCCGCCGCGCACGCAGAGCGCATTGCTCGAAGCGATGGCCGAGCATCAGGTCACGGTCGACGGCGTCACCCATCCGCTGCCCGATCCGTTCTTCGTGATCGCGACCCAGAATCCGGTCGATCTGTCCGGCACGTACCCGCTGCCGGATTCGCAGTTGGACCGCTTCCTGCTGCGGCTGCATCTGGGCTATCCGCCGGAAGACGCCGAACGCGCGTTGCTCGCCGGCAGCGACCGCCGCGACCTGATCGCGCGCAGCGAAGCGGTGCTGAGCGGCGACGACGTGCGCGCACTGCGTCGCGCGGTGAGCGAGGTCCACGCCAGCGAAGCGCTGATCGCCTATGTGCAGAGACTGATGGCGCGCAGCCGTCATCACCCCGGCGTGCGCGTCGGCCTGTCGCCGCGCGCGGGACTGGCGCTGTTGCGTGCGGCGCGCGCGCATGCGCTGCTGCTCGGCCGCGCGCACGCGCTGCCGGACGATGTGCAGACATTGTTCATCGCGGTGGCGGCGCACCGGCTGGTGGCCGATGCCGATGGCGGCGATGGCACCGTATTGGCGAAATCGATCCTGCATGCGGTGGCGGTGGATTGAGCGTCGATGGGTGATTCGGAATGAGTGCGTCGGCATGAGTGAGTCGCGATGAGTGAATCGGGTACCGGGCTGCGTCGGTGGATCGAACGCCGCGCGTCGAAGTGGATCAAGCCGCGCGCGCCCGAAGCGTTGCCGGTGACCTTCGACCGTCGTCGCATCTATGTGCTGCCGACCGGTTTCGGCCTGTTCTTCGCGACGCTGCTGGCGGCGATGCTGCTGGGCGCGCTGAACTACAACAACAATCCCGCGCTGCTGCTCGCGCTGCTGCTGGGCGGCGCCGCACACACCGGCCTGTTCGCCGCGCATCTGCAGCTGTCGGCGCTCAGCATCACCGCGATCGGCGCCGAACCGGTCAGCGCCGGCAAGCCGCTGCAATTGCGCCTGCATGCGCGCGCCGAACCCTGCCGCGAACGCCGCGGGCTGCGCATCGCATGGCGCGAACACACCGCGTTCCTGTCGCTGCATCAGGGCGCCGGCGAAGCGGTGATCGAACTGCCCACCGAACATCGCGGCTGGCTGGAACCCGAACGCCTGCGCATCTCGACCACGCGGCCGCTCGGGCTGGTGGTGGCGTGGAGCTACGTCTGGCCGGAACGGCCGCTATTGGTCTACCCGGCGCCCGAAGCGAACGGACCGCCGCTGCCCGAAGGCGGCGGCGACCGCGCCATCGCTCGGCTGCATTCCGCCGGCGACGACGTCCACCATCTGCGCAGCTACCGTCGCGGCGATTCGCGCCGCGCCATCGCCTGGAAGCCGTCGGCGCGACGCAACGAACTGCTGGTGCGCGAATACGAACAGCCGCTGGGCGCCGACATCGATCTCGACTGGCGCCAGCTCGCCACCCTGCCCTACGAACACCGCATTCGCCGGCTCGCGCGCTGGGTGGACGAAGCGGAGCGCGATGGTCGCCGCTATCGACTGCTGCTGCCGGGGCAACCGCCGCTGGGTCCGGCGCAGGGCGCGCTGCATCGCCATGCCTGCCTCAAGGCGCTGGCGCTGATGCCGGCGGGTTCTCCCGCTCCCTCGCGTAACGGGAAGGGGTAACCGATGTCGCAGGCCGCTGTCTCGACCATCTCCGGTCAGCCGCTCATGCGCAATGGCGGGCAATGGGCCGAAACCCTCGAACCCACCGCCCGGCGCTGGACGCTGGTCGCCGCGGCCGCCTGTCTGCTGCCGCTGCTGCTGCAGGTGCCGCCGATGCTGGCGCTGGGCATCGGTGCCGTCGCCGTCGCGGTGCCGATGCTGGCGCGCGAAGGCCGTGCGCCCACCTGGCTGCGGCTGATCCTTATCGTCGCCCTGATCGGCTCGGTGATGACGCTCTACGACTTCCGCTTCGGTCGCGATACCGGCTGCGCGCTGCTGGCGACGATGCTGGCGCTGAAGCCGGTGGAAATGCGCTCGCTGCGCGATGCCCGCAGCCTGCTCGGTTTCGCGCTGTTCGCGCCGTTCGCGACCTTCCTGCTCGACCAGGGGCCGCGGTCGCTGACGCTGGGGCTGATCGCCGCGGTCGCGGTGCTGGCGACGATGCTGAAATTGTCGGAAGTGGAAGTGGGCGAAACCGCGCCTCCGGGCCGGCCGTGGCGGCGCTTCGGCGCGGTGCTGCGGATGATCGCCATCGGCCTGCCGCTGGCGATGGTGGTGTTCTGGCTGTTCCCGCGCTTCGGGGCGCCGCTGTGGGGCGTGCCCGAGCGTGCGCTGAGCCGCACGGGTCTGTCCGACCGGATGACGCCGGGCGACTGGATCGACATGGTCGCGGACGACAGCCCCGCGCTGCGCGCGACCTTCATCGGCGAAGCGCCGCCGCAAACGCAGATGTACTGGCGCGGGCCGGTGCTGTGGGACTTCGACGGCCGCAGTTGGACCGCCGTGGAATGGTCGCGCGCGATGGGCAGCGCGCAGGCGGTGCCGGGGCCGAAACGCTACGACTACGAACTCGAGATCGAACCGACCGAACGCAATCAACTGGTGGCGCTGGAAATGCCGCTGGCCGCGCCGCCGGGCAGCCGAATGGGCAGGGATTTCAGCCTGCGCAGCGATGCCCAGCTCAACGGCATCACCCGCTGGCGGATGCGCTCGTCGCCGCAGGCGACCCTCGAAACCGATCTGCACCCGGCCCTGCGCCGACTCGCCCTGCGCCTGCCGACCGGCTACAACCCGCGCACGCGGGCCTTGGCCGCCACCTGGCGGCGCGAAGCCGGGCCGTCCAGCGCGGCCAGCGACAACGCCATCGTCAAACGCGCGATCGCCTGGATCAGCGCCGAATTCGCCTACACCCTCGACACCCCGCTGCTCGGCCGCCACACGGTCGACGAGTTCCTGTTCGACGAAAAAGCCGGGTTCTGCGAACACTACAGCGGCGCGTTCGTGTTCCTGATGCGTTCGGCCGGTATCCCGGCGCGGGTGGTCACCGGCTACACCGGCGGCTATCGCAACCCGGTCGGCGATTACTGGCTGGTACGCCGGTCCGACGCCCATGCCTGGGCAGAAGTCTGGCTACAGGGCCGCGGCTGGGTGCGCGTGGACCCCACCGCCGCGGTCGCGCCCGAACGCATCTACGACACCATCGCCGACCGCAGGCCCGGCGCGCTGGGCGGCTTCGCCGGGCTCGGCCCGGTGTTCGATGTCGGCGACTGGATGCGCCGCAGCTGGAACGATTTCGTGCTGGGCTACAGCGCCGCGCGGCAGCGCCGGCTGCTGGAATCCTTCGGCGTGCCCGATCTCGATTCCTCCCGCCTGATCCAGTTGTTCGTGATCGCCACCATGCTGGCGCTGGGCGGGATGTTCTGGCTCGCCACTCGGCAGGAACGCGAGAAAGACCCGGTGCTGCGCGCCTGGCGGCGGCTGGAACGCCGCTACCGCCGGCTGGGGCTGGGCCGCGAACCCCACGAACCGGTCGCGGCCTGGGTCGGACGGGTGATCGAAGTCCGCCCCGGGGCGCAGACTTTGATCGAGCTCAGCGCACGTTTCGTCGATTGGCGGTACGCTCGCGACCATGGCGGCATCGCAAGCGCGGAAGGACTGATCCGCGAACTGCGCAGGCACCGACCCTGAACATTTCGGAGACTCCCATGTATCCACGCATGCAAGACCCACGCATCCACGCACGCACGCTCGTCGTTGCCGCACTGGCCACCGCCCTCGCCGGCTGCGTCACCTCGGCGAAACCCCTGCGCGGCGAATTCGCCGCGATCACACCGCATCTGGCGGCCCAGCAGGAAAGCACCGGCAGCGTGGTGCGATGGGGCGGCCGCATCGTCCGGACCGAACCACTGGCCGACCGCACCTGCTTCGAAATGCTGTCCACCGAACTCGACAGCCAGGGCCGCCCGTACTGGGCCGCCGACAACACCCGCGGCCGCTTCATCGCCTGCCGCACCGGCTTCTACGATCCAGCGTTGTTCACCGATACCCGCGAAGTCACCTTTACCGGCCGCATCGACGGCTACGAAACCCGCAAGATCGGCGAATACGACTACCGGTTCCCGCGGGTGGAGGCAGACGTGGTCTATCTGTGGCCGGTGCGCGACCATGTGGACGTGGTGATGCGGCCGAGCCCGTGGCCGTGGTGGGGCTGGTGGTGAGCATGCTCGCGGTAAGCATGCCTGCCCAGGCAGCGCATCGCGCTTGACGAAAAACGCCGACCTGAAGAGGTCGGCGTTTTTATTGCGGCCCGGTACGCGTGAATGGAGACGCCTCGATCGACTCCGCCTGATCCAGCCTATTTGCCCTTCTGGGCCGCGTCACCGGTCGGCCCCATGTCGCGATAACGGAACGTCAGCCACAGACCGACCGCGATCGCGTACGACAGATTCGGAATGAAGGCCTTGTCCAGCGTGGTGACCTGCGATGCCAGCGCGATGTAGTTGGTGTACGCCGCCTGCGACAGCGTGAAGGCCGCGACCATCAGCAGCATGCGGATCGGGACCGGCATCCCTAGCCGGAGGGCGAAGATCGTGCCCTCGGAAATCAGCACGCCCACCAGGAACGGGAATACCGCACCGATCACCAGAATGGCGAACGAGCTGTCGCTGGAATGGGTCGCCAGCATCAGGTCGGCGAAGGTCACGCCGAGCGCGCGGGTGATGAGGAACGCAAGGAAACCGGTCGAAAACGACATGATCCGGACGTATTGTTCGGCGCCCTGCGATTTCATGATCACGTTGATCGCGATCCACACCTGGCTACCGATCGTCAGCAGGATCAGCACTTGCTCCAGTACGGTAAAAACATCCCACTTCATGCGCGACTCTTCATCCTGCCGTCCCCGTCTGCGGGCGTCGAGCCGGGACCATAACACAGCGCCTGAACCACAGCGCCGACGCCCGTTCAGCGGATGCCGCCGGGCCGCCGGGCCTGCGCGCCGGAAATGCGGCGAGCCGCTTCATTTCACCACGCGCAGATGCGAGGGCCGCTTCTTCGGCGGCGGCGGCGCCATGGGCGGCCTGGGACGTCGCCACCAGCGGATCAGCAGCCAGCCGAACAGCATGCCGCCCAGATGCGCGAAATGGGCCACCCCGGTGTTCAGGCCACTGAAACCCAGCGCCACCTGCGCGACGGCGAAGATGATCACCAGCGTCCGCGCCTTCAGCAACACCGGCAGGAACAACAGGCCGATGCGGCGGTCCGGAAACAACATCCCGTAACCGATCAGCAGACCGAACACGCCGCCGGACGCGCCCAGCGTCGAATACGCCCCGGCCCCCTGACTCACCATCAACGTGGCGACCGCAACCTGGCACAGCCCGGCGCCCAGGGTGCAGAAGGCGTAGAAGATCAGATAACGACGACTGCCCCAGTACGACTCGAGCTCGGCGCCGAACATCAACAGGCAGATCATGTTCATCGCGATATGCAGCAGATCGCCGTGCATGAACGCATGAGTGAGCAACTGCCAGGGCATGAACGACGACGACGGCGACAACAGATCGCGGCCCAGATCGAACGGCCACAGCCGCAGCGGCGCGAGATACGCGTCGGGCAGCACCTGCTGCAGCAGGAAAATCAGCACGTTGGCGAGCAGCAGCGCCTTGGTGACCGGGGGCAGCTTGGAGAACATCCGTGATCCTTGGGGGGGAAGAAGCCGGAATCATCGAGCGCCGCAATCATCGAGCGTTCTATGCGGCGACTATGATACCGGCATGTCCGCGCTTCCCACCCTCTCCGGCGACGATTTTTGGCGCGCCCCGTCCCTGCTGGGCGATGCCTTGCGCGATGCAGGCGCCTGCTGGATCGCAGGCTGGCCCGATGCGGGCCTGCACGACGCGCTGCGCGAAGACCTGATCCGATTGCACGCGACGGGCGACCTGTCCCCGGCCGCGGTGGGCCGCAGCGACGGTCGTGCGTTACGCAACGACATCCGCGCCGATGCCACGCGCTGGCTGGACGATCCGCGCTGCGGCGCGCCGGCACGCGAATTCCTCGCGCGTCTTGACGTTGTCCGTACGATGCTCAATCGAAGCCTGTTTCTCGGTCTGGTCGAATGCGAGGCGCATTACGCCGCGTATCCGCCCGGCGGTGGTTACGCCCGCCACCGCGACCGCTTCCGCGACAGCGACGCGCGCGTGGTTTCGTGGGTGACCTACCTCAACACCGACTGGGGCATGGACGACGGCGGCGCGCTGCGGCTGTATCGCAGCGACGAAGACATCGGCGACGAAAGCATCGACGTGCGTCCCGTCGGCGGCAGCATCTGCTTCCTCAGCGAGCTCGAGCACGAAGTATTGCCGGCGATGCGCGAACGACTGAGCATCGCAGCGTGGTTCCGCAGGACGTCTTCCGGTCCGGTTTGACGTCCGCGCAATCCCGTCGCCAGCCATCGACTATCCCCAGACTTCCTCGTCCACCGATTTCGCGCGCTTCGCCGCACGCACGCGGCCGTGGTCGTCGATGTGCACGCCTTCGCGACGCAGGCGGTCGAGCTGTTCGCGATGATGCGGCGTACCCGGCGGGAACGCGCTGCGGCCATCTGCGCGCAGCACGCGATGCCACGGCAACGTGGAATCGTCGTTCTGCGACAGCAGCCGCGCGACCATGCGCGCGCGCCCGGGCAAGCCGGCGCGGTGCGCCACCACGCCGTAGGCCGCGGTTTCGCCGCGCGGAATCGCGCGGATCGCGGCGAGGATGCGGTCGGCGGCAGACAGTGCGTTCATTGGGGGGTAGCATAATGCAACGCTATCCCCCGGGTTCCCCATGCAAAACTTCGAACAGATCCGCAGCCACCTCGCTTCCGGCGACTTCCGGATCACGATGCAGGAGCCTTACGTGCTCTGCGTCGAACTGTCGCTCGAACAGGGCCGCCGTCATCAGGCGATCTTCCTCTCCGAACTGGAGGACGACGACGGCCGCACCTATCTGCGCTTCAGCACCGTGATCGCGCCGACCACCGGTATCGACTGCCGTCGCGCGCTGGCGTTCAACTGGGAAAGCCGCGTCGGCTATCTCGCCATCGGCGAACTCGATCAGGTGCCGTACCTGCAGTTGTGCGAGAACCGTCCCTACGAAAGCCTCGGCCCGAGCGAAGTCGATCGCCTGATCCTCGAAATCGGCGGCATGGGCGATCAACTGGAACGCGCGCTGTCCGCAGGCGGCGATCTGCTGTAAGCAACCGCCGTATCCGTATCCGATAGAGCGTTCTGTAGAGCGGACTTCAGTCCGCTGCTTTTCTGGAAAGAGCAGCGGACTGAAGCCCGCTCTACAAGACACAGGAACGCAGAAGCCCCGGTTTTCGCCGGGGCTTCTGCGTTCCTGAAACATCGATTGCGGATCAGCGCATCACGCCCAGCCCAGCGCCTCGAGCAGACGCAGCAGGCCGTAAGCGATACCGCCCGCTGCGGGAATGGTCAACACCCACGCCCACAGGATGCGTTCGATCACGGTGAACTTCAGCGCACGCGGGTTCTTGGCGAAGCCCACGCCCATGATCGCGGTGGAGATGCTGTGCGTGGTGGACACCGGCATGCCGAAATGCGCTGCCACCGTCAGCACCGTGGCCGAGCTGGTTTCGGCGGCGAACCCGTCGATCGGATGCAGTTTCACCATCTTGTGACCCAGCGTCTTGATGATCTTCCAGCCACCCGATGCGGTACCGAGCGCCATCACGATGGCGCAGCTGATGACGATCCACATGGCGATGTCCTGCTCGCCGGCGGGCCCCGGGTGCAGGAACGCCAGCCAACCCGGCAGATCGTCGAGCGTACCGCTGGCTTCGGCGCCGAACAGCGTCAACGCGATGATGCCCATGGTCTTCTGCGCATCGTTGTGCCCGTGCGCATAACCCATGTACGCCGCAGAGAAGATCTGCGCCTTGCCGAAGAATCTGTTGACGAAGTGCGGGCGCGCCATCCGTCCCATCCAGCCGCCCATGCGCGCCAACAGCACGATCAGCCCCCATAGCGCCACCATCACCACGATGCCGAGTAGGAAGCCCGCGATCGGCGAGGTGATCATCGGCAGCACCACCTTCCACAGCAGGCCCTTGTTCTGGGTCCAGTCGCCGGCCGCCTGCGACCAGATCAGCGCGCCCCAGTCGTTGTGCGCTGCGGCCAGGGCAGCGCCGCACAGGCCGCCGATCAGCGCGTGCGAAGACGAGGACGGCAAGCCTTTCCACCAGGTGATCAGGTTCCAGATGATGCCGCCCATCAGCGCGCACAGGATCACCTGGGAGGTCACCTGCACCACTTCGGTGTCGATCAATCCGGAAGCGATGGTCTTGGCCACCGCCGTGCCGGTCAGTGCGCCGATCAGGTTCATGAAGGCGGCCAGCATCACCGCCTGTCCGGGCGAGAGCACTTTGGTGGCGACGACCGTGGCGATGGAGTTGGCGGTGTCGTGGAAGCCGTTGATGAATTCGAAAATGTACGCGGCCAGGATGACGAGCAGGACGAGAGTAAGCACGGGGGCCGTCTCAGCTGTTCTTGAGGACGATCTGGTAGGCGACCACGCCGGCTTCGCGGCAGCGGTCGATCGCCTTTTCCAGGATCTCGAAGAATTCCTTGAGCAGGAACATCTGCAGGTTGTCGAGCTTGCCCGAATAGATGTCGCGGTAGAGCTCCAGCATCAGCCGGTCGGCTTCGTTCTCGATCGCGCGCAGCTTCTCGTTGAGCGCGGTCATGCGGTCGATATCGAGATGGCGCAGCTCCTTGACCATCTCCACCACCACGTTGGCGGCCTGTTCCAGCATCGCCGCGCGGGGCGCGAAGTCGATGTCTTCCAGATGACGGACCGCCAGCGAATAGCGGTCGGCGAACTTCTCGACCTGCTTGGGGATGCGGTAGAGGGCGGAGCCCAGCGCCTCGATGTCCTCGCGTTCGATCGGGGTGATGAAGCTGTCGACCAGCGCCTTGCCGATCTTCTCGGAGGCGGCGCGCTCGCGCTGGCGCGCCAGCTTGAAGGGGTCCAGGGCCGGCTGGCGCTCGGTGGCTTTCATCATGACGTGCAGCGCGCTGGTGCTGGCGAGGGCGGCCGCGGCGGCCTCGTCGAGCAGATCGTAGAACTGCTGGCCGGAGCCGAAGATCGTTTGCAGGGAAAACATGGGCGGGCGCCTAGATGACAGTGATGTGAACAGCGTAAGTACGAATTGTGACGCAAAGATGACACTCGCCCTCCGAATGTCATTCCATCGACACTTCAATGTCATCAATCCGACATCGTGGGCCATCGCCCTGTTTCGGCCCGACCTGAACACGGCCGCCGCCGCCCGCCCGGGACGGTCATGGCCGCCTGCTATCATCCGCCGACCCCCCGATGCCAGCCCCTGTGACCCTTCCCCCGATGCCCCGCCCGACGCCGGAGCCCCCGGAACGCCGTCGAATTCGCCTCGCAGCCCGCGCGGCGAGCCCCCGATCGGGAGGGCTGCGCCGTGCTTGAACTGTCGATAGTCATCGTCCTGACCCTGCTCAACGCCCTCTTCGCCATGTCGGAAATGGCGCTGATGACTTCACGGAAGACCCGTCTCAAGCAGATGGGAGAAACCAGCCGTGGAGCACGCAAGGCGCTGGCGCTGGTGGAACATCCGGACAACCTGCTCTCCACGATTCAGGTAGGTATCACCGCCATCGGCCTGTTGACCGGCCATTTCGGCGGCAAGTCGATAGGGCTCGCCATCACGGGCTGGCTCGAACCGTTCTTTCCGGGGGCCGACCAGTACGCCCAGCACATCGGCACCGGTCTCGCATTTACTTTGATTACTGCCAGCTCGGTGATCTTCGGCGAACTGGTACCGAAACGGCTGGCATTGACCAATCCGGAAATCATCGCCAGCAAAGTCGCGATTCCGCTGGATCTGGTCTCGCGTTTTGCGAAACCGCTGGTTTCCACGCTCGGCGCAACCAACCGCGGTGTGCTGCGCCTGCTGGGCATCCGCGACGACGCCCGCAACGCGATCACCGAGGAAGAGATCCACATGCTGGTGAGCGAAGGCCACGAGCAGGGCATCATCGACGACGACGAACGCAACATGATGCAGCGGGTGATGCGCTTGGGCGACCGCACGGTCGAAAGCATCATGACTCCGCGGATGCGGATCGTCTGGCTGGACGCCAACGCCACCTTCCACGAAAACCTCGCCGAGATGCGCGAGACCCCCTATTCGCGCTACCCGGTCTACCGCGGCAGCGACACCGAAGTACTAGGGCTGCTGGAGGTGAAATCGCTGCTCGACCGGCTGCAGGAAACCCAGCCCGACCTGTTCGCGACCCTGCGTCCGGCGCTGTTCGTGTCCGAATCCACGCATGCGTTGAAACTGCTGGAAATCTTCCGCGAAGAGCAGCAGTCGCTGGCGCTGGTGGTGGACGAGTACGGCGAGATCACCGGCATGGTCACCGTCAACGACCTGATGGGTGCGGTGCTGGGCCGGCTGCAGTCGGGCGAGACGCCGGATTCGCGCGCGCTGGTGGTCGAGCGCGCGGACGGTACGCTGCTGGTGGACGGCTCGCTGCCGGTGGACGAGCTGCGCGAACTCATCGGCCAGCGCCTGCCGCACCTCGACGATCACGATTATCACACCGCCGCCGGCATGGCGATCGCGCACTTCGGACGGATTCCGAATACCGCCGAATACTTCGAATGGTCGGGCTGGAGGATCGAAGTCGTCGATCTCGACGGACCGCGCATCGACAAACTCCTGCTCACACGGATCGAGAGTACGGTTGTGGACGATGACGACTGAGCCGCAGCCCCCTGAAGACGAGGTCGTGCCCCACGGCATGCGCGCGGTACTCGACACACTGTGCGACGGCGACCCGGACGATCATCTGGCGCTGCGCGATCTGATCGGCGGGCTCGGGCGCAGCACCTTCGGGGTGTTGCTGTTCATTTCCACCATTCCCGCGTTCATCCCGATCCCCGGCGTGGCCGGTGCGCTCAGCGGCCCGCTGGTGGTGCTGGTCGGGCTGCATCTGCTGATCCTGCTGCGCAAACCATGGCTGCCGGAGTTCGTCGCCCGCCGCGGCCCGCAGCGCAGCACCCTGATCCGCTTCGATCGCGCCGGCGACCGCTGGCTGCGCGGGCTGGAAAAACTGGTGCGGCCGCGGATGACCGCGATGATCGATCACCCGGTGGCGACGGTGTTCACCGGCCTGCAGCTCGTCCTGCTGGGCGTGCTGCTGGCGCTGCCGATTCCGTTCACCAATTTCATGTTCGCCGGTCTGCTGCTGATCTACGCCCTGGCGCTGCTGGAACGCGACGGCGCGGTGATGCTGCTCGCCTGGGTGGCCGGCGTGGTCGCGATCTACGTCTTCGGCGCGGTGTCCGGCAATCTGGCGGCGATGCTGTGGGCGTGGGTCGCGACTCTGGGTTGACCGGCGGATGTGCAGGAGGGGCTTCAGCCCCGATGATGGTCGCGACGGTTTCGTATGCACGGAGCTCGGGCCTGAAGGCCCTCCTACAAAAGCATTGCGGCGCCCGCAAATCCTGCGATCAACCCACCAGCGTGGTGAACTCGCGCATGTTCATCGGGTGGCCCAGCCAGTAGCCCTGGGCCAGATCGCAGCCGCGCGCGCGCAGCAGGTCGCATTGCCCTTCCTTCTCCACGCCCTCGGCCACCACGGTCATGCCCAGCGAATGCGCCATCGCGATGATCGCCGTGGTCAGCGCCAGGTCGTCGGGGTCGCGCATCACGTCGGCGATGAAGCTGCGGTCGATCTTCACGCCGTCCACCGGCACCCGGCGCAGATGGCTCAGCCCGGAGAACCCGGTGCCGAAATCGTCGAGCCAGATCTTGATGCCCAGATCGCGCAGGCCGGCCAGGATCTGCCGCGCCTGCTCCTCGTCGGCCAGCACCGCGGTTTCGGTCAGTTCGATATGCATCGAGCGCGGCGGCAGACCGCTGTCGGCCAGCGCCGACATCACGTGTTCGCGGAAATCGCCGCTGCGCAGCTGACGCGCGGACACGTTGACCGACACGAACAGCTCATCGCCGCCTTCGCGACGCCAGCGCACGGCGTCCTTGCAGGCGGCGCGGATCACTGCCGGGCCGATGGTCTCGATCAGGCCGCTCTGCTCGGCGACATCGATGAACACCGAGGGCGCGACATGCCCGTGCACCGGATGCTGCCAGCGCAGCAGCGCTTCGGCGCCGAGCAGCGTCTTGTCGGAAACGCGATAGATCGGCTGATAGACCAGACTCAACTCGCCGCGCTCCCAGGCGCCGCGCAGGTCCTGTTCGATGCGGACCCTGCGGGTCACCGCCTGGTCCATGGCGCGGCTGTAGAAGCGATAGCCGTTCTTGCCCGCGACCTTCGCCTGGTACATCGCGATGTCGCCGTTCTTCATCAGCATGGTCGCGCCGGACGCGTCTTCCGGGAACAGGGTGACGCCGATCGACGTGCCGAGGAAAACCTGGCGGTCCTGGACCACGATCGGCCGGCTCAATTCGGCGACCAGGGTTTCGGCCAGATGCGCGGCGCTGGCGCGGACGTCGGTCTGTTCGTTCTCTCCGTAGAGCAGGATGACGAATTCGTCGCCGCCGAAACGCGCGAGCTCGCTGGAGTCGCCGCCGATCCGTTCCACCGACTCGCGGATGCGGTTGGCGAACTGGATCAGCACTTCGTCGCCGACGTCATGGCCGAGGGTGTCGTTGACGCGCTTGAAATCGTCGATGTCCGCGAACAGCAGCGCGAGCTGGCGGCCGACGCCTCGCAGCTGCATCAGGCGGTGATCGAGGGTCTCGCGGAACGCCAGGCGATTGGCCAGACCGGTCAGCGAATCGGTATAGGCCATGCGCCGCATGTCGCGGTCGTGGCGCGCGATGCTGTCGGCCATCCGCGAGAACGCGCGCACCAGCGTGCCGACCTCGTCCTTGCGGCCGTTGATCGGCAGCACGGTATTGAAATTGCCGGCCTCGATCTCGCGCGCGGCATCCGAAAGCTGGCGGATCGGGCGCACCAGCGCGCGCTGCAGCAGCAGGCCCACCAGTACCGCCAGCGACACCAGCATCAGCAACAGCAGGCCGATCCAGGCCAGATGGCGTCTGCCCAGTTCGCGCAGGCGCTCGGTGATCTCGCGATTGACGTGCGCTTCCTCGGCGCGGATCTTGCCCAGCGAGTAGCCGATGCGAACGCCGCCGAAGCGCTGGTCGCCGAGCCGGATCGGCGCGGAGATATCCATCACCGAGTCGGTACTCAACACCTGCAGGCCCTCGGCAGCGACGATCTGCCGCGCCAGCGGATCGGACATCTGCTGACCGAAGGTGGGGATGTCGCCGGAGCCGTCGTGGACGATGCTGCCCTTGGCGTCGTAGACCAGCACGTAGCTCACGTCGGTCTGGTTGAGGATGCTGCGGGTGGTCGCGCCGATGGCGTCCAGATCGAAGTAATACGCCGGATTCACCAGCATGTCCGCCGCCTGCGACACCTGGGCCTCGCCGCGCTCGCGCAGGCGGTCGTAGACCAGCGTGCGGGTGGCGTCCTGGCTCAGCTGCAGCACTTCTTCCTGGGTCGTGGTCTGGCGCTGCCAGATCAGCACCACCACCGCCAGCATCACCACCATGGCGAAGCCGATCACCGCCATGAACTTGGCATGCAGGCCGTCGAAGAATGTCATGCCGCGCGCCTCATTCGACCGCGGCCCTCACCTGCACCACCCCGCCGCGCAGTCGATCCAGCACCTGCCGGGTTTCGCCGTCGATCGGCATGAAACGCGTGGTGTGGAAAAAATGCTGCAGCGCTTCGCGGGCGAGCGGATCGCAGGCCGCCTCGATCAGTACCTCGCGCAGTCGCGCCTGCACCTTCGGATCCAGATCCCCGCGCACCATTTCCAGCGCGCGCGGCACCGGGTCGGTCATGTGGATCACTTCCAGATCCTTGCGATACGAGGCCGGCAGCCGCGCGGCGTTGTTCCAGTCGAGGTCGCTCATCGCCCCGGCATCGACCAGGCGCTTGTGGACCCATGCGCCGATGTTCAGCTCGGAGCGCGCGAAGACATAGCCGACCGTGCCGCCGGAAGGCTTGTCCATCGGCGACAGCAGCAGGCTGAGCGACATGTTCCTGCGCAGCAGCGTGATCGCCGGAACGAAATAGGCGCTGGTGGAGGCGTTGTTCTGGAACGCGACGCTGCGCCCGCGCAGGTCCTCCAGCGCATCCAGACCGCTGTCGCGGCGGACGAAGAACACGGTGCGGTAGCGGCTGACCCCGTCGCGCTCGGTCACCAGCAGCGGCTGGGCGTTGCCGCGCTCCTGCAGGAGCATGGCGGTGCCGGCGGTCTCGGTGACCCAGTCGACCTGGCCGCGGCGCAGGTAACTGGCCATCTGCTGTGCATCGCGGGCCATCAGCACGCGTCCCTCGCGGATCCCCACGCCGGCCATCCGCGGGACCACGTAATCCAGCAGCGGCTTGAGCTGCTCGTAATGGCTTTTGGGATCGTCGCTGATGCGCCCCAGGACCAGAATGTGACGCTGGTCGTCAGCCGATGCCGTAACGGGCAACAGTCCGATGAGCGCGAACAGCGCCGCCAGAAGCACCCCGGAAGACGCGGACGGACGGCTCAAGGTGCGCGCTCCGTGAGGCGGTGGAAGGCGGTGGAATGGCCGCTCATGGCGGCGATGGCCGGCGGTTCGCAGCCGGCAACGCAACGCGCATCAGGTCCGCTGCGGCGGCGCGATGCGGCCGTCGGCGATGTCGGCCATGCGCTTGGCATCGGCCAGCATGCCCCGCAAAAGCCGGACATCGCGGGCGTCCAGCTCCGCGCGCAGGAACAGTCGACGGAACTTGCCCATCGCCGTCTCCGGTGTCCGGCCCTTGTGGAAATCGATCGCATCCAGAGTGTCCGCCAGTTGCAGGAAAAAGCCTTCGAGTTCGGCATGGGTCGCGGGCGGTTCGCTGCGACTTTCATGCTCGCGTGCGGCCACGACGGGGGCCGCGGCGGGCACCGCCGAATCCTGTGTCCCCGCCAGACGCAATTCATATGCCAAGACCTGCACAGCGGCGGCCAGGTTGAGGGAGCTGTAGTCGGGATTGGCCGGAATATGGATGGCCGCGTGGCACAACTGCAGTTCCTCGTTCTCCAGTCCGGTGCGTTCGCGGCCGAACACCACCGCCACCTCGCCGCCGGCCACGGCCGTCGCCAGGCTGCGGGCCGCGCCCTGACGCGGGCTGTGTTCGTCCAGCGCGATGCGGCGGCTCCGCGCGGTGCAGCCCAGGACCAACCGGCAGTCGGCCACCGCCTCGGCCAGGGTGTCGACCCGGACGGCGGCTTCCAGGACATCGTTCGCACCGGCCGCCAGCGCGTAGGCATCCGGATCCGGGAAGCGCTGCGGCGCCACCAGCACCAGCCGCGAAAAGCCCATGGTCTTCATCGCCCGCGCCGCGGAACCGATATTGCCCGGGTGCTGGGTACCGACGAGGACGATCCGGAGACGGTCGGCGGGGAAGGTTTCGGAAGCGTAAGACATGCCGCCAATGGTAAACTTTCGCACCGGCCCCTGCGCCGGATCGTTCTTTTCCCCCGCCCTTTTCGCTTGCGCCCCTCGATGGCGCCCGGAGTCGTTCGCGATGCTACAGCCCGCTGTCAATGTCATGGTCAAGGCGGCTCGCGCCGGCGGAAACATCCTGCTGCGGCATATGGCCCGGCTGGATGCGATCGAAGTGGTCGAAAAGGACCGGATGGATTACGCCTCCGAAATCGACAGGCTGGCCGAGGAAACGATCGTGAAAGAGCTGCGCCGCGCGCAGCCGGAATACACGGTACTGGGCGAGGAAGGCGGAAAGCAGAAGGGCAACCGCGGCCCCAGCCGGTTCACCTGGGTGATCGACCCGCTCGACGGCACCAGCAATTATCTGCGCGGCATCCCGCACTGGTGCGTGTCGATCGCGCTGTGCGAAGGCCCGGAACCGCTGCATGCGGTGATCTTCGATCCGCTGCGCAACGAACTGTTCACCGCCAGTCGCGGCAGCGGCGCCCAGCTCAACGGCCACCGCATCCGCGTCAGCGAACGCCGGGAACTGCAGGGCGCGATGCTGGCCACCGGTTTCGCCCCGCGCGAACGCAAGCGCGCCGAGGCCCAGCTCGACTGCATCAAATCGCTGCTGGTGCATGCCGAAGACATCCGTCGCGGCGGCTCGGCCGCGCTGGATCTGGCCTACGTGGCCGCCGCCCGGTACGACGGTTATTTCGAAGCCGGGCTGATGGCGTGGGACATCGCCGCCGGCGTGTTGCTGGTCCGCGAAGCCGGTGGCCGCGTCTGCGATTTCCGCGGCGCCGCGCTGGGTCCGATGCACATCGACGGCGCCACCCGTCAGGTCGCGGCCGCGAATGTACGCCTGATCGATGGTCTGCAGCAGGCGATCGTCAATACCGGGTACGCCAAGAGCTTCGATTGACCGCAGCGACGTAGAGCGAAGCAAGCCCAAGAAGGAAGCCCACGAAAAAGGCCGCGCAATGCGCGGCCTTTTTCGTGGAACGACCTTCGATCAGGGACGACGCGCCAGTGCGGCCTCGTCGCGGGCCTTCGGCATCAGGTCCTGCTTGCTCACGCCCAGCCACAGCAGCAGCGTGCAGGCGACGAAGATCGTCGACACCGTACCGACGATGATGCCGACCATCTGCGCCTCGGCCATGCCTTTGAGCGAACCGCCGCCGTACAGATACAGCGCGAACACGGTCAGGAACGCCACGAACGAAGTGATGATCGTGCGCGACAGGGTCTGGTTGATCGACTTGTTGAGCACTTCGACCGGCGATGCGCGCATGCCGCGGAAATTCTCGCGGACGCGGTCGAAGACCACGATGGTGTCGTTGATCGAATACCCCATCACCGACAGCACACCGGCCAGCACGGTCAGATCGAACTCGTGACCGGTCAACGCGAACCAGCCGACCACCACGATCACGTCGTGCATGGTGGTGATGATCGCCGCCACCGCGAATTTCCACTCGAAGCGGAACGTGATGTAGATCAGGAAGCCCAGCATCACGAACAGCAGCGCATAGATGCCGTTTTCGGCCAACTCGCGACCGACCTGCGCGGTGATCTCGGCGCTGCGCAGCTTCGTGGCGGCATTGCCGGGCTCGGACGCCGCCACGCGCACGCTCTCGGCGATGCTGTCGGTCGCATCTTCGCCGCTCTTCTTGCTGGCGGATTCGTCGCGCAGGCGGATCAGCACTTCCTTGCCGGTACCGAAAGCCTGGACCTGGGCGCTCTCGTAGCCAGCATCCGCGAGGCGCTTGCGCACGCCTTCGACATCGACGGGCTTCTGGTAGGCCAGTTCGATGCTGACGCCGCCGGTGAAGTCGAGGGCGAAATTGAAGCCCTTGGCGAACATGGCGCCGATCCCGACGAACATGATGAGCGCGGCGATGATCAGCGAGATCACGCGCAGGCGCATGAAGTCGATGTTGCTGTCGTAGGGGAACACGTTGAAAGGTTTCATGATTCTGCTCCCTTAGATCGCAACTGACTGCAGCTTGCGACGGCGGCCGTAGATCAGCGTGGCGATGCCGCGCGACACGGAGACGGCGGTGTAGGCGGAGGTCGCGATGCCGAGCATCGTGGTGACACCGAAGCCCTTCAGCGGCCCGGTACCGAACGCGAACATGGCCAGACCGGCGAGGAATGCGGTGATGTTCGCGTCGAGAATGGTGCCCGAAGCGCGGTTGTAGCCTTCGGCGATGGCGGTCTGCGGGGGCAGGCCGGCTCGCAACTCTTCGCGTATTCGTTCGTTGATCAGCACGTTGGCATCCACCGAGAGGCCGACCGTGAGCGCGATACCGGCCAGACCGGGCAGGCTCATCGTCGCGCCGAACAACGACATCAGGGCGAAGACCATCAGCAGGTTGAGCAACAGCGCCAGGCAGGTCACCACGCCGAACATGCGGTAATACAGGATGAAGAACGCCAGCGCGAACACGAACGAGAACGCCACGGCCTTCAGGCCGCGCTCGACGTTCTGCTTGCCGAGGCTCGGACCGACGGTGCGTTCTTCGACGAAATCCATCGGCGCCGCCAGCGCACCGGCCTTGAGCAGACGCGACAGATCTTCGGCTTCCTTGCGCTCGAGGCCACTGGTCTGGAACTGCTTGCCGAACGGCTCATTGATGTTGGCGATGGAGATGACTTCCTCCTTCACCTGGAAAGTCTTCACTTCCTTGCCGTCGACGATGCGCACCTGCGGAATGCGCTCGATGAACACCACCGCCATCGGCTTGTTCACGTTTTCTGTGGTGTGCTGCAGCATGCGCTGCCCGCCCGCGGTATTCAGCGACACCGTCACCGCCGGCTGGCCGTTCTGGTCGACCGAAGTGCGGGCATCGACCATGTCTTCACCGGCGACGATGATCCGCTTGTTGAGCAATACCGGCATCGGTTTGCCGTCGGTACCCAGTTCGCGACGCTCGTACAGGCGCGCGCCCGGAGGCACGTTGCCGCTGTCGCGCGCGTCGAAGGCATTGCCGTCGTAGACGCCGCGGTATTCCAGGGTCGCGGTGGCGCCGAGCGTACGCTTGGCCTTGGCGGTGTCCTGCACGCCCGGAAGTTGCACCACGATGCGGTCGGCGCCCTGACGCTGGAGGATCGGTTCGGCGACGCTGAGCGCGTTGATGCGGTTGCGCAGCGTGCCGAGGTTCTGCTCGATGGCATGCAGGGTCATCTGCCGGATCATCTCTTCGGAGACCCGGATCCTGATGACATTGCCCTGTGTCTCGAAGGCGAAGGCATTGTTCGCGACCAGCGTTCCGGTATCGGCCGCGGCGGCGGCGAGATTCTTACGGATCAGGGCTTCGGCTTTCGGGACGTCGGTGCCCGGGACGAGGGTGATCTGCATGCCCGTTTCGCCGTCGCGATCGGCCGTGTAGCTGATGCCCGCGTCGCGCAGCGTGCTGCGGATGTCGGACAGATAGGCCTCGAAGCGCTTGTCGGTCGCGGCCTTCTTGTCGACTTCCATCAGGAAATGCACGCCGCCCTGCAGATCGAGGCCGAGGTCCATCGGCTTGGCGCCGATCGCGGTCAGCCACGCCGGCACATTCGAGGCGAGATTCATCGCTACGACATAACGGTTGCCCAGCGCGTCGCCCAGTACATCGGCGGCCTTGCTCTGGGTGTCGGCATCCGCGGTGCGGACCAGCAGATTGTCGCCCTGCTTCTCGATCGACTTCGTCTTCAGCCCGGCTTTCGCCATGACCTGCGACACCCGCTGCTCGAGCGCGGCGTCGATGGTCGCACCGCGGTTGGCGGAGATCTGTACAGAAGGATCCTGCGGATAGATGTTGGGCAGCGCGTAGATCGCGCTGAGCAACACCACGATCAGGATGGCGACATATTTCCAGCGGGAATATTCGAGCATGACATGCACCGCGTCCGGTCCTGCGACCGGCCGCATTCGAGGTGGATCGGAAGGTCAGGCGAAGCGCATCACAGCGACTTCAGCGTACCCTTGGGCAGAACGTGGCCGATGGCGCCTTTCTGCACGCGCAACAGCACATTGTCGGACACTTCGATGCTGATGAAACTGTCGCCGATGTCGCGGACGGTACCGGCGATGCCGCCGCTGGTGATGACCTCGTCGCCCTTCGACAACTTTTCGAGCATCGAACGATGTTCCTTGGCGCGCTTCATCTGCGGCCGGATCATGATGAAGTACATCACCACCAGCAGCAGGATCGGGAACATCAGGGTCGACATCAGGCTGCCGGCGCCGGGAGCGGCGGGCGCCGCCTGGGCGTAGGCGGGAGAAATCAGGAGATCGAGCAGATTCATCGATGACGGGTCCGGGCGCAAAATAGCTGGGGATTATGCCATGCGGGCCGGGCTGCGGGCTTCGACCCGCAGCGGTCGCATCCGGCCTGCCGCCTCTTCCCGACCGCCGGCCGGGCCGAAAGTTCAGCCGGCCGCAGCCCCGGCGTCCGCCCGGGCCGCGTAAAAGGCCGCGCGGAAGTCGGCGAAACGTCCCGCTTCGACGGCGGCGCGGATATCGGCCATCAGCGTCTGGTAGTACCAGAGGTTGTGCAGGGTGCCCAGCATCGGTGCGAGCATTTCGTTGCAGCGGTCGAGGTGGCGCAGGTAGGACCGGGTAAATCCGTTGCTGCAGGCATGGCAGCCGCAGCCCTCCTCGATCGGCCGCAGATCGCGCTCGTAGCGGCTGTTGCGGATGCGCACCGTGCCGAAGCTGGTGAAATAGTGCCCGTTGCGCGCGTTGCGGGTGGGCATCACGCAGTCGAACATGTCGATGCCGCGCGCCACCGACTCGACCAGATCCTCCGGCCGCCCTACCCCCATCAGATAGCGCGGCCGGTCGGCCGGCAGCTGCGGACAGGTGTGCTCGAGCATCGCATTGCGCTCGGTCTCCGGCTCGCCCACGGCCAGACCGCCGACCGCGTAACCATCGAAGCCGATCTGCTTCAGGGCCTCGGCCGAGCGGGTGCGCAGGTCGTGGTGGACGCCGCCCTGGACGATGCCGAACAGCGCCGCGTCGTTGCCGTCGTGGGCCTTGCGCGAGCGCTCGGCCCAGCGCAGCGACAGTTCCATCGACTTGCGCGCCACCTCTTCGGTGGCCGGATACGGGGTGCATTCGTCGAAGATCATCACGATGTCCGAATCCAGCACTTTCTGGATGCGCATGCTTTCCTCGGGGCCGAGGAAGACCTTGCGGCCGTCCGTGGGCGCGGCGAAGGTGACGCCGGCCTCGGTGATCTTGCGCTTGTGCGCGAGCGAGAACACCTGGAAACCGCCGGAGTCGGTGAGGATCGGCCCGTTCCAGCGCGTGAACCCGTGCAGGCCGCCGTGATCGGCGATCACGTCCAGGCCCGGGCGCAGATAGAGATGGAAGGTATTGCCGAGGATGATCTCGGCGCCGAGCGCGCGGACCTGATCGGGCATCACGCCCTTGACCGAGCCGTAGGTGCCCACCGGCATGAACGCCGGGGTTTCGACGGTACCGCGCGGGAAAGTGAGGCGGCCGCGGCGGGCCACGCCGTCGGTGCCGAGCAGTTCAAAGGACATTCTGGACATCCGCCTATTATGACCGACCGGGCTGTCATGCCCGGAACCCACCTGCAGATTTTCCGGAAACCCGTGATGCGCCTCGCCCCCACCCTGCTGTTCCTGGCACTGTCCGCAGCGACCGCCGACCGCGCCGAGGACACACCCGCATACGAGATCGCGTGCCGCCAATGGGCGAAGGTGGAGGTCCCCACGCAGGATGCCGGCACCGCAACTGCGGGCTGCGATTCCCGCCGGCTTTACTACGGCCAGGATGGTGAAGGATTGAAGCTCGACTACGTCGCCGCGCGCCACTGCGCCTATGCCGAGCGCGCCGCGAGCCGCGACAAGCACTCTCCGTTCGGTGGCAGCGATACGGCATTCGGTGGCAGCGGCACGCTGATGATGCTCTACGCCAACGGCCAGGGCGTGAAACGCAACCTTGCGCTGGCCAAACGCTTCGCCTGCGAATACGGCGGCGCACCGATGGAGGTCGAAGGCCGGCTGCATCATCTCGACGAAATCGCGAAGGGCGCGGATCGGGTGTCATTCGATCTGTGCGACGACATCACCAGCGGCATGATGATGGGATTCTGCGCCGGAAGGGATGGCGACTTCGCCGCGATACGGCGCGACCGTCGGTGGACGGCGCTTCAATCGTCGTGGACGCCGACTCAGCGCGAAGCATTGGCGACGCTACGCGGCAAAGCAAAGGCTTATTTCGATCACGTCTCGCGCGAAGAGACCGACATGAGCGGGACCATGCGCGGCGTGTTCGCCACCGAGGCGTTCGAGGCCCTCGACCGCGCCCTGCTCGATGACATCGCGCGTTTCGAGACTGGCGAACGGCCGGCCCAAAAGGCCAACGACCTCGCCAGCGCCGACAAGGCGCTGAATGATCAATATCGGGAAACGATGACGAAACTGGACGCCGGTAAAGGACCGAACGGATTCGGCGATTACGGCACGATCATGCCGGATGGCGTGCGCACCACGCAGCGCAGTTGGCTGCTCTATCGCGACGCTTGGGTGCGTTTCGTCGCCGTGCGCTGGCCGAAGACACCCGCCGATACCTGGAAGGCGTGGCTCACGATCGAACGCACGCGGGCTCTGCGGGCGTTGGTCCAGGCGCCCTGAGGCTCCAGACCGAGGACATCCTCGATCTGGAGACAACTTCAAGCGGGTCGCTTGAGCTGGAAGACATCGCGGGTGCGGACATACGCCGCGCCGCCCAGACGCCCGATCAGATCGAGCTTCGCCGGGTCGACATGGCGCGCGTCGGTCATCGCCGTATCATCGATATGCGCGAGCAGCACTTCGGCGAACACCAGATGGTGCGACGGCGCGTCCGCGGCATACGGCTGGATCGCGGCCAGCCTGCATTCGAAGGCAACCACGCTATCGGTAATGCGCAACGGCGCGACGCGTTCGGACGCCATCGACGCCACACCGCAGCGCTCGAACTCGCTCACGCCGTGCGGGAACGCGGCGGCGGTGGCGTTCATCGTCTCCGCCTGCGCAGCCGACACCAGATGGATGACCAGCTCGCCGCGCTCGCGCAGATTGCGCAGGGTGTCCTTCTCGCTGCCGTCAGGGCGATGGCCGATGCTGAGCATCAGCGTCGGCGGCGCGTCGCAGACCACCTGGAAGAAGCTGAAGGGTGCGAGGTTGTCGATGCCGTCGGCGGAACGCGTGGACACCCAGGCGATCGGTCGCGGCGTGACCGTGGCGGTCAACCAGCGATAGGCCTCGCTCGCCGGCAGCGCGGCGAAATCAAGCTGCATGCGAAGGCTCGACGGCCGCGGACGGGTGCGCGTCCGATGGAAACAGCAGCATCGCATCGCCGTAGCTGAAGAACCGGTACCGCTCGCGCACCGCATGCGCGTAAGCGGCGAACACGCGGTCCTTGCCGGCGAACGCCGACACCAGCATCAGCAGCGTGCTTTCCGGCAAATGGAAGTTGGTGAGCAACGCGTCGACGCTGCGGATGCGATAGCCGGGAAAAATGAAGATCCGGGTTTCGCCTGCGAACGGCTGCAGTTCGCGTTCGCCGGCATCGTTGTTGCGCATTGCACTCTCGAGTGCGCGCACTACCGTCGTGCCCACCGCGACCACGCGACCGCCACGCTCTCGCGTGCGGCGCACCTGCGCGACCAGTTCGGCGCCCACGTTCAACCATTCGCTGTGCATGCGATGTTCGCGCACGTCGTCGGCGCGCATCGGCTGGAACGTGCCGGCGCCGACGTGCAGGGTCACGTGCCCGAATTCGATGCCGCGGTCGCGCAATGCATCCAGCAGCGGTTCGTCGAAATGCAGGCCGGCGGTGGGCGCGGCGACCGCGCCGATTTCCTTGGCGAACACAGTCTGGTAACGCTCATGGTCGTCGGTCCCCGGCTCGCGGCGGATGTACGGCGGCAGCGGCAGCCGGCCGGCATGCAGCAGCCAGCTTTCGAGCCCTTCGCCGACGTGGAAGCGCAGGTGGTAGAACTCGCCTTCGCGGCCCAGCACCTCGGCTTCGCCGCCGGCGTCCAGCGCGATCCGGCTGCCCGCCTTCGGCGATTTGCTGGCGCCGACCTGCGCCCGCGCCTCGTCGCCCGGCAGCAGGCGTTCGATCAGGATCTCCACGCGCCCGCCGGTGGCCTTCTGGCCGAACAGCCGCGCCGGGATCACCCGGGTGTCGTTGAAGATCAGCAGGTCTCCGGGCTGCAGCAGCCCGGGCAGGTCGCGCACCGACCGGTCCTGCAGATCGGCCGGCGCCTGCGGCACCACCAGCAGGCGGCTGGCGGAGCGCTCGGCCAGGGGCGCCTGGGCGATCAGCGCCTCGGGCAGCTCGAAATGGAAGTCGGATTTCTTCATCGTGGCGCGCGCGATCGGGCACGCATTGTAGCGGGCCGTCCGCGGCGGCCCAGACCCGCCGCCAGGCTCATGCCACGCCCGCGCGCAACTGCGGGAAGACCTTGCCGACCTTCTCCAGCAGGTAATCGCCGTAGGTGCCGTCGAAAGGCGCCAGCACGCTGGCGCCGTCCCAGCGTGCGCTGCGATCCGCGGCCACGCGGTCCGGGTCGATCCGGGCGTGCTGCGGCAGCGGCGTGACCCGGGCGGTGAAGTCGGGGTCGAAGAACAGCGGAAACGAAAAGCGCTCGCGGTCGCTGGCGTTGCGCACCCGGTGCGGCGTGGAGCGATAGGCGCCGCCGGTCAGGCGGTCGAGCATGTCGCCGATGTTGCACACCAGCGTCCCCGGCAGCGGCGGCGCATCCAGCCAGCCCTGCGGCGTGCGCACCTGCAGGCCGGGCACGTCGTCCTGCAGCAGCAGAGTCAGCAGGCCGTAATCGGTGTGCTCACCCACGCCCCAGCCGTCGTCCGCGGCCGACTGCGGCGGATAGCGGAAAATCCGGAACAGCACGGTCGGGTCGGCGGTGTAGTGGCGCCGGAACCAGTCCTCCTCCAGCCCCAGGCTCAGCGCCACCGCCGCCAGCACCGCCTGCGCGGCGCGGCTGGCCGCCTCCATGTAATTCAGCACCGCCGCCCGCAGCGCCGGCACCTCCGCCGGCCACAGGTTGGCGCCGTGCAGCGGCCAGCCAGCGCGCACGCGCGCGTCGTCCGGCGGCAGCTCGGTGCCGAAATACAGGCCTTCCTTCAGATCCGGCCGGCCGCTGGTGAGTTCGCCACCGACCGGGAAGTAGCCGCGCCATGCGCGGCCGCCGTGCAGCATCTCCAGGCGCATCTTCTCCGCGTCCGGCAGCGCGAAGAAGGCGCGGCTGGCGTCGCGCAGCCCCGCTTGCAGGGCGTCGTCGATGCCGTGCCCGGCGATATAGAAGAAGCCGTGCGCGCGGCAGGCCTCGCCGATGCCGGCCGCCACCCGCTGGCGGGCGTCCGGATCCGCGCCGCCCAGCATCGGGGCGATATCGACCACAGGCAGGGTCGCGGCGGACACGAGGATCCGCCTCAGCGCTCGAATTTGGTGGACAGGACGATCGATGAAGTGGTGCGTTCCACCCCGTCGATCACGCCGATCCGGTCGGTCAGCACGTCCCACTCGCCCACGCCCGGCACGGCGCCGATCGCGATCAGGTCGTAGGCGCCACTGACCGAATGCAGCGAGCGCAGCTCCGGCATCGCCCGCAGCGCCGCCACCACCGAGATCATCTGCTTGGGCTGCACCGCGATCATGATGTGCGCCCGGACCAGGCCGCGCTCGTATTCGTCGTTGACGCGCACCGTATAGCCGCTGATCACCCCTTCCCGCTCCAGCCGCTCGATGCGGCTCTGTACCGTCGTCCGCGACAGGCCCAGCCGGCGGGCGATCTCGGCCGTGGGCGCCCGGGCATTCTCGCGAAGCAGCGAGAGCAACTGCTGGTCGGTGTCGGTGAGCTTCATTTGCGCCATCGGTTTCGTCGAATCGACGAAATATCCATGAAATCTGCACAGATCACAACTGTCAATCGACAGGCAGATGGCGATAATGGACAGCTCGCCGTTTCTGCCGGAGGCCATCGCATGGCTTTGCTCGACACCCTCGCCCCGCTTCGCACCCACGCCGGCACGCGCCGCACCCATGGGCTGGACGACGCCACCATCCTCGCCTTCGCCGCCACGCATCCCGATCTGGTCGAAGCGATCGAAGCCGCCGGCGCCGAATATGCCGCGATCCGCGAAGAATTCGCCGACCTGCTGGATCTCGACGAAGCCGCGCAGGCGGATGCCGTACAGGCCGGTTTCGTCAATTTCTATTCGCAGGACACCGTCAACCCGTACATCGCGCTGGCCGCGCGCGGGCCGTGGGTCGTGACCCTGAAGGGCGCGGTGCTGCACGACTCCGGCGGCTACGGCATGCTCGGTTTCGGCCACGCCCCGCAGAAAGTCCTCGACGCGATGGCCAAGCCGCAGGCGATGGCCAACATCATGACCCCCAGCCTGTCGCAGCTGCGCTTCGAGCGCGCGATCCGCAAGGAGATCGGCCACACCCGCGGCGCCTGTCCGTACGACCGGTTCCTGTGCCTGAATTCGGGCTCCGAATCGGTCTCGCTGGCCGGGCGCATCGCCGACGTCAACACCAAGCTGATGACCGATCCGGGCGCGCAGCACGCCGGCCGCCGGGTCAAGCGCATCTCGGTCAAGGGCAGCTTCCACGGCCGCACCGAACTGCCGGCGCTGTATTCCGACTCCTCGCGCAAGACCTACGCCGCGCACCTGGGCAGCTATCAGCACCACGCCGCGCAGGCCATTACCATCGACCCCTACAGCATCGAGCAACTGGAGCAGGCGTTCGCCGATGCCGAGCGCGAAGGCTGGCATATCGAAGCGATGTTCCTGGAACCGGTGATGGGCGAAGGCGACCCGGGCCGCGCCGTGCCGCGCGCGTTTTACGACGCCGCCCGCCGCCTCACCCGCGAACACGGCACCCTGCTGCTGGTCGACTCGATCCAGGCCGGGCTGCGCGCGCACGCCGTGCTGTCGATCGTCGACTACCCCGGCTTCGAAGGCATCGATCCGCCGGACATGGAAACCTATTCGAAGGCGCTCAACGCCGCGCAGTACCCGCTGTCGGTGCTGGCCGTGAATGAACGCGCCGCCGGCCTGTACCGCAAGGGCATCTACGGCAACACCATGACCACCAACCCGCGCGCGCTGGACGTCGCCTGCGCCGTGCTGGGCATGCTCACACCGGAACTGCGCGACAACATCCGCGAGCGCGGCAAGGAAGCGCTGATCAAGCTCGAAGCGCTGAAAGCCGAACTGCCGGGCCTGATCACCAAGGTCCAGGGCACCGGCCTGCTGTTCTCCTGCGAACTGTCGCCGGAGTTCAAGGGCTACGGCACGGATTCCACCGAAGAATGGATGCGCGAACACGGCATCGGCGTGATCCACGGCGGCGAGAATTCGCTGCGCTTCACCCCGCACTTCGCCATCGCCAGCGACGAACTCGACCTGCTGGTCTCGGTGATCAAGCGCGCGCTGTTGGAAGGCCCGCGCCAGCAGCAGGCCGCTGCGGCCTGAGCCCGCCGAACATGATGCGAACGAAGAAAGCCGGTGCTGTCCGGCTTTCTTTTTGTCCGCGATGCGCGATTGTTGCCGCATGACCGATCTGTACATCCTGCCCGGGCTGGACGGCACCACGCGGATGCTGGATGCGTTCGTCGCGGCCGCGCGCGCTGCCGGCGTCGGCAAGAATGCCGGCGACGTTCGCGCCATCGCTTATCCGTTGGACCAGCCGCTCGGTTATGCCGAACTGGACACCTTCGCCCGCGCCGCGTTGCCGACCCGGGCGCCGTTCGTGCTGCTGGGCGAATCGTTCTCCGGCCCGATCGCCATCGCCATCGCGGCCGATCCGCCGCCGAACCTCGTCGGCCTCGTGCTGTCGACCACGTTCGCCCGCGCTCCGGTGCCGCTGTTGGGGCCGTTCGCATCCTTGACCCGATTCGCGCCGACGCGCGCATTGCCGACGGCTGCGCTGTCGGCATTGCTGCTTGGGCGCTGGAGTACGCCCGAATTGCGCCGCACATTGCGCGCCGCGCTGGCTGACGTCGCTCCGGCGGTACAGCGTGCCCGCGCCGCCGCCGCGATGCGCGTCGACATGTCCGACCGTCTCGCACGCATCGCGGTGCCGACATTGACGTTGAAGGCGAACCACGACCGCCTGCTGCGCGCAGGCGCCGGCCGCCAGTTGCTGGCCGGCATCGCGAACGCACGTCAGGTCGCGCTGGACGGCCCGCATCTGCTGTTGCAGACGCGCACCGACCGCTGCGTCGAAGAGATCACGCGTTTCATCGCAACACTCCCGCATCCACCGCTGCGCACCGACGCGATCGTCGGTTAGGCTTACGCCCATGAAAACCCTCGAAATCCGCCATCCGCTGGTCCGCCACAAGCTCGGGATCCTGCGCGATGCCGCCACCGGCCCGGCGCTGTTCCGGCAGGTGGTCGGCGAAGTCGCCGCCCTGCTCGCCTACGAAGCCACCGCCGATCTGGCCTTGCACGACGCCACCGTCGACACCTGGGCCGGGCCGCTGACGATCGGTCGATGCGATCAGCAGCAGATCACGCTGGTGCCGATCCTGCGCGCGGGCCTGGGCTTCCTGCCCGGCGTGCAGGTGCTGTTGCCGTCGGCGCCGGTGAGCGTGATCGGACTGCGGCGCGACGAAGAAACACTGCAGCCGCACGCGTATTACGAACGCCTGGTCCACGACATCGCCGGGCGCACCGCGCTGGTGATCGACCCGATGCTGGCCACCGGCGGCAGCGCCATCGCCGCCATCGACATGCTGAAAGCCTCGGGCGTGGCGCGGGTGAAGGCGATCTTCCTGGTCGCGGCGCCGGAAGGCCTGCGCGCGCTGGAAGCGGCGCATCCGGACACCGAAGTCGTGGTCGCCGCCATCGACGAACGTTTGAACGAACACGGTTACATCCTGCCCGGACTGGGCGATGCCGGCGACCGGATTTTCGGCACGCCTGCCTGAGGCATCGCATCGCGATGCGTCAGCTCGCCACGCGTTACATCCCGGCGAGGAATATCCCCACGCCCATTCCGGCCATCGCCAGCAGCACGGCCCAGGTCAGGATCACGCCCCAGAAACGTCCGGGCGACACGCCGGCGTGGCGAGACAGTCCATAGGCATGCAGCACGCGGGCCAGCAGCAACGTGCCGCCCAGTCCCCATAACCATGACGCGCTCAGGTGGGAGATCTCCAGCAGGCCCAGCATCAGCAGCGCCAACGGCACGTATTCGATGAAGTTGCCGTGCGCGCGCACCTTCCTCGCCAAGTCCTTGTCGCCGCCGTGACCGATACCGATTTTGTGCGCGCGGCGGTGGCCGACCACGCGCGCAGCCAAGACCAGCATCAACAGGATGTGCAGGGATGCGAAAAGCAGGGTGATCTTGAGCATGGGATGCGCTACTCGTTATTCGGGAGGGAAACGCGGCCCGCTCACGCCGCGAGCGGCCGCGCCTGCAGCGTGGGCGTGTCGTGCGTGGTCGCGAATCGACCCTTGTCGTCGCGCACCACCTGCGCCAGCGCGCAGTCGGGGTCGTGGGTGAAGAACAGATGCACGTTGCGCGCGAGTTTGTCCTCGAGGAAGACGCGCTTCTCGTCGATCAGCATTTCCGGGTTGCGGTCGTAGCCCATCGTGATCGGCACGTGCACCCACGGCCGCCCGGGAATCAGATCGGCGCAGAACACCACGCCGCCGTGGGCTTCGCCGTCGACGATGTCCGGGCCGACGATTTCGGCCAGCATCAGCCCGGGCGTGTGGCCGTGGCTGTAGTGGAAACGCACGGTGTCGCCGAGCGCGACCGAATGCGCGCCGTCGACGATTTCCAGCCGGCCGCTGGCCTGCAGCAGCGCCGGCAATTCGGGGATGAAGCTGGCGCGGTCGCGCGGATGCGGATAGCGCGCGCGATCCCAGCACGCCGCGCTGACCACGAAGGTCGCGTTCGGAAACAGCAGCTCCGGCGCGCGATCCTGCTGCCACGGCGCCAGCAGTCCGCCGGCATGATCGAAGTGCAGGTGCGACAGCACCACGACATCGATGTCCTCGTGGGAGAACCCCGCGGTGGCGAGCGAGTCGAGCAGCATGTGACGGTCTTCGACCACGCCGTAGCGCTCGCGCATGTGCGGGTCGAAGAACGCGCCGATGCCGGTTTCGAACAGCACCGTCTTGCCGTTGAGCGGGCTGGCCAGCAGCGCGCGGCAGGCCAGCGGCACGCGGTTGAGTTCGTCGGGCGGCAGCCAGCGCGCCCAGACCGCGCGCGGCGCGTTGCCGAACATCGCGCCGCCGTCGAGTTTCTGCGAATTGCCGAGTAACGACCAGAGTTTCATGACATGGACCTCCCGCGTTCGATGACATAGACGTGCTCGATGCACGCCTCGCCCTTGTATTCGGCCTCGGCGGTGTCAGCCAGACGCATGCCGAGGCGCTGGAGCAGGCCGATGCAGGCAAGATTACGCGCATCCGTGGCCGCGACCACGCGCTGCGCGGGCGTATGCGCGAAGAGCAGCGCGATCAGCGCCTGTGCGGACTCCAGCCCCAGCCCGGTGCGCTGGAATTGCGGATGCAGGGACACGCCGAATTCGGCCATGCGCGCGTCGGGCGAGAGCCAGATGCCGAGATCGCCGACCAGCCGGTCGTCGTCCAGCGCGGCGATCCCGATCTGTGCCCATTCGCCCGGCTCAAGGCCTGCGTTCCTGCTGTAGTCGCGCAGGGTTTCGGTGGCTTCGGCCTCCGACATCGGCGCCCAGCCCTGGTAGCGGGCGACTTCGGCATCGCTTCGATACGCGTGAAAGTTGCGGAAATCGGATGCGCGCAGTCTTCGCAGGCGGATGCGTTTGCAGGCGTGCGGCAGGTGTTCGAAGAGGCTCATGCGGTGCCGTTACGACATCATTGCCCGCCGGCGACAGGCGCAGGCTCGACCAGCGCCTTGCCCACCGGGTTGCGCGGGTCGCTGCCGCCGTGCAGCACGTTGGCGCGCTTGTCCCACTCCACCGTCTGCAGATTGCCCCAGCTGTCGCTGGAACGGCGGCCGTCGGCGGCGTCCCTGGGCGTGACCACGGTGTGACCCATCGCGCGAAGCGCAGCGACGACGTCGTCCGGCAGCGCGTCGCGCTCGGTGCCGATGCCGTCGGGCATCCACTGGTGGTGATAGCGCGGCAGCGCGGCGACGGCCTGGGCGTCGAGGCCGTCGGCATAACCCAGCGCGCCCAGCAGCACCATGGTGATGATGCGGCTGCCGCCGGGCGTACCCAGCACGGCGACGCGATCGGGCGAGGTCATGAAGGTCGGCGTCATCGAACTGAGCATGCGCTTGCCGGGCTTCGGCGCGTTGGCGTCGTAGCCCATCACCCCGAACGCGTTCGGCGTGCCGGGCTTCAGCGCAAAGTCGTCCATCTCGTTGTTGAGCAGCACGCCGGTGCCGGGCGGGATCAGGCCGGAGCCGAACAGCAGATTCACCGTCTGGGTGCCGGCGACCAGATTGCCTTCGGCGTCGATGATCGAGAAATGCGTGGTTTCGTCGTCTTCCAGCGGCGTCTGTTCGCCCGCCAGCATGTCGCTGGGGGTGGCTTTTTTCGGATTGATGGTCGAACGCTGCCCGGCGGCGTAATCGGCGCTGGTCAGCGTGCGCACCGGCACGTCCACGAAATCCGGATCGCCGAGATAGAAGGTGCGGTCGCGGTACGCGCGGCGCATCGCTTCGACGGTGAGATGCACGCGTTGTGTCTGCGGCAGCTTCGCCAGATCCCACGGTTCCAGCATCTGCATCATCTGCGCCAGCGCCACGCCGCCGGACGACGGCGGCGGCGCGGTGACGATCTCCCAGCCGTCGTATTCGAAGCGCAGCGGCGCGCGCTCGCGGATGCGGTAGCCGGCCAGTTCCTCGGCGGTCCAGCGCCCGCCTTCGGCCTTCACGCCGGCCAGCAGTTTCTTCGCCAGCGGCCCGCGATAGAAACCGTCGAAACTCTGGTCGGCCAGCAGTTCCAGCGTGCGCGCCAGATCCGGCTGCTTCAGCAGTTCGCCTTCCTTCGGCGGATCGCCGTCGGCGAGGAACACACCCTTCGTGCCCTTGTAGCGTTCCATCACTTCGCGCCGCGCGGTGTAACCACCCGCAAGCCGCGCATAGACGGGAAAGCCTTCGCGGGCGATGCGGATCGCAGGCGCCAGCGAAGTCTTCAGCGGCAGGCGGCCGTAGTTCGTCGCCATGTGCACCAGACCCGCGGGCAATCCGGGAATGCCCGCCGACCACGGCCCGTTGGTCGCGCGGTCGCGATTGAATCCGCCCTTGGCGTCGAGATATTCCGCCTGCGTGGCGGCGGCGGGCGCGGTTTCGCGCGCGTCGATGAAGATGTCCTTGCCGGTCTTCGCATCGTGCAGCAGGAAGAAACCGCCGCCGCCCAGGCCGGAGGAAATCGGCTCGACCACCGACAGCACCGACGACACCGCGACCGCGGCGTCGAAGGCGTTGCCGCCCTGGCGCAGGATGTCCATGCCGGCTTCGCTGGCGAGCGCGTGCGCGCTGGCGATGGCGGCGCCGGGCGGGCGCGCGGTTTCGGCCTTCGCCGTACTCTGCGGTGCCGGCTGCGCGAAGGCGAGCGGTGCGAAGACGAGCGCACAGGTCAGACCCAGCGCGAAAGAGGTTCGTGAAATCGTCATGCGTCCTGCTCCTGCAGACGCGCCAGCTTCGCCAGCAGCGCCTCGTTCGACTCCGGAAACGCGGGGTCCGGGTCGATGCATTCGACCGGGCATACCACCACGCACTGCGGTTCGTCGTAATGGCCGACGCATTCGGTGCAGCGCGCCGGATCGATCACATAGATGGTTTCGCCCTGCGAGATCGCCCGATTCGGGCAGACCGGCTCGCAGACGTCGCAATTGACGCAGAGCGCGTTGATCTTCAGCGACATGCGCAACCCGGATCATCGTCGCGGCGCGAAGGCCGCGACGACGGATACCGCAAGCGGAACGCCGCTTCGCCGGACCAGAGCGGATCCCTCACCTGCGGTTCGGGATGATCCGCCTTGCGGCGAATCACTTGGTTTCGACGAAGACGTAATTCACGCCGGACGTCGCCACCGCGGCCTTGACCCGCTCGCTGTCCTCGGCCTTGCCGATGAAGAGCAGTTTCACGCCCTTGAGCTTGTCCGGCTTCACGTCCGCGAACGTGGACACGACCAGATCCGCGGACTTGGTCGAAGACGGCGAGGCCGATGCGTAGGCCAGCAGGTTGCCGGCCAGGATGCCGCGCGAGACATCGGACTGGGCCTTGTCCAGCAGACGGCCGTACAGGCCTTCGAAGTCGGCCGAACTTTCCGGCGGCAGCAGATAGATGAAGGGCTGGCTGGTCACGCCATCCATGTTGCGGCCGACCACGTCGGTGACGTAGGCGCGCCAGGCGGCGGCATCTTCATTGGTGGGCGCGGCCATCGGAGCGGTAGCGGTCTCCTTCTTGGCGTCCTCTTCTTTGTTGCAGGCCGCGAAGGGCATGGTGAGGGCGGCGATCAGCAGCAGACGGGCGATGATGTTCATAGGTCGGAAATCCCAGGTGTGAGCACGATACGGAACGATAGGAACGGATGCGGCGCGAACTGGTGCGGCGCGAACCAGGAACAGGTAGAGCGCGAACGACGACGGTATCGGCAGCGCCGGCTCAATCCCGGCTGCGCTGCCATTCGGCCAGCAACGCCAGATTCACCGCCGGCGGCACGAAGCCGGAAACGTCGCCGCCGAGGCGGGACACTTCGCGCACCAGCGAAGAGGATATGAAGCCATATTGCTCGGCCGGCGTCAGGAACAGCGTCTCGACATCGGGAATCAGATGCCGATTCATGCTGGCCAATTGGAATTCGTATTCGAAGTCGGACACCGCGCGCAGGCCGCGCAACAGCACCCCGGCACCCACTTCGCTGACGAAATGCGCCAGCAGCGAGTCGAAACCGCGAACTTCGACGTTCGGGAACCGCGACAGCGAATCGCGGGCCAGATCCACCCGCAGCGCCAGTTCCAGCGCCGGGCGTTTGCCCGGGCTTTCGGCGACGCCCACGATCAGTCGTTCGAACAACGGCGCGGCGCGCTCAACCAGGTCGAGATGGCCATTGGTGATCGGGTCGAAGGTGCCGGGGTAGACCGCGATTCTGGCTGCGGGCGTACGGGCGCCGGAGGGACTTGAGGCCGTGGTCATAGCGTCGAAGGGATCACCGAAAACGGAGACAGGCCCAAGTGTAACAGCGCGTCGGGCGGCTCAAGCCCGCCCGGGACCACCTGCCCCGCAAGCCGGCCCGCTCGATCCAGACGCTCAAGCAGGCACGCGTCGGTGGAGGGCGTAGTGCACGTCGCGGGTCCGGCCTTCGCGATGCGGCCGCCATGCGCCGCCGGGCCGCACCGGCGACGGCGATTCGACATACAGCCAGGCCTCGTCGGCTAGACGACCCTCCAGCGCTTCGATTGCCGGCTGCCACAGATCGCCGGCGAACGGCGGATCGACGAAGACCAGATCGAAACCGGCGGGGCTGGCACTTTCCTGCACCCGACGCAGCCAGCCCAGCGCATCGGCGCAGACCACCTGCACCCGCTCTCCGCCCGGCAGCTTCGCAGCGAGCATGCGCAGACCTTCGGCGAGCTGCGGGTCGCGCTCCACCAGCACCGCTTCGCGCGCGCCGCGCGATACGGCTTCCAGTCCAAGCGCGCCGGTGCCGGCGAACAGATCCAGCACCCGCGCGCCGGGCAGCACGGGCTGCAGCCAGTTGAAAAGGGTTTCGCGGACGCGGTCGGCGGTCGGGCGCAGCCCATCGCGGTCGGCGACCGGCAGACGGGTGCCGCGCCAGTCGCCGCCGATGATGCGGACCACACCGGCCGGCTTCGTCGCGACCGTGCGCAAAGCCCTGTCGGTCGGGCGCTTCATCGGGAGGTCGGCTTCATCGAGGGGCAAGGGAGGCGGGTGATAACATTCCGCCATTGTCCAACAGCCGGTGGGGTTTGCGTTCGTTGGGCGTGCTTCGACGACCTGCTTCGACGATCTGCTTCAACCCGCCCCGCATGCCGGGCATCGCCACCGGATGGTCGAAACCCGAAACCTGCCATGGCCGATGGATCCGACTTGAGAACCCCCGTCCCCGGTGCCATACCGCCCCCCTGCAAGATCCAGGACAACCGCTCGCGATGATTCCCTTCTTCCGCCGCAAGAAACCCGATGCGGCCACGCAGGCCACCACTCCCGCCGAATCCCATCAGATCGTGGAGGCCTTCGAAGCCGGTGCGCCCATCGAAGCGCCGACCGATATGCAGCAGGTCGCGATCCAGCATCACGATGCGGCCGTCGCCCCGGCAACCATCGCCCCGGCAAGCATCGACGCGCCCGCCGACGCATCCGCTGAAGCGCCCGCCGCCGCGCCCGGCAAACCCGGCTGGCGCGAGCGTCTGCGCAACAGCAGCATCGCCCGCAGTTTCGGCGGCCTGTTCTCGCGCAATCCCAAGCTCGACGACGATCTGCTGGACGAGATCGAAACCGCCCTGATCACCGCCGACGTCGGCGTCACCGCCACCACGCAGTTGATCGAATCGCTGCGCAAGCGGATGAAGGCGCGCGAATTCGCCGACGCACGGGCGCTGCTGACCGCACTGCGCGCGGATCTGATCGCGATGCTGGCGCCGGTGGCGAAACCGCTGGCGATCGACCGCGGCGCCAAACCCTTCGTGATCCTCACCGTCGGCGTCAACGGCGTCGGCAAGACCACCACCATCGGCAAGCTCGCGCATCGTTTCAAGGCCGAAGGCCGCACGCTGATGCTGGCGGCGGGCGACACCTTCCGCGCCGCCGCTGTCGCGCAGTTGCAGGCCTGGGGTGAACGCAACGGCGTCGCGGTGGTTGCGCAGGGCCAGAACGCAGATGCGGCCTCGGTCGCGTTCGACGCACTGCAGGCCGCGAAGGCGCGAGGCACCGAAGTGCTGATCGCCGACACCGCCGGGCGCCTGCACACGCAGCAGGGCCTGATGGCCGAACTGGGCAAGATCAAGCGCGTGCTCGGCAAGATCGACGACACAGCACCGCATGAAGTCTTGATGGTGATCGACGGCACCACCGGCCAGAACGCGCTGTCGCAGCTGCGCGAGTTCCACGCCGCGGCCGGTGTCACCGGACTGGTGGTGACCAAACTCGACGGCACTGCGAAAGGCGGCGTGGTGTTCGCTCTGGCGCGCGAATTCGGCATCCCGATCCGCTACGCCGGCATCGGCGAACGCTCCGAAGACCTGCGCGTGTTCGACGCCGAAGCCTTCGTCGACGCACTGCTGCCGGAAGCACTCGGAGCGTGACGGTGGACACCGACGCCGCGCCCGCGCCGCGTCCGAAAAAACGCTGGCGGCGGGTGCTGATCGCGTTCGGCGTCGTGCTGTTGCTGCTGTCGCTGTCGACGACCTGGTTGCTGCAGCCGGAACAACTGGTGCCGCTGATTCTCGATCGCACCGGCAAAGCGCTCGGCTTGGAGATCACCGCCGACGGTGTGGCCGAAGCGCGACTGCGCGGCCAGCCGCAACTGGTGGTGCGGAATATCATTGCCCGCGAACCGGGCGCGAAGACCGCGATCCTGCGCGCCGAGCGCGTGCTGCTGGCGCTGCCGTGGTCCAGCCTGCGCAGCGGCGGCAAGGATCCGGTGATCGAACGCGTCGAACTGGATGCGCCCGTATTCGATCTGCTCGCCCTGCAAGCCTGGCTGGCGAAGCGCCCGCCAAGCGAAGACACCAAAATCCCGACGCTCACCGACGGTCTGCGCGTAGTGAACGGCCGCATCGACAACGACGATTGGCGGATCGAGAACGTTGACCTGCGTTTGCCATCGCTGCATCTGCAGCGCCCGGTGAACGCACGGTTCCGCGGACGTTACGTCGACGCGGCGACCGGCAACGGCACGATGAGGATTCCGTTCGATCTCGCGATCGCACTGACCAGACCCGCCAACGATGCCGGCGTCGCCGCGGTCGGCACGCTCGCCATCGAAACCCGCGACTGGCGGCTGCCGGCGACGGCCGCGCTCTCCGGCCCACTGCATCTGGGCGACGACACCGTCACGATGACGCCCGCAACACTGGGCATCTCCGGGCGCTACGAATCCGGCGGAACCGTATCCGATAAAACCAAGCTGCCATTCGCGCTGGGCCTTCACGGTCCACTGCGTTACGAAGCGGGCACGTGGGTGCTGGCGCCGGTCGGCGTGGCGCTGCGCGGCGACGAGCCGGTGCCCAGCTTCGACGCACGCGGCGCGTTCGCGCTGGGCAAGCGGCTGGTGATCGAACTCGACGGCGCACTGCCGCAGTGGCCCGCCTCGTGGCCCGCATTGCCGGTCCCGGTATCGAATTCGACTTCGCCGCTGCCGTTCTCGCTGCGCTACGCTGGCCAGGCGGATCTGTCGGATGTCGCAAGCCTGCGCCTGCAGCGAAACGCCACCGAATTCGACGGCCGATTCAAGCTGTACGACGTGCTGGGTTGGATCGATCAGGCCGGCGGCTCGCCGCTGCCGCCGATGGATGGTCATCTGCATTCGCCCGAGCTGGAGATTTCCGGCGCGGTTTTGGAAGGCGTGGAGATCGTTATCGACGACGAGGATGTGCGGTGACTGAGACGACGCGCAAAGTCCACGGCAAATCCCCGGACAAACGCTTCGCGTTTGCCCGCCCCCTTTGTCAAAGGGGGCTGAAAAGCACGGCATCGCCGCTTTTCATCGCCTGCGGATCGCGGCAGCCATGATCGACACCCAGCGCTACGCGCCCGCCCTGCTCGCATGGTTCGACGTGTCCGGTCGTCACGATCTGCCGTGGCAGCATCCGCGTACGCCGTATCGGGTGTGGCTGTCGGAGATCATGCTGCAGCAGACCCAGGTGCGGGTGGTGATCCCGTATTTCGAGCGCTTCATCGCTGCCCTGCCCGATCTGCGCGCGCTGGCCGCAGCGCCGCAGGACGATGTGATGGCGCTGTGGTCGGGGCTGGGCTACTACGCCCGCGCCCGGAATCTGCACGCGGCCGCGAAGCGCTGCGTCGAACTGCACGGCGGCGAGCTGCCGCGCGACATCGACGCGCTCACCGCCCTGCCCGGCATCGGCCGCAGTACCGCCGCCGCGATCCTGTCGCAGGCCTGGGGCGACCCGCACGCGATCCTGGACGGCAACGTCAAGCGCGTGCTGGCACGGGTGTTCGGCGTCGACGGTTGGCCGGGTACGCCGGCGAACGAGAAAAAACTCTGGGTGATCGCCGAATCGCTGCTGCCGGCCGAACGTCTGGCCGACTACACCCAGGCGCAGATGGATTTCGGCGCCACCCTCTGCACCCGCCACGACCCCGCCTGCGTGCTGTGTCCGCTGCAGCGCGACTGCGTGGCGCTGCGCGACGGCCGCGTCGCCGAACTGCCCACGCCGAAACTCGGGAAACCGCTACCGGAGCGCAAGGCCGTCGTGCTGCTGCTTCGCGACGCCGAAGGCCGCGTGCTGCTGCAGCGCCGGCCGCCGAGCGGGATCTGGGCATCGCTCTGGTCGCTGCCTGAAGCCGCCGACCACGACGCCGCGCGCGCGTGGTTCGGGCAGCACATCGCCGGCGACTACGACAGCGCCGCGGCGCTGGCCGAAATTCCGCACGGTTTCACCCATTACCGTCTGCTGATGCACCCGCTGGCGTGGCGCGATGTCGCGCTGCAGCCGCGCATCGGCGACGATGACGGCCTGCGCTGGGTTGCCCGCGAACACTATGCCTCGCTGGGCATCCCAGCCCCGGTCCGCACCCTGCTGCAGACCCCTTCACCCTGATCAGGGAACCAACGCATGCCCCGCACCGTGTTCTGCGAGTACGAACAACGCGATACCGAAGGCCTGGATTTCGCGCCGTGGCCCGGCGAACTCGGCCAGCGCGTCTACGCGCGCATCGGCAAGGGCGCCTGGGCCAAATGGCTGGCGCACCAGACCATGCTGATCAACGAGAACCGCCTCTCGCCCATGAACCCCGAACACCGGAAGTTCCTGCAGGCCGAGATGGAGAAGTTCCTGTTCGATGGCGGCGCCGAGAAGCCCGCCGGTTATGTCCCCGAGGGCGGCGTGGCGGGCGGCGATGCCGAAGACGGGGCATCCGGCGCGACCTCCACCTGACGCTTCGCGCGAGCGTCCTTCTCGGCGGCCCGGATCGCCTTCACATCCAGCGGACGGATTTCCTTGATCGTGCATTCCAGCGGGATCAGCCCGTTGTTGCTGACGTGGATGCGGTCGAACCGCGCGCTGAGCCGGCCGCCGATGCTGCGGATGCCGATGGTCTGGGCGTAGTCCAGGTCGGAACAGGGCTCGTACACCTCGACCAACCAGGCCTGACTGGGGCGGGTCCACAGCGCCATCGTGCCGTCGCCCAGCGGCGTCCAGCCGTTGTAACTGCCGAAATACTGGATGCTGTCGACCGGCTCGCCGGCGTTGGCGCGATACAGGGCCAGGCGGTCGGCGTCGCGCATATCGCCACTGCTGGCGCAGCCGGCGCCCAACAGCGCGAGCAGCAGCGAGGAAAGGAAGAGAGTCGTGCTTGTCATCGGGCGAGTCATGGCAGCCTCCGCGAACGCGGCGTGGATGGGGTCTGCGGCGATCATGCCCCTCCCCGCCCCGAACGCAAAGGCCGGCCGCCGGCGCATTCAGCACCGGGCCGGCTTGCCCTCGCGCCCGCGGCCCCGTATCATTCCGCGCTCGCAAGTGGCCGAGTAGCTCAGTTGGTAGAGCAGGGGATTGAAAATCCCCGTGTCGGCGGTTCGATTCCGTCCTCGGCCACCATTTGCGATTCAACAAGATTCGACCAAAAAGGCTGGAACTCCCAAGAGAATCGAGGGTTTCGGTTTTTTTTTGGCTGTCGATACCCGGGCGGCATCGTCGTCGAGCTTGAGACCGGCGCAGGACGCTCGGCTGCCGCGCGCGCGCCGTATGGCAAGCCTAGCAAGCCGCTGAAATACTGGTTGACACCCTCGAAAAATCAATTAGCGGGCTGAAAACGGCGCGTAACTCTTTGATAGTTGGCCGGCGTTCCCTTGCCTAAGGCGAAAGACCGACGGTTTTAGAGCCCGAAAAACGGTATTTCACCAGCCTGCTAGGGTCAACCATTCGGTGCGTGGGCGCGCTCCCCATGCCATCGTAGTGCGTGCTCAAGTTCAGCGATTTTGCGCGCGCCTTATAGGCTTTTTAGATATGACAGTATTGTTCTTAAAGCAACATCAGCCCAGCACAAAGCTCAAGTCAAGCTTATGACTCACCTAAGGTTGCGGTCTGATTGGGAACTGGCGAAGACTGGAAACATAAAAAAAGGATCAGTTCAAGTCTTTCCGACATGTCTTTGATCACGGATCTCGGAAATTGCACTTTGACCTGACTTCCTCATGGACATACTGCCGCTCTGCCCCCGCGCAAATATTCATGGAGCATCAATTTATGAACGAAGAAGATCGGCCGACATTTCCTGTAAATTCACAAAAAGCACGCAAAAAAAAGATTTTCATCATTTTCATGATCGCCGCACTTTTGCTGTTTTCATACGATCTAGCCAATACATGGCATCTCGTCAAATGGCAATTATCAACAGGCAACCGGACGGCAGCGGAATCCACATGGACGCATTTCGCTGCGCGAAATATCGGCGCGCTGGTCGGCGTCGCCATAGCGCTACTGCTACGGCGGATCATCCTGCGTGCACGTCAACGATTTAATTCTTGACGTTTGGCATGCACGAAAAATCACGATGCTTATTCTTACAGACTGCTTAAATAAAGAAAGGGAAAGCAGAGATGTCAACATCACCCCCTGTGCCGCAGGGCTTGCGTGAGATGCTCAAGGAGTATCCGGAGCACATCGACCGCCTACAGGAAGCGCTCAACACGGTGATCGAAAAACCATCAAAGGTGACGCCTCCGATCGATGTCGCGATTTGGGTGCTCGAAAGCCGACTTGAAACTTTCATCTCAGAAGCTCGCAACGAACTGAGAATCACGGAGGAAAGTGGGGATGCGCAAGCGATCGCAACAGGGAAAAGGAAAATACTGCTGATGCTCGACTGCAGGTCATCACCTTCGGCATGGAAGATGAAAAACCTGATGGAATATTTCGACAAGGCGAAAGTCGGGGGCGGCTATGGCGAATGAAGCAGATCAGTTGCCGAAGGAATCGCATGATCGAATCCTTCGGGAAGAGGTGCTGACTCGGCGTAGCTTCATAGAAGCAACCACGCAGGATTACCCAAAAGCGATCATTCTCGCCGGCCAACCTGGCGCAGGCAAAGGCGGATTGGGGACGCGCGCAGAAATCGAACTCGACAACAATGTCGTCACCGTCGACCCTGACGGTCTGCGCGACTACCATCCCGGCGTCGACAGCTTCCGTCGTGAAACACCGTATACATGGTCTGGCCGCACACATGCAGATGCAAGTCAGTGGGCCGATGAACTGCTGGATGCGACCGTGTCTTCGAAGAAAAATCTGATCTTCGATACGACACTCAGCAACGGTCAGTGGACATCGGAACTCATAAAAGACCTGCAAGCGAAAGGCTATGAGGTCGAAGTGCGGGCCATAGCATCGCATAAGCTGGAAAGCGAACACGGCGTTGATGAGCGTTTTTCCAAGAAACTCGATCTGGATGGTTACGGCCGCCATGTCCCAGAAGGCGCGCGCGATGCGATCTACGGCAAGGTACCCGCCAGCCTGGACACGATCCACGCGCAGACCGATGTGCCGATCCGTATTTTCAATCGCGAAGGCGTGGAGTTATACGACAGTCGTACTGATACCCGGCTGCCCGGTGCGGCGCTTGAGGAAGCGCGCGAGGCGCGATTGAAAGACCCTAATATCACTCGGAACTTGCGCGACGGCTGGAGAGAGCAGCAGATCTGGCATCGAGATATGCCTGAGAACCTGTCGAACAACGCCAAGGTCGATCCTGCGACACGCGAAAACTTACTGGCAGAACGCAGCGCGAACCATGTGACGGAAATCGTCGAGCGCAACGCGCGCGAGGCTGTCGATGTGGATCACACGACCCGTATACGTCCCGCCCGAATTCATGCAAGCTCTGCCCTAGGCATCGCTGGCCTCGCGCTGGAAGCCTACGACGGGGCCGATAGCATGCGCACGGCCAGTCGATTGCGTAGCGAAGGCAACGCCACCGCGGCCGAGTCGGAATTGATCCACTTCGGCGCGCGCAGCGTCGGCGGCTGGGCCGGCGCCGGCATCGGGATGGCGACCGGTGCGGTGCTGGGCGTTGAAACCGGGCCGGGCCTGTTGGTGACGGGCGCCATCGGCGGCGTGGCAGGCGTGTTCGCCGGCGAAAAGATCGCAGCGTGGAACGACAATCGCGGCATTTACAACCAGGAGCTCGGCGGCAAGACCTGGGTGTACGACCCGGACAATCCCGAACGGGGTTGGCGGCGGGAGGCGCCCATCGACCGCAGCGACGACGGCATCGACAACGCTCGCCGCGGCGATCTTCGCGCATCGCCGGCCACGGAGAACGCACTCAACTACCAGGCGACCAGTCGATCCGTCGAGCTGGTGCTGGGCGGCCCGCCAGCACAGCGCGATCCGTTCTCGATTCCAGCAGGAGCAGGCGATACGCCCAGCAGTCGGCAGTCGAACTGGGAGCGCAACCCCGATAGCGGGCAATGGCAGCGTGAGGTGTACGGTCCGTTCGTCGAACGCGGGATGACGCCGCATCGCACAGAATCCGCGGATGCCGCCCGTACTGCGCAGTTGGACCGCCAAGCGGCGCAAATCGTGGTGGAAAACGCCGCGAACAGCCCGGCCTCGATCGCAGCGCGCTATGAAGACACGTACATCCGTAACGGTTGGGCGGCGCATGGAGAAATGCCTCAAGCCGTGCGCAACGCCCGCACGGATGTGGATACGCTGGTCGCATCGGACGAGAACCGCTACCAGCGCCGTGCGGATGGCGAATGGGTCAGCACGGGGTTGATCTTCAACAGCACCGCGTCGGGCAATCTACGTGAAGAACTGGACGCAACCCGCGAAGTGCTGCAGGCGCGTTTGCCGCCGCCGCGCGAGATTCCGCCAGTGCCGCCGATGGACGCTGATGCGCGCTTGCGGGACACGGTTGCGGGCGCTTACCGCAACGCGGGCGTGGATGCGAGCGCCGAACAGATCGCCGTTGCCGCAACCGCCGTGCGCGCGACCTGGGATGCGAACGGACTCGACCCCGCGACGACCGCGTTGCAGGTGAAACCGCAGGCCGATGGGCGCTATGGGCCCGACAGCCCCATCGCCAGTCTGCGCCTGGACCCGGATGGAAAGACCTATGTGATCGCCGCCGAAACGAAGCCCGCCGAGCTCGAGCGCACGCACATGGACACCGCGCCGCACGCGGTCGAACGGGCTTCTGAACAAGACCGTGGCGCGCGCGAGCAGGCACAGCGCGAAGCGAACCGGGAGGGTTTGTCGTTGGACGAGAGCCGTCAGGTGGCGGCCCCTGTGCGGATGGCGAGTACGGGCCGGCGTGAAGATGGATCGCACGAACCGGACGCGCCGCACGACCGGCGACAGGAACGCGAGATCGGCGGTCGCGTCGACTCGATGGCGATGACTGGAGCTTCGACGCCGGTGCCTGCACGCTTCTCCGACCCGCGCGACTACGATAATCCTGATAATCGCCTCTACAGACAGATCGAACGCGGCGTGGCGAACATCGACGCGGAACGAGGGCGCACATTCGACGTTACGAGTGAGCGACTGACGATGGGCGCTTTCCACGATGCCAAAGCGGCTGGCATCACCTTCGCCGGTCATATCCTGATCAACGAGACCGGGAAGCGACAGCAGGACGGCTCGCAGATCGCGGCCGGGACGCAACTGTTCGTCGTGCAGGGGCAGGACCCGTCCGACCCGGCGGCACGGCGCTCCATGACCGATGTCGCGCAAGCCGTCGATCGCCCGGTGGAGCAGTCATTGCAGAAGGTGGATACGCTGGCGCAACAGCAGACGCAGGTACTGGCCCAACAACAGAATCAAACCACGCAGGACGAACCCGCCCGGGCACAACGGATGGGTTGATCGGCCGGTGCGTACCGCGTTGACCAAGCGACTCATGCAGTTGGCGCGTTCATTGGAGCGCCGTGCTTCGCCGGAAAACAAGCCGTGAAGCGCATATCCGGGGAATTCCTTCCCCGGATTTTCCTGTCGTCGTGCTGAAACCGCGTCGGCGAACTACGCCGCCACCGCCTCGTCTTCGCTGCTGTCGATGCGCTCGCTGCCGCCGACCACGCGCAGGTCCGCGTGTTTCTCGCGCATCGCTTCGGCGATCGCCACTGCAGCGACGGCGTCCGGGCAGCGCGAGCCGACGCCGTCGCAGAGTTCGAACATGTAGTCGGCGTCGAAGTTGAGGCGCTCGACGAGGAAGTCGACGAAAGCACGAACCTTGGGCGATTGCTGGCCTCTCGGGAACACGGCGTTGAACTCGTATTCGGGGCCGGTCCAGCCGGCGAGCACGTGTCGCACCAGTTGCTGTTCGGCGTAGGGCTTCATCATGTAGTCGCCGCCCAGCATCAGGCCTTCGCCGCAGATCAGCGCGCCCTTCAGGCCGGCGGGATCGTTCGACACCAGCACCGGTTCTACGCGCACGTCGCGCATGTCGCCGCCGTCGGACAGCGGCCAGAACCAGCCGCCGTTGCGGCGGTGTTTCGACATCGCCAGCGCGCGGTGATGCTGCAGGTCGTCGGGATGCAGCGGTTCGCCGTAGCGGGCGATGTAGGCGGGACTGGCGTAGACATGGGTGCGGAACGAGCCGAGCCTGCGCGCGATGAGGTTGGAGTCCGGCAGGTGGCCCATGCGCAGGGCGACGTCGATTTCCTTGTCGATCAGGTCCAACGGCTCGTTGCTCAACACCATGTCGATGCGCACTTCGGGATAGCGCGCGTGGAATTCGCCAAGCAGCGGCGCGATCCACGCGGTGCCCGTGGAATAAGGCGCAGTGAAGCGCAGCCAGCCGCGCGGGCCGCCCTGCAGCTGGCCGACGGCGCTTTCGGCTTCGTCCAGTTCGCGCGAGATGCGCTGGCACATCTCGAAGTAGATGTTGCCGGCTTCGGTGAGTCCGAGTTTGCGCGTGGTCCGGTGCAACAGTTGGGCGCCGAGCCGGGTCTCGAGATCCTGGACCTTGCGGCTGACGGTGGTCTTGGGCAGCCCGAGCGCGCGGGCCGCGGAGATGAAACTGCCGTGTTCGACGACGCGGACGAAGATGAGGGTGTCGTTGAGATCGCGTGCCATGGAGGGTCTCCGGAGGTGGCGGGGCGAATGGCTGTTTTGAGCAGTACGGACCGATTGGCCCGTTTGCGGGACAATTATTCCCTGAATTGCCGGCTAATCAAGTGCCGCCGACAGGACTATCGTGCGCCGCATCTGGAACACCGCCACGAACCCGACCGCCGACATGCCCCGCACTTCCCGCCTCCATCTGATCTTCGCCCCGCTCCTCGCCGTCGGCGTGATCGCCGTGCTTTGCCTCGGTTTGCTCGCACTGGCGCAGGCCGCCGAACGTGGCCAGAGCGAGGCATTGCTGATGGCGTGGATGCTGGCGTTCGTGGTCGGCCTGCCCATCGCGATGCTGGGCCTGGCTGCTGCCGGCGCCTGGTCGATCCGTCGCCCGCGCCGTGCGATTCTCCCGAATACGGGAGCAAGCATCCCGTGAACGGGACAATCACTCCGCAGGTGCTGCCGTCTGTCCTGGTGCTTGGCGCAGACCGCGAGCTGGGCCGGGGCGTGGTGGCGGCGGCAGCGGCGGTACAACGGCCGATCATCGCGACCGGCACCGACACCGATGCGCTCGACGGCCTGCAGCGCCTGCACCCGGACGCGGACCTGACCCTGGTCGCGGGCGACTGCCGGACCGATGCCGACGCCTCGGCGCTGGCCAACGCCGTCCGCGCACTCGACCGTCCGCTGGCGGCGGTGATCGCCGCGATCGTGCCGTCCGCGCTGCGCGGCCGGGTGCTGGACCAGCCCGTGGACGCACTGCGTGGGACGCTGGACCAGACCCTGATCGCCCATGCCGCGGCGGCCCGCCATTTGCTGCCGCTGCTGAAACGCTGCGATCGCGGCGGCGGCTACGTGATGTTGGGCGGGCCCGGCAGCCGCGCGCCGTGGGCCGGCTACGGACACCGCTCGATCGCCAACGCAGCCCTGCGCATGCTGGCGGAGGTGTTGCACAACGAAGCGATGTCGATGTCGTTGCGCCTGCAATTGCTGTGCGTCGAGGACTTCGTGAGCGATGACGGCCCGATGCACGCCACCGAGGACAGCCATCACGAACGCGCGCCCACTGCCCGCGTGATCGGCAGCAAGGCGCTGTCGCTGGCGCTGTGCGAACGCTGTACCGAAGCCACCCGCGCGGTGGTCGATTACCGCGCGCATGCCCCCGCCTGCGCGGCGCCGACATCCGCACAGCGCGCAATGGTCGAGGCCCGCGCGCTGCTGCGCCGGGTCTCTTCCCGCAAAACCTCTCCCTCCTCCCTCCAGGATCCTTCGACATGACCACCGCCCGTTTCCAACGCCGCAAGCGCGGCACGCGCCTTCCGGCGCTTCCGATCCTTCCACTGGCGATGTCGCTGCTGGTCGCCGCCGTCGTCAGCGCCTGCGGCGGCTCGCAGGCCGCGCCCGGCGCGGGCATGCCGCCGCCGCCCGAAGTCAGCGTCGCCCAGGTGCTGAGCAGGAACATCAAACAGTGGGACGACTTCACCGGCCGCGTCGCCGCGGTGGAAACCGTCGAACTGCGTCCGCGCGTCAGCGGTTATGTCGAACGCGTGGCGTATCGCGAAGGCGACAACGTGCGCAAGGGACAACTGCTGTTCCTGATCGACCAGCGCCCGTACCGCGCGGCGCTGGCGCGCGCCGAAGCCGATCTGGAGCGCGCCCGCAGCGAAGCACGGCTGGCGCGTTCGCAGGACGTGCGCGCGCAGACGCTGATCGACGCCAAGGCGATCTCGCGCGAGGAATTCGACACCCGCAAGGCCGCCACCGCGCAGAGCAACGCCGGCGTGAATGCGGCCGAAGCCGCGGTCGCCGCTGCGCGCCTGGACCTGCAGTTCACCGAAGTGCGTTCGCCGATCGACGGCCGCGCCGGCCGCGCCATCGTCACCGTGGGCAACCTCGCCCAGGCCGATGCGACGACGCTCACCACGGTGGTCTCGCTCAATCCGGTGCACGTGTATTTCGAAAGCGACGAGCAGGCGTTCCTGCGCTACGCCGGACTGGCGCGCAGCGGCCAGCGCGACGCCATCCGCAATCCGGTGCGCGTGGGGCTGGCCAACGAGACCGGTTACCCGCACGCGGGCACCGTGGATTTCGTCGACAACCAGGTCGATCCCGCCACCGGCACCATCCGCGCCCGCGCAGTCTTGCCCAATCCCGACAACATCTTCACGCCCGGCCTGTTCGCGCGCGTGCAGCTGGAAGGCAGCGCCGAGTTCAAGGCGCTGCTGGTCGACGACAAGGCGGTGCTGACCGACCAGGACCGCAAGTATGTCTACGTGCTGGGCGCCGAAAACAAGGCGATGCGCAAGGATGTGATCCTGGGGCGCACCGTCGACGGTCTGCGCGTGGTCGAGTCCGGGCTGACGCCGCAGGACAAGGTGATCGTCAGCGGCGTGCAGAAGGTGTTCTTCCCGGGCATGCCGGTGACGCCGCAGGCGGTCGCCATGGGCGCGCAGCCGGAGACGCCTGTCGTAGCGAAAAATTGAGTTAGACGCTCGAAAAATGGCCGTCGTCCCTTCGTCCGCACCCCTCCCCCGGCGGCGGAGGGACGGCAGCCTCCTTCGCCGATTCCAGCGTCGCATCAGATTCCAGATCCATCCCGCCGGTCGCATCGCGCCCGGCGCAGCTGCGGTCATGCCGCAATCGAGGTTTTTCCATGGATTTCTCAAGGTTTTTCATCGACCGACCGATCTTCGCAGCGGTGCTGTCGATCGTGATCTTCGCCGCCGGCCTGATCGCGATCCCGCTGCTGCCGATCGGCGAATATCCTGAAGTGGTGCCGCCGTCCGTCGTCGTGCGCACGGTGTATCCCGGCGCCAACCCCAAGGTGATCGCCGAAACCGTGGCCACGCCGCTGGAGGAAGCGATCAACGGCGTCGAAGACATGATGTACGTCAAGTCGGTCGCCGGTTCCGACGGCGTGCTGCAGATGACCGTGACCTTCAAGCAGGGCGTCGATGCCGATGACGCCGCGGTGCGCGTGCAGAACCGCGTCAGCCAGGCGCTGGCGCGCTTGCCCGAGGACGTGCGCCGGCAGGGCGTGGCCACGCAGAAGCAGTCGCCGGTGTTCCTGATGGTGGTGCATCTGGTGTCCACCGACGGCAAGTACGACTCGCTGTACCTGCGCAACTACGCGCGACTGCACGTGAAAGATGAAATGGCGCGCATTCCCGGCGTCGGCGACGCGCAGGCGTTCGGCGGTGGCGATTACGCCATGCGCCTGTGGCTGGATCCGGACAAAGTGGCGTCGCGCGGATTGACCGCGAGCGACGTGCTGCGCGCGGTGCGCGAACAGAACGTGCAGGTGTCCGCCGGTCAGCTGGGTGCGGAACCGATGCCCAACGGCAGCGACTTCCTGCTGCCGATCAACGCCAGGGGCCGCCTGCAGAGCGTCGAAGAGTTCGGCGACATCGTGCTGAAAGCCGGCGCCGACGGCGAGATCGTGCGTCTGGCCGACGTTGCGCGGATCGAACTCGCGGCCGGCGACTACACGCTGCGCGCGCGGCTGGACGGCATGAACGCTTCAGCGATCGGCATCTTCCAGGCACCCGGCGCCAATGCGCTGGAGATCCGCGACGCGGTGGTGTCGAAGATGGAGGAAATTTCCAAGAAACTGCCGCCCGGCGTCGAGATCAAGTCGGTCTACGACACCACCATCTTCGTGCGCGACTCGATCAAGGCGGTGGTGACCACGCTGCTGGAAGCCACGTTGCTGGTGGTGCTGGTGGTGATCCTGTTCCTGCAGACCTGGCGCGCGTCGATCATTCCGCTGATCGCGGTGCCGGTCTCGATCGTCGGCACGTTCGCCGTGCTGTATCTGCTGGGTTTCTCGATTAATACGCTGACCTTGTTCGGACTGGTGCTGGCGATCGGCATCGTGGTCGACGACGCCATCGTGGTGGTCGAAAACGTCGAGCGCAACATCGAGGAGGGGCTCACGCCGCTGGCCGCCGCGCATCAGGCGATGAAGGAAGTCTCCGGGCCGATCATCGCGATCGCGCTGGTGCTGTGCGCGGTGTTCGTGCCGATGGCGTTCCTGTCGGGCGTGACCGGTCAGTTCTACAAGCAGTTCGCGGTGACCATCGCGATTTCCACGGTGATATCGGCTATCAACTCGCTGACCCTGTCGCCTGCGCTCGCGGCGCTGCTGCTCAAGCCGCACGATGCAGAAAAAGACGCGCCATCGCGTTTGATCGATCGCCTGTTCGGCTGGGTGTTCCGCCCGTTCAATCGTTTCTTCAAACGCGGCTCGGAACGCTACGAAAGCGCGGTGTCGCGGACGCTGGGCCGTCGCGGCGCGGTGTTCGCGGTCTACTTCGTCCTGCTGATCGGTGCCGGCGTGATGTTCAAGGCAGTGCCGACCGGATTCATTCCGCTGCAGGACAAGCTCTACCTGATCGCCGGCGTGAAGATGCCGGAAGGCGCTTCCATCGAACGCACCGATGCGGCGCTGAAGAAAGTGGCGGAGATGGCCAAGAGCATCGAAGGCGTGGACAGCGAAATCGCCTTCCCGGGCCTGAATCCGCTGCAGTTCACCAACACCCCGAACAGCGGCGTGGCCTTCTTCACCTTGAAGCCGTTCGACCAGCGCAAGAACTCCGCCAAGGAGATCAGCGACCAGCTCAACCGGAAGATCGCCGGCATCCAGGAAGGCTTCGCGTTCGCGCTGATGCCGCCGCCGATCCAGGGCCTTGGCAATGGTTCGGGCTATTCGCTGTTCATCGAAGACCGCACCAACCAGGGCTACGGCGCGCTGCAGAATGCGGTCAATGCGTTCCAGGGCTCCGCCTCGAAAACGCCGGGCATGGGCTTCCCGATCAGCAGCTACCAAGCCAACGTGCCGCAGTTGGACGCGGACGTGGATCGCGTGAAAGCCAAGGCGCAGGGCGTGCCGCTGACCGAACTGTTCGATACGCTGCAGACCTATCTGGGCTCGGCCTACGTCAACGACTTCAACATGTTCGGGCGCACGTGGCAGGTGATCGCGCAGGCCGACGGGCAGTTCCGCGACAACGTCGAGGACATCGCCAATCTGCGCACCCGCAACGCCAACGGCGAGATGGTGCCGATCGGCAGCATGGTGAAGATCACCCAGACCTACGGCCCCGATCCGGTGATCCGCTTCAACGGTTATCCGGCCGCCGATATCCTCGGCGAAGCCGATCCGCGGATGCTGTCTTCGGCCGAAGCGATGGCCAAGGTGGAGGAGATCGCGGCCACCGCATTGCCGCCCGGCATGGGCATCGACTGGAGCGACCTGAGTTATCAGGAAGCGACCCAGGGCAAGGCCGCACTGGTGGTGTTCCCGCTGGCGGTGTTGCTGGCCTTCCTGGTGCTGGCGGCGCTGTACGAAAGCTGGAGCCTGCCGCTGGCGGTGATCCTGATCGTGCCGATGACCCTCTTGTCCGCGCTGTTCGGCGTGTGGCTGACCGGCGGCGACAACAACGTGTTCGTGCAGGTCGGCCTGGTGGTGCTGATGGGTCTGGCGTGCAAGAACGCGATCCTCATCGTCGAGTTCGCCCGCGAGCTGGAAATGCAGGGCAAGGGCATCGTCGATGCGGCGCTCGAAGCGTGTCGCCTGCGCCTGCGGCCGATCGTGATGACCTCGGTCGCGTTCATCGCCGGCACGGTGCCGCTGCTGCTGTCGCACGGCGCGGGCGCGGAAGTGCGCTCGGTCACCGGCATCACCGTGTTCGCCGGCATGCTCGGCGTGACCCTGTTCGGCCTGTTCCTCACCCCGGTGTTCTACGTCAGCCTGCGCAAGCTGTCGGGCCGGCCGCTGGTCTCGCACGGCGATTCCGCGCTCGCTGCTCAGGGCGGACATGCGCAACCGCCGCATGCGGTGCAGGCATAAGCACGAAGCGCGGAAGCGCATCACGCAAGAAAAAGCGGATCGCGCGTCTCGGTGGCGCGAACGCAGCATCGAATTCCCGGGCGGCGAGCACCGCTGCCCGCAACCAACCCGACACATACACGACCCCACGGAGCATTCCATGTCTGACCCCACCAAGATCGCCCTCGTCACCGGCGCCACCCGCGGCATCGGCCTCGAAACCGTGCGCCAGCTCGCCGCCGCCGGCGTGCACACCCTCCTCGCCGGGCGCGACCGCGCCAGGGCCGTCGACGCCGCGTTGAAGCTGCAGGCCGAGGGCCTGCCGGTGGAAGCGATCGAACTCGACGTAACCGACGCCGCCAGCCTGTCCGCCGCCGCCGACGCAGTCGCGAAGAAACACGGCCGTCTGGACATCCTCGTCAACAACGCCGGGATCATGGCCGACACCATGGGTCTCAAGGTCTCCGAGCAGACCCTCGACACCTGGCGCAAGACCTTCGACACCAACGTCTTCGGCCTGATCGCGACCACCCAGGCGTTCCTGCCGTTGCTGCAGAAGTCGGACGCGGGCCGCATCGTCAACGTCTCCAGCCTGTTGGGGTCGCTGGCGATGCACAGCGATCCCGCGTCGCCGATCTACGACTTCAAGGTGCCGGCCTACAACGTCTCCAAAAGCGCGGTGAATGCGTGGACCGTGCAACTGGCCTACGAGCTGCGCGACAGCAAGGTCAAGATCAACACCATCCATCCGGGCTACGTGAAGACCGAAATGAACGGCGGCGAAGGCGAGATCGATATCCCGATCGGCGCCCGCACCAGCGTGCGTCTGGCGCTGATCGACGACGCCGGCCCCAACGGCGGCTATTTCTATCAGGAACAGTCGCTGCCCTGGTAAGCGATCAGCGGTCGTCCCGCGTTATTTCCGGAGAATTGCAATGACCCACCCTGCACGCGCGGCCACGGCCGCGCTGTTGAAAACCGCGGCATTGACGCTCGCGCTCAGCGCCTGCGCCGCAGGCCCCGATTTCGCGAGACCGGCGACGCCGACGCCCGATCGCTTCGCCGCTTCGTCGCTCTACGTCAATGAAGCCGCACCCGCGGCCACCGACGGCGCCGCGTTCTGGCGCGGCTTCGGCGATCCGCAGCTCGATGCGCTGGTGGACGACGCGCTGCGCGCCAACCACGACCTGCGCATCGCACTCGCCCGCCTGGACCGCGCCGAGTCGCTGCTGCGCGGCGCGAAGTTCGACCGCCTGCCGACAATCACCGCCGACGCGACCGCGACCGACGGCCGCCAAAGCGTCGACCAGGCCGCGGGCGCGCCGCGCGATTACGAGAACTACGAAGGCGGCGCGCGCCTCGGCTGGGAACTCGATCTGTTCGGTCGCGTGCGTCGCGGCGTGGAAGCGCAGCGCGCCGAAGCCGACGCCACCCGCGCGGACTTGGCAGCGATGCAGGTCGCGGCGGTGGCCGAAGTGGTCGGCACCTACGCCGAACTGCGCGGGCTGCAGGAGCGGCTGCGCGTGGCCGAAGCCAACGCCGGACTGCAGCGCGAAACCCGCGATCTGGTGCAGGCGCGGCTGTCGGCCGGCAGCGGCACCGAGTTCGACACCGCCCGTGCCCGCGCACAGCTTGAAGCCACCCTGGCACGAGTGCCTGCGCTGCAGGCCGCGGTGGCGACCGCGACGCATCGGCTCGCGGTGCTGACCGGCCGCACACCCGATGCGCTGGTGTCCTCGCTGTCGACGACGCAGGCCTTGCCGGCGCTGCCGGCGACGCTGGCGCCCGACACACCGGCCGATGTGTTGCGCCGCCGTCCGGACATCGCCGCGGCCGAGCAACGCCTGCATGCGACGACCGCGCGGATCGGGGTGGCCAGTGCGGAACTGTTCCCGCGGCTCACGCTGTCGGGATTGCTCGGCGTGCAGTCGTTCGACGCCGATACGCTCGGAAACTCGGGCAGCGGCACGCGTCTGGTCGCGCTCGGCATCGACTGGTCGTTCCTCGATGTCGGCCGGGTCCGCGCGCGGATCGCGGCGGCGGACGCCGATGCCCGCGGCGCGCTGGCCGCGTACGAGCAATCGGTGCTGCAGGCGCTGGAGGACACCGAGAACGCGCTCGTGCGCCACGCCCGCACCCGTCAGGAGGACGCGCATCTCGCCGCCGCCGCGGGCGACAGCGCCGAGGCCGCGCGGTTGGCCCGGCTGCGCTACGACGCGGGTGCCGCGGGCCTGCTGGAGGTGCTCGACGCCGAGCGCACGCGGCTGCAAGCCCAGGATGCGCTGGCCGAAGCGCGGACGCGCAGCGTGACCAGCGCGGTCGCGGTGTATCGCGCCACCGCCGGCGGCTGGCCGGAGCGCACGCCGGACCGGGTGCCGGTGGCGGGACGTTGATTCGAAGTCTGGTTGCCGTCGTCCCCGCGCAGGCGGGGACCCATGCCTGAAAGCCTTCAGTTCAAATCGCGTGCTGCTTCACTAATCCGGGCATGGATGACCAGCCTTCGGCTGTTGTAGAGCACTTCCCGCCTGCGCGGGGATGACAGCTGTGAATTCCACAGTTTTTGTGGGAAACGGAATTGTGTAACCCGCATCCGACCGCTTACCCTGCGTCGTCGTGACCCACCGCATCCGCCACCGTCCGCATTCGCTCCTGCGCAGCAGCGCGCTGTTGCTGCTTCTGCTGTGCCTGATCGCGCAGCCGGTGCTGGCGGCGTGGGGCGAGATGCATGAGCTGACCGCGCATGCGCAGGCGACCGGACAGGATTCCGCGCTCGACCATCACGCACCGCATGCGCATACGACGGTCGACGAACATCGCGGCGGCGACGCCAGCGACCCCAGCCACGCGCTCTCGCATCACGCGCACTGCTGCGGCCAGCCGCAGTTGCCGTTCCTGTCGCAGTTGCCGCTTCCTCTGTTCGAACCCACTTCGATGATGCCCTCGCCCGCCACGACGCGGCCGATCGCGGCATCGCATTCCGCGACCCCATTCCGACCTCCGATCGCAGGTTGACGCTCGGCTGGCCCATGGCCGGCGATCCGTTTCCCTGAACCTTATCGGATTCAGTCCATTGGACTGAACCATCGGAGTGCTCCCATGCGTGTGCGACTCGCGGCCCTCGCCGTGTGCGTCGCAGCCTGTGCCGTGGTCTTTTCCACGACGGCTGCCGACAGCCTGCCTTTCGAAAAACCGGCATCGAACGAACTGACCTTGAACGACGCGATGATCCGCGTCGCCGACTCCCACCCCGATCTGCGCCTGTTCGGCGCGCGCGGCGATGCCCTTACCGCCGAGCGCGACCGCGCCGCCCTGCGGCCTGCGCTGATCGCCGGCGCCAGCGTCGAGAACGCCTTCGGTTCCGGCGAATCCGGCGGACTGCGCAGCGCGGAACTGACGCTGAGCCTCGCGTCCGTGCTGGAGCGCGGCGGCAAGCTCGACGCGCGACGAACCATCGCGCAAAGCCGCATCGACGCGCTGGCCATCGAACGCGAAACCCGGCGCCTCGATCTGCTGGCCGAGGTCGCGCGTCGTTATCTGGCCGCGGTGGCGGCGCAGAAACAGCGCGAGATCGCGCAACTGGATATCGGCCAGCGTCGGCGCACGGTCGGTGGCGCGCGTCAGCGGCTGCAGGCCGGCGCGTCGCCGGAGTCGGTGGTACTGACCGCGCAGGCGGCGCTGGCGCGCGCCGAACTGGATCGCGCCCGCGCCGAACAGCGATCGATCGCGGCCCGGCAACATCTGGCCGCGCTGTGGGGCGAACGCGATCCGGACTTCCAGGTAGTCGCGCGCGACCCGCTGAAACTGCCCGCGATCGACGACTTTTCCGCGTTGGCCGCAGTGGTGGACAACACGCCGGAGCTGGCCCAGTTCGCCGATGAGCGACGCATCCGCGAAGCGCGACTGCAGCTCGCGCGCAGCGACGGCAGCGCGGATCTGGACTGGCAGATCGGCCTGCGCCGGTCGCAGGCGACGGACGACTTCGGCCTCGTCGGCAGCGTTTCGATGCCGCTCGGCGGTCGTTCGCGCGCGCAGCCGGGGATCCGAGTCGCCGAAGCCGAACTCGCGTCGCTGCAGATCGAGCGCGAGGCGAAGGGAATGGCGCTGTATTCGACGCTGGCCGAAGCGCATGGGCGATATCGGGTGGCGCAGATCGAAGTGCAGCGACTGCAGAACGATGTGCTGCCGAAACTGGCGCAGGCCGAAACCGCCGCCGAACGCGCCTACCGCGCCGGCGCCGTCAGCTATCTCGAATGGGCGCAGTTGCAGTCCGAACGCACCGCCGCCCGCAGACAACAGCTCGATGTCGCGCTGGACGCCCAGCGCGCGCTGATCGAAATCCAGCGTCTTACCGGGCAGGCGTTCGTCGCCGCCGATGCCGCGCCCACACAAGGAAATATTCCATGACCGCCGACGCCATGACCTTCATCACCATTCGCACATCGATCAGCCTGCTGTCGCTGTCACTGCTGCTGGCCGCCTGCGGCGGTGCCGCTACCGAGGCCGAACACGGCCACGAAGAAGGCGAAGGCGACCACCACGTCGAAGCGGAAGCCGAAGCGCCGCGCAAGGGCGAACACGGCGGTCGCTTGCTGGAAAAAGACGGCATTACCGTCGAACTGGCCATCGCCGAAGACGGCACGCCGCCGAAATACCAGGCGTGGCTGTATCGCGACGGCAAACCGCTGGCGCCCGGCGCCGGCACCGTCGAAGTACGTCTCAAGCGCCTGGGCGATGTCGCCGAGAACCACACCCTGAAAGCGCAGAGCGACGGCAGCCTGATGGCGGCCAGCATCGTCGGTGAACCGCATTCCTTCGATGTGGAAGTCGTCGCGAATGTCGGCGGCAAGGACGCGCGCTGGGCGTATCCCAGCTACGAAGGCCGCACCGTCATCGACGCGAAGATCGCGCAGGAGGCCGGGATCCGCGTCGCGCCCGCAGGCGCCGGCACGATCGCCGACGAACACGAAGTCCAGGGCCTGCTGACGCCGGTCGAGGGACGCATCGCGAAAGTGGCGGCGCGCTTTCCCGGCCCGGTGCGGCAGTTGAACGCGAATGTCGGCGACCGGGTCCGCGCCGGGCAGACGCTGGCGTCGATCGAAAGCAATCTCAGCCTGACCAACTACGCGATCGCATCGCCGATCTCAGGCGTCGTCCTCGCCCGCAATGCGTCGGTCGGCATGGTCGCGACCGAAGCCGCGCCGCTGTTCGAGGTCGCCGATCTGTCGTCGCTGTGGGTGGATCTGCACATCTTCGGCGCCGATGCGCAGCACATCCGCCCGGGCGTGCCGGTCACGGTCACACGCATGAGCGACGGCGTCACCGCCGAGACCACACTGGAACGCGTGCTCCCCGGCACCGCCACCGCCAGCCAGAGCACCGTCGCGCGCGCCACCATCGCCAATGCCGATGGCCTGTGGCGGCCGGGTTCCGCCGTCAAGGCGCGGATCACCGTCGAACAGCAGCCGGCCGCGCTGGTCGTGCCGCTGGCAGCGCTGCAGATCTTCCGCGATTGGGACGTGGTGTTCGTCCGCGTCGGCGACACCTACGAAATCCGACCGCTCGAACTCGGCAAGCGCGATGCGTCCCAGGTCGAAGTGTTGTCCGGGTTGAAGGCCGGCGATCGGGTGGTCGTCGAACAGAGTTATGTGGTGAAGGCCGACATCGAAAAGTCGGGGGCGTCCCATGACCACTGACGGAAGCACGATCGAAAGCGGCAAGGGCATGCCTGATCAAGATAGGCTCGACCGAGGCATGCTCGACCGCATCATCCGTTTCGCCATCGCCCATCGCTGGCTGATGATCGCGCTGACCCTGGCGCTCGTCGCGATCGGCGCATGGAGCTTCACGAAACTGCCGATCGACGCCACGCCGGACATCACCAACGTCCAGGTGCAGATCAATACCGAGGCTCCGGGCTACTCGCCGCTGGAATCCGAACAGCGGGTGACGTTCACCCTCGAAACCGCGCTCGCGGGACTGCCGGGACTGGACTACACGCGGTCGATCTCGCGTTACGGGCTGTCGCAGGTCACGGTGGTGTTCAAGGACGGCACCGATCTGTATTTCGCGCGCCAGCTGGTCGCCGAACGCATCCAGCAGGTGAAATCGCAACTGCCGCCGGGACTGGAACCGGAGATGGGACCGATCGCCACCGGCATGGGCGAGATCTTCATGTACACGGTCGATGCCGAACCGGATGCGCGAAAGAAGGACGGCACGCCGTGGACCGCGACCGATCTGCGCACGCTGCAGGACTGGGTGGTGCGGCCGCAGTTGCGCAACACGCCGGGCGTGACCGAGGTCAACACCATCGGCGGCTTCGCGCGGCAGATCCACATCACGCCCGAGCCCGCAAAGCTGGTCGCGCTGGGCTTCACGCTGCACGACGTGGTCGCCGCCGTCGCCGCGAACAACCGCAACGTCGGCGCCGGCTATATCGAACGCAACGGTCAACAGTTCCTGGTGCGCGCGCCGGGTCAGGTCGCCGATCTCGACGCGATCCGCGACATCGTGCTGGATCGCCGCGACGGCGTGCCGATCCGCGTGCGTGATGTCGCGCAGGTCGGTGAAGGCCCGGAGCTGCGCAACGGCGCCGCCACCCAGAACGGCCGCGAAGTGGTGCTCGGAACGGTCTTCATGCTGATCGGCGCCAATAGCCGCGAGGTTGCGCAGGCCTCGGCCGCGAAACTCGCCGAAGCCAACAAAAGCCTGCCGGCGGGCGTCTCGGCCAACCCCGTGTACGACCGCACCGCGCTGGTCGACCGCACCATCAAGACGGTCGCGAAGAATCTGGTCGAAGGCGCGCTGCTGGTGATCGTGGTGCTGTTCCTGCTGCTGGGCAACATCCGCGCGGCATTGATCACCGCGGCGGTCATTCCGCTGGCGATGCTGTTCACGCTGACCGGCATGGTCCGCGGCGGCGTGTCGGGCAATCTGATGAGCCTGGGCGCGCTGGATTTCGGACTGATCGTCGACGGTGCGGTGATCATCATCGAGAACTGCCTGCGCCGCTTCGGCGACCTGCAGCATGCGCTCGGGCGGGTCATGACCGACGAGGAGCGGCTCGACGCCACGGCATCGGCGACCGCCGAAGTCATCCGCCCCAGCCTGTTCGGTCTGGGCATCATCGCCGCGGTGTATCTGCCGATCTTCGCGCTGACCGGCGTCGAGGGAAAAATGTTCCATCCGATGGCGATCACCGTGGTGCTGGCGCTCACCGGCGCGATGGTGCTGTCGCTGACCTTCGTGCCGGCGGCGATCGCGATGTTCCTCAGCGGGAAAGTCGAGGAGAAGGAAACCCGCGTCATGCGTTTCGCGCGGCGTGCGTACGCACCGGTGCTGGGCTGGGCGCTGCGGCGGCGCGGCTGGGTGATCGCCGGCGCGCTCGCGCTGCTCACGCTGTGCGGACTGCTCGCCACGCGGCTGGGCTCGGAGTTCATTCCCAGCCTCGACGAAGGCGATATCGCCATGCATGCGCTGCGCATTCCCGGCACCAGTCTGGATCAGGCCATCCGAATGCAGTCGACGCTGGAAGCGCGGATCAAGCGGTTCCCGGAAGTCGACCGCGTCTTCGGCAAGCTCGGCACCGCCGAAGTGGCGACCGATCCGATGCCGCCGTCGGTCGCGGATACGTTCGTGATGCTCAAGCCACGCGCGCAATGGCCGGATCCGCGCAAGACCAAGGCGCAGTTGCTCGCCGAGATCGAAACCGCGGTCAAACAGCTGCCCGGCAACAACTACGAGTTCACCCAGCCGATCCAGATGCGCATGAACGAATTGATCTCGGGCGTGCGCGCCGACGTCGCGATCAAGCTCTACGGCGACGATCTGGAGCGACTGGTCGAAGTCGGCGAAAAGATCGAAGCCATCGCCAGGACCGTGAACGGCGCGGCCGATGTGAAACTCGAACAGGCGACCGGTCTGCCGCTGCTGACGATCACTTCGGATCGCGAGGCGCTGGTGCGCTACGGGCTGAATCCCGGCGACGTGCAGGAAACCGTGGCGACCGCGATCGGCGGCGAGGTCGCCGGGCAGTTGTTCGAGGGCGATCGCCGCTTCGATATCGTTGTGCGGCTGCCCGAGCGCATCCGCCAGGATCCTGCAGCGCTGCAGGATCTGCCGATCCCGCTGCGCGGAAACGGCAACTCTGATGAATCGAGCCGCGCCGCGGCCTGGCTGTCCGGCGTACCGCAGACCGTGCCGCTGCGCGAAGTGGCGAAGATCGAGACCACGCTGGGGCCGAACCAGATCAATCGCGAGAACGGCAAACGCCGGGTGGTGATCACCGCCAACGTCCGCGGCCGCGATCTCGGCGGTTTCGTGGCGGAATTGCAGCAGCGCCTGGGCAACGAAGTCGAAGTGCCGGCGGGTTACTGGGTCGACTACGGCGGTACGTTCGAGCAGTTGATCTCGGCCACGCAGCGGCTGTCGATCGTCGTGCCGGTGACGCTCGCGATCATCTTCGCGCTGCTGTTCTGGGCCTTCGGTTCGGCGAAGGACGCGGCGATCGTGTTCAGCGGCGTGCCGCTGGCGCTGACCGGCGGCGTGCTGGCGCTGGCGCTGCGCGGCATTCCGCTGTCGATCTCGGCCGGCGTCGGTTTCATCGCGCTTTCGGGCGTGGCGGTGTTGAACGGGCTGGTGATGATCGCCTTCATCCGCAGGCTGCGCGAACAGGGCGAGCGACTGGACGACGCCATCGTCGACGGTGCGCTGGGCCGCCTGCGTCCGGTGCTGATGACCGCGCTGGTGGCGTCGCTGGGCTTCGTCCCGATGGCCTTCAACGTCGGCGCGGGCTCGGAAGTGCAGCGGCCGCTGGCGACGGTGGTGATCGGCGGCATCGTGTCCTCGACCCTGCTGACGCTGGTGGTGCTGCCTGCGCTGTATCGCTGGCTGCATCGGGATGGCGAGCGGGATCGGTAGCTTCTGCGCGGTTGATCGAATGGGCGGGTGCAGAGGCCTGCAAAGCAAAAGCAAATCCCCCCTGCCCCCCTTTTTCAAAGGGGGCAAACCAAAAGCGGAACGCAAACGGATCGGGCATGGGCTCCAAGCTTTCGCCCCCTTTGAAAAAGGGGGCTACGGGGGATTTGCTCTTGCTGTGCGCGACGATTGCAGCGAACCGAACCGCAGACCTCGCCATCCCGCATCCCGGCAACCCCACCGAACGGGTTTTTAAGGTTGGCCGGCTATGATCGACCCGACCCGCATCCGCGGGCTGCATACGGGGGGTCGCATGCGCCGGTTCGCTCTGCTGTTGTCCGCTGCGCTGGCCCTGCCGGCCGCCGCAGCCGAAGTCGTTTCGGTCGAACAACTCGACATCACCCGCTATGCCGGGCAGTGGCACGAGATCGCCCGCCTGCCGATGTTCTTCCAGCGCAACTGCGTGAGCGGCAGCACCGCCCAGTACACCTTGCGCGACGATGGCATGGTGGGGGTGCACAACAGTTGCCGGACCGAAGACGGCGAGACCGACACTGTCGAAGGCGTCGCCCGCCGCGACAAGACCCATCCGGGCCGGCTGGAGGTGCGCTTTGCGCCGGACTGGCTGTCCTGGCTGCCGCTCACCTGGGCCGATTACTGGGTGATCGCGATCGACCCCGACTACCAGTGGGCGGTGGTGGGCGAGCCCGGCCACGACTATCTGTGGATCCTGTCGCGCACCCCGGAGATGACCCGCGCCCGGTTCGATGACATCAAGGCGCTGACCACGGCGATGGGCTACGACCTGGAAGAACTGATCGTCAGCGCCCCGCTGCGCTGAGTCGCTCCACGGGGCACGCATGGCTGCTCAAGGGGGTGGCGTGAAGGGTACGGCCGCAATGGCCGATGACTCGCCGACGGGCCCGGACCCACGCGCACATACGGTCGCGCACGGCGTCGCGCTAGTATTGCCGTCCGGCCTGGCGCTTCCAGGCCCACCTTCCTGACTGGAGAGCACGATGCGGCAACGGGGGATCATGCAGGCCTGGGCGATGCGCGCGACCGCGGCGATCGCGATGACGGCGACCATGCTGGCCTTGGCCGGCTGCATCGGCGGCGGCCCGATCAGGCGGGTGTCCGAGCCCACCGCCAGCATCCAGCAGCTCAGCGTCGGCAGCGATGGCCAATGGTCGGTCGAACTGCGTCTGCAGAACTACAGCAGCGTGCCGATGCGCTTCGACCGGGTAACGCTGACCCTGCGCACCGACACCGAGGTCGCGGGCGAACTGAAAGCCGACCCGGCGCTGACCGTCGGTCCGGAATCGGTCGATATCGCGACCATCAAGCTTGCGCCTAGCGCCGCGGCGCGGATCCTGATCGCCGATGCATTGGCCGACCGCCGCAGCCTGAAATACACGCTCGAAGGCACGCTGACCGCGGCCGCCGAGGACCGCAAGGCGCGGGACTACACCATCAAGCGCAACAGCGCGCTCAGCCCCGTGCCCGGCCTGCCGGGCGTGATGCGCTGAAAGGCCGCAATGGCAGCGGGGCTTGTCAACAAGCGGCGGCTGCGCCATACGCCGTTCTCCCGTCGCAATACCGCGCCGTGACGCCCGCAGCCTGCCGGCACCGACTTGTCCATTCCTCTTTTCCGACTCCCTATCCCTCGAATACATATGAACACCTATAAAGCCCCGCTTGCCGATATCCGTTTCGCGCTGTTCGATGTGCTGGACAGCGAGCGCACCTTCTCCCGTCTGGGTTTCGAAGACGTCAACCGCGAGCTGGTGGATGCAGTGCTCGAAGAGAGCGCCCGTTTCGCCGAAACCGTGCTGGCACCGCTGAACCGGGCCGGCGACACCGATGGCGCGACCTACGACAAGCAGACCGGCAAGGTCGCCACCACGCCCGGCTTCAAGGAGGCATACGCCCAGTTCGCCGAGGCCGGATGGACAGGACTGGAATCGCCGGTCGAATACGGCGGCCAAGGCATGCCGCACACGCTCGGCACCGCGATGAAGGAAATGGTGAACGCCGCGAATCTGGCGTGGGGCAATTTCCCGCTGCTGTCGCACGGCGCCACCGAAGCGCTGCTGCATCACGGCGAGGAGTGGCAGAAGCAGGCGTTCCTGACCCCGATGGTAGACGGCCGCTGGACCGGCACCATGTGCCTGACCGAACCGCATTGCGGCACGGATCTTGGCATGCTGAAAACGCGCGCCGAACCCCATCCGGACGGCTACTACACCATCACCGGCACCAAGATCTTCATCACCGCCGGCGAGCACGACATGACCGAGAACATCGTGCATCTGGTGCTGGCGCGGCTGCCGGACGCACCCGCCGGCAGCAAGGGCATTTCCATGTTCATCGTGCCGAAGATCAAGGTGAACGCGGACGGCTCGCTGGGCGAGCCCAATGCCGTGCGCTGCGGCGCGATCGAACACAAGATGGGCATCCACGGTTCAGCCACCTGCGTGATGAATTTCGACGGCGCCGCGGGCACCCTGATCGGCGAGCCGCACAAGGGCCTGATGGCGATGTTCGTGATGATGAACGGCGCGCGCCTCGGCGTGGGCCTGCAGGGTCTGGGGCTGTCGGAGCGCGCCTACCAGAACGCATTGCGCTACAGCCGCGACCGCCTGCAGATGCGCGCGCTGTCGGGCGCGAAATTCCCGGAAAAACCGGCCGATCCGATCATCGTCCATCCCGACGTGCGGCGCATGCTGCTGACCCAGAAGGCACTGATCGAAGGCGGCCGCCTGCTCGGCTATCAGGCCGGTGTGCTGCTCGACATCAGCGCGAAGACCACCGACGCCGCCGAGCGCGAACAGGCCGAAGCGCTGCTCGGCTTCCTCACGCCGATCGTGAAGGCCTGCCTCACCGAATGGGCCATCGAATGTACGTACCACGCGCAGCAGTGCTTCGGCGGCCACGGCTACATCCAGGAATGGGGCATGGAACAGCTTGCCCGCGATGCGCGCATCACCACGATGTACGAAGGCACCACCGGCATCCAGGCGCTGGATCTGATGGGCCGCAAGGTGATGCAGCTCAAGGGCGCCGGGTTGCAGGTGTTCCTCGGCATGATCGGCGAGTTCTGCAAGGCGCATGCCGATGACGCCGCGCTGGCCGAGTTCGTCGGGCCGCTGGGCGAACTCGCGCAGGAATGGCCACGCATGACCGCGCAGATCGGCCAACGCGCGGCGGGCGACGCCGACGAGATCGGCGCCGCAGCCTGGGATTACCTGTTCTACTCCGGCTACGTCGCGCTGGCCTACTGGTGGGCGCGCAGCGTCGCCGCCGCCGATGCATCGTCGCAGCCGCAGTCGTTCAAGGATGCCAAACGCGAGACCGCGCGCTTCTACTTCGCGCGCATCCTGCCGCGTACGCGCACCCACGTCGCATCGATCGCCAGCGGCGCCGCGCCGCTGATGCGCCTGCACGCAGACGCCTTCGGCGAGTGATCCCGGACTGATCGAAGACCGCCGCCGGCGCACCTCGCCGGCGGCGGCACATGTCATCAAAACGGTATATGCTCGGTCCTCATATGGAGGCCGACACACCAGCGTTGCGCCTGATCCCGAACGGGATCCACCAGCGGGCGATCCAAGCCGCCCCGGCCCTTGCCGTCGCCGACGGAAACCGCTCCAACCCGACTTCAACCGAACATGCCACCGGCTCGGTGCCCGCGCGCCTGGATTCGGTGCGGCTGCTCTCGCTCGATGCCCACGGCCGCGTGCTCAACTGGATCAGTTGGCAGGACGCCGCATGCCTCTACGCCCGCGGCGCGGTCGCATGGACGCTCGGTGAGCCCTGCCTCAACGTCCACGGCGGCATCAACCGCATCAGCGGCGAACGCAGCGTCATGGAACTGCATCCCATCGTCGCCGCGCGCGGCCATGCGCGTTCGCATGCGCTCGACCCCACCCCGGCGCTCAGCAATACCGCCCTGTTCGCACGCGATCAGCATCTGTGCCTGTACTGCGGCAAGCATTTCAGCCGTCAACTGCTGACCCGCGACCACGTGGTGCCGCTGTCGCGCGGCGGCCGCGATCACTGGGAAAACGTGGTCTGCGCCTGCTTCCACTGCAATTCGCGCAAGGGCGGCCGCACGCCGCAGCAGGCGTCGATGCCGCTGCTCGCCGTGCCCTATCGCCCGAGCTGGGTCGAGCACCTGATCCTGAGCAACCGCAACATCCTCGCCGACCAGATGGCGTTCCTGAAAACGCACCTGCCGAAGAACCCGAGAGGCACCACCATCCTGGCGTGATCGCTGCCGTCGATTTTCGCGGCATGCGTCGCATTACGTGCGGAACGGCCTCGACAAGCCGCGGCAAACTGACGCAAAAGGTAACAAAGCGCCGCATCGCGCGCGTTGACGCGGAAAACCCGCTTGGCGACACTGCGCAGTCAATACGCATCGGGCTGAAAACATGTCGTTCACGCTGGGCCTGACAGGGATGGATCAAGCCACCGAATCCGCGCTCAAAGCCGCATTCACTGAGGTCTCCGGTCGGATTCGCGGTTGGTCGATGGTGGCGGAGAACGATGCCGACTACATCATCGTCGACATGGACAGCATGTACGGCCCGATGAGCTGGTTGCGCCTGCATGCCGCCGGCAAGAAAATCATCGCCCTCACCTCGGCGTCGCGTACCCAGGCCGACTTCCTGCTGCCGCGGCCGTTCGATGCCGGTCAGCTCGGCACGGTACTGGGCGAAATCGGCGGCGGCATCGCCGAGATCCCGGCGCCGCCCGCACCCGTTGTCGTTCCGCCCCCAGCACCCGCACGTGCGCCCGAACCCACGCCGGCGCCCGTCGTAGTCGCCCCGCCGCCCGCACCCGCTCCACCGCAGCCTGCGCCGCCGCCGGCCCCCGCACCCGCCGCGCCACCCGTGGCTGCGCCCGCACCGCCTGCGCCTCCAGTCATCGCTGCGGCACCGGCCGCAGCCGCGATTCCGGCACCACCCGCAGCTGCCCCGCCAACGCCCGCGACGACAGCTACCGCTCAACCCGAAGAACCCGCCGCGCAGGTCACGCGCAGCACCGCCTTCTCGCATTGGCTGCGCCCCGGCGCACTCAACGGCCGCGCCCGCTACCAGAGCGGCAAGGGGCCGGCGCTGTTCATCGATTTCGCCCAGCGCCAGTACTTCGGCCCGGCCACGCTCAAACCTCTGGCCGAGTATTTCGTCGCCAATGTCGGTCTTCGCGATTTCGAGCAGCTCGACGACCAGGCCTGGCAGAACGCCGCCGCCGGTCTCGGCGAAGCCCAGCCGCTGGCGCGCCTGCAGTGGTTCGGCGGCCTGCTCGCCGGCGAAGGCAAGCTGCTGCCCGGCTTCGATCCCAATGGCCGTTTCGTGCTGAGCAAGTGGCCGCAGACCGAGCGCGAATACCCGCGCCATTTCCGCATCGCCACCGCAATGATGAAAGGCCCCTCGACCATCGCCGAGATCGCCGCGGCCAGCAGCGTGCCGGCCGCGGACGTCATCGATTTCATCAACGCCAACCTCGCTACCGGATTCGCCGAGCCGTCCGGCGACGGCAAGTCGGGCAGCCTGATGGATCGTTTGCGAGGCCGCTGAGCGCACAACCCGCACGTTCGAAATGAACACAGCGCACAGTTCGGTTGCCGCTATGCGGTGCGAGGGAGGACAATAGCGCGTTGTCCTCCTCCGACAGTCCAACACCATCGTGATCGACTCCGCGCGCTATCCGCGCCTTTCGCGCATCGCCATCCCCGCCGATCTGCGCCGGTTCCCCGAAGATGAGCTCCGGGCGATCTGCGACGAACTGCGCGCCTATCTCATCGAATCGGTCGGACGCAGCGGCGGCCATTTCGGCGCCGGGCTCGGGGTGATCGAACTCACCGCCGCTCTGCACTACCTCTACGACACCCCGGAAGACCGCATCGTCTGGGACGTCGGCCATCAGACCTATCCGCACAAGATCCTCACCGGCCGCGGCGACACCATCCATACGGTGAAGCAGAAGGACGGCGTGGCGCCGTTCCCGAAACGCGAGGAAAGCGAGTACGACACCTTCGGCGTGGGCCACTCCTCCACTTCGATCTCGGCCGCGCTGGGCATGGCGATCGCCTCCGCCCGCAGCGGCAGCGACCGCCGGGTGGTCGCGGTGATCGGCGACGGCGCGATGACCGCGGGCATGGCCTACGAGGCCCTGAACCACGCAGGCGGCATGGATTCCGAACCCAACCTGCTGGTCATCCTCAACGACAACCAGATGTCGATCAGCGAGAACGTCGGCGGCCTGACCAAGATGCTGGGCCGGATGACCGGCAGCCGCACGCTCAACGCGCTGCGCGAAGGCGGCAAGAAACTCCTCGGCGACAAGCGCACCAGCAAGTCCGCGCGTTTCGTGCGCCGCTGGGAAGAACACTGGAAAGGCATGTTCGTGCCGTCCACGTTCTTCGAGGAAATGGGCTTCCACTACACCGGCCCGATCGACGGCCACGACATCAAATCGCTGGTCGCCGCGCTCAAGACCCTGAAAACGATGAAGGGCCCGCAGCTGCTGCACGTGATGACCACCAAGGGCAAGGGCTACGACCTGGCCGAGGGCGATCAGATCGGCTATCACGCGGTCTCGCCGTTCGACCCGGAAAAGGGTCTGGTCGCCAAGGCCGGCGCGAAAAAACCGACCTATACCGACATCTTCGGCGACTGGCTGTGCGACATGGCCGCAGCCGACGACAGGCTGCTCGGCATCACCCCGGCGATGCGCGAAGGCTCCGGCCTGGTGCGTTTCAGCAAGGAATACCCGGATCGTTATTTCGACGTCGCCATTGCCGAGCAGCATGCGGTCACGCTGGCCGCCGGCATGGCCTGCGAAGGCGCCAAACCGGTGGTGGCGATCTACTCCACGTTCCTGCAGCGCGGCTACGACCAGCTGGTGCACGACGTGGCGATACAGAACCTCGACGTGCTGTTCGCCATCGATCGCGGCGGCGTGGTCGGCCCCGATGGCGCGACCCACGCCGGCAACCTCGATCTGAGTTTCCTGCGCTGCGTGCCCAACATGGTGGTGATGGCGCCCGCCGACGAAAACGAATGCCGGCAGATGCTCAGCACCGGCCATCGCTACGAAGGCCCGGCCGCGGTGCGCTACCCTCGCGGCACCGGCCCGGGGGTCGCGATCCAGCCGAACCTCGACACGCTGCCGATCGGCAAGGCCGAAGTCCGCCGCACCGGCTCGCGCATCGCGTTGCTCGCGTTCGGCGCGATCGTGCCCGCAGCTGAGCAGATCGGCGAAGAACTGGGCTTGACCGTGGTCAATATGCGCTTCGTGCGCCCGCTGGACCGGGCGCTGATCCTGGAACTGGCGAAGACCCACGATGGTTTCGTCACCATGGAGGACAACGTGATCGCCGGCGGCGCCGGTTCGGGCGTGGCCGAACTGCTCGCCGATGCCGATGTGCGGATGTCGATCCTGCATCTCGGCCTGCCGGACGCCTTCCAGCATCATGCCAGCCGCGAGGATCTGCTGGCCGAAGCCGGACTGGACGCCACCGGCATCCGCGCCGCGGTGCTGGCGCGCTGGCCGGAAGCGGCAGCGCATGCGGTGCCCACAGCGCGGGCGACAGGCTGATGGGGAAGTCGCTCGGATTCATTACGGCCATTGGCCTGATCGGCCTGGGCTTCGCCAGCGGCTGGTGGTTGGCGAGCGAATCGCCACGCACCGCAACGGCCGTGGCACGCCCCGCCGCGGCGACGCAGGCGCCGGCCGCACAGATCGACAATGCCCCGCCCTATGCCCTGCCCGGCACCCACGTGCATCAGGTGCCGAATACGGCCACCGGGCGCAGATACGAAGTCTGGGTCGATCTGCCGACGTCGTATTCCAGGAACGACAGATCGTATCCCGTCGTGTTCACCACGGATGCGGATTACGGCTTCCCACTGATCCGCAGCGTGCGCAGGCGCATCAGCGCCGGGGGCAGGAATGTCGAGGATTTCGTGCTGGTCGGGCTGTCCTACGGCGTCGGCGAAGCATCGATGCCCAGCAAGCGTCGCGATTACACGCCGACCGACCCGTTCGCCCGCAGCGGCACGAAACCTGCCCCTGTCTACGACCGCGACAGCACCTACGGACAGGCCGCCGCGTATCGCGACTACATCGAGCGCGATGTCTTTCCGCTGATCGCCCGCGAATACCGCGTCGATATGCAGCGCAAGGCTTACATCGGCCACTCGCTCGGCGGACTGTTCGGCAGCTATGTGCTGCTGACGAAACCCGGCATGTTCCGCAGCTACATTCTCGCCAGCCCGTCGCTGTGGTTCGACAAGCGCACGATATTCGATCTCGAAGCGCACTACGCCGAAACCCATCGCGACCTGCCGGCGCATGTGCTGCTGTCGATCGGCGCCCATGAAACCCGCGGCAGCGGGCCGCGCCATATGAACGCCGATATGGTCGGCGACATGCACCGCTTCGAGAGAACCCTGAAAAGCCGCGGTTATCCGGGACTGCGGATCGAGAGCGAAGTGCTGCCGGACGAGGACCACCTCACGGGTCTGCCCAGAACCATCACCCATGGCCTGCTGTGGGCGCTGCCGGGCACCGGGCCTTACTCGGGCGCCTGAGTGTCTTCGGCGCTTGGCGATGGCCATCATGGAAAATGCGCCTGAGTCCATGTACAGCGGTTTTCAGGCCGGCCCAGGACGAACCAGGAGCGCCACGATATCGAAGCCGCGCCTGCGGGCGACGGCAATGAATCGGCGGTTTTCGAAATGCCCTTGACGACAAAAAAAGCAGCGGCCTGAAAGCCGCTCTACAGAAGATTTCAGGCAGGCTCTGCGTCGGTGCGGAGCCGTGATTTACGGCTCCTCGATCACATACCCCTTCGCCGCAAGCCGCTGCAGCAGACCATCGGCCTGCAGCAACTGGTGCATCGGCAGCACCGCGAACGTCGATGCGTTCTGACCCAGCGCTTTCTCCGCAGCGGCAAGCCAAGTGTTTTCCACGCGCGCCCGGATATCCTGCATCCCCTGCTTGCGCGCCATCGCCGTACCCGTAAACACCTCTGCGCAGACCGTGAGCTGGTTCTGGTACGGCAGATTGCGCAGCGTCTCGACATCGCCTTCGGCCCAGGCGTTGGCGCGACCGGCCATGGTGCCGAGATCGCCTTCGATGCGGTCGAGCGTACGCCGGAAGCAATCCTGGTCGTCCAGCGCGGCGCTGGAGAACTCGCGCAGCGCGGACTTCGCATTCGCGATCTTGATCTTGATGGTCGGCGTGGTGATCTTCACCTTGCTGCGCTTGGCGGCCTTGCGCACTGCGTTCGAAACGATCGGATCCTGGCTCATACCCGAGCGGGTGATCGCCTTGTTGTACAACTCCAGCGCGGCGAACACCGGCCGCCATTCCTCGATGCCGCCGTCGCCGCCGATGTAGCGTTTCTTCAGCACCTGCCAGCGCGCGTACTGGTCGGCGGGAAGCACATCGCGCAGCCTCTTGCCATCAGGATTCTTTCGCGCCTTGAACAGCGAGGGCAGCAGAGTGAGGCCGCGGAAAAAGCCGACATCCGCATCCAGGTCGACGCTCGGCGGCATCAACAGTTCCTGCGCCTCGGACACGCGGCGCTCGACGTGGGCCGAATCCCAGTCCATCCGCTTGGGCAGCGGACTCTGGGTGCCGAGGATCCACATCACCCGATCGCCGCTGCGCACCTTCCACAAACCGGGACCGGAATACCGGCCCGACACGGCGATGGTGTCCAGATCGTTCAAGCCTGCGGCGAGAGGCGCTTCTTCCGGCAGCGGTTCGCCGGGGGGAAGGAGTATCTGCGCCGCGGCAGCGCCGCTCATGACGCACAAAAGGAAAGCGAGCAGCGTGGCGACGGCAACGCGAAGGCGCATACGGAAATCCAATAGGGGACAGACGCCGGGACATCGGCGCTGCGCAGTGTCCAACAAAAAAAACCGAAATCGCCGGGCTTCGCCGTGCGCATTCAGCCGAGCGTGGGCTTGATCGGACGATCGGCTTTCCCGATCGGGCATCGTCGAACTGCATCGGGGCAACACGCTTCCGGACATGGGCACTTGCCCCCAGAGTTGCCCCCACTTGCCATCGGAATCGCGAAAGCCGGCATGTAGCCTCGCCGACGCCGGGCAAGAAAAAACCCCGAATTTCTTCGAGGTTTCGATGCCTTATCGGGCATTCCGGACGCGGCCGGATTCTGATTTGGTCGTGCCTTGTTGAACAGGCGAGCGATTCTAGAACGGCCGCCGTCGTTGTCAATATTTCGTTAATTCGCCTTTGCATCGTCACATTTCAAGGCCACACCTTGTCAGCCACGACGATCTTCGCCGACGAAAGGTGCTCCCGTCTCTGGACTTTGCCGGACGAGGCGCGGCTCTCAGGCGCCTAAGCTATTCGACCATCCAAGCAACGCCGACCTGAGCACCATCTGCGTGGGCCACCTTCCTGTCCGGCCACCCGATCCACAACTACCCAATCGAGAACTCGATCCGGCCCATCGCCTTGTGGGGCAACGAGTGCCTTGCTTGACCCACTCCTACCAACCCGACCCAAGCCGTCAATCCGCCAATTTTGTAGAAACGCCGTTACTTTCGATTGACAGGCAACAATCGGGCGCCTAGGATGGCGCCCATCATTATTGTCGTAACGGCGTTTTTGCAAAAATGAATCTTGGCGAGCTGGCTGAAGTACAGATGGGCTACCCCTTCCGGTCGCGCTTGGAGCACGACCCGCTGGGCGATGTCGCCGTGATCCAGATGAAGGACATCGACGACGCCAATCTGCTGCACGCCGAAGAAGCGATCCGGGTAGCGCTGCCCAAGGGCAAGACCCACCACCTGTTGCGCGCGGGCGACCTGCTGTTCCGTTCGCGCGGCCGCAGCAATGGCGCGGCTCAGGTGCTGGAAAGCATCAGCCCGGCCGTGCTCGCCGCGCCGATGCTGCTGATCCGGCCCCGCAAGGTGCTGCCCGCCTACCTGTGCTGGTACATCAACGCGCCGGCCACGCAGGCCCAACTGGCAGCGCAGGCCGAGGGCACCTCGGTGCGGATGATCAGCGCCGAAGCGCTCAAGGCGCTGGAAGTGCCGCTGCCTCCGCAGGCCACACAGCAACGCATCGTGCATGCCGCCGACCTGGCCGAACAAGAACAAACACTGCAGGCCCGCATCGCCACTCTGCGCCAGCGCTTGACCACGCACATGCTGATGAAGCTTGCCCAACCATCTTCAGAAAGGCCCATCCGATGACCGACCAGCTGACCCAACAAGACGTCAACAACACTGCCTGGGCCGCCTGCGACACCTTCCGCGGCGTGATCGACCCGGCGCAGTACAAGGACTACATCCTGGTGATGCTGTTCCTCAAGTACATCAGCGACCAGTGGGCCGACCACTACGCCGCGTACAAGAAGGAGTACGGCGACAACGAGGAGCGCATCCGCCGCAAGCTGGAGCGTGAGCGATTCATCCTGCCCTACGTCGAGCTCAAACACGAAAAAACCGGCGAGGTCACCGATCGCTTTTTGGCCGATTTCCACGCTCTGTACGAGCGGCGCAAGGCGGCCAACCTCGGCGAGCTGATCAACATCGTGCTGGACCACATCGAAGAGGCCAACAAGGCCAAGCTCGAAGGCGTGTTCCGCAACATCGATTTCAACTCCGAGGCCAATCTCGGCAAGACCAAGGACCGCAACCGCCGGCTGGAAAACCTGCTGGGCGACTTCTCCAAGCTCGACCTGCGCCCCTCGCGCGTCTCCGAGGACGTCATCGGCGACACCTACATCTACCTGATCGAACGCTTCGCCTCGGACGCCGGCAAGAAGGCCGGCGAGTTCTACACGCCAAAGCAGGTATCAAAGCTGCTGGCGCAACTGGCCGCCCCCAAGCCCGGCGACCGCATCTGCGACCCCACCTGCGGCGCCGGCGGCCTGCTGATCGAGGCCGCCGCGCTGGTGGAGACGCAAGGCAGCCGCGACTTCGCGCTGTTTGGCCAGGAGGTCAACGGCAGCACCTGGGCGCTGGCGCGCATGAACATGTTCCTGCACGGCAAGGACGCCGCCCGCATCGAATGGGGCGACACCCTCAACAGCCCGGCGCTGGTGGAGGCCGACCGCCTGATGCGCTTCAACGTAGTCGTGGCCAACCCGCCCTTCAGCCTCGACAAGTGGGGCGGCCAGGAGGTCGAGGCCGACCGCTACAGCCGCTTCTGGCGCGGCCTGCCGCCCAAGTCCAAGGGCGACTACGCCTTCATCACCCACATGATCGAAACCGCGCTGCCGCAGGAAGGCCGCGTAGCGGTGGTGGTGCCGCACGGCGTGCTGTTCCGGGGCGGCGCCGAGGGCCGCATCCGCCGCGCCCTGATCGAGGAGAACCTGCTCGATGCCGTCATCGGCCTGCCGGGCAACCTGTTCCCCACCACGTCCATTCCGGTCGCCATCCTGGTGTTCGACCGCGCCCGCGAAAAGGGCGGCGCGCGCGGAAAATGCAGGAACGTGCTGTTCATCGACGCCAGCCGCGACTACCAGAGCGGCAAGAACCAGAACGCCCTGACCGAGACGCACCTCGACACCATCCTGGCCACCTTCCGCAAGCGCAAGGCGAAGGACAAGTACGCCCACCTGGCCAGCCTCAAGGAGATCGCCGACAACGACTTCAACCTCAACATCCCGCGCTACGTCGATACCTTCGAGGAAGAGGAGGAAATCGACGTCGCCGCCGTCGAGCAGGAGATCGAGCGACTGGAAGGCGAGCTGTCCGAAGTGCGCCTGCGCATGAAGCAGTACCTCAAGGAGCTGGGCGTATGAAAAAGACCGAAAAACCCATCGCCGACCAGCACCACAACACTTTCGAGAGCATCCGCCAGTTCGATACCGAGGGCAACGAGTACTGGACCGCGCGCCAGCTCGCCCGCGTGCTGGAGTACTCCGAATACCGCCACTTCCTGCCAGTCATCGAGCGCGCAAGGGAGGCGTGCCGCAACAGCGCCAACCCCGAGGCCGACCATTTCGAGGATGTCCTCGATATGGTCGAGATCGGGTCCGGCGCCAGACGGCAGGTGACGGATATCCACTTGTCCCGCTACGCCTGCTACCTGATCGTGCAGAACGGCGACCCGGCCAAGCCGGTCATCGCCAATGGTCAGACCTACTTCGCCCTTGCGCGTATGAAAAAGACCGAAAAACCCATCGCCGACCAGCATCACCAGACCTTCGAGGGCATTCGCCAGTTCGATCCTGAGGGTCATGAGTACTGGACGGCGCGTCAGCTTGCTCGGGTGCTGGAGTACTCGGAATACCGCCACTTCCTGCCGGTGATCGAGCGGGCCAGGGAGGCCTGCCGCAACAGCGGCCACCCCGAGGCCGACCATTTCGAGGATGTCCTCGATATGGTCGAGATCGGGTCCGGCGCCAGACGGCAGGTGACGGATATCCACTTGTCCCGCTACGCCTGCTACCTGATCGTGCAGAACGGCGACCCGGCCAAGCCGGTCATCGCCAATGGTCAGACATACTTCGCCTTGCAGACCCGCCGCCAGGAGCTGCGCGACGACGAAACATTCGCCCGCCTCAGCGAGGACGACAAGCGCCTGGCGATCCGCAACGAGCTGGCTACACACAACAAGCACCTGGCGGCCGCTGCCAAGGATGCCGGCGTCGAAACCCCGCTGGATTACGCCATCTTTCAGGACCACGGTTACAAGGGCCTGTACGGCGGGCGGGGCGCCAAGGACATCCATGCCGCCAAGGGTCTGAAGAAGAGCCAGAAGATACTCGATCACATGGGCAGCACTGAGCTGGCTGCCAACCTGTTCCGGGCCACCCAGACCGAAGAAAAGCTGCGACGCGAAAAGGTGCGCGGCAAGCAGAAGGCCAACCAGACCCACTTCGAGGTTGGCCAGAAGGTACGCCAGACCATCGCCGACCTGGGCGGCACGATGCCCGAAGCTCTGCCCACGCCGGAAGCCAGCATCCAGCAGCTCGAAAAGGGCAAGAAAAAACTGGAGAAGAAAAAGTGAACAGTGGGGAATTGATCCTCTACACCGCAGAGGACGGCAGCGCCGCCATCCAGCTGCGCGCCGAAGGCGGCACGGTGTGGCTGACCCAGGCCGAGATCGCCACCCTGTTCGACACCACGCCGCAGAACATCACCCAGCACACCAAGGCCATCTATGCCGAGGGCGAGCTCAGCGAGGGGGCAACTTGTAAGGAAGTCTTACAAGTTCGCCAGGAGGGCGGCCGGGCGGTGAATCGCAGCCTCAGGCACTACAGCCTGGACATGATCCTCGCCGTCGGTTACCGGGTGCGTTCCCCGCGCGGCACCCAGTTCCGCCAATGGGCCACCGTCCATCTGCGCGAGTACCTGGTCAAGGGCTTCGTGATTGACGACGCCCGGCTCAAGAAGCCCGGCGGCTGGGACTACTTCGACGAACTACTGGCGCGCATCCGCGACATCCGCGCCTCGGAGAAGCGCTTCTACCAGAAGATCCGCGACATCTACGCCACCGCCGTGGACTACGACAGCAGGTCCGAGGCTGCCCAGCTGTTCTTCAAGAAGGTGCAGAACAAGATGCTCTGGGCCGTCACCGGCCACACCGCGCCCGAGCTCATCGCCGGCCGCGCCGACCCCGCCCTGCCCAACATGGGCCTGAGCACCTGGGCCGGCGGCCGCGTGCGCAAGCAGGACGTCACCGTCGCCAAGAACTACCTGAGCCGCGAGGAGATCGAGGCCCTGGACCGCATCGTGGTCATGTACTTGGACTACGCCGCGGACCAGGCCCAGCGCCGCCGCACCCTGACCATGCGCGACTGGGAAGACAAGCTCGACGCCTTCCTGCAGTTCAACGAACGCGAGGTGCTGACCCACGCAGGCAAACTGCGCGCAGATGTGGCGGAAAAGCTGGCGCTGGAGCACTACGAGAGCTTCGACGCCGCCCGGCACGAGGCGGCGCGGCTGGCGGCAGATGCGGAGGACATGGAGGCGCTGGAGAACGCCGAACGGCAGCTGGAAGGCAAAGGGCGGAGGAAGAAGAAATGACAATGCCTTGGCCGACACTCGCGCTTGAAGAACTCGCCTCTGTCCAACGAGGAAAGTTTTCTGCCCGACCTCGCAATGACCCCAAGTACTACGGGGGAGGCATTCCCTTTATACAAACCGGCGATGTTGCGAACGGCGCTGGCCGTGTACGCACCTACTCACAAACATTGAATGACGCTGGCTTATCGGTCAGCAAGCTATTTCCCAAAGGATCGTTGGTCGTAACAATAGCCGCCAACATTGGGGATGTTGCCAGGGTCGAGTTCGACTTTTCGTGTCCAGACAGCCTCGTCGTTGTTCAGGCCAAAGAAGGTGTCAACAGCGACTGGCTCCAGTACAGCCTGGAAAGCAAGAAGGAGCTTTTGGACTCCTTGGCGCCGCAGAACGCCCAGAAGAACATCAATCTCGAAGTACTTCGACCGCTAGCATTGGACGTACCTCCTTTCCGAGAGCAGCAGCGCATTGCCGGTGCTCTCGGATCCTGGGACACCGCCATCCAGAAAACCGAGCAACTGATCGCGGCGAAGGAGCGTTCAAGCAAGGCGCTCATGCAAAAAATCTTTCGGACGGACTCCTTCCCACGGCGCCGGTTATCGGAGCTCACCAGTCGGGTCACACGTAAGAACGCCGAAGGTGACGGCCATCCGCTCACCATCTCAGGCGCGGAGGGCCTGATCAGCCAGTCACGCTACTTTGGGAAACGCATTGCGGCTGAGAAAACCGAGCACTACACGCTACTCAAGCGAGGCGAGTACGCCTATAACAGGAGCTATTCTGCCGGGTATCCACTTGGCGCGGTCAAGCGGCTCGATGTGCTCGACGAAGGGATCGTCTCTACTCTGTACCTGTGCTTCGCACTTAACGAATGCAATGCTCCCATGAGCGACTATTTTGCCCATTTCTGCGAGGCGGGCGGATTCAATCATCAGATATACAAAATAGCCCAGGAAGGCGCTCGAAACCACGGACTCTTGAATGTCACTGCTGACGATTTCTTCTCGATGACGATGCCCATACCTCCACTCGAAGTGCAGCAACACGTGGTTAAGGCACTTGGAGCAGTCATGCAAGAGCTTTACTTACTGCGAAATCAACTCGCAGCGCTGAGGATCCAGAAACGCGGCCTGATGCAGAAGCTGCTCACCGGCCAGTGGCGACTCACTTTGAATCCAGACGGAGAAAGCACATGAGCAAGAAGCATGCTCGCATGGCCATCGCCTACGACTTCGACGGCACGCTCGCCCCAGGCAACATGCAAGAACATCAATTTCTGCCCGATATCGGGATGAAGCCTGCCGCTTTCTGGGGTGAGGTGAAGAGGCTTGCGAAAGCGCATCAGGCCGATGAAGTGCTGGTTTACATGAACCTCATGCTCAAGAAAGCGAACGCCAGCGGCGCACCGGTCCGCAAGGAAGACTTCAAGGCGCGTGGACGGTCCATCACCTTGTTCGATGGGGTGGCGGGCTGGTTCGATCGCATCGACGCTTACGCCAAAGGCAAGGGCGTCGATCTCCAGCATGTCCTCATTTCCTCAGGAAACGAGGAAATCTTCGCGGGCACACCGATCCGCAGGAAGTTCTCGCATGTATACGCGTCGAAATACATGTTCGACCAGAACGGCGTTGCCGAATGGCCGGCGCTGGCCATCAACTATACGACCAAGACCCAATATCTCTTCCGGATCAACAAGGGTGCGCACGACTTGTCCGACAACGCCTCCGTGAACAAGGTGGTGGCGAAGCCGGATCGAACCGTCCCTTTCGAGAACATGGTGTTCATCGGGGACGGCGACACCGATATCCCTTGTTTCCGCCTTGTCAAGGACCAGGGTGGACTATCGATTGCGGTGTACACCCCGAACAAGAAAGGCGGAAAGACGAAGGCCCAGAAGCACCGGACGGACGGACGCGTCCACTGTGCGGTGGCGGCGAACTACAGCGAAGGCTCCGAACTCGACCGGATCATCAAGGCGCAGATCGACGCGGTAGCGGCGCGGCATGCGACCAACGCATTGCTTGCAGATTGGTGGTAAGGAACTCACAAGGGTCACGAACATGATCGACAGCAGCCAGGCCGGTTTCGACGACAGCTTCCGCTTCGACGAAAAATACCTCTCCCAGATCCCGGCCCTGCAGGTGCTGGTCAACCTGGGCTACCAGTATCTGACGCCCGCCGAGGTGCTGGCCGCACGGGGCGGCCGCGCCAGCAATGTGCTGCTGGAAGAAATCCTGCGCGAGCAGTTGAAGAAACTGAATCGCATCCAGCACAAGGGTGGGACATATCTATTCAGCGAGGAAAACCTGCAGAGCGCCATTCAGCGGCTGAAGAACGTCAAGTACGACGGCCTGCTCAAAACCAACGAGGCGGTCTACGACCTGCTGACGCTGGGCGTGGCGCTGGAGCAATCCATCGAGGGTGACCTGAAGAGCTTCACGCTGAACTACGTGGACTGGCGCGATTTTTCTACAGTGGGGGCCAACAACGTCTATCACGTGGCGGCCGAGTTCGCGGTGGAGCGCACCCGCAGCGTCGAGACCTGCCGGCCGGACGTGGTGCTGTTCGTGAACGGCATTCCGTTTGCGGTGATCGAGTGCAAATCGCCCAAGGTCGAGGTGGCCCAGGCCATTTCGCAGACCATCCGCAACCAGCGCGACGAGTACATTCCGCGCCTGTTCTCCTATGTGCAGACAGTGCTGGCGGTGAACAAGAACGAGGCCCGCTACGCCACCACCGGCACCCCGGCCAAATTCTGGTCGAAATGGAAGGAGGACGTGGCGGACGCCGAGCTCGCGCCACTGCTGGAACGCCCGCTGCCGGAGTCGGTCAAGGCCTCGCTGTTCGATCTGACATTTGCCGAACTGGGTGTACGCGAGGAGAAGGCGTCCTACCTGGTCGGCCGACAGGCGACCGAGCAGGACCGAGCGCTTTACGCCCTGTGCCGCCCTGAGCGCCTGCTGGAGATGACCTGGGCCTTCACCGTGTTCGACGGTGGCGTGCGCAAGATCGCGCGCTATCAGCAGGTGTTCGCCATTCGCGAGGTGCTCACCCGCGTTAAGCAGACCGACGACAGCGGCAAGCGCCGGGGCGGCATCGTCTGGCACACGCAAGGCTCGGGCAAATCGCTGACCATGGTGATGCTGGCCCGCGCGCTGGCACTGGAGCCGGCCATCCGCAATCCGCGCATCGTGCTGGTGACCGACCGGGTGGATCTGGACAAGCAGCTCGGCAACACCTTCGCCGCCTGCGGCCTCTCGCCCGACCGGGCCGAGAGTGGCCGCCATCTGGTGGAACTGGTCTCCGACGGCAAGGCGCACATCGTCACCACGCTGGTGCACAAGTTCGACAAGGCGCTGGCCTACAAAAAGTTCAGCGATGCCTCGCCCGACATCTTCGTGCTGGTGGACGAAACCCAACGCACCCAGCTGGGCGGTTACTCGGCACGCATGCGGCAGATGTTCCCGAATGCCTGTTACATCGGCTTCACCGGCACGCCGCTCTTGACCCGCGAGAAGAGCGACGTGGCCAAGTTCGGCGGCGTGATCCATACCTATGCCATCGACCAGGCGGTGGCCGACGGCGCCATCGTGCCGCTGCTCTATGAAGGGCGCATGGTGGAGTTGGAACAGAACCAGGCCGCGATCGACATTTGGTTCGAGCGCCACACCCAGGGGTTGACCGACCAGCAGAAGGCCGACCTGAAGAAGAAATACGCCCGTGCCGAGATGCTGAACAAGGCCGAGCAGGTGATCTACATGCGCGCCTTCGATATCAGCGAGCATCATCGCCAGAACTGGCAGGGTACCGGCTTCAAGGCGCAGCTGGTGGCGCCCAACAAGGCGGCGGCGTTGCGCTACAAGGCGTTTCTGGACGAGCTGGGCGCGGTCACCAGCGAGGTGATCATCTCGCCACCTGACGAGCGCGAAGGCTTCGACGAGATCGACGCCGAGGAGTCCACCGACGCGGTGGTGGCGTTCTGGCAGCGCATGATGAAGCGCTACGGTTCGGAGGAGGACTACAACAAGCAGATCGTCAATGCTTTCAAATTCGGCGATGAACCGGAAATCCTGATCGTGGTGGACAAGCTGCTGACCGGCTTCGACGCACCTCGCAACACCGTGCTGTATCTGACGCGACGGCTCAAGGATCACTCCCTGCTGCAGGCCATTGCCCGGGTGAACCGCCTGTACGAGGACGACTCCGGCAGCAAATCCAAGGACTTCGGCTACATCATCGACTACGTGGGTGTGTTGGGCGAGCTGGACCAGGCGCTGACCACCTACAGCGCCCTGGAAGGATTCGAGGCGGCGGATCTCGAAGGTGCGCTGACTTCGATCCATGAAGAAACCAAAGCCCTGCCGCAGCGCCATGCCGAGCTGTGGGACCTGTTCAAAACGGTGAAGAACCGCCAGGACGAGGAGGCCTTCGAGCAACTGTTGGCTGACGAGAAGCTGCGCGCCGATTTCTACGAGCGGCTGTCGGCCTACGCCAAGACCCTCGCCATTGCGCTGTCGAGCGAACGCTTCATCACCGAGACGCCAGAACAGAAGCTGCGTGCCTACAAGAACGACCTGAAACGCTTCGTCAACCTGAAGGCGGCGGTGAAGCTGCGCTACGCGGAGTCGGTGGATTACCGCGACTTCGAGCCGCGGATCCAGAAGCTACTGGACACCCACATCTCGGCCTCCGAAGTGGTTCAGCTGAACGCGCACGTGAACATCTTCGATGAGGCCGCTTTCCAGAAGGTAGTCGAGGAGCAAGGCGCGGGCAGCGAAAAGAATCTTGGCGCCAAGGCCGACATGATCGCCCACGCGACCAGGCGCGCCATCAACGAGCGACTGGAGCAGGACCCGGCCTTCTACGAAAAATTCTCCAAGCTGATTCAGCAGGCCATCGACGACTACCGCGCCAAGCGCCTGTCCGATCTGGAATACCTGCAGCGGGTCACCGAGATCAAGGACGCTGTGGTTTCGCGCAAGGGCGATGACCTGCCCCCGGCACTGAACAGCGACGCCGACGCGGCCGCCGTCTATGGTCTGCTGCGGCCCTTCGTGGCGAACCACCTCAGCGACAACGAGCAGGCACAGAACACCGCCGCCGAGGCAGCTATGGCTGTGTGGGATATCTTTCGCCGCAACCGCAAGGTGGGCTACTGGGATGACCTCGACGCCCAGCGCCGGACCATGAATGAAATCGACGACTATCTCTACGACGAGGTCAAGGGCGCACGAGGCATCACGCTGTCCACCGAAGAGATGGACGAGATCATCGAGAAAACCATGCAACTTGCCCGCCACCGGATGGCCGGGTGAAGACCATGGTTGGCACTCTCACCTACGGCCGCGACACCATCCGCTACGAGGTGCGCTTCCTGGCATCGAGGCAGACCTTGACCATTGAGGTGCACCCCGACAGCCGTGTGCTAGTACGCGCCCCTGTTGATTGCCCCGAGGCCCTGATCGCAGAGCGGGTGCAGAAGCGGGCCGCATGGATCAGCCGGCAACTGGCCGAGTTCGAGCGTTACCGACCGCGCACGCCGGCAAGGCAATACATCAACGGTGAATCGCATCTCTACCTCGGTCGACAGTACCGGCTGAAGCTGCTGCCGGGTGATGCGGCCAGCGTGAAATTCACGCGCGGCCAGCTTCTGGTCACGCTGCCCGGCGAGCCGGGGGCGGAGCGCGTAAGAGCACTCCTGCAACGTTGGTATCTCGACCATGCACGCGCCGTATTCACCGAAGTGCTGGACGCCTGCCTGCCCAGCTTCAAGGGCGTCGAGCATCCGCGTCTGATCGTGCGCGTCATGCAATCCCGCTGGGGTAGTCTGTCGCGCGCCGGCTCCATGACATTGAACGTCAACCTGGTGCGCGCGCCCCGCCCCTGCATCGAGTACGTGGTAACCCACGAGCTTTGCCACACCAAACACCGCGACCACGATGCACGGTTCTTCAAGCTGCTCGGGCAGGTGATGCCGGACTGGGAGCAACGCAAGCAGCGGCTGGAAGCGGCGCTGCTGTGACGGCTCCTCAGGAGCGATCTGAATAATTGCGCACGCTGGCGCCCCGCATGATTTGGCTTAAAACCCCGGCTATCGAACAAGCGTGACCAAGAATCCTCACTGAAGCATCACTGGACATGAGCTTGGCAAATATCGGTCTACGATCCGCCGTAGTTCTACTACTGCGCGTTGCGATCAATCACGATCCGGTTTCTCTCTCTCCGCACTCGTTCGCATCCTGCTGGACAGGCATTGACGCCATAAAACCGCTCTCCCGAGACCACACGTAACTTGTTGACCTCCAAGGAATTCCGAAAATCGTCCTGTGGTCTTGACAATCGGGAAGTCCACAGGGCCAGAGAAAGAGAGAGAGAATTTGGCGAGTCTATCGCCAAACTGGGCGCCGGGGAGCGGGACCGAAGTCCACAGCCAAAACGCGAAAACCCCGCAATTTGCGGGGTTTTCGGAATACGGCAGAGAGGGTTTGCCGTCATGTATTGGTCGGGGTAGCCGGATTCGAACCGACGACCACCAGTCCCCCAGACTGGTGCGCTACCAGGCTGCGCTATACCCCGGGTAGTTGGACATTGTACCCGCTTGGATACGGGCTGGGCCAGCGGTCAGCGCTTCAGAAGCTGCAACACTTCTTCCAGTTCCATCCGCACCTGGCGGATGATCTGCGAACTCATCGCCGATTCCTGCTTGGCGCCGTCGCCATCCAGGCGCAGACGCGCGCCGCCGATGGTGTAACCCTGTTCGTACAACAGGCTGCGGATCTGGCGGACCATCAGCACGTCGTGTCGCTGGTAATAGCGGCGGTTGCCGCGACGCTTCACCGGCTTGAGGCTGGGGAACTCGGTTTCCCAATAGCGCAGCACGTGCGGTTTCACGTCGCACAGCTCGCTGACCTCGCCGATGGTGAAATAACGCTTCGCCGGGATCGGCGGAAGCTCTCGATTGCTGCCGGGATCAAGCATCGGAGCCTCCGGAGAAGGCTTCGACGCGTTCCTTCAGCTTCTGGCCCGGCCGGAAGGTCACCACGGTGCGGGCCGAGATCGGAATCTCTTCGCCGGTCTTGGGATTGCGGCCGGGGCGCTGGTTCTTGCGCCGCAGGTCGAAATTGCCGAATCCGGACAGCTTGACCTGGCGTCCCTGCTCCAACGCCTCGCGAAGCACGTCGAAGAACGCATCGACGAATTCCTTCGCCTCGCGCTTGTTCAGTCCGACTTCGTCGAACAGTCGCTCGGCCATTTCAGCCTTGGTCAATGCCATCCGTTTCCCCCAAAACGAGCCCAGATCACGCCCGGCCCGACCGACGCATGTCGACCGGACCCGGGTTCACGAGCGGATTTCCGCCCCGTGTTCCCCGCGTAGCGCAGCGATGACCTGAGCCACCACCTGATCGATATCGCGGTCGGTCAGAGTGCGTGATTCCTCTTGGAGAATCAAGCCCATAGCGAGGCTCTTGCATCCGGTTTCGACCCCTTTGCCGACGTAGCGGTCGAACAGCCGGAGGTCCCGCAGCGACGGGCCTGCGGCGCGTTTCACGGTGCCCGCGACGGCCGTCCAAGAGACGCTTTCCGGGACGACGAACGCGAGATCCCGGCGGACGGACGGGTAGCGGCTGAGGGCCGCCGAGCGGGCCAGCGGGCGCTGCTGCAGCGCCGCAAGATCGACCTCGAGCGCCAGCGCAACCGTGTCCAGATCCAGCGCCTTCTGCAGCCGCGGGTGGAGCTGGCCGATCCAGCCGATATGGACGGCCTCGCCGTCCCCGTCGACGCGGAACACGTCCGCCGAACGACCCGGGTGACCCCAGGCCGCCTGCGATGGGCGGTAGTCGAGTTCGGCGCCGGCCGCGATCGCCAGGCTGTCCAGATCGCCCTTGAGATCGTGGAAGTCGGCCGGACGGCTCTGCGCGCCCCACTGCTCGGCCTGGGCGTCGCCGCAGATCACCGCCGCGAGGCGGCGGGTCTCCAGCGGCGCCTCGGCGATACGGGCGGCGAACACCTTGCCGATCTCGAACAGCCGCACCCGCGACTGCTGGCGCGCGACGTTGCGGCCCAGCGCAGCGACCAGCCCCGGCAGCAGCATCGTGCGCATCGTGCTCAGCTCGGCGCTGAGCGGGTTGGCCAGCGGCACGCCGCCGTCGGTGGCCTGCCACTTCGCCAGCAGTTCACCGTCGACGAAGGCGTAATTGATCGCTTCGAGGAAATCGCGCGCCACCAGCTGCCGGCGCACGGTCGCTTCATCCAGCACGGTCTCGCTCGGCGACACGACCCGCGTGGCGCCGCCGGGCAGCGTGGTCGGAATGGCGTTGTAGCCGTGGATACGCGCGATCTCTTCGATCAGATCCTCTTCGATCGCGATGTCGAAGCGACGGGTCGGCGCGGTCACGCGCCAGCCATCGGCGGTCTCCTCCACGCCCAGACCCAGCGCGCGCAGGATGCGTTCGACCTCGGCATCGGCCACGCGCACGCCGAGCACGCGCGCGAGGCGTTCGCGGCGCAGGCCCACGACCTGCGGCTGCGGCAGGTCGTCTTCGCGCACGGCTTCGATCACCGGGCCCGGCACGCCACCGGCGATATCGAGAATGAGCTTGGTCGCATATTCGACGGCGATCCGCGGCAGCTCCGGATCGACGCCGCGCTCGAAGCGATGGCCGGCGTCGGTGTGCAGGCCAAGCTTGCGGCTGCGGCCGATGATCGCGGACGGAATCCAGTGCGCGGCCTCGAGGAACACGCTGCGCGTGGTGTCGGTGACGCGGGTGTCGTGGCCGCCCATGATCCCGCCCAGCGCGACCGCGCGCGCGGCCTTGCCGCCCTGGCTGTCGGACACCACCAGCAGATCCCCGTCGAGCGACACCGTGCGGCCGTCGAGCAGCTTCACCTGCTCGCCCGCGTTCGCATGACGCACCACGATCGGCCCCTGCAGCGTGTCCTTGTCAAAGGCGTGCATCGGCTGGCCGAGTTCCAGCATCACGTACTGGGTCACGTCGACCAGGAAACTGATCGGGCGCACGCCGCTGCGGCGCAGGCGTTCGGCCATCCATGGCGGCGACGGCGCGGTCGCGTCCACGCCGTCGATCACCCGGCCGACGAAGCGCGGCACCTTGGCGCCGGCATCGAGTTCGATGATCAGCGTCGCATCGCTGCCCGCCGGGATGGGCGCGGCGTCGAGCGGCACGACTTCGCTGTTGCAGGCGGCAGCGACGTCGAACGCAATGCCGCGCACGCTGAAACAGTCGGCGCGGTTCGGGGTGAGCTTCAGTTCGATGCTGGCATCGGGCAGACCGAGATACTCCGCGAGCGGCGTACCGACCGGCGCGTCGGCCGGCAGTTCCAACAGGCCGGAAGCGTCGGCGTCGATGCCGAGTTCCTTCGCCGAGCACAGCATGCCGTTGGAATCGACATTGCGCAGTTTCGCGGCCTTGATCGTGAGTTCGCCGACCCGCGTGCCGATGGTGGCGAGCGGCGCGACCAGGCCCGGACGCGCGTTCGGCGCACCGCAGACGATCTGCTGCAAACTGCCCATGCCGGCATCGACCTGACAGACCTGCAGGCGGTCGGCTTCCGGATGTTTGGCGCATTCGACGATCCGCGCCACGATCACGCCGTCGAGCGATGCGCCGAGGACCGTCAGTTCTTCGACTTCGAGACCGATGGCGGTGAGCGTCGCCGCGAGTTCATCGCGCGAGGCATCGGTCTTGACGTGTTGGCGCAGCCAGTTTTCGGAGAATTTCATCAGGTCACCGTAGGGCGGGCCCTGGCCCGCCGTTTTGATCTTTCGTATACATCGATAATGATCGGAACAACTTCGTCATTCCCGATGCGAATGCACATTCCGCGATAGCGGGCTTGAGCCCGCCCTACGCCGCCGTCACGCGAACTGCCGCAGGAAGCGCACGTCGTTGTCGAAGAAATCGCGCAGGTCGCTCACGCCGTAGCGCAGCATCGCGAAACGCTCGACGCCCAGGCCGAAGGCGAAGCCGGTGTAGCGCTCCGGGTCGATGCCGACGTTGCGCAGCACGTTCGGATGGACCATGCCGCAGCCCAGCACTTCGAGCCAGCGCGTGGAACCATCGGGCTGCCGCCAGGCGATATCGACTTCGGCGGACGGCTCGGTGAACGGGAAGTAGCTCGGACGGAAACGCATTTCGAAATCGCGCTCGAAGAACGCGCGCACGAATTCGGCGAGCGTGCCCTTGAGGTCGGCGAAGCTGGCGTGTTCGTCCACCAGCAGGCCTTCGACCTGATGGAACATCGGCGTGTGGGTCTGGTCGCTGTCGCTGCGATAGACCTTGCCGGCGGCGATCATCCGCAGCGGCGGCTTCTGATCGAGCATGTAGCGCACTTGCACGCCGGAGGTGTGCGTGCGCAGCAGGCGGGCTTCGCCGCGGCTGTCGGGCGGGAAATAGAAAGTGTCGTGCATCGCCCGCGCCGGATGATGCGGCGGGAAATTCAGCGCTTCGAAGTTGTGCCAGTCGTCCTCGATCTCGGGGCCGTCGGCGAGTTCGTAACCGAGACGGCCGAAGATCTCGGAGATGCGCTCCAGCGTGCGGCTGACCGGGTGCAGGCCACCGCGCGCGGCGTCGCGGCCCGGCAACGTGACATCGATGGTTTCGCCGGCAAGGCGCGCGTCGAGCACAGCATCGTCGAGCGCGATCTTGCGTGCCGCCAGCGCCTCGCCGATGGCGTCGCGGGCCCGGTTGATCGCTTCGCCGGCCGCCTTGCGCTGGTCGGCGGGCAATGCGCCGAGCGCCTTGAGCTGCGCGGTGATGCTGCCGCTCTTGCCGAGCAGCGCGACCCGCAGCGCCTCCAGCGCGTCGGGCGTGTCCGCGGCCGCGATGTCGCTGAGGGCCTGCGTCGATAGGGGTTCGATATCGCTCATGTGCTCACGACCTTTTCGTTGTCATTCCGAACGTGACTCTTCTTGGATTCCACGACAGCGGGAGTGACATGTTGTTGCATTCAAACTACCGGAAAGCAGGTCCCTCGCTTCGCTCGGGATGACAGCGGCCGAAGACTGTTTTCGGTTCTGCCCTACGAATCCACCTTCCAGAAACGAACATGGGGAAGGACTTGCGCCCTTCCCCATGCATGGTTCGGTGATTCCGCCGCAGGCGCCGCGCTGCGCGCGAACCTGCGGGGAATTCCTCGTGCCTTATGCCGCGAGCGCGCTCTTCGCCTTTTCGGCCAGCGCGGTAAAGCCCTTGGCGTCGTGCACGGCGATGTCGGCCAGCACCTTGCGGTCGAGGGTGATACCGGCTTTCAGCAGGCCGTTGATGAAGCGGCTGTAGCTGATGCCGTTGGCGCGCGAAGCGGCGTTGATGCGCGCGATCCACAGCGTGCGGAAATTGCGCTTCTTCTGCTTGCGGCCGATGTAGGCGTACTGCAGCGCCTTCGTGACCGCCTGCTTGGCGGCGCGGAAGACTTTGCGGCGGGCGTTGTAGTAGCCCTTGGCCTGCTTCAGGATTTTCTTGTGGCGGCGACGCGCCGTTACACCACGTTTAACTCGTGCCATTGTTCAGTCTCCTCACAAATACGGAAGCATGCGGTCAAGACGGCCTGCGTCTTCGGCGCGAACGTGGTTCGTCTGCCTCAGGTTGCGCTTCCGCTTGGTCGCTTTCTTGGTGAGGATGTGGCTCTTGTTGGCGTGGCCGCATTTGTACTTGCCGGAAGCTGTCTTCCGGAAGCGCTTGGCCGCCGCCCGATTGGTCTTGATCTTGGGCATTGCAGAGGTCCTTGGGGTCGTTTCGAGTACTGGCCTGGGCGGTGGGTGCCGGAGCAACCACACTTTCCGTCCTGCCCTGCCGGTTGATAGGTCATTGATCCGAAAGAAGAATCCCTCGAAACCAAGACGGGTCCACGGTGACATTGGCGCACCCCGGCGAACCGGGCCGGCCATTATGCCTACGCATGGTTTCCCATGCAAATCAAAGCGTTGACTTCAACGCCCGCGCCCGGCGTTGACCTGGTCCTGGCTGGACTGTTGCGCCGGTTGCTGGGCCGGTTCCAGCGTTTGCTGCTGCGGGTTGAGGCCTGGCTGCGATTGCGATGCATGCAGACCCGGCGACTGCCGGCTGCTTTCCGCCAGCGGCGTCTGCATGGCGAGCTGTTGATCGACCTGGGCGTAGCGCTGGGTTTCCGGGGTGGCGCCCTCTATCGCGAAAGCGCGGCCGTTCTCGGCGAAAGCGACCCGATCGATGACGATCCCGGCCTTGTCCGACTCCAGCGCCAGCGCGCCGGAAAGATTCTGGGTCTGCGCGTCGAAGGGCTTGCCGGCCGCGCGCTCCGCGACCTGCACCTGTTCGAGCGAGCGCTCGTACTGCGCGTTGAGCGGGTGGCGCTTGTCCGACATCAGGGTGTCCGCATTGGCGGCACGGCTACCGGTCGTCATCTCCATCGCGTCGATCACCGCATCGATGTAATGCATGTCGACCGCGTGCCTGGTGGACTTCACCGGATTGAACTTCTGCCAGAAGCTCAGCGGATCGGGGTCCGGCAGTTCGATCTTGTGGCCGATGGCGTCGGGCATCAGGCTGCGCATGATCGGCGTGCGCTCCTGCAGATCGGTCAGGATCTCGTTCTTGACGGCATAGCGACGGATCAGACCGTTTTCCGCCTCCTGCGCAGCCGCGTCCGGGTCGAGACCGACCCGCGACATGGTCTTGTCGTGGACGCCGGCGGCGTTGAAGGTGACGGCCGGCGTGTCGGTCGCGACCGCGGCGGCGGCGGCCAGGCCACCGCCCAGCGAATGGCCGGTGATGACCACATCGTCGCCGAACGCGACCTTGGTCTGACGCGCGAGCGCCATGGCCTGGTTGTAGTGCGTGGTCTCGAAGCCGAGGCCCTGGCCGAGGTTGACCAGCCAGTCCTTGCCTTCATCGGTGCCGCTGTAGGCCAGCACGATGCGGCCTTCATCGTCGCCGTAGATCCGCGCCTTGAAGCCGGTCTTGGCGTCGTCGAGCACGGTCGGATCGATACCGGCTTTCCGCAACTGATCGTCGCTCAGGCGCGAGAAGCCGTCGACCGCATTCCCGGTCGGACGGCCGTAGGTCTCGTCGTACAGATCGGCCATGATCCGAGCCATGGTGAGGTCGACCGGCTTGCCGGTCTGACCCCGCACTTCCTCGGCGAACGAGGGACGGTCCGCTCCGGCGGCGGCGACGGCAGGATCTGCCGTGGGGCCGGAAACATTCGCTGCGTCTTGCGCCATGACGTGCTCCATCCTGCTATGAATCGCGATTCAAGATCCGGCTCAGCGCGCGCCGCGGCTGGGCGCCGCCTGATCCTGGTTCGGCTCCGCCTGCGCAGCGGTCTGTTGCGGCGCATTCTGCTGCGGTGCGGTGGGCGTCTGGGTCTGGCCGAGTTCCACGGACTGCCGGCTGCTCTCGACCAGCGGGGTGTGCATGCTGACGTTCACCGACACCTGCGAGTAGAGCTGCGTTTCCGGCTGCTGGCCCTGCACCGCGAACGCGCGACTGCCGTCGTTGCTGAGGGTGGCGGTTTCCGGATTGACGCCTTCGCGATGCGCGGCGAGGGTCAAGGCGCCGGCCACGTTCTGGCTCTGGCGGACATCGAGGCCCTGCTGCTGCAGCGCCGGCTGCAACTGGTCGAAGTTGCGCTGGAACTGGGCGTGGAAGGGATGATCCTCATGGGTCATCGTCGCATCGGCGCGCAGGCCGTAGCCGAAGAATTTCTCCTGAGCGGTGATCACGGAATCCATCGAATGCATCTGCACGCTGTGCTTCACCGACTGCACCGGGTTCACGCGCTGCCAGAACCCTTGGGGATCGGGATCCGGCAGTTCGATCTTGTGACCCATCGCATCGGGCATCAGGTAGCGGGTTGCGATGCTGCGTTCCTGCAGTCCGGTCAGGATTTCGTTGTCCACCGCATAGCGGCGGATCTGGCCATGGGTCGCTTCTTCCTTCACCGCGGACGCATCCAGACCGATGCGCTCGAGCGTCTTGTCCTTCACGCCGGCAGCGTTGAACGTGACCGCGGGGGTATCGGTGGCGGCCGCGCCGACCGCGGCGAGGCCGCCGCCGAGCGAGTGGCCGGTGATGACCAGCTCGTCGCCGAACGCGACCTTGGCCTGGCGGGACAGCATGACCGCCTGGTTGTACTGGGAAGTCTCGAAACCGAGCCCCTGGCCGAGATTGGTGCCCCAGTCCTTGCCGGCATCGGTGCCGCGGAATGCCAGCACATAGCGGCCCTGCCCGTCGCCGTAGATGTCGGCGTCGAAACCGCTGGCGTCGTTGCTGCGCAGCGCCGGGTCGATGCCGACCTGACGGAACTGATCGTCGGTCAGCGGCCGGAACTGCGCGGTGTCGCCACGCTGGCGGTCGTCGGAGGTATAGACGTCGCGCGCAAGATGCGCGAGCGTGATGTCGATGTCCTTGGGCGCGGTACCGCGCACTTCTTCGCCGAACGACTCACGGTTGAAAGTCTGCCCGCTCAGCGGGTCGAACACCTGACGGGCCTCATGACGATCTGGATCGAATTGCGCGTTCATCCTTTACCACTCCCTCAAACAGGATTATTCGGACCGGGACGCGCCCGGTCGACGGATCGTGCGGACTGCGCTCAGCGCGCGCCTTCGAGCGGAATGCCGTGCGACGTGAGCCACGCCTCGACCGCTTCGCGGTGCTTGCGGGTCTCGGCATTCAACAGCGCGGCACGGGTCATGAAGAGATAGCGCTGGAAGGTCACGCCCTGGGCGTTGCGGGCCATCGGATCGGCCCCCGCGTTCAACAGGTCCAGCGCGCGGGCAGGTTCGTTGATCTGGCCGGTGACGTGCAGCGGCGTATTGCCCATGCGGTCGGCCATGTCCGGGTCGGCGCCCGCCGCCAGCAGGGCGCGGAACTGTTCGTCGCGCTCGCCCATCAGCGCGGCGCGCAGCGGGCCGGCGCCGGAGACGGGGTTGGCGACGTTCGGATTCACCTTGCGGGCGAGCAGCTCGGAGAGATAAGCGCCATCGTTGGCCATCGCGGCCATGTGTACGACGGTATCGCTGTCCATGCCCGGCTGCAGCGGATCGGCGCCGAGATCGAGCAGCGCCTTCATGCTGTCGAGGCGTTTGTTCAACAGCGCCCACTGCAGCAGGGTGACGCTCTTGTCGCCCTTCGTCGAAAGATCGACGCTGGCGGCCAGAGTACGGATCCGGGCGACATCGCCCCTGGCGATCGCCTCGGCCAATTCGGCCACGCGCGGATCGGCGAACACTTCTCGTGCGTCCACCGCACGGACTTCAGCTGTTGCGGACATCGGTTTCTCCATTGCACAGGCGGGAACGACCACGCATAAGGCCATGATAAGCGATACGGCAAAGGCGCAAGCGCGGGTCGGAACGTTGGACATGACACTCCCGGATTGGATTCGGCCGGCCGCTTACGCGGACGACAGGTTGATCCTACACGACGGACTCTAGACGATCGGCTCTACACCCCTTGCCACGGACGCTCGAGCACCGCTGCCGATCGATTCCACAACCGTGGCCGACCGAGGACATCAGGCCGGCGCATTGTCCAGCGGAATGTCGTGCTCGAGCAGCCAGGTCAGCACCGCTTCCCAGGTCCGGCGGGTATCGGCATGCTGAAGATCGGGCCGGGTCATGAACACATAATGCTGGAAGGTCACATCCTGGGCATTGCGGCGCAGGGGATCGGCACCCGCGTTGAGCAGATCCAGCGCGCGCTGCGGCTCGTTGATCAGGCCCGCGATGTGCAGCGGGGTATTGCCCATGTCGTCCGCACGGTCGGGATCCGCGCCTGCGGCGAGCAGGATACGGAACTGCGCCTCGCGCTCGGTCATCAATGCGGCGCAGAGCGGCGCGGCAGCGGTCTCGGCATTGCCCACATTGGGGTCGGCGCCGTGCGCCAGTACGGCCTGCAGGAACTGCGGCTCTTCGAGCATGCAGGCGAAGTGGACGGCGGTGTCGCCATCCATGCCCGGCTGCGCGGGATCAGCGCCGGCATCGAGCAGGGCCTGCACGCCGTCGAGACTGCGGGTGAACAGCGCCCATTGCAGCAGTGTGACGCGCTTGTCGCCGATCGCGGCGAGATCGGCGGTGGCGGCCAGCGCGCGGACCTTGCCGATGTCGTCTTCGACGAGGGCCTCCGCGATCGCCTCCGCCGCGGGGTCGGAAAAGATCCTGTAAGGCGATACGGGTGTTTCTACGACGGACATCCTGCACTTCCTCTGCCCGGAGCGGCGACCCGGGCGCCGTTCGTTAATAGCATGGCGATTTGTGGCCTGTAAACCGCGGCGCGCAATGAATCGGAAGACGCGCACGCTCGAAGCGCAACAAAAACGAAGGGCGCCGATCGGCGCCCTTCGGATCGCCCTCGCCCGTCATCGCAACGGGAGAGGATTCGTTTCGTTCGCGAAGCTTATTTCTTCTTCGGCGCGATCATCATCACCATCTGCCGGCCTTCGAGGCGCGGGCGGGATTCGATGATGATGTCTTCGCCGAGATCGGCCTCGATGCGCTGGGCCATCTGCCGGCCAAGCTCCATGTGGCTCATTTCGCGGCCGCGGAAGCGGATGTTGACCTTGATCTTGTCGCCCTCTTCCAGGAACTCGCGCATCTTGCGCAGCTTGATCGCGTAATCGCCTTCGTCGGTGACCGGACGGAATTTGACTTCCTTGATCTCGACGATCTTCTGCTTCTTCTTCGCAGCGGCGGCTTTCTTCTGCGTCTCGAATTTGAACTTGCCGAAATCCATGATGCGGCAGACCGGCGGATCGGCGTTCGGCTGGATCTCGACGAGGTCCATGCCTTCGTCTTCGGCCTTCGCCAAGGCTTCGTCGCGCGACAGAACGCCGATCATTTCGCCATCGCTGCCGATCACGCGCACGCGCGGCACGCGAATCTCCTGATTCTTGCGGTTCTGCTTTTCCTGGGGGGTACTGATATCTGGATCTCCGAAGGGGGTGGTTCCGTCCGGCGATCACGCCGGACGGCATTTACATCACGCTGCGCTGGGTGCGTTGCGGAGGTGGTCGACGAAATCGACGACGGACATCGAACCGAGATCTTCCCCTCCCCGCGTGCGCACCGCAACAAGCCCGTTTTCCTTCTCGCGGTCGCCGACCACCAGCAGGAACGGCACCCTTTGCAGCGTGTGCTCGCGGATCTTATAGCCGATTTTCTCGTTCCGCAAATCGGCCGAAACCCGGAGGCCTTGATTCATAAGGGTTTTACGGATTTCGTCCACATAATCGGCTTGCGCATCGGTGATATTCATCACAACGGCCTGGATCGGGGCCAGCCAGGCCGGGAATTGACCGGCGTAGTGCTCGATCAGAATGCCGATGAAGCGCTCCATCGAACCGACGATGGCGCGGTGCAGCATGACCGGGTGGCGGCGCTGGCTGTGCTCGTCAACGTACTCGGCGCCGAGGCGGCCGGGCATCATGAAATCGACCTGCATCGTGCCCAGCTGCCAGGTCCGGCCGATGGCGTCCTTGAGGTGGTATTCGATCTTGGGGCCGTAGAAGGCGCCCTCGCCCGGCAGCTCCTCCCACTCCACGCCGGCCGAGCGCAGGGCCGATCGCAGGGCGTCCTCGGCCTTGTCCCAGGTGGCGTCGTCGCCGAGGCGGGATTCCGGGCGCAGCGCGATCTTGATCTGGATGTTCTCTCCGGAAGCCGCGGTAAAACCGAAATGCGTATAGACCGCCAGCGCCTGCAGATGGAACGCGCGGACTTCTTCCTCGATCTGGCCTTCGGTGCAGAACACGTGGCCGTCGTCCTGGGTGAAGCCGCGCACGCGCAAGATGCCGTGCAGCGCGCCCGAAGGTTCGTTGCGGTGGCAGGCGCCGAACTCGCCGTAGCGGATCGGCAGGTCGCGGTAGCTGTGCAGGCCCTGGTTGAACACCTGGACGTGCCCCGGGCAGTTCATCGGCTTCAGCGCATAGGTGCGCTTCTCCGATTCGGTGAAGAACATGTTGTCCTTGTAGTTGTCCCAGTGGCCGGACTTCTGCCACAGGGCCACGTCGAGGATCTGAGGGCAGCGCACTTCCTGATAGCCGCTGTCGCGATAGACCTGGCGCATGTACTGCTCGACCACCTGCCAGATCGCCCAGCCCTTCGGATGCCAGAAGATCAGGCCCGGGCCTTCTTCCTGCAGATGGAAGAGGTCCTGCTGCTTGGCGATCTTGCGATGGTCGCGCTTCTCGGCTTCTTCGATGCGCTGGATATACGCGGCGAGCTGTTTCTTGTCGGCCCAGGCGGTGCCGTAGATGCGCTGCAGTTGCTCGTTCTTGGAATCGCCGCGCCAGTAGGCGCCGGAAATGCGCGTCAGCTTGAACGCCTTCAGGAAGCGCGTGTTCGGCACGTGCGGGCCGCGGCACATGTCCACGTATTCCTCGTGGTAGTACAGGCCCATGGCTTTTTCGTCGGGCATGTCCTCGACAAGCCGCAGCTTGTAGTCCTCGCCGCGCGACTGGAATACCGCGACGACTTCTTCACGCGGCGTGACCTTCTTGATCACGTCGTAGTCCTTGTCGATCAGCTGGATCATGCGCTGTTCGATCGCGACCAGATCTTCGGGCGTGAAGGGACGCTCGTGCCAGATGTCGTAGTAGAACCCTTCCTCGATCACCGGGCCGATCACCATCTTCGCGGCCGGGTACAGTTGCTTGACCGCGTGGCCGACCAGATGCGCGCACGAGTGGCGGATGATCTCCAGCCCTTCGGGATCCTTGGGGGTGATGATGCGCAGGCGGGCGTCGTGGTCGATGCGGTCGCTGGCGTCGACGAGGCGGCCGTCGACCTCACCGGCGACGGTGGCCTTGGCCAGGCCGGCGCCGATCGAGGCGGCGACGTCCATGACGGATACGGGATGGTCGAATTCGCGGCGGCTGCCGTCGGGGAGCGTGATTGCGATCATGGGAATGGCTGTCTGTCTCGAGGGTCTGTAGGAGGGGCTTTAGCCCGATCCGGTCATGGCGTGCGGTCGCAAAGCTCGGGGCTGAAGCCCCTCCTACGGCACGTGCAAGAAAAAAGCGCCCCGAAGGCGCTTCGCGTGGTCGCGGGCCTCGGGCGTCGTGATCAGGGGCGGGTGGTAGTGCTCATGTCGCACGCTCGGCGCCGGTTTCCCGGGGCCACCTTGTTCAATCGCTGAGGCCGCAAAGTTAGGCGTCACAGGGCCGGAAGTCAATGAATCCAAGGCTTTGCGGCGACACCCGCCGCGGCCGCGCACCTTTTCGCGCGGGCCCTGCCCGCCCCCGCAGCCCGTTGGCGCGTTCTACACTCGCCCATCCCGGACGAGAACGCACGATGGCGCAGAGCATCCACGACTTCCACGACGATCCGCGCAATGCGCAGATCAGGATCTGGATCAACGGCGCGCTGAAGCCGCGGGCCGAGGCGACGGTGTCGGTGTTCGACAGCGGTTTCGTGCTGGGCGACGGCGTGTGGGAAGGTCTGCGGATCATCGGCGGACATCCGGTCTTTCTCGACGAACATCTCGACCGCCTGTTCGAGGGCGCCAAAGCCATCGCCCTGAATATCGGCATGGATCGCGCCCAACTGGCCCGCGCGATCTACGACACCCTGGCCGCCAACGACATGCACGATGGCGCGCACCTCCGGCTGATGGTGTCGCGCGGCGTGAAACGCACGCCCTACCAGGACCCGCGCGTGACCGTGGGACCGGCGACGGTGGTGATCATCCCCGAGTTCAAGGTCGCCAAACCCGAAACCCTCGCCGCCGGGCTACGGCTGTTCACCGTGCACGTGCGCCGCGGCTACCCGGACGTGCAGGATCCGAAGCTCAACAGCCACAGCAAACTCAACTGCATCACCGCCTGCATCCAGGCGATTGAAGCCGGCGCCGACGAGGCGCTGATGCTGGACCCGCACGGCTTCGTGGCCACCTGCAATTCCACGCATTTCTTCATCGTGCGCCGCGGCGAAGTGTGGACATCGACCGGCGACTACTGCCTGGGCGGCATCACCCGCGCCAACGTGTTGCGCGCATGCCGCGAGGCCGGCATTCCCTGTTTCGAAAAGAACTTCACCCTGAGCCAGGTCTATTCCGCCGAGGAAGCCTTCATCACCGGCACCTTCGCCGGATTGGCACCGGTGCGCAGCGTCGATGGCCGGACCATCGGCGACGACAGACCTGCACTGCCCGGCCCGATGACGACGCGGCTGCAGGCGCTGTATCGCGACCTGATCGCGCGCGACATCGCATTCCGGGCCGGCGAGCGCTTCGCATGACCGCGCAGGCGACGCCGCCGCTGCGCATCGCGATGTGGAGCGGCCCGCGCAACATCTCCACGGCGATGATGCGCGCCTGGGAAAACCGCGAGGACTGCGTGGTGAGCGACGAGCCGCTGTATTCGGCCTATCTGGCGACGACCGGGCTGGATCATCCCGGTCGCGAGGAAGTCATCGCCGCCGGTGAGACCGACTGGCGCCGCGTCGCCGACGCCCTGCTCGGCCCGGTGCCCGGCGACAAGCCGGTCTGGTACCAGAAGCACATGAATCATCATCTCCTACCGGACATGGACACCGGATGGGTGCTCGGCCTGCGCAACATCCTGCTGATCCGCGAGCCGTCCGAAGTGGTGGCGTCGTATCTGAAATCGCGCGCGACGGTGACGCCCGACGACATCGGCCTGCCGCAGCAGGGGCAACTGTTCGATCTGCTGCATGCGCGCCTGGGGGAAATTCCGCTGGTGATCGACGCCGGCGATTTCCTGCGCGCGCCCGAAGCGCATCTGCGCGCGCTGTGCCAGCGGCTGGGCATCGCGTTCACGCCGCGCATGCTGGCGTGGCCCGCGGGTCCGCGCGACAGCGACGGCATCTGGGCGCCCTACTGGTACGACGCGGTGTGGCGCTCCACAGGTTTCGAACCCTGGCGTCCGCGCGAAGACACGCTGAGCGGCGATGCGCTGGCGGTGGCCGAGGCGTGTCGGCCGGTGTACGAGCGGCTGCGTCGCCATCGAATGGCCGTGGGTTGAAACAAAGAGGTAAGCCTTTGTTTCGAGATCAGCGCTTGTAGATGCCTGCGCTCTGCTCCCCTCTCCCATCGGGAGAGGGGTTGGGGGAGAGGGTACGGCGCAGCGACGAGCGTCATCAGCGCCCGAACCCTCATCCGGCGCTGCGCGCCACCCCGGATCAAGTCCGGGGCAGGCTCTTCTCCCGAGGGGAGAAGGAAAAAGTTACGGCCACTTGGAGAGCCATGCGTTGCTCCCCTGTCTCGCCGGGAGAGGATCGGCGGAGATGGTACAGCGCAGCGACGAGCATCATCGGTGGATGATCGGCGCACGAAACCTCACAACGGCGGCAACACCACCGCGCTGGCGACATGCCCATCCGCAACCCGATAACGACCATGGATGCGCGTGTGCCCCGGCAGACTCGCGCCCGGCACCAGCACCTCCGCGATAAAACCGTCCTCGCCCGCGAATTCGATCTCGACCTGCTGGAAATCCAGAAATATCCGGCGCTCCGGATAGATCGCCTTGTACACCGCTTCCTTGATCGAAAACACCAGGATGCCGCCCAGCGGGCCGAGTGCCGACGGCAACGCGTCGATGCGGCCGCGTTCGGCCGGACGCAGGATCGACGCGTGGAGGACTTCGTCGAGCGCCCGTGCGGGCTCGACGTCGATGCCGATGCCGGCGCTGACCGCGCGCGGCGCCAGCGCCACCGCGCACAGCGAACGGCAATGGGTGATCGAACCGACCACCGCCTGCGGCCAGGTCGGCACGCGGTCCTTGTCGCGAAGCAGTGCGTCGGTAGCGACGCCCGCGCGGTGCAGCAGCGTGCGGGCCAATTCGCGGCCGGCGGCGAATTCCAGCCGCCGCGATTCCACCGCGCGTTCGATCAGGCCCTGCTCGGACGCGGGCAGACGCGCGGGCACCGCATCGGCGGGCGCCATTTCGGCGACCAGCACAGCATCCGGCAGCAGCGCGCGGAACAATTTCGATTCGACAGCGTCCATGCCCGCGCGACTCAATGCCGCATGACCCACCACAGGCCCCCGCCGATCATCGCCACCAGCGCGGCTGCGGCGGCGCCGAGGATGCGATCCTGCTTCAGCGCCCGCGCCCGTGCATCGGCGTAAGGCATGGTGGTGTGCGACACCATGGTATAGATCGGCAGCCAGGTTTTCGGCATCAGCCGATTGAGGGCCACGTCGAGACGCTTGCGGGCGACGAACCACGGCGAACTGACTTTCTGCCGCAGCTCGACGAAATTCGCCTTCGACAATTCCATCAGCACGTCGGTCTGCGGGCGCCGCGCCTGCTCGTAGGCGGCGAATGCGGCCGCGCGATCGCTGCCGTGGGTTTTCAGCGCGGACAGCAGCGCCGAACAGTCCTCGAACGCGGAATTCATGCCCTGACCGTAGAACGGATACACGGCGTGGGCGGAATCGCCGACCAGCACCATCCAGTCGTCGAAACGCCAGGGCGCGGTCTTGGTGGTGAGCAGCGAGCCCGTCGGTCGACTGGTCCACTGGCCGACCAGACCCGGCAGCATCGGCAGCAGGTCGGGGAAATATTTCTGGAACAGCGCGCGGATGTCGTCCGGGGTTTTCGTGGTCTCGAAACTGTCGGCGCCTTCGTGCGGCAGGAACAGCGTGAGCGTGTGCGAACCATCGCGATTGGGATGCGATACGAACAGCCCGTGCGCGCGCGGCCAGACATGCAGCGCGGTCTGGTCGATCACCGACGCGCCGTCGGGGCCGGCGGCCAGCGTCAGTTCCTTGTAGCCCCACTCCAGGTATTCCTGGTGATAGTCCGCGCGCATGCCGCGCTGCATCTCCGGCCGGCAGCGCGAAAACGCGCCGTCGGCGCAGATCACCCAGTCGGCGGCGACCCGGCGCGCGACTCCGCCGGTTTCGATCTCCAGCTCGCGGCGGTCCTTGTCCACGCCTAGCAAGCGGTGATCGAAATGCAGGGTCACGCCGGGCTGGCGCTCGGCGCGGTCCAGCAGCAGGCGGATCAGTTCGCTGCGGTCGATCGAATACAGCACTTCGCCGCGGTTCTTGCCGTAGGGCTGGAAACGGGTGCTGCCATCGGGCGCATGGATCACGCGTCCGCGCATCACCACGGTGAGCGGCATCACCACGTCGATCAGCCCGACTTCCGTCAGCGCCTGGATGCCGCGCTTGGACAGGCCGAGGTTGATCGACCGGCCGCCCTCGGCGCCGTCCACGCGCGGATCCTCGCGACGCTCGTACACATCCACGCCGTAGCCGCGCTCGGACAGCGCCAGGGCCAGCAGCGAACCGGCCAGCCCGCCGCCGACGATCGCGACCCGTCGCGGAGCGCTCGCGGTGTCGCCTCGGGTTGCGATCCCCTCCGCCGTCATCGCACGGCCTCGGGCGCGCTGCAGGCGCGCAATTCGATCTCGGCCTGGACCAGCGCCTCCACCGCCTGTTCGAAATAGTTGCGGCGGATCGTGCCGCCGAGACGGCGCAGATACGAACGCAGATACGCGCCGCGCACCTGCGGCGTGTCGAGTTCGCGCTTGAGGAACGGCAGGTCGGATTCGACCATGTGGCGCATCACCAGCATCGGAATGGGACTGCGCAGCGGACGGAAGTCCGGATTGCGCAGGCCGGGGGTTTCGTTGTTGGCGTGGAACTCGCCCAGCATCAGCCCCACTTCCACGAAGTTGGGTTTCATCCGGGTCTGGATCGCGTCGATCAGCGGCGCATCGCTGGCGTCTAGACCCGAGAACACCACCATGAACACCTTGTTGATCGCCATCGGGCCTTCGCGCGGTTCGGTTTCGAGGAACACCTGACGGCACTGCTCGACGGCATCCTGGATGCGCTGCGGGTCGGGTTCGGATTCGGAGATCTCCGCCAGCCAGATCGTGTCCAGCTCCAGCGCCATCGGCGTGAACGGACAGACCGGCCCAGCACGCCCCACGTCGCGATGCGGCCGCGCCAGGAAATCCCGGATCCAGTTGACCGTCGAACCCAGCGCCGATTCCGGCGCGTTTTCGGCGTCCACCTCGGAGGCGCGGCGCAGCGAGAAATCCATGCCCGAAGCAGCGGTTTTCGGAACGATGTCCGTGGACACGGCCGCCGGCCTGGGGCACGCGGATTCTGCAGCGCGCACCTTCGTCGCCTTGGTCTGGTCAGTTGCGTTCATTGCTCGATTCCTTAAGTTCTGTCTTTCGTGGCATGCGCCTTGCACGGATGGCGTCGGATCCGCATCGCGCCCGGCGTCCGCCGGGGAATGCCCGCCTCCCGCACACGCACTTTCCCTATCCCTTCTCTTCTCAGCCCGGTTCCTCGGCCCGGGCGACCGGAATATCCGTTCGCGACCCCTTTTGCGCCCTATGGCGACGACGCGAACGCTTTGAAACTTTCGATACCGCTACATCTCCTCATCCCGCCATTTGCGGACACGGATCGCTCCGGACGCGGATCGCTCAAACCGCGACCACCGGCGCTTCCGCATCCGGCAGATCCCGCTCGACCTGTCGGATAGAACGTATTCCGTAGCCGATCACCGTCACCGCGACCATCGCGCCCCCCAGCACAATGAACATCACACCCAGGCCGCGCCCCTCGCCGACCCCGATCAGCACACCGACCGTATCGGCCAGCGCCCCGCCCGGCATCAGCGCCGGTTCGAACACGAACTCGGCCAGCGGCCCGGCCAGCAGATAGCCCAATGGCAGCGCCGCCTCGCCCGTCATGCGCAGTATCGCCATACAGCGTCCCAGCAGATGCGACGGGACTTTGGTCTGCCACAGTGCATAACTTGCCGACTGGGCCGGCGGAATGCTCAGGAACATCAGGAAACCGGCGACTACCAGCAACATGAACGACGGCGCCAAGCCATGGGCCGCGATCGCCAGGCCGCTGAGCAGGCTGAAGCCCAGCAGGCCATCGATCTTCCGCTTCGGGCCGCCCCAGATCGTGATCAGCAGGCCGCCCACCAACAGGCCGCTGCAGGCCAGCGACATCTGCAGGCCGAGCAGGCTTTCGTCCTGGTTAACCACGATCAGCACCAGCGGCGTGATGGCGATGCTGGCGATGGCGAACAGGAAACTACCCGCGGCGCTGATGCCCAGCAGGCCCAGCAGCCCCGGACGTTCGGCGACGTAACGCCAGCCTTCGTGCGCTTCGCGCAGCAGGTTGTCTTCCGCTTCGGGGTCGCGCGCGGGCCGCGGGATCCGCGCAAGCGCGATGCAGATGGCGCCCACCACGAAGGTCAGCGCATCCACCACCAGCACGCCGGTGATGCCCATCGTGCTCATCAGGATGCCGGCCAGCGCCGGTCCGCCCACCAGCGCCAGCCCCTGGCCGGTCTGGATCAGGCCGTTGACCCGGGTCAGCTGCTCGCGCTCGGCCAACAGCGGCACGCTGGCCGCATACGCGGGCTGCAGGAAGGTGTTGGTGATCGCCGTCAGGCCGACGCCGAGATACACATGCCACAGTTCGAGATGGCCGATGCCCACAAGCAGCGCCATCGTCCCGATCACCGCGACCGACACGCATTCGCAGACGATCATGGTCCGCCGGCGGTCCCAGCGGTCGACCAGGGCGCCTGCAAAAGGCAGCAGCAGGAACGCGGGCACCGCCATCGCCACGAACACCAACGCGAAGCGCGTGGTGGAACCGGTGGTCTGATACACCCAGAGCCCCAGCGCGAACGTGGTCAGCCGCGAACCGACGCCCGAGACCAGCTGGCCGAACCAGATCAGCAGGAAATTGCGCAGGCCCGGAGACGGCTCGGCACTGCGTGGCACGGCGGACGCATTCATGCGTCGACCGCCGCGATCGCAGGCAGCGCACCGCGCGACTGCAGGAAGCGCAGATACCGCTCGAACAGCGCGCGATCCGCAGGCAGGCAGCGCTCGCCCCACGGCGCGCCGATGGCTTCGGTGGCCGTGCAGTCGAAGACCGGGATGCGCTGGACGTCGGCGTCGGTCGTCTCGGCGGCGGACTGCGTCGGATCGGGCGCTTCGGCGAACAGGCCGGCGAACGGCTTGAGCGCGTTGTCCTCGCCCGCGGCGATCGACGCCATCAGCGCCTGCCGCCACTGGCGGTAATCGACTTCCTCGATCGGGCACACATGTTCGCGGATGGCGGCCACCGCTTCGGTCACCGGCAAGGTATGCGGATTGAAGTAGTGGTAATTGCCGTTGGCGTCGCCGACGCCCAGCAGGACGCGCACGATGGTGCGGGCGACGTAATCCACCGGGGTCATGTCGAAGAAATCGTCGGGCGCGTGCGGCGCCTTGCCCAGTTGCACGCAGCCGCGGATCCAGGCGTTGAAGTAATCGCCCGGGTTGCTGATACCGGACACGCCGTCGCCGGTGATGCGCGCCGGACGATGGATCGCCAGCGGAACGCCGCGCGCGCGCGCCAGCAGGCCGAGCTGTTCGCCGACCCATTTGCTCTGGTTGTAGCCGCCTTCCTGCCCCGGGCCGTCGGGCGGCGCGTGGGTTTCGGCGACATTCACGCCGGAATGCAGACGGGTGACGTACACACCGAGCGTCGAGACCAATTGCACCGGTTTGAGGTGCGCGGTGGTCGCGAGCCTCAGCACTTCGCGGGTGCCGCCGACGTTGGCCGCTTCCAGATGCGCGTACGGCGCGATGAAATTGACCTGGCCGCCGTTGTGGACGATCGCGTCGACTCGCTGCGCCAGCGCCTCGAATGCCGACGGCGTCAGGCCGAGCAGCGGGCTGGACAGATCGCCCAGCACCGGCACCAGCCGCGCATCGTCGCCTTCGCGCCACAGCCCGTAGCTTTCGAGATTGCTGCGAATGCGGCGGATGCTGTCTTCGGCGCTGTCGGCACGGACCAGGCACACCACTTCGGCCGCGCTCAGATCGATGAGATCGCGCAGCACGTACGCGCCGAGAAAACCGGTGGCGCCGGTCAGCAGCACGGATCTCGGCGCAGCGCGCGGCGCGACCGCGGGCGCCACGCGCGCGCTGTCGATCGACTCGGGCAGCGTGACCTGCGCTTCGATGTCGAAAACCTCGACCGCTTCGCCGGCCAGCATGCGATCGATGGTTTCCGACAGGCCAGCGACGGTCGGTGTGGCGAACACCGCCGACAGCGGCAGTTCGACGCCGAGCGCCTCGTGCAGTTTGAACACCAGCGGCAGCGTCGACAGCGAGTCGCCGCCGCAGGCGAAGAAGTCGTCGTCGGTGCTCAGCGATTCGCGCCCCAGCACATCGCGCCAGATCGCGAGCACCGTGTGTTCGGTCGGCGTCTGCGGGTCGCGGATCGCGCGCTCCGCGATGGCGTCCTCGCCGGGCGCCGGCAGCGCGCGGCGATCGATCTTGCCGTTCGCGGTCAGCGGCATCGCATCGAGGAACACGAACGCCGACGGCAGCATCGCTTCGGGCAAACGCCGCGCCAGGCCGGCGCGCAGCGCGGCGGCATCGACGCCGTCGGCGACGACCGCATACGCCACCAGCCGGCGATCGCCGGGGCGGTCCTCGCGCAGCAGCACGGCCACCGCCTGCACGCCGGGCAAGGCCGCCAGCGCGTTGTCGATTTCGCCCAGTTCGATGCGGAAACCGCGCAGTTTGATCTGATGATCGCGGCGGCCGATGAACTGCAGGGTGCCGTCGGGATTCCAGCGCGCGAGATCGCCGGTACGGTACATCCGCGCGCCGGGCTCATGCGGGAACGGATCGGCCAGGAAGCGTTCCGACGTGAGTTCGTCCGCATGGAGATAACCGCGGGCGACACCGGCGCCGCCGATGAACAGTTCGCCGACCACGCCGCGCGGCACCGGCTGCAGATGCCGGTCGAGCAGATGGATGCGCACGCCCGGCAGCGGCCGGCCGGCCGGCAGATCGTGGCTGGCGATTTCGGACGCATCCACGGTCGACAGCAGGGTCGCGCAGACCGAAGCTTCGGTGGGGCCATAGTGGTTACACAGCACGACGCGGCCGCCGGTGACGCCGGCGAAACGTCGCACTTGTTCGACCGGCACGCTTTCGCCGCCGATCATCATCAGATTCAAGGCCGGCAGCAGCGGATCGCTCTGCGCGCGCGTGGCCCAGCCCTCGCTCCAGCGGCGCCAGAGCGCGGCCGGCGCGTCGATCGCGGTGACGCCATGGTCGCGACAGAAACGCTCCAGCTCGAACGGGCCCAGTTCGGTCGGCGCCGGATGCAGCACCAGCGCCGAACCGCAGGCCAGCGCCGGAAACACGTCGCCCACGGACGCGTCGAAAATCAGCGGCGGGATCATCAGCAGACGCTGGCCATCGAAACGATGCCGCGCCAGGAAACCCTGCACCAGATTCACCGCGCCGCGATGCTCCACCACCACGCCCTTGGGCGTACCTGTGGATCCGGAGGTGTAGATCAGATACGCCGGATCGTTCGAGCCGATTTCGACGTGCGGCGCAGTCTCCGCATCCACGATCGTTCCGGTATGCAGCACAGGCATTCCGTTCGCCAGCGTCGCCGCGCGTTCGCGCAGCAGCGGCGGCACCAGCAGCGCCGCGGCGCCGGCATCCTGCAGCAGGAACTGCAGACGTTCGTCCGGGCTGGTCGGATCCAGCGGCAGATAGGCCGCACCGGCGAGCAATACGCCGAGCACCGCGACCACCGCATCCGCGGAACGGTCGCTCAGCACGGCGACGTATGCGCCGGGTCCGATGCTCTGCGCATGCAGGGCCTGCGCGATGCCGTTGGCGCGGCGCGACACCTGCGAATAGGTCCATTCGCGGCTGGGCTCGACCAAGGCCGCGGCTTCCGGCGTGCGTGCGGCCTGAAGCGCGAACAGTCCCTGCAGCGTATCGGACAGCGACGCCAGCGCAGGTCCGCCGTCGCCCAGTGCAGCGAGGGCAGCCCGTTCTTCGTCGTCCAGCAGCGGGATCCGCGACAGCGGCAGATCGGGATCCGCGGCGGCGCCGCGCAACAGGGCCATGAAATGTCCTGCCATCCGCTCGATCGTCGGCGCTGCGAACAACTGCGTGCCGTAGTCGATCAGTCCGGTCAGACCGTCGGGACCGTCCGAGAGCGAGAGCGTCAATTCGAAACGCGCAGTGTCCGTATCCGGCTCGAGATATTCGGCGCGCAGACCGTCCATGCCCATGTCCGTGGCGGACGCACTCTGGAAGACGAACATCGTCTGGAACAACGGCGACCGACCCGGCACGCGCTCCAGACTGAGCTGGTCGATCACGTGTTCGAGCGGCGCCTCGGCATTCTCCAGCGCATACAGCACGTGCGATTTCGAGCGCGAGAGCGCCTGGCGGAACGACGGGTCGTCGCTGAAATCGGCGCGTACCGCGACGGTGTTGACGAACAGGCCGACGACCGCTTCTTCCTCCATCGTCCTGCGGTTCGCGACCGGGGTGCCGATCACGATGTCGTTGTCGCCGGACCAGCGCGCCAGCAGCGCTTGGAAGGCGCACAGCATCAGCATGAACTGCGTCGCGCCTTCGACGCGCGCCAACTCCGCTGTAGCGGCGCGCAGTTCGTCCGGGAATCGCCAGACGTAGCGTGCGCCCTCGGCCGAAGCGGCCGCCGCGCGCGGCCGGTCGGTCGGCAGATCGAGCAGGCCGGTCGTACCGGACAGCGCGTCCTTCCAGTAGCGCAGCTGCCGCTCGCCGCGCTGTTTCTGCGCGGGCAGGTTCTGGCGCAGCACCACATCGCCGTATTGCAGGATCTTCGCCGGCAATGCGGGTTCGAGACCGCTGCGATAGGCGTTGTAGAGCGCAGCGAGTTCGGTCTGCAGGATGCCCAGCGACCAGACGTCGGATACGAGGTGATGGGTCGCGACCAGCATCACGTTCGATACGGGCGAAAGCCGCACCACCGCAACACGCAGCAACGGCGGGCGCGACAGATCGAACGGACGCAGCGTTTCTTCGCCGATGCATCGCTGCAGCTCGCGTTCGCGCCGTTCTTCCGGAAGATCCGAAAGATCGATCAGTTTCACCGGCAGATCGACGTTCTCGACGATGGTCTGCGTCGGCTCGCCCGCGCGTTCGCCGAACGAGATCCGTAGCGCATCGTGACGCTGGGCGAGTATCGTCCAGGCGCGTTCGAACGCATGCAGATCGAGCTCTCCCTCGATCCGATGATGATTGAAGACATGGTAGGCGGGCGTGCCGGGCTGCAGGCGCTCGAACACCCAGATCTGCTGTTGCGCCGGCGTCAGCGGCAGGGGCTGTCCCGGTATCGCGCGCGGCGCATCGGCGTCGGCATCATCGGACGCCGATTTCGCTGTTGCCGCGCGCTGCGCGAGATTGCGCAGCAACAGTTCGCGCTGTTGCGGGGTCAGCCTGGCGAGGCGCTCATCGAGCGCTGCGCTGCCGGCGGAAGGTGGGGTGGACGAACTCATGCGCGCACGATCTCCTTATGCTCCGTACCTGCCATTCATCCCGCGAGCATCGCCTGGATGTCTTCTTCGGACAGGTCTTCGAGCTGCTGCAGCATGCCGGCCAGGTCGTCCTGGTCGAGATTCTGCATGCGCTGAACCATCAGCAATTCGGCGAAGCGCGCCACCGTCGGCGCCTCGAACATCATCCGCAGCGTGATGTCGGCGCCAAGCACGTTCTGCATGCGGGTGACGAGCTGCGTCGCCAGCAGCGAATGCCCGCCGAGATCGAAGAAGTTGTCGTGGATGCCGATCCGCGGCTGACCCAACACGTCCGCCCACAGCGCGGCCAGGGTTTCTTCCTCGCTGCTGCGCGGTGCGGCGTATTCGCTGACCGCGAAGGCCTCCGCATCCGGCGCCGGCAACGCGCGACGATCGACCTTGCCGTTCGGCGTCAGCGGCAGCCGCTCCAGGCAGACGAAGGCCGACGGCATCATGTATTCGGGCAGACGCTCGCGGGCCAGCGCGCGCAATGCGGCGACGTCGATGCTGCTTTCACTGGATGCGCTATCGCCCGCTGTGCGCTCGCCCGACAAGCCCGGCTTCGGGACCAGATACGCGACCAGACGCTTGTCGCCCGGCCGGTCCTCGCGGCAGATCACCACCGCCTGCGCGACATCGTCGCCCAGGCCCAGCACCGATTCGATTTCGCCCAGTTCGATACGGAAACCGCGCAGCTTGATCTGATGATCGATCCGGCCGATCACTTCCAGACGGCCGTCGCGACGCCAGCGCGCGAGGTCGCCGGTGCGGTACAGCCGTCCGCCCGGACGCGACCCGAACGGATCGTCGATGAATTTCTCGGCGGTGAGTTCGGGGCGGTCAAGATAGTCGCGGGCGACGCCGAGGCCGCCGATCAGGAGTTCGCCGGCGATGCCGACCGGTTGCAGCTGCATGCGGCGATCGACGATATAGACCTGGGTGTTCGCGATCGGACGACCGATCGCCACCGGCCCCTTGCCCGGAGCCACCTGTTCGAGCGTCGACCACACCGTGGTTTCGGTGGGGCCATAGACGTTCCACAGCTCGCTGCCGCATGCCAGTAGCCGATCGGCCAGATCGCGCGGCAGCGCTTCGCCGCCGCACAGCAGACGCATGCCCGGACGGCCGCCCCAGCCGGAATCCAGCAACATGCGCCAGGTCGCGGGCGTCGCCTGCATGACCGTGGCATCCACCGCTTCGAGCAGCGCCGCCAGCGCGACGCCGTCGGCGATGGTCGCGCGATCGGCCAGCGCGATGCGCGCGCCCACGGTCAGCGGCAGCATCAGTTCGAGCAGTGCGATATCGAACGACAGGGTGGTGATCGCGCACAGCGTATCGTCGGCGCGCAGGCCCGGCTCACGCGCCATCGATGCGAGGAAATTGACCGCGGCGCGGTGCGGGATGCGCACGCCCTTGGGCCGGCCGGTGGAGCCCGACGTGAAGATCACATAGGCGATTTCCTCTGGACCGGCAACGGCGCCGCCGGCCGAGACAGGCGCATCGCTCTCCAGCGCGTCCTCGATGGTCAGCACCGCGTGGCTGCCGGCCGGCAAATCGGCCAGCAGCGCGCGCTCGGTCACCACTACCGGCGCCGCCGAATCCTCCAGCATGAAACCGATGCGCTCGATCGGATAACTCGGGTCCAGCGGCACGTAGGCGGCGCCGGCCTTCAGTGCGCCCAGCAGCGCCACCAGCATCCGCGGCGTGCGCTCCAGGAACAGTCCGACCATTCGCCCGGGGCCGCAGCCCTGCGCACGCAGCCGCGCCGCAAGCCGTTCGGCCTGCGCATCCAGTTCGGCATAGGTCAAGCGGTCGTCGCCCTGCACCACCGCGATGGCCTGCGGCGTACGCGCGGCCTGCGCGGCGAACATGGCGTGCATGGTATTTTCGGCGGGCAGCGGCGCTGCAGTCGCATTCCACTCGACCAGCAGGCGCTTGCGCTCCTGCGGCGGCAGGATGTCGATGTCGCCGATGCGTCGATCGGCATCGGCCACCACCGCGCGCAGCAGTTGTTCGAGGTGATCGGCGAAGGCTTCGATGTAATCGGCATCGAACAGATCGGTGGCGTATTCGATCAGCATCGACAGGCCGCCGCCGCTTTCGGCGGCGAAGATGGAAATATCGGAGCGCGCCGTGCCCGAATGGGTGGCGCTGATATCCACCGGCACCAGGGTCAAACCGGGCAGCACGATCGGCTCGACCGGGAAATTCTGGTAGAACAGCATCGTCTGGAACAGCGGCGCATGGCTCAGGTCGCGATCGATGTTCAGCGTTTCGAGCAGACGTTCGACCGGCAGATCCTGGTTGGCGTAGCTGTCGAGCGTCGACGTCTTCACCTGGGCCAGGAATTCGCGGAACGTGGGATTGCCCGACAGGTCGACGCGCAGCGGCAGGGTGTTGACGAAGAAGCCGATCAGCGGTTCGATCTCGCGCCGCGGCCGATTGGCGTTGCCGACGCCGACGACGATGTCTTCCTGCCCCGAATACCGCGACAGCAGCGTCTGGTAGGCGGCGAGATAGGTCATGAACGCGGTCGTGCCCTCCTGCCGGCTGAAACGCTTGACGGTCTCGTACAGCTCGGCGGGAATCGTGCGCTGCAGGATAGCGCCGCGATAACTCTGCACCGGCGGACGCGGGCGGTCTCCCGGCAGTTCCAGCACCGGCGGCGCGGACGGAAAACGCTGCTGCCAGTATTCGAGCTGCTTGCCCAGACCTTCGCTGCCCAGTTCTTCAAGTTGCCACAGCGTGTAATCAGCGTACTGGATCGGCAGTTCGGGCAAGGGCGAAGGCTCGCCGGCCAGGAACGTGCGATAGAGCTGGGTCAACTCGCCGTACAGCACGCCGAACGACCAGCCGTCCACGGCGATATGGTGCGCACTGAGGATCAGCACATGATCGTCTTCGGCGATCCGGGCCAGCATCGCGCGGAATACCGGACCGTTGACCAGATCGAACGGCGCCCGCGCATCCGCGCGCGCCAGATCGAATGCGGCGGCTTCGCGCGCATTCGCGCCGTCCGCATCGACGGCGAGCGTCGACAGATCGTGGATGGGCAGCGGCTGCGGCTGCGGCTGCAGTACGCGCTGCCACGGGCCCTGTTCGTCCTTCGGAAATACGGTGCGCAGGCTTTCGTGCCGATTGACGATCTCGTCGAGCGTGCGGCGCAGCGCTTCGACATCGAGATTTCCGTACAGACGCATCAACGAAGTGACGTTGTAGACGCTGTTGCCGGGATCGAACTGGTCGAGGATCCACAGCCGCTGCTGGGCGGACGACAGCGGCAGGCGCTCCGGACGCGCGCGACGGCCGATATCGGCCTTGACCGGCGCGGTTGCGGCGGCCCGACGTGCGAGTTGCTGCATCAGCAGCGCGCGCTTCTCCGGCGACAATCCGGCCAGACGTTGATCCAACTCACTCATGCACCGCTCCGGCTTTGCTGTCGGACGACAACTGTTGAAGGATTTCGTCGTCGCTCATGTTTTCGAAATTCTGCAGCATCGACGCCATCGCGAGCTGATCGGCCGCTTCGCAGGCAGTTGCGACCCGCGCCGCCATCTGCTCCAGGGTCGGCGATTCGAACAACACGCGCAGCGGCAGTTCGACGCCGAAGTCGTATTCGATCCGCGCCAGCATCTGGGTCGCGAGCAGCGAATGGCCGCCGAGATCGAAGAAATTGCCGCGCACGTCGACGCGCTGCAGATTCAGCAGATCGCTCCACAACGTGGCCAGCGCTTCTTCCTCCGGCGTACGCGGCGCGATGTGATCCGCACGCTCGCCGCCGGCGGCGTCCGGCGCGGGCAGCGCGTTCCGGTCGACCTTGCCGTTCGGCGTCAGCGGGAAGGCTTCCAGCGCCACGAACGCGGAAGGCACCATGTATTCGGGCAACGCGTTCTTGAGGTAAGCGCGCAGCTCGGCGTCGGCGACGGGACCGCTGTCTCTTGTGTAATACGCCACCAGGCGCTGATCGCCCGGACGGTCCTCGCGACAGTGCACCACCGCCTGGGTCACGCCTTCGTACTGCGCGAGCACGGTTTCGATCTCGCCCAATTCGATGCGGAAACCGCGCAGCTTGATCTGGTGATCGATCCGGCCGACCACCTGCACCGTGCCGTCCGTGCGCCAGAACGCCAGGTCGCCGGTGCGATACAGGCGCGCGTCGTCGCTATCGGAGAATGGATCGGCGATGAATTTCTCGGCGGTAAGATCGGCGCGTTCGCGGTACCCCGCGGCCAGCCCTTCGCCGCCGATCAGCAGTTCGCCCGGCACCCCGACCGGCAGCGGCTGCATGTGCCGGTCGACGATGTGGATCTGCGTATTGTCGACCGGGCGTCCGACGATGATCGGACCGCTGCCGGCCTCGACCTTGCACAGTGCCGAATACACCGTGGTCTCGGTCGGCCCGTAAAGATTCCACAGCTCGCGGCCCATCGGCAGCAGGCGGTCGGCGAGTTCGCGCGGCAGCGCTTCGCCGGTGGAGATGATGCGCATGCCGGGCTTGCCCGCCCAGCCCACGTCCAGCAGCATCCGCCACGTCGCGGGCGTGGCCTGCATGATCGTCAGTGCCTCGGCATCGACCAGCTTGCGCAGGCGCAGGCCGTCGCGCACGGTATCGCGATCGACCAGCAGGATGCGCGCGCCGACCGTCAGCGGAATCACCAGTTCGGTGAGCGCGATGTCGAACGACAGGGTGCTGATCGCGCAGATGGTGTCCTCGGGGCCGATGCCCGGCTCGCGGGCGATCGAACGGATCAGATTGACCGCGGATTTCTGGCGGATTTCCACGCCCTTGGGCTTGCCGGTCGAACCCGAGGTGAAGATCACGTAGGCCGGATCGTTCGCGCCGACGCCGCTGTCGGGGCATGGCTGCGCGGACGTCGGCAGCGCCGCGGCCGCATCGACCACCACTACCGACTGCACCGCCACCGGCAGCGCATCGCGCAGCGTCGCCTGGGTCACCAGCACGGTCGAACGCGAGGTGTCCACCATGTAGGCGAGACGGTCCACCGGATAGCTGGGATCCAGCGGCACGTAGGCGCCGCCTGCCTTGAGGATCGCCACCAGTCCGATCAGCATTTCCAGCGAGCGTTCGACGTAAAGCCCGACCAGCACGCCGGGCTTCACGCCCAGCGCGCGCAGTTCGATGGCGACCGCATCGGCACGGAGATCGAGCTCGCGATAATTCATCGCCCGCGCGCCGAACTGCACCGCGGTCGCATCGGGCGTACGCGCGACCTGTTCCGCGAACAGTGCGGCGATCGTGGGATTGCGCGGAAGCTCGCGGTACGTGTCGTTCCAGCGTGCCTGCTCGTCGCGCTCCGCCGCAGTGAGCAGCGGCAGTTCGGACACCGGCGTCTGCGGCGCATCGGCCGCGGCTTCCAGCAGGGTGAGCAGATGCCCGCCCATGCGGCGGATCGTCGAATCGTCGTACAGCTCGGTGCTGTACTCGAACATCAGTTCGCCTTCGTGATGCTGGTTCACGAACAGGCTCAGATCGCTCTGCGCGGTCGGCGGACGGATATCGCCCAGCGGCACATCCTCCACGCGAATCCCGGTCATCACCGAGTTATCCATCGGATAACTCTGGAAGAAATACATGACCTGCGCGAACGGCGTGTAGCTGATCGAACGCGGCAGGCGCATGTCCTCGAAGATTCGATCCAGCGGCGTGTCCGCATTCTCCATCGCATGCAGCAGGGTCGCGTGCGCGCGCGTCAGGACTTCGATGAAATCGGGATTGCCGGACAGGTCGGCGCGCAGCGGCAGCGTGTTGACGAAGAAGCCGATCACCGGCACGAGTTCGTGCCGGCTGCGACCGGCAACGCCCATCGCCGTCACCACCTGTTCCTGGCCCGTGTAGCGCGACAGCAGCACCTGGAACGCCGCGAGCACCACGGTCGACAGGGTTGTCTGGCGTTCGCGCGCAAGCGCCTGCAGGCGCGCGTACAGCGGCGCCGGAATATCGGTCGAACGGATCGCGCCGCGGAAGGTCTGCGCCGCCGGGCGCGGGCGGTCGGTCGGAAGATCGAGCACTGCGGGTGCGCCGTCGAGATGCTGCTTCCAGAAATCGAGCTGCGGACGCAGACGCTCGCCGCCCCAGGTTTCGTGCTGCCACAGCGCGACATCGGCGATCTGCAGTTCCGGCGCCGTCGTATCGATCGCTTCGCCCGCACGCAGGCGGTTGTAGGCCTCGAACATTTCGCCGAACAGACTGGTGATGGACCAGCCGTCGATGGCGATGTGATGGAACGTGAGCACCAGTAGATGCAGGTCGGGAGCGACGGCGATCAGCGCAGCCCTGACCGGCGGGCCGACCTGCAGCGCGAAGGGTTTCGCGGTTTCCTCGCGCGCGATACGGAAGGCATCTTCCCGCCGCGCGTCGAGGTCGTCGCCTTCTGCGGAGCGTTCGATCCATGGCAGGGTCTGCGTCGCGAGGATCTTCTGGTACGGCTCGCCGCCATTGGCGGGATAGACCGTTCGCAACACTTCGTGGCGGTCGATCCACGACTGGATCGCGCGACGCAGATCGGCGGCATCGAGTTCGCCGTGCAACCACTGCGCGGCCGGCGAGTTGTAGGCGAGCATGCCGGGAGAGAGCCTGTCGAGCAGCCACAGCCGGCGTTGGCCGAACGTCAGTGGGATGTGCTCTGGACGCGGCCTCGGGCGGATGCGGGACCGGGCCATGCGCTCGCGTGACGATGCCTGCCTCAGGAGCTCTCGCCGTTCGGGCGAGAGGTGAGCGAGGCGCGCTTCAAATTCATTCATTCCGTTCAACTTCCGTGCGACTGCTTGCGTGCGATTGCGTTCGCGATGGGAATCCCCGCCCATCGAACTGCAGACATAATAATACTTCCCAACCTACCACACTCCGCTTATTCTGCAATCCAAGGGACCGGTTTTGATAATGCCTGGCGTCTTCCGGATTCCAATGGCGAAATGCATGACCGGATTATTCTGGTTTTTACGAAAGCTGAGTTTTTCACGCGAACCGCGACGACCGATGTACTGCCGCAGCTCCGCCGCGACAGGCCGGTATCGCTACGGACGGCTCCCCGCACGATGAATCAGAAAACCGCCACAGACCCCATGCAAACGCTTTCAGGTTCAGCGGCGCCTGCCGAACTGATTGCGTTTTCCGCACGACTGGGCTGCGACGAAACGCTCGTGCAGGGCGGCGGCGGCAACACCTCGCTCAAATCCGGAAACGATTTCTGGGTCAAAGCATCCGGCACGTGGCTCGCACAGGCTGAGACCCGGGATGTCTTCGTCCGCCTGCCCTTGGCCCGGGTCCGCACACTCATGGCCGGAGCCGATGCGGAGCCCGCGCTGGCGGCGCTCGCCGGCCCCGACGGCCTGCGCCCTTCGATCGAGACCTCGCTGCACGCGCTGCTGCCGCACGCGGTCGTGGCGCACGTTCATTCGGTCAACGCCATCGCCTGGGCGGTCCGGCCAGATGCAGAACAGGCGCTGGCACGGGCGCTGGAAGGCCTGTCCTGGGCCTGGGTGCCGTACCGCCGCCCCGGCCTGCCGCTGACCGACGCCATCCGCGCCGCGCTGGCCGCTGCGCCGATACCACCGGACGTCCTGCTGCTCGCCAACCACGGCCTGGTGGTCGGCGGCAGCGACTGCGCCACGGCCGAGGCCCGCCTGCGCGACGTCGAACGCCGGCTTGCCCTGCCCCTGCGCGAAGCCCCCGGCCCCGATCCGGACCGGCTGCAGGCCATCAACGACGCGGGCTGGACCATTCCCGATGCCCCGCTGCTGCACGCGATCGGCACCGATGCCATCGCCTGCGCCATCGCCGTTCGCGGCACCCTGTATCCCGACCACGTCGTCTTCCTCGGCGAGCGCGCCGCCGTCGCGGACGAGCGGCACCCGCTGAGTCAGGTCATTGCCGATGCCCTCGCAGACGGTCGCGGTCCGCCGGCCTATGTCGTGGTGCCCGGCGCCGGCGTGCTGTTGTCCCCGGCCTTGAGCGATGGCGCCCGCGCGATGCTCGGCTGCCTGGCGCAGGTAGGATTGCGTTCGAGCACCGCCGACACGTTGAATTATCTCGACATCGACGATGTCGCCGCCCTGATCGGCTGGGAGGCGGAAGCCTACCGCCTCGCCCGCAACCGTATCGACACCGCTGCCGGCGCCTGAACCGCCCGCAGATCAAGGACGCAAGGAAGTTTGAAACATGCAGATCGTCGTACCCATGTCGGGCTTCGGAGAACGTTTCCGGCGCGCGGGCTATCAGATTCCGAAACCGCTGATCGAAATCGACGGCAAACCGATCATCGCCCACGTCGTCGACCTGTTCCCCGGCGAAACCGATTTCCTGTTCGTGTGCAATCAGGATCATCTCGACGATCCGGAATTCGCGATGGCCGAGCAGTTGCGGCGCTATTGCCCCAGCGGACGCATCGTCGGCATCGCGCCGCATAAACTCGGCCCGGTCAATGCCGTCCTGCAGGCGATCGAGCATATCGATCCGTCGAAGCCGACCATCGTCAACTACTGCGATTTCACCTGCGTCTGGGATTATCCCGCGTTCAAGCGCATGGTCGCCGAGGGGGAATGGGACGGCGCGATTCCCTGCTACACCGGTTTCCATCCGCACATGATGGGCTCGATCAATTACGCCTACGTGCAGACCGAAGGCGAACGGATCCTCGCGATCCAGGAAAAGCAGCCGTATACCGACGACCCGATGCGCGAGCACGCATCCAGCGGCACGTATTACTTCGCATCGGGCGCGCTGATGCGCGATGCGTTCGAGCGCTGCATCGCGCGCCCCGATCTCGCACTGGGCCAGGAGTATTACGTCAGCCTCGCCTACCGTCCGCTGCTGGAGGACGGGCGCCGCGTGGCGGTGTTCGAACTCGAACATTTCATGCAATGGGGCACGCCGGAAGACCTCACCGAATATCGCGCCTGGTCGAACGCGTTCCGCGCGCTGGCCGATCCCGCGCGCGCGCGCCGCGCGGTGCCGCAGCGCGGCGCGACGATGGTGCCGATGGCCGGACTGGGCTCGCGTTTCGCGGACGCGGGCCATGCGTTGCCGAAACCGCTGATCCCCGTCTCGGGCGCGCCGATGGTGGTGCAGGCGACGCGCGATCTGCCCGATGCCGAACGGCATGTCTTCGTGCTGCGCCGCGATCTGCCCGGCCGCGCCGACGTGGAAGCGACGCTGCGCGAGAATTTTTCCGGCTGCGCGATCGTCGAGCTGGATCAGGTGACCGATGGCCAGGCGCGCACCTGTCTGCTCGGCATGCAGGACATCGACAAGGAAGCGCCGCTGACCATCGGCGCCTGCGACAACGGCGCGATCTACGACGCCGACGCACTGCAGGCGGCGCTCGCCGACGACACCGCCGACGTACTGGTCTGGGTCGCGCGCGGTTATCCGGGCGCGCTGCGGCGGCCGACGCACTACGGCTGGGTCGACGAAACCGGCGGCATCGTTCGCGGCGTATCGGTGAAGACGCCGCTGGCCGATCCCGCGCGCGATCCCATCGTGGTCGGCACCTTCACCTTCAAACGCGCCGGCGATTTCGCCGCCGCTGCGCAGGCGATGATCGCGCGCGACGGCCGCGTCAACGGCGAGTTCTACGTCGACAGCTGCATCGAGGACGCGATCGCGCTCGGGCTGCGGGTACGGGTGTTCGAGATCGAACACTATCTGTGCTGGGGCACGCCGGTCGACCTGCGCACCTTCGAATACTGGCAGCGCTGTTTCGACCGCTGGCCTTCCCATCCTTATCGCATGGCGCTCGACAGCCGCATCGCCGATGCGGCGCCCACGGGCGCTTCGCCCACCGATCACGACACCGGCAATCACATGGACACGAAGAACGGCAGCGATCCTTCCGCGGGTACGAATGCGGATGCAGCCGACCCCAAATCGACATCGACATCGCCGGAAAGGTCGCGGGGATGGAACATCCTCGTGTCGCTCGCGCTGGCGCTGGTGACGACCCTCTCCTTCGGCCATGTCGGCGCGCACCGCACCAACGCGCCCAAGCGCGGCAATATGCCGCGCGCTTCCTCTTCCGCGCCGCGGTCGCACAAGAACGACAACGCGCTGACGCTGGCGGATGCGAACCATCGCAGCGAAGCCGCGCAGTCGCCGAACGATTCCGATGCAGCCCCGCCCGCGCGCATTCGCACTGCGCCGTTCCTGCCGCGCACCTACTTCCCGACCCACGAGGAAAACCGTTTCCAGCACGAAGGCGATGTCGCCCGCGCCCGCGCGTTCTTCCTCGAACACCGCCCGCGCAATCTCGAATACCTGCTGTACAAACGCTACGACTGGATGAACGCGCACCTGAAGCCGGGACAGCGCATCGTCGAGTTCGGCGCCGGCTCGGGGCTGAGCAAGGAATTCATCAAGCACGACGGTTTCATCATCACCGACGTCGAACCGCGCGAGTGGACCGACGCCGTGGCCGATGCGATGGATCCGCCCTTCCCGCCCGGCTCGGTCGATGTGGCGATCTTCAGCCATATGATCCACCACCTGCCCAGCCCCGCCAAATTCTTCGCAAGCGTGCACCGCATGCTCGCGCCGGGCGGGCTGGTGCTGATCCAGGAACTCAATACCTGCTTCGGGCTGAAAGCGGCGCTGCGCGCGATGCGCCACGAAGGCTGGTCCTACGATATCGACGTGTTCGATCCGGAGACCGTGGCCAACGACCCGCGCGATCCGTGGTCGGCGAACTGCGCGATTCCGGAATTGCTGTTCACCGACAACGCGGAATTCGAGCGCCGCATCCCCGGGTTCCAGATCGAGAAGAACGCACTCAACGAATGTTTCGTGTTCCTCGCTTCGGGCGGCGTGGTGGTGCGCGCGAAAACCGTCGAACTGCCGCGTTTCGCGCTGCGCGCGATCGATGGCCTCGACGGCGCGCTGGTCAAGCTGATGCCGTCGATCTTCGCGATGGGACGCTCGGTGGTCCTGCGCAAGACCGAAGCCGGGTGAACCGACGATGCGTCTGAGTCTGGTGATCCCCTGCTACAACGAAGCGAAGAATCTGCCGCTGCTTGTGGCGCGCCTGCGCGAGACCTTCGTGCGCGACGACATCGAAGCGATCCTGGTCGACAACGGTTCGACCGACGATTCGCCGGCGGTGCTGGCCGCGCTGCTGGCCGAGCCGTCGCGCATCCGCAGCGTCCGCGTCGAGAAGAACCAGGGCTACGGTTTCGGCATCCTGTCCGGACTGGCCACGGCCACCGGCGAGACGATCGGCTGGACCCACGCCGACATGCAGACGGACCCCGCCGACGCGTTGCGCGCACTGGAGATCTACGAAGCCTCGCCGCATCCCGAAGCCCTGTTCGTGAAGGGCCGACGCCATGGCCGGCCAATCGCTGACGTGGTCTTCACCGTCGGCATGTCGATGTTCGAGACGCTGCTGATGCGTCGCCGCATGTGGGACATCAACGCCCAGCCGACGCTGTTCCCGCGCAGCTTTTTCGCGACGTGGCGCGAACCGCCGCACGATTTCTCGCTCGATCTGTTCGCCTACTACCAGGCACTGCACCGTGGCCTGACCGTGGCGCGCTTTCCGGTGCGCTTCGGCGAACGCGCGCACGGCAGTTCGCACTGGAACGTCAACTGGCAGGCGAAGCTGCGCTTCATCCGCCGCACCGTCGATTTCAGCCTCCGCCTGCGCAAGGATCTGGCAAGCAAAAATTCGGCGAGCAAGGATCCGGTACGCATCCCATGATCATCGTCCGGCACCGTCGCAACACCATCGAGCAACTGCGCGAGACCGCAGTCGAATTCGGCGTGGAAGTGGATATCCGCAGCTACGGCGAACGGCTCGTCATCCATCACGATCCGTTCGTCGACGGCGAGGACTTCGAAGCCTGGCTCGCGGAATACCGCCACGGCGTGCTGATCCTCAACGTCAAGGAAGAAGGGCTGGAAGACCGGCTGATCGCGCTGATGCGCGCGCACGGCATCGAGGATTATTTCTTCCTCGACCAGTCGTTCCCGTTCCTGATCCGCAGCGCGCGCCGCGGCGAGTCGCGCTGCGCGGTGCGGGTGTCCGAGTTCGAATCGATCGACACCGCGCTGTCGCTCGCGGGCAAGGTCGATTGGGTGTGGGTCGATTGCTTCACCCGCTTCCCGCTGGACGGCGAACAGGCCGCGCGCCTGCAGGCGGCCGGTTTCAAGCTGTGCCTGGTCTCGCCAGAACTGCAGGGGCGCGACGCGGCGACGGAAATCCCGGCGCTGCGCGCGCTGCTCGCGGAGCGCGGCATCGCCGCCGATGCGGTCTGCACCAAGGAGACCGCACTGTGGCGGTAACGCTCAAACCGCTGTGGCGGGATCCGGTCTTCCGCGCGGGCCTGCTGCTGCGGCTGCTGCTGATCGTCGCGCTGGTGCCGCAGATCCAGCACGAATGGTTCATCCCGTTCCTCGAACACGCGATCGCGAATCCATCGCTGGATCCATGGACGGACTATCTCGAGGCCGGCGGCACGCCGCTGGCCTATCCCTACGGCCCGACGATGCTGCTGGCGCATCTGCCCGGCGCCCTGCCCGGCTGGTTGCTCGATGCCATCACCGGCAACGATGTCTTCACCGGCATCGGTTTCCGCATCAGTCTTCTGCTGGCCGATCTCGCCGCGCTGTCGCTGTTGTATCGCCTGTTTCCGCGCGATCCGCGCAAGCTGCTGTGGCTGTACTGGTGGTCGCCGATCGTGCTGTTCGTGACCTACTGGAACGGACAGACCGACATCGTGCCGGTGGCGCTGCTGCTGCTCAGTCTGGTGTTGCTGCGCCAGTACCGCGCCGCCGCCGCCGGCCTCGCACTCGGCTTCGCGCTCGCGGCCAAGTTCAGCATGCTGCTCGCGGTGCCGTTCGTGGGCATCTATCTGTGGCGCAACAAGCGCCTGCGCTCGTTGCTCAAGCCGTTCGCCGGGGGGCTCGCCGCGGGTTTCCTGCCGCAGTTGCTGTGGCTGGCGTCGCCGGGCATCCGCACGATGGTGCTGGGCACCCACGAATCCGGACGCATCTTCGATTTCGCGCTGCCGCTCGGCGAATCGCTGCAGCTGTATCTCACGCCGACGCTGTATCTGCTCGCCGCGTACGGCGTGTGGCGGCTGCGGCGGATGAGTTTCGATCTGCTGATCGCGGTCACCGGGCTGTCGTTCTTCCTCGTGGTCATGACCACGCCGGCGCCGCCGGGCTGGTATCTGTGGCTGGTGCCGTTCCTGGTCGCGCACCAGCTGCAGGCCGATCGCAGCGCGATGCTGCTCACCGGACTGCTGTCGATGCTGGTGATCGCGCTGCACCTGGTGATCTCGCCCGGCGCCGGCGTGCCGCCGCTCGGCTGGTATCCGCAGAGCGCCATCGCGAACCTGTCGGCGCAGCTGTCGCCGCGTCTGCTGTCGCTGTGGATGACGATGGTGGTGGCGACCGGCCTGGTGCTGATCGTGCAGATGCTGCGCGAACGCGTCGCCCGCAACGATTATTTCCGGATCGCGCAGAAACCGGTGACGATCGGCATCGCCGGCGATTCCGGCGCGGGCAAGGACACGCTGAGCCATGCGCTCACCGCCATTTTCGGCGAACACACGGTCGTGCATCTGTCCGGCGACGACTATCACGTCTGGGATCGCTTCGCGCCGATGTGGAAGGGCCTGACCCACCTCAATCCGCGCGCGAACGATCTGCAGCGCTTCAACGACGACGCGCTGGCATTGATGGACGGCAAGCCTGTCGCCTGCCGCCATTACGACCACACCGCGGGCCGCTTCCTGCCGGCGGTGCAGTTGCAGCGCAACGACGTGGTGATCGTGTCCGGCCTGCACGCGCTGCGCATGCCGCGGCTCAGCCAGCGCTTCGATGTGTCGGTGTATCTCGATATCGACGAAGACCTGCGCCGGGCGTGGAAGATCCACCGCGACGTCAACGAGCGCGGCCACCCGCTGGAGAAAGTGTTGCAGTCCATCGAACGCCGCACGCTCGATGCGCAGCGCTACATCGTGCCGCAGCGCAGCTCGGCGGATCTTGTCCTCAAGCTGCGGCCGGTGAATATCCGCCAGCTCGAAACCGCGTCGTCGCCGAAGGATCTGCCGCTGAAGCTGTCGGCCACGATCCGCAACGGCACGTATCACGAGCGTCTCGCGCGGATGCTGATCGGCATCTGCGGCCTGCATCTGGACATCGAACTGGCCGAAGATTCCGACGAGGTCGAGATGACCATCGAAGGCGATGTCTCCGCCGAGGACATCGCGCTCGCCGCCGGCACGCTGGCGCCCAATCTGCAGGAAATGCTCGACATCCACCCGAAGTGGGAAGACGGCATGACCGGGATCATGCAGCTGATGGCGCTGCTGCAGATCGAAGAATCCCTCAAGAACAGGATCCGCTGAGATGCTCGTCAAGCACCCGTCGAAGACGTTGCGCGCGCCGCGCGCGATCATCTTCGACACCGACAACACGCTGTACGCCTACGACGCGCCGCACGCGGAAGCCACCGCCGCCACCGAGGCCAAGGCGGTGCGCCTGCTCGGCGCCGACCCGGGCAGCGTCCGCGACGCCTTCCGCCAGGCGCGCGAGGAAGTCAAACGCCAGCTCGGCGAAACCGCCAGTTCGCACAGCCGCCTGCTGTATTTCCAGCGCGGCATCGAGATCCTCGGGCGCAAGACCCAGTTGCTGATCACGCTCGATCTGGAACAGACCTACTGGCGCACCTTCCTCGCGCACTGCGAACTGTTCCCGGGCGTGCGCGACCTGTTGCTCAACCTGCGCAACCGCGACATCGCCACCGCGATCATCACCGACCTCACCTCGCAGATCCAATTCCGCAAGATCGTGTATTTCGGGCTGGACGATTGTTTCGACTACGTCGTCACTTCCGAGGAAGCCGGCGCCGACAAACCCGATCCCGCGCCGTTCCGGCTGGCGATCGCGAAGCTGGGCGTGGAACCGGAAGACATCTGGATGGTCGGCGACAGCCAGCGCTGCGATGTGGAAGGCGCGCGCGCGTTCGGCATGACCACGCTGCTGCGCACCGAGCACCCCGCGCGCAGCCGCGGCGAAGCGGACGCGGACGTGGTGTTCGACGACTTCCGCGAGCTCGAACGTTTCCTGTTTTCCGGACGGGTCGAAGGCCTCGACGCCTGACCCGGCCACCGCCGCACGCCGTATCGATACTTTTCCCGTGCACGAAACCCTGCCCGACCCGCAACAAGGAGTTCCGCGATCATGACCGCCATCCCTCATCCCTCCGTCGAACGATGGGTCGTCGCAGGCCTGCTGTCGCTGCTGACCGCGACGCTGCTGTTCACCGCGATCGCGGCGCTGCATGCGCCCCTGCCCTTGGCCGGCGTGCTCGCCGTGCTGGCAAGCGTGCCGCTGGCGCTGTGGACGGCGAAACGCCTGCCGCGCGACTGGGACGGGATCCGCAGCCGCAGGCCCGCGGTGTCGGCGCTGTGGGTGCTGCTGATGCTCGCCGCGATCGTGCGCACCGCGGGCGTGGCGCTGTTCATGGCGGATCCGACCCTGGCGCCGCTATCGGCGTTCGGTTTCGATCCGTTCTACATCGGCCACAGCTGCTATTCGGGCTATTGGCAGGCGGCTAACCTCGCCCGGGAAGGCGTGCCCAATCTCTACGACCTGCAGCACTACCACGGCAAGACCGCCGGCATCTTCCGCTTCGACGAATTCATGTACCTGCCGCAATTCCTGCTGCTGCCGCTGATCGGCGTGGCCTTCGGCGGCGATTTCGAGCAGTTGCGCGCGCTGTGGTTCACGGTCGAAGGCGGCGCGCTGCTGGCCTGCATGATCGCGCTGAGCGCGTGGATCGCCGGCCAGCCGGGCCGGCGCACGGCGCTGCTGATCCCGGCGGTGTGGATCGCATCGCCGGTGCTGCTCACGCTGCAGCTCGGCAACTTCCAGCTGACCGCGATCTCGCTGTCGGTGGTCGCGATGGCGCTGTTCTGGCGCGACCGGCCGGTGCTGGGCGGCGCGCTGTTCGGCTTCGCGGTGTTCAAAGTGTTCCCGGGCATCCTCGGCATCTATCTCATCGCCACCCGGCGCTGGAAAGCGCTGGGCTGGACGCTCGGCTTTTCGCTGTTCTACACCGTCATCGCCTTCATCTGGATGGGCGAAGAGCCCTTCCGCGCGCTGTTCGAATACCAGTTGCCGCGCATGGCCAGCGGCGAAGCGTGGGGCTTCCTCGAAATCAAGGAACTCGGCTTCGTCACCGCGATCAACGATTCCGTTCCCGGCATCGTCTACAAGCTCAACGCGCTGCAGGTACCGGGCATGACCCGCGCGCTGAGCCAGCAGATCTCGTGGGCGTGGACGCTGGTCGTGGTGGTGTTGACGATCTTCTCGGCGCTGCGCGCGTCGCGCATGTCGCGCCTGGAACTGGCCGCGACCTGGCTGGCCCTGCTCGCCCTGGCCTCGTTCCGCAGCCCGTTCCTGCCCGACCACACCGGCCTGTTCGCGCCGCTGTGGATCTGGAGCCTGGTCGCCGCCGGCAGCGTGGCCACCGGCGGCCGCACCGTCCTGTTCGTGCTGATGTGGGTGGCGCTGTCGACCGTCGTTCCATTCACCGGCACCCCACTGGACGACGGCATGGACCGCTTCATCGTCTCCGGCATCAGTCAGATCATCGCCGTGGGCCTGTGCCTGTGGGTGGTGCTGCGCAAGCCCGCGGCGATGCGCGGGAAAGAGGGCAGGGATCCGCTGGCGCATCCGGTGCCATTTACGCCGCAGGCTTCGGTGGGGTGATCGGGACTCGACATCCGAAATCAAAAAAGGCCACCGCAGAGGTAGCCTTTTCTGTTGCGCTTCATGCTTTCGAAGCCTTCACGTTTTCAACAACTTTCCTTTCATATTCGATCAGTATGGCATCCAGCAGCGGCAGCTCGTTTTCCGGGACATGCTCCCGCATGCCGTCCACTATTCCCTTGATGAGGTAATACTCGACCTCGCTGCGTATCTTTCCTCTTTTCAGCACGCTCCGATACTTTCCGGAGTGCTTCATGCGCAGCTCCGTGAGGGTAGCGGCACCGTTCTGCTCGAGGATTCTGTCGAACTCGCGTACCGCGTCGAGAGGCCATTCCGCGGTGTCCTCCAAGCAATCATTGATCGTGATCGAAAGACCTTTTCTGGCTTTGGCCATCGATTCTTTTTCGAATTCCTCAAGTACGGAAATAGCAGTCGATGCAAATCCCAATCTTCGCGTCATGATCAGTTGGTCATACAGAACGAAAAATTTTCTTTCTCTTTGATATCGATCCATAGTCGCTCCTGATCATCCAGCGGTAGCCCGGTGCGTACTTGCATAGACTCGGTCAAACCTGTTGCCGGATGATGAATCATTCCGGATGTCGGTGAGCGAATGATCATGTTGCATCAGGCAAGCATCCGCTCAAGCCCACAGAACCGCCGGAGTCAAAAAAGCAGAAAGCCACCCCTTTGAAGGGGTGGCTTTCCGTATTTTCCGTAACGCTTGTTTTGCGCCAGCAATAAAAGGGCCAAGCCCTTGTTTTTATTGGTGGGCGGTACAGGGTTCGAACCTGTGACCCCTACCATGTCAAGGTAGTGCTCTACCGCTGAGCTAACCGCCCGTCGAGTCTTTACCGCCAACCCGAAAGGGCCGTCATCTTAACACCGGATGGCGCGGGACGGAACCATGTTTCGCAGCTTCCTCCTCTGCCCCGGCAGGAAACATCCGCCGCAGCAGCCAATGAGTGGCGCCGTAGGCGATTCCGGACAGCAACGCCCAGCAGAAAGCCAGGTGCAGCGCTGCGGGGCCGAACTGTCGGCCGAAGAACGGGTCGGTCCAGGCGAAGTTGATGTTCTCCGCGGCCGGCGCCAGCAGCCGGCCGGCGAGGATGGCCAGCGCCGCGATACCCGCCTGCAGCGGCCAGCCGCGCGGGTCGTAGCCGGTGCGTCGCAGCACGTACCAGAGCAGCAGCGGCCAGGCGACGTGATACAGCGACAGCAGTCGCGCGAACAGCGGATAGGCGGGATCCCACATGTAGGACGCGCCGCCGAACAGGAACTCGCCGGTGGCCAGCTTCCAGCCGACGTCCAGCGCCCAGACCAGCGCGATGATTGGCGCGGCCACAGCCTGGCTGGACAGCAGCAGCCGGCTGCGGGCGATCAGCCCGATCGCGGTCACGATCACGCCGATATTGCACAGGAACAGGAAGTTGCGCGTGCCGTAGGCGGATTGGTACGCCGGCAGATACGCCGCCAGCCAGAGTACGCCCAGCCAGCCGAGGCGCGGAAACCCCGAACCCGGCGTGGCGGCGCTCATCCCAGGCTCGCTTCCTTGAGCTTGCGGATTTCGTCGCGCACCTGCGCGGCGTCCTCGAACTCCAGATCGCGCGCGTGCTGGTACATCTTCTGCTCCAGCGCCGCGAGCTTCGCCGTCAGCTTCGCGGGCGGCATCGCGGCGTAGTCTTCGACCGGTTCGGCCACGCGCTGGGTCTTGCCGCGGCCGCGTCGGTCGCCCGGCGCCTGCTCGCTGCGCGCGCCCTCCATCACGTCCATGATCTGGCGCACGATCGAGGTCGGCACGATGCCGTGTTCGGCGTTGTATTCCAGCTGTTTCTCGCGGCGGCGCGCGGTCTCGTCCAGCGCCGCCTTCATCGAGCGCGTCACCACATCGGCATACAGGATCGCCTTGCCGCGCACGTTACGCGCGGCGCGGCCGATGGTCTGGATCAGCGAGCCGGCCGAACGCAGGAAACCTTCCTTGTCGGCGTCGAGGATCGCCACCAGCGACACCTCCGGCATGTCCAGGCCTTCGCGCAGCAGATTGATGCCGACCAGCACGTCGAACACGCCCAGGCGCAGGTCGCGGATGATCTCGACGCGCTCGACGGTCTCGATGTCGGAATGCAGATAGCGCACGCGCACGCCGTGGTCGCCGAGGTACTCGGTGAGGTTCTCGGCCATGCGCTTGGTCAGCGTGGTGACCAGCACGCGGTCGCCCATCGCCACGCGTTCGGTGATTTCGCCCAGCAGATCGTCGACCTGGGTGCCGACCGGGCGGATCTCCACTTCGGGATCGATCAGGCCGGTCGGACGCACCACCAGTTCGACCACCTGCCCCTGCGACTTCTCGATCTCATAATCGCGCGGCGTGGCCGACACGAAAATGGTGCGCGGCGAACGCGCTTCCCATTCCTCGAACCGCAGCGGCCGGTTGTCCAGCGCCGACGGCAGCCGGAACCCGAATTCCACCAGCGTTTCCTTGCGCGCGCGGTCGCCTTTGTACATCGCGCCGATCTGCGGCACGGTGACGTGCGACTCGTCCACCACCAGCAGCGCGTCCGGCGGCAGATAGTCGAAGAGGCACGGCGGCGCTTCGTTGGGCATACGTCCGGTGAGATGCCGCGAGTAGTTCTCGATGCCGGTGCAGAAACCGACCTCGGCCATCATTTCGATGTCGTACTGCACGCGCTGCGCCAGCCGCTGGGCTTCGACCAGTTTGTTCTGGCTGTAGAACTGCTCCAGCCGCTCGGGCAGTTCCAGCTTGATCGCCTCGATCGCATCCAGCACAGTGCGCCGCGTGGTGACGTAGTGCGACTTCGGATAGATCGTGTAGCGCGGCAGCTTGCGGATGCTTTCCCCGGTCAGCGGATCGAACACCGTCAGCTGTTCGATCTCGCCGTCGAACAGTTCGATGCGCAGGGCTTCGACGTCGGATTCCGCCGGATGCACGTCGATCACTTCGCCGCGCACGCGGTAGGTGCCGCGCCGCAGTTCGGTGTCGTTGCGCTGGTACTGCATGTTGGTGAGGCGGGTGATCAGTTCGCGCTGGTCGATGCGCTCGCCGCGCACCATGTGCAGCACCATCTTGAAGTATTCGTTCGGATCGCCCAGTCCGTAGATCGCCGAGACCGTGCAGACGATGATCGCATCGCGGCGTTCCAGCAGCGCCTTGGTCGCCGACAGGCGCATCTGCTCGATGTGTTCGTTGATCGAGCTGTCCTTCTCGATGAAGGTGTCGCTGGAGGGGATGTAGGCCTCCGGCTGGTAATAGTCGTAGTAGCTGACGAAATATTCGACCGCGTTGTTCGGGAAGAACGCCTTGAACTCGCCGTACAGCTGCGCCGCCAGGGTCTTGTTGTGCGCCATCACCAGGGTCGGCTTCTGCACCGCCTGGATCACGTTGGCGATGGTGTAGGTCTTGCCCGAGCCGGTCACGCCCAGCAGGGTCTGTTTGGCCAACCCGCTGTCGAAGCCTTCGATCAGCGCCGCGATCGCCTTCGGCTGGTCGCCGGCGGGCTCGTAGGGCGCGACCAGCTGGAAGAGGTTGTCGGCGTGTTCGTTCATTGCGGGCGTCGTGGGATCAAGTCCGGAAGTCTAGCGGGTCGTCGTGAACCGGAGCGGATTTTTCCTACCCCGGAGCGCGGCAAACGCCGATGCCGCGACCGCAGGCGGCTGCCGACACTGAACTCCCGTTCATGCTCATCGGAGCCGCCATGTCCCGCCCGCGTCCCCCTGCCGCCCGTCCCTACAACGGCGGCTTCACCCTGCTCGACCTCGTCATCGCGGTGACGATCCTCTGCGTCCTGATGGGGATCGTCATTCCCTCCCTGAAGAACGCCGTGGCCCGCACCCACGCCGCCTCGGCGCGCAGCGCCATCACCACGACCCTGTTCGACGCCCTGCGCCATGCCACGGTGCTGGGCCGTGAGATCGTGGTCTGCCCGGCCAGCGCCAGCCAATGCGCCGGCGGCACCGACTGGAGCCCAGGCTGGATCGCGTTCATCGACGCCGACGGCAACCGTCTGCACAGCCCGGACGAGCAGATCGTTCGGCGGCAGGAGAAGCTGCCCGCCGGGGTCCGCCTGCACGGCACCATCGGCCGCCAGCGCATCGTCTACCAGCCGAACGGCGGCAACGGCGGCTCCAACATCACGTTCACGCTCTGCGACCGGCGCGGCCCGAAGCACGCCCAGGCCCTGATCCTGTCCAACGGCGGGCGCCTGCGCAGCGAGCGCGCCGCGCCTGCAGCCGCCGCGACCTGCGCCAGCGGCCTGTGACCCAGGTCGCCTCCGGGCATCTGACCGAACAACACGCTTGATCGCGCGGGGCCGGACCATTACGATATGCAGCCCCGCCCGAATAGCTCAGCCGGTTAGAGCACTTGACTGTTAATCAGGGGGTCGTTGGTTCGAGTCCAACTTCGGGCGCCAAGATTCGGCGATATGCCACGAAAACCCGCGATGAGAATCGCGGGTTTTTTGTTGTCGATGGCTCGAAGCCGACGCGTTCGTTCAAGCCATATCTTCCGTCCGTAGAGCGGCCTTCAGCCCGCTGAAGCCTTCGCCGCGAGCGATCAGCGGCCTGAAGGCCGCTCTACAAAAACAGAATCCCGCGAATAGAAAAAAACCAGTCAGCGTTAACTGACTGGCCTTAGCGCATCGAGCGGGTCTTTCGGGTCTACAGGCATCGGCAGAGCGCTTACCAGCAGTAGTCGACCGATTCGCTGCCACTCTTGGTCTTGACCCCGACATTGTTGATGCTGAGGGTGCCACAGTAGGTGTCCTTCGCGAGCTGGAGTCCGATCGGCGTGGCGGTGATGGTGAAAGCGCGCGGCCCGGTCGCCACTGGCGTCACGGTGTAGTGGTTCGTCACATCCGTGCCAGCGGCGCAGCCTGTCCATGCCGCGGGCGCGCCGACGTAGGTCAGGTTGTTGGTGGTAAAGAAGCGCTCCATGAACTGGGTCGCTTCCATCACGCAGGCCTTTGCCGCACTGCGTCGGCTTTTCACCACCGAGTCCTGATAAGCCGGATAGGCGATGGCTGCCAGCACCGAGATGATCAGCACGACGATGATCACCTCCACCAGCGTGAACCCGACAGCCGTACGACGGCTCGCGAAACGATTCGATCGGTTACGACTCATATTCACCTCTGGATGATTTCGCGCCAGGAAATCCGGCCGCCGATCAGTTTCTCATCAACATCGCCTTTCGAAAGGTCGTCGTTACCATTGATGAAGTACTGGTTGCCGACGATCACACTTTCCGTGATCAGGCCGATGTTGTGATTGACCGACCCGAGCGGTGTACCGGGACCGACGGTTGTCGGCACGAACACGCCATTGCCGTCGTAACTGCCGAAGAAACCACTCGCCAGACTGGTGCCGGTAAAAGCATCCAGCGCATTGAGATAGCCTCGACCGCCGCGACACGGATTTTCGGTACTGGGAATGATGCTGGAAGCGAGCAGCACGTTCTTGATCACCTGCTGATCGCCGACCATGCGCTCGCCTTCCAGTGTATTCGACGGCGGCTGGTCCAGGTTGATATACCACCCCTTGCTGCCTGCCGGAAGCGCACTGTTCGGCTCGAACGCACGTCCTTTGCTGGCGACATCGAAGTACGCGATATTGCGCGCAGTCATGCCCGCGCGGGTCACCGACGAGGTCGCAGCCGGATCGTCGATCACACCATGCCACGTCTGCAGCGCCGTATCGGTCAGATCGGTGGTGGTCAACAGACGGCCGGTACCGAAGAACACCCAGCGCTTGTCGGTCGAGGGATCGACGGCGATGGTGACACCGCCGGTGACCGGCTGTGCACCCGCCGTCGGAGGCGTATACAGCGCACGGCCATTGGCGACATTCCACAACGTCCGGTTGGTGCTGGTGAGATCGAACTTCCACAGATTGCCGCGGAAATCGCCGGCATAGACGAAGTCGACCGTACCGTTGCCGTCGTCGTCCCAACCACGCGGCGAGGACAGGCCGTTGCTTGCGGTAGGCGAACCCACGCCGGTGTCGATTTCGGCGATCTTCGCGCCGGTTTCCAGATTCAGCACGAACAGCACCGCACGTTCGGTGGTGCTGTTCAAACCGTTCGGCACCAGCACCGCAGTGGTGCCGTCATTGAGCTTTGCGATGAGCGGCTTACCGAGCACCTGCCCCATCTCGGTGTCGAAACTCCCGTCGAGGTCCCACAGCACTTTGCTGTTCGGGAAGCTGGTGGGATCGGTGATGTCCAGACCGAACAGGCCTTTGCCGCCGCGGCCAAGCGCACCGACAAGCACCGTACGGCTGGCGAGTTCGCGCTTGGTGGAGGTGATGATCGAACCGTCGACGAAGAAGCGATGGCCGTAGGTGGGATCGCTGTATTCCTTGAGATCCGCCAGATCGATGCCGCGGGGCACGTATGCGAAACGTTCGACGCCGTTGGTCGCATTGAAGGCGTGCAACATGCCGTCGTTGGCGCCGACGTATACCGTCTCGACGGTGTCATCGGTCTTCACGTAGACCGGCGAGCTGTTGACGACGGTACCCAGGAGCGAAGTACGGTTCCGGAAGATACCAAGGGCGGCGGGCAATTCACGGCTGCGGTCGCCACGGATGTAGTTGGCGACATCAGGGGTCAAGGCAGCAGTTTGCGCCGTCGTCGGGAATGCGGCACCCGCCGTGCCGTTGTGCGTGCGGATGATGCGCGACGTGTAGGCAGGAATACTCGCGGTCCATACCGGCGCAGTGGTGTCCACACCGCTGCTGGTGATGTCGAACGCCTGTACTTCACCGCTCCATTGCGCCGAGAAGAACTTGGCCTGGAACAGCTTGTTGCCCGAACTGGTGGACGAGCCCGTGACTGCGGCGTTGGAGCCGGAACCTCTGCGAGCCGCGATAGCGCGCAGCGCGTTGCCGAGGCCTTCCGAGAATTCGTCGGGATCGCCTGCGGCCACGAACGTACCGCGACCATTGAGGGTTGCGTGGAACATGTCGTCGATGGTGCTCAGCGTCAGGTTGACCGGCTGGGGCCAAGTCGTAGCGCCACTGGTCAGGCCCGGAAGGTCCGCGACTGGATCGAGCGAACCCTTGAGCCCGATGGAGATGCCGAACGTGACCATGTGCTGCCAGAACGCGGGATTGGCGGCTGACGAGGGCACGATGTTATCGAGATCGGGACGCAGGTCGCGGACCCAATACGACATGGCGATGTCGGACAGCGTATTGCTCCAGTTATCCCTGTGTGGAAACACGGGCGTGTACTGATAGGACGGGCCGCTGGGACGGTTGATCACTGGGCCAGCTGTATTGTCGACATTGCCGACGTTCGGCAGGTTGGACTCGTTGCGGTAACCGTCGGTGGTCAGGATGGCGAAATTCTGACGGCACTCGTACTGCGATGTCGTCGCCTGCGGCCCCCAGGGGCCGGTCGTGCCGGTCTGCTTGAAGTATTCGCCGGCATCGTAGAGCGCACGGTTGGTCGGCGTATTGCCGGACGCGATCGCGGCGAACAGACGGGCGAACCAGGTGTTACGGTTGCCGCCCGTGAACACGCCGTTGTTGGTACCGACCGGGATCGGGAAATTGTTGCGGTTGTGGATGGTTTTGAAGCCGACGCGGAATTCGTTATCGGCATTGAAAATGCTGGGATCATTGAAAGCGTAGCTTGCGCTGGTCTTGGCGACCTTCATGCGGGTGCGGCCGAACGCATACCAGGTCGCGAAGTTCTGCTTTTCCTCGGCGACCGTACGCACGATGCCGCCAGGCCAGGTGAAGTTGGCGAAATTGCGCGCGCAAAGGGTCACGACCGGCGTAGGATCGGCGAAATTATTGGTTAACGGATTCCATGCGCAGGACGATACGATCAACGCGCCGCCGCCGGCAAAGGTCGCACCGTTTCGGTGGAAGCGGTGGCGAATGTACTGTCGTGTATCGGTGATACTCGTAAAGCCGGGGATCAGAGTATAGAAATCCCTATCAGTCCCGTTACCAAGATCGATGGGACTGCTGGCTTGGGTTGTGTCGTTGTAGGCTCCCGTATAGGGAACCGTAGCCATGAACGAGCCATTCGCCTGCTGCCACGTGCGATAGGTGGTCGCAGGGTTGTAGTAGATCGTGTTCAGCGTGTAGGTCGACCGACTGATATTGGGGTTCGGCGTGGTGGCCGGAATGTCGTCGGGCATGAAGTTGTCGCCCATGGAACCCGAATCATCGAGAATGAACATGAGATTCGGCGGCACACCGTTGTTGGTCTGCATCGGCGTATCCGGCAGCGAAACCGCCGCATGCACAGGCAACCCGAGAATCGTGGCGAGACAAATCAGAACAGGCGCCAGACGCGACTTGCGCGCGCTACGGACGGATGTGGTGCGGGGAGTATTGTTCACGGCTGCCTCGGCTTATCTGCCAGCGAAAATGGTTTGCAGCGTCACGGACGCGCGGCCGGCTTGCTGACTCAGTACGGTCACGCGGTAACGCGGCGTGAGGCACAGCGGGTGGATCGGCGAAAGCCGGTCGCAGTCGCGCCAGTTCGGGCCTTCGCCCATTTCTTCGACGATGTAGCGAGGCGCTGCGGTGTTGGGATCCGAGACCGATGCCGTCTGCCATGCGTTGAAACCGGAATCGGGCGCCCAGCGCTCGCGGGCCGTGGGCACAGGTCGCGCGCACAGGCCGTTGACGCAACCAGCGGCAGGAAACGCCGGCATCGGGATAAGCGAGGCTTCCGCTTCGCGCAGTCCTGCTTCGGCCACCTGGAAACTCAGGCTGCGATCGAGCAGATTCGAAGTCATGCGCTCTTCGAGCACGGTGCTGCGCAGGCTGGCGAGCCCCAGCAAGGTCATCAACAGCAGGAGGATGAGCACCACTACCAGAGTGGCGCCGCGCTGCCGATGGATCGGCGTGACGGGATGGCGGGCGTGGCGGTTCATTCCATGCGATTCCGGAGAGTGACGGTATGGGCGACACGACGCGCGAGCTGCGCACCGCCGACGCCGGCGCCGTCGGCGCTGAGCATGTCGAGGGTCACGCGCACGGCGGTGACATCGTTCCAGCGGTTGGCGGGGATTGCTGTGGCATCGACATAACCTGGCGCACCTTCCAGCAGATACTGGAGTTCCATGTCGTTGACGCCCTGGGCGATTTCCTGCTCGCGCACGGTCAGGACGCCAGCGGTATTCACGACCGTAGTGCGGAACAGTGAGTTGCCGCCGCCCGGGGCGGTACCGACATACCAGCGCATCGGCTGCATGCGGATCACCGTGGCGCTGGCGTTGGTTTCCGAAGGAATGGGGCCGAACCGCTTCACCTTGCCGTTTACGCTGCAGGTCGCGGGATTGGAATATCCCAGGCCTTTCGAGCAATTGCCGGGAGTACCGCTGTTGTTGTGCAGAAGAACATTGCCGGCCACGCCGGTCACCTGGAACAACGAGGCCTGGCTCCAGTCGCAGATGACCGCGAGGTCCGACACGTTGAACGCATGATCTGCCGTGTTCAGCGTGATGCTGGTAGCCAACGGATCGTGACTGGACACCACCGCACTGCTGGAGCTGTCTCCGCCCATCAGGTCGATCGCATCGGTGCCCGCCACCCGGTTGGCGGGACTACCGAGGGGGATCGCGCCTTCATAGCCGGTGATGCCGTTGTTCCAGTTGGTCCACCACCGCGTCGTCGGATTGGTCAGGACGTTGACCATCTTCAGCGGTTCCTGGCGATCTGCATTGCCGCAGGGCGTGCCGCCGGCTTCGCGCAGGTCGCGCGACAGCAGTTCGAAGGCCATGCGGCCGTTTTCCTGTACCCGACCCAGGCCTTCGGTCGCGCGATAGGTCTGGCGATTGGAAATGAAGATGGCGCTGGCGCTGCCGACCACCAGCAGGCCGAGCATCATGGCGATCATCAGTTCGACCAGGGTGAGGCCTCGAACGGCATTGCGTGCCGTCGGACGACCACGAAGGGAGTAGCGCCGCGCGGAAAGAGTCATGAGCGTCATATGCGTGTCGTCGTGCTGAGGGTCTGTGCGACGTTTCCGCCGCTGCCGCGGGAATCATCCCAACGCACCGTGACCGTGCACACCGTGGCCACGCAGTTCACCTGACCGCAGGCGGTGACGCCAAGATTCTGCTGCAGGACGGTGATCCACTGGCGCTGGTCGCTGGTGATGAGCGAGCCGGCCGCAGGCGCCACGCAGGTCATCCCCATGTTGTAGCCGCCGCTGCGCGCGCCGTCGGGGTTGGCGCGCATCGCATCGAGAATGGTGTAGACGTGCATCACGCCCTGACTGCGCTCGAGCGAGCTCTGGCTGTTGCGCAATGCGGTGGCCTGCATGGCGGCCACGCCGAGCAGACCGATGGCCAGCACGAGCACCGCGACAAGCACTTCGATCAGGCCCACGCCGCGTATCGCGGCGAGCGAGCGCGGCGCACGTCGGCTGCCGGCGATGCGCTTCTGGAATGGAATGGAAGGCACGGACATCAGAGATTCCCCGGGACGTTGCAATTGCCACCATCATCGATGGGAGCCCGCACCGCGACACGGCCACCGATGGCGATGTTGACGTCGCGCACATTCAGGGCCGGCCTGGTCACCGGCAGACAGACGCGGAGGTTGCCCTCCAACAGGTTGTTGCCTGCATAGGCAAGACCGTCGGCACGGAAGGTGATTCGCGTATTGGCGTTGGTCACGCTGGCGCTTGAAAGCACCTGCACGGGCACTTCGATGACGCCGGCACGCACGATTTCGGCGGCGTCGGCCACGTTGTCGCCATTCGCGTCCGCGAACACGATCCAACCCCGCCACGGCGATGCGTTGCTGCATGTGGCCCCGTCAGCGCTCTGGCAGAGCGAGGTGCGCACGTTGCCGCGTATGGCTTCCGAGCGCGCGATCTGCACGGCAGCCACCAGTTCGTTGGCATTGCCGGTGAGGCGGTTACCGTTGATCACTTCAGTGAACAGCGGCGCCGCAAGCCCCATCAATATCGCGAGTACGGTCACGGTAATGGCCATCTCGACCAGCGTGAAACCGCGGGAGAGGCTGTGGGACAGCGCGCGCGACGCCCGCGTTCGCCGGTCGGTGGAAGGGTGGGTATGTCGGCACAGGACTCGCATTTCGCCTCCACGATCAATGTCAGTGAGCATAGGCCTCGCCTTCGGGCTGGGCCAAACGATGCCCGATGGGCGGGCCGCGCGGAAGTATGAACGGTCCCCCTGCCCGTTCGCACGCGACCCGGGCATCATGGCCCGATGTCCAACCCTTCGCTCAAGCCCGAATCCAGGCCATCGCCCGAACCCGTGCACAGCCGGCCCGCGGGTGTACCCGCTTCGACCGTCAGTCCACTCGACAGCCTGTGGCAGGGACGGGTGGTGATCTGGGTGGTGCTCGCCGCCGAAGGTCTGGCGGCCGTGCTGACCCTCGCCGGCGATGCGCCGCTGGGGCGCTGGATCCGCTTCGGGCTGCTTTCGCTGACGGTGCAGTGGGTGGCGCTGCTGACCCTTGGCGGCCTCTATCTGTTGCGCAAACGTCTCGACGACGTCAAACCGCAGATCATCGCCTATCTCGCGCTCGCGCTGCTGTTGCTCAGCAGCTGGTCGGTACTGGCGATCAGCGATCTGCTGCTGGGCGATCTCTGGCGCATTTCCGAAGCCGCGCGCCTGGATGTCGCGCTGCGCGTCACCGGCATCGTGATGATCGTCGGATGGCTGGCGCTGGCCGCGTTCCAGAACCACTGGCGGCTGCGTCTGCTGGCGGTGCGCGCGAAGCAGGCCGAACTCGCCGCACTCCAGGCCCGTGTCCGTCCGCATTTCCTGTTCAACACCTTGAACACCGGCGCGGCGCTGGTCCATAAGCGCCCCGACGAGGCCGAACAACTGCTGCTCGATCTCGCGGATCTGTTCCGCGCCGCGCTCGGCGGCCCGCGCGAGATTCCGCTGGGCGAGGAGATCGCGCTGATCGAACGTTATGTGGAGATCGAATCGCTGCGCTTCGGCGAACGCCTGCGCGTGCGCTGGACCAGACCCGACCCGTTGCCCGAAGCGCTGGTCCCGTCGCTCTCCCTGCAGCCGCTGGTCGAGAATGCGATCAAGCACGGTATCGAACGCATCGCCGGCGGCGGCGAAATCGAGATCCGCATCGACAGCGACGAGCGCGGTATCGTGATCGTGATCTCGAATCCGATGCCTGCCGAGCCCACGCGCGCCGCCGCCGGCCACAACGTCGGCCTGCCGTCATCGCTGGCGCAGATCGAGGCCTATACCGAAGGCCGCGGCAGCGTCGAAGCAAAAACCGAAGACGGCCGGTTCATCGTGACCGTGACCCTGCCGGCGAAGGGTTGAGCCTCGCCGGCACGCGGACCGCGTCAACAACGCGCGATCAGGCAATCACTTCGTAACACGGACGGTACGCGCCGGAAATCTTCATCCGGCGCTGTTCGACGAACGCGCGCAGCAGCGCATCCAGCGACTGCATCATGTCCGGGTCGCCGTGGATCTTGAACGGACCGAACTCCTCGATCCGCCGCAGGCCGTCCTCCTTCACGTTGCCGGCGACGATGCCGGAAAACGCACGGCGCAGATCGGCGGCGAGTTCATGCGGCTTGCGGCCGTGATGCAGATCCAGCGCGGCCATCGCCTCATGGGTCGGCACGAACGGCTGCTGGAACGTCAGCGGAATCTCCAGCGACCAGTTGAAGTAGAACGAATCCTTCTCGGCGATGCGGTGTTCGCGCACCTTGCGGATGCCAGCGGCCATGCGCTTGGAGACTTTCGCCGGATCGTTGACGATGATCTCGTAGCGCGAGGTCGCGGCCTCGCCCAGGGTCAGACGCAGAAACTTGTCGATCTGTTCGAAATACGGCGCCGACGCCGCCGGACCGGTCAGGATCAGCGGGAACGGCAATCCCGCATTTTCTTCGCGCAGCAGGATGCCGAGCAGGTACAGGATTTCCTCCGCCGTGCCGACGCCGCCCGGGAACACGATGATGCCGTGGCCCATGCGCACGAAGGCTTCGAGACGTTTCTCGATGTCCGGCATGATCACCAGATGATTCACGATCGGATTCGGCGATTCGGCGGCGATGATGGCCCGGTCGGTGATGCCGATGTAGCGCATGCGGCGATGGCGCTGCTTGGCGTGCGCGATCGTCGCGCCCTTCATCGGTCCCTTCATCGCGCCCGGGCCGCAGCCGGTGCAGATGTCCAGCCCGCGCAGGCCCAGCTCATAGCCGACCTGCTTGGTGTAGAGATATTCGTCGCGGTTGATCGAGTGACCGCCCCAGCAGACCACCAGATTCGGATTGGTCGGATGCAGGATGCGCGCATTGCGCAACAGCCCGAACACCGCATCGGTGATACCTTCGGACGTCGACAGATCGCGGCTGCCATTGCAGTCTTCGCGCAGCTCGATCGCGGTATAGGCCAGGTCGCGGACCACCGCGAACAGCAGCTCGGCGACGCCGCGGATGATCTCGCCGTCGACGAACGCCATCGCCGGCGCGTTCGCCAGATCGATGCGAACGCCGCGATCCTGCTGCAGCACCTGGATGTCGAAATCGGGATACAGCTCGCGCGCCGCGCGCGGGTCGTCGGACGCGCTGCCGCTGGTCAGCACCGCCAGCGCACAGCGGCGAAGCAGTTCGTGCATGCCGCCGATCGACGCATCGCGCAGACGCGCGACCTCGTCGCGGGACAGCACGTCGAGACCACCACGCGGATAGATGTGCGCGTCGATGGTAGGAAGGATGGATTGGGTCGGATCGTTCATTAGATGCTTGCTTTTGTCGTTTATTTGTCTGAACGACTTTATCGCAGATCATCTTTCAAAAACAGGCATGGACGGGCCAAAGGATTTGGAAAGCTGGCGGACCGCCACCTTACAACAAGCCATTGCAGCCCCGGCGCATTTCTCAGCCAAGAAAGCCCTGAAAAAATAGGCCCATCCGTCGCGCGACGCCTTGCTCTTCGAGCACGCCCTCCTTGCTTAAAACGTCTTGGGCCTCGGCCGATGCGGCGCCACGAGTAGATCCGGCTATGCCACTTCTGGCGAGGCCCTGCCTGACCTACACGCGGGCGGCTGACGATGCGCCGCACACTGGGAGGCACGCAATATAAGAGTAGCTCCAACGAAACCGGCCGGGTTTCCCCGGCCGTTTCGTCGAAACTGTTCCGATCGACTGATCAGAACTTGTAACGCAGCGACACCTGTGCCGACCAGCGCGAAATACCACGGCTGTCGTAGACGTTCGTGCTATCCGGAGTATTGAAGCGATACACGTACTTGCCGGTGCTCGTATCGATACCGCCGTACTCTACGATGCCGCGCGTACCCGGGAAGCCCACTTCCTCGATCACGCCCCAGTCCTTGTTAAGGAGATTGCCGACATTGGCGATATCGAACGAGATCTCGGCTTTGTGACCTTCCATGAAACCGGGCAGTTCCTGGGAGATACGCAGATCGAACTGGTTCACCCAACTGGAAGCCGCGTCGTTGCGGGCGGCGACCTGACCACGGTGGCCATTGAGATATTCGTTGCCATACACGTACTGCCAGAACGCAGATTCTTCCGCCGCCGAACCGAACAGCACATCGCCAGGTGCGGTGGGGATGTAGAGCAGGTCGTTCAGACGACCGTCGCCGTTGGCATCGTTGTCGAAGGTGTAGCTGTACGGGCGGCCGGTGCGGCCTTCGTAGAACAGACCGATCGAGGTGGTGTTGTCGCCGAAGAAGTCATGTTTCCAGTTCACCGCAGCGGTGAAGCGGTCGCGGATCTCGTAGCTGGAACGTGCGGACACTTCTTCGTTGGCCTGGAAGACCGCCACGTTACCGAGCTGCGAGCTGGAGGTCGAACTGGTCAGCGGGCTGACTTCACGCGCATTGGTATAGGTGTAGGCCACCTGCCACGACCAGTCGCTTTCGCGGCTGAAGGGCTTCTCCAACGAAACGGTCAACTGCTTGCTGTCGCCCTTGCTGGTCGAGCGCGCGATGATCGCATCGTTGTAGGCGGTATTGCGGTTGGCACGCGCGGTGACCGATGAGCCGACGCCAGCCTGGTTCCAGCGGGTCCGATCACGACCGTTGGCGTTCCAGTAGATGTCGCGCCCGTCCTGACCAACCGCAGTGCGCGGGCCGAGATTCAGCTGCTGATAATAAATCGCTTCCTCGACATTGGTCAGGATGCCCTCGACGCTGGCAACCATGCCCCACCACGGCAATTCCTTGTCGAACGCCAGATTGGCTTTCCATACCGACGGCTGCCCCAGGTCGGGATCGATGAAATCGATGGACTGGGTGCCAGGCACGCCGCCGGTCAGCGCCACCGGCAACTGGTTGCGCGGATCGGGCGAGAAGACATTGGTGCCGTTCGAATCGAAGTAGTCGATATAGGAAATACCGTTGTTCGAATACGGGTTGGATAACCATACGGATGCCGCAGCGCCCTGGAACAGGCCCACGCCGCCGCGGACCTGGGTCTGAAGGTCGCTGTCGAAGCGGTAGTTGAAGCCGAAACGCGGCTGGAACAGGCCGTTGCCATCGATGGTCGCGCTGTTGTCGTAACCGAAGGTGGTCGAAGCTGCCGCGTTGTACTGCGGATCGTTCTTCACCATCGGCTCGTCGTAACGCAGACCGACGGTCAAGGTCAGGTTGTCGTTGACGGCCCAGGTGTCCTGCACGAACAGGCCGAGATTCTTGATGCCCCACACCGCGGCCATGTTGTCCAGATTGCCACCCTGCGGGTAGAACAACTGGTAACGGCTGGAGTTGCCCGATTCGAACGACTGGGCGCAGCCGGCACCCAGCGCATTGGTCACGGTATTGATGCAGTTGAACTGATAGACGCCGTTGGTACGGCGACCGAACAGGTTGTAGATGTCGTTGTCTTCGTAGTCGAAACCGAACTTGAGCGTATGGTCGCCCAGGAACAGGTTGCCGGCGAAGAACGCATTCCAGGTTTCGGTCTTGAGCACGTTGGCATGCGTGTTCTCTTCGGTACCGAGATTCAGGAAGCTGCTGCCGATGCGGACCGAGATCGAAGGCAGATTGGAAAGTGGAGTGCGCACTGCGGAATAGTCGCGGAAAGATACCTTGGCTTCGGTCGAGAAGTTTTCGGTCCAGTCGCTGAACAGCGCTGCAGAATAGGTTTCGAGCTCGAAATCGCGAACGTACTGATACGAACTCAGCGCCAGATTGGTGTTGCTGAAACCGTTGAGATTGGCCTGGCTCTGCTCGGACTTGCCGTAGCGGAAGCTGGCGCGCTGGGTGTCGCTGATGTTCCAGTCGATCTTGACGCCAACTTCTTCGGATTCGGTATCGAGCGCCGGCAATGCCAAGGTGCCCGGATTGAACCCCCAGACGTTGTTCGCGATACGGACCACTTCGTCGATCTGAGCCTGGGTGATATTGACGATGTTGCTCGCACCCGAACCGATCGGGCCGGTGCCGGCGCCGCTGCCGACGTACAGTTCCTTACCCTTGTACTTCTCGTAGTTGGCGAAGAAGAACAGCTTGTCCTTGACGATCGGACCGCCAATGGTCACGCCGTAGGTGGTTTCGTTGTCGAACAGCACCGGACGCACATCGTTCTGATTCTTGCCCGACCAGTCGTTGTCGCGATAGATGCCATAAACCGAGCCGTGGAATTCGTTGGTGCCGGACTTGGTGACCGCATTGATCACGCCGCCGGTACCGCCGGAAATGGTCACGTCGTAATTGGCGACGTCGACCGAGATCTGATCGATGGTATCCATCGAAAACGGCTGCTTGGGCGTCGGCAAGCTGTTGGATTCAAGACCGAAGGCATCGTTGGTGCTGATGCCGTCGACGCGGATCGCGTTGTAGCGCGGATTCTGGCCGCCGACCGAGATTTCGTTACGCGACTTGTCGGTCTGCGCGATACGGGGATCGAAGCGGACGTAGTCCTGCAGGTTGCGATCGATCGAGGAGAAAGATTCGATCTGCTGGCGGGTCACGTTGCTGCCCGAACCCATCTTGTCGGAAGCGAACACCTGGCTGACGCCGCTGCCCGTGACTGCAATGGCTTCGAGCTCTTCGACGCCAATGGCGAGATCGATCTGAGAGACTTCATTGAGGCTCAGATACACGTCATCTTCGGAACGGGTGCCGGTGCCTTCCTTGTTCACGGTGATGACATAGGGACCGCCGACGCGCAGGCCGCGCGCGTTGTAGCGGCCGTTCGCATCGGTGACGACGCGACTGCTGGTGCCCGACTCGGCGTGACGGATGATCACCTCCGCGCCGGAAACAGGCTGACCGTCAGCGCCCACCACTTGACCGCCAACACCGGCGGATGTGCTCTGGGCGAATGCGGGCGCGGCCGCAAGGGCGACGATCAATCCGATCGACAGCTTGGAAAGTCGGAGACGTTTCGAATGGTTCATTGGTCTTGGCCTCAATGGAAACTCGATGAAAACTCTTCAGATACAGGACTGGAACAGAGCGGTAGGTCGTACATGAAGGATCGCTCGCGCAGGAGCGCAGCGATACTGAATAAACGGGGAGATTTAGACCGTTGATCCGTACAACCGACAGATTCGGGTTAACTATAGGTTAACACGATAGCCCGGGGACATGACAGGAACATGACGCCAGTCGCCGTCTAACCCATTGAAATCATTGACTGAATGCTTATGACAAATCACTTTAATGTCACCCTGTAACGCATTCATCCCCATGCGCAGATACACAAAAAGATGTCGATCGGAGAATCATCAGGTCGCCTGGATCCTCAGATAGGCGGTAATGCCGTCCATGAGCATCTGCACCGAGATCGCGACTAAGAGCATGCCCATGAGGCGTTCGATCGCGGTCAGCACGCGCTGGCCGAGCCATTTGTAGAGGTGGATCGCGGAAAACAGGATGGCTGCGGTCGCAGCCCAGGCGATCATCAGCGCGACGCTCCAGTCGCCCAGGCGCGTGGGGTCGTTGCTGCCCATCAGGATCACCGCCGCCATGCCCGAGGGGCCGGCGACCAGCGGAATGGCCATCGGCACGATGAAGGGCTCGCCGTCGGGAATCTCGCCCATCAGGCCTTCCGGGGGCGGGAAAATCATCCGGAGTCCGATCAGGAACAGGACGATGCCGCCGGCGATCGACACCGATTCCTCGCGCAGGTGCATCAGCTCCAGCGCGTACTTGCCGGCCCACAGGAACAGCATCAGCACGACCAGCGCGATCAACAGCTCGCGGGCGAGCACGATCCGCTGCCGCTGCGGCGGCAGGCCGCGCAGCAGACTGAGGAACACCGGCACATTGCCCAGCGGATCGAGGATCAGGAAGAGCAACAGCGCAGCCGAAGCGATGGTCATGCCGACGGCGACCAGAGTCGGCCGCGCTGCTCCATCCCAGCCGGCGACAGCAGATGCACGCAGGCCGGCGCAATGGCAGCGGGGTCGCGGGCGATGGTCGCGTCTTCTTCGACGAAAACCTTCGCGCGCAGCGGTGTGCGCATCGGCCCAGGGGCGAGACCACAGACACGTACGCTCGAATTCGCGAGTTCTGCGTGCAGTGTCTGCATCAACGTGTTCAAAGCGGACTGGGCGATGCCGTAGCCTCCCCAGTACGGCAGACCGCGACCCGCGTCCTCGTCGATGGCGAAGACCACCGCGCTGTCTTCGGCACGGCGCAGCAGCGGCAGGCAGGCCTGGGTCAGCCACCAGCGCGCGGTCACGTTGATGTGCAGCGCGCGGGCGAATGCGGCCGGGTCGGTGTTGTCCAGCGGCGTCAGCCCGGAGAATTCGGCCGCGCAGTGCAGAACGCCATCGAGGCGATCAAGGCCGGCTCCGATGCGTTCGGCCATCTCGGCGTAGTCGTCGGGCGTCGCGCCTTCCAGATCGAGCGGATACAGCAGGGCCTCGCCGCCTGCGCGCACGATGGCGTCGTACACGCGATTGAGCTTGGGAACCTTCCGCCCCAGCAGCACCACGGTCGCGCCGGCATCCGCGCAGGCGAGCGCCGATGCGTGGCCCAGCGCGCCATGCGCGCCGGCCACCAGTACCACGCGACCTTTCAACGCATGCGCGACGGGCGTCGCCGAAGGCATGGGTTCCGATGCGGAACCCATCGAAGCGGCGCCGCCCGGAGTGGAGCTTGCCGACATCAGCCCTTCTGCGCCTCGGCGATCATCCGGGCCAGTTCGCCCGACTCGAACAGTTCGAGGGTGATGTCGCAGCCCCCGATCAGTTCGCCGTTGATGAACAACTGCGGGAACGTGGGCCAATTGGAGAACCGCGGCAGATTCGCGCGCACTTCGGGGTCTTCGAGCACGTTGACGGTGTGATAGTTGCTCGCGCCCGCGGCTTTCAGCGCCTGGGAGGTACGGCTGGAAAACCCGCACATCGGGAACTGCGGGGTACCTTTCATGAACAACACGATCGGATGGGTTTCGATCTCGGACTGGATACGCTCCAACACCGGCATGGGACTCTCCTGCGGAATGCAGCCGGCGGCGCGTTGGCCGCAGCGGCTTGGGTGGGGTTAGGCTGGGTGGGGTTAGAATCGCGCATTGTAATCCTTCGCGCGCAGCCGGGCCTGTCCCGACGCCCGCCCCACCTTTACCCCCAAGGAGCCCGCCCATGGCCATCGAGCTGCCAGCCCTGCCCTACGACCGTACCGCTCTGGAACCGCACATTTCGGCGGAAACCATCGATTTCCATTATTCGAAGCATCACCAGACCTACGTCACCAACCTCAACAACATGATCACGGGCACCGAGTTCGCCGACCTGTCGCTGGAGGAGATCATCCGCAAGTCGCAGGGCGGCATGTTCAACAACGCCGCGCAGGTGTGGAACCACACGTTCTACTGGAACTGCCTGAAACCCAACGGCGGCGGCGAACCCACCGGCAAGCTGGCCGAAGCCATCAACGCCGCGTTCGGCAGCTTCGAGAAGTTCAAGGAAGAGTTCACCAAAACCTCGGTCACCACCTTCGGTTCGGGTTGGGGCTGGCTGGTGCAGCGTCCGGACGGTTCGCTCGCGCTGGTGAGCACCTCCAACGCCGCCACCCCGCTGACCGGCGACGACACCGCGCTGCTGACCTGCGACGTGTGGGAACACGCCTACTACATCGACTACCGCAACCTGCGGCCGAAGTATCTGGAAGCGTTCTGGAATCTCGTCAACTGGGACTTCGTCGCTTCCAACATGAAGTGATCGCTCCAGACGATGGACAGCAAAAGGCCGGGAAAACCGGCCTTTTCTGCGTCCGGCTTCATGCCGGCGTCATCAACCCGGCCGCGCGATGAACGATTCCGGGGTCGCGTCAACGTTATCGACCTCCCGCGCATTACCGGATGGCCTTCCACGCAATGGAGCCACCGATGACACTCTCAAGATCCAAGATCGCAACATCCCTGCTGTCCGCGCTCGCATTGGGCCTGGCGCTGGCCTCCACCGCTGCTGTCGCCGCGCCTCCCCGCGATCGCGACAACAATCCGCCGGGACGTGCGGGCGGTCCGGGGACGAACTGGGAAAATCCGCCCGGCTGGCGCGGTGTGCCCGGCGCATCGCCCGACTATCGTTACTACCGGCATCGCAATACGCGTCATAAATTCACCGTCGTCGACGGCGGTTACTACTTCAATGCGAACTACGGCTACTGGCATCCGCGCTACGGGTTCTGGAATCAGGCGAAGCGCTGCTGGTTCGACAACGACAACAACCCGCCGGGACGTGCGGGCGGTCGCGGCACCAACTGGGAAAACCCGCCGGGCCGGAAAGGTGGCCCGGGCGCGTCGCCGGATCGTTACGGACGTTGTCGCTGAGCGAAGACATCGGCGAAGCCGACACCGCCACGGGCCGCAGCGGCCCGTGGCGCTTCAGTCGCAGCGTTCGCGCGGGAATCCGCCTACGCCGTCGCGACCTCGCGAAAACGCCGAGTCGATCAGGGCATCGACACCGGCATCAGCGCCGATGATCGATGGCTCGCCGCGTGCGCGGGCCACTTCCGCCTGTGGAAGCCGCTTTTCGAGCGCGGCGATGCGTTCCTGGAGCCGCGCGGCCATTCGCGCGGTCGCCGGATCGTCGGCACCGGCACCGATGACGTTGCGCAGTCCGTAGTACAGCGACAGCGCTTTGCCCGGCGCCGGCTCGACCGCCTGCGCCAGAAGCGAACGACGGAAATCGCTCCCCGCATCGGCGCCATAGGCGTCGGCAAGTGACCAGGCCGCGCGCAGATCGCCGTTGGCCATCGCGCTGCGCGCCATGGCCTCGGCGTTGTCGCGATAGAAACCCAGTTCGGCGAGATTCTGCAGTGTGTCCTGATTGCGGAAGATGTCGCCGGATGCGTAATAGCCGGTCGCCTGCGGGTGCCCCGCCACGGCTGCGCCGCGCATGTAGCGAACGATCTCGGCGGCGGCCGGAATCGCCACGCCGTCGCAGTGTTGATAACGCTCGCTGACGCTTTCGAAAGCGGCGGCGATGCCTTCGGCAGAACGCCCGCCGCGTCCAGCTCCACCGTTGGGGCGAGCCTGCGCCCGCTCTGCACCGCGCTCCAGCATCTGCATCCGCGTTTCCAGACCGGCGCAATACTGATATTCAGCGGCGAGTCCGCACATCGCGCGCGCATCGCCGGCTTCGGCGCGCGCTGCGAGGTCCCGGACCGTCGTGCGCAAAGGCGCCTCCAGCGATGGCAGCGGTTCGGTGGGCATGCGCGCACGGCCGGCGGCGGCCGGCGCGGCGTCGAGGGCGAGCCGATGTCTGCAGGCGCATCGTCAGCCCCACGCGCGGACACCGGCGAATCGACCGGCACGACAGCATCCCGGGCCGACTGTCGCAGGTACACGCTGCCGGCTACTACGGCCAGCAGCGCAAGTATCCCGATCACCACGGATTTCGACACTCTGAAGATCTGCATCCCCTGATCCCTTGCCGTAATAGCGGCTCGACGCTTATCCGATGGATTCCGCTCGATCGACCAGATCCTGCCGACCCAATGCGGCACCGACGCGACGCAGCGCGGCAGCCAGCTCCGACACCGAATCCGCACGCAATATCGCATGTCCGACCTTGCGCCCGGCTCGCGATTCCTTGCCGTAGTCGTGCCAGTGCCCGCCGGGTTCGCGCAGCACGGCATGCGCATCGGGCAGCGCGCCCACCCAGTTGAGCATGCAGGCGTGGCCGAGCATGCGGGTATCTCCCAGCGGCAGTCCCAGGACGGCGCGCAGATGATTCTGGAACTGCGAGGTTTCGCTGCCCTCGATGGTCCAGTGCCCCGAGTTGTGGACGCGCGGCGCGAGTTCATTGGCCAGCAGCACGCCGTCGCGGCAGAACAGTTCCAACGCGAACACGCCGACGTAATCCAGCGATTCGGCCAGCACGCGGGCGTGCGCGACCGCGGACTGCGCCAGCGCATCGTCCACGCGCACGGGCGCGAGGCTGACGGACAGCACACCATCGACGTGCCAGTTTTCGGTCAATGGCCATGTGCGGAATTCGCCGTCGCGGCCGCGAACCGCAACCACGCTGAACTCGCGCTCGAACGGCACGAAGGCTTCGAGGATCAGACCGACGGTCGCGGCCTGCGCGCCGAGCGCCTCCCACGCAGCGTCGACGTCGGCCGACGATCGGATCCGGAATTGTCCCTTGCCGTCGTAACCGAGGCGGCGGGTCTTGAGGATGCAGGGCATGCCGATCGAGGCGATGGCCGCATCGAGCGCGGCGCGATCCGGCACGTCGGCGAACGCCGGAACCGGGATGCCCAGTTCGCGGAACAGGGTCTTTTCGGCCAGCCTGTCCTGCGCGATCGACAGCGCGCGCGGGTTCGGGAACACCGGCACGCGCTCGCTCAGCCACTGCGCGGATTCGGCCGGCACGTTCTCGAAGTCGAAGGTGGCGACATCGACCTGTGATGCGAACTCGGCCAGCGCTGCGCCGTCGCGATAATCGCCGACGATCAGCGGCGCGAACTGCCCGGCGCAGGCGTCGGCGACGGTGTCGAGAACGCGGAAGCGCAGGCCGAGCGGCGCACCGGACAGCGCGAGCATCCGCGCCAGTTGGCCGCCGCCGAGAATGCCGACGGTGGTCATGCGCGGTCTGCTTCGAGCGGCATGATTTCAAGCGGCATGATCACGATCATGTGCGTGGATCGTCGTGATCGACGACATCCTGCGTCTGCTTCGACCGGAACGCATCGAGCGCAGCGCCGATCCGCGGATGGTCGACGGCGAGCATCGCCGCCGCGAACAGGCCCGCATTGGCGGCCCCGGCATTACCGATCGCGAAAGTGGCCACCGGAATGCCGGCAGGCATCTGCACGATCGACAGCAGCGAATCCATGCCGTTCAGCGCCTTGCTCTGGACCGGTACGCCCAGTACGGGCACCGCGGTCTTCGCGGCGAGCATGCCCGGCAGATGCGCCGCGCCACCGGCGCCGGCGATGATCGCGCGCAGACCGCGCGACCGGGCGGTGGCGGCGTAGTCGAACAGCACATCCGGCGTGCGATGCGCGGAGACCACGCGGACCTCGTGCGGCACCCCCAGCGCTTCGAGCCTGGCAACGGCGTGCTGCATCGTCTCCCAGTCGGAGCGCGAGCCCATCACCACGCCGACCAGCGGCTGGTTGTGGTTCGGCTGGTTATCGTTCAACTGGTTGTCGTTGTCTTCGTTCGCGTCTGCCATGGCCATCCCGCGGCGTCACGCCTGCTGCAAAACGGTATTCTAGCGGCTCTTCACCCCCGGCTTCATCGAATGGACCGCAAGTTGCTCGATCTCCTCGTCTGCCCCGCCACGCGCCAACCGCTGGCGCTGCTCGACAAGCCCGGTCTGGAGGCGCTGAATCGCGCCATCGCCGCGGGCGGCGTGCAGCGCGCCGACGATACGCCGCAGACCGAACCGGTGCGCGAGGCGCTGATCACCCGCGACCGCAAGACCATCTACCGCGTCGACGACGGCATTCCCGTGCTGCTGATCGAGGAAGGCATCGCGGCAACGGCGGTGGAAGGCCTGTGACCGTGGGGGCGATGACGCCGCCGGCCGAAGCGATCGCCGCGAACGTGGCCGCGGCCCTGGCCGAAGACATCGGCAGCGGCGACGTGACCGCTGCGCTGTTGCCCGACGTTCCCGACATCGCCTATCTGTTGTGCAAGGAAGACGCGGTGATCTGCGGGCGGCCGTGGTTCGACGCCTGCCATCGCGCGCTGGACCCCGATGTCCGCATCGACTGGCGCATCGCCGAAGGCGACCGCGTCGCCAGGGGTACGGTCATCGCCACGCTCGCCGGGCGCAGCCGCGCGCTGGTCAGCGCCGAGCGCGCGTCGCTGAATTTCCTGCAGACGCTCAGCGGCACCGCCACGGTGACGGCTGGTCATGTCGACGCCGTGCGCGGCACCGGCACGAAGATCCTCGATACACGCAAGACCATTCCCGGGCTGCGTCTCGCGCAGAAATACGCGGTGCTGGTCGGTGGCGGCAGCAACCATCGCATCGGCCTGTACGACACGGTGATGCTGAAGGAAAACCACATCCGCGCCGCGGGTTCGCTCGCAGGCGCGATCCACGCCGCGCGTGCGATGCATCCGGCGCTGCCGCTGATCGTCGAGGTGGAAACACTGGCGCAACTGGAAGAAGCGTTGCGCGAAGGATGCACGCGGATCCTGATCGACGACTTCGACGCGGCGACGCGGCGCGAGGCCGTGCGGATCGCGAAATCCGCCCCTTTCGACGGCCGAATTCCGCTGGAAGTGTCCGGCGGCGTGGACATGACCACGCTGCGCGGCATCGCCGAAGACGGCGTCGACTGCATCTCGATCGGCGGCTTGACCAAACATGTCCACGCGGTCGATCTGTCGCTGAAACTGGGGCCGCCGCCTGCGGACCTGTAAGCGTTACGCCCGGCCGAGCCGCTTCGTACGCGTTATCGAAGCGCGAACACCAGTGCAGCAATCACCGCAACCACAGCGACCAGCCATAGCCAGCGCGGCATGCCGGCACGCGGTGAAGGCATCGCGTGAGCGCCTTCCTGGCCCAGCTCCAGCAGCTGGAAACGCAGGGTATCGAAACCGATCTCGTCGCCGGCCTGGGCCACCGCGCGCTGTACGCGCTTGCCGTTGTGGAAACTGCCGTTGGTGGATCCCAGATCCTCGATCACCACGCCTTCATTGGTGGGAATGAGCTTGGCGTGCTTGCGCGAAAGATTGGTGTCGTCCAGCCGCAGTTGGCAATCCGCCGCGCGACCGACGACGGTCGCGCCGGTCAAGGGATAACTGCGACCGAGCATCCGGCCGGTCAGCGCTCGCAGCATGTACTTCGGCAACGCAGCGCGCACGGTGGTGACGTTGACATCGTCGATCGCGGGCGGCGGCGTGCCTTCCCCCGGGCGAACCGTTTCGATCACGACCAGCGTGGCCTCCACCGTATCGAAGGCGATCTGATCGCCGGGCCGCAGGGACAACAAACCGTCGACGAGCCGCTGGTTGACGCTGACTGCGGCGCCGCGGGCGATCTTCAACATCACGCCCTGCGCGTTGACCTGCAGTTCGCAGTGCTGGGGAAGCACGCCCTCGCCGCGTAGCACGATGTCGGCATCGGGCGCAGAGCCGATCCGCTTGACCCCCGGCTCGAGGAGGATCTGCATGTGATCGGCGGCGAATACGAGCTTCATCATTGAGGTTGCGCTCCAGGGCGACATTCAGGGATTGCATCCGGGGCACACAGGCCGCAGATTGAGCAGATGCCGACTTTACTGATCTTGATGATTTTGGGTGCGATGGTGTTCGCATTCTGGAGTGCGTCGCGCGCCGCGGCCGAACGGGCGATCCAGCTCGGCGGCGAGGCTTGCCACACTGCAGGCGTGCAGCTGATCGACCACACCGTACACGCGACCGGCCTGCGCCTGCATCGCGGCGAGGACGGTCGGCTCGGTTTCGAGCGCAGTTTCCGCTTCGAATATTCCGAGGACGGCACCGATCGCCACATCGCGCGGCTGGTGCTGCGCGGCAACCGTCTGGTGTCGTTCAGCGGCCCGGTCGCTTCGGCCGCCAAGGTGATGCTGGATTGATGGCATGGTTCCCCCCGGACCAGGCTGAGTGCAGGCGAGGCCGCCTGCAGCTTCGATAGGATTACTTGACGACTCTGAGATGCCCGCCGCGTTTCGACGGCGGGGTGCGATTGCCGCTGTCGCCGCCATCATCGCCGCCATCCGCGTCCCCGTCGAGATCTTCCTCGACCTCGGCCTCGTCCGCAGCGGCCAACGCGCCGACGGCTTCATCGGGCAGCGCCATGCCCTGACTGGTTTCGCGGGCATAGATCAGCAATACCGCGCCGATCGGCACCCGTACCTGGTGGCTGACGCCACCGAAACGGGCGGTGAAGGAAATCTCTTCGTTGCCCATTTCCAGCGCGGCCACGGCACGGGCTGCGACATTCAGCACGACCTTGCCGTCGTTCACCGCGAACGCCGGAACCCGGACCCCGGGACGCGAGGCGTCGACCAGGAGATGCGGCGTCATGCCGTTGTCGGCGATCCACTCGTACATCGCCCGCAGCAGGTACGGGCGACGGCTGGTCATGCCTGGGGCGGGACCATCGGTCATGGCCGGAGTGTACTCCCGGCGAAATCGGGCGGAAACATTCGGACGGACAGTCAGGCAGGCAGGTCGCGCAGGCTCTTTTCCTGCTGCGTGAGGCTGCGGATGAATCCGGGATTGCGGAAGATGCGGTTGCCGTAATCCTCGATCACCTTGCCGTCGCTGGGCAGCGGCACGCCCAGCGCATGCAGGCGCCAGACGATCGGCGCCATCGCGCAATCGGCGAGGCTCATTTCGTTGTTCAGGAAGAATTTGCTGGCTTTGAACAGCGGCACCGCGGCAGTCAACAGCTCCCGCAGACGCTTGCGCCCGGCCTCCGCCTGCTGCTTGGTACCGAACTGCACGGCCTGCACCTGTGGCACCCAGTCGTGTTCGATACGCAGCATCGCCAGGCGCAGGCGCGCACGCGACAGCGGATCGATCGGCATCAACGGCGGATGCGGATAACGCTCGTCCAGGTACTCGCTGACCACCGATGCCGCGTACAGCACCAAGTCGCGTTCGACCAGGGTCGGCACCGAGTGATAGGGATTCAGATCGATCAGGTCCTCGGGCGGATTCTGGGGATCCACCGGCACCAGATCGTAGGTCACGCCTTTCGCCGCCAAGACCAGGCGAGCGCGATGGCAGAGCACATCGTCGACGGAAGAAAACAGGGTGAGAGTGTTACGCATACGCAGACTCGCCATCCATCCTCTAAGAGCGAACACGACCGGACAAGCCGGCCGCCTCGCAGGTGATCGTCGCGCGAAGAAGTCGCTCCGTCATCAATGCACGTCGCGCCAGTATTCCTTCTTGAGCAACCAGGCCATCAGGGTGAAGAAGGTCAGGAACAGGATCACCCAGACGCCGGTCTGCTGGCGCTTCAACGCACCCGGTTCGCCGACATATTCGAGGAACGCGGTGATATCGCGCGCGGTGCGGTCGAAATCAGCCGCGTTCTGCGTGCCCGCGCTGGCGATTTCCAGACGCTCGACCGGCGCCTCGCCCGTCGTCGCATCCTTCTTGCCGTACACCGCATGCTGCAGACCCTGCATTTCCCACAGCGGATTCGGCATCGAGGCGTTCGGGAACAGCTTGTTGTTCCAGCCCAGCGGTCGCGTTTCGTCGAGATAGAAGGATTTCAGGTACGTGAAGATCCAGTCGCTGCCGCGGACGCGCGAGATCACGCTGAGATCCGGCGGCGCCTTGCCGAACCACTTTTCGGCGTGGGCGGCCGGCATCGAGCTGATCACATGCTCGCCGAACTTGGCGCCGGTGAAGTTCAGGTTGGTCATCACCTGTTCTTCGCTGAGGCCCAGATCTTCGGCGATGCGCGAATAGCGCATGTATTTCAGCGAATGACAGCCGACGCAGTTGTTCATGTACAACTGGGCGCCGCGCTGCAGCGAAGCCGTATCTTCCAGGTCGGTGCCGGCCTGCAGCACATCGCCGCCGGTCGCCGCGAGCGCGGAAGCCGACAGCGTCAGGCTGACGATGAACGCCGCCATGCGCTTGAGGCGCGAAGTCTTCATCGTGGATGGCTTAGTCATGCATCGTCACCCGATCCGGAACCGGCTTGGTCTTGTCGATCTTCGTCCACACCGGCATGGTGAGGAAGAACAGGAAGTAGTACGTGGTCAGAACGCGGCCGATCCAGGTCTCGACCGGATCCGTACCCGGGCCCGCGCCGATCTTGCCCAGCCACACGAAGCTCAGCGCGAACAGCAGCAGCATCGTCCACGACAGCTTGCCGCGATAGCGATAGGACTTGACCCTTGCGCGATCGAGCCACGGCAGCAGGAACAGCACACCGATCGCCGCGAACATCACGATCACGCCGCCCAGCTTGTCCGGCACCACGCGCAACATCGCGTAGTACGGCGTGTAGTACCACACCGGCTTGATGTGCGCGGGCGTCACCAGGCGGTTGGCCTCGGCGAAATTGTCGTGCTCCAGGAACCAGCCACCGAACGCCGGCGCAAAGAACAGGATGAACGACGCGACGATCAGGAAGCAGCCGACGAAGAACGTGTCCTTGACCGTGTAATACGGGTGGAACGGCACGCCGTCGGCAGGCGCGGTGGCCGACCAGCGGTTGCCCTTGGGACCCTTCTTGATCTCGACGCCGTCGGGATTGTTCGAGCCGACTTCGTGCAGCGCGCCCAGATGCAGCACCACCAGCAGCAGCAGCACCAGAGGCAGCGCGATGACGTGCAGCGCGAAGAACCGGTTGAGCGTGGCATCGCCGGGCAGGTAATCGCCCATGATCCATTCGGTCAGCGCATTGCCGATGTAGGGGATCGCGCCGAACAGCGAAATGATCACCTTCGCGCCCCAGAACGACATCTGGCCCCACGGCAGCACGTAGCCCATGAAGGCTTCGGCCATCAGCACGAGGTAGATCAGCATGCCCAGGATCCACACCAGTTCGCGCGGCTTCTGGTACGAGCCGTACATCAGGCCGCGGAACATGTGCAGATAGACGACGACGAAGAACATCGAAGCGCCGGTGCTGTGCATGTAGCGGATGATGTCGCCGCCGGCGACGTCGCGCATGATGTATTCGACCGAGGCGAAGGCTTCCGCCGCGCTCGGCTTGTAGTGCATCGTCAGGAAGATGCCGGTGATGATCTGGTTGGCCAGCACGACGGTGGCGAGAATGCCGAAGATGTACCAGAGATTGAAATTCTTCGGCGCGTAGTACTCGCTCATGTGCTTGCGGTAGAACGGCATCAGACCCGGGGCGCGGTCGTTGACCCAGCCCATCACGTTGTCTGCGGTGCGCATCAGGATGTTCGCCATGGCTTAAGCGCTCCCTTCCGGATCGACACCGATGATGATGGTGTTGTCGTCGGCGAAATAATGCGGCGGCACCGGAAGGTTGGTCGGCGCGGGCACGCCCTGATAAACGCGGCCGGCCATGTCGAACTTCGACTTGTGGCATGGGCAGAAGTAACCGCCCTTCCAGTCGGCATCGAACGGCTCGGGCCGGATCTCGGCCTTCATCTCGGGCGAACAGCCCAGATGGGTGCACAGCCCGACCAGCACCGAGATTTCCGGCTTGATCGAGCGGAACTCGCCCTTGACGTACGAAGGCTGCTGGTCGAGGTTCTCGGATTTGGGATCGCGCAGATTGCCATCCAGCTTGGGCAGCGCATCCAGGACCGCCTTCGAGCGCTTGACGATCCAGATCGGCTGACCGCGCCACTCGAACACCAGACGCTGGCCTTCGACCAGGCCGCTGATGTCCGCAGTGACCGGGGCGCCCGCCAGTTTGGCGCGGGCGCTGGGCATCCAGGACTTGATGAACGGGACCGATGCACCGGCAACGCCGACGGCACCCACCACGGCGGTGGATACGGTCAGGAAGCGGCGACGACCCGCGTCAACCGGTTGCGCGCCGTCACCCTGGGGGTGATCCGACCCGCTTTCGACTTTTGTTGCCATCCGGCACTCCGCAAAACGTAGGCTACATTTGGACTGCCGGCCTGCTTCATCAACGAAGCGGGCCGGCAAAGACGGCGAAGTGTAACGGAACGCTGAATCGGCCGACAATGTTTACCGTTCTCCGCGTCCGCAGGATGGGGCGGCGGCAAGGCCTTGGAAGGTCGGAACAAGCCTTGAAACGGACCTTCAGAAGGTCTGAAGCACGACCCGGACGGTTGGCCGCCCTGGACAGACGCGGCCAGGAAAGGTCAACCCTGACCGGCGAGCAGGCCGCGGTAGCGTTCGGCGAGGACCCGGACCCGTTCGACGTAACGCCGGGTTTCGCTGTAGGGCGGCACGCCCTTGTACCTGTCGACGGCGCCTTCCCCGGCGTTGTAGCCGGCGGCGGCGAGGGTCAGATCGCCGTTGTAGCGCTTCAACAACCAAGCGAGGTACTTCACCCCGCCGCCGATGTTCTGTACCGGGTCGTAGGAATTGCTCACGCCGAACCGGCGCGCGGTAGGCGGCATGAGTTGCATCAGCCCCTGCGCCCCGACCCGGGATCGCGCGTTCGGATTGAAGGACGATTCGGCATGGATGATCGCGCGGACGATGGCCTCGTCGACGCCGTGCTGGGTGGCGGCGGCGCGGATTTCGGCCGCGTAGGACACCATGTTGAGGCGCAGCGTGCCGAAATTCACGCCCGGCAGCGGCGCGCAGGCATAGCAGGTCTCGACGAAGCTGTAGCGGATCGAACGCACTGCGGTCGCACCCGCCACGCCCTTGGGTTGCTTGCTGGTGTAGTGGCGCACGCCATCCTTGATATACGAATACACCTGCCCCTCGACGCGGCGGGTGGCGCCTTGACGCGGCGCGGCGGGCACGGACGCCATCGGGGCTTCGGCGGCGATGCCCGGCGAGGCCGCCGGAGCGGCTGCAGCCGCCATCGATGCCATGGTCGCGGGTGCGCCGGCCGTGAACTCGTTGGTGGAGCGGGTGGTGGTCGTGGTCGACGGTGCGCTGCGCACGGCCGCGGCCGACGGCGTGTAGCTGCTGACCACGCTGCACTTGGCGCCCTTCACCCGTTTGCTGGCGTAGGTGCGGCTGCCGTCGGGGCTGTCGCAGCGATAGACCGTGCCGGCATGCGCAGGCCACGCCAGCGTTATCGCCAGCAGCAGTCCCCATCCCGCAATGGCCTTGCCCCCGATCATGCGCAGGAGTGTCACCGGATTCGAAAGGTTTGCCAAGTGTTTGATTGTCAAACGGCTACCGCCGTCACCCAAGGACGCCGCGGGCGCCAGGGGAGCGCTCCGGCTTACACTGTCGCCTCTCTCCACCCTCTTCCGGCCCGGAATCACCGCCGCGCCCCGGACACGACATGACCGACACCCTCGCTCCCCAAGCCGACGCCCAGGCCGCCATCGCTTCGCCTCATCCGTCCGCGCCTCCCGCATCGGCTCCCAGAAAACTCTTCATCGAAACCCACGGCTGCCAGATGAACGAGTACGACTCGGCCAAGATGGCGGAAGTTCTGGGCGCCGAGGAAGGCATGGTAATGACGGACAACGCCGACGAAGCCGACGTGATCCTGATCAATACCTGTTCGATCCGCGAAAAAGCACAGGAAAAGGTCTTCAGCCAGCTCGGTCGCTGGCGCAAGCTCAAGGGCGGCGACCGGCCGGTGGTGATCGGCGTGGGCGGCTGCGTCGCCAGCCAGGAAGGCGCGGCGATCCTCAAGCGCGCGCCCTACGTCGACCTGGTGTTCGGCCCGCAGACCCTGCACCGCCTGCCCGACCTGCTGCGCGCCAAGCGCGAGACCGGCCAGCCGCAGGTCGACATCAGCTTCCCGGAGATCGAGAAGTTCGACCGCCTGCCCGAGCCCCGCGCCGACGGCCCCACGGCCTTCGTCTCGATCATGGAAGGCTGCTCGAAGTACTGCAGCTTCTGCGTGGTGCCCTACACCCGCGGCGAAGAAGTCAGCCGCCCGTTCGAGGATGTGCTGGTCGAAGTCGCCCAGCTCGCCGCCCAGGGCGTGCGCGAGGTCAACCTGCTCGGCCAGAACGTCAACGCGTACCGGGGCCCCATCGCGTCTGTCGGAAGCGAAGGCGACAACGAGATCGCCGACCTCGGCCTGCTGATCCGCACCATCGCCGAGATCGACGGCCTGGAACGCATCCGCTTCACCACCTCGCATCCACTGGAATTCAGCGATTCGCTGATCGAGGCCTATCGCGACGTGCCCCAGCTCGCCAATTACCTGCACCTGCCCGTGCAGTCCGGCAGCGACCGCGTGCTCTCGGCGATGAAACGCGGCTACACCGCGCTGGAATTCAAGCAGAAGATCCGCAAGCTGCGCGCGGTGCGGCCGGACATCTCGATCAGTTCGGACTTCATCGTCGGCTTCCCGGGCGAAACCGACGCCGAATTCGAGAAGACCATGAAGCTGATCGAAGACATCGGCTTCGATCAGAGCTACTCCTTCATCTATTCGCGCCGCCCCGGTACGCCCGCGGCGGATATCGAAGACACCGTCAGCGCCGAAGAGAAACACGCCCGCCTCGCCCGCCTGCAGGCCGCGATCAACGACAACGCGCGCAGGATCAGCGCCGCGATGATCGGCAGCACCCAGACGGTGTTGGTCGAAGGCCCATCGAAGAAGGATCCGAACGAGTTCACCGGTCGTACCGAGAACATGCGCTTCGTGAATTTCCCGGCGCCGGCTGGCGCGAAGCTCATCGGCCAGTTCGTCGATGTGGTGGTGACCGACGCGATGAGCAATTCGCTGCGCGGGCGTCTCGTGGGCGCTGTAGAGGCCTGAGCCGTGACGCTGTCGCCTTCCGAAAGCCGCTTCGTCAGCCGCGCGATGATCGGCTTCTGGTTCGCCGGGTTATCGATCCTAGGCTACGTGCGCTTCTTCATGCGCGCGTTCCGCGACGAGGCTTTCAACCCGGATCTGTCCGCCTGGCTGTGGCTGGGCGGTGCCATCGCACTGAGCCTCGCGGGCGCGTACATCATCGTCCGCGAAGCGCGGCGGAAGCCTTCGTCGCGGCATTGAAACCCCAGCGGAGCGCTGCTTGCCGAGATTCAAAGCGGGACCACGTCGCAGCAGATCGCGGTTGTCTCGATCCGCTGGCTGACGCCGCTGAAGTTGTCGCCTTCGCACGAATAGCGGTATCCGCTGCGGATATTGCCATTCAGTTGCCCGGGCGGCGGCGTGCCGGGCACCTGATCGAGCCAGCGACAACTGCCGCCAACCGGTGCGCTGTAGCGATACCAATAGTAGGTGTCGAACGGACATATCGCGGTAAACGACCCGTAGTTGCCGTGCGAAAGGCTGGATACCTCCGTCACGCGCTTGCAACTCAGGGATTTGCCGGTGGTCGGCGCCGCGAAGTAACCGACGACATCCACGACCACATCGGTACCGGCATACGAATAGATCGACACCGCTGGCCCGCCAGTGGACGCTTGGCCAACGATGATCTCATTGCCGACGATCGCGCCGGCGACGTAGTTCAGGCTCGATGCCAAGGGCATGGAAGCGCCGCGGGGAAACACGCTGAGGTAACCGGGCGCATCGGGCTGCACGACGGTGACATTGATCACCACTGCCTTCGCGTTGACCGGCACCCCGCAATCTGACGCGGCGCCCCCCTGGAAAACGTACTGGGCCCCTGACGTATGGATATCGAAAATGCTGCCCGCAGCGATCCTGGATGCGGTGTTGCGGGTATCGACCAGGCGGCATGGCGTGAGGACGTTGTAGACCCCGTCGCCCGCAGGCACGGTCTTGGCCGCGGTTCCGGGACCCGGGCGCGACGACGTTGCAGACGCCGGATGCGGAGCCAGTGCGACCATCATCGCGTCGAAGGTGGTCGCGGCGAGCGCGGAGCCCAGTTCGCGTTCGCCGACCCGGTCGAGACTGGGGCGCATCGCCCGTTTCCACGCAGCCGGCTCGGTGCCGTAGACACGTTCGACATGGCTCGCCCACCGATCCAGCAGCAGGCCGATCGTCGCGTTGCGGGCGGCGATGGCCTGTTGTTCGCGCAGTGGCGCACGTGCGGGCGGCGCCATGGCGCCGGCGGGCCGGCTGGCAGTCACGCCAGCGGCGGGCGCCGCGGCATAGCGATAAGCGGCTGCCCCGACCGCGACCGCAGACACAAGAGACAACAACAGCAGGCCTGTTCGCAAACGTCGGCTCTTCATCGGGGTCTCTCCAAGGGTCGTGCGCTTACGCATGGATTCAGATCCCGGGAATGCGGCAACAGACGCCGCGCGCGGTGAAGGTCGTCGACGAGGTACGGTTATTGTTTCCGTCGCAGACGTATGCGCTGTCGGCGCTTGGGCCGAAATTCGAGAAATACAATCCGCTCACGGATGTATAGATGTTGCTGGAGCAGCCGCCGCCCATGCTGGTATAACCGGCCGGACAGGCAGGTGCGGCGACACGGAGCGAAGCGCCGGCAGCGATGGTGGCCTGCGCGCTGGCCACTTCGATGCACTGCAGCGGCTGCGCGATGGGCGGCGCGAAATAGCCCGACACATCGACCACCACGTGCGTCTCCGCGAACGAATACATCGAGAACGAGGGCAGCGCCGTCTGCACGTCGTCGCGGGCCTGACGGGCGATGATCTCGTTGCCGACGATATCGCCGGCGCGGTAGTTGAGGCTGGACGCCGTTGGCCGATAGGTGCCGTAGGGATACACGGTCAGGTAACCCGCTCCGGTCGGGCTGACCGCGGTCACGTTGAATGTCACCGCCGAAGCCTCGGCGGGAATGCCGCATCCATTGGGCGCGCCGCCCTGGGCGGTCATGAAGTTGTAGCCGAAACCGAAACCCCGCGATTCGCCGGCCAACAGCGGGCGCGCGACCGTGCGCGTATCGATGATCCGGCAAGGCGTGGCGAGCATGGTGTAGACGAGATTCCTCTGGACCGTGATGTCGGTTTTCGTCGGAACCCCGTTCTGCTTCGAGGCGACCGGGATGCCGCCGCCGGCCAGCAGCGCGAGCGCGGTATCGATATCGACCGCTTTCGCGGCGGCTTGCAACGATGCCAGCGGCGCACGCGCGAAGGTCGCGCGCATCGCATTGGCCCAGCGCTGCGGCGGCGTGCCGTAGGTGGCCCGCACCTTCGGCGCCCATTGCAGGACGATCGCATGCACGGCCTTTCCTCGGGCGGTACGCGGCTGATAGCCGCTCGTCGAAGCCGTCGTAAGACTCTTGGTGTCGCGCGTCGCGTCGATCGCTTGCGCGTTTCCGGCCATGCAGATCAGCAGCGCGGAGAGTGCGCAGCCCGGAATCGTCGGTGTCATCGTCATGTGCTCCGGCGGCGATCGCCGCTTCCCAGAAGAGAGGTAGCCCCACGAATGGCGCGAAGGAGCCTGCCGACGCCTGCCGGCATCGACCACTCTGTCCTGGAAAAAGCCCCTGTCGCGCGATCCGGGCGCGTCAAGGTCCGGATGATAACCGAAGCTTTTCGGTACTGTCTTCCACCGAAGGCCGGGCCCAATCGTCCTGTGTGAACTCGAACTTCACACAGCCGCCACGCCCCGCCCTCCACTGCCGCCGAGACTGCGCCGGTCCTCACCGCCGGAGTTCCCATGGCCGCAGTTCCCGAACGCGATTACGACCTGGTGGTCGTCGGCGCCAGTTTCGCCGGCGCGGCCTGCGCCATCGCCGCGGCGCAGTACGGTCTGCGCGTGTGCGTGCTTGAGCGCAAGCGCGATCCGGGGCTGAAGCTCCACACCACCGGGATCATCGTGAAGGAAGCCGCCGAGCGTACCTGGTTGAACCGGGTGCCGCCGCACTTGGTGCGCAAGGTCGATCGCGTGCGCCTGTACGCACCGAATCTGCGCAACGTCGCGCTGCAGGTGCCGGATTACTACTTCCTCACCACAGATACGCCGAACCTGATGCGCTGGCTGGCCGACGAGATGCGCGACCAAGGCGTCGATCTGCGTCTGGCGCAGCCGTTCACGCAGGCGTCGCGCGAGACCTCGACGCAGCGCGGCCGCTGGCATCTGCCGGGGATCGGTCGCACCCATTGGCTGGTCGGCGCCGACGGCGCGAAATCGCGGGTCGCACAGCGCTTCGGCATGGGCGGCGTGCGCCACTTCCTGTACGGCATGGAATACGAATTCGCCGGGCTGGAACTGCGCGAACCGGATGCCCTGCACTGCTTCGTCAACAAGGCGCTCGCGCCCGGTTACATCGGCTGGGCGACGCAGAACCCGACCGGCGTGCAGTTCGGTCTGGCATTCCGGCATCGGCCATCGCGCACCGGCACCCCGGACATCGACGCGCTGCGTGCGCTGGTCGGTCACCGCATCGGCATTCCCGACGACCTCACGCCCAGCGCGATCCGCGCCGGCCTGATTCCCTGCGGCGGCCCGGTCGCACCGCTCGCGCGACCGGGCGTGATCCTGACCGGCGACGCCGCCGGCATCGTCTCGCCGGTGACCGCCGGCGGTATCCATTCGGCGTGGCAGCATGGCTGGACCGTGGGCGAAGCCGTCGCCCGCCATCTGCGCGACGGCGGGCCATCGCCGGAACGCATCGCCGAACGCGCCGCACCGCGCTATCGCATCAAACGCGCGCTGCGTTGGGCGTTCGACCATGCACAGATGGATTGGCCATTCGACCTGATGCTGGGCTCCGCGCCGATGCGCTGGGCGGCGGAGCGGGTGTATTTCGGGAATGGCTCTCGATGACGGACGCCGCGCCCCCATCGACATGCGACACGGAAAGCAAGGCCGAAGAACGCGCCTACAGCGTTGGTACGCTGCTGGTGTTGCATTGCTTTATCGCATCGCAGATCTCACTGATCCTCAATCTTTGGGAAGCGATCGTCTACACGATCATGCCGGTGGTGATCTTCACCAATGCGGTTGAGCTGGTTAACTCCGCGCCGTTGTTCGCCTCGCTCTGCATCGCACCGGCGATGCTGGCGTTCGGCGGTATTCGTCGCATCCTGCGCCTGGCGAAGACGCGACTTCCGCCGCTGATATACATGCTCACCTGGATCGCGCTCTTGCTGTGGCTACCGGTGATTTGCGGAGAGGGTCTGCGTCGGGCGCTCATGGAACCGGTGCTCAGCAGCACACCGCAACAATGCCGCGGGAGCGTCGATCTGTTCGAATCGATGCAGCGCAAGTTGTCCAGCGACGGCTTCCGCCTGCCGCATGCGTGGGTCATCCGCGATGGCCAGCCCTGGCTCTGGAGTTACCGCAGTCTGCGCTTCGAGCCTGCGCCGGACTGGGTGGGCGCTCAACTCTTTTCGGACGACTGCCCATTATCCGGGCAAACAGGGAGCGACCCATGAGCGACAAGATGCTTTCCATCGCGCTGCGATGCGCCAGCGCTTCAGCATTGGCGACCGCCGGCTGGTGGCTGCTCGCGGATCTATCCGCGCCGGACAGCTGTCTGGATACGGGTGGCGCGTTCGACTACGCCCGCTGGCTGTGCAGTTCCGACGGCCGCAAGCATCTTGCCTACATCGATGTCCCGATCACCGCGCTGCCATCGTTCCCGGTGTTCTGCGCATGTTTACTTGCATTCGCAATCATCATGCTTACACCGATGAAAACATCGCAGAACCGCTGATCCCGCAATGATCGCAACGTTCAACGCAACTCGAACGCATCCCCATCCAGCATCGCCGGGAAACGTTCGCGATGCGCGGCAAGTTCTTTCGCCTGTAGCGTCACGGTGACGACGACATCCTCGTCGCCGCATTCGCTGACCGGATGACCGAGGAAGTCGATCACCGCGCTGTCGCCGGCATAATGCAGCTGATTGCCATCGGTGCCGACGCGGTTGAGGCCGGCGACATAGCACAGGTTCTCGATGGCGCGCGCACGCAGCAACGTTTTCCACGGATAGGCGCGCGCCGACGGCCAGTTGGCGACGTACAGCAGCAGGTCGTAATCGAGTTGACCCGGACGCTCGACGTCGTAACGGTTGCGCGAAAACACCGGGAAACGCAGGTCGTAGCAGACCAGCGGGCAGATTCGCCAGTCGCGCCACTCGACGACGAGACGGTCGCGGCCCGCGGCGTAGCGTTCGTGCTCGCGTCCGAAACGGAACAGATGCCGCTTGTCGTAGCTGTGCAGCTCGCCGTCGGGCGTGGCGAACAGCAGGCGATTGAAGACATCGTCGCCGACGCGCAGTTGCACGCTGCCGCACACCGCGGCGTCCAGCGCGCGCGCCTGTTCGCGCAGCCACGCGACGGTCGGACCGTCCATGGTTTCGGCTTGGGCGATGGCCTCGTTGGAAAAACCGCTGGTGAAGGTTTCGGGCAACAGCACGAGATCGGTTTTCCCGCGCAGGCCAGCGATGAGTTCGCCGTAATACTCGCGATTGCCGGCGGGATCATGCCAGCGGGTGCTGCCTTGGACGAGGGTGATGCGAAGATCGTTCATGGAGAAGCCGTTTGTGGGAGCGACGCGAGTCGCGACAGGGTGTCAGGACATCCCGCAGTCGCGACTTGCGTCGCTCCCACAGGCGCAGAGCTCAGAGTTTCTGCAGCCGTTCGATCGCGGCGTCCAGGGTGGCGTCGTTCTTGGCGAAGCACAGCCGCGCCAGGCGTTGACCGACCGGCGGCGCGTCGTAGAACGGCGACAGCGGGATCGCGGTGACGCCCTTCTCGATGGTGAGCCAGCGGCAGAATTCGAGATCGTCGAGCCCGCTCACCGCGGAATAGTCCACCAGTTGGAAATAGCCGCCCGGCACCGGTAGAGGCACCAGTTTCGTAGTCAGCAGTTGTTCGCGGAAGCGGTCGCGCTTGGCCTGGTAGAACGCACCCAGTTGTTCGTAGTGCTCGGGCTCGGCTTCGATCATCGCCGCGAACGCGTGCTGTGCCGGGTGGAAGGTGCAGAACACGTTGTACTGGTGCACTTTGCGGAATTCTGTGCTCAGCGCGGGCGGTGCGATGCAGTAGCCGACCTTCCAGCCGGTGCAGTGATAGGTCTTGCCGAAACTGGAGATCACGAAGGCGCGCTCGCGCAGTTCCGGATACTGCAGCGCAGACTCGTGGCGGGCGCCGTCGAAGACGATGTGCTCGTAGACCTCGTCCGATAGCAACCAGATGCCGGTGTCGCGCAGGAGGTCGGCGACGATGGCCATGTCGTCCGCGCCCAGCATCGCACCGGACGGATTGTGCGGACTGTTGATCATCAGCATCCGCGTCTTCGGGCCGATGGCGTCGCGCACGCGCTGCCAGTCGGGCGCGAACGTCTGCGGGTCGAGCGGAATATGCACGGCGCGCGCGCCGGCCAGTTCGATCGCCGGTTCGTAGCAGTCGTAGCAGGGATCCAGGACGATGACTTCCTCGCCCGCGCGCACCACCGCGTGGATGGCGTTGAAGATCGCTTCGGTGGCGCCGCTGGTGACGGTGATCTCGCTGTCGGCATCGGGCGAGACGCCGTAGACCCGTGCGGTCTTGTCGGCGATCGCGCGGCGCAGCGCAGGGATGCCGGTCATCATCGAATACTGGTTGTGACCGGCGCGCATGGCCTTGTCGAGTTCGTCGACCAGCCGCGTGGGTACCGGGAAATCGGGGAAGCCCTGGCCGAGATTGATCGCGCCGTGCTCGGCGGCGAGCTGCGACATCACGGTGAAGATGGTGGTGCCCACCCTGGGCAGCTTGGTCTGCGGCATGTCGAGTCCGTTGATGGCGTTTGAGACGGAAAATTTCGAGGAGGAAACCCGAAACGGAATGCGAATCGGAATTGCTGGCAGAAATACGCGGTGACGCGATCGCTAGCACATCCGCGTCGACAGACGCCAGAGTTTACGGGGCGGCGCGTCTGGGTTAAACCTTGTCGGATGCAATCGTCTCTTCTATGCGCCGGCGAGGCCCGGATCGCCGAACTGGTTTCCGCCTATCTGGCTGCGGAGTATCGCTGGGAACAGGACGGCGAGTGGCTGAACCTGCGCATCGGCGACGATGCCCCCGAACTGCGGCAGCGTTATCCCGATGCACGGCACTTCGGACTGCTGTCGGCGTGGGATCCGTATTCCATCCAGCGCCCGGAGCCGGTCAACCGCAGCGCGGACGATGCGCTGCATGCGGCCCTGCAGGCCAGCGGCTGCAGCTTCAGGCCTGCGTTCTCCTCCGCCGCGAACCGTTCGTGGCGCGAACCGAGCTGGCTGGTGGTGGACATGCCGGTCGACCGGTTCGACGCGCTGTCGCGCAGCCATGGACAATTGGCCACGCTTTACTGGCCGGCACACAGCGTTGTGCGAATGCGCGTGGATGCGCGACATCCGCGCGCCCATGAGGGCCATACTGCCGTCGACTGGCTCAAAGACTGAACGCAGGCTTGGCGTTCTGTTCGGGCTTCGTCGAAAACAGAGCCGAAGCTCGGATAGCGGCCCAGTACCATCCTCGTTCCTCAACAGCCACGGTGAGCGCATTGGCGAACGATCCGGCCATTCCCGATACGTCGGAAGGCCTTGCCGACTCCCATATCGCCGCGTTGCCCGCGGTGTTCATGGCCGCGGACTACAAATGGGAGCTGGACGGCGTGTGGTCGTCGATCCGCATCGGCGAGCCCGCTCCTGAGCTCGACGCCGCCTTCCCCGAAGCCCGGCGTTTCGGGATGACCGCGGCCGCCAACCCCGGGCAGATCATTCGCGCGGATGCCGACAACCGAAGCAGCGATCGGGCCATGCAGCAGGCCCTGACGCGCTTGGGTTTGACGCATCGCCCCGCCTTCGTGGCCGCGCACAGCCGCATCTGGAAGGCCTACAACTGGCTGGTGATCGATCCCGACGAAACGATCTTCGATGCGTTGACCCGGGATTACGGCCAGATCGGCAGTCTGCTGTGGCTGCGTGGCCAGCCGGTGCGGCTGCGGATGCGGGCGCAGCGACCTGGATCGGTGCCCGAACATGCCCACATCGACTGGATCGGCGACGACGCGAGCGGCGACGGCGCGTGGGCAAAGCCGTCGGCCAGCCCGTAAAATCGCCGCTTCCGGCTGGAACGCAGCCCGATCCGGCCCCCGACCCGCCCGCGATGACCGATCCATACGCTTCAGCGCCGCCGCTGCTGGCAGCACGCGACCTCCGCTTCGCGCGCAACGACGAGCCGGTGTTCGGCCCGCTCGATTTCGCGGTCGATGCCGGCGAGGCCCTGCTGATCCGCGGCGACAACGGCGCCGGCAAGACCACCCTGCTGCGGGTGCTGGCCGGGCTGCTGCGGCCCGAGGCCGGACGGATCGAGATCGACGGCCACGGCACCGAAGCCCCGGCGCGGACCCGCGCCCTCGCCTATCTGGGGCATCTGCCGGCGCTGAAGGCCGATCTTGGCGCGCTGGAAAACCTCGAATTCCTCTGCGGCCTGCAGGGCCGCCGCCGCGGCCAGTCGTCCGATGCGGCGATGCGGATCGTCGGCCTGGACGGCTATCAGGACGCGCTGGCACGCCAGCTCTCGGCCGGACAGAAGAAACGGCTGTCGCTGGCGCGGATCTGGCTGTCGCCCGCGCCGGTGTGGCTGCTGGACGAGCCCTACGCCAATCTCGACCTGGACGGCATCGAACTGGTCAATCGCATGGTCCAGGCGCATCTGCGCGAGGGCGGCGCCGCGCTGGTCACCACCCACGGCGCCTACGCCGCGCCGCCGGTGCGCACCCGCGAACTCATCCTGGAGCGGCCCGCATGACCGCGCCGCTGCCGCAACATTCGCCGCGGATGAGCGTCGCCGGCAACGCGCCTTCGCTGTGGCAGGCCGCCCGCGCCCTGCTCGCCCGCGACCTGCGCCTGCTCTGGCGCCGTCGCGGCGACGCCCTGCAGCCGGCCTTGTTCGCACTCATCGTGGTGGTGCTGTTCGCGCTGGCGCTGGGCAACGATCCCGCGCTGCAGGCCCGTGTCGCCGCCGGCGTGCTCTGGGTCGCGGCGCTGCTGGCCGGGCTGCTGGCGCTGGACACCCTGTTCCGCGGCGACGCCGAGGACGGCTCGCTGGAGCAGTGGATGCTGGCGCCGGTGCCGCTGGCCTGGCTGGTCGCGGTGCGCACCTTCATGCACTGGGCGACCACCGCGTGGCCGCTGCTGCTGGCCACGCCCTTCCTGGCCGAACTCATGCATCTGCCGCGCGCGCAGTTGCCGGTACTGATGACCGGGCTGGCGCTGGGCACGCCGCTGCTGAGCCTGATCGGCGCGGTGGTGGCGGCGTTGACCGTGGGCATGCGCCGCTCCGGTATCCTAGTCGGGCTGCTCGCGCTGCCGCTGTACGTACCGGTACTGGTGTTCGGCGCTGGCAGCGTCGCCGCCAGCGCGCAGAGCCTGGACCCGGTCGGCGCGCTGCTGCTGTTGGCCGCGGGCCTGATCGTGGCGACGGTGCTGGCGCCGTTGACCGCGGCGGCGGCGATCCGCATCGCGGTCAATTGATGATCCAGCAGTCGATTGATGCATATCAAAGGACTCCGCCGTGAAATCACGGACCATTGCCGCGCCGCGCCTCCAGACCTTCCGCTACCGCCTCACCGAGCCCCGCTTCCACCCATGAATCCCGTCATCCGCTGGTTCCACCAACTCGGCTCTCCGCCGCACTTCGACCGCTTCGCCGCGCGTTGGGCGCCGTGGAGCTTCGGTCTGGGGCTGCTGGTGATGCTGTGGGCGGGGTGGCAGGGCCTGTTCGTGGTGCCGGCCGATTACCAGCAGGGCGACAGCTTCCGGATCCTCTACATCCACGTGCCGTCGGCGTGGATGAGCATGTTCGTGTTCGGGCTGATGGCCTTCTACGCGGCGATCGCGCTGATCTGGCGGATCAAGCTCTGCGAGATCCTGGCGATGGCCTGCGCGCCCATCGGCGCCGCCTTCACCGTCATCACCCTCGCCACCGGTTCGATCTGGGGCAAGCCGATGTGGGGCACCTGGTGGGAATGGGATCCGCGGCTGACCAGCGAACTGCTGCTGCTGTTCCTGTACCTGGGCGTGATCGGGCTGTACCAGGCCATCGACGACCGCCGCAACGCCGCGCGCGCCGCCGGGCTGCTGGCGATCGTCGGCGTCGCCCTGCTGCCGGTGATCCGCTATTCGGTGGAATGGTGGAATTCGCTGCACCAGGGCCAGACCATCCGCGTGTTCGGCGAATCGAGCATGGACGCGAGCATGCTGCCGCCGCTGATCGGCATGGTGATCGGCACCAAACTCTGGTTCATCGGTTCGCTGCTGCTGCGCGCCCGCGCCGACAATCTGGAACGCGAAGCCGGCAAGGACTGGGTGCGCCAGCGCGCCGGCATCGACACCGCCACGGAGCGCGCGCCATGAGCGGCAGCGGAATGACCTACGCCGGTTACGTCGCCGCGGCTTACGCGGTCTTCGTCGTGGTGCTGCTGTGGGACGCGATCGCGCCGCTGCTGCGCATCCGGCGTACGCTGCGCAACGTGTCGCTGCGCGCGAAACGCACCACCGCCAGACAGGCGCCCATTTCCTCGGAGCTGCAACGATGAACCCCACCCGCAAACGCCGCCTCTGGCTGGTGCTGGCGCTGCTGGTCGCCGCCGCGGCCGCCACTTCGCTGGTGACGCTGGCGCTGCAGCGCAACGTCGCCTATCTCTACACGCCCAGCGAAATCCTGTCCGGCGATGCCGGCGCCAAGGTCGCAGCCGGCGATAGCGTTTTCCGCCTCGGCGGCATGGTCTCGGCCGATTCGTTCCAGCGCGACGACGGTTCGATGGAGGCGCGCTTCAAGGTGACCGACGGCGATGCCGAAATGGCGGTGCGCTACACCGGCATCCTGCCCGACCTGTTCCGCGAGAAGCAGGCGGTGGTGGCCACCGGGCGCATGGACGGCAAGGTATTCGTCGCCGAACAGGTGCTGGCCAAGCACGACGAGACCTATGTGCCAAAGGAAGTCGCCGACAAGATGGGCCTCGCGCACAAGAAGCACAACGTGGCCGATCCGACAAAGCCGGCCGCCGCCCTGCCGCCGGAACGCTGACCGCGCATGCATCTGCTCCCCGAATTCGGCCAGATCGCATTGATCCTGGCGCTGTTGATCTCGCTGCTGCTGTCCACCCTGCCGCTGATCGGCGCGCAGCGCGGGCTGGCGCCTTGGATGGCGATCGCGCGACCGGCGGCCTGGGCGCAACTGGCGCTGGTCGGCGTGGCGTTCGCGATCCTGACCTGGGCCTTCGTGGCCCAGGATTTCTCGGTGCGCTACGTCGCCACCAACTCCAATTCGCTGCTGCCGATGATGTACCGCTATTCGGCGGTGTGGGGCGCGCACGAAGGCTCGCTGCTGCTGTGGGCGCTGATCCTCGCGGCGTGGACCGCGGCGGTGGCGGCGTTCTCCAGATCGCTGCCGCAGCCGGTGGTCGCGCGGGTGCTCGGGGTGATGGGCATCGTCAGCCTCGGCTTCCTGGCGTTCCTGATCTTCACCAGCAATCCGTTCGAACGCGTGCTGCCGGCCGCCGCCGAAGGCCGCGACCTCAATCCGCTGCTGCAGGATTTCGGCCTGATCGTGCATCCGCCGATGCTGTACATGGGCTACGTCGGCTTCGCGGTGCCGTTCGCGTTCGCGATCGCCGCGTTGCTCGACCGCAACGCCTCGCGGCCTGAAGAAGTGGCGCGCTGGCTGCGCTGGACACGGCCGTGGACCAATGTCGCCTGGGGCTTCCTGACCATCGGCATCGCGCTGGGCAGTTGGTGGGCGTACTACGAACTGGGCTGGGGCGGCTGGTGGTTCTGGGATCCGGTCGAGAACGCCAGCTTCATGCCGTGGCTGGCCGGCGCGGCGCTGCTGCACTCGCAGGCGATCACCGAAAAACGCGGCAGCTTCCGCAGTTGGACCTTGCTGCTGGCGATCGCGGTGTTCTCGCTGTCGCTGCTCGGCACCTTCCTCGTGCGCTCGGGCGTGCTGACCAGTGTGCACGCGTTCGCGTCCGATCCCGGCCGCGGGCTGTTCATCCTGATCTTCCTCGGCCTGGTCGTCGGCAGCTCGCTGCTGCTGTACGCCATGCGCGCGCCCGACGTCGACGGCGGCAAGCCCTTCACCGGCGCATCGCGTGAAGCGCTGCTGCTGATGAACAACGTCTTTCTTACCGCCGCCTGCGCGATGGTGCTGATCGGAACCCTCTACCCGCTGCTGGCCGACGCGCTGGAACTGGGCAAGATCTCGGTCGGGCCGCCGTATTTCTCGCTGCTGTTCATCGTGCTGATGGCGCCGATCGTGCTGCTGCTGCCGCTGGGTCCGCTGATCCGCTGGCAGCGCGACGATTACGCGCGCCCGCTGCGCATGCTGCTGCCGTGGGCCGCGCTGGCGCTGGTGGCCGGCGGCATCGCCTACTTCCAGGCCCCGAACGGTCCGTGGAAAACCGCGGCCGGCGTCGCCGGTTCGGTCTGGATCGCATTCGGCACCGCGCGCTTCGTCTGGCAGCGCGTGCGCACGCATCGCAGCGCGCTGACCGCCGAGATGTGCGGCATGGTGCTGGCGCACGGCGGCCTGGCGGTGTTCCTGATCGGCGCGCTGCTGGTGGAGGCGCAACTGCAGCAGCGCGAGATCGCGATGAAGCCGGGGCAGATGCTGACCCTCGGCCGCGACAGTTTCCGTTTTGACGGCGTGCAGCGCTTGGCGGGGCCGAACTACACCGCCAGCCGCGGCACCGTGGAGGTGTTCCGCGATGATCGCCGCGTGACCACGCTGCATCCCGAAAAGCGCGAATACGCCAGCGGCGGCCAGGTGATGACCGAAGCCGCCATCCGTCCGGGCGTGACCCGCGACGTGTTCGTGGCGCTGGGCGAACCGCTGGGCAACGACGCCTGGGCGGTGCGCGTGCATATCAAACCCTTCATCCGCTGGGTGTGGATCGGCGCGGCGCTGATGGCGCTGGGCGGGTTCGTGACGGCGCTGGATCGACGGTTTCGCATGGCCGCCATCAACGACGGTCATCCCGAACGCGGCGAAGCCGTGGAGGGAGCGGCTTCCGCTGTTACCAGTACGACAGCAGGTCCCTCGCCTGCGGCTCGGGATGACATCGCTTCGAGGGACGCCTGATGTCCGCCAAACGCTGGCTGCCCTTCGCCGCCTTCCTGCTGATCGCCGCGCTGCTCGCCACCGGCGTGTGGCTGAGCCGTCGCGACAACCGCGAGGCATTGCCGTCGCCGCTGATCGGAAAACCCGCGCCCGAATTCGCGCTGCCGGTGCTGCACGAGCCGAACCGCATCGTGACCTCGAAAGAGCTGCGCGGCCAGCCGTATCTGTTGAATGTCTGGGGCAGCTGGTGCCCGGAGTGCCAGGTCGAGCATCCGGTGATCAGCCGTTTCGCCGCGACCAAGCGCGTGCGGGTGATCGGCTACAACTGGAAGGACGAGCCCGCCGACGCGCTGAAATGGCTGGAACGCTTCAACAACCCCTACTGGCTGGTGCTGGCGGACATCGAAGGCGGCACCGCGATCGATTTCGGGATCTACGGCGCGCCGGAAACGTTTCTTGTCGACGCCGAGGGCATCGTGCGCTGGAAGCATGTGGGCGCGATGACGGACGCCATCGTCCGCGATGAGCTGCTGCCGGTGCTGGAAGCGGCGGAGGGGATGAAGCAGTGATTCGCTTCTGGAACCGCAAGAGCAAATCCCCCCTGCCCCCCTTTTTCAAAGGGGGGAACAGCAAGGCTTTTTCGAGCCGGACAAACAGCGGCATTTTTTTGTACTCAAACCTTTCCTGCTTTCTTTCCTTCTTCTCGAACAGGCAGAGCAGCGGGTCGCCCGTTGCATCCGGACAGGCCGCGCCCCGCCTGTCTTCCCCCTTTGAAAAAGGGGGACCGAGGGGGATTTGCCTTGCGCTTTTCCTGCTGCTGAGCCTGCTCGCAGCCCCCGCCTTCGCGCAGAAGACCACAGACCCCGCGCCGCTGCAGTTCCGCGACACCGCCGAGGAAACGCGCTTCCACGATCTGGTGTCCGAACTGCGCTGCGTGATGTGCCAGAACCAGTCGCTGGCCGATTCCAACGCCCAGATCGCGGTGGATCTGCGCCGCGAGGTGCTGGATCTGATGCGCGAAGGCCGCAGCGACCCCGAAGTGCGCGACTTCCTCGTCGCGCGCTACGGCGAATTCGTGCTCTACCGCCCGCGCGTCAGCGGCACCACCTGGCTGCTGTGGTTCGGGCCGCTGCTGTTCGCGCTGGGCGGCGGCGTCGTGGTCTGGCGCCTGCTGCGCCGCGGCCGCAACGCGCCGCCGCCGGGCGACGACGAAACCCAGGAGTGGTGATGTCCGGAGAATCCTTGTCATGACTTCGCCGATCTTCGCCCTGATCGCCGCCGCCGCGTCGCTGATCGCGTTCGCGGTGGTGATGCGGCCGTTGTGGCGCGCGAAGCCGCGTTCGGCCGCGCTCATCATCGCCGGCCTGACCGTCTCCGCTGCCGGTCTGTATCAACTGATCGGCAGCCCGATCGCGCTGGACGCCGCGATGGTCAAGCGCCCGGACTCCATCGAGGAAGCGCTGTCGCAGCTGGAACGCAGCCGCGACCGTTTCCCCGATCACGAAGGCTGGGTGATGCTCGCCACCGCCTACGGCCGCGTGGGCAAGCCGGAGCAGGCGCGCGACGCGTGGGAAGAAGTGCTCAAGCGTGCGCCGGACGACGCCAATTTCCTCGCCGCCGCCGCGGAAGCGCGGGCGCAGGTACATCCGCAGCGCCGCTTCGATGCGAAAGCCGTCGAATACCTGCGCCATGCGCTGAAGAGCACGCCCGAGCACCAGCGCGCGCGCTTCTTCCTCGGCATCGCGCTGCGCCAGCAGAACAAACCGGCGGAAGCTGCGGCCACCTGGGAACCGCTGCTCGCGACGGTCGACGCCGCAAATGCGGACACGCTGCGCGCCGAGATCGACGCCGCGCGCCTCGCTGCCGGACTGCCTGCACTGGCAGCGCCCGTCGCTGACGCAGCGAACGCAACGACAGGAAGCGGCCTGATCGTTGAAGTCGCACTCGACCCCGCTTTCGCCGCACGCGTGCGCCTGCGCGGCGACGCCACCGTGTTCGTGATCGCACGCGCGCCGAACGGCCCGCCGATGCCGGTCGCCGTCGAAAAGCACACGCTCGCGGATCTGCCCCTGCGCGTGACGCTGGACGATGTCGACGGTCCGATGCCCACGGCGAAGCTGTCCGCGCTGAAGGATGTGGAAGTGATCGCACGCATCTCGGAAAGCGGCAACGCCATGCGCCAGGAGGGCGACCTCGAATCGAAGCCGGTGCGGGTGACCCTGCCGGCCGACAAGCCGGTGAAGCTGGTGCTCGGCGCGGAGTGACGACAGGAGCGAAGCGCCACAGCCGCTTTCGGCGCCTCCCAGGTCTCGCACTCTGGCTGCTTCTGCCCTGCGGCGCGGGTCTCGCGCTGCCGTTACTGAATCGCTTACTGCCGCCATCTGCGAACACATTCGCATGGCTGATCGATCTCGCCGCGCATTGGCAACTGCTCTACGCACCGCTGTGGCTCGCGCTGTGTCTGCTGTGCGCGCTTCGTTCGGGACGCTGGCTGCTGCTGGCGCCGTTCGCGCTGCTGCCGCTGTGGAGCGCGAGCGCGCGCTTGCCTGACGACGACGGCATCGCACCGGAGTTGATCGTCGTGGCTGCGAACGTGCATGCCGGCAATCGCGATCCGGGTCCGCTGGTCGCCTGGCTGCGCGCGCAGCCGGCGGATCTGGTGGTGATCTCCGAACTCACGCCGGAATACGCGGAAGCTCTGGTGCGCCAACTTGGCGACGATTATCCGCATCGTGCGCTCTCTCCTCGATCATCGCCGTTCGGGATCGGTATCGTTTCGCAACGCGTGCTGTACAAGACGCACGCTTGGCGCGATGGCGACACGCAAACCATCGTCGCAACCGTCCGTGCAGGCCAACGCACGACACGAATCCTCGCCGCGCATCCGATGCCGCCCTTGGCGCCGCAATGGCACGGCAAGCGGGATCGCTTGCTGACGCTCGCCGGTGAGACCGCCGACACGCCGCTCATCGTCGCCGGCGATCTCAATGCCACGCCGTGGTCGACCGCGCTGATCGGCGCCGGGCGTCACGGGCTGCTGCGCACCACCGGCTTCGCGCCCACCTGGCCGGGTTCGGGACGCGGCGCGATCGGCATCCCCATCGATCATGTGCTCGCCAGCGGCCACTGGCGGCGCGGGATGTCCTCGCGCGGGCCGGACATCGGTTCCGACCACCTGCCGGTCCGGGTCGCGCTGCACTGGGCGGACGACCGGCAATGAGCGCGCAATCCGATGGACTCGGAAAAGAACAGTCCATCGCGTACCCTCTCGTCCTGTCGCTCAGGATCGCTAGACTTCACGGATGACCGAATTCATACCTCCCGGCACCCGCTTTGCCGAGTTGCCAACGCCCTTCCCGATGAAACGCGGCGGCGTCCTGCACGGCGCGCGCATGGCCTACGAAACCTGGGGCACGCTCAGCCCCGCGGCCGACAACGTCGTCCTGATCCTCACCGGGCTCTCGCCCGACGCGCACGCCGCCAGCAACGCCGGCAACCCCGAGCCCGGCTGGTGGGAAGCGATGCTGGGGCCGGGCAAGGCCATCGACAGCGACCGCTGGTTCGTGATCTGCGTGAATTCGCTGGGCAGTTGCAAGGGTTCGACCGGCCCGGCGTCGATAGAAACCGCCACCGGCGCACCCTACCGCCTGCGTTTTCCAGAACTCTCGGTGGAAGACTGCGCCGATGCCGCGATGGGCGTGGTGCGCAGCCTGGGCATCGAACATCTGGCCTGCGTCATCGGCAACTCCATGGGCGGCATGGTCGCGCTGGCGCTGCTGCAGCGTTTTCCCGACGTTGCCCGCAGTCACATCAATATTTCCGGCGCCGCGCGCGCGCTACCGTTCTCGATCGCGATCCGCTCGCTGCAGCGCGAAGCGATCCGCCTCGATCCGAACTGGAACAACGGCGATTACAGCGACGAGACCTATCCCGAAGCCGGCATGCGCATGGCGCGCAAACTCGGCGTGATCACCTACCGGTCGGCGCTGGAATGGGACGGCCGCTTCGGCCGCGTGCGCCTGGATTCCGACCGGCGACTGGGCGACGACCCGTTCGGCCTGGAATTCGAGGTCGAAAGCTATCTGGAAGGCCATGCCCGCCGCTTCGTCCGCCGCTTCGATCCCAACTGCTATCTCTACCTCAGCCGCTCGATGGACTGGTTCGATCTGGGCGAATCCCGCCACGGCACCTGTGAGGAAGGTCTGTCGAAACTGCGCGTGGAGCGCGCGCTCGCCATCGGCGTCCATACCGACATCCTGTTCCCGATCCAGCAGCAGCAGGAAATCGCCGACGGCCTGCTCGCCGGCGGCGTCGATGCGCGCTGCCTGGCGCTGGAGTCGCCGCAGGGCCACGACGCCTTCCTGGTGGACATCGCGCGCTTCGACCCGGCGGTGCGCGGGTTCCTGGATTCGTTGTAGGGCGGGCCCCGGCCCGCCAACGGAACCACGGCCGTTTTATCGTCTACAGCCGTGGGCACGACCCGGAGAACGTTGTCGTTCGTATGTGGCCTGGGCCGGCTTCAGCCCGCTACCAAACCGCTACCAAACCGCTGCAGCTTCATTCTCGTCAGCCGTGGGCACGGCCCGGAGGTCGTTGCATGTCATGTTCTACCTGGGCCGACTCAGCACCACGCTGCCCAGAATCAGCGCACCGGCAATACCCATGGCGACGGTCAGCGGTTCGTCCAGCAGCAGCCATGCCCAGCCCACGCCGAACAGCGGCACCAGATAGGTCGTGGTCGCGGCGCGGCTGGCGCCGATGCGCGCGATCAACCGGTAGTACATGACGAACGCGATGCCGGTGCAGAGCACACCGAGCAGCGCCACCGCGGCCCATGACTTGGCCGAGATCGCATGTTGCGGCCACTGCGCGATGGCGAACGGCGCGCTGAGCAACGCCGCGCAGCTCAGGGTCGCCGCAGCGACCGCGGTTGCCGGCAGGCCGGCGAGGTGCCGCTTCACCAGATTGCCGCCGATCCCGTACAGGAACGCGGCGAAGGTGCCCGCCGCCACCGGCAGGCCGATGCTGGCGCCGGCGACCTTGCCGCTGGCGAGCACGATCACCCCGGCGAAGCCCGCGATCAGCGCGATGCTGCGACGGCCGCCGATGCGTTCGCCGTAGAACAGGAACGCCACCAGCGCGGTGAACAGCACCGCCATGGAATTGGTGATCGCGCCCACGCCCGCTGGTGCATGCTGCGCAGCCCAAGCGAACAGCGTGAACGGAATCGCCGAATTGATCGCACCGATCAGCGCCAGGCGCGGCCACAGCGCGCGATGGAACGCATGTCGCTCGATCCACAGGAACGGCAGCAGGATGGCCGCACCCAAGCCCAACCGGATCGCGACCAGCGGCGCCGCACCGAACTCGGGCGCCGCCACGCGCATGAACATGAAGGACGCACCCCAGATCGCGCCGAGCACGCACAGTTCCAGCGGCGTGAGCCAGGCCTTGGGCGTTTCCACGACCGGGAGAGGGGGTTGCAATGTGCTGGAGGTGCTCATGGGCGGAGATCCTGATGGGAAGCGTCGGTGCCGGCTATCCGCAAACCGCTGTCCCGGGCATCGGCGGTGTCATCGATCCGCACCGCATGCCCGCTGACCCGGATGCCGCCTTCCGGGCCGATGCCGACCTGCAGCCGGCTGGGCCGGCCCATGTCGTCGCCCTGACGGATGTCGACGACCGCCGGCGTGTCCACCAGGCCGAGCGCGCGCAGATAACCGCCGAACGCCGCCGCGGCGGCGCCGGTCGCCGGATCTTCGACCACGCCGCCGACCGGAAACGGATTCCGCGCATGAAACGAAATTTGCGTCTCGCGCCAGACCAGATCGACCGTGGTCAGATCGTGTTCGCGCTGGATGCGTTCGAGGGCGCCGAAGTCGTAGTCCAGAACGGCGAGGCGGGCCCGCGTCGCCGCCGCGAGCACCAGATGCCGCGCGCCGGCGAAGGCCACCCGCGGCGGCAATGCCGGATCGAGTTCGTCTTCGCGCCAGCCCAATGCGGCGAGGGTCGCGGCCACCAGTTCCGGCGCGGCGGCCTCGACCCGCGACGCGACGCTGGTCAAGGTCGCGAGCGGGCCGTCGGCATCCACGGTGATCGTCACCGGCACTTCGCCGACCGGCGTTTCGAACCGCGGCGAAGTCTCGCCGACCGCATGAAACAGGGCGATCGCGCTGGCGATGGTGGCGTGGCCGCAGAACGGCACTTCGGCGCGCGGGCTGAAATAGCGCACCCGGTAGCGGCCCGGGCCGGCCGCGGTCAGGAATGCGGTTTCGGAATAGCCCACATCGGCGGCGATCGTCTGCATCCGCGCGTCGGTCAGTCCGTCCGCGTCAAGCATCACGCCCGCGGGATTGCCGCCCAGCGGCGTGTCGGTGAAAGCGGCATAGCGCAGCAGGGTCGGCATCGCGGGGCCTGTCGTGGGGAAAGCGGTGTTGGTCATTATGGTTTCCGGCCCCGCGGCCACAAGCGCATACTTTCGTGGCCAGACAACAGCGAAATTTGAGGCTCGCATGACCATCCGACCGGAACTGTTGCCCGCGCTGGCCGCATTCGAAGCCGCCGCCCGCCACCAGAACTTCGCCCACGCCGCGGAAGAACTGCACCTCACCGCCAGCGCGATCAGCCATCACGTGCGCAAGCTCGAACAGCGCCTCGGGGTGATCCTGTTCCAGCGCCACGCGCGCGGGGTCGCGCTCACCGCCGAGGGCCGGCTGCTGGCCGACGCCGCGGGAAGTGCGCTGACCGATCTCGACGGCGTGCTGCGCGGTCTGCACGCCATGCGCGACGACCGCGACCTGGTGCGCATCACCACCCTGCATTCGCTGATCTACGCGTGGCTGCTGCCGCGCCTGCCCGCCTTCGCCGCGCTGCATCCGCAGATCCGGCTGGTGTTCGACACCAGCGTCGGCCTGACCCGGTTCGACGACGGCGGCCCCGACCTGGGCATCCGCCATGGCCCCGGACACTGGCCCGGGCTCAACGCGCATCATCTGATGGACGACGCGCTGTTCCCGATGGCATGCGCCGGACTGGCGGCGCGGGCGTCGTTGCCGGCCGACATCGCCGGATTGCCGCTGGTGGCCGACCTCGCCCGCCAGGGCTGGCACGACTGGTTCCGCGCCGCCGACGTGCACGGCGCGCAGCTCGACGTGCGCTTCACCTTCAGCGACAGCACCGACGCGCTGGAAGCCGCGGCGCACGGTCTGGGCGCGGTGCTGGCGCGCGAGAAGATCGCCCGGCCGTGGCTCGCCGGCGGCCGCCTGCAGCGCCTGCCGGGACCGCTGCTGCCCACCCGCTGGCATTACTTCATCGTCCATCCTTCGCATCGTCGCCTGCGCCCGGCCGCGCAGATCTTCGTCGACTGGCTGCTGGCGACCAGCGCCGGGGAACGCGGCCACGCTGCCGCCCCGACCATCGCGACGGCCGGCGATAATGCGCGACCTCACGCAGCAGGCACCCGATGACCAGCGCCGCGACGACCAGCACCGCCACCCGCACCGCCTGGCTGCAGATCCACTTCTGCGTGATCCTGTGGGGCTTCACCGCGATCCTCGGCAAGCTGATCAGCATGCCGGCGCTGCCGCTGGTGTGGTGGCGCATGCTGCTGGTGGTCGTGCTGCTGTTGCTGCTGCCGCGCGTGTGGCGCGGTCTGCGCGCGATGCCGGCGCGGCTGCTCTGGAGCTATGCGGGCGTGGGCGTGCTGGTCGCGCTGCACTGGCTGACGTTCTATGCGGCGATCAGGCTCTCGAACGCATCGGTCGGCGCCACCTGCATGGCGCTGGGTACGGTGTTCACCGCGCTGATCGAACCCTGGCTCACCGGCAAGCGCCTGTCGAAGCGCGAGTTCGCGTTGGGCCTCACGGTGCTGCCCGGCGTCGCGCTGATGGTCGACGGCATTCCCGACGGGATGCTGATCGGCGTGGTGGTCGGTACGGTCTCGGCGCTGTTCGTAGCCTTCTTCAATTCGCTGAACAAACGGCTGGTGGAACACGGCGACGCGCTGTCGGTCACCGCGCTGGAGATGGCTGCGGGCGTTGCGGCGATCACGCTCATCGCACCGCTGTCCGGCATGCTCTCGCCGGCCTTCGGCGGTAATCCGTTCCTGGTGCCCGATCTGCGCGACGGCGCTTATCTGGTGTTGCTCGCGGTCGCCTGCACCCTCGTGCCGTTCGTGCTGTCGCTGCTGGCGCTGCGCCACCTCAGCGCATTCGGTACCCAGCTCGCGGTGAATCTGGAACCGGTGTACGCGATCGCGCTGGCGATACTGCTGCTGGGCGAACAGCGCGAACTCACGCCGCGGTTCTATCTGGGCGTGGCGATCATTCTCGGCGCGGTGCTGATCTATCCGCTGCTGGTGCGACCGAAGAAGATCCAGCATCCCGAGATCCTGGCCACCGGCGAATCCAAGGTCGTCGGCGACTGAATGACTGCCGCAGCGGCCGCACCCGGCGCCGCTGTGGCAGTCTAGGCACCCCGCTCCCGCCGGCCGACAGCAGCCCCGCATGTATCTGGAGTACTACGGCCTCGAACAGGCGCCGTTCTCGATCACGCCCGACCCGCATTACGTGTTCCTCAGCGAACACCACCGGGACGCGCTGGCGCATCTGCTGTACGGCATCCGCCAGGGCGGCGGCGGTGGTTTCGTGCAGCTCACCGGCGAAGTGGGCACCGGCAAGACCACGCTCAGCCGGCTGCTGCTGAATCAACTGCCGGAAAACACCCACGCCGCGCTGGTGCTGAATCCGCGCCTGGAACCGGCGGAACTGCTGCAGACGATCTGCGAGGAACTGCGCCTGCCGACCGGCATCGCGCCAGCGCCGACCCCAGCGCCGGCACCCACCGGCAAGCGCAAGGGAGGCAAGGCCGCGGCATCGGCGCGCGCGCCCGCCAGACCCGGCGGCAAGGCGATGTTCGATGCGCTAGGCGCCTATCTGCTGGAGGCCTATGCGAAAGGTGATCGCGTGGTGCTGATCATCGACGAGGCGCAGAACCTCTCGACCGAAGCGCTGGAACAGGTGCGGCTGCTCACCAATCTCGAAACCGAAACCCAGAAGCTGCTGCAGATCATCCTGATCGGCCAACCGGAGCTGCGCGACATGCTCGCGCGGCCGGAACTGCGGCAGCTCGCGCAGCGCATCACCGCGCGCTATCACCTGCGGCCGCTCGACGAAGCCGGCACCGCGGCCTATCTGCGCCACCGGCTGACCACCGCCGGGGCGAAACGTTTTCCATTCGCGCAGGACGCGGTGCGTCGCATCCACCAGCGCAGCGGCGGCGTGCCGCGGCTGATCAACGTGATCGCCGAACGCGCGCTGCTCGGCGGCTACGCCCACGATCTGCTGAGCATCGACGCGAAGACCGTCGACCGCGCCGCTGGCGAAGCGCTGGCGCCGTCCTCGACCGCGCATCCGCAGCGCGACCGCGCTTCGCTCATCGCGGCGGGCGCGCTCGCGCTGGCCGCGATCGTCATCGCATTCGTGCTGTCGCGGACGTCGCCGGGCAATGCGCAGGCGACCGATGCCCCGGCCGCCGCGACGACCTCCGTTGCCGCTGCATCGACGGCGATTTCGACTACGCCCGACCGCCCCGCGCTCGACGGCGCGGCGCTGCTGCAGCGCGTGCGGCAAACTCCGCCGCGCTCGCCGCGCGAATGGCCGGCGCTGGTCACGGCCTGGAAAGCGCCGGCCGCGCTGGGCAAGGTCTCGCCCGATGCCTGCCCGCCCACGCTGTCGCCCGGCTGGCGCTGCCTGCGCAGCCGCGCGCAGCTCGATCCGCTGCTACGGATCGGCCGTCCGGTCCTGCTGCGCCTGCGCGCCGAACCGCAGGCGGTCTGGGCATCGCTGCTCGGCGCGGACACCGGCAGCGTGCGCATCTCGCTGGACGGCAGCGCGATCGATATCGATCGGGTCGCACTGGCCGGCGTGTGGAACGGCGAATATCTCGCGGTGTGGCGGGCGCCGGATGCGCTGGAAGCGAAGTTCGCGGCCGGCGACGCCGCCGCCGTCGACTGGGTACGCCGCCGACTGCGCGCCGAGGACGACGACGGCAGCGATCCGCCCGTCGCGCTGCGCGCGTTCCAGGCGCGCATGGGTCTGCGCAGCGATGGCGGATTGAATCCCGAAACGATTTTCGCGCTGTCGCGCAACGATGCCGGCCCGCGCCTGCGCACGCAGGAGCCCTGAACGATGTCCTTCATCCTCGACGCGCTGCGCAAATCCGAAGCCGCCCGCCGCCGCAGCGAAGCGCCGGATCTGTTCGCGGCGATGCCCGCCGCGCCCGAGCCGGTACGCGCGCGCCCGAACTGGCCGCTGTGGCTGCTCGGCGCCGTCGCGGCGATGTCGCTGATCGCGGTGCTGTGGCTGCTCGCGCAGCGCGCGCCGGAAACGCCGACGGCATCGCCGACGGTCGACGCATCCGCGGAAACGGCAGCGTTGGACGACACCGCAGTCCCCGCACCGGCTCCCGGATCGATGACCGAACCGGTCACCCTGCCGACACCGCCGCAGGCACGACCACCGGCGGACCCGACGACGACGCCTGTCTCCGCCGAGGCATCGCCATCGCCCGCTACGCCGCCGCCCGCCATGCCGCTTCCGCCACCGCCGCCTGCACTGCCCGCACCGCCGCCGGACGTTGCAGTCGCTGCGGCGCCGATCCTGCCGCCCGCCGGCAGCATGGTCTCGCTCGCCGATCTGGATCCGGCCACGCGCAAGCTGCTGCCGCCGTTGAAGCTCAGCATGCATCTGTGGAACGAAACGCCGGCGCAGCGGTTCGTGATCCTCGATGGCCAGCGGCTGCGGGAAGGCGATCTGCTTGGCGAACTGGTGATCGAACGGATCACCCGCGACGGCGCGGTGCTGGCGTGGCGCGGCGGTCAGCTCAGGATCGAACTGCGCTGAAGCCTCAGCGCATCTCGTCGCAGCCGTCGTAGATCCGCAGCAGATCCGGTAGGGTCTTGCCGGGCTCGTCGCGGAAACGCTCCATCAGCGTTTCAATCGAACGGATACGATCGACGCGGAAATTGCGGAAATCCTGGCGCGTCTCGCACCACGCCGCCAGCGTCCACACATTGCCCCAGTAGAAACAGCCCAGCGGCCGCACCACGCGCAGGGTCGCCTCATCCTTCAGATCCAGATAGTCCAGCCGCAGCCTGTGTTTGCCCTCGGTGGCATGGCGCAACTGCTGAAGCCGGTCGCGGGTTTCGGCGTCCGGCCCCACCGACGGCGCAAACACCGCCAGACTTTCCGCGGCGGCGCGCTCGGCGCTGGGCAATACCGTCAGGATCTTCGCCAGCGCATCCTCCGCGCGTCGCGCCAGTCCGGTGTCGATGCGCGCTTGGGCAATACGCACGCAGGCCACCAGCGCCTGCGCTTCGGCGGTATCGAACATCAGCGGCGGCAGATCGAAACCGCGGCGCATGCGATACCCCACGCCGGCTTCGCCTTCGATCGGCACGCCCTGCGCCTGCAGCGCGGCGATGTCGCGATAGACCGAACGCTGCGAGATTTCCAGGCGCTCGGCGAGGTGCGCGGCCGTCGTCAGGCGACGGCCGCGGATGAACTGCACGATCTGGAACAGGCGGTCGGCGCGGCGCATCGAATGGACAGGAATGATCGGGATGATCGGTCGCATGCGTTCGAGCCGATGCTCGCAACGCATGCGGCGTCGATCATTCGCCCATGTAGCAACAGTTCAATTTGTTGCCGTCGAGATCGCGGAAATACGCCGCGTAGAAGCCGGGCCAGCGCTGGCCCGGCGCACCCTCGTCGGTGCCGCCCAGTTCCATGGCCCTGGCGTGGACGCGATCGACCTGCTCGCGGCTGGCGGCGCCGAGCGCCACCATGGTGCCGTTGCCGACGGTCGCGGCTTCCTTGTTGAACGGATAGGTGATGCCGAGGCCCGCGCCCTGCTCCGAGTTGCCCCAGGAGACGTAGTAATCGGGTTCTTCCATGAAACGCTTCGCGCCGAGCTCGGCGAGCACCGCATCGTAGAAATCCGCGGCGCGGGCGAGGTCGTGGGTACCGAGGGTGGTGTAGGCGAGCATGGGCGTGTCCTGTGTGTTGCCGCGTGGTCGACGCGTGGTCGGGAGCGCACAGCATCGTCGCCCCCTGCTGACAGCATTGTGTCAGCAGCCCGGTCGCAGCGGAACGATCCCTGCGGAACCCGCTCTGCCGGACACGTCCGGCGAAGAGGGTGACGGGTCGTTATGCTAGGCCCAACCGCGCCATACCGATTCCTGCCCATGCCCCTGATCCGCTTCGAACTCGACCGCGACCATATCGAACTGAACCAGCTGCTGAAGCTGACCGGCGTATGCGACAGCGGCGGCGCCGGCAAGCATCTGGTCGCCAGCGGCGCGGTGCGCGTCGACGGCGCGGTCGAGCTGCGCAAGACCTGCAAGATCCGCAGCGGCCAGCGCGTCGAAACCGGGGATGCGGCGATCGACGTGATCGCCAGCTGATCCCGCAAACCCGTAGGAGGGCCTTCAGGCCGGCCCAGGCCGAACTCGACATGCCGCAACAATGCGGCCGTGCCAACGGCTGACGATATCGAAACGGCGGTTCCGAACGGAGCCGACCAAGGCCTGCCTACGCAATCGCCAGATCGCGCTCCGCCTGACACAGCAGATCGTGGAGTTCGCGCACCGCATCGGCATGACTGTCGACGGGGCCATCGCCGAGCGTCTCGATGTAGCGACAGGACGCGTAGCCCTGCGCCTCGCGCTGGTAATCGTCGATCCACGCCAGGCGCGCGGGCAGATGCGCATGCTCCGGCCGCCACGCCGCCGAATAAGGCGGACGCATGCGCGGCATTCCCATCCGCCACGGTTTCGGACTCACCCGCGCGCGGAAACAATGCTGGTTATGGCACATGCGCGCGTATATCGGATCGACGCCGAGCGCGTCGAAACACGCCTGCACCGCGGGTTCGCGCGGATCGAACAACCGATGCAGCGCCAACATGCGCAAGCCCGCGGGCGTGCGGTAGATGCGGACGCGCCAGTCGGGGTGGCCGGCAAGGAATGTCGCAATCCTGTCGCGCGCGATCTTCTGGTTTCCACCGCGTATCCGCGTCGAGATCCGGCGCAAGATGTTCAGCAAGGGCCAACCCGTGCTGACCGCGACGACCAACGCAATGATCGCTGCCAATGGCAAAGGGATGCCGAAACCGACGGTCAACGTCGTGGACACGATGATCAGCAGGCAGGCCATCGCCAGCAGGATCGGGCGAATACCGCTCGCGCGTTCGAAATCGATATCCGCGAACAACACGCCCGGCGTGTTCAGGCACAGCGCGCCATAGCCGTTGCGGGTGATCACGCTGTCGCCGTGGCGGTCGACGATCTCCTCACGGATCGGCACGCCGTCGGCGCCGTTGTAGGCGACCCGCCGTTCGCGCCTGGGCAGCGCCTCCCCGGCGAGCACGCGTTCCAGCGCCTCGCGTACGCGCGCATCGGCGTGCGCCTGGGCCTCGGCTTCGCCGATGTCCGACCAGCCGAAACGCCGCACCGTCACCTGACGCTTGCGGTCGCGATGCTGGAGGCGGGCTTCCGCCCAGTAGTGGGGAATGATCATGGCGCCCGTTCCGGAGTCGTCATCCGCCGGTCCGCCTATTCCGCACCGAGGTTGGCGCGCAGGAATTTCAGTACGCGCCCGTAATACTCGCGCCTGTTTTCTTCGCCGTAAATGCCATGGGTTTCGTCGTCGAAGAAGAATGTTTCCATCGGCTTTCCGGCCTTCTCCATCGCCGCGACCATCGCCCGCGCGTGTTCGAACGACACGCGCCGGTCGTGATTGCCATGGACCAGCAGAACGTTCGCCTTGATGCTCGCGACATGCTTCACCGGCGATTGATCGAACAACGCTTTCTCATCGTCGCCGACAGCTTCATCGAGATAATTTCGGCCCCACTCCGACTGGTGGGTATCGCCCCACTTGCGGGTGATGATCAGATTGGTCGCGCCCGCCGTCGAAATCGCACAGCGGTACAGATCAGGCTCGCGCGTAACGCCCCGCAACGCGGCGTAACCACCGAAACTGGTACCCCAGATGCAGACGCGTCTGGGATCGATCCGGCCGCCGTTCATCGCCCAACGCGTGCCATCGACGATATCGTCCATGATCTTCAGGCCCCACTGGCGGTAACCGGAACGCTCGAACGCCTGTCCGAAACCATCGGAGCCGCGATAGTTCACCCGCAGCACGGCATAACCGTTGGCCGCCAGAATCTGCGATTCCTCGTCATAGCCCCATTCGTCCATCACGCCGAACGGGCCGCCGTGCGGCATGACCACAAGCGGCGGTGGGGAGGTCGTGGCCAGCGGCATGGTCAGATAACCGTGCAATTCCGTGCCGTCGCGCGCAGTGAACGCGATCGGAAGATTGCGCGCCATCGCTTCAGGATTCAGCCATGGTTTGACGCGTGCGGCGAGCTGCATGTGCCTGGTCTTCCGATCGAGCATGTAGAAGCTGCCGGGATCGCGATCGCTCCAGACCTTGACGACGATATGCTGGCCGTCGCGCGATCCGTTGGCGAAAGCCACCGCATCGTCGGGAAACGCCGCCTCCATGCCGCGCAGGAGTTTGGCGTCGGGATCGGTCGCATCCCAGAAACGCGCGCGCGGTACGCCCACGCCGTAGGCGGCACCGATCGGTTGCCGGCCGTCCGCCGACCACAGGACGAACGCAGGATCCAGCTTCGGATCGCTCATCACCATCACGCGCTCGCGGGTCGCCAGATCCATGCGTTCGATCGCGTCCGGCCCCTCTTTCCGTTCGGTCAGGATGAACACCTTGGAGTCGTCGCGCGACGTGCCGATAAGCCCGATCTCGACGCCGCTCTGCGATTCGTCGTTGAAGATTTCCCAGTCCTCGCCCGTGCGGATCCAGACTCTCTGGATGCGGTCGTCGCTCCAGGCGGTCGCGAACAGGACGTTGCCGGCGTTGTCGGTGAAGAACGAGGTATCGATGGCCGGCGCATCGGCGATGCGCGGCCCGGTCTTGCCGTCTTCGACGACTTTCTGCACGTAGGTCTTGCAGCCCTTGTGGGTCTGCTTCGCGCAGCGCTCGATCAGGATGTGCCTGTCGTCGTCGACCAGAGTATCGACGATCGAGGCATAGAAGCCACGGATGCGGGTGCCGTCCACATTGATCGCGATGACGCGCGGATCCAGGTAGTACTGTTGGACGCTGTTTCCGGCCCAGGTAGACATCACGAACAAACGTTCGTTGTTCACCCACCAGACCCGGCTGATCTCGGCCTTCTCTTCGGGATCCAGTATCCGCACCGGCTTGTTGGTCTCTCGATCGATGATGACCAGGAGCATCCGGTTCTGATTGTTTTCCGGCTTTCGCAGGGTCGCGGCTACATATCTGCCGTCCGGCGAAATCTTCACGATCTCGTGAAGACTCGGTTTGAGGATCTCTTCCAGCGTCGGCGGCGCTGCCTGCGCGCAAACACCCGCCAACGCGCACAGCACCGCAGCAATGCTGCGAACCGCTCTGTCCCTATGCATCGATTCCCCGCCGTTTTCCCCCGAACCGGTGTCTATCGAACACCAGCTTCATGGCGATGACAAGTGCGGGGAATATTCTCCGGAAGCGGACTCAGGCCCGAACGCGTTTCGGGAAACCCACCAGCTGCTTCAGATCCTCGTCCCACAGCTTCAGCCTCGCGCAGCGCAGGCTGGACCAGAGGGTCAGGCGCGGCGCCTGCTGCAGCACGGGGCTGGACTCGAAGGCTTCGCGCAGGCGGTAGTTGGGAATGCGGCTGGCGAGGTGATGGATGTGGTGATAGGCGATGTTGCCGGTGAACCAGTGCATGACCCGCGGCAGGTCGTAGAACGAACTGCCGGACACCGCGGCCTCATGCGAGCTCCAGTCCTCCCCGCGCGTCCAGTAGGCGCCTTCGAAGGTGTGCTGCACATAGAACAGCCACACGCCGCCGGCGCCGGCGATCAGCACTACCGGCAGATGCACCAGCAGGGCGATGTGCCAGCCGACCGTCCACCACATCGCCACGAACACGATCGCGAGGGTGAGGTTGTTGAGCAGCACGCTCATCCATTCCTTTTTCCACGTGAACGGCATGTCGAACGGGAAGCGGTGTTTGATCACGAACTGGTACATCGGGCCGATGCCCAGCAGCACCGGGGTGCTGCGGTAGAAGCGGTAGCAGAAGCGGCCGAACCACGAGCGCTGGCGGTACTCTGCGACCGTGAGGGTTTCGATGTCGCCCACTTCACGGCGGTCGAGATTGCCCGAGGTACCGTGATGGATCGCGTGGGTCTTCTTCCAGTAACCGTACGGAAACAGGGTGATCACGCCGAGGCAGCGACCCACCATGTCATTGACGCGCTGACTGGCGAAGAACGAGCCATGGCCGCAGTCGTGCTGGATGATGAAAGTGCGCACATACAGGCCGGCGGTCGGCAGGGCCAGCAGCAGCGTCCAGAGATAGTTCCACTGATCGATCACGCTCCAGGCCATCAGCGCCCACAATGCGGCGAACGGGACCAGGGTGTTGATCAGCTGCCATACGGCGCGGCCCGCCACGGGACGGGCGAATTCTGCGCAGCGTTGGCGCAGCTGGGAGGCGGTGGAGGGAGCAGAGGGTGCTGCGGCGGGTGTTGCGGTCGCTGATTCGGTCACGCTGAGGACTCCGGGGAGATGCCCGATTGTGGGCGGCCGGAAGTGACATCGCAATGCGTGCGCATGCGTACGGTGTGAAGCCGCTCACGATCCGTGCGATCTGCAATGCTCATGCGACGCTTTTTTGCCGACGGTACCGGTAACAGGCCCGCGCGGATCGTTTCCGCGCAGGTACGTGGGTCAGGCCTTGGGCGGTCCCTTGCGATGCGGTTTGGCCGGCGGCTTGCCTGCGGGATTGAAACCCGACTTCGAGCCGCCCGGTTTGAAGCCTTCGGGCTTGAATGCGCTGCGCGGCTTGAAGCCTTCCGACTTGAAACCGTCCGGCTTGAAGCCGCCGGAGCCCGCGCCACCGCTGCCGTCGTATTCGTCCAGTTTCTGCAGACGCAGCGCCTGGCCGGCCACGCGCACCTTTTTCAGGTGCATCAGCAGCGGTTTGGGCATGCCGTCGGGCAGATCGAGGATCGAATGGTCGTCGTGGATATCGATACGGCCGATGTACTTGCTGTCGAGTTCGGCTTCGTTGGCGATCGCGCCGACGATGTTGCCCGGCTTCACGCCGTGCATGTGCCCGACTTCGATGCGATACGTTTCCATGCCCGGCTCGGGCGCGGAACGCGGCGCGAAATCCTTCTTCGGCGCGAATTCGCGACGCTCCTGGCCCGGCCGCGGCTCGCGCTGCGGGCGGTCGCCGCGATCTCCACGCTCGGTGCGTTCGCCGCCGCGCTCGCCGCCGGCCCGGTCCGGACCGCGATCGGCGCGCTGGACGCGTTCGGCGTACTCGCGATTCTGCGCGAACGGCTGCGGCTTGCGGTCAGGCGCCAGCAGCAGCGGCGTATCGCCCTGCAGCAGTTTCGCCAGCGCCGCGGCCACTTCGATCGCCGGCACGTTCTGTTCACGCTCGTAGCGTTCGACCAGCTCGCGGTACAGGCCGATATCGCCGCCATCGCCCGCGCCCTGCGCCAGTGTGTCGGTGATGCGGGTCAGGAACCGGGTGACGCGGGCGTCGTTGACGCTCTCCACGGTCGGCAGCTGCATTTCCGCGATCGGCTGGCGGGTGGCGCGTTCGATCGCGCGGAGCATGTTCTTCTCGCGCGGGCTGACGAACAGGATCGCCTCGCCGCTGCGCCCGGCGCGGCCGGTGCGGCCGATGCGGTGGACGTAGCTTTCGGTGTCGTACGGAATGTCGTAGTTCAGGACGTGGCTGATGCGTTCAACGTCGAGGCCGCGGGCGGCGACATCGGTGGCGACCAGGATGTCGATCTTGCCGTCCTTGAGATTCTGGATGGTCTTCTCGCGCTGCGCCTGCTGCACGTCGCCGTTGATCGCGGCGGCGGCCAGACCGCGCGCCTGCAGCTTCTCGGCGAGTTCGTCGGTGGCCAGCTTGGTGCGCGCGAACACCAGCATCGCGTCGTAGGGCTCGGCTTCGAGGATGCGGGTCAGCGCATCGAGTTTGTGCATGCCGCTGACGAACCAGAATCGCTGGCGGATGTTGGTGGCGGTGGTGGTCTTCGCGGCGATGGTCACTTCCGCGGGGTCGCGCAGATAGGTCTGGGCGATGCGGCGGATCTGGCTGGGCATGGTCGCCGAGAACAGCGCGACCTGGCGGGTTTCCGGCACTTTCTTCAGCACGGTCTCGACATCGTCGATGAAGCCCATGCGCAGCATTTCGTCGGCTTCGTCCAGCACCAGCGCCTTGAGTTCCGACAGGTCCAGGGTGCCGCGGTCGAGATGATCGATGACCCGGCCCGGGGTGCCCACCACCACATGCACGCCGCGCTTCAGCGCCTGCAGCTGCGGGTAATAGCTCTGGCCGCCGTAGATCGGCAGTACGTGGAAACCGGGAATCTTGTTGGCGTAACGCTGGAAGGCTTCGGCGACCTGGATCGCGAGTTCGCGGGTGGGCGCCAGCACCAGCACCTGCGGCTTGGCCTGCTTCAGGTCCAGCCGCGACAGCAGCGGCAGCGCGAAGGCGGCGGTCTTGCCGGTGCCGGTCTGGGCCTGCCCGAGCACGTCGCGGCCGGCCAGCAGCGCGGGGATGGTCGCGGCCTGGATCGGCGACGGGGTTTCGTATCCGACTTCGGCGACCGCCGCCATCACGGTCTCGGCCAGGCCAAGATCGGCAAAACGCAGGGAGGGGGTTTCGGTCGACATACGCAATATCCGGGAACTTCGGCAAGACCGCATATTGTGCGCCCAAGCGTTGGGGCATTGGCTCCAGAGTTCCGCATGGATTCGAATGAATTGCTGCACCGCAACAAAAAATATTTTCGGAATCATGGGGTTACACCGTTCCGTACGCATTGGTATTGTCGGCCCGCCGGGCAGGCAGGGACAGGGGAGCCGTCCCGCATGCCAGCGTTCACGCGCAAAAACGGCGACGACATTCCACCCGGTCGGTACCGGCAAACGTCAGATCTGCTCGGATTCCACCACACGCACATCAGGCTCCGCCGCGAATGCCGAATCCAGCAGGCACTGCGCGATGCGTTCCGCCTGCACCACCCGGTAGCGTCGCGGCACCAGCGGTTCGACCGCTTGCATCAACCGTGCGGCGAGATGCTCCATCGGCCGCCGCCGTTCGCGTTCGCCGCCGATCATCGACGGCCGCACCAGGGTCAGCGACGGATAACCGAGCGTGCGCAAAGCGTCTTCGGCTTCGCCCTTGGTGCGCAGATAGAAATTGCCCGAACGCGCGTTGGCGCCCAGCGCTGACGTCAGCGCGAAGCTGCGCGCGCCGGCTTCGCGGGCGTGCGTCGCCGCAGCCAGCACGTAATCGAAATCCACCCGTCGGAACGCGGGCCGCGAACCGGCATCGCGGATCGTGGTGCCTAGTCCGCAGACCACCGCGTCGACCTGCCACCACGCTGCGGACGCCGGCAGCGCATCGAAATCGACGACCGGGTTCTCCAGTTTGGCGTGCTGCAGCGGCAGCGGGCGGCGCGTGGGCGCGATCACCTGCGCGAAACGCGCATCGGCCAGCGCCCGGGTCAGCGCAAGCCCGCCCACCAGGCCGGTACTGCCGACGATCAACAAACGGCTCATGTCGCTGTGGGCTCCGATACGACGGTGTCGATGTCGATCTCCTTGATGCCGTTCCGTTCCGCGGCTGCGGATTCCACCGGAACCGGTTCCGATCCGACGGCGATACCCGGAGCATACCGGGACAGCACCGCGCGCAGCGCGTCGAGTTTCACCGGCTTGGTCAGATAGTCGTCCATGCCGGCATCGAGGCAGCGCTTGCGGTCGTCGGCCATGGCGTGGGCCGTCAACGCGAGGATCGGCAGCCGCGGACGCCGTTCGGTGAGTTCCATGCGACGCCAGTAACGCGTGGCCGCATAACCGTCCATCTCCGGCATCTGGCAGTCCATCAGCACCACATCCCACTCGCAGGTACGCAGCATGTCCAGCGCCTGCAAGCCGCTGGCGGCATCGCTCACCAGGCAACCCTCGCGCTCCAGCAGCAGCCGGACCAGCGACGCATTCACCACGTTGTCCTCGACCACCAGCACCCGCAGACCCGCAATCGATGTGACCGACGCGATCGCCGGATCCGGTGTTCTCAGGGCGGATTCCGCGGCGGCGTCTTCGGCGCGCTCCGCGGGCATGGTCGACTCCGGCAACAGCACCACGAACGCGCTGCCCGCGCCCGGCACGCTGCGCACTTCGATCCGGCCGCCCATCATCGCAACCAGTTCGCTGGAAATCTTCAGGCCCAGACCGGTGCCGGGATACGCGCGCGTCGAAGACTCGTCGCCCTGTTGGAACGCGCTGAAGATCCGTGCGTGCTCGCTTTCGGCGATGCCCGGGCCGGTGTCGGCCACTTCGATCCGCAGCATCGACGGCGCATCGTCCGCGGACTCATCCGCAGCGCCGGCTGCGGCCACGCCGAAGGACACCTCGATGCGCACGCTGCCCGCCGCGGTGAACTTGATCGCATTGCCGACCAGATTCAGCACGACCTGCCGCAGCCGCGCCTCGTCGCCGACGAACCGCTCGGGCATCGATGCCGCGTACACCGCGTCCACGCGCAGCGACTTGGCTTCGGCTTCCAGCGCGAACATCTCGATCACATCGTCGACCACCCGTCGCGGCGCGAACGGCGCAGGCTGCAGCGTGATCCGGCCCGCCTCGATCTGCGACAGATCCAGGACGTCGTCGATCAGCGCCAGCAACGATTGCCCGGCGCGCCGGATCTGGTGCGGCAAGGCGCGGTGTTCGGGCGCATCCGGCGATTCGACCAGCAGCTGGCTCATGCCCAGGATCACGTTCAGCGGCGTGCGCAGTTCGTGGCGCATGTTCGCCAGGAACGCCGACTTGGCGCGATTGGCGGCATCGGCGCGATCCAATGCGTCGCCAAGGGTTTTCGTCATCGCCATCAGCGCGATGCGCTGGGCGATGTTGCGGCTGATGGTGCGGCCGATGACATGCCCCTCGCGCAGCAGGAACGCGCCGAACAGACACGCCGCCAGCCCCGCGATCACGAATTCGCTGTGGCCCGTCGCCAAAAAGTACACGGCGAACGGACCGACGCTGGCCAGCACATACGCGGCATAGGCCGGCCACCACGCGCCGAAACTGCTGATCGCACCCGCGGGCATGCCGATCAGCAGGAATGCGGTGACGAAATAGAGTTCGCTGTGGCCCAGCGGGAACAGCATGGTCGCCGCGGCGCCCCAGACGCCACCGGACAGCACGCCGACGATGATGCAGATCAGCGGCGTGTTCGGCTGGATATCGCCGGCTTCCGGCGTCGAACGCTTCGCCCAGCCCGCCAGCGCGACGCGCAGCATCGAGATGGCCACGACCGCGATCGCCCAGCCGGTCAGTTGCTGCTGCGGATGCACGTCGCGCAGCGCCAGCAGGAACAGCGTCGCCACGCCGATGGTCGTGGCCGCGCCGGCCCTGCCCTGGCTGAGCACCAGCTGCCGGCATTCGCGCGCGATGAGCTGTGGAGTCGCGATGGACTCTGCAGTGGTCATGGTGTTCCCCCGTTCAGTTCCGCGTGTAGTCCCGGATGTACTTCGGGATGTCTTGCCTGTGTTGTTCCGGAGGTACTCCCGGATGCACGCCCGGAGATCCCGCCCCCTCGGATGCGGCGCTCCGGGCGCCGTCCGGATGCCGCGCTGAAGGCGGCATCCCCCTACGATAACCGGTCCTGTGCCCGCATCGCGAACCGCTGCGGACCGTCGAAACGCGACGTCTGTCGCAGATGCATTTCCTGCGGCCATCGCAGCCACGCCTCGACGTCTCGCAATTCGTTGCTGCAGTGCAGCAAAGCGGATTCGACCGCGCGCTCAGATTCGAACCGCGGGTCGCCGGGCGCACTCGATGCATGTCGCGGTTTTCGTGCCGTTTGCACGGAATTCGCCCGTACCGGCCCGGAAGCGTGCCGGTGGACGGCATGCGTACCGCCCGCGAGCGATCTGCATTTCGTGCGCGCCGGGTTGCAAAGCCTGCGAATACCGGGCAAACACCCTGCTCCCCCGACCCTTGGCGCCGCTCATGGCCTTCAGGTCGAGATGACGCGACCTGCCGCCACACGGAATTCCACCACACGGAGATGCCATGACTGCCCGCCTGCTGTTGCCCACCGCCCTGCTGCCCGCTGCCCTGTTGCTCTGCCTCGCCGGCCCGTCCATCGCCGCGCCGCCCGGCGCCGGCGCAGCGGCGTCGACAAGCGACGCCGATCGCCTCTCGTTCGTGATCGTCCGCTATCGCGAACGCGCCCAGTTGCAGACGCTCGGCGGGATGTTCCAGCACATGATCGTCGACGACAACGCGAAGACCGCGCGGCTCGAAGCCACCGCCGCGGACATCGACGAGATCCGCCGCATGGGCATGAAGGTCACGATCGACCAGGCGTCGACCGACCGCATCCGCAGCGTCGAAAACGCGATGGCGAACCGCCAGTTCGGCACCCGCAGCATCTCCGGCTACGCCTGCTACCGCACGGTCGAGGAAACCTACACCACCATCGATCAGCTCGTCGCCGGCAAACCCGCGCTCGCCAGCGTCTCGAACATCGGCCCGACCTGGCTGAAGTCGCGCAACACCGGCGGCTACGACATGAAAGTGCTGCGCCTCACCAACTCGGCGACCAACGCCAGCCGGCCGAACAAGCCGCCGATGGTGGTGTTCGCGTCGATCCACGCCCGCGAGTACACGCCCGCCGAACTGACCACGCGTTTCGCCGAATGGCTGGTCAACGGTTACGGCACCGATCCCGAAGCCACATGGCTGATGGACAACTACGTGTTCCACCTGATCCTGCAGGCCAATCCCGACGGCCGCAAGAAAGCGGAAACCGGCCTGTCGTGGCGCAAGAACGTCAACAACACCAACGGCAGCTGCAGCGCGAACAGTATCGGCACCGACCTCAACCGCAATTTCCCGTTCCACTGGAACACCGTCGCCGGCGGCTCCAGCCCCAACGCCTGCGCCGAGACCTACCACGGCCCGGTCGCGCAATCCGAACCCGAAACCCAGAACCTGGTGCGCTTCGTCGCCGGCACGCCGGGCGCCAGCGGCGTCTACAGCGGCGGCGTGTTCCCGGACCGCCGTGGCGACGCTTCCAGCAGCGCCGCGCCCGACGATTACCAGGGCGTCTTCTTCGACATCCACAGCTATTCGCAGCTGGTCCTGTGGCCCTGGGGCGACACCACCAGTCCCGCACCCAACAGCACCGCGCTGGCCACGCTGGGCAGGCGGTTGGCGTTCTTCAACAGCTACCGGCCCGAACAATCGGTCGGTCTGTACGCGACCGACGGCGCCACCGACGACAGCATGTACGGCCTGCTGGGCGTGCCCAGCTACACGATCGAACTCGGCGTCGCCTTCTTCGAATCCTGCACCACGTTCCAATCGACGACGCTGCCGAGGAATCTGGCCGCGCTGAAGTATTCCGCGCGCAATCTGACCGCGCCGTACCGCTACCCGTCCGGCCCGAACACCGTCAGCGTGTCCACGTCCAGCGCCTCGGTGCCCGCCGGCACGCCGGTCACGATCTCCGCGATCCTGGACGACAGCCAGTTCAACCAGAGCAACGGCACCGAAGCCACCCACGCCATCACGTCCGCAAGGCTCTACGTCGACATTCCGCCATGGGAAGCGGGCGCGAGCGGCATCGTCATGACCGCCAGCGACGGCAGCTTCAACAGCACCCGCGAAACGGTGACCGCAAGCCTCGGCACCACCGGTATGACGGCAGGCCGGCACATCGTCTACGTGCAGGGCACCGACGCCTCGGGCAAACCGGGCACGCCGAATGCGGTACTGCTCACCATCGGCGGCACCGCCCCGATCGCGCCGACCGCGAACTTCAGCGTCGCCACCTCGGCGCTGACCGCGACCTTCACCGACAGCTCGACCGATGCCGACGGCAGCATCGTGTCGCGCAGTTGGAATTTCGGCGACAGCACCTCGTCCACCGCCACCAGCCCCAGCCACACCTATGCGGCCGCCGGCACCTACACGGTGACATTGACCGTCACCGACGACAGCGGTTTGACCAACACGAAGTCACTGTCGGTGACCGTGAGCAGCGGCGGCGCCGTGAGTTACACCAACGACACCGACGTGACGATTCCGGACAACACCACCGTGCAGAGCTCGATCGTGGTCAGCGGCCGCACCGGCAACGCCTCCAGCGCGACGCCGGTGGCGGTGAACATCGTCCACACCTACAAGGCCGACCTGAAGGTGGACCTGATCGCGCCCGACGGCACCGTCTACGTGCTGCACAACCGCAGCGGCGGCAGCGCCGACAACATCATCCAGACCTTCTCGGTGAATCTGTCGTCGGAAACGTTGAACGGCACCTGGCGACTGCGCGTCAACGACAACGCCACCGCGGACACCGGCTATATCAACAGTTGGGGCATCACGTTCTGATGGCTGCGATCGCTTGTCGTTCGCGATCGCAGCACACCGCAAAAACCCGGGCTTCGGCCCGGGTTTTTGCGTTCCAGGGAGAATCGACCATGCCCGAACCCGGACCGCGACGGCATTGCGGCGCGGTCGCTTCATGCATACTGCAGCGCAACACGGCTATGAGACACCCACCGCATGATCGACAGGAATCTCCTGCGCCTGTCCGACCTCCACGGCTTCGCGCGCCTGGGCATAAGCGCGACCTCCAGCGTCGCCGATCTCGTCGAAGCGATGCATGCCGCGATCGCCAATCCACATCTGGGCGTCCGCGGCGCCGCGCCTGAGCGCACCGCCGGCATCACCGGCCTGGTGTACCGCAGCATCCGCGGCGTGACCGGTCTCACCGGCAGCGCGCTCGACACCCTGCTCGCGCATCGTGCGGACGCAAACCCGACAGGCCGCAGATCGCCGCAGCGCGAAGCGGTGATCGCGGCGCTCAACGGCGTGCTCGGCGATCATCTCGCCGCGACCGGCAATTCCCTGACCCTGCCGATGCGCCTGCACCATGCGGGCGAACCCTTGTCGCTGCGAACGGAGACACTGGTCGAAACGATTCCGAACCACGGCTCGAAGCTGCTGATCCTGGTCCACGGCCTGTGCATGAACGATCTGCAGTGGACGCGCGACGGCCACGATCACGGCGCGATGCTCTCCGATGCGCTGGGCTACACGCCGCTGTATCTGCATTACAACTCCGGGCTGTCGATCGCCGACAACGGCCGCCGGTTCGCCCACCAGTTGGAAACCCTGCAGCAGCAGTGGCCGGTACCGATCGACGAGATCGCGATCATCGGCCACAGCATGGGCGGGCTGGTCGCGCGCAGCGCCTGCCGCCAGGCCGACAGGCTCGATCATGCCTGGCTGAAGTCGCTGCGCCATCTGGTCTGCATGGGTTCGCCGCACCACGGCGCACCGCTGGAGCGCGGCGGCAACTGGATCGACATGGTCCTGGGCGCGACGCCGTTCGCGGCACCGCTGGCGCGCGTCGGGAAGATCCGCAGCGCCGGCATCACCGACCTGCGTCACGGCCATCCGCTCGACGCGTATCCGCACCACGGCGCCCGTCGAGGCGGCCGCGCGGTCGCGCCGCTGCCGAAGGGCGTGCGCTGCTACGCCATCGCCGCAACCGCCGGCCAGCGACGCGGCGATCTGCAGGACCGGTGGATCGGCGACGGACTGGTGCCCGTCGCCAGCGCACTGGGCCATCACCCGGACCCGAAACGTGCGCTGCCCTTCCCCAAATCGCGGCAGTGGATCGCCTACGAGACGAGTCATCTTGAGCTACTGAGCGATCCGGCAGTCGCCGATCGCCTGTTGCGGTGGCTGTCGTAGGAGGGCCTTCAGGCCCGAGCTCCTCGCTGGGTTCCAAGACCATCGCGGTCGCAGGATGGCCTTCAGGCCGATCGCATTCGATGACTTCGGTGGGAAAAGATCGGGCCTGAAGGCCCTCCTACGCGAGCGGGTCTGCGATCATGGCGGGATGACCACGACCACCGATTTCGCCGCGCTGCCGCTTTCTCCCGCCCTGCTGCAGGGCATCGACGCCCTCGGCTACACCGCGATGACGCCGATCCAGGCTCAGGCGCTGCCGGCGATCCTGGACGGTCGCGATGTGATCGCGCAGGCGCCCACCGGCAGCGGCAAGACCGCGGCATTCGGGCTGGGCCTGCTGCACCGGCTCGATCCGATGACGATCCAGACCCAGGCGCTGGTGCTGTGCCCCACCCGCGAACTCGCGGACCAGGTCGGCAAACAACTGCGCAAACTCGCCACCGGCATTCCCAACCTCAAGATCTCGATCCTCTGCGGCGGCATCCCGCTGGGGCCGCAGCTCGCATCGCTCACCCACGAGCCGCACGTCGTCGTCGGCACGCCCGGCCGCATCCAGGAACTCATGCAGAAGAAAGCGCTGCAGCTGGGCGGCGTGGGCACGCTGGTCCTGGACGAAGCCGACCGCATGCTCGACATGGGCTTCGAGGACGCGATCCGCGACATCGTCAAGCGCACGCCGAAGCATCGCCAGACCCTGCTGTTCTCGGCGACATTTCCCGACGCCATCCGCACGCTGGGCAACGCCATGCTCGGCGATGCGCTGGAAGTGAGCATCGACGGCGGCGCCGAACCCGACACCATCGAACAACTGTTCTTCGAAGTTGACCCGGACCGCAAGGCGCCGCTGCTCGCCGCGCTGCTGCTGCGCTACAAGCCGGAATCCTGCGTGGTGTTCTGCAACATGCGCAAGGACACCGAGGAAGTGGTCGGCTCGCTGGCGCATTACGGCTTCACCGCGCTGGCGCTGCACGGCGACATGGAGCAGCGCGACCGCGACGAAGTCCTGGTGCGCTTCGCGAACCGCAGCTGCAGCGTGCTGGTGGCCAGCGATGTCGCCGCGCGCGGATTGGATGTCGAAGATCTCGGCGCGGTGGTGAACTACGATCTGCCGACCGATGCCGATACCTATCTGCACCGCATCGGCCGCACCGGCCGCGCCGGGCGCAAAGGACTCGCGCTGAGCCTGTGCATGCCGCACGAACTGCCGCGCAAGACCGCGATCAGCGAACGGCTCGGCAAACAGCTGCGCTGGGAACGCATGGAACCGCTGGCCGGCCGGCCGCACAACGTGCAGCCCGCGGCGATGGTCACCCTGCGCATCGATGCCGGACGCAGCGACAAGCTGCGGCCGGGCGACATCGTCGGCGCGCTCACCGGCGACGCCGGACTGAAGGTCGAGGCCATCGGCAAGATCGACGTCTACGCCACCCGTGCCTATGTCGCCATCGCGCGCGCGCAGGCGGACACCGCACTGTCGCGGCTGCGCGCCGGCAAGATCAAGGGCCGCAAGTTCCGCGTCAACCGGCTGTAGCCGCGCAGATCCGTAGGGCGGGCTCAAGCCCGCCGCGAGCGCACGACCATGGAAATCGACAGGCCGATCCGCCAGCGGCGATCGGTTCGATCATCCTGTGGCATCGCCGCCGGCATCGATGGAAAACAATCGATAGCGGACAGCCATGGCGGGCTTGAGCCCGCCCTACGCAACTGCGCGCGCAGACAAGATCACTGGCCGCACGCTTCGCGCCGACCGGCGTAGGCTGGGCTGACAAGCCCAGCCTGAACTCGAACTACGTCGATGCTGGGCTTGCCAGCCCAGCCTACCCGCGTTTCGGGCTACGTCGATGCCGGGCTTGTCGGCCCAGCCCACTTCTCCGCATGGATCGCGGATGGTTCTGCCTGGTGCCATCGCGACTTGCGTCGCTCCCACAGAGGCGGACCGAACGATTCGGCCGAAGTGTCAGAAACCTCTTTTCCCCTGCTTTTCATGCATTTTTCCGCAGTCGCAACCCTTGCGATCCGGATCAGGACAATAGTCCTCACGCAGACGGAACACCTCATCCACGACCGCCCGATCGCGTGCCGGGCGGACCACTCGTCGATCACCGGGAAAACGACAGGACGTCGTTTCCGCAGGGACGCGCTTGCCTTCGACCGGAACGCCACGGATGGCGTTCCGGTCGCGGCGGACGGTGCTGCACGCGGGCGGCGGAAGCCGAAAAGCCGCAACAGAGTAGGCACACACCACAAGGAGCAAGACCCATGCCCAATCTCGTACAGGAACTCAACAGTCTCGACTTCAGCGTCTACATCGGCGGCCCGCTGCAGGCTGCGGTGCAGGCCCAGCACGCCGCGTCGATGTCGCAGGTCAATTTCATCAAGGAAATCGGTTTCGAAAAGGACGGCAGCGGCAACATCACCGATCTGCGTTACGTCGACTTCAAATACAAGAAGAAGGCGCCGAACCCGGCGTTCGATCCGGAACTGCCCGCCGGCCCGACCAACGAGCCGTTCGAAGATGCAGAGGTCATCATCTCGGTACCGTTCCTGACCATGCTGACGATCCCGGCGCTGCGCATCGAAACGCTGACGATCGACTTCAACGCCAAGCTGACCTCGACGGAAACCTCCAACGTTTCCAGCGAGTTCGCGGCCAGCGCCGAACTCGGCATCAACTACAAGATCGTCAACTTCAAGGCGTCCGCGTCGTACAAGCGCACCGCCAGCAGCGGCACCAGCGTCGAGAAGACCTACAACCTCGGCGTGCGCGTGCACGCGGTCAACGATGAGATCCCGGCCGGCCTGGATCGCATCCTGACCATGCTGGAAGACAGCATCGTCAGCGCCTGATGCGACACCCGGGGCCGGCGCAATGCCGGCCCCACTTCCCCTTACACCAGGACACGGACCATGCCTACACTCAACGAATATCTCGGCGGCATCTTCAGCAGCATCACCGATGCGCGCGTGATGGCCGACGTACAGACCGTGCAGGTCGCCGAACAATACGCCAGGCACGACCTGCTCAAACATTTCGCAGTGCCGCGGATGCGCATCGGCGACATCGAGCTGACCATCCCGGTCGCCATCGAAGGCCTGAGCGAGCTCATCGGCTACCAGCTCGACCCGATCGGCAACGACGAGTTCAAACGCGTCGCCGCGCGCGAACTGGCGCGCAGCGTCGGCTACACCGAATTGCCGCCGGTGCCCGCGCAGCGCCTGCGTACCGCGCTCGACCAGCGCGTCGACACGCTGGTCGAAAGCATCCGCGGCAAGGACATGGCCGAGGCGTTTTACGGTTTCGCGACGTCCATCGCCGCCGAACTGTTCCGCATCGGCGAGGAAGCGCGCCTGCACGACGGGAAATTCCCGGGCCAGTACAAACCCGAAGACAGCGCGGATCGCATGCTGGAACTCTGCGCGGGCCTGATCCGGGGCGTCGTCGACAAACCGCGGTTGGACCAGTTGTCGATCATCGCCGAATCGCATCGGCTGCGCGAGCAGCGGCCCGAAGACATCGTGCGGATCCGCATGACGATCGGCGAAGACGGCATGGAATGGCAGACCATCGAACGCGACGACGGCACCGTCGAACGCAAACTGCTGCCGGAGTGATCGACCATGCTGCGATCGACACACCATCTCGTCCATCAGCTGTCCGACCAGTTGTTGCTGCTGCCCGCCATCGTCCGTCGCTTCGAGCGCAAATCGCCCGCGGCGATGCCTGAGCTGATGGCCTGGATCGACCGCTGCGAAGATCTGCTCTCCGGCCATCGCATGGTCGAAGCCGCGCAGGTCGCCGGTTTCAAGGCGCGGATCCTCGCGCCCGCGTTCGACGATGATCGCCGCGGCACGCTGCGTCGGCGCCAGCAGGCCATCGCCATCGCGCTGCTGCACGATCTGCAGGAAGCGATCCAGCTCGGCCTGCGCCCGCATGCGGCGAAGATGCAGCAGGCCCGCGACCTCGCGCGGCAGTTGCTGCAGATCGTCGCGCAGAGCGGCGCGGTGCGCTACGACCCGGCCATCGGCATCGAAACGATGATCGATCAGGTCTGGGCGCTGTGCATCGCCCACGAGCAGCTCAAACCGATGGCCGCGCAACTGCGCGCGCTGCTGTCGAACGACGACATCCGCCTGCTCATGGCCGAGGAGATCGACCCGCTCGACTTCCTGGCCGCATGACCATCCGCGCCCCGGATGCGTTCGCGCATCCGGGCGTCCCTGCTGTCCGACACCGCGGCGATTCCGCGTTGATTCCATTCGTCACCGGATTCGATGCCGTGCGCCCTGCGCACGTGGTTATCGTTCGATACCGGCGCGACCGCATCCGCGACCGGTCGCCTCGATCGCCGACGGCATCCGTCGTCGGAGCCCGCGCGGCACAAGGAGGTCTTCATGCCTACCCGCGACGATATCCGCTGGTTCAAGCAGAATTTCCAGGCACGCATCCTGCCCGCACTGGTGGGAACGCCGCTCACGGTCGACCTCATCGTCGCCGTCGCGTGCCAGGAAACCGGTTTCATCTGGTCGAAGCTCCGGCGCGACGGTCTGCCGGTCGCGCGGATCCTCGAACTGTGCGTCGGCGATGTCATCGACGCGAGGGCCGACGGCAGCGGTCGCCGCGCGTTTCCGAAACACCGTGCGGCGCTGATCGCGCACGCACAGGGCGCGGCGATGTTCGCGATCGCGCGCCAGGCGCTGGTGGACATGGCCGCGCATGTTCCCGGCTACAACAGCGCGGTCGCGAACCCGGACAAGTTCTGCCGCGGCTACGGCCTGTTCCAGCGCGATCTGCAGTTCTTCAGCGCCGACCCGCAGTATTTCCTGCAGCGACGCTACGTGCGCTTCGACGACACGTTGGCGATGTGCATCGGCGAGTTGAAGCGCGGGCTGCGCACGCTCGGCTTCCAGCAGCGCACGCGGCTGAGCGACGAAGAACTGGCCCATGTCGCCATCGCCTACAACACCGGCGGCTTCCGGCCTTCGAAAGGCCTGAAACAGGGGCATTTCAACGGACACAAGTTCTACGGCGAGCAGGTCTTCGAATTCATCCGCCTGTCGAAAACCGTGGCGATCGGCAGCCAGACGCCGGTCTCGCCGGTGCCGACGCCCGGCGAGACGACGCTGCCGCAACCGAGCCCGATCACCGCGACCGGGCCTTTTTTCCGCGTCGATACCCGCACCACCACCCTGCGCCTGCGCAGCGAGCCGCGCAAAAGCACGCCGCCGAGCGCCAACGTCAAGGCAGATCTGCCCGACGGGCATCCGGTGCGCGCATTGACCGGCATTGCGGTCAACGGCTTCATGGAAGTCGAGACCAGCCTGATGGGCGCGCTGCTGCGCGGCTTCGTCGCCAGCGAGTTCCTGGTCCGCGACGACCGCATCGACGGAATTCCGCTGATCGCCCCCTCACCGCAGCCGCCGGAACATGGGTTCGTCGCCGCCCACGTCGTGCCCCCGTCGGGCAGGACGGTCCTGCGTCGCGGCATCGCCGGCGCGCATTCGCTCAACGAAGCCGGGCGGCCTTCGCGTACCGGACGCGATGCCGATACGCTGCGCCGCGAGCTGGCGGCGATCATCGACTGGCTGGCCAGCGACGACCCGAATCATCTGCGCTACAAACCACGCGACGGGCTGACCTTCTGCAACATCTATGCGCACGACTACTGCGCGCTGGCCGGCGTGTATCTGCCGCGGGTGTGGTGGACGGAAGCGGCATTGACGCGAATCGCGCGCGGCGAAACCGTGCAGCCGCTGATCGGCAACACCGTCCGCGAGATGCGCGCCGACGATCTCTTCTTCTGGCTGCGCGATTTCGGTCCGCATTTCGGCTGGCGCCGGACCGGCACCGCCAGCAAGCTGCAGCTGGAAGCGAACCAGGGCGCGGTCGGCCTGATCATCGCCGAGCGCAAACAGAACGGGCGCTCGGGCCACGTCGCGATGGTGGTGCCGGAGACGACCCGGCACAGCGCCAGGCGGAATGCCGCGGGCGAGGCGATCGCACCGCTGCAGAGTCAGGCCGGCGCGGTCAATTTCCGCTACGGCACATCGACGGCCGGCTGGTGGAAGGACGCGAAGTTTTCGGATGCCGCGTTCTGGGTGCACGCCTGAGTTTCATGGCGCCGACGGTCGACGCGACGGCCGGCGCCGGTGGATCGCATACCCGATGCCTGCGGACACGAACGCGGGCACCAGCAACATCGCCGCGCCTACGAACAGAGTGGCGCCGCCATGCGGTTGTTTTCCGGAAGCGAAGATGGCGACCAGCATCACGACGACGGCAAGCCCGAACAGCGCACCGCCGAAAGCGACCAGCACTTTGGCGATGCCGGAAATCGTCCGGCCCATGCCGATCCAGGAATCGGTCACCCGGCAGAACCAAGCGCGAATCGCGCCACGGCGAACGCCAGCGCGAACGCGTAGCCGTAGGCGAACTTGTCCAGCCTCACCAGCGCCGTGCCGCGTTTCGCCCGCCAGGCGCCAATGGCGCCCAGCGCCAGGCCGACCGCGATCGGCGTCAGCGCCAGATTCACGATCTGGACGTCGGGATGCGAGATCAGATGCTGCGGGAAGATCAGGTACGAGACCCAACCCAGCAGGCCGCCGAGCACGATGTAGATGAGGACCGACAATGCGGGATGCAGCGGCGAACGATCCCGTCGCAGGCCATGCGCGCCCATTTCGACGAGCAGTTCGACGACGAACTGGATGACGAACTCGACCAGCAGTTCTACCAGGAACGACAAGGACGTTTCTCCTGCGGGTCAATCCGCGGCGCTGCGAGCGCCGGCATTCAACTGGTGATGACCTGACTCAATTCGCCCCAGGTCGGCGGCGGCGGCCACTGCGCGTTCTGATTGCCGGCGAGCGTGCGCCGCAGGTCGTGCCTGTCGAGCTGCGGCGCCAGCGCCACCAAGAGTTCGACCGTGTAGTCGCGCAGCACGCGTTCGCGCGGCAGGACCGCCCAGGCCGTGCATTCGGGAATCGCGTCCGGCGCCGGCAGCGCGACCAGATCGCCGTCCTGGATCGCGCTCACCGCCATCTCCGCCAGCAGGCCGACGCCGATGCCGGCGCGGACATACGTCTTGATCAGATCCGCGTCGCGGGCGGTCATCGCCAGCTGCGGCTCCAGGCCGCGCGTGGCGAAGGCCCGGCGCAGCGAAGAATCGGGACGGATCGAGGATTCGTAGCTCACCAGCGGGTATGCCGCCAGATCGGCCAGGGTCGGCGGCGCGCCGGTCTGCGCCAGCGGATGCGCGCGCGGCAGCAGCACCACCCGACGCCAGCGGAACAGCGGAATCGCGATGCCATCTGCGGGCATGTCGCCGGCCGTACTGATCAACGCGAGATCGGCTTCGCCGCGCGCCAATTGGGTCAGCACGTCGCCGTCGGCGCTGGGCTGCAGATGGATGCTCAGCTGCGGATAGGCCTGATGCACCTGCGAGATCACCGGCGGCAGCACGAACCGGGCCTGGGTGTGGGTGGTGGCGATCAGCAGTTGGCCGTGGCCGTCGCGGCGCTGATTGGCCGCGAACGCGCGGATGTTCGCGGCTTCGGACAGCAGCTTGCGCGAATGCGCGAGGACATGGGTGCCCGCCGGGGTCAGGCCTTCCAGACTGCGGCCCTTGCGCACGAACAGCAGGAAACCGAGTTCATCCTCCAGTTGCTTGAGCTGTTTCGACAGCCCCGGCTGGGTCGCGTGCACATGCTCCGCCGCCGAGGTGATATTGAAGCCCGCATCGGCGATCGCGACGAAATAGCGCAGCTGAACCAGAGTCATGTCGATGTTTCCGGCAACGGATCAATTGAGGAGGCCCGGTCGGGCAGTCCCGGGAGAGGGACGAAATCTCCATCTCTCCATTCGGATCAAGCGATAGAAATACCATATAACAAATTGGAATGACCACTGATGCCGCATTCCCAAACGGCATATACCCAAGCTCTGCAGTCATTTCCCGCACCCGCGTCGCGGAACTAGGTTGAACCGCCCCATTCCACCAGCAGAAACCGGTCATGTCTCCAGTGCAGCACCGTATGGATCAGCCATTCCCGGCGACACCAGCCCGGGACCCGGCCGACTGCGCGGAGGACAACGATGCGAGCGACATTCCGACGCTGTTCCCCGCCTTCCTCGATCTGCGCGGCCGGCCGGTGCTGGTGGTCGGCGGCGGCGCCGTCGCCCGTCGCAAGATCGCGGCCCTGCTGCCTACCGGCGCCCAGGTGCGGGTCGGTGCGCCGGATCTGGATCCAGAAGTCGCCGCGCTGGTCGATGCCGGCCGCGTCGCGCACCTCGACGGCCGTTTCCATACCGACTGGCTGGACGGCGTCTGGCTGGTGATCGCCGCCACCGACGACGCCGACACCAACCGCAGCGTCGCCGAAGCCGCGGACGCGCGGCGGATCTGGGCGAACGTGGTCGACGACGCGCCGCTGTGCAGCTTCCAGGTGCCGGCGCGGATCGAACGCGGTCCGCTGCAGATCGCGATCTCCAGTGGCGGCGGCGCACCAATGCTGGCGCGCCATCTGCGCGAACGGCTGGAAACCGATCTCGACGAATCGCTGGGTACGCTCGGCACGCTGCTGGTGCGCCACCGTCGCCGCATCCGCGCTCAGATTCCCGACACCGGCGCACGGCGGCGATTCTTCGACGCGGTGATGCGCAGCGATGTGCAGACGCTGCTGCGCCGCGGCGACAACGACGGCGCCGAGCGCAGGCTGCTGGCGATGATCGCTACGGCATCCGACACCGCCTCGAACCACACAGGCGAAGGCCGCGTCGCGCTGGTCGGCGCCGGTCCGGGCGATCCCGGCCTGCTGACGCTGCGCGGCCTGCGCCTGCTCAACGAAGCCGACGTGATCCTGCACGACCGTCTGGTCAGCGCCGAGGTGCTGGACCTCGCCCGCCGCGACGCCGAACGCATCGAAGTGGGCAAGGAGTCGGGCCACCACCATGTCCCGCAGGAAACGATCCATGCGCTCATGCTGGAACACGCGCGCGCCGGCAAGCGCGTGGTCAGATTGAAGGGCGGCGACGCCTTCATTTTCGGCCGCGGCGGCGAGGAACTCGAATTCCTGCGCGCGCACGGCATCGGCTACGAAGTGGTGCCCGGCGTTACCGCCGCACTGGCCTGCGCCGCGTACGCCGGCATTCCGCTGACCCATCGCGACCACGCGCAGTCGGTGCGTTTCGTCACCGCGCATGCGAAACAGGAAGACGACGGCCTGGACTGGGCCGGTTTCGCCCGCGAAAAACAGACGCTCGCGTTCTACATGGGCGTGTCCGGGCTGGAACGCGTCCGCGCGCGCCTGCTCGCGCACGGCCGCGCCGCATCGACGCCCTGCGCGCTGGTCGAAAACGGCTCGCGTCCGGAGCAGCGCGTGGTCGTCGGCACGCTCGACGATCTGCCCGCCCTCGCCCGTCGTCATGACGTGCGTTCGCCGGCGCTGCTGTTCGTCGGCGAAGTCGCCGCGCTCGCCGCACAGTTGCACTGGTACGGCGCGGCGCCGATCGACGGCAGCGCGGACATCGCGCCTGGCGTTGCGACGGTTCCGAGCGTCCTCGAGCTGCCCACTCCCGCACTGGCGGAAGCGGCATGAACAGGCGCAGGCTCGACCGCATTCGCGAGCGATGAGCGTTGTCGCCATCGAAACCCCGCAATAATTCGAAAGCAATCTCTCGACGCAATCATCCCGACACCGGCATTCCCGACACCCGGCATTTCCGAACCCGCTCCCCCAGGATTCCACCATGGCTCTTTACGACAATATCCTCGACACCATCGGCCGCACGCCGATCGTCAAACTCCACCGCGTCGCGCCGAAGCACGTCACGCTGTACGCGAAGGTGGAATCGTTCAATCCCGGCGGCTCGGTCAAGGACCGTCTCGCGCTGGCCATCGTGCTGGACGCCGAACGCCGCGGCACCCTGAAGCCCGGGCAGACGATCGTCGAGGCGACCTCCGGCAACACCGGCGTGGCGCTGGCGATGGTCGCCGCCGCGCGCGGTTATCCGTTCGTCGCGGTGATGACCGAAACGTTCTCGATCGAACGCCGCAAACTGATGCGCGCCTACGGCGCCAAAGTCATCCTGACTCCGGCCGCGGAACGCGGCAGCGGCATGGTCCGCAAAGCGAAGGAACTTGCGGAGAAACACGGCTGGTTCCTCGCCAGCCAGTTCGAGAACGAAGCCAACCCGGCGTATCACCGCAGCACGACCGGTCCCGAGATCCTGCAGGATTTCGCCGGCAAGCGCCTCGACTATTTCGTCAGCGGATGGGGCACCGGCGGCACCATCACCGGCGCCGGCGAAGTGCTGAAACTCGCCCGTCCCGACATCAGGATCATCAGCACCGAGCCCGCCGGCGCGGCGCTGCTGTCGGGCCAGGAATGGAAGCCGCACAAGATCCAGGGCTGGACCCCGGATTTCCTGCCCGGCGTGCTCAGCCGCACGATCGCCGACGAGATCATCCTGATCGACGACGTGGTCGCGCGCGACACCTCGCGCCGGCTCGCCGCCGAGGAAGGCATCTTCGTCGGCATTTCCGCCGGCGCCACTGCCGCCGCCGCGATCAAGGCCGCCGAATCCGCGCCCGAAGGCTCGGTCCTGCTGACGATGCTGCCGGACACCGGCGAACGCTATCTGTCGACGTTCCTGTTCGAAGGCGTGAACGAGGGCTCGGACGACGAGTGGCTGGCGTCGCTGGGCTGAGCCGAGCCCATCTTCCCGCAGCGTTCTTCCCGCGGGATCGCCTTGCGATCCGTGCGACGGCACGACCACAAGACCGCAAGACCGCAAAACCTGTAGGGCGGGCCTTGGCCCGCCATTACGGCGTTACCGATTGCGCCGCAAAATGATCGGAGTGTCTCGGCCCCGTACTTTCGACCACCGCGATCCACGACGGAATTGTCGGGACGGCGGGCCAGGGCCCGCCCTACGGTCGGTATACAAGCGCAATGGATTCGCGTGCGACGGGATTCGCATGCGATGCGAACGATGTGTCGCGGCGAGACCCATGGGGAAACGCGGCCCGGGCTAACGCGGCCATCAATCCAGGCGCTTGCGGAACCGAGAGATCGCCAGGGTCATCATCACTGCGGTGAACGCCATCAGCGCCAGCACGTCGGGCCACAGCGTGTAGAGATCCGCGCCGCGCAGCATCACTCCGCGGATCAGGCGTACGAAATGGGTCAACGGCAATATTTCGGCGATCCACTGCGCAGCCACCGGCATGCCGTCGAACGGGAACATGAAACCGGACAGCAGGATCGACGGCAGGAACAGGAAGAACGCCATCTGCATCGCCTGGAACTGGGTCTGCGCCTTGGTCGACACCAGCAGCCCCAGGGTCAGATTGGCGACGATCAGCAGCATCGCCGCGCCGTACACATCCAGCAAACTACCTCGCACCGGCACGCTGAACACGGTCATGCCCAGCGCCAGTACCACCGTGGTCTGTATCAATCCCACGCCGATGTAGGGCAGCACCTTGCCCATCATCACTTCTGCGCTGGACACCGGCGTGGTGATCAGCAGTTCGAGATTGCCGCGCTCGCGCTCGCGGACGATCGCCATCGCGGTGAACATCACCATCGTCATGGTCAGGATCACCCCGATCAGGCTGGGCACGATATTCACCGCCGCGCGCCGCTCCGGGTTGTACAGCGGCAGCACGCTGATCGATGCCGCGCGCAGCCCGCTGCCGCCGTCCAGCGGCATCGCCGCGAGTTGGCGCGCGGTGGCCTGCACGGAGGTGTCGCTGCCGTCGACGATCACCTGCACCGCTTCGCGGCCGTCGAGTTTGCGGCGTTCGAAATCCTGCGGAATCACGATGCCGATCTTGATCTTCCCGCGATTGAGCAGCGCCTGCAGATCCTGCGGCGTGCGCGCAGGCGCGACCTGACGGACGATGCCGGTGGCCAGCATGTCCTGCGCCAGCGCGCGCGAACCGGCTGTATCGGCCATGTCGGCAATTGCGGTAGGCAGATTACGCACGTCGGGGTTGATCGCGAAGCCGAACAGCATCAGCTGCAGGGTCGGAATGCCGACCATCATCCCGAGGGTCATGCGGTCGCGGCGCATCTGCCGCAGTTCCTTCAGCATCACCGCGAAGATCTGCGCGAATTTCATGCGGCCCTCGCCGTGTCGTCGTGATGCGTGGCGGACACGAAGACGTCTTCTAGATTCGGCTCGATCGCCGACACCTCCGCATCGATGCCGGCCTTTCGCAGTTCGGCCTGCAACTGCGCCGCATCGCCGCCGGCGACCGTCAACACCCGCAGTTCGTTGCCGATCTGCGCCACGCTCAGCACGCCCGGCGTCGCATGCAGCGCCGCCTGCGCCCTGCGCGGCTCCGGCGCGCGCACGCCCAGCGTGCGGCCCGTGAGCGCGCGGGTGAGATCGGCCGGCGTGCCGTCGGCGACCAGCCGGCCGCTGTCGAGGATCGCGATGCGGTGACAGCGTTCCGCCTCGTCCATGTAGTGCGTGGAAACGAGAATGGTGGTGCCGGCATCGGCGAGGTCGAAGAGTTTTTCCCAGAAATCGCGGCGCGATTCCGGATCGACCGCGCTGGTCGGCTCGTCCAGGAACAACAGTTCCGGTTTGTGGACGATGGCGCCCGCCAATGCCAGGCGCTGCTTCTGACCGCCGCTCAGCGTGCCGGCGAGCTGTTTCTGGCGATCGACGAAGTCGTAGGCTTCCACCAGCTCATCGATCCGCGCCCTGCGCGGCGCGCGCGCCAGCCCCTGCACCGAGGCGAGGAAATCCAGGTTCTCGCGCACGGTCAGGTCTTCGTACAGCGCGAATTTCTGGGTCATGTAGCCGATCCGCCGACGCAGCGCTTCGGCCTGTTGCGGAATATCGAAGCCGAGGACTTCGATCTCGCCCGCGCTCGGCGTGAGCAGCCCGCACAGCATGCGGATGGTGGTCGACTTGCCCGAACCGTTCGGGCCCAGGAAACCGTAGACGTTCGCGCGCGGCACGCTCAGATCGACGCCGTCCACGGCCTTCAGCGCGCCGAAATGTTTGCTGAGGCCGCGGGCGCGGATGGCGAGATCGGTGCTCATCGCGCGGTCACTTCGCCGCGAACTCGACGCGCACCGGCAATCCCGCGGGCAGGTCCGCGCCGCCTTCGATCGCGACTTCGGCGAGATAACTCAGCCGCGCCGCGTCCTTGCCGCTCAGCGCGTAGTAGGGCGTGAAACTGGGCTCGCTGCGGATCGCGCGCACGCGGCCGGACAGCGCCGCGTCGCGGCCGTCGACGTGCACCGTCGCGCGGTCGCCGATCTTCACGTTCGCGCGCATCGGCTCGGGTACGTACACGCGCGCATACGGCGCGTCGCCGACCAGCAGGATCGCCAGCGAGGCGCCGACCGGCGCCTGATCGCCGAGTTTGTACGGCAGGCTGTCGACGCGGCCGCCGCGCGGCGCCACGATCTTTAATTTGTCGAGCGCGACGGTCTGCGCCGCGACCTGCGCATCGGCCGCGCGCACCGCAGCCGACGCCTGTGCGATGCGCTCCTTGCGCGTGCCGTTCTGCAGTTCGGCCAGCAGCGCCTGCGCGGCGCGCACCTGGGCATCGGCGCTGTCGGCGGCGGCCCGGGCGCGATCCACGTCGACCGCGGCGATGAGCCTGCGCTGGCCCAGCGGCTGCACGCGGGCGAAGTAGGCGCGGGCATCGCGGGCCTGCGCCTGCGCACCGACGAGCTGCGCCCGCGCCTGCGCGACCTGCTCGTCGCGGCTGCCCGCTTCGAGTTCCGCCAGCGATTCGCGCTGCTGCTGCGCCTGCGCCAGCGCGACGTCGGTCTGCGCCGCGATGCGCGTGCGTTCCAGCGTCAACAGCGTCGCACCCGCCTTCACAGTGTCGCCCTCGCGCACATCGACCGAAACGATGCGTTCGGCCGACGGCGCCGGCAGGCTGACGCGGTCGTATTCCAGCGTGCCCAGCACCTGCGGTGCGTCTTCGGCGCAGCCGGCAAGAGTGGCTGCCAACAGCAGAATCGTAATTCCGATAGTCCTAGACATCGCGCAACTCCAGACCATGTTCGAGCAGGGCCAGGACGTGGCTGCAGAGCGCGTCGGCATCCACATCGTCGGCATCGAAGACGCCGCGCCAGATCGGCGCGCTGGCGGCCATGAACATCGTCTGCCCGATCAGCGAGACCACCAGCAGCCGCGGATCGAGCCGCGGATTCAACCGCCCTTGCGCCTGCATCGCGGCGAAGCGCGCGGCGAGCGCTTGCGGCAGCATCGGGCCGATGCGCTGCTGCATCAGCTGGCGCAGCCCGCCGCCTTCATGCAGCACCTCACGCACCCACAGCTGCGGCAGCCACGGATGCGCCAGCGCGGTGGCCAACACCGTGCGCACGAAGCCACGAACCAGCGCGCGGGGATCGTCGCCGGCCTGCAGGAGCGGGCCGCGCAGGCCCTGCATCACCGGCATGAGTCGCTCCTCGATCACCGCCTCCAGCAGCGCCTCCCTGGCGCCGAAGTAGTAATGCAGCAGTGCCGGAGTGACGCCGGCCCCGGTCGCGATCTGGCGCAGCGAGCTGCCGGCGATGCCGTGGCGGGCGAAACACGCAACCGTCGCATCCAGCAGCCGTGCGCGTAGGTCGGCGCCCTCGCCGACCGGTCGGCCGGGGGTGCGGCCGCGCCGTTTGGCGGTGGGCCGCGAAGCCCGTGGGGCGGGCGTGATCGGAGGGGGTATCGAAGTCATGCGCGGAATTTAATTGATCGATTAATTAATGTCCATATGCCGACCCGGTAGCCCCGCCCGGCGTCGCGGGGTACCCTTTGTCCCATGCAGAAACAAGCCCTACGCCCGTACAGCCGGGATTTCGCGCTGGATCCCGCCGACCCCGAACGCCTGGCCAACCTCGCCGGCCCCTTCGACGCCCACCTGCGCCAGATCGAACTGCGGCGCGGCGTCGAGATCGCCAACCGCGGCAACGTCTTCCGGGTCAGCGGCGACGACGAGGCCACCGTCGCCGACGCCGAGACACTCCTGCGCGCCCTCTACCTCGAAGCCGGCGAGATCGTCTTCGATGCCCAGGCGATCCATCTGCGCCTCGGCAACGACGACGCACCGCCCGCCCCCGTCGTCGGCTACCAGGCGCAGGAAGTCGCGGTGAAGGTCAAGCGCGGCACCGTCCGCGGCCGCGGCGCGAACCAGCAGAAATACCTGCACCTCATCGCCACTCACGACATCAACTTCGGCATCGGCCCGGCCGGCACCGGCAAGACCTTCCTGGCCGTGGCCATGGCCGTCGAGGCGCTGAACACCGCGCGCATCCAGCGCATCATCCTGGTGCGGCCGGCGGTGGAAGCCGGCGAGAAACTGGGATTTCTTCCGGGCGACCTGTCGCAGAAGGTCGACCCGTACCTGCGGCCGCTGTACGACGCGCTGTACGAAATGCTGGGCGTCGAGAAGGTCGCGAAACTGCTGGAAAAGAACGTCATCGAGATCGCGCCGCTGGCCTACATGCGCGGCCGCACGCTCAACGATGCCTTCGTGATCCTGGACGAAGCGCAGAACACCACCATCGAACAGATGAAGATGTTTCTCACCCGCCTGGGCTACGGCAGCACCGCGGTGGTCACCGGCGACCTCACCCAGGTCGACCTGCCGAAGCACGTCAAATCCGGCCTGCGCGATGCCATCGACGTATTGCGCGAAGTCGAAGGCGTGAGCTTCACCTTCTTCGAAGCCCGCGACGTGGTGCGCCACCCGTTGGTGGCGAAGATCGTGCGGGCGTACGAGAAGCAAAGTGCGCAAGCGGAGGAGAACACCTGATGCCGATCCAACGTCGACAGGTCTGCATGCTGGTCATCGCAATGATGCTTGCCATCGGATCGCAGCCTGCCGAGGCGAAGGAACGCAAGGACAAGCAGGAGACACAGCCATTCATCGTCGAAACGCGAATTTCCGCGCCCAAGCGCGTCGGCGAATTCGTGCTGGAACAGAGCGATTACGACCCCGCCGCAAAATATGCCGGAGCGAGTTTCCGCTACCTGCTGCCGCAGTATCCCGAGATCCGATTCGACCTGTTCGTGTATCCGGCGGGCGAGATGCCGGCAGATGCCGCACTCAAGGCGGGCATGAAGAATTTCGTCGAGTCCTTCGATGCCGGCGTGAAAATGAAGTACTACACCGACCTCGAAATCATCGACACGATCGCGTTCTATATCCTGCCGAAGGGCTTCAGTCCGGCGGCACAAGACAAGGACAGCGCGGTACCGGCCGACGTCTCCGGCAAAACCGACGTGCGACGCGATGCGGTTCTCGATGCGGCGCTGGCGCCAAAGCCGCTCGCGGGCAAGCGGATCGACCTGCACTACAAGCTCAACATGGAAGAGACCGGCGACATGGTGCCGATGCGTTCGCGCGGCTATCTGTTCTACAAACAGCTCTATTTCTTCAAGGGCCGGATTTCGGTCGCCGAGTCGCGGATGGACCAGGCCACCTACGAAACGCTGTCGGATCGCGCCATGCGCGAGCTGGTGCCCGCGGTGCGGGCGACGAACATCGGCGGCTGTGCGCGATCCGCCATCAGCTTCACCGGGGACGACCTCGACCGCGACAAGGACGAACTGATGATGCAGATAATCGGAACGCTTACCTCGAAGACCGCCCACAACTGCCACGCGAGCATCGAGGACGCCCGGCGCATCCAGACGGATCTGGACGAGGACAACGCCGAAGTCGTCACCATCGAATATGACGCCAAGGACTGGGGCGACCCATGACCCGCGGCCCGACCCGTCTCGATGTCGCCGTCGGCTACGCCGCGCCGCGCACCGGCGTGCCCGCGGCGACCAGTTTCCGGCGCTGGGTCGCGACCGCGCTGGAAGGCCGCATCCGCGAGGCCGATCTGGCGATCCGGATCGTCGGCGAGGACGAGGGCCGCGCGCTCAACCGCCACTATCGCGGCAAGGATTACGCCACCAACGTGTTGAGCTTCCCGGCCGACATCGCCGAAGGCGTGATCATGCCCAAGGATGTGGTGCTGCCGCTGATGGGCGACATCGTGCTGTGCGCGCCGGTGGTCGCACGCGAGGCTGCGGAACAGGACAAACCGACGACGCATCACTACGCGCATCTCACCGTCCACGGCGTGCTGCACCTGCTGGGCATGGACCACGAGGACGAGCGCGAAGCGGAATGCATGGAACAGTTGGAGCGCGAGATCCTGGCCGAACTCGGGATCGAGGATCCGTACCGCATCCGCGAGTGATGTCCCGGAGGCCGCTCCTGTAGGAGGGCCTTCAGGCCCGAGCTTTGTCCGGCCGCGATGTTGGATCGTGATGTCCGGCGTGTTATCCGACGCAGGGCTCGGGCCTGAAGGCCCTCCTACAAAGCAGGTCCGCGCTTATTCCACCTGCGCGCGCACCGCTTCACCGTAGCCGAGTTCGCGCACGCCGGCTTCGATCTTCTTCAGATCGCCAATCACGACCCACACCAGCTCATCGGCCTTCACCATCCTGCCCGCCTCCGCCAGCGCCGCCGGATCCAGCGCCTGCAGGTTCTGCGCGTAATCGTAGTAGTACTCCGGCGCGCGACCGGTGTTGACGTGATCCACCGCCGCCGACACCAGCGCGTCGAGGGTCTCGAAGCGGCCAGGCAGCCGCGCGACCTGGCTGCGCATGATGCTGTCGTATTCCTCGCCCACCAGCGGACGCGCACCGGCGACGCCGCGGATCTCCTTCATCACTTCGACCATCGATTCGCGGGTGCGGTCGGTCTGCACCGGCGCCACCACCACGAAACTGCGCGGACCGCGCGCGCCGGACACGCTGCCGGACGTGCCGTACGACCAGTGTTTTTCGAGGCGCAGATTGCGGTTGAGCCGCGACGTGGCCATGCCGCCGAAGTTGCGCATCACCGTTTCCAGGGCCAGATCGCCCGGCGTGGCGCCGGTCGGGCCGAGATGCGCGGCGATGATCACCGACTGCGGCGCATCGGGTTTGTCGACCAGATAGACCTTGCCGCGTCCGGGCGAATTCGGCGCGCTCAGGGCTTTCGTGGGCGTAGCCGAGCCGCGCCAGCTGCCGAAGCTGCGCTCCAGTTCGGGCATCAGCGCCGCGAGCGTGATGTCGCCCGCGACCACCAGGGTCGCGTTCGACGGCGTGAACCAGCGGCGGTGCCAGTCGAGCAGTTCGGCGCGCTGCAGCGTCGTCACCGATGCCTGCGTGCCCAGACTGCCGCCGGGAATGCCATAGGCGTGATCCGGGCCGTACAACAGCTGCGGCAGCAGTCGCTGCACCGCGCCGCTGGGATTCGCGCGCTGCTGTTCGATCGCCGCAAGCTGCTGTTTGCGCTGGATATCGATCATCTCCGCTGGAAACGCCGGGTTGCGCGCGACGTCGGCCAGCAGGTCCAGCGACCCGCCGAGGTTGGCGCGCAGCGCGCCCATGTAGACGAACGACTGGTCCAGCGAATTGCCGACGCTGAGCGTCGCGCCCAGCGCATCGCGCTCATCGGCGAGGCGATAGGTGTCGCGGCTGGTAGTGCCCTTGAGCAGCAGATCCAGCGCGAAACGCGAGGTACCCGGCGCGGTCGACGGATCGGCGCTGACGCCGGCGTCCAGCGCCAGCGCCATGCGCACCAGCGGCACCGAATGACGTTCCAGCAGCACCACCTTCATGCCGTTCGACAGCGTCGCGTTCTGCATCTGCGGGAACGCCACCTTCGGCGGCGCGCCCAGCGCCGGCAGCTGCGTGCGGTCGAAATCGTCCTTGCCGGCGCGCAGATCGGGAAACGGCTCCACGATCAGGGTCGCGTGATGGCGGCTCAGCCACGCCTGCGCCGCGGCCTGCACCTGCGCCGGGCTCAGCGTCGCCAGATCGCGCAGCCGCTGCAGGTAGGCTTCGGAATCGCCGTGATAGGTCTGGCTTTCCGCCAGCACGTCGGAGCGTCCGCCGAAACCGCCCAGCCGCTCGCTGCGACGCGCGAACTCGGCCAGGAACCGGGTGCGCGCTCGCTGCAGGTCGGCGGGCGCCGGGCCTTGCTTCATCAGCGCGGCGAGGGTCGCGTCGAGTTCGCGCTCGGCCTGCGCCGGATCGACGCCCGGCTTCACGTCGACGGTGACGATGAAGGTGCTGGTCAGCTCGCTGACGTCGACGAACGCGCCGACGTTGGTCGCCAACTGCGTGTCGTAGACAAGCCTGCGGTCCAGCGGCGAGCTTTCGCTGCCCGACAGCACGCTGGCGAACAGTTCCAGCGCATGGATGTCGCGCTCGCCGCCCGGCGGCAGCGGCCAGGCGCGGTAGATGCGGTGCTGCGGCACGCGGTCCTGCATCGAATCGCGCAGATCGCCGTCCAGATCCGGCACCCACGCCTTCAGCCGCGGCAATGGCGGGCCCGGCGGGATCGCGCCGAAATACTTCGTGACCAGCGCCCGCGCCTGTTCCACGGTGATGTCGCCGGCCAGCGCCAGCACCGCGTTGTTGGGGCCGTAATAGGTGGCGTACCACGCTTTGATGTCCTCGAGCTTCGCCGCCTGCAGATCCTCCATGCTGCCGATGGTCGACCAGCTGTAGGGATGCGAATACGGGTACATCGCCTGCAGCAGCCGGTCGAACGCGCGGCCGTAGGGCTGGTTCTCGCCCTGGCGCTTCTCGTTCTGCACCACGCCGCGCTCGCGCTCCAGCATCTCCTGGTTGATGTTGGCGGCGAGGAAGCCCATGCGGTCGGCTTCCAGATACAGCGTGCGCTCCAGGCCCGAGACCGGCACGTCCTCGAAGAAATTGGTGCGGTCGGTATTGGTGGTGCCGTTGCGGTTGTTCGCGCCCAGGTCGTCCATCGCCTCGCGGAACCCGTGCGGATAATTCTGGCTGCCGTTGAAGAAGAAGTGCTCGAACAGATGCGCGAAGCCGGTGCGGCCACGGCGCTCGTCGCGCGAACCGACGTGGTACCAGACGTTCACCGCCACCAGCGGCACGCTGTGGTCCTCGTGGACCAGCACCGTGAGGCCGTTCGGCAGCACGATCTTCTCGTGTTTGATCCGCAGCTGTTCGACATCGGGGACCACCGGCGCGGCGGCGCGGACCGGCGCCATGCAGGCCAGCAGGACCGCAAAGAGGACGGCGGAGAGGGCGATCGGGGAAGCGGCAGTGCTGCGCATGGAGGGCGATCCGGCGGGCCGAAAGGGGCCGGGCGGCGGCCGCCCGGCATCGAAGTCGCGGGAAGCTAACACCCGCCCCCGGCGCGGCGACAGGGCCGGATGTCAGGGGCTGCCGTGGTCCGGCAGACTGCACGGCGGCAGGCCAAGCGGCATGCGCACCCTGCCCCGCTCCGTTAAACTGGCCGTCCGGCCCCGTGGGGCGACGCAATGACCGCAATGTCCGAGGACGACAGTAGTACCCGCGCAATGGACGCCACCGACAAGGCGCCCATCGAAAAGAAGGCCGACAAGCGCCGTTCGTGGCTCTCGCGCCTGAGTGCGGCGATCTCCGGCGAACCGGACAATCAGGAAGATCTGGTCGAGCTGCTGCGGGACGTGCAGGCCGACGGCGTGATCGACGCCGACACCCTGCGGATCATGGAAGGCGCCGTCGCCATCTCCGACATGAGCGTCGGCGACATCATGGTGCCGCGCGCGCAGATGGTGGTGCTGCCGGTCGACGGCAAATTCCTCGCGCTGATGAAGGACGTGGTGGAGTCCGGCCACTCGCGCTTCCCGGTGCACGGCGAAGACCGCGACGAGATCCTCGGCATCCTGCTGGCCAAGGATCTGCTGCGCGGCGTGGTCACCGACAACGGCCCCAGCACGGTGCGCGAACTGCTTCGCCCGGCGGTGCTGGTGCCCGAATCCAAGCGCCTCGACATTCTGCTGCGCGAGTTCCGCCAGTCGCGCAACCACATGGCGATCGTGATCGACGAATACGGCGGCGTCGCCGGCCTGGTCACCATCGAGGACGTGCTGGAGCAGATCGTCGGCCAGATCGACGACGAGCACGACGACGCCGAAGACCCCAACGCGCTGATCGCGGCGCAGGCCGACGGCCAGTATCTGGTCGACGCGCTCACCCCGATCGCCGATTTCAACGCGCGTTTCGGCGCCGATTTCGACGACGACGAATACGACACCATCGGCGGGCTGATCACCGCCGCCATCGGCCACCTGCCGGAAGCCGGCGAAGAACTGACCCTCGGCCGTTTCGGCTTCCGGGTGGCGCGCGCCGACGCCCGTCGCCTGCACACGCTCCACGTGAGCGTGCATGCCGCCTGATCATCGCGAGCGTAGCCGCCGCGCGGTCGTCGCGGCGCTGCTGGGATCGCTGCTCGCGCTGGTCTTCAGCGTCGCCTGCGCGGCGCAGGATGTGTCGCGGATCGGGCGCCCGGAAGCCCCGCGGATCGGCATCGCGACGATGCAGCCGGGCGAGATCTTCTTCGAACGTTTCGGCCACAACGCCATCGTGGTCGACGATCCGTCCTTGGCCGAGCCTCTGTCGTACAACTTCGGCTTCTTCGACATGGCCGAGCCCGACTTCATGGGCCGCTTCGTCAAGGGCGACATGCGCTATTACCTCGCGCGCCTGGCCTGGCGCGACGATCTGCAGTACTACCTCGACAGCGGCCGCGGCGTGAGCATCCAGTGGCTGAATCTGTACCCCGCGCAGGCCGAGGAGATGGCCGCCGCGCTGGCCGAGAACGCCAAGCCCGAGAACGCGCGCTACCGCTACGACTACTTCATCGACAACTGCGCCACCCGCGTCCGCGACGCCATCGACCGCACCCTCGGCGGCGCGCTCAAACCCCAGCTCACCGCGCGTTCGCAGGGCAACACCTTCCGCAGCGAAGCCGTGCGCCTGGCCTCGCCCGCGCCGTGGATGTGGCTGGGCTTCGACGTCGGCCTGGGCCCATCGTCCGACCAGCCGATGTCGCGCTGGGAAGAGGCCTACGTGCCGATGCGACTCGCCGCCAGCCTGCGCGAAGCGAAACTCTCCGACGGCCGCCCGCTGGTCGCCCGCGAGGAACAGGTCGCACCGCACCGCATCGCCCCCGAACCGCCGGAATTCCAGCGCGCCTGGTGGCGCTGGCTGCTGGCCGGCCTCGCGATCGCCGCGCTGTGGTCATGGTTGCAGTCGCGCCATCCGAAGTCCGCCGCCGCTGTCGCGCTGGCGTTCTGGTCCGTCGCCGCACTGCTGGGCACGGTCATGGCGCTGATCTGGCTGGGCACCGAACACCGCTTCGGCTGGGCCAACCACAACCTGATGCTGCTCAGCCCGCTGTCGTGGCTGCTGCTGCCCGGCGGCTGGCGACTGGCGCGCGGCCGGCCCGCGGGGTCGCTGTTCCGGCATGCGCTGATCGCCACCGTCGTCCTCGCCATCCTCGCCCCGTTCCTGCACTGGGCCACCGCCATCCCCCAGGCCAACGCCCACTGGATCGCCCTCCTGCTGCCGATCCACGCCGCCTTCGGCATCGCCTGGCTGCGCAACCGCCCGACTGCGTAATCGCCCGCAGGAGGGCCTTCAGGCCCGTTGCGCGACGACCGCTCCTCGTAGGAGGGCCTTCAGGCCCGAGCTCTCCGGAACGATCGCCGCGGCCCCAGTACGCTCGGGGCTTCAGCCCCTCCTACAGGGCTGAAGCCCCTCCTACAACACCATCGCGTTCCGATCATCCCGACCGCCCACGTAGGAGGGCCTTCAGGCCCGAGCTTTCCCGACCCTCAGAAAACACCGACATCCTGCAGCGTCGTTACCTGATGCCATCGCTCCTGGCATCCAGACATGCTGCCCGCATGAACCACAGACACCACCAGCTACGCAAAGGCCGCTTTTCGCAAGCGGGGCAGATCTATCTCATCACGTTCTGCACCCATGCACGCAAACCGATCTTCCGCGATCACGACGTCGCCGCTGATGCGGTCGCCGCACTGCTCGAACCCCGGCATTGGACCGACGCACATCTCATGACGTGGGTACTGATGCCCGATCACTGGCACGGCCTGATCCAGCTCGATACCGATATCCCACTATCGCAAGTCATCGGCAGGCTCAAAGGCGCCAGCGCCCGCATCCTGGGCCAGCGTCATCCGCATATCGGGCCCCTCTGGCAGAACAGTTTCCATGATCATGCGCTGCGCGTCGAAGAAGACCTGCCGACCGTGGCGCACTACATCCTCAACAATCCCGTGCGCGCCGGTCTGGTCGACACCGCGGACGCCTATCCGTTTTCGCGCGGCCTGCCCCCGTAGGAGGGCCGTAGGAGGGCCTTCAGGCCCGAGCTCTATGGGTCGCGGCGATCGGTCCGGAAAGCTCGGGCCTGAAGGCCCTCCTACAAGAGCTCGGGCCTGAAGGCCCTCCTACAAGAGCTCGGGCCTGAAGGCCCTCCTACATGAGAAGCCCTCCTACGTCGGCCCCGCAGCGATCGCGCGTCCGCTTGCCCCGCCAGCCCCATCCCGGCAAGCTGCCCGCCATGAACAACCCCGCCCCCGTACCGACGCTGCCGCAATGCGTCGTCAACTGCGCCGTGTACCGCAACGGCGAGCGCACCGACATCAGCCTCGATCAGATCAGCGACGCGCTCGCCATCGACGACGGCAGCTTCGTCTGGGTCGGCCTGTACGAGCCCGAGGAAACCCTGCTCGACAAACTGCAGGAAGAATTCGCCCTGCACGACCTCGCCATCGAGGACGCCCAGCACGCGCACCAGCGCCCGAAGATCGAGGCCTACGGCAACTCGCTGTTCCTCGCCGTGCACACCGCGCAACTGCTCGACGGCCACGTGCGCTTCGGCGAAACCCACGCCTTCGTCGGCCCGCGTTTCCTGGTCACCGTCCGCCACGGCGCGTCGCTGTCGTACCGCCACGTGCGCGCGCGCTTCGAACGCGAACCGGAGCTGCTGGCGCAGGGCCCGGCGTTCGCGCTGTACGGCATCCTCGATTTCATCGTCGACAACTACCAGCCCATCGTCAACGAATTCCGCGACGAACTGAACACCCTCGAACACGACATCTTCGCCGCCGAATTCCGCCGCGACACCATCGTCAAACTCTACCAACTCAAAAAAGAACTCACCCAGCTGCGACTCGCCGTCGCGCCGCTGCAGGACATCCTCGCTCAGCTCACCCGCACCCAGATGACCCAGGTGACGGAAGAAGCCAAACTCTACTTCCGCGACGTGCTCGACCACGTCGTCCGCCTCAACGACATCATCGACACACTGCGCGAAATGCTCAGCGCCGCCATGAGCGTCAACCTCTCCCTGGTCACCATCAACCAGGGCGAAATCGTCAAGAAACTCGCCGGCTGGGCCGCGCTCCTCGCCGCGCCCACCCTCGTCGCCAGCTGGTACGGCATGAACTTCAAGTTCATGCCCGAACTGCAGGGCAAATACAGCTACGCGATCCTGATCGGCGGCCTCGCCACCGTGTGCTTCGCGCTGTACCGGTATCTGAAGAAGGTGCGGTGGTTGTAGGCATATGGACTAGGCATGGGACCGGACTTGGGCTCAGTCGCGATGCGCGTTAGAGTGGTCCCGGGCCGCTTACTCTGGACAGCAAAATGGATCGCAGGACGAACACTTCCGCTTTTAGAATCCACGCACCCAGTGCCTGGCGATCTCTGATCATTGTAATCCTGGTGTTTCCGTTAGGCGCATGCGCCAGAACACCGCTCGCCAAACTGTCACCCGCGCCCACGGAAGAAGCAGACTGCTTCGCCATCTCCACGCTCCCGGAAAAGCGCGCGTGTCTTGCGAAACGGGATGAAGCATTTATCGCCGATTGCGAACGCATGCGCCCCATGTCATGTAGGCCTTATCGGGAGATGTATTCCGCAGAAGAAACGCTGCGACAGGCGGAATCCAGCCTCTTGCAAGCTGCGCAGCAGGCGTATGGCAGCTATACCGAAGACGATCCCGCATACCTCGATGATCTCTCTGCATCTGCGCGCGAAGCGAGCGCCGCTTGGCGGGCTTACCGCGAGGCACAATGCACGCTGGAACCACTCGCGCAGGGTATGGCTCGCGGCGAGTCTGAAAATCTCACAGAAACATGCAGACTCGCGAAAACGCAGGAGCGCATCGCAGAGCTGGAAGCACTGAAAGCCTCGACCGGGAAATAATCAAGGAGCTGCGTCGTGACGGAAGACAACTACACCTACAACCCGCTGGATCGCCGCACTTACGAAGCTATCGCCTACAACGCGGTCGGGCGTGGGAGCGAAATCAACACTTACCCGGCCTACGGACTCGTACACAGCACAGGCAACTCGGGCTGGTCGATCGGCGTAGTCCAGTGGGATTTCGGTCAACCCGGGCGCGGCGACAAAGTCGACGTTCTTCTGGATGGCTACCAAGCCTGGGCGCAGGAAGGACAGCGTTTCAGCGAGCAGGAAGTAGATTCCCTGTCGCGTCGGCTGCAGACGCGTGGCCAGGTCGGGAATGCACTGACCGCAGACGAGCAGACACGATTGAATACCTATCTGCGCTCGGACAGCGGCCGCGAATTCGTCGACAGCCTCAATCGCGAGCAGATCGATCGCAAGTGGGAGAACGTCGGCCAGCCGCTTTCCCAGATCGATTGGTTACAGCGCCTGAGCACACGCGATCCGGAGCAGGCTGCCGAGATCGTTGCGATGACCAGCAAACTTTACAACCAGAACGAAAACAAGGGCGGGCAACTGCTGCGTCACCTGCAGACGACTGAACAGTCCTCGGATCAGGTCAACCAGTGGATCGGCGATCAAGGCATACAGAACCTCAATCCTGCTGCCAGAACCGCGATCGTTTCGGGCAGGGATAATGTACTGGTCGGCATCGGGCTGATGAATGCGCTGGAAACCGGAGACGGGCAACTAAGCCGCGCATGGCGGGAAGAGGTCCACACCAATGGCAACGTCGGACTGACACAGAACTTCAATACCAATCCGAATGTTCAATTGTTCGACGCGATGATGCGAAGCCCCGCCAGCGGCGAACGAATCCGCACAATGATCGAGGATGGCGTGCCCGCACAGCGGGTCGTGGTCACTGGGATCAATGCGCTGGCAAGGGAAGAAATCGCCCGCACAGAACTCAGTCAGCAGGGAGTATTGACGGTACGGAACCCGGCCGGAGTCGAAAACCGACTCACTGCGGATGGCTGGGTGCCTGCACAGCAGCAACAGCAAGGTCCACCGGCGCCCCAACTCCAACCTGCGCGCCCGGCAGATCAACATGATCACATGGAACCAGGCAGAATGCCGTTTCATGCTCCTCAAGGTCGCCAGGGCGCGCTCAATGAGCCTGCCGCCATCGGTTTGCCTGGCAATTCTGCATACGAAAGAATCCGCGAAATCGTCTCCGCCGATAGCCGCCTCAGCGAGGCCGCCATCTCCAATGTCAGTGCGGGCGCATATCTCGCGATGGTGTCCAATCCTTCCGTCAAACAAGCAGACCATATCGGCATCTACAACAATCACGTCGCTGTGGTGCATACACCGCATGGCCTTGGCAAGGAGCCGATGTTCAACGCATATGCCAGCATCGCAGAAGCGCAACACATCCCCGCGCAGCAAAGCCTGCAACAGGCCGAACAGATCACGCAGCAGCGAACACAGGAACAGACGCGGCAGCAGGATCAACAACTGTCGCAAACACAAGGACCCGCCGGGCCGAGCATTGGTGCGCGGGTAAGTTGACGGCAAAGCTCTCGCCGCTCAGAACCCCCGCAGTCCCTATGCCCGCACAGCAGCAGCTTCAGTGGCGAAACCATCTGCGGCATCCATCGGACCTAGAGGTCCTCCTACAAAGCGCCATCACCACCACCGCAATTCCCTCTCATTCCGAACACAGGCGCAGCCCGCATAGGGATCTGCTGTTCCGTTTTGTAGGAGGGCCTTCAGGCCCGAGCTTTTCCCAACGCTCGCCGCGATTCCCATGAAGCTCGGGCCTGAAGGCCCTCCTACAATCACATCGGGATCGCATCTCCGTCCGCCGCGTCCGGAACAGCAACGTCGGAGCGACACACTCCGACGCCGCAGCACCCACACACCAACATCGATGAAAATTTCACCATCGCCGCAGCCCGAAGCCCGACGCGCGAGGCTGCCGAGCCCCAACGTCGCGGCGATTTACCCCGGCATGGAAGCACCACAACACCACCATCGGTGAAATTTTCACCATCGATGCAGCTCGCAGCCTCATCGTCGATGCTCTCGAACACCAGCGCCGGTGCTTTCCACCCCACCGCCGCAGCTCCAAGCCCCACCGACGATGCTCCGGACAGCGCATCCGCCGCCCGGAACGCCAACCCCTCAACCGCCGGCCGCTGCCGGCGGCTCCACACGCCGGGCGGTCTTGCCGAACCGCGCCGACAGCGACTGCCGCAGTCCTTCCAGGCCCTGATTGCGGCCCGAGACCTTCAGCAACGCATACCCTTCCAGCGACGCGATCATCACATCGCTGCCCAGCGCCATCTCCGAATCCTCGGCGCGCTCAGTCAGCCTGCGCAGCCGGGCCAACCGTGGCCGCAGCACGTCCACCGCCGCCAGATCCGCCTGCGCCTCGACCAGATCGAAGCTCGGCGGAATCACCTGCGGGTTCTGCGCCAGCACCGTCAGCGTCTGCCGGCAGAACGCCTCCGACTTGTCGCCCATCTTTGTCAGCCCACGCCGCTCGTCCGGCTGCAGCGCTACCAGCCCCGTCAATCGCGCTTCCAGCGCCGACAGCGCCGCGTCGATCGCCTCCAGGTCGTCGGCGCTCAACGCCAACGACATCAGGTTCTGTGTCATCCCTTGATCCTCCTGTTGATGCCCGGGACCGTTCCCGGAGCGCAGGCAGCATCGCGGAACGATGGCGAAGTGGATGTCGGTGGATGCCGCGATGGGGGGTAGGGATTTTCCTACAGGGCAGCGGCTCTCATTCCCGCGCACAACACGCGCCGCTCTCCTTCTCCCCGCACCGCGGGGAAAAGGTGGCCGAAGAGCTTGCCCCGGACTTGATACGGGGCCGGATGAGGGGCGCTCTTCGCGCGACGTATCGCCGCACACCACCCAACTACCCCGCTCTTCGTAGGAGCGGCTTCAGCCGCGAGCTCCTCCCACCAGCACCGGCCGCACCCACAGACCACCATAGTGTGCGCCTGTGGCGCACCGGTCCTTCCGCGACGACGACAACCGGGTGCGCCGCAGGCGCACACGATGATCGCACCGCTGTTCGTAGGAGCGGCTTCAGCCGCGATAGGCATGCCGCCACGGAAAGATCCATCGAGCCTGAAGGCCCTCCTACAGGGCTTTCCAGTCAGCCAGTAGCCCGGGCAAGGCCACAGGCCGCACCCGCGGCTTTTAATCTCGATCAGTTGCCGAGACCCGACCGCTTACGCTCGCCCCACGTGCGCGCTGTGCGCTTCCACCGTACATGCCATGCCAGCATCAGATATGCCGCGGCGAACGCGATGGTCGCGTCGACGATGCCGCGAAAGACGATCACCGGCCATCCGCTGCCCGGGCCGAGCCTGAGGATGGCCGAAGCGAATCCGATGGCCGCACACAGCAGCAGCACCAGTACCAGCGGCATGAAGCCGCGCAGTGCGCGCCACTGCAGACAGGACGCCATACCCACGGTTCGCGACAGCCAACGGCCGTACGCAATGCCGATCACCACGATGCCGAACAGCGTCCCGACATGCTGCAGGATGTTGTAGGTGGCGAACGTGCGGCCCGAAACCTCGAACAACACCTGGCGCAGAGGCGCGATCACCGACACCATCGCACCGCTGGCATGCGTGAAGGAATCCCAGGCCACATGCGTCATCGCCCCGACCCACAGCGCGGCGAGCATCCTGGCGATGTTCGCCGTCGACAGGAGCGACGGCGACGGCAGGCATTCGATCGCCCGGCGATGCGGCTGCGGCACAGGCGCGACAAGAAACCCGCGCAGGCGCAGCACGACCAGCAGCAGCACGCATGCGCTCGGCACACAGACCTCCAGCGTCCCGCGCAGCGTGTGCGCATGCGTGGCCACACCGAACGCACCGACGTAATAGCCGAAGTCCGGCGACAGACTGCCCATCACCAGCCCCGACAGCGGCAGCGATGCCCCACCGAAGCGCCGAACCAACACCGCCGCAGCCGGATGCGCGAACGTCCAGGGCATGCCGTCGAACTCCTCCATTGAAGTCGCGCAGTACGGCGACGTGCCTCCAGGCTTACGGCACCTGCCGACCTGGACTCCGGGCGCCCAGTCCTCTGCACCTCACTGTCGATCGAGGGCAGGCCTGGACAACCGGATCGTCACCCGTTTGCGTGAGCTGCATACGAAGCCGGCGTGAAGTGTGGCCGTCATTCCGGACCATGATTCACCCAGGCACCTTCAAGCACGGACCTCACCGGTCAGCGGGCGCATGGCCATCGCGGGCAGGTCACGACACCACGATCGCGCATTCGCCCGCCAGCCTTGTCCTTGGCTGTTGCTTGCTGTTCGTAGGAGCGGCTTCAGCCGCGAGCCCTTCCATCAGCACCGGCCGCACCCACGGACCACCATAGGGTGCGCCTGTGGCGCACCGATCCATCCTCGGCGACGACAACCCGGTGCGCCGCAGGCGCACACCATGACGCACGGCTGTTCGTAGGAGCGGCTTCAGCCGCGAGCTCTCCTATCAGCACCCGCCGCACCCACAGACCACCATAGGGTGCGCCTGTGGCGCACCGATCTTTCCGCGGCGACGACAACCCGGTGCGCCAAAGGCGCAGCCCATGGCCGCACGGCTGTTCGTAGGAGCGGCTTCAGCCGCGAGCTCTTCCCACAGCACCCGCCGCACCCACAGACCACCATAGGGTGGGCCTGTGGCGCACCGATCCTTCCGCGGCGACGACAACCCGGTGCGCCACAGGCGCACACGATGACGCACGGCCGTTCGTAGGAACGGCTTCAGCGGCGATAGGGCGCCGCCACGGAAAGATCCATCGGGCCTGAAGGCCCTCCTACGGGGCGCCCAAGGCGGCGCCGCAAATCCCTCTCATCCCGAACACGGCGCAGCGCGATTGACGATTCCGATTCAACGCAGATCCGTCATCCGTCCCCAATCGCCATCAACAGTGCGATACGTCCAGAACAGCCAACCATTCGTCGGGCGTCCTGTAATCGCGCTTGCTGCTGCGCTGAGCGATGGATATTGCCTGCCGTCGTAGATGACGATGCCGCTCTTGCGGGCTTTTGCTTCAAAGCGCTTGCCCTTGTAATCCGCCCTGAGCGTGATGGCACTGGGGATCAAACCCGCGAATCCTAATTTTGAAGCCGTTGCGGTCGTTGCCTGCGGCTTCGCTTGTCTGCGAGGCACGTCTTTCAAGGAAGGGATTTCGCAATTGTCTTGTTCAGCGCAACGGCGCGGCGCTCGGCGTCGTGCTTGCGCATGGCCGCCGCAAGCGCGCGCTTGCGGTCGATTGCGCCCGGCAATTTGCCGGCATTGCGATTTCCCGGAGGCTGGAATATCCGCAGCAACAGCGATTCCAGCGGTTTTATGTGCTCATCGCGCGAAGTGAGGTAGACGCTGAAACCATCCCATGCACCGGCGTGACGATCATTGAGGTGCTGATCCACCCGCTTCATCAAATCAACGGCAAGGCCAACTTAATACAGATTATCGCCGCTGTAGAGCGCATACACGCCGGCATGGCCACGAATCAATTCAGCAAGCTGCGGGCGGTAACGCACATCCAGAATGTCGCCCGACATTTTCTCGATGAACTCGCGAATCAATGCGTGTGCTTTCATGTTTGACATCCAACCCTCTCCCCTGGTGCATTGTCGATCATCGCCAATGACGCATTATCCCTCGCCAGCGCCACTGCAGGCGCCTAACGTTTTTCGTACAGATGCTTCTGGAATCCCACGAAAATATCGCGCACGCGCTCCGGCTCGCCCAGCACATCGAATGCATCACCCAAAGCTTGATACCGCAACCGCAGCAGCGGCGACAATTTCTCCTGATCCAACTCTTCCACGCCCTGCGCGACGTACTGCGCCAGCACGAAATCGACGAAGGCGCGCTGCGGGTCGGTCAATGCCGTTTCCGCAGCCGTCTTCGCGGCATCGGCGCGCGCTTCCCGCGACACCGGCTCCGCTGCGAACGACACATGCGCGAGCACATCGAACAGATCGCTGTTCTCGGCCTCGACGATCTTCTGCATTTCCATCAGCGCATCGTGGCCGAAGCCTTTGTCGGCCAATCCCATCAACAGCGCCTTGCGCGTGTCCGGCGCGCTCCACTGCTGGCGCAGCTCGTCTTCGTCCTTGAAGAACTCGGGCAGCGCGCCGTACAGGGATTCCACGAACTGCGTCGACGACATCGGCCGGCCATCGGCGCTCCAGAACGAGGTCGCGGTCATGTGCTGGATCTTGCGCACCTTGCCGTCGGCCAATTTGATCTGGATCTTCTTCGGCGGCTTGGGCTTCTCGCCGTAGTCTTCGTCGGGCGACGGCTCCTGAACGCGATCGCCGCGCGGTCTCGGCGTGCCCGGCTCGGGGGGCTCGATGGGCTCGCCGTCCCATTCAGGATCGTTGAAATGATGATGCGCCTTCACGAAATCGTAGATCGTGAAATAGTCCTTGCCGTCGTACAGCCGGGTGCCGCGACCGATGATCTGCTTGAACTCGATCATCGAGGCCACCGGGCGCATCAGCACGATGTTGCGTACATTGCGCGCATCCACGCCGGTCGACAGTTTCTGCGATGTGGTGAGCACCGTCGGAATGGTCTTGTCGTTGTCCTGGAAATCGCGCAAGTGCTGGTCGCCCAGCGCGCCGTCGTTGGCGGTGACGCGCACGCAGTACAGCGGATCGACGCTGGTCTTCATCTGATTGATCAGATCGCGCACCGCTAGCGCGTGGGTCTGGGTGGCGCAGAACACCAGTGTCTTTTCGCGCTGATCGATCATGTCGATCATCAAGCGCACGCGATAGGCTTCGCGCTCCCTGATCTCGATGATCTTGTTGAAGTCTTTTTCCTCGTAGCGCTTGCCGGCCTCGATCTCGCCTTCGATCACGCGGTCGTCGGCGGTGTAGACGTATTCGTCCAGCGTGGTCGCGATCTGCTTGACCTTGAACGGTGTGAGGAAGCCGTCGTTGATGCCTTCCTTCAACGAATAGACATACACCGGTTCGCCGAAGTAGCTGTAGGTGTCGGCATTGATCGTGCGCTTGGGCGTGGCGGTCAGGCCCAACTGCACCGCAGGCGAGAAGTATTCGAGAATCTCGCGCCATGAACCTTCGTCGTTGGCGCCGCCGCGATGGCATTCGTCGATGACGATGAAGTCGAAGAAATCGGGCGGGTATTCGCCGAAGTACGGCGAGGGCTGGCCGTCTTTCGGCGGGCCGCTCATGAAGGTCTGGAAAATGGTGAAGAAGATGCTGCCGTTCTTCGGCACCCGACCCTTCTTGCGGATATCGGCCGGGTCGATACGTACCAATGCATCTTCGGGAAAGGCCGAAAATGCGTTGTAGGCCTGGTCGGCCAGATTGTTGCGGTCGGCCAGGAACAGTACGCGCGGGCGCCGCGTCGGTTCGGCGCCACTGCGCCAGTCGCCCAGGTTCCAGCGGCTTTGAAACAATTTCCACGCGAGCTGGAACGCGATGAAGGTCTTGCCGGTGCCGGTCGCCAGCGTCAGCAGGATGCGGTCGCGGCCATCGGCGATGGCGTCGAGCACGCGCGCGATGGCGATGTCCTGGTAGTAGCGCCCCTGCCACGCGCCGCCTTTGTCCTCGAACGGAATCGCGGCGAAGCGGTCCCGCCATGCGTTGGCTTCGGCAAAGGTCAACGCCCAGAGTTGGTCGGGCGTCGGGTACGCGGCGACATCGCCCTCTTCGCCGGTCTGCATGTCGATGCGATAGATCGCCTGCCCGTTGCTGGCGAAGGTGTAGCGCACCGCCAGCTTCGCGGCGTAGGACTTCGCCTGACCGACGCCTTCGGTATGCGGCTTGCCCCACGCCTTGGCTTCGATCACCGCGAGTTTGGTATTGCGATACACCAGCACGTAGTCGGCCACCTCGGCCTTCGCGCGCCCACCCCGCCCGCAGCCCTGCAGCCGCCCCAGCGTGATCGGGTGCTCGCGCAGCACGCGGCTGCCGTCCACCACGCCCCAACCCGCCGCCTTCAAGGCGGGATCGATATGCTCGGCGCGGGTCTCGGCTTCGTTCATGGTCTGCTGTCCGTGCGTCAAAACCCGATCAAGAATTCGAAACGCTGTGAATTTTCGCAAGCAATTGATTTTATTACGTAAACCCCGTAACGCCGTTCGAACCAAGGACCCGGAATCAAAACCCGATCAAGAACTTCAGGCCCAGTGAGGCACATAGCCAGCCCTCGGATGGTCGGGATCTCCCGGCCGGATGAGCCCGGCAGCCAGCGCTTTGACGATCACACCTGATGCCTGGGAAGCATTGCGGGATTCGATGCCCAGACGCGTGCATAGGGTCGCATTCCGCATCCTCTCCCCGCCGCTGAGGTACTTCAGCACCGCATGAAAGTAGCAGGCGCGGACCCGTTCGTCCTGAGTCATCTCGGCGAATGTGCGAGGCCCATACAGCACCACCTGCATTGCGTGGTCTTCTGCCCGGAACAGCGGGGGTGGCAGTTGAAACAATTCCACTGCGGCGATCACTTTGTCCAAGCCGCTGCCCTGCTCCTCGCACATGCCCATGCGTCGCATCATCGCGGCCAGCGCTTCGTTGCGGGAACGTGGCGGCAGGTCGATCATACGGTCCGGGCTGACCAGCGAGCGGCCGGGATTGGTGATTTCAATCCGGTCGGCAAACATTTCGATCTGCGGCCCCGCACCGGTGATCGTCATGTCTTGATGGATCAACGCATTCGCGACCAGTTCGCGTACGGCAATTTCGGGGAACAGCGGGTGCTCTTCGCGCAGCGCTGTCCCGATATGCTCATTCTTGGGCAACAAACCGTTGAAATAAGTCAGCAGGGACTCGAACCCGACGGCATATCCTTTCTGTCCATCGTGCCGATGGGTCACTGGCGCCGCGCGATTGGTACCACCGTAGGCGACGAAGCGCACGCCCTTGCGCGCCAGGCTTGCACCGAAATCGGCGAGGCGCGCTGCGAACAGAATCGCCCCCAGGTTGGTGATATTCCAATGACCACCGACGTCGCGGACGATCAATCTTTCCGCTTCCAGATGCTCGAAGATGCCGGCGCGGTTGTCCGGCAGCGGCTGGCGTGTCAACCGGAAATACTGGGTGTAATCCAGCAGGGTCAGCACCTCATCGCCACTCGCATAGGCACGGGCGATGCCCGCCTCCCAGGCATATGGACGCAAGCACTCGATCAACTGCAGGTAGCGCTCCGGATAGTCGGTCAGCTTCGGCGTAGCGCTGCCGATGCGGATGTAGGCGACGCTGTTGAACGCGGTTGGCGCACCGGTCGCTGCGGGGATCTCCAGCAGCACCAATCGACCATGCGGGTGATCGATCACCCGAAACTTGAAGGGGATACTCGGCTGCAGGTGTTGCGCCAGCCAGAACGAGAACACTTGCCCATTGGACTTCTGGATGTCCGGGTCGAATGCGGTACTGACCACGGCATGCGTGACATCATCGACCCCCCAGATGATATAGGCACAATCGCGGCCTTCCACACGCGCAGCGTTGGACAGCGCAGAACAGCGCTTGCCAATGGCCTCCGGGTCGGCGTTGTTGGCCTTGAATTCCAGCCACGGCGTTTCCGCCGGCAGCGCACGCAGCTCGTCGATCAGGGCGATGTCGCGGGAAGAATTCGCACTCATTCCAAAATTCTCATTGCGGGTACTCGTGCAGCACGCGGCTGCCGTCCACCACGCCCCACCCTGCGGCCTTCAGGGCGGGGTCGATATGCTCGGCGCGGGTCTCGGCTTCGTTCATCCTTGGATGCCTTTAGAGTTGTCCGGTGAAGGCTTGGTGGAGGAGGGATTTTTTGAGTTCTTCGAGGGTGGCAAGCCTCCGCTGGCAGGCTACCTTTAGACGATTACACTGGTCACTCATAACTTCCAAGCAATTCACAACTTCCGTCTGAGCATCAATTGAGTCGGGTATTGGAATCGGAATTGAGTTCAGTGCCTTCTGATTCAGCTTTGGCTGCGCAGCGCCAGTGATGTACGCATCAAGAGGAATGCTCTCCAGATAGAACTCAACAAATTTCTGCGTTGCCATATGGTCGAATTTTAAAATATGCGCATGATTATTGACCCAATAGCGGCCCGATGCGGGAAAAGCGATTGGCGAGGACCGTGCGAGAAGATTCGCACCATCTTCTGAGATCAGCAAAGAATCTCCATCAAAAATATAATCTGCAACGTAATCTACGATGCCAGAAGCACCGTAGTAGGGATATACCCCCGTTTTTCTATCGCCTTTGGTAATAGGAATACGCTTGCTATCAAGATTTATCGAAATTTTGTCGATTGTTTTGTGCGAGCAATTTTTTGCAGCCCCTTCAAAAATACCAGTCGAATAGCTATGAAATAGTTCGAAGGCATTCTGAAGATTCTTCTCAGCGTTGGCCTTTGCGGTGGCGATGCCATCGAAGGCTTCGTCGAGGATGGCCATGATCCGCGTTTGCTCCTCGATTGGCGGTAGGACTATCTGCAATCCCAGAACCTGGTCGCGGGAAATTCCGGGAATGGCCGCACCAGTTGAGAGCGACTGAAAGTGGTCAAACTTAGCGAGAAGCAAAGCATGAACAAAGCGCGGATTCGCTCTACTGACGCGAACTGCCATGAGTTGACGGCTGATCGCAACGCTGTCCGCGCCTAGAAGATTGATCTTTCCGACGCCGGAGCCCTTCACGGTAATCAGGATGTCGCCCTTGTGCGCCAAGACCTTTGGATGCTCGGTCCACTTGGAGATGACCGGACTCTCCGACCCAAAGTCGGATGGACCGGTCAGGTAGCCCACGCCTTCGCCGGTGGTGTTGTAGTCCTTGGCGTCAATGTGCTGCCCAGAGACGAGCGAGCACAGATCACCAAGCGTTACGTGTTGCCAGTCCGCAGTCATAGAAGAGCCGAAATTTTCGCCAATACTTCGGCGCTTTCGGCATCCAGTGCCGCGATCTCGTCCAAGATGTCCTGCGGCGTCCGCAGCGCAACCACATCGCTGCCGTTCGGGTTCTTGACCGACAAGTCAAAGGTGGCGGCGTCGATGCCTGCCACATCCACCGACCAGCTCTGCGCCGAATCAGCGAAGTTCTTCTGCTGCGCGACGAAATCGGCCAGATCGTCGTCGTTGAGCGGGTTGGTCTTGCCCATATTGCGGCCGGGGTTCAACTGATAGAACCAGACCTTGCGCGTGGGCGCGCCCTTGTCGAAGAACAGTACTACGGTCTTCACGCCCGCGCCCTGGAAGGTGCCGCCGGGCATATCCAGCACGGTGTGCAGGTTGCAGCTTTCCAGCAGCAGCTTGCGCAGACTGGTGGAGGCATTGTCGGTGTTGCTGAGGAAGGTGTTCTTGATGACGATGGCGGCGCGGCCGCCGGCCTTCAGCGATTTGACGAAGTGCTGCAGGAAGAGGAACGCGGTTTCACCGGTCTTGATCGGGAAGTTCTGCTGCACTTCCGGCCGTTCCTTGCCCCCGAACGGCGGGTTGGCCAGGATCACATCGAAGCGGTCGCGCTGCTGGATGTCGTTGATGTTCTCGCCCAAGGTGTTGGTGTGGACGATGTTCGGCGCCTCGATGCCGTGCAGGATCATGTTCATGATCGCGATGACATAGGCGAGGCTTTTCTTTTCCTTGCCCAAGAAGGTCTTGGTCTGCAGGGTCTTGAGGTCGGCGGCTTTCTTCGCCAGCGGGCGCAGATGGTCGAAGGCTTCGCACAGGAAGCCGGCCGAGCCGCAGGCACCGTCGTAGATGCGCTCGCCGATCTTCGGATCGACCACTTTGATCATCGCGCGGATCAGCGGGCGCGGCGTGTAGTACTCGCCGCCGTTGCGTCCGGCGTTGCCCATGTTCTTGATCTTGGCTTCGTACAGATGCGACAGCTCGTGCTTCTCGGTCTGGCTACCGAAGCGCAGCTCGTCGATCAGATCGATGGCGTCGCGCAGGCTGTAGCCGCTCTGTAGCCGGTTTTTGATTTCGCTGAAGATCTCGCCGATCTTGTATTCGATGGTGTCCGAACCGCTGGCGCGCTGTTTGAAGCCGGCGAGGTAGGGGAAGAGTTTGCCGTTGACGAAGTCGCGCAGGTCGTCGCCGGTCATCGCGACGTTGTGGTCGATCTTGCCGTCCCTGGTCTTGGGCGCGGCCCAGGATTCCCAGCGATGGGGTTTGCTGAGGATGTAGTCGTAACGATTGCCTTCGAGTTTGGCTTCGGCGGCTTTCTCGCGCTCCAGCGCGTCGAGATATTTGAGGAAGAGCAGCCATGAGCTTTGCTCGGTGTAGTCGAGCTCGCTGGTGCAGCCGGCGTCCTTGTGCAGAACATCATCGATGTTCTTGAAAGTCTGTTCGAACACGCTGTGTGTGACCCCTGTATTGGTGCGGGGACTTTACCGCGTTCGCTGGGCCATGCGGCATAAACGGCTGGGTTGGTCGCGGCTCCCGCCGCTCCTACAGGGAGCTTGCGGTAGGTGTGTCATGGGGGTTTCGGGGCTTGAGAACCTCCTAACGTATCTAGAGCAAGAGCTCGGGGCTGAAGCCCCTCCTACGGAGCTATTGGTTGCGGGCTTGCGATGTGTGCCGCTGCGGATTGACCCTCTGCCGCCCCTGCCCTACAGTCGGCGCAGGTGCTGAACACACCTTCTCGAAGCGGCGACCGCACCCGACAGTCCTGCGGTTTTTTTGCGCCCGTTCTCCGCCATCGCGGCGGCGGGCACGTGTTTCTATGGTCGGGTGTCCGCAGTCATGCAAGACCCGCAAGGGAAAAGCTGCGGGCCGTCTTCGAGCGGTGTTCAAGCACCCGGCCGCCCTCTCTTGAACAAGGGGGCGAATTTGAACGACTCTCGAAGGAAACCCACATGCCCAAGACCACCCGCCGGCGCGCTGCGCCGTTGCCTTCCGTGGCGGCCGCGCCTGCCGCCTGCCCCGCTTCCGATGCCTCGACCGACGAGGCCCATCCGCAACGCCACATCACCGTGTTCGGCACCGCGCGCGACCTGCGCCACGACGGTTCCCGCACGGGCACGCAGTGGTCGCCGGTGCTGCGCCTCAGTGGCCGGTGGCTGCAGCGCGCGGGGTTCGACATCGGCCAGCGCGTGCGCGTGCGGGTGGATGCTGGGCGGCTGGTGATCGAGCCGGTGGGCTGACCCGCGCCCTTCTGGGCCGGTGATGGGCGCACACATGGCCATCGCCGGCCCTCCGGGCACGCGTGCCGGTCAGCGGGGACCGATGGCGGTTGAAGACTTGGCGCGGCCGGGGCGCGGCTTTCCGATTGATCCGACAGGTTTTCCGGCGAGGGCGATTGCATACACTGGGCCGGCTCGCCCGAAAGGGCCAAGGACAGGACGGCCATGCAGTCACTCCCGCAATCTCTCGTCGTATGGATGGGCCTAGGCCTGGCGCTGCTGTCGGCATGCGCGTCGCAGCCGGGGCTGTCTCAACCCGATGCTTCGGACGTCGAGCTGTCGGCGTTCGTGCCCGCCGGCGCCAGTCTGCGTCTGGCCGCATGCGGGGACGTGGACGGCGATGGCGATCAGGACGCCGCGATCGTGTTCGATGCCGGCGATGGCGAAGCAGCCCGCCAGCCCCGCCCGCTGCTGCTGTTGAGCCGCGATGCGGACGGCCGCCTGCAACGGGCGATCGAAAGCCCGCGCGCGATCCCCTGCCTTCGCTGCGGCGGCATGGCCGGCGACCCGCTGCAAAGCATCCGCATCGAACCCGGGGTGCTCACGCTGCGCTTCGAGGGCGGGTCGCGCGAGTCGTGGTCGAGCGAGTTCCGGTTCACGCCTGCGCCTGGGGGCGATGAGTGGCGTTTGATGGAGATGGTGCATCGCGGGTTTGATCGGGTGGAAGGCGGGAGAGGGGCGGAACGCGTGCTGGGGCTGGACGAGATTGGGGATGTGTCGCTGGCTTTGTTCGATGCGTCGGAGTTTTCTGCGGGTGCGTTGCGTTGAGGGGTTGCGGTGTGTGTGGGTTGTGGGGTGGCGGATGTTTGGATGCAGGGTCGAAAGATCGGGCCTGAAGGGCCTCGTACGAAGATCAAGAGATCGGGCCTGAAGGCCCTCCTACGGAAGATCAAGAGCTCGGGCCTGAAGGCCCTCCTACGAAAAGCAAGATCAAGAGATCGGGCCTGAAGGCCCTCCTACAAAAAGCGGCGCCCGGCCCTTGATTGACCGGCACGGGTATCCGGGCGACCCTTCGGGCTTCGGCCGGAGGGGCCGCGCATTCGGGGTGTGGGGCATGACGATGATGAAGATCGGCGGCTGGGGGCTGCTGTCGCTGTTCGCGGCGTTCTGTCTGGGCACGGTGGCTCTGTCGCGGGGCGAGACGATCAGTGCGTTCTGGATCGTGGCGGCGGCGGTATCGATGTTCGCGATCGGGTATCGCTTCTATTCGAAGTACATCGCCGAGTACGCGCTGCGGCTGGACGGGACGCGGGCGACGCCGGCGTGGCGGCGCAACGACGGGCTGGATTACGTGCCCACCGACAAGCGGGTGCTGTTCGGCCACCATTTCGCGGCGATCGCGGGCGCGGGGCCGCTGGTGGGGCCGGTGCTGGCGGCGCAGATGGGCTATCTGCCGGGGATGCTGTGGATCCTGTTCGGGGTGATCCTGGCGGGCGCGGTGCAGGACTTCATGGTGCTGTTCCTGTCGACGCGCCGCGACGGGCGGTCGCTGGGCGACATGATCCGCAGCGAGATGGGCAATGCGGCCGGGCTGACGGCGATGGTGGGCATCCTGGCGATCATGGTGATCCTGCTGGCGGTGCTGGGGCTGGTGGTGGTGAAGGCGCTGGCGATCAGCCCGTGGGGCACGTTCACGGTGGCGATGACCATTCCCATCGCGCTGTTCATGGGCATCTATCTGCGCTGGCTGCGGCCGGGGCGGATCATGGAAGTGTCGATCATCGGTCTGGTGCTGTTGCTGGCATCGATCTGGCTGGGCGAAGCGGTAGCGGCGTCGGCGGTGTGGGGGCCGCGCTTCACGTTCGACGGCAAGGCGCTGGCGTGGATGCTGATCGGTTACGGCTTCGTGGCGGCGGTGCTGCCGGTGTGGCTGCTGCTGGCGCCGCGCGATTACCTCAGCACCTTCCTCAAGATCGGCACAGTGGTGCTGCTGGCGGTAGCGATCCTGTTCGCGATGCCGGAGCTGAAGATGCCGGCGATGACGAAGTTCATCGACGGCAGCGGCCCGGTGTTCTCGGGGTCGCTGTTCCCGTTCCTGTTCATCACCATCGCCTGCGGCGCGATCTCGGGTTTCCACGCGCTGATCAGCAGCGGCACCACGCCGAAGATGCTGGAGAACGAGCGCGACGCGCGGGTGATCGGTTACGGCGGCATGCTGATGGAAGCGTTCGTCGCGATCATGGCGCTGATCGCGGCCTGCGTGCTGGATCCGGGCCTGTATTTCGCGATGAATTCGCCGGCGGCGCTGATCGGCACCACGCCGGAATCGGCGGCGGCGGCGATCTCGAGTTGGGGTTTCGTCATCACCCCGGAGATGCTGACCGCGACCGCGAACGAAATCGGCGAATCCACGGTGCTGTCGCGCACCGGCGGCGCGCCCACGCTGGCGGTGGGCATGGCGCAGATCCTGCACGGCATGGTCGGCGGCAGCGGGATGATGGCGTTCTGGTACCACTACGCGATTTTGTTCGAGGCGCTGTTCATCCTCACCACCATCGACGCCGGCACGCGCGTGGCGCGCTTCATGATCCAGGAAGTGGTGGGCGTGGTGTACGCGCCGTTCCGCCGCACCGAAAGCTGGACCGCGAACATCGTCTGCACCGGGCTGGCGGTCGCCGGCTGGGGCTGGTTCCTGTACCAGGGCGTGGTCGATCCGCTGGGCGGCATCAATACGCTGTGGCCGCTGTTCGGCATCGCCAACCAGATGCTGGCGAGCATGGCGATGATCTTCGTGTGCGTGGTCATCGTGAAGATGAAACGCGAGCGTTATCTGTGGATCCCGGCGGTGCCGACGGTGTGGCTGCTGGTGTGCACGATGACCGCGGGGTGGCAGAAACTCTTCCACGCCGACCCGAAGATCGGTTTCCTCGCCAACGCCGACAAGTTCGGCGCGGCGCTGGCGTCGGGCGAGGTGCTGGCGCCTGCGAAATCGCTGCAGGACATGGAGCGGATCGTCTTCAACAACCAGCTCGACGCCGCGCTGTGCGTGCTGTTCATGAGCGTGGTGACGCTGATGCTGATCTTCGGCATGCGCGCCGCGCTGATCGCGCGCAGGCAGACGCAGCCGAGCGTGCTGGAGAACGACTATGTCGCGATCGATGCGGTTCGCTGAGCGCCTGCGCAGCCTGTGGCGGTTCCTGGCGCAGACCGGGCGACTGATCGTGGGCGTGCCCGACTACGACCTCTATGTGGCGCACATGCGCCGCATGCATCCGGATACCGCGCCGATGACCCGCGAGGCGTTCTTCGCCAACCGGCTCGAGGCCCGCTACGGGCGCGGGGCGTCGCGCTGCTGTTAGAACCCTTTCGAATTCCCGGTTCTAGCGATCGGATATCACACAGCCCGCTCGTCCACACATCCCCGCACATCCCCCGTAGAGCGGCCTTCAGGCCGCTGCCTATTCGATGCATGGTGGAAAGCGATAAAGAGCAGCGGCCTGAAGGCCGCTCTACGCGGAGATCGAAGATTTCGAAACATGCCCTTGGGCGCTGCCGCTGAAGCGCGGCCGGCGGATTTTGCGATAGGATCGACCACGTGCGCCGCCGGGGGGTGGCGTCGCGCACTTTGTCTTCAATCGTCCGTTCCGGGGATCTCCATGCATCGAACCTTCATCGCGCTTGCGCTCGCCTGCGCCGCCCAAGCTGTCACCGCTGCCGAACCTGCCGACATCCCGGTCATGGACTTCGTGCGCAACCCCACCTACAGCGGCGTCAAGATCTCGCCCAACGGCGAATATCTGGCGATGACCGTGGATCGCGGCGAACAGGACGTACTGGCGGTGCTGCGCACCCGCGACCTGAGCGTCGTCCACGTCAATACGCTGCCGAACGAGAAGAGCGTCGGCGCATTCCAGTGGGTCAGCCCGGAACGGCTGATGTTCAATTCGATCAGGAAGTTCGGCCGCTTCGCACAGCCTTTCGGCACCGGCGAATGGTATTCGGTCAGCGCCGACGGCTCGTCGCCGCGCGTGCTGGAGCTGGCGAAGAAGGGCGCGACCGACGTACCGACCTACTCGCGCTTCAGCGTGCTGGACAATCCCCAGAACGACGACGGCACGATCCTGATGACCATGAGTTACCCACGGTCGTCGGAAGGCGCGAACACCGAGGTCGTGGAAGTGAACACGCTCAGCGGGCGCTGGAAAAGCATCGCCCGCGCGCCGCGTGCGAATTGCGGCATGGCGCTGGACGAGAAGAAGATTCCGCGTTACGCCGTCTGTTACGACAGCGAGGACGCCGAGGGTAATTACGACTCGCACAACGAACTGTATCGCCGCGGCGACGATGGCAAGTGGACCCTCGTCAACAGCTCAAAGTCGTCCGGCAAGATGCTGTCGATCGTCGGCACCTCGGGCGACGGAAGGATCTATGCGACACAGAGCGACGGCAAGGCGCCGGAAGCTTTCGGTCTGATCGATGCCGCGACCGGCGAATTCCGCAGCCTGTTCCAGGATCCGGTCTCGGAGCCTTCGAGCTACATCGCCTCGGCCGATCGCGACACGGTACTGGCCATCGTCACCGAAGCCGGGAAGCCGAAGATCACCATCATCGATGAGGAACATCCCGACACCGCGATCTACGCGTCGCTGGCCGAGGCGTTCCCCGACCGCTTCGTCGACTTTTCCAGCGCGACCCGCGACGGCAAGCAGATCGTGGTGTCGGTGAGCGGCGACCGCACGCCGGGCGAGCTGTATCTCTACGACCGCGCGACTGGCAAGGCGCGATTCCTGATGCAGGGTCGCGCGTGGATCGACGCCAAACGCATGGCCAGCGTCAAACCCATTTCGCTCACCACCCGCGACGGCCTGAAGATCTACGGTTATCTGACGGTGCCGAACGGCAGCGACGGCAAGAACCTGCCGATGATCGTCAACGTGCACGGCGGCCCGATGGGTCCGCGCGACGACTGGGGCTTCAACTGGGAAACCCAACTGCTGGCCAGTCGCGGCTACCTGGTGCTGCAGATCAACTACCGCGGCTCCGGCGGCTTCGGCAAGGCGTTCCAGGACATGGCCTACGGCGCATGGGCGACCGGGATCATGAACGACATCATCGACGCGACCAAGTGGACCATCGCCCAGGGCTACGCCGACAAGGATCGCGTCTGCATCTACGGCGGCAGCTTCGGCGGTTACGCCTCGATGATGGCGCCCGCGCGCGAACAGAACCTGTTCAAGTGCGCCTTCGGCTATGTGGGCGCGTACGACGCCGAAGTGCAGATGACCAAGAGCGACACCAGCAACGCCGAAAGCGGCCGCCGCTATCTGCTGCGCGCGCTGGGCAAGACCAAGCCGGAACGCGACGCGATGTCGCCGGTGAACCATGCCGACAAGATCAAGATTCCCGTGTATCTGGCCGCCGGCGCACGCGATCCGCGCTGCCCGCCGGAAAATACCGAGGCGATGGAGAAGGCGCTGATCGCCGCAGGTAACAAGCCCGAAGGCGTGATGATCACCAGCGGCGAGATGCACGGGTTCTACAAGGACGAGAACAAGTTGAAGCTCTATACCGAGATGCTGAACTTCTTCGCGCGGCATATCGGTGGGAAGCCTGCGGGTAGTGGTGGTGCTGCGAAGGCTGGCAGGTAGGCCTTGGATAGGCTTCAGGGCTCTTGGGAAACGGGTCGCATTGCGGCCCGTTTTCTTTGATTTTATTTCGGCGAGTCGGTTTTGCGGGTAATGCTTGGAACCTTTTCCGCGCTGGAGCGCGGGTCACTTTCTTTGTCGCACTGCGCCGCGTGCGGCGCGAACGGCGAAGCCGGCCCGAAGGGCGAGCGCCGCAGGCGCGAGTCAAGAAAGTAACCAAAGAAAGCTCTTCAGTGCCGAGGCAAATCTGCCAGCTGCAGCTTGGCCGGGATTTTTGTATGAGACATCCATGTCTCATACAAAAACGGCGCACTTCCTGTGCGCCGCCCTTTGGGTCTCCTATTGCAGCCTAGTCCGTCTTTCTTGGGCGGTCGCTGGAACGAGAAATTTCGTCAGAGCCAGAGTATTTTTGTTCATTACGCAGTCTGCGCTTCAGAATGCATCACAACTCGCAACTGATTCGTCCCATCGATAGTCGCCAATACGCGACGCCAATTATTGATCGTAGACCCTAAGGGCGGCGCACAGGATGTGCGCCGTTTTTCGACGCGGCAGGATGCTGCATCGAAAAATCCCGGTCATGTCGCCGATGGCAGATTTGCCTCGGCACTAGAGAGTTTTCTTTGGTGACTTTCTTTGAGGGTGTTGCCAAATCATTTCTCTGTGAGGCCACGTAAAAGTCTGCGAGCCTCGGAAAGCCATACCCAACTTTCGGAGACCTCCACCAATCGGTCGTGATGCATCACCAAGCGCCGTGCGCGTTCC